>Ga0208243_1000008_pt1 | contig 405822 bp, 397 predicted proteins | sample Subbio2Aug_QV12A_FD_184826 | JGI IMG/M metagenome (GOLD analysis project Ga0208243, IMG submission 184826) | Serpentinite rock and fluid subsurface biosphere microbial communities from McLaughlin Reserve, California, USA - CR12Aug_QV12A (SPAdes) | ecosystem: Environmental > Terrestrial > Deep... | reverse complement strand
AAAACGTCAAATGAACCGTCGATAGCAGCACAAACGATGCAAAAACCCAATCGCGCCCAGCAAAAAGGTGTTAACCCCGCTCGCGCGTCTAATCGGTTCTGCGAACGAAAGATTCACAAACTCTGAGGCCATCTTGGCGGTTGGTAGCGCGCCTGCTGCCACCAACGGGTATCCCTTTCCCAAAGCTGTTTCGAAAGCTCCATGCCCAGCAGTTGCGAAATAGGGGAGGTAGCGCCAGGACAACCTTGATCAGCTAGAACGGTGGCTGTGATATCGGGTGGTAGTGTTAAGCCGTTGCTGGCAGAGAGCCGCCAGCAATAGGCGGCCAGCCCTTCATTCGGGTGCGGCTTCGGGTGCAGTGGCAGGTGATCAATCCATGGGCTCATGCTCGTCCCCGCCTTCTAGCACCCGTATGAGCCCTTTCGAAGGGTTCCCCGCCACGATCCAGCGAACGGAAAACGAACTGCTCATTGAACGGATTGAGTTTGCCAATACCTTCGCGCCAGATTTCCTCGGTGAAGGCCTGCGCCAGAAGAGGAATGTCGATAGCCTGCAAGTCTTGGAGAAGCGCCTTTCGAAAGGCAGCAAAAAGCAGCTTTTTTATGTAGGCGATTCGACCATCCGTCGCGTAGTACAGCCGACAACCAAAGTCCATGTTGTTGAATGGGTCGCTCCGAACCGGTAGGTTCAGGGGCAAGGCTAGGCTGGTAAACAGCTGCAGGCACTCCCTTTCAACAGACCCTGCATCGTCTTGTCCGAGCGTCAAAAAAACCCGCCGGGAGAAGCGTCGACGTAGCTGCTCATTGGTTTGCAGCAGTTCCTCAAGCCGTGGCAGGCCCAACATCACGGTAGGAAGCGCCAGCTCGTCCAGCAGGAACTTGAGCCAGTCGGCAATCAAGTACTGACTCTTCGTATCGCCTCGGTCTTTGAGATGCTGTGCTTCATCCAGCAGAATCAGTTCGACCCCACATTTGCGGCACAGGAGGATGATCTGCTTGGTTTTGGCGGTGACGCTACTCCGCTGCTCCCAAAAACTGCCTAGCGCGTTGAGAAATGCCTCTGCAATGCCGCCTATGCTGACCGCTGGCGGTACCCGGACGATCAACACCCGAATCTGGTCACGCTCCTCGTGATAGATCGGTGGATTGATCCTTTCCACCCAATCGCAGAGGCTGGTTTTCCCGGTCCCCGATTCCCCGAGAATGAGCATGTGTCGGGCAACCTCGGTTTCCCTGAAGAGCCGCAGATTTTCCTCAATCGCGTCCTTGGCGGCCACGAATGGGGCAAAGGCGACCAAATCCTCATCAAAAAGCTTGAGCCGTTCGGCAATTTCCGGAGTCATCCTTGCCCCCGCTTCTTCTTGACCCCTTCAATCCTGGGTAAAGGAGGTGGCAACTCGGTGTCCGTCGATGAAGGGTCCCCTTGCGCTTTTTTTGCGGCCTTCCGGTTCTGTTGGGTTGCAGGCGGGCCGATCTTGGCTGGGGGCTCGGCGCTGCAAAGCCCCTGGATGCGTGCGGCACGTTTGCGGGCCGATAGCTTGCGGCTAAGCATCAACTCCTGGACCTGCTGGGCGATTTCGGCCCGGGCCCGGTAAACCGCGTGCCGATCGGATGCGGCGGCCCCGTATTCACGGACTTGCTGTTGAATAAGCGAATTCTGTAACTCGGTCAGCCCCTTGGCGTACTCAAGATCCAAAGCCGGCACGACAACAGGTTCCTCGTCATCCGGCCCCCAGACCAGTATCTCGCCCAGGTCCTCCGGATCGTAAAGGACCCGTACCAACACCCCTTCCCCGTAGCGCCTGATAATGGGGGCAACAGAATTGGCGTTGTAGCGGATGCCATTGAGTTCGATACCGGGACGGCGCAGTTTGCGTTCAGCACTTTTGCCGATCCGGCGCTGCAGGGTAGAGATACTGCCGGGTAACCTGGGCTCGAAAGACATTGCGCCTTCTTGCCAGCGTTTTCGTGGCGTTGTCTTGATGCCGCGATGGACGCTTTCGGCGTAAACATCGAGCAGCCACTTCTCCAGGATTTGCTTGAGCTCGTCGAGGGAAATCAGCGCATGTTTCAGGGGATCATAGTCGCCACGCAGATGGAACTTGGCCAGGCTCGTACCAGGGAGCTGGTGCGTGAATGAGTAATTCACGGTCTTGAGAAAGCGCTCAACGACACCTTTGAAACGGGGTTCCCGCTTTGGGCAGAACTGGATCGTGATGCCTAAATCCAGGGCGATACCCTCCAGGTCCACGCCGTGGAATTCCAGGCCGTTATCAACGACCAGGACATCGGGAATGCCATGGCAAGGCCAATTTCCTGATGTTTTCAGGTTCGGTAGCCCACCGTCGACCAGGGTTTTGGGAAGGATTGCGTGGCGTAGGGCACCGACCAACGCAGCGGCCGATGGCGCCCCAAAACTCAGGTAATAGCCCAAGGGAAACCGGCTGAAGACATCTATCAGGATGGTGAATGTGGGCCGCCCCAGCGGAAGCCAGGTATTCGGATCGATGCAGAACACATCCAGGGGCGTGTGATCGGCTTCAACGCGTTCAAGAGGACGTTCCGCTTTGGCATTTAGGGCAGAGAGGCGGAATTTCCTTTCTGCCACCTGCTTCCCCTCGCGTAGGGTGGTTTTTGTGTAGGCCGTTATGTCACTGACCAAGCGGTAGGTGGTTCGTAGGCTTGGTGCGCGAATCTGGTCTATGGAAAGCCGACCTCGGTTTTCTGCCTCGATTTTCTCCAGCAAACGGGCGTAGATATTTCCTACCGAGGTCATCGGCGACGTTCTGTAGGCCTCTTCCACGACTGTTTCGAGCAGAAGCAGTGCCTCCTTGCTCGCGTGTCGTTGCCGAGAGCCACGGAGGTCGTAGCGGGGAACCAGCGCCCGGGCGTCCTGAGTATGGATGAGCTGATAGTGCCACCTGCAGATTGACGTGATGCTAGGTGGCTTGGGGTCACCCATTTCGCTCGCAACGCGGCGGATGATTGGTTCGATGTTTCGTTTGGTAAAGCGAGGCGATCCAGCTTCGTAGATAGCGCGGAGATATTGCTGACGCCGAGCAGCAGCGGCGCGAAGCTGCTCTGGCACCTCGTCGAGCGGTCTGGAAAACGCAAGGGTTTGAGCAGGATTTTTGGGCGTTGTATCCAGGAAAACGATGGCCCCCTGTCGATACGCCTCCAACAGCTCCTCTTTCGTATGAAGCGACAGTCCGCCAGTAGCAATGGCTTCGAGCAGCACTTTGCCGTCCGGGGGCAGCGCCTGGATGCGATACCCAACTCCGGCCCACTCAAAAGCCGTGTTCTTCTGCAAGGTGAAACCACGCATGAGCGTTCTCCGTGACAAGTTCGATTTCGATGGAAGGATTGAGCGGCTTGGTCAAATCCAGGCGCAGAGCGCCTGCGATCATCAAGCTGTAGGGATTGAGTCCAAGCGGCCTGAGCGCCGCTGTGACATCCCCAAGCGGAGTGGGAAGGGAGATAACGCCACGCGACAGCGCGGAATGCAGCTTTGTTACGGACGCACTGTTGCGTTCAACCTGGTGACAAATCTGGCGTGCGTTGCTGCAAAGAGGCTCCTGGCGCAAGGTTTCGTCAGTCAGGATTGCAAAGGCCTTACCCGTACGCCGGAGGTGGCTACTGACGCAATCCAGAGTTCTACGAACTTCGGGTTTGGCAAGTGAGCGAAGTGGTTTGACCTCTACCCAGACGACCTCGCCCGATTTGAGCGTTACCTCAAAGTCCGGGGTGTAGCGTCGCGTGCGGCCGCCATCTGGATAGTGGAAGGGCTCCGGTTGTTCGCTATAGCGGGTAACTTCCTGGTTCACTTCAAGCAGGTAGGCTGCGTCGAGTTCGAGCAGCCCCTCGCAATGCACCAGGCGGCCATTTTTCTGGCTAGGGAACTTGGCGCGCATGATGCCGCCTGATGGACTGATGACTTCTCGCGACCGGGAATGGGTCTCCCCGGCGGCCATGCGGCCTCGCCAGGTTCCACTCCAAAGAGAGATAGGCATGGTGTGACTCCTCCTGGCGGAAGGGCGAACAAGCCCCTCCGCGACATGAGTTACGGATACAGCTGCCCGATTTCAGGCAAAAAGGTTCTCCGCGCTTGGTGAAAACACCAGGCGAAAATCGGGCAACGAAGTGGAGTCGGGCTTGACGCTGACCAGGACGGTCGCGATACTGAAGATGTTCAGACTTCTAGGTATCGCAAGATGGCTAGGCAGCGGGGCGCCCGAAAGGTGCGTCCCGTTTTACATTTTGGCCTCCTGTTTTTGATTGACGGCACGGCCGCCAGAAAGAAAAGGAGACGCTCGCCGGCTGGAATCGGTCATTCCGATCACCTCGGTCATGATTCGAATCTGGGACGGGTTCAATGCTGGCCATGCTTCACGCAGCGCTTGAAGCAAGCAGAACATTTCGGGAGAAGCGCTGTGCGGGATCGTCAGGGAACGCTTGGAAGCCTCAACTGCGGCATGCATTTCGGCTTTATCTTGCTCCACCAAATTGAAGGGCTCGGATAATCTCCGGGCCCTTTTTCTTGCCTGAAATCCCCGCGTGGTGCGTGGTTCCGGCTACCTGTGCTGCGGGTGGCCAATTGCCGAAGCACCCGGTTTTCAGCGCTTCCGGCTCCCAATCTGTCTCTATTCTCTGTTTGGCCTGCGGGTAAGGCGCAGTTTTGGCCCTATACGAATCAACAACTTACGCGCGGCGGTTCATCGTCAACCAGGGCGAGCGGTTAGGCATCAAACGCCGTTATCACCTCCCGCTGCGCCACCCAGTCGGTCGGCAGCGGATTACGCTGAAACCACAGCAGGCTCATGCACCGGGGCTGTTTCCCGGCCAGAATGGTCTTGATGATGGCGGGTTCCAGCAGGGTCAGGCGCAGCAGTTCGTTGACTGTCGAGTGGTGCAGACCTTCGCGCTGGGCAATGTCACTGCCACTGGCGACCACGCAGTCGTCCAGCAACTGCTGCCAGTAGAAGGCCCGCGTCAGTGCCACCAGCAAGGGCTGATCAAGTTGGGGGACACTTGCCCCCGTCTTATCCACCTGGCCATCGGGCCGCACCACCACCTTGCTGCCGCCACGCTTGCGGATCTTCAGCGGGATGAAGGTCGACAGCTTCACTTGACCACCATCCCGGCGTTCGCGGGCGATTGCTGCGCCCAAGGTCTGCACTTTCGGTTTCATACGGCTTCCTCCATCTCCTGCAATTCCGCTCCGATGTTGCCGGGCAGCAGTTCCCCGGCCAGCTCCTGCCACCCCTGTTCGCGCCAGATAATTTCCAGCCCGCCATCGGCGATTACCACGCGCTCGATCAGCAACTGCGCCAGTCGGCACTGCTCTGCCGGAAACAACTCCAGCCACAGGCTGGCGAGATTGCGCATCGGCAGCACAACTTGCGGTTCGGTCAGATCAGGCCGAATGTGCGGCATCCGATCCCACACCGACTGCACGATGTGCGGTGCCGACAGCGCCGCCACGATTTGCTGCGTGACCAATTCTTCTATCGGCGCGGCTGGTAACGGGCCGTGCTGGCTGGCCCACGCGCCAAAGCGCCGGTGTTTGATCGGGCTGTAATAGCGGTAGGTCTTGCCTTTCTTCTTCGTGTAGCTGGGCACCAGCCGTTCGCCGTCGGACGTGAACAGCAGGCCGCGCAGCAATACCGGATCACTCTGGCGGTCGTTGGTCTCGCGCCGCCGCTCGATGCCATCGGTGGCAATCAGCGCGTGGACTGCATCCCACTGCGCCTGCGTGATGATGGCCTGATGCTGGCCGGGGTAGCTCTGCCCCTTGTGGACGATCTGGCCCAGGTACATCCGGTTGTGCAGCATCTTGTAGATAGTCTGCTTGGTGAAGGGCTTACCGCCCTTGGTGACCACGCCTTCTGCACCATAGGCCTTAGCCATCAGCGTGGCCGAGTGCAAGGTCACGAAGTCATCAAAAATGCGGCGCACCAGTCTGGCCTCGACTTCGTTGATCACCAGCAGACGGTTATCCACGTCGTAGCCGAGCGGCAGCGGCCCGCCCATCCACATGCCCTTGGCCTTGCTGGCGGCGATCTTGTCGCGGATGCGCTCGCCAGTGACCTCACGTTCGAACTGCGCAAAAGACAGCAGGACGTTGAGCATCAGCCTCCCCATCGACGTGGCCGAATTGATCTGCTGGGTGACGGCGCTGAAGCTGACGCGATGGCGGTCGAACACATCAACCATGCGCGCAAAGTCGGCCAGCGAGCGCGAAAGCCGGTCGATCTTGTAAACCACCACGATATCGACCTTCCCCATCTGGATGTCGGCCATCAGTCGGCGCAGTGCAGGCCGGTCCATGTTGCCGCCGGAAAAACCGCCATCGTCGTAATCATCTGCCACGGCAATCCAGCCTTCGTGCGTTTGGCTCTTGATGAAAGCGTGCCCGGCTTCCTTCTGCGCGTCGATGGAATTGAAGGACTGGTCCAGTCGTTCGTCGCTGGAGACGCGGCAGTAAACGGCGCAGCGCTTGGGTGGGACGGTTGGCGACACCAAGGGGCGGTTCATTGCGCAACCCCTTTGCCATCGCGCAGACCAAAGAACTTCGGCCCGTTCCACTGCGTGCCGGTGATGTGTCGCGCTGCCGCCGACAGGCTTTTGAAGACCTGGCCGTTGAGTTCGTACAGGCCATCGGGCGTGACGGTGACGCGGTGCTGGCGCTCATCCCATTCGCGGATCAGCGTGGTGCCGGGCATCAGCAGGGTTTGCGTGCTGCGCCCAGTGGCGGTCTTGATCTTGGAATGCTTGGCCCCGGCCTCGACCAGCATCTTGCGGATGTTGGTGGGCAGCGCGCCGTAGGCCTTCTCCTGAATGCGGTAAGCCAGACGCGATTCCACGTAATGGCGATTGCGGTGACTGGGCCGCCGTGGGAAGTGCTGATCCCACAGCGCCCAGAGTTCGCTCATGGGCAAGGATGGCAGCGCGGCCAGTTGGGCCGAAACGCTGCTGTTGGGGGTGACTGTCATTTCAAATGCTCCTGTGGTTGAGACAGGTCCATGAACGCGCTGTGGCGGGCAGAAGCCAAGTCAAACTTGGCTCTTTCGATGCAGTGATCAACAGCGATATCGGCGCGGCGAGCGCTGGATGTGCCGCTGCCACCAGCGAGAAATACGACGCTCGATGCGCGCTGCCATGCACAGCCAACGCCACCACCACGGCAACTTGACCCGCACCCGCCGTGATCGCCGCACGATGGATGTCGATGGTCTGCCCGGCACGCTGATCGACGTCTCGCCCCACAATGCTTGCGACACAGGTGGCAACACACCGATGCCGTCATCGCGCGTGATGGCAGCGTGCGCTGCAGGTGGCAACAACCGCTGCCTGATCGGCTGGAGATCCTGACCGTCCGGCCCGGGTGCGATACCTGGCGGCAGCGGCCCGAAGCGATCTGGCTGGTGCTGGCGGGAAGGCTGGATTTCCATGGTGGTCGCCCTCACACATCCACACGCACGACGGTCGACAGGCCGGTGCCGTGACCGAGATGCTTCTTGGGCGGATTGGGATCGGGCGCGTAGATGCGGCGCTCATCACCCTTGGTCTTGGGGTGGTACACCTTCAAGCCCCAGCCATCGAAGCCTGCATTGCGCAGGGCGTTATCCAGTGCCGCAACCAGCTCATTGTCGGTGTGGGTGAATTGGTCGTTCAGATTGCGCAGATCTTCATACGGAATGCCCGCGATCAAGGTCGGCAGCAGTTCGCCGTCACGCGTTTGTCCGATTAGCTCGTGGTCGTAACGAGTGCAGCTGTCGCCCGTCACGCGGGTGTGAGTCAGACGCACGCGCTGCAACAGCACTGCCTCTACGCTTTGCATCTCACGCCAGGCCTGCACGAAGGTCTTGGCGGCCTCCAGCATCCGCTGCGCACTGGGCAGGAAGATGCGGCGGATTTCCTGATCGATCAGGGTTTCATCCATTCCGGCCACCATCTGCCCGGCCAGATCATTGAGGTACTGCTCCAGCGCCTTGACACGGGTGGGCGCTTCCAGCACTTGCTGTGTGGCTTTGACGCGGGCGGCTTGTTCTTGCGCCAACGCCTGCTGGTGCTCCAGATCGAATTTGGCCAATGCATCGGCATCGCCCAAGGCCACCAGCACCTCGCGCTGGATGGTCAGTGTCATCTCGGCCTCGGCAGGTTTGTCCCAGCCGCAGGTGATGCGGTTAGCTGCCACCAATGCCGCAATAGCCTGGTCGTATTGCGCGTTCTGCTGACGCAGGCGCTCAAACATCTGCGCCACGGCGCTGACGTCCCCGATTTCGCTCAAAGGGGAATCGGTATTGGCTGAATTGGCTGTGAGGTCGGTGGATTTTTTGCTGCGGCGGATCAGATTCACGGGGTAGGCTCCTGTCGAGAGAGAACGGTTCAGACAGGAGTAATGGTCCGCGCAGAGACAGTTCAGGTCGATCAGGGCACAGCGGGCGATTGCGGGTTTGCGGGCACCGCTCAGCCACCAAAAACCTCAATATCGGCGGCAGTGTTGTAAAAAAGCTCCGACGTAGATAGCAATATAGAGTAACGCTTGAGGCTATTGGTGGCCGTTTCGTACAAAAGCGAATTTTGGCCATTTGCCTTCAGAAATCAGCAGGCGAAGAATCTCCTCATTGCGGGCGTGCATCCCTCTCGACGGGACAGCGTCCCCCACCGACGACAGGAGATTCCGATGCAAAACACGCTGCCCGAACTGATTACCCCACGCACCCTGGCGGCCCGCTGGGGTCTTTCTGAAAAAACCCTCGAACGCTGGCGCATGACCGGCACTGGCCCCACGTTTCTCAAACTGGGCAGCCGGGTGCTGTATCGCATGGATGATGTGTCGGCACACGAAGCGCAGCGCACCCGCCGTTGCACCGCAGGCCAATTTGTCAGCGAAGGCATCTGGCGATGAACCGGGCCCAACGCCGCCAGCGCGACACCCTCACCCGGCAACTGCGTGCCCACATTGCCGAACACGGCATCGAGGTGATGCTCGACAAGATGTTCGGTCCCGGCAGCTGGCGTTACGACGCCCGCGAACAGTTATGGATCGTGCCCGACACCAAGGACACCGGCCCCGGTCGCGCGTACTACTGCGTACGTGCCAATGGTGATTGGTTCAAGGCACGGCTGGATGTGGGGCACACACAATGATGGAAATCACAAACCTAGCCACGACAGCGGCCCGTCATCCCTTCTTCGATTTCAACGATGCGGCCGATGTGATCCTGCCGCGCCACGACAAGGATGAAATCCGCAATCGCCTGCTGGACCAATTGGAATCAGTGCTGCTCTATCTGTTCCCGCGCGGCAAACGGCGTGGCAGCCAGTTCTATATTGGCAACCTGCAAGGCGAGCCCGGCGACAGTCTGGTGGTCGAGCTGGAAGGCCCCAAGCGCGGCGTGTGGATCGACTTTGCCACCGGCGACTCGGGTGACGTGCTGGGGCTGTGGGCCAGCACCCGGCGTTACCACCTGCCTGCCGACTTCAGCGACCTGCTGGAAGACGCAGGCGATTGGCTGATGGTGCCGCGCATCGCCACCGTGCCTGCGATTCGCACGACCAGCACGTATGACGATCTCGGCCCACACACCGGCAAGTGGGATTACCTTGCTGCCGACGGCAGCCTGCTGGCCTGCGTGTATCGCCACGACACGCCCTCCGGCAAGCAGTACCGCCCGTGGGATGTACGAGCGCGGGCGATGCGGATGCCAGAACCCCGTCCGCTCTACAACCTGCCTGCCATCGCTACCGCCGACGCTGTGGTGCTGGTCGAAGGTGAAAAATGTGCCGATGCGCTGATGCAGCGTGGCATTGTCGCCACCACCGCCATGGGCGGTGCCGCCACAGCGCTCGACAAAACCGACTGGACGCCGCTGGCGGGCAAGACAGTCGCCGTCTGGCCGGATCACGATGAGGCGGGCGCGCGCTACGCCGCTGCCGTCATCCAGAAACTGGCGAGCATCGGAGCCAAGGTTCGCCGTGTTCATGTGCCGCAGGACAAACCCGCTAAGTGGGATGCGGCCGACGCCGTGGCCGAAGGCTTTGATGTCGAAGCACTGCTGCGCGCCTCGCAGCCAGTCATTGGCATCACTACAGTCGCCCCTGCACTGGACCTCACCCGCTGGCGGGCGGCAGATCGTTTTGCCGGGCAGCCCCAGCAGCGCCGTTGGTTGGTCGAGGGCGTATTCCCCCAGGCTCAGGCTGCGCTGATTGCGGCGGCGGGCGGGGTTGGTAAATCTTTTCTGCTGCTGGCGCTGACGCGTGAAGTCGCAGCCTTCGATGGCCGCTGGGCCAACGCCCCCACACTGTTCGGTGGCGCGTTGGCAGGCCACGGCGTGGCGATCTACATCACGGCCGAAGACGATGCCATCGAGGTGCACAACCGGCTCAATGCCCTGGGGCCGATTCCAGACCGGTTGTATGTACTGCCTCTGCCCGATGCCGGAGGTGCGGTGCCGCTGTTTGCACCCGATCCGGCCACCCGAGGCCCCGCGATCACGGCGGCGTGGATGGATCTGGAGCGGCAACTCAAGGCCATACCCAGCCTGTGCCTGGTGGTGCTCGATCCGCTGCAACCCCTGTGCGCGCTGGATTTGAACGTACCGGAGAACGCCCAATTCGTCTGCTCTCGTTTGGCGGCACTGGCCGCCAGCACCGGCGCATCGGTGATCGTGTCGCATCACTTCGCCAAGCGCGAGGCCTCCTCACCCGAACAAGCGCGCGAGGCGATTCGGGGCACCGGCGGTCTGGTCGATGGCGTGCGGGCAGTTTATGCCCTGTGGCACCCGAAGGAAGATCAGGCCAAGAAGTTCTGCGACGCCTTGGGCGAACCGTTTGAGCGTGGCCGTGTGGTGATGGGCGGCGTGGTCAAGGCCAATGGCCGCGCCAACCTGCGCGTGACCACCTTCTTGCGCAGCACCAGCGGTTTGTTGGTCGATTGCACCGACCGGCTGCGCCTGACCCGCCCAGAGCCCGATGACCTGTTGCCCGCGCTGCAATCCGCCATTGCCCGCGCCGCGCGAGATGGCCAGCCCTATACCAAGACCGGCGGTAATGGTCTGTACGAGCGCCGCCACGAACTGCCCGAGGCCTTCCACGCCATCGGCAAGCATCGGCTCACCGGCTGGGTGGATGCCTTGCTGGCGCAGGGTGAACTGGTCACGGCCATGGCGGAAGGCTCGAAGCTGGTGAAGTGGCTGGACGTACCTGATGGCCCGGTTGCCCAAGGACAGGCGGTGTTTGTCACCGGCCACCTGACACGCTCCAGTGGTGGTCGGCCGGTTGTCGAATAATGCTTCCCAGCCCAAACAATCGTTCCCGGTTCCCGCTTTCCCACCGGGAACACTCAGAGGGTGGGAACGATTAAGCGCCAGTAAAATCAAGGGCTTAAATTGTTCCCGGGGCAAATCGTTCCCAGCGAAGCCGGGAAGGATTAAAACCCAATGAAATCAACGCGTTCCCGGGTTCCCGGTGTTTCCTCTCTAAAGAGAGGGTGAGCATTGGGAATGCTCACCTCACTCTCGTCAGGATGGGCTCACGCTTCGTGACCCCACCGACCCGCCACAGGCGAAAGGGGTCCTTCCTGGCGATATTCCTATACGGGGGGCGACAGCGCAGCATTGCGCTACCGACGGATCAGAAAACAAGGTTTGCAGGGTTTGCGGTTCGCACCCGGTGGTGCGTGCCAGCTGGCTGAATGCCGCGTCAGTACTGGCGTGCGCGGGATGTCGAAGAAATCGGAAGGTGCGAACCGGGGTGCGTACTGGGTTCGCAGGTTTGCACCCCGAACACAAAAACGGCTAGGGAAGAAAACTCAATGCTGGTGGGGGTTTGCAGGGGTTCTACTCCCGCGAATCACGAAATCGGCCATCGTGATACGGGGCGCAAGGGCCTCCAGAATTTGGATACCCTTGGTCGCCATCAGACTACGCGATACACCCGCTCACCGGTGTCGTTGTGCGCCAGCACCACATTCAGGCCGAGCTTCTTGCGCAGCATCCCGGAAATCGCGCCACGCACGGTGTGCTGCTGCCAGCCGCTGGCCAGCATCAATTGCAGGCTGGTTGCGCCCTGCGGGCGGCGTAGTGCCATCACCAGCGCGGCGAGTTTGGTGCCGGGGCGCACCGGGATGCCCTCCAGAAGTTGGAGATCACCGATGTTGTCCACTGGCACTTCATCCGGCGGTGCAGGTCGCTGCTGTCCGATGGCTGCGTAGCCCGCGTCAGTCAGCACGTGGCCGCCGTCGGCAGGCTCAATCCAGCCACGCAGCAACAGTGCAGTCATTACCTTAGCCCGTGCGCCACCGCGCATGGTGCTGGGCGGAATCACGCGCCCATCGGCTCGGCGGGCGGCGGTGCGCAGTAGCAGGTTTTGCGCTGGGGAGAGTTTGGGCAGTGTGTCCATCGTCGCCCCCTCACTCGGCTTCGCCGTCGAAGATCGCCAGCAGGTCATCCAGCGCCTGATCTACTCGCCTGAGGTCACCGACGTGGCCCCAGTGGATGGCGTCCGGCTGGTGGCCGAAGTGGTCGTCGGCCAGTTGCCGCAGAGCTTCGATCTTGTCGAGGATCATCGGCAGGCGCTGGAGGTAGGTGTCGAGGGCGTTTGGTTGGGTGGTCATGGCTGGCTCCGGGTTGGTTGATGACGCCACCATTCACGCGCTGAACGATCAAGAAGCCAAGCTATCGGGGTGACGGCCACCACAAATGGGGTAACGAGGCCAGCAAATACCCCAATCGCCACACCGCTAATCCCGGGCATTTCAAGGTGGCTGCCACCGCGACCGTCTGGTAGACTGGTGACGATTTAAAACGACTTTGATGCCTCTGTGAGTGCCAATGCCATGAACGCCGAACCGTGGGTTACTGCCATCGATGTTGCCCAGCATCTGGGCGTGGTGAAGGACACCGTTTACCGCTGGCGGGAGCGCAAAGGACTGCCCGCGCACAAGATCGGGCGGCTGTGGAAATTCCAGCTGTCTGAGGTTGACGAATGGGTGCGCGCTGGCGGTGCCGATGACGACATAGAGAACGAGAGCGAACAAAAATGAATCCAGTGGGGGAATGTATCGCGTGAGCCTGGAAGGACAACTCCTCGACCAGAAGTCCTTGCGGGCAGTGCTCGGCAAGACGGCAGACTGGAACGAAATCGCCAAAGATTGCATTGCGTTTGCCAATGCAACCGGCGGTCGTCTGCTGCTGGGCATCGAGGATGGTCAAAACGCGCCACCAGCCGACCAACACATCCCGGTAGACCTGCCCGACACGCTGCGGCGAAAATTGGCCGAGCGTACCGTCAACGTATCCGTACTGCCTGACGTCGTCACCGCCCCGAATGGCGGGCAGTACATCGAATTGCGCATTCCGCGCGCCATGGCCGTGGCGTCCACCACCGACGGCCGTTACTTCCTGCGCGTGGCAGATCAAAGCAAGCCCGTCACCGGCGATGACGTGATGCGGCTGGCCAGTGAGCGTGCCGCACTGCCATGGGAAACGCAGACCACCCTGCATATTCCTCGCGCCGAGGTGGATGCCACCAAGCGTGACAAGCTACTGGCTGCCTTGCGCGCATCCGATCGCGTCAAGGCTTCGGTCAAGGAAAAATCCAACGACGAACTGCTTGATCACTATCAGCTCGCGCAAGGACAGGACCTCACCAACTTGGGCGTGCTTTGCGTTGGCCGTCAGCATCACCGTGCCCAACTGACCACGGCACCGGTCATCCAGTTCATCAAGTACGACGAGCATGGGCAGAAGGTCAACAAGCTGGTGTGGGACGACCACACCCAGAGCCCAATGGAACTGATCGAGGCGGTCTGGCTGGAGGTGCCTGACTTCCGCGAGCGCTACGAACTGCCCGACGGCCTTTACCGCCAGAACGTGCCCGCCTTTGATGAAATCGTGGTGCGTGAACTGCTGGTCAATGCGTTGGTCCATCGACCTTACACCCAGCGTGGCGATATCTTCCTGAATCTGCATCCCGACCGGCTGGAGATGGTTAACCCCGGCCCACTGCCGCTGGGCGTCACACCGCAGAACGTGCTGCACACCACCGTCCGCCGCAACGAGCATCTAGCCCGTCTCTTCCACGACCTGAAGCTGATGGAACGCGAAGGCAGCGGCTTCGACAAGATTTTCGAGGTACTGCTCTCGCAAGGACGCCCGATGCCGGAGTTAATCGAAACCCACGACCGCGTGCAAGTCACCGTGCGCCGCCGCATCCTCAAGCCCGAAGTCATCGATTTCATCGCCAAGGCGGATCAAACCTATCAGCTCACGCAACGCGAACGTATCGCACTGGGTCTGCTGGCCCAGCACGACGCACTCACCGCCCGCGAACTTGCCGACACACTGGAGCTGCCCAGCGTCGAAGCCCTGCAGCCGTGGCTCAAGCGACTGCTCGACTGGCACTTGGTGCAGAGTGCCGGGCGCACCCAAGCCACGCGCTATTTTGTTGATCCGAGCCTGCTGCGCAGCCTGAAATTCACCGGCGAGACCACTCTCAAGCGTATTGAACCGCACCGCTTGGTGGCACTGGTGCTGGAGGATTTGCAGCGCTATCCACAATCCGCCATCAGCGAAATCCACCAGCGCATCGGCGGCGAAATTCACCCCAAGCAGGTGAAACGTGCGCTGGAAGATCTGATCGAGCGCGGTGCCGTGCGCTTTGAGGGCAACAACCGCTGGCGGCGCTACTGGGCCATGCCATGAAGATGCTATCAGACAACATGCGCGATATCGGCGATAGCTGGGCGATAGAAAGTGGGCGATACGCTGGCATGGGCCCAATGAATCAAAGGGTTCTATCGACCAAGGGCGATAGAGATTGGTCGATAGCGATGCCACGCGCTCTGGGCAGACAGGTGGGGGAAGGTAACGCATGACCAAATCCGAGGCACAAACCCGGTCAGAGTTGATTGACCAACAACTTGCTCAGTCGGGCTGGAACGTCAAAGACCCAACGCAGGTCGTAGAAGAATTCGACATCCTGACGGCTTTGCCGCCCGGCGTAGCGGAACCACGCACGCCTTATGAGGGCCACCAGTTCAGTGACTACGTACTGCTCGGCAAAGATCGCAAGCCGCTGGCGGTGATCGAAGCCAAGAAGACCAGCCGTGATGCCGCCATTGGGCGTGAGCAAGCAAAACAATACTGCTACAACATTCAGAAGCAACTGGGCGGCGAACTGCCGTTCTGCTTCTATACCAACGGTCACGAGCTCTATTTCTGGGATCTGGAAAACGCGCCACCACGCAAGGTGGTCGGTTTCCCAACGCGCGACGATCTGGAACGCTTCGCCTACATCCGCCGCAACCGAAAGCCGTTGACGCAGGAATTCATCAACACTTCGATTGCTGGCCGCGACTACCAGATCCGTGCGATTCGCTCAGTACTCGAAGGCATCGAGCAGAAGAAACGTGATTTCCTGCTAGTGATGGCCACTGGCACCGGCAAAACCCGCACCTGCATTGCCATGGTTGATGCGCTGATGCGGGCGGGCCACGCCGAGAAAGTGCTATTCCTTGTGGACCGCATCGCGTTGCGCGAGCAGGCACTGGCCGCCTTCAAGGAGCACATGCCCAATGAGCCACGCTGGCCCAATGTAGGTGAAAAGCTGATTGCCACGGATCGCCGCGTCTATATCGCCACCTACCCCACGATGCTCAACATCATCCGGGACGAGACGCAGCACCTGTCGCCGCACTTCTTCGATTTCATCGTCGTCGATGAAAGCCATCGATCCATCTACAACACCTTCGGCGAAGTCCTCGACTACTTCAAGGCCATCACGCTGGGCCTGACGGCTACGCCGACCGACATCATCGACCACAACACTTTCCAGCTGTTCCATTGCGAAGATGGCATTCCCACGTTTGCCTACACCTATGAAGAAGCCGTGAACAACGTGCCGCCATATCTCTGCAACTTCCAGGTCATGAAGATTCAGACCAAGTTCCAGATGGAAGGCATCAGCAAGCGCACCATTTCGTTGGAAGACCAGAAAAAGCTGATCCTGCAGGGTAAGGAGGTTGAAGACATCAACTTCGAGGGCACCCAACTTGAAAAGCAGGTGATCAACAAGGGCACCAACACCTTGATCGTCCGCGAGTTCATGGAAGAAGCAATCAAAGATGCCAACGGCGTGCTGCCGGGTAAGACCATCTTCTTCTGCGCCACCAAGGCCCACGCCCGGCGCATGGAAGAAATTTTCGACAAGCTCTACCCTCAGTACAACGGCGAACTGGCCAAGGTTCTGGTGTCGGACGATCCGCGCGTCTACGGTAAAGGCGGCTTGCTCGATCAGTTCACCAACAACGACATGCCGCGCATTGCCATCAGCGTGGACATGCTCGACACCGGCATCGACGTGCGCGAAATCGTCAACCTTGTGTTCGCCAAGCCGGTCTATTCCTACACCAAGTTCTGGCAGATGGTCGGGCGCGGCACACGCCTGCTGGAAACCAGCAAGCCCAAGCCCTGGTGCCTTGAAAAAGATGTGTTCCTGATCCTCGACTGCTGGGACAACTTCGAATACTTCAAGCTCAACCCCAAGGGCAAGGAGCTCAAGCCCCAATTGCCACTGCCGGTGCGGTTGGTTGGGTTGCGGCTCGACAAGATTGAAAAAGCCAACGACAGCGGCAATACCGACATCGCCACTCGTGAAATTGCCAAACTGCGGCTGCAGATTGCCGCGCTGCCGAAAGAGTCGGTAGTGATCAAGGAAGCTGCCGCTGCGCTGGCGCGGTTGGAAGAAGAAAACTTCTGGATCAGCCTCAGCCACGACCGGCTGGAGTTCCTGCGCGCAGAAATCAAGCCTCTGTTCCGCACCGTATCCGAGGCTGACTTCAAGGCCATGCGCTTCGAGCGCGACCTGCTGGAGTACTCGCTTGCCGTTTTGAGCGAAGAAAAGGAACTGGCCGACACCCTCAAGGAAGGCATCGTCGAGCAGATCAGCGAACTGCCGCTCTCCGTCAGCTTCGTGAAGCAGGAAGAAACGCTGATCCGCGCCGCGCAAACCAGCCACTACTGGGCCACGGCAGACGAAGATGCCTTCGACGTACTCGCGGCCAAACTCGGCCCGCTGATGAAATTCCGCGAGCAGAGCACTGGCCAGGAGCAAACCCACCTCGATCTGGCAGATGAACTGCTCAAGAAGGAATGGGTGGAGTTTGGCCCGCAGCACGAAGCGGTCAGCGTCACCCGCTACCGCGAAATGGTGGAAAACCTGATTGCCGAACTCACCGCGCACAACCCGGTGCTGCAGAAAATCAAGAACGGCGAAGCGGTCAGCGCGGTGGAGGCCAATGAACTGGCCGAACTGTTGCACGAAGAGCATCCGCACATCACCGAAGACCTGCTGCGCCAAGTCTACAAAAACCGCAAGGCGCGCTTCATCCAGTTCATCCGCCACATCTTGGGCATTGAAGTGCTCAAGAGCTTCCCGGATGAAGTCAGCACAGCCTTCGATCAATTCATCCGCGCCCACACCACGCTCAGCAGCCGCCAGATGGAATTTCTCAATCTGCTGAAGGGCTTCATCATTGAGCGCGAAAAGGTGGAGAAAAAAGACCTGATCAACGCCCCCTTCACGGTCATCCACCCGCAGGGCATCCGCGGTGTCTTCAGCCCGACCGAAATCAACGAAATCCTGCAGCTGACCGAACGGTTGGCTGCCTAAATAACAGGGCACACCATGCTACAGAACAACCCCGAACTCAAAAGCAAGATCGACCAGCTCTGGAACAAATTCTGGAGCGGCGGCATCAGCAACCCGCTCACTGCCATCGAGCAGATCACCTATTTGCTGTTCATGAAGCGGCTCGATGAGTTGGATCAGAAGCGTCAAGCCGATGCCGAGTGGACCGGCGAGGCCTACGCCTCCAAGTTTGAAGGCAGCTGGATTCCGCCGGAATACCGCAGCCAACAGGAGCCCGAAAAATTCGCCATCGACAAGCGCAGCCTGCGCTGGAGCGAATTCAAGCGCATGCAGGCCGAAGAGATGCTGCAGCACGTACAGGGCAAGGTGTTCCCCTTTCTCAAGGACCTGAACGGCGCCGAATCCAACTTCACCCACCACATGAAGAATGCGGTATTCATCATCCCCAAGCCGGCCCTGCTGGTGGAAGCGGTGAAAACCATCGACGATATCTTCGAGGTGATGGAGCGCGATTCGCGTGAGAACGGTCAAGCCTTTCAGGACATCCAGGGCGATGTCTATGAAATGCTGCTGTCCGAAATCGCCACTGCGGGCAAGAACGGCCAGTTCCGCACCCCCCGCCACATCATCAAATTGATGGCCGATCTGGTGCAGCCGCAACTGGGCCACAAGATCGCCGATCCGGCCTGTGGTTCCGGCGGCTTTCTGCTCGGCGCGTATCAGTACATCGTCACCGAACTGGCTAAAAAAGCGGGCGCCCAACACCTTACGCCCGATGAAGACGGCTTTGTGCGCACCTCGGTCGCCGCTGCGCTCACCGAAAAAGCGCAGGCGATCCTGGCCAGCTCGCTCTGGGGTTACGACATCGACGCCACCATGGTGCGCCTGGGATTGATGAACCTGATGATGCACGGCATCGACGAACCGCACATCGACTACAAGGACACCCTCAGCAAGAGCTACACCGAGGAAGCCGAATACGACATCGTGATGGCCAATCCGCCCTTCACCGGCAGCATCGACAAGGGTGATATCAACGAAGCCCTGCAACTGGGCACCACCAAGACCGAGCTGTTGTTTGTCGAGAACATCTACCGCCTGCTCAAGAAGGGCGGCACCGCCTGCGTGATCGTGCCGCAAGGCGTGCTGTTCGGCTCCGGTGGTGCGTTCAGAACGCTGCGCCAGTTGCTAGTGGAGCGTTGTGACCTTAAGGCCGTGATCACGATGCCCAGTGGCGTATTCAAACCCTACGCGGGGGTCAGTACCGCTATCTTGCTGTTTACCAAGGTCTGGGGCCCGAAAGACAAGATCACCCAGCCCGCCACCGAACACGTTTGGTTCTACGAAATGGTCGCTGACGGCTATTCACTGGACGACAAACGCAGCAAGCAAGATGGCAACGGCGACCTGCAAGACATCGTCGCCAAGTACCACGCCCGCGATGCCGCCACGGACACTGACCGCACCGCTAAGTGCTTCATGGTGCCGCGCAGCGAGATTTCTGATGAGAAGAACAACTTCGACCTTTCACTGTCCCGGTACAAAACCGATGTGTTTGAGGAAGTGCACTACGACGCGCCGGGGGTGATTCTGGATCGGCTGATTCTGGCGGAGGTGGGCGAGGTGGACGAGGAAGAACTTGCCAAGGTGCAAAGCGGCATCGTGCGTGAGTTGCTGGAGTTGAAGGGGATGGTGGGATGAAGGGCGCTGTGATTAAGGCAGTTGCCGAGTTTGCAGAAGTAATTACTGGCGGCACGCCATCTACCACCAAACCTGAATATTGGGATGGAGACGTTCCGTGGCTCAACTCGGGCTCGCTTAACGAAGGTGTCATCACTGCCCCCTCTAAATTCATTACCCAACTTGGCCTCGCTAACTCATCAGCGAAACTGATGCCCAAAGATACAGTTCTGGTGGCATTGACTGGGGCCACCACTGGACTGGTTGGGTATCTCGCAATCGAGGCATCTGCCAATCAGTCTGTAACAGGTATTCTTCCCTCAAAAGAGCATCACCCAAAGTATCTGTATTTTTTCTTGAAGTCTCAGCGCCAGAAAATGCTTGGCGACGCATTTGGCGGCGCTCAACCCCACATCAATCAAAAGTACGTAAAAGACTTCAAGATTCCACTACCGCCGCTTGACGACCAAATCCGTATTGCTCATCTGCTCGGCAAAGTGGAAGGGCTGATCGCCCAGCGCAAACAACACCTGCAACAACTCGACGACCTACTCAAGAGCGTGTTTCTGGAGATGTTTGGCGACCCGGTGCGGAATGAGAAGAACTGGGACAAACCCGAGCTGAAAGCCTTCGGCAAGATTTCGACCGGCAATACGCCACCCAGAAATGAACCTGCAAATTACGATGGCCATTTCATCGAGTGGATCAAGACGGACAACATCACGGGTGATGCTGTTTTCGTCACGCCTGCCGCCGAGCACCTATCGGAGGTTGGCGCGAGAAAGGCAAGAACAGTTACTGCCGGCGCCTTGCTCGTGGCCTGTATCGCAGGCAGCGTCGAATCGATTGGGCGTGCAGCGCTGACGAACAGGACGGTGTCCTTCAATCAGCAGATCAATGCCATCCAGCCTGGTAAAGATGTGAACCCCCTGTATTTGTATGGTTTGTTTAAGTTGTCTCGGGCCTACATACAGAGCCACGCCACGAAGGGGATGAAAAAAATTCTGACGAAGAGCGATTTTGAGAAGATCACGATGATCAAGCCGCCCTTAGAAATTCAGATTCAATTCGCGGTAATCGTAGAAAAAGTTGAAGGCATCAAATCCCGCTACCAGCAAAGCCTCACAGATCTCGAAGCCCTCTACGGCACACTGAGCCAGCAGGCATTCAACGGCGAGCTGGATTTGTCGCGCGTGCCCTTGCCGAGCCTGAAAACGGAGGAAGAAAAAACTGTGGTAGCAGAACCTTTGCACACGCCCGCCGAACGAGCCTTGGCCATCCACTTGCCTGACACCGACAACTTGCTGGCTGCGCGTGAGAATTTTGATGCCCGCAAGAATCTGCTCGCGCAATGGCTGGAGTCCTATCGCGGCCAACTGGGCAGCACGCCGTTTTCGGTGCAGCAATTCATGGCAGCGGCGCAGACCCGGCTGGCTGAACTGCATCCGGACAACGATTTCGAGTTGGGTGCCACCGACTACGAACATATCAAAGCCTGGGTATTCGAGGCACTGGTTGCTGGTAGTCTTGAGCAGGCCTTTGATGACGCGGGCAACCGCATCGAACTCAAGGCCGTGCAGGCATGAAATTGCTGCGAATCAAGATCACCGACCAGGCAGGCTTTCGCAGCCTGCCCTGTGGTTTTGAGTATCACTTCCGCACGGAATGGGGCCTGCAAGATGAACTGGCCCAGCCCGACGGATTTGCGCCATTTATCTGCGCTGGCCCCAATGGCAGCGGCAAATCCAACCTGCTCGAAGCACTGGCGGCGATCTTCTTTCAGCTGGAAATCCTGCGCGTGCGCCGCAGCTTTCTGCCTGAGGTGTTACAGAACACTGGCCAGGATTTCTCACCGGTGGCGTTTGAACTGGATTACCTGATCCGCATACCCGCTGAGTTCCGTGGCCCCGACAGTCCAGCGTGGGCGAAAGTGAGCGTGTGGAAAAACCCCGGTGAATCGGTGCGCTTCCAGTGGGAAAACCAGAGCGATTTCAGCACCGACGTGTACGAGGCCTTCAAGGGCGGCCACGCCGACATCCTGCTGCCCCAGTACGTGCTGGGCTATTCGTCGGGCGAGAACGAAATCCTCAGTTTGCCCTTTTTCAAGATGCGCTTCGTGCAGTTCGACGAGTACTGGACAGCACTGGCCAAACAACTGCCTTATCCCGGCCGTCCCGACGCTCGACTGGCCTACCTGGACAGCGGATTCAGCCAGGCTATTCTGCTGTGCAACCTGCTGTTTCAGGACGAGACCACGCTCCAGCCCTTCCGCGAGGATGTGGGCATCGAGGCGCTCAAGGAATTTCGCATCATTTTGCGGCGGAGTATCCCGCTGACACGGCAACAAGCCGAGGCTTTTACTGCGGGTGATTATGTCCAGCCCGGTTACACGCAGCCGGGCTATTTCGCAGACAACGCCGCCATCAACCTTGACCCGGAGACGGGCGATTACCGGCTCAAGTTGCTGCATGGGTTAGAAGGCGACGAACGGACCTCTATCATTGAAAAACTCAAGCGTTGCGCCACGCTGCATTTCCATGATGAAGCTACCGATACGCTGATCTTGGACTACTGGGTCAACGAACGGACGAAAGATGCCTTCCGCGACAATTTCGATGATTCCGCCTTGTCCCTGTTCCAGGCGCTGCAAGTCCTGCTGACGCTGAACCTGTATTCGGTCAGCGATGCGCTGAAGTCGGATCTCTACACATCCACCAGTCATTACGTTGGCGAAACGGTGCCGACGCTGGCATCCGACCAGCGCATCATGCGTTTCAAGTTCGTGCGCTTCACCAAGCAGGGCGTGGCGCAGCGGATGATGCTCAAGGAGTTATCGGACGGCGAGCATCAATTGCTGCACAGCCTCGGCTTGTGCCTGCTGTTTCGGGAGACCAACAGCTTGTTCCTGCTCGACGAGCCTGAAACGCACTTCAACCCCGACTGGCGCGCCAACTTCATCAGTCGTCTGCGCCAATGTCTGCCGGGCCGTGGTGAGTTCGCGCAGGAAATGCTGATCACCACCCACACGCCTTTCCTGATCTCCGACAGCAAGCCGGACAAGGTGCTGGTGTTTGCCAAGGACAAAATCACCGGCGCAGTCAGCATCCGCCATCCGGACTACAACACGCTGGGCGCTTCGATCAACAAGATCACCATGAACACCTTCGGCAAGCGCGAAACCATCGGCGGCCATGCGCAGGCCTTGCTAGAGGCGTTGCGGGCCCGCTTCGAGCAGGGCGGCGAAGACAAGGAGGCTCTGATCACGGAGATTCACCAGCAGCTTGGCGACTCGGTGGAAAAAGTGCTGCTGATCAATGCCATCCTCGATGCTGATCAGCCAGGCGATGGGGAGGCGCGGGGCTGATGCTGTTTCCGTACACCTATGTGCCGCACCAGATGGAAAAGATGCAGACGTTCATCGACTTCATCTTTCATGAGGTGTGGTGCAAGGCCCCGACAAGTGGCCCTTTTGGTCTGAACCTGTTCGACGCCAACGCGGAGTTGCGCGAAGTAATGGAGGCCTTCTATTACTCCGATGCGCAAGGTGCTGATTTCTTCTACGGCCATGTGGAGCGAATCTACGGCCTGTTTTCGGCGCTAACCGCCGTGCAGATCAGTCAGTTTCAGCAGTGGTATCAGGGAAATAATGATTTGGAGAAAGTGTGCGCCAATGATCCGGCAACACACCTCGCCCGTTACGCCGACATCGCCGTTAATCACAAAGACCTTGCCGCCCAGCTCGGCACGTTCTTCAAGGGCTTGTACTCGCAGTCTCTGCTGGATCTCGCAGCACTGCGCGCGAAGATCGGTGACATCGACGATCACTATCAAACCTTTGTGGCCACCAACAAGGCTGGGAAATGCCCGTTTTGCGGCATCGGCGATATCAAGGGCGAACATCACAGTAAGCGTGAGGCCTATGATCATTACCTTCCCAAGGCACTGTACCCATTCAACTCCATCAATTTTCGCAATTTGGTCCCCGCCTGCCACGAGTGCAACAGCACCTACAAGCTCAGCAAGGACCCCTCACGCAATCCGGCCGGGAGGCGCAAGGCCTTCTACCCATTCGCCGCAGCGGCTCAAGCCATCGATATTCAAGTGGCTTTGCAGCATTCCGACATCGAGAACCTCAAGCCTACAGACGTACAGATGCAATTCGGCCCTGCCGCCATCACCGAAGAAATTGAAACCTGGAAGGATGTCTATGGCATTGAGGAGCGCTACAAAGCTAAATTCTGCGGGGAAAACGACGGCAAGTATTGGCTGGCGCAGGTCATCGATGAATGCCAAGCGTATGACAAGCAGCCCGCCGAAATCCTAGCCATGCGTGTCCAGCAGGCGCAGAGTCGACCGTATGCCGATTGCAATTTTCTTCGGAAGCCGTTTCTTGAAGCCTGCCAGCAAATCGGCGTTCTTTGAGATCCCCGCAGCACCCCGCGCCAGTGCTCATAAGCTCGGGAGGCCAGTCCGCACATGGTCAAGTATCCGCATCCAGTTCGAAGAACTGAGCAATGCACTCTAGGAACGCAGGGGATGGCGGTCCCTTCTGCCCGCTTTCCAGGGCAGAGATATAGCTCTTCGCGTAGCCTAATCGCTTCGCAAGCTCAGCTTGCTTGACGTTGTGACGCGACCGGAGCGTGAGAAGGAAATGCGAAAACGGGCTCATGATCACCGATCATTTTGGCTCGTTTTTTCTGGGAAAGAAACAAGAAGTCGTTATATATCAATGCGATGCATTGATATGCAGCATATCAATGCATCAAAATAGCGCGTATTGAAGACCAGTCAGGTGGGGTCAAGATTGGTTGTAATGATCTGGCCAACGATTGGTGGTGGGCTACTGGTATGGGGCAGCTTTTCGGCGTTAAGCGGCCGGTGGCATCTTGAATGAATAACGGCCGGTTATGGGTACAAACCGGCCATTGGCAATCTGAAACGACGAATGACAGAGCCCACTACCACTACTGAGCGGGATGTTGAGTTAGGGGCCAAAAGGTGAAAAAGCTATCAAATGCAGAGGCTTAACCTTGTACTTCCTTCATGGTCAGATTAAACTGTTGTCAACAACAGTTTAATCTGACCATGAAGCTAACCCCACACCAAGTCCGGACTGTTCTGAATGTGAATGAACAGACCTTACGTTACTGGAAGCGTACCTACTCGGCATTGGCCGGACGGCGCGGCTATGGGCCTTGTTACACCTTTTCCGAGGTGCTGGTCCTGCTCGTGACCAAACACTTGGTCGAACAGTTAGGGGTGAATGTCAGCAAGCTGGAACCGATTGCAGTGGAGCTTTTTGAGGCTTGCAAGTCGTCCGTACTGCTGCTGAGCGGGTCTGATCACACCGTATACATTGATGTGGCGCGCATGGTTATCGTCCCGAACAACTCATCTGAGAAGCTGGCTGGAGGCGTTCGGATCGAGTTGTCCTTGCCTGACTTGGGACGGGAATTACGCGCCCGAATTTTGGATTCGCTCGGAGATGACGAGGCGGCACAAATGTCGCTCGCTTTCGGTCCCACTGCCATTGGATCTTCACCAAAACAAAAACAGGCATAAACCATGATGGAGTTACTACAGGTCAGTGATTGGCGTCGAACGCTGGGATACCTACCCGTGCCCCTACGTGAGGATGCGACAGAGCAACGTTTCGTCATGCTTAATGGTGCCAAGGGTAATTTTTGCCTAGACATTAGAGGCGGGGATACCGAACGCGGTGAACAGCGTGAGGTAGCTTGGTCTGCCGACGTGGATCATTACGTTCGCGTGGACACCGCAGGTGTCGAAGTTCTGCGTTGGGACCAGTCGGAACCTATACGATCTTCCGTAGCCGATGTGGTGAACAACCTAAGAGCTTTTCAACATTACCTAGAAACGGCGCGAGCGCCGCGAGAACTGTCGGTGGTTGCGCACGCCCTGAGCATTTACAACCGAGTTCGATCAATGTTGCCGGATGGTTCTGCAGGCTTAGAGGCTTTTCTCTTTGCATTACAGCAAGCTTCTGAAGAGACCGGACACAGCATGCACTGGGCTGATCAAGCGCGCTGCGAGGCCTCTTGGTCGCGTATCGGGAGTTCCATGCGTGAGCGCATCATGACCGATCTGCTGTACCCCAAAGGAACGGACAAGCGGCCGCGCCTGCCACTGGTGTTGCGCCACGCCATGGGGCGCATCTTTCAGGAAGCACACAATCTGGTCATGCTTTCCCCCCAGATGAGTTTGCTGGATGAAGGTGAACTGATCCAGTTGGGCTCAACATCGCGTTCCAGCGGAGCCTATTTCACGCCGACACCTCTGGTGCGCACCTTGGTAGAGCAGTGCCTGACACCAGAGTTGCTGGCTCGGCCGCAGCTCACGCTAATCGACCCTGCATGTGGCAGTGGTGAGTTTCTGCGTGAAAGCATCAGACAGTTGTCGCTGCATAACTATCGCGGATCACTAAGAGTCATCGGGTTTGATGTTTCGCTTCCCGCTATCCTGATGGCGCGCTTTGCACTCGCTCATGAAGCCCGAGGCTGGGAGGGGCGTGTAACGGTCGAGATTCAACAATGCGATGCACTTAGCACGGTTTGGCCGGAGCAGGTGGATCTCTGCTTGATGAACCCACCTTACGCTTCATGGCGTTCGCTGTCGGTGTCGGCCAGAGAGTTGCTAACAGAGTCACTGGGAACTCTTGCCCAATCGCGACCTGATCTTGCCTTTGCATTCTTGACCAAAGGTGTCGAGAGTCTTGCACCACAGGGCATGCTGGGAGCCGTTTTGCCGGCCTCCCTGCTCGATGGAAAGTCGGCCGAACCTTTGCGAGAGCGCCTTGACGCCATGGCGTTTAAACAAGTGGTGGTGCGCCTGGGAAACCAATCAATTTTCGATCAGGCAACCGTTGATGCCTCGCTCTATGTAGGGTGTCGGCGGGCCGAAGTCGGTGAGTCTCCCATTCCTACCCTGATGGTCTGGGCAGACCACACCAGCGGTGCATCGGATCGCGCCCTACGGAGCTTGCGTAGTCTGGACTGGACACCCAGCGATGGCCTGATTGAGATTGATCATGGGGATTACAGTATTTACTCCGAGGTCTGCGAAGGGACGTCGGGCTGGGCTCCACGTCCCCTTGCTTCAACGAAACTACTTCGTAAGTACAAGCCTTTACCCCGGCTGTCTTCTCTGTATTCGATTAACCAAGGAACGATCAACGGCCTGAACCAAGCCTTTGTGTTGGAAGACGAGGAATTCAAGCGGCTTCCACGCACAGAGCGTAAATTCTTCCGCAAAGCCATCATAAACGCGTCTATTCGTGACGGTCGTATTCACGATGGGCACTGGGTTTTCTATCCTTACGGGGCATCTATCCCCGTACTGGATTCGGAAGAGAAGCTGTTCGAACAGCTTCCCCATTATGTACGTGAGTATCTGGAGCCTAACAAGTTGGCTCTCCGACGTCGTGCGGGTATTGATGAGGCCTCATGGTGGCACTTGACGCGCAAGCGAGCCGTGCATGAGCGATTCTCGCCCAAGATCGTGTCGACCTACTTCGGAACTGCGGGATCGTTCGCCTGGGACGCCACGGGTGAGTATGTAGTTGTTCAAGGATATGCTTGGACTCCCAGCGGCAGCAACGTTATCAACGAAAAAACGGGTTTGGCAGCTGTTGCGGTACTCAGTTCGGCAACCGTATTGCGGCTAATTGCTGCGATATCGAACAATCTGGCTGGTGGTCAGTTCAATCTCTCTGCGCGCTACATGAGCAAAATGCCATTCGTTGACCTCAAAAATGAAGCCCTAGTTGAGCAAGTCGACGCACTCGCGCTGATTGGGCTCGCCATCAGTCGCGGTGAGTCCTATAGCAAGGAGCTTCGAGATCAACTGACCGAAGATTTGTATTCAATCTCTGCTATAGCAACAAAATGAGCCGACGCCGTGACAGACAAAATCTTGTATCAGTAAACGCGTTGCCGGGTTTTCCTGTCGCAAAGATAGAAGTCCTTGGGCGCCAGATGGCCCTTGCAGTCGGTAAACAGTTGGGGGTGCAAACCCCCTATGCGCATCAGGTCTCAACCCCAAGGGGGCCGAGCCTCCGGATTGCATGCAAACCATTGATCACCCGTGATGACGATGGCCGAATGCCACTACTGGTCATCAGAGAACCCAAGGGTCAGGATGGCGTCTTCCTAGAGGTTGCGGTTGACTACAGCTGGGATGCGGGAAGGCATTACCTGACCCATGTCAGTCTTAAGCTCTATACCGGACCAGCACCAAACGCTTCTGCGTTACGTTTCAGAGCCGAGTGGGACCCACGGGAGGCAGCACGTCTGCATGCTCAACCTCACTGGAACATTGATAAAGGCGATGACGACACAGTGCCACAGAACCAGTCCGGTGATCAGGCCCCATGGATACCAGCAGCCAAGCCAGCCCCTTGGTTACCTCCGAAACCGGCCAATCCAGAACCAAATCTAGATCTCAAAAAATTTCACTTTGCGATGGCCGCAGGTTGGGAGCGTGAAGCCCCACATCATTCCACGCCTATTGCCGACGAAAGTGCCCTGATTCGATGGATGGCAGGGTGCACCGGGTACATTCGCGACCAAGTGCGTGGCGTGTAGTCCAGAATCAAACGAATAGCTAAGTTAAGCGGTCATTACTCGTCGAATTGAGGAAAGACTTCTATTGGCCGAAAATCGAGCCTTCTGGTCAGGTTACATTTTCCTAGACCAAGTTCATCGGTAGCAAAATCCATAAAACATGCCTATCGGAAACGACGAAAAGCTCCCGAAGGAGCTTTTCGTCAGTTTCTGTGGCATTTTTTCTGCACTAACTTGGCAGAAAATTCACTTTCTGTGGCATCCGACAATTCCCTTAAATGTCGATCCTGGCATTCAGCGCATTGGTCTCGATGAATGCCCGTCTCGGCTCGACCAGCTCACCCATCAGCGTGGTGAAGATCTCGTCAGCGGCAATCGCGTCGTCGATCTGCACGCGCAGCAGGCGGCGAACCTTCGGGTCCATGGTGGTTTCCCAGAGTTGTTCCGGGTTCATTTCACCAAGGCCTTTGTAGCGCTGTTTGGCGATGCCGCGTTCGACTTCGTTGAGCAGCCACTTCATGGCTTCGCCGAAGTTGGCGGCGACCTGTTTCTTTTCGCCGCGGGCCATGATACCGCCGTTGCCGAACAGGTCGGCGAGGGTTTCGGCGGTGCGCTTGAGTTGCAGGAAGTCGCCGGAGAGCAGCAGGTCTTCGTCGATCAGGCCAACCTTGAGGTTGCCGTGGTGCATGCGTTCGACGCGCAGCGTCCAGCGTTCCTGGATGTCGTCGAACTTGGGCACCATGCGGGTGCCGGCCGGGATGTGGCGGGCGATCAAGTCGGCGCTGGTGCGGGCCTGGTCTTCGCTGGAGAGATCGACGGCCAGGTTGTGGCGGACGATGGCCTGCAAGACTTCCGGGTTGATCAGGTGCGACAGGCGCTCGATGATCGCTTCAGTGGCCAGCCAGGAACGGGCGAGGCCTTCCAGGGCCGGGCCGGTGATCGGCGTGCCGCCGGTCGGGGACAGAACGGCTTCGTCGAGGGCCATGTTGAGCAGGAACTGGTGGAATTCCTGGTCGTCCTTGAGGTAACGCTCGGTCTTGCCGTGCTTGACCTTGTACAGCGGCGGTTGGGCGATGTAGACGTAGCCACGGTCAATCAGCTCGGGCATCTGGCGGTAGAGCAAGGTCAGCAGCAGGGTGCGGATGTGAGCGCCGTCGACGTCCGCGTCGGTCATGATGATGACGCGGTGGTAGCGCAGCTTCTCGACGTTGAAATCGTCCTTGCCGATGCCGGTGCCGAGTGCGGTGATCAGGGTAACGATCTGCTCGGAGGAAATCAGCTTGTCGAAGCGCGCCTTCTCGACGTTGAGTACCTTGCCGCGCAGCGGCAGGATCGCCTGGAACTTGCGGTCGCGGCCCTGCTTGGCGGAGCCGCCGGCGGAGTCACCCTCGACGATGTAGATTTCGCACTGGGCCGGGTCTTTTTCCTGACAATCGGCGAGCTTGCCGGGCAGGCCGACGCCGTCGAGCACACCTTTACGGCGCGTCATTTCGCGGGCCTTGCGGGCCGCTTCGCGGGCGCGTGAGGCTTCGACGATCTTGCCGCAGATGGTCTTGGCGTCGATCGGGTTCTCGAGCAGGAAGTCAGCCAGTTTCTGGGCAACAACTTCCTCGACCGCCGGGCGGGCTTCGCTGGAGACCAGCTTCATCTTGGTCTGCGACGCGAATTTGGGATCGGGCATCTTCACCGACAGCACGCAGGCCAGGCCTTCGCGCATGTCGTCACCGGAAATCTCGACCTTGGCTTTCTTGGCGATCTCGTTTTCGTCGATGTACTTGTTGATGACCCGGGTCATCGCGGCGCGCAGGCCGGTCAGGTGGGTACCGCCGTCGGACTGCGGAATGTTGTTGGTGAAGCAGAGCACCTGTTCCTGGTAGGAATCGTTCCACTGCATCGCCACTTCGACGCCGATGGTGACGCCGTCACCGCCGACCTTGGCTTCACCGGTCGAATAGAAAATCTTCGGGTGCAGGACGCTCTTGGTGCGATTGACGTACTCGACGAAGCTCTGCACACCGCCGGCGAAAGCGAACAGTTCTTCCTTGCCGGAACGCTGGTCGACCAGCTTGATGCTGACGCCGTTGTTCAGGAAAGACAGTTCGCGCAGGCGCTTGGCCAGGATTTCGTAGTGGAATTCGACGTGGCCGAAGATTTCCTCGTCGGCGAGAAAATGGACTTCGGTACCGCGCTTTTCGGTGTCGCCGAGGATCTTCAGCGGCGAGATTTCAAAACCATCGCGGGTTTCGATGCAGCGATCGACCGGCACGCCACGGCAGAATTCCATGAAGTGCTTCTTGCCGTCGCGGCGGATGGTCAGACGCAGGAACTTCGACAGCGCATTGACGCAGGAGACGCCGACGCCGTGCAGACCGCCCGAGACCTTGTACGAGTTCTGGTTGAACTTGCCACCGGCGTGCAGTTCGGTCAGCGCGATTTCGGCAGCCGAGCGCTTGGGCTCGTGCTTGTCGTCCATCTTGACGCCGGTCGGGATGCCGCGGCCGTTGTCGATGACCGAAATCGAGTTGTCGGTGTGAATGGTGACGATGATGTCGTCGCAGTGACCGGCCAGCGCTTCGTCGATGGAGTTGTCGACGACTTCGAAAACCAGGTGGTGCAGGCCGGTGCCGTCGGAGGTATCGCCGATGTACATGCCCGGCCGCTTGCGCACGGCCTCCAGGCCTTCAAGGATCTGGATGCTGGATTCGCCATAGGCTGGCGCCGCACTTTGCGGGACGTTCTCTTCACTCATTGTTCTTGGTTCCACGTGAAACTTGGCCCGTCCGCGTGGACGGGCTTGAAGCGGTGCTTAAACTACGATTCAGATGCGCATCGGCATGACGACGTATTTGAAGCGGTCGTTGCCGGGTACGGTAATCAATGCGCTCGAATTGGCGTCGTTGAAGCTCCACTGGATTTCGTCCGAGTGCACGTTGTTGAGCACGTCGAGCAGATATCCGACATTGAAGCCGACATCGATGGGTTCGCCCGTGTACTGTACCTCGATTTCTTCCTGGGCTTCTTCCTGTTCGGCATTGGCGGCAATCAGCTTGAGGCTGTTTTCGCCGAGCACGACGCGGACGCCGCGGAATTTTTCGTTGGTCAGGATGGCGGCGCGCTGCATGGCCTGCATCAGCATCTGGCGGCCGACGGTCATGTGGTTGCGCAGGCTGGGCGGGATCACCCGTTCGTAATCCGGGAACTTGCCGTCGATCAGTTTGGACACCAGGACGATGTTGCCGAAGGCGAAACGCACCTGGTTGGACGACAGGGTGATGTTCAGCGCGTCGTCGCTGTCGACCAGCAGACGGTTCAGTTCGAGCACGGTCTTGCGCGGCAGGATCATTTCCTGGCGCGGCAGTTCGGTTTCGATCTCGACGCTGGCGTAGGCCAGACGGTGACCGTCGGTGGCCACGGCGCGCAGTTCCTTGCCTTCGACCAGCAGCAGCAGACCGTTCAGGTAGTAGCGCACGTCCTGGGCAGCCATACCGTACTGGGTCTTGGCGATCAGCTGGCGGAAAGCCTTTTGCGTGATCGTGAACTGCTTGGTATCGCCTTCGCTCAGCGTCATCCGCGGGAAGTCGTCGGCCGGCAGGGTTTGCAGGTTGAAACGGCTCTTGCCGCCCTTGACCTGCAGACGCTTGTTTTCGAGGTTGACGGTGATTTCGGTGCTGTCCGGCAGCGAGCGCAGGATTTCCTGCAGCTTGCGCGCGCCGACGGTCACCGCGCCATCGCCTTCACCGCCGGTACAGGTGGTGCTGGTGGTGATCTGAATTTCGATGTCGGTGGCCAGCAGGGTCAGTTGATCGCCCTTCTTTTCCAGCAGCACGTTCGACAGGATGGGCAGGGTATGGCGACGCTCGACGATTCCCGACACTGACTGCAACGGGGCCAGAAGCGTGTCTCTTTGGCTTTTAATAAGAACCATAAATTAAATTCCTTAATAGACTATATCGGGAACAGTTCTGTGGATAAAAGAATATTTATTTTTTATTTCAACAACTTGAAGCAGATTTTTGCATCCTCGAAAGTCTCTGAATTGCCTGTGGATGAAAACTGGACAATTTTCCCACAAAGCGGAAAAGCACAGCATGTCCACATTCGACCGACAATTTATACACAGACTTGTCTACAGCATCATCCTTTCAGCACCTGAAGCAGGACGTGCAGATCGTGATTGAGCTCACTTTCCTTGGCCCGCAGCGAATCGATGGTCTTGACCGCATGGATCACCGTGGTGTGATCGCGGCCGCCGAAAGCGTCGCCGATTTCCGGGAAGCTGTGCGAGGTGACTTCGCGGCATAGCCACATCGCCACCTGGCGCGGCCGGGCGATGGCCCGCGTGCGCTTCTTGGAGAAGAATTCAGCAACCTTGATCTTGTAATAGTCGGCAACGGTCTTCTGGATATTGTCGATGCCGACGTTGCGCACCGAACCGATCAGGTCCTTGAGCGCTTCCTTGGCCAGGTCGAGCGCGATGGCGCGACCGTGGAAGGACGAATAGGCGAGCACCTTCTTCAACGCGCCTTCGAGTTCGCGGACGTTGGAGCGCAGATGCTTGGCAATGAAGAAAGCGACTTCGTCGTCGAGGCGGATGCCTTCGGCTTCGGCCTTCTTCTGCAGGATGGCGACGCGCATTTCCAGTTCGGGCGGTTCGATCTGTACCGTCAGACCCCAGTCGAAACGGGTCACCAAGCGGTCGTCGAGGCCGTTGATGTCCTTCGGATAGGTATCGCAGGTGATGATGATCTGCTTGCGCGCTTCGATCAGCGCGTTGAACAGGAAGAAGAACTCTTCCTGCGAGCGGTTCTTGCCATTGAAGAACTGGACGTCGTCGAGCAGCAGCACGTCGAGCGAGCGATAGGTGCGCTTGAAGGTGTCGAAGGACTTCTGCTGGTAGGCGCGGACCACGTCGGAGTAGTAATCCTCGGCATGGACGTAGCGGACGATCTTGTCCGGGTTGTCCTTGACGATGTGATTGCCGATGGCGTGGATCAGGTGAGTCTTGCCCAGGCCGGCGCCGCCGTAGATGAACAGCGGGTTGTAGGCACCACCGGGATTGCTGCCGACCTGCAGCGCGGCTGCACGGGCCAGGTCGTTGGCCTTGCCGACGACGAGGTTGTCGAAGGTGAAATTCGAAAACAGGCGCGACTTTTCATAGACCGAGGCAGTTTTGGCCCGCGGTTTTTCCTGGGCGGGCGCTGGGGCCGGTTTGCTGTCCGGGCTGGCTTCATTGGCGACGGGTTTGGCAGCTTCGCTGCGCGGACTGCTGGCCTTGCCGCTGCCGATGACCAGGGCAATGCTGACCGGGGCGGCAAAGAAGGTGTTGCCGTAGTCCTCGATGCGGGACAGGTAGCGGTCGCGTACCCATTTCAGGATGAAGCCGTTCGGCGCGACCAGACGCAGGCCCTCTTCCAGTGCCTTGCTTTCACCTTCCAGGCGCAGCGGCTTGATCCAGGTGTTGAACTGCTGCGCGGGCAGCTCCTGTTCGAATCTTTGCAAACAGGATTCCCAAAAACCGGTCATTGAAACTTTGGCTCCATACCGCACCATCGCCAACAGCGATGGTGGATTTATTATTTCTCTGATTTGAAAACGAATTTTCAATGAAATCGGCGGCTTCGCGGCCGCCGACCAAAGCGCAATTCTACCCTGCGACACACAAGTTATCCACAGCTTGTAGAAATAATTCAGGTTGACAGCAGGGGGGCAAACAAGGTGTAATCACGCGTTTTTCTCCGCTCACTCAAGGAATTACGACATGAAACGCACGTATCAACCGTCGGTCGTGCGCCGCAAGCGCACCCATGGCTTCCTGGTCCGTTCGCGCACCAAGGGCGGCCGTGCCGTCCTCGCTGCTCGCCGCGCCAAGGGTCGCAAGCGTCTGGCCGTTTAAGCCGGACGCCTGGCGAAGTGGAAGCAAGCTTCGCCCGACGCTATCGCCTGACCAAAACGGATGAATTTTCATCCGTTTTTGGTTTCCGGAAGGCCATTCGCGGCACCTGGCTGATGTTGCATTATCAGCCGCGTGCTGAAGGTCATACCGATGCCAGGCTGGGCCTGGTCGTCGGGAAAAAACTGCTCAAGCGCGCCGTTGATCGCAACCGGCTCAAGCGCATCGTTCGTGAACGTTTCCGGTTACGGCGCGCGGGTCTGCCGGCTTACGATCTGATCGTCAGGCTGGCGGTCAAGCAAAAGCCCTTTGATGGCAGGGTGATCGGCGAGGATTTCGGCAATTTGCTGGATCGCCTGTCACGCCCACGTCTAAAAAAGGAAGCACAATGAAGCATCTGCTGATTGCCCTGGTACGTTTCTACCAGTACGCCATCAGTCCGATGCTCGGGAGGCGTTGCCGCTATTTTCCGACCTGTTCGGAGTATACGGTCGACGCCATTCACAAGTACGGCGCCCTCAAGGGCGGCTGGCTGGGGGCAAAACGCATTTGCCGCTGTCACCCATGGCACCCGGGCGGGTATGATCCCGTTCCCTGAACACCATTAACTACGTAGGCAGCTCATGGATACTCGTCGCCTGATTCTGGTCATGATTTTCGCTTTCTCCAGCTTCATGCTGTGGGAAAACTGGCAGGAGTACAACCGGCCCAAGCCCGTCGCCGAAGTGGCGACCAATTCGCCGCAGGCAGTCGCCGACGGCAGCACACCGACGCCTTCGGTCAGCCTGCAGGCTGCAGGTTCCGCGATTGCCGCGGTCACCGAAACGCCGGTTGCCACGGCCGAAACCTTCAGCGTCGAAACCGACCTGATGAAGGTCACGATTTCCACCCAGGGTGGCGATCTGGTCGGTCTGGAACTGCTGAATTACAAGGAAAGCGACGACAAGGATCACAACTTCGTCCTGTTCGATGCGAAGCACCAGTATTTCGCCCAGAGCGGCCTGATCGGCGACGGTCTGCCGACGCACCGTTCGCTGTTCCGCCGTGTCGATGGCCCGCTGCAATTGCAGGACGGTAGCGACGAACTGAAGGTTCGCCTGGAAGCCGACGGTCCGGAAGGCGTACGCATTGCCCGCATCCTGACTTTCAAGCGTTCTTCGTATGTGGTCGACGTGGCCTGGGAAATCGTCAACGGTTCCGACAAGCCGCTGGCGCCGCATGCCTACTTCCAGGTTCAGCGCGACGATGGCGAACCGGCGGGCGGCAACTTCATGATGCACACCTTCACCGGCCCGGCGGTCTATACCGAGGCCGAGAAGTATCAGAAGATCAGCTTCGGCGATATCGCCGACAAGAGCGCCAAGTTCGTCAAGACGGCCGACAATGGCTGGCTGGCCATGGTCCAGCACTATTTCGTCGCTGCCTGGGTGCCGGAACAAGGTGTTCAGCGCGAGTACTACATGCGCAAGCTGGACAACAGCAAGCTCTACCAGATGGGCGTGATCGTTCCGGTGGCCGAAGTCGGCCCGGGCACCAGCGCGGTAAGCTCGGTTTCGCTGTTTGCCGGTCCGCAGGAACAGGCAGCATTGAAGGCGCTGGCACCGGGGCTGGATCTGGTTGTCGACTACGGCTGGCTGACCGTCATCGCCGCCCCGATTTTCTGGGCGCTGCAGTTCATCCACGGCCTGGTGGGTAACTGGGGCTGGGCCATCGTTGTCCTGACCATCGCCATCAAGCTCGCCTTCTTCCCGCTGTCTGCCGCTTCGTACAAGTCGATGGCCAAGATGCGCCTGGTCACGCCGCGCCTAGTGCAGCTGAAGGAGCGCTACGGTGACGACAAGGCCCGTCTGAACCAGGAAATGATGAAGCTGTACCAGACCGAGAAAATCAACCCGCTCGGTGGCTGCCTGCCCATCCTGATCCAGATTCCGGTCTTCATCGCCCTCTACTGGGTGCTGCTCGGCGCCGTCGAAATGCGCGACGCACCGTGGATCCTGTGGATCACCGACCTGGCCGCACCCGATCCCTGGTACATCCTGCCGGTGATCATGGTTGTCTCGATGTTCATCCAGATCAAGCTCAACCCGACGCCGCCGGATCCGATCCAGGCCAAGGTGATGATGGCCATGCCTTTCGTCTTCGGCATCATGTTCTTCTTCTTCCCGGCCGGTCTGGTGCTCTACTGGGTGGTGAACAACATCCTGTCGATCGCCCAGCAATGGCAGATCACCCGCATGATGGAAGCTGGCGGCAAGGCTGCCAACGATGCGAAAGCCTAAGGTGTGAAGAACGACACCATCGCCGCCATCGCCACGGCTCCCGGCCGTGGCGGGGTCGGCGTGATCCGGGTCTCGGGCAGCAATTTGCTGCCCTTTGCTTTTGCACTGACCGGCAAGACGCCGAAACCGCGCTACGCCACGCTCGCCGATTTCCGTGCCGCCGACGGCACGACCATCGATACCGGCCTGCTGCTGCATTTTCCCGGCCCCAATTCCTTTACCGGCGAGGACGTACTCGAACTGCAGGGCCATGGCGGCCCAGTGGTCATGCAGATGCTGCTGGCCCGCTGTCTCGATCTCGGTGCGCGCCTGGCCGAACCGGGTGAGTTTTCCCGCCGCGCCTTCCTCAACGGCAAGATGGACCTGGCCCAGGCCGAGGCCGTGGCCGACCTGATCGATGCTGCTACCGCCAGCGCCGCCCGTTCGGCGGTGCGTTCGTTGCAGGGCGAATTCTCGCGCGCCATCGGCGAACTCAACGAGGAACTGATCAACCTACGCATGCTGGTCGAGGCGACACTGGATTTTCCCGAGGAAGACATCGATTTCCTGCAGGCGGCCAATGCCTTCGGCCGCCTGGAACGCCTGCAACTGAAGCTGGCCGAGATCTTCGACCGCGCCGGCCAGGGCAAACTGCTGCAATCCGGCCTGCACGTGGTTCTTGCCGGCCAGCCTAACGTCGGCAAATCATCCCTGCTCAACCGTCTGGCCGGCGACGATCTGGCCATCGTCACGCCGATTGCCGGCACCACCCGCGATGCCTTGCGCTCGACCATACAGATCGAGGGTATTCCCCTGCACATCATCGATACCGCCGGCCTGCGCGATACCGAGGACGTGGTCGAGAAGATCGGCATAGCGCGCAGCTGGCAGGAAATCGAGCGCGCCGACGTGGTTGTCCTGCTGGTCGATGCGAATACCGGCGTGTCGGCGCTGGACCGCGACATTCTCGAACGCATGCCCGAGCGTCTGCAGCGCATCACCGTTTACAACAAGATCGACCTCGCCGGGCGTGAGCCCGAGCGTCACGACGAAGCCAACGGCATCGCCATCTCGCTGTCGGCCAAGGCCAATCGCGGGATCGAGCTGCTGCGCCAGGAATTGCTGCGGATTGCCGGCTGGCATCAGGCGGAAGATGTATTCATCGCCCGCGAACGTCATCTGCGGGCGCTGGCGGCGGCCCAGGAACACATTGCGGCGGCCCGCAAGGTCGTCGAAGGCGCCCTGCCGGCGCTCGAACTGTTTGCCGAAGAACTGCGTCTGGCCCAGCAGTCACTGGGTCAGATCACCGGCGAATTCACTGCCGACGACTTGCTTGGCGTCATTTTCAGCCGCTTCTGCATTGGCAAGTAAGGCCTGTGCATAACACCCCCGAAGACCTGTTCGCAGTTTGTGGATGAATGTGCGTTTACGTGCTCGTGGAAAAACTGTCCCCATTCGATCAACAGGTACTTCAGGCACTTGCCAAGACGGTTAACTGGCTTTTTTATCGCTGATTTTATTGTTTTTTTATTAGTTATCCACAGAACTGTTGTTCAGGTAGTTAACATAGTTCTTTTATTTAAGGTTCTATATAAAACCGTAAACAAATTCAGCGGCCGGCGCGAAGTACCCGCTCGATGCGGCGCCTGATCGCTTCGCTGCCGCTCGGGTCACCAGCCCGTTCCAGTCTTTCCCGCTCCAGACTCAGCCAGGCCAGCAGCGGCCGGCGCCAGCCCTGGCCGGCAGCAGTATCGATGGCCAGGGTGATGCCTTCCGGCGGCAAACGGCCGGCTTCGAGCAAGGCTGCCGCGGCCACCAGGCGGGCCAGCGGATCATTGATGTTGTTCAAGGCTAGTGGGTTCTGCCAGGCCAGGCGCTGGCTTTCCGGCAAAAGCTGGCGGTCGGCGGCGGGCAACGCACCGGACAGATAGGCGGCGTAGGCGTTCTCGGCCCGACCGGCATCGCTGGCCAGGGTATCGAAAGCCGGACATTGACCGCCCTGCAGGCTGGCCAGGCGCACCGCGCAGGCATGCAGTTCGACACGTGCCTGCTGGTCGGCGTCGCCGGTACGGGAAACCGCTTCGCGCGCCGCATTGAGTTGAATTTCGGCCAGTTTGTCGCGTCCTTCCAGCCACAGACGGGCATGGTTGCCGGTGGCGCTCTCGGCAGTCAGCAGCCAGTCGGGCGGCGGTGGATGATTGGCACAGCCAACCAGGACCAGGGCAATCAGCGGGATAACGTAGTTCATGGCAGTTTCAACTCGCGTTCGCGGGCAAACGGCCATTTGCGATTGAGGTCATCGACCAGGCCGGAAACCTTGCGCAGGTTGAGATCGATTTCAGCGCGTAGGGCATCGAGATCTTCGGTTGCCGCGCGCGTATTGCCGGTGATGGCCTTGACGTCGACCAGCGCGGCATCGACCTTGGCCAGGCTGGCCCGGGCTTCGGTCAGCAGCAACCGGGTCTGTTCGAGTGAATCGATCACTTTGGCCACATCCGCGTCGTTGCCAAGCAAGGCGCCGAGCGCGCCGTGGCGACCGTTGAGGGTGGCGGTGAATTGGCGCATGTTGTTCAGGCTGCCGGCCAGCGCCGACTGTTCGGCGGTCATCCGCTGCAGGTTGTCCATGCTGGCCATCAGGGCCGATTGTTCGCTGGTCAGGCGTTCCAGATTGCCGACCAGACGGGTGACCGTCGATACCAGTTCCGGCACGCCGGAGGTCGCGTCGCCCATCAGCACTTCGCGGCGGGCACCGTCTTCAAGGGGCTCGTCATCGAGCATGCCGGTGAAGGCCCGCAACCGGCTGCCGCCGACCACGCCCTTTTCCAGCGTGAATACCGACGACGCCCGCAGCCAGCGCGCGTCCTTGAGCGGTACCGAGACATGGAGATGGGCCTTGCCGTCGTCGCCGAGTTCGATGCGGCTGACCCGGCCAATGGGAAAACCGGAGAAGGTCATGTCCATGCCGACCGCGACACCTTCCGAATTTTCCGCGACCAGCAGCAATTGCTGGTTTTCCTCGAACACGCCGCGGGCAGTCATGACGAAGATCACGAAGGCGACGATCAGCGCCAGCGTGACCAGCAGCAACGCGGCGGCCTTGCTTTCCGGGTGCTTGATGTTCGGCAGGTGGTTCGGGGATTCGTTCATGGTTCTCAGAAGCGTCGCAACATCAGGAAACTACCTTCGATCAGTACCAGGATCAACAGCAGGCGGACCATCACGCGCATTTCGCGCTGGCCGGTATCGTATTTGCGCGGGTCGAGTACGACGGTGGCCGGCGCAATGCCGACGGCAATGCCGAAGAACAGGATCTTGGCCGAGAAGGCAATGGCCAGGATGGGATCGAAGACCTGGCCGATCAGCCGGGTGTACGCTGGCAAGCCCCACTGGTTGAAGCCATGGACCACGGGATAGGCGACCAGTAGCGAGACGATGCCGCCGACAATGGCCAGGATGACCACGGCCGCCGCGTTGCCGACCGCGTACGGCAAGGCATCGCGCAGGCCGGCACCGGGCTGGCCGGGCAGCGCCGCCAGATGCAGCATGGCCATGGGCACGGCGCGCATGGCGACGAACAGCGTCGAGGCCAGCGGCAGCAGTTCGACGACAAAGACCCGCAGGATGGCTTCCAGCGCCAGATGCGACAGACCATAGCTGTCGGCACTGACGGCGACAATGCGGGTGAGGATGGCGCTGAGCAGTACGCAGGCCAGCAGGTAGCCGGGCAAGGTCTGCCAGGCGGCGCAACAGAGGATGCTGGCCGAGCGCCGGCGGGTCGCCTGATCGTGGATGCTTGGCGAGACGCTGGCGATCAGCAGCAAGGCGGCAAAACTGAGGTAACGGTATTGTCCGGCCAGCCAGCCAGTCAGTCCGCTGCGCCGGATCAGCGGGAAAAGCTGTTGCAGTGGCTGGGCCATGCGCCGGGCCGCTTAGCTGCGTTCCGCCTCCAGCCGGTTGCGGCGCAGGATGGCGTCGGCAATTTCGCGGCTGATGGTGTCGGCGTCGGGCAGTTTGTTCGGCCGGAAGACGATCATCGGAATCCCCAGACTCTGCAGGGCGACGCGTTTGACATCCTCGGCGTTGTCGATTTCCTGGCCGGTCGTCGGCCAGGCCAGTTCGATCGCGGCGACAATCGAAAAATCGGCGTCGCAGATGACGAAATCGACACCCCGGCCGGCCATCCGGCTCAGCCGCATGGCTTCCTGGCGACCGCGAGCCAAGGCCAGCTGGGAGACGCCGACCTGGGTAAACACCCGCATGTTGGGCATGGCCTCGCACAGACGGTGGTAAAGTTCCTGCTCGCTGCTGTTGAGCAGCCGGTATTGCTTGGGTTTGCTGGTTTCAACGAAACGTGTCTGGGGGTCGGCATCGGCCGCCGGTCGGGCCTGTTCCCGATGGGCCCCGGCATAGCGCCGGTGGCTGACGGTTTCGACGGCAGTCTGCCGCGCCGGGCGCCGATTGATGAAAAACAGGATGCCGGCGACGGCCACTGCGGCGAGCGCGATAACCAGGGTCAGATTGTCCATTTCACTACCTCGCTCAGCACCTCGTCTTGAATCCACATTATAGCGACATGAATTACCGCCTTATTCCCCTTCGTCCGACCAGCGGTCAGTCCTGAGGCATCGATGGAAATCATTGCCCCTTTCGGCTGGCTGATCCTGGCTGCCTTCATCGCCGGTCTGGTCGATGCCGTCGTCGGCGGCGGCGGCCTGGTCCAGATTCCCGCACTGTTCGCCGCCCAGCCGGGCGCCGCGCCGGCGACCCTGTTCGGCACCAACAAGTTCGCCAGCGTCTTCGGTACCGCCAACGCCGCCTGGCGTTATGCGCGCCGGGTCGAGATGCCGTGGCGCACCATCCTGCCGGCTGCCCTCGCCGCCTTCGCCCTGTCCTACGCCGGTGCGGCGGCGGTGGCCTGGCTGCCCAAGGACGCGGTACGCCCGCTGATCCTCTTCCTGCTCATTTTCGCCGCCGGCTATACCTTGCTGAAGAAGGATTTCGGCCAATTGCACCGGCCTGCTCACAGCGGTCGGCGCGAACTGGCCTACGCCGTCCTGCTCGGCGGCGTGATCGGCTTCTACGACGGCTTCTTCGGCCCGGGCACCGGCAGCTTCCTGATCTTCCTGTTCATCCGCTTCTTCGGTTTCGATTTCCTGCATGCCTCGGCCGGGTCCAAGGTCGTCAATGTCGCCACCAACCTGGCGGCGCTGGCCTTCTTCCTGCCCGCCGGTCACATCATCGCCGCGCTCGCCGGCGCCATGGCCGTTGCCAATATCGCCGGCTCGGTGGCCGGGACCTGGCTGGCCTTGAGGCACGGCAGCGGCTTCATCCGCATCGTCTTCCTGGTGGTGGTCGGCGTACTGATCGTCAAATTCGCCTGGGATACCTTTGCCGGCGTCTGAAGCCGGTTTTTCGCCTAAAATCGGGCGACTTCCCCGAGGTTTCCGATGCGCGTCACGCTAGTCCATCCCGCCGGTTTCAATTTCGTCCCCGGCCAGCCCGACTTTTCGGTGCTGGCCAACCGCATGCCGCCGATCGGCATCATGCAACTGGCGTCGTGGCTGGAAAAATTCGGCCACCAGGTGGCCCTGCATGACTGCCTCGGACCCCATGCGCCGCCGGGAATCGCCGCCAACGCCGAAATCGTCCTGGCCAGCGAGCCGGAAATGGTCGGTTTTTCGGCGACCACCTCGGGTTTCATGGACGCCGTGGACATGGCGCTGTACATCCGTGAGAAGCGGCCGGACATCCGCATCGTCTTCGGCAATGTCCATGTCTCCTCGCTCGGTGCGCCGATTCTCGAACACTTCCCGGAAATCGATTACCTGGTCATCGGCGAGGGCGAAGGCGCCCTGCTCGACCTGGCTGACGGCAAGCCGCTGGCCGACATCGGCAACCTTATCTGGCGCGACCCGGCCGGGCGCATCGTCGTCAATCCGCGCCGCGACCGCATCCTCGACCTCGACGAATTGCCCTTCCCGGCTTACGAGAAGCTGGCCGGTTTTCCGCACGCCTACCACCTGCCGCTGTTTGCCTACGAAAAGCGCTACGGGGCGACCATGATCACCTCGCGCGGTTGTCCCTATACCTGTTCGTTCTGCGACCGCACGGTGTTCGAGCGCCTGTACAAGACCAATTCGGCGCAATACACCTACGACCACATGAAGTACCTGCGGGACAACTTCGGGGTCTGGCACATCAACATGTACGACGACTTGTTCACCGCCAAGAAGCAGCGCGTGATGGACCTGTGCGAGCTGTTGATCGAGAAGCCGCTCGGCGTGCAGTGGAATTGCGCGATCCGCACCGGCCATACCTCGGACGAAATGCTGGCCAAGCTCAAGCAGGCCGGCGCGCTGATGGTCTCGATGGGCGTCGAGTCGGCCGATCCGGGGATAATGGAACGGCACAAGGCCGGGGTCACGCTCGACGCGGTGCGCGATACGGTGCGCCAGATCCACGCCGCCGGCCTGCGCGCCAAGGGCCTGTTCATTTTCGGCATGCCCGGCGAGACGCCGGAAACGGTGAAGGTGACCAGCGACTTCATCCTGTCGCTCGACCTCGACGAGATGAACATGACCAAGTTCAGCCCGCTGCATGGCGCGCCAATCTGGGAGGAATGCGTCAGCGGCGAGTCCGGCGACTTCATTGAGGACTGGCGGCTGATGAACTGCCTGAACTTCGTCTTCCTGCCCGATGGCTTTTCCTCGCGCGACGAGATGGACGCGCTGTACAACTGGCATGTCAAGCGCTTCTACGACAGCAAGGCTTACCGCCGCCGTTTCGCCGGCCGCCTGTGGCAGCACCGCTGGAGCCTGTGGCATGTGTTGAAGCACCTGCCGGAAACCATCGCCGCGGCGCGTTACTTCAGCGCCAACAAGGCGCAGATCGAGCAGGCGCGGCGCGACTTCGCCCTGCACCCGCGCCAGCCGCTCGGGCTCAAGCCGATGTTGTCCACCGACCTGCAGGTGGACAACATCGTTGCCATGTCGCCGGTGAAACTGTCGCGGCGCGAGGCGATGAAACAGATCATTCCATTGGTTTACGAAGCCCAGGCGACCTGTTCATCCCCGGCGCCGGCGGCAGCGCTATAATCTCCCCCCTGCCCGCGGGGGCTTGCGCACGCCGGCCCGGCACAAAAAGATAATTTCTGCCGCCACAGAGAACAGGGGAAAGTCCGATGGAACAGCAAACACAGCAGCCTGAACGCAGCCAGTGCGACGTGCTGGTGATCGGTGGCGGCCCGGCCGGAACGACGGTAGCGCCGCTACTGGCGGAAAAGGGTTACAAGGTGGTGATCCTGGAGAAGGCGCACCATCCGCGCTTTCATATCGGCGAGTCGCTGCTGCCGGCCAACCTGCCGTTGTTCGAGCAACTCGGCGTAGCCGACGAAATCCGTGCCATCGGCATGGAAAAGCGTGGTGCCGAGTTTGTTTCGCCTTGCCACGATACGCCGCAGGTCTTCAATTTCGCCGAGGCCTGGGACAAATCCATGCCCTACGCCTATCAAGTTCGGCGCGCCGAGTTCGACACCATCTTGATCCGCAACGCGGCAAACAAGGGCGTCGAGGTCCATGAGGGCTGTCGCGCCCGCACGGTCGACTTCCAGGTCGACGACAGCGTGGTGGTCAGCGCGGTCCACGACGACGGTCGCGAACAGGTGTGGCAGGCGCGCTTCGTGGTCGATGCTTCCGGCCGTGATACTTTCCTTGCCAACCGCTTCCAGATCAAGCACCGCAACCCCAAGCACAACAGCTCGGCGGTCTATGGGCACTTCTCGCAGGCGCGTCGGCATCCCGGCAGCGAGGCCGGCAATATCACCATCTACTGGTTCGAGCACGGCTGGTTCTGGTTCATTCCGATGGTCAACGACGTCACCAGCGTCGGCATGGTCACCTGGCCCTACTACATGAAGACGCGCGGCGAGCGCAGCCTGGAACAGTTCCTGCGCGACGGCATCGCCATGTGTCCGCCGCTGGCCGAGCGCTTGAAGGATTCGACCCTGGTGCACGAGGTCGAGGCGACCGGCAATTTTTCCTACGTGTCCGAGCGTAACCACGGGCGCAATTACCTGCTGCTCGGCGATGCCTATGCCTTCATCGACCCGGTGTTTTCCTCCGGGGTCTGGCTGGCGATGAACAGCGGCGTGATCGGTGCCGAGGCCATCGATGCCTGCCTGAAGAACCCGGCAGCGGCACCAGCGGCGCTGAAGCGTTTCGATCGCCTGATGAAGCACGGGCCAAAGGAATTCTCGTGGTTCATCTACCGGGTGACCAATCCGATCATGCGTGATTTTTTCATGCATCCGAAGAACGTTTTCCGCGTCAAGGAAGCCCTGTTGTCGGTGCTGGCCGGCGATGTCTTCGGCAAGACGCCGATCTGGCGTTCGATCTGGATTTTCAAGGCGATCTACTACGGCGCCAATTTGTTCCAACCGAAGCGTGCTTTCCTGGGCTGGAAGCGGCGACGTTTCAATATCCGGCGGGTGGAAGACCCGGCGATGAATACGCTCTGACGTGGCGGGCCTGGTATTCCTGACGACCGCCGACGATGCTGGCGTTCCACGTGAAACCGCGCGCATCCTCGGTGGCGCCCGCCTGGGCGCCGGTCTGCCGGCGGCCGACTGGCCGGAACAGGGCATTGCTGCTGCCCTGCCCGGCATTGCACCGACGGCGCTGCGCGAACGCTGGCTGAGTCCGGTGGACTGCCAGCAGGGCGTTGACGAAGGCATCGCCTGGCGACGCACCGGTGATGTCCTGTACGGCGTCATCGAACTGGACGAGGCCGATTTTGCCGGCGATGCGCGGACGCCCCTGCAGGCAGCCAGCGAGACCGCCTACCGGCGCATCTTCCGCCTGCTCGATGCGCAGGGTCTGCCCGAGTTGTGGCGGGTGTGGAACTACCTCGCCGCGATCAACGAGGAGAGCCACGGGCTGGAGCGTTACCGTCAGTTCAACCTGGGCCGCCAGGACGCCTTCCTCGCCTGCCACCGCGGGGCCACCGGCAACGTGCCGGCGGCCTGTGCCCTCGGCCTGCGCGATGGTCCGCTGTCGATCGCCTTCCTGGCCGGCAAGTTGCCGGCGGTGGCGGTGGAAAACCCGCGCCAGGTCAGTGCCTACCATTACCCCACCGATTACGGCCCGCGCAGCCCGACCTTCTCGCGAGCGGTGCTGGCTTATCCGCCGGGCCAGGAAATCCTGTTCATTTCCGGCACGGCCAGCATCGTCGGCCATCGCAGCATGCATGTCGACGATGTGGCCGCGCAGACGCGGGAAACGCTGACCAACATCCTGGCGGTCCTCGGCGAAGCCAATCGCCAGTCGCAGCAGGCCGGTTTCCGGCCCGATCAATTGCTGTGCCGCGCCTACCTGCGCCATGCCGATGACTGGCCGACCGTGGCCGCGGTGATCGAGGAAATGCTCGGGCCGGTCGAGCTCTGTCCGGTCGTCGCCGATGTCTGCCGCGCCGATCTGCTGGTCGAGATCGAGGCCATGGCGATGGCGGCCCGATGAGCGGCACGCGTCCGGGCCTGCTCTGGCGGACCTATGAATTCCTAGCCATGTTGCTGGGGTTGGGCGCCCTGGCCCTGATCTGCCTGCTCTGGCTGCCCTTTGCCCTGTTGCTGCTGCCGCTGTTGCCGCGCCGTTTTGGGCAGCGCCTGGGGCGCTTTGCCATCCGCAACGGTTTTCGCGTCTATCTCACTTTCCTTGAATCGGTGTGCGCCTGTCGGTTCGACCTGCGCGAACTCGATCAACTGCGCGATGCCGGTCCGCTGATCGTGGTTGCCAACCACCCTTCCCTGCTCGATGCGGTGATGATCCTGTCGCGCCTGCCGAACGCCGTCTGCGTGATGAAGGCGGCCTTGCTCGACAACATCCTGTTCGGTGCCGCTGCGCGGCTGGCGCGCTACATCCGCAACGATGCGCCGCTCAAGATGATCATCGATGCCCGCGAGGAACTGCAGGCCGGCGCCCAGTTGGTGATTTTTCCCGAAGGCAGCCGCACCTTGGCTTTTCCGCTCGATTCCTGCATGCCGACCGCCGGATTGATCGCCCAGCGTGCCGGGGTGCCGGTGCAGGCGCTGCTGATCGAATTTTCCACGCCCTATCTCGGCAAAGCCTGGCCGTTGTTCCGCCGGCCGCAGTTACCGCTGCATTGCCGTATCCGCCTTGGCCAGCGCTTTGCGCCGCCGGGCAGCGTCACCGCCTTCACCGGCGAACTCGAAGCCTCGTTGCGCCAGGCGCTGGCCGCATCGCCGTCTCCGCAACCCAGTGCCTGAATGCCCATGCCCAGCCCCTCGACCAGCCACCTCGTCCTGATCCCGAGTTACAACCCCGGCCCCACCGTGGTCGATACGGTGCGTGCCGCCCGCGCCCAATGGACGCCGGTTTGGGTCGTGGTGGATGGCAGTACCGACGGTTCGGCCGAACGTCTGCAGGCGCTGGCGGCGGACGATCCTGGCCTGCGCGTGATCGTCCTGCCGGAAAACCGCGGCAAGGGCGCGGCGGTGCTCGAAGGCATCACGCTGGCCGCGGCCGAGGGCTACACCCACGCCTTGACCATGGATTCCGACGGCCAGCATCCGGCGGCGCTGATCCCCGATTTCATGGCCGCATCGCAGGCCGAGCCGGCGGCGATGGTGCTCGGCCGGCCGGTGTTCGACGCCGACGCGCCGGCACTGCGGGTCAACGGGCGCAAGGTGTCGAACGGGTGGGCCAATCTGGAAACCTTGTGGATGGGCATCGGTGACTCGCTCTACGGTTTCCGCGTCTATCCGGTGCAGCCGCTGATCCGTGTCATGCGCGCCAACCGCTGGATGCGCCGTTTCGATTTCGATCCCGAGGCGGTGGTCCGCCTGTGCTGGGCCGGTGTCGTTCCGCGCAACCTGGATGCGCCGGTCCGTTACTTCCGTGCCGACGAAGGCGGTGTCTCGCATTTCCGTTACCTGCGCGACAACGTGCTGCTGACCTGGATGCACAGCCGTCTCTTCCTCGGTTTTTTGTGGCGCCTGCCGGCTCTGGCCTGGCGTCGTTTGAATACTCGCTGAATACAAGACCATGCCCAAGAACTCCGCCCTCAAGGATGACCGCCGCCTCGACACCTACTTTGCCGGGGAGGAAGAACGTCGTGCAGTGACCCGCGACATGTTCAACGAGGCGGCACCGGGTTACGACAACGCCGAACGCATCACCGCGCTGGGCAGCGGCAGCTGGTACCGCCGCGAGGTCCTGCGCCGCTGCGGCGTAAAGACCGGCATGGAAGTGCTCGACGTCGCCGCCGGCACCGGCCTGGTCACGGCCGAGGCACAGGCGCTGGTCGGGCCCGGCGGCCGGGTGGTGGCGCTCGATCCGTCGCCGGGCATGCTCGCCGAACTGCAGAAGAAGCTGGCTGTGGAAACCCTGGTTGCCTACGCCGAGTCGATTCCCTTGCCCGAAGCCTGTGTCGATTTCGTCTCCATGGGTTATGCCCTGCGTCACGTCGGCGACATGGATGCGGCCTTTGCCGAATACTTCCGTGTGCTGCGTCCGGGTGGCCGCGCCTGCATCATGGAAATCAGCCGCCCGGCCGGACGTTTCGGCCGCCTCGCGCTGCGCGCCTACATCGGCGGCGTGGTGCCGCTGCTCGCCCGGCTGTCCGGTCGTCATGCCGATGTCCGCCGCCTGTGGGCCTACTACGGTGACACCATCGAGGCGGCCATCGATCCGGCAACCATCCTCGCCGCCATGCGCCGCGCCGGTTTCGTCGATGTCGATTGCGCGGTGACCTTTGGCGTCTTCCGCGAGTACGTCGGTCGCAAACCGTGAATACCACCGAGCTTTTCCTGATCGCGATGATGCTGATCTTCGCGCTGCCCTGGCTGATCTGGCGTCTTGGCCGTACCGAGTATTACGCGCCGCTGGTGGTCGTCCAGATACTGACCGGCATCCTGCTCGGCCCCGGGGTGCTCGGCCAGGCTTTCCCCGACTACTACAGTTTCGTGTTCACGCCCGGTGTCATCCAGTCGCTCAATGGCATTGCCTGGTGGGCAGTGATGATCTTCGTGATGATCGCCGGGGTCGAACTCGACCTCAAGCAGGCCTGGCAGCATCGCCGGGAAAGCGGCATCACCGCCGGGTTGGCGCTGGGTACGCCGCTGTTGTTCGGCGCTGCCGCCGCCGGTGTGATGTTGCTCAGCGACGGCTGGTTGGGTAGCCAGGGCCAGTCCTGGCAATTCGTCCTCGGCGTCGGCATGGCCTGCGCGGTGACGGCGTTGCCGATTCTGATCCTGTTCATGGAAAAGCTGGCCGTGCTGCGTCAGCCCATCGGCCAGCGCATCCTGCGTTACGCCAGCCTCGACGACATCGCCATCTGGGGCGTGCTGGCGCTGATCCTGATGGACTGGACCCGGGTCGGCCGGCAGTTGTTCTTCCTGCTGGCGTTCGCCTTGATCGCCTGGCTGTTCCGCAAGCTGATGGCCCGCCTGAGCGAAGGCGACCGCTGGTACGTGGCGCTGATCTGGCTGGCGGCCTGCGGTTTCGGCGCCGACTGGGCCGGCCTGCACTTCATGGTCGGTGCTTTCCTGGCCGGCGCGGTGATGGAAGCCGAGTGGTTCGACCAGGAGAAGATGGACCAGTTGCGCCATCATGTCCTGCTCGTGGTGATGCCTGTTTTCTTCCTGTCCACCGGCCTGCGCACGACCTGGACGATGGGCGGCGAAGCGGTGTTCTTCGCGGCCGGCCTGCTGCTCGTCGCGTCGGTTGCCGGCAAGCTGATCGGCGTGCGCATTGCCGGCCGGGTGCTCGGCTGGGCCCCCGGCGAAGCCAGCATCATCGGCTGGCTGCTGCAGACCAAGGCGCTGATCATGATCATCTTCGCCAACATCCTGCTCGACCGCGAGATCATCAGCAGTGGTGCTTTCACCGCCCTGCTGCTGATGGCGGTGGCCAGCACCATGCTGACGGTGCCGATGGTGGCGCCCAAGCTGGCGCGCCTGCGCGAACTGATCGGGCGCTCGGCCTAGCGGATCACCAGCCGGCCGTTCTCGCGTTGCACCGGCATGGCGAAGTCGAAAAGATCGACTTGCGCGCACAGGTCGAGATCGGCCGCTGGCAGGTTGGGCCAGGTGCCGGTGCTGAAGCGGCGGCCGAAATCGGAATCGCGAACCCGCTGTGCGTAATGCTCGGCAGCAGGCTGTTCGCCGAGCAGCAGCGCTTCCAGGTAATCGGCGCAGGCGATGTCCTCGTCGCCGTCACGATCCACCCATTCGCCGGTGATCACGAAGCAGACTTCGTCCGGCTTGTCGGCGCGGATTGCCGCCGCCGTGGCGCGGGCACAGACCAGCGCGCAGGCGTACAAACGGCGGGCATGGTGAAAGCGCTGCAGGCCGCGCACGCCGGCGGCGGTGCTCATGACCAGATTGCGGCCGCTCAGGTCGAGGCCGGCCAATTGCGCCGGCGAATTGCCGAAATCGAAACCGGGTACCGGATCACCGCCGCCGACGGCGCCGACCGACAGGGCATTTTCCATCTGTCCGACCAGGCCGGCAGCGCTGCTGACGTTCTCGACCGGGTAGATGGCGCTGGCCCCGCGCGCCAGCGCGACGGCGGCAGTGGTGAAGGAGCGCAATACGTCAATGACGACGACCGTATCGGCATCGGTCGGGCGAGCCTGGACGCGGTTCAGGAAGACCCGGGAAAAGCGCATCGCTGGCTCAGAGCATGGCGCCGTTGATCGAAATGATCTGGCCCGAAATGTAGGCCGCCTTGTCGGAGGCGAGGAAGGCGACCAGTTCAGCGACCTCGTCCGGCCGACCGGCGCGCTGCATGGGCACCAGCTTGCGCACGGCCTCGGCGTCGAAGGCACCGGCACTCATGTCGGTATCGATGATCCCCGGCGCCACGGCATTGACCGTGATGCCTCGGCTGGCGACTTCCAGGGCCAGCGACTTGGTCGCCGCGTGCAGCGCGCCCTTGGCCGCCGAGTAATTGACCTGGCCGCGATTGCCGGCCAGCCCGGCGACCGAGGTGATGTTGATGATGCGGCCCCAGCGGGTGCGGATCATCGGCAGGCTGAGCGGCTGGGTGACGTTGAAGAAGCCGTTGAGCGAGACGTCGAGCACGCTTTGCCACTGCTCGCCGCTCATCCCAGGAAAGACTGCATCGGCGTGGATGCCGGCGTTGTTGACCAGGATCTGGATGCTACCGGCTTCGAGCAGGCGCTCGATGGCGGCGGCGCTGGCGGCGCGTTCGCTGACGTCGAAGGCGATCGCTTCGGCGCTGCCGCCAGCAGCGACGATCTCGGCGACCAGGGTTTCGGCGCGGTCGACGTGGCGGTTGGCGTGGACGATGACGTGGTGGCCGTCGGCGGCCAGGCGACGGCAGATGGCGGCGCCGATGCCGCCGCTGCCGCCGGTGACGAGGGCGCGTTTCATGGGGCTGACTCCGTGGCCAGACGGCCGGCGTCGAGGATCACCGCGGCGCGCCCGGCGAGCAGGGCTTGCCCGCGATGGGCGACGGCGAACTGGTAGAGGATGGTGTTGCCGTCGCCGGACAGGCGCTCGGCGTGGATGTCGAGATCGTCCGGCAGGTCGTCGAGCCGGGCGACATGCAGGTGCACGCCGCGCACGCTGGCCAGGTAACCCTGGCGCGGCGCCTCGTCGGCGCCAGCCAGCAGGGCGCCATGGACGGCCATCGCCTGGGCGGCGTACTCGATGCCGGCGGCGGAACCGAGCCGCTCACCGTCGCGCAGGGGATTATCGGCGGCACGGTGGCTGCTCGCCCGGCAGCGGATTTCGCCGGGCGACCAGTCGGTCACCGCGTCGAGCAGGCACATGCTGCCCTGATGCGGAATGTGCGCGGCGATCCAGGCGCGGTCTAGCATGGCTGGACTTCGACCGCGAGCTGCATCGGCGCCAGGTAGTCGAGGCAGACGCGGCCGCCTTCGCCGCGCGCCAGCGCCTGCAGCATGGGCAGTGAACGCAGGGCGGGAATGCTGGTGCGCAGGCTTTCCAGCGCAGCGTCGGTGAGGCGGTCGGCGGGTTCGTCGGTCGGGCTCAAGGCGATCCTGCACAGCGAGCGCTCACTCTTTTGTGGGCTGAGCAACAGCGCCACCCCGCCGCAATCCGGCGTGTCGCGCTTGGCGTGCAGCGGTGCTGGGTACTCACTGTCGTAGGCGATCAGCAGCACCGGCTGGCCGTCGACCAGCAACTGGCCGAGGGCGTCGAGCAGGCCGGCGCCGAAACTGGCGTCGTAGGCGCAGATGACTTGGCACGGCGCCATCGCGTGGGTGGCGATGCCCCAATAGCCGGCGGCGGCGTTGTGTACCGAGTTGTGGAAGCGGGTCGGCGAGATCTGCCGGTCGTCGGTCGCCAGTTGCTCGCACAGCGCATGACAGTTGTGGCCGTCGGCGCCGGAGGCTGCAAAAACCGTGGTCAGCGTGGCCACGTCGGCGGCGGCATGGGCGGCGGCTTCGAGACCGATGGCCAGGGTCAGCTTGACCACCCGGCTGGCCCGGCGGCGCTCGGCCGGCGGCAGGATGGCCGGTGCCGGCAACAGCGAGGGGGCGGCGACCAGCGCCTGTTCGCCACGCAGCACGGCGCTTGCGGTCGGCCAATCGGGCAGGCCGGGGGCGAGGAAGCCGATACCGTCGATCCAGGCGTTCAGGGTCGGGTTCATGCGGCGGCTCCGAAAATCAGGCTGCAGTTGCTGCCGCCGAAACCGAAGGAGTTGGACAGCGCGTGCCGGACTTTGCCCGGGCGGGCCTGCAGCAGGTAGTCGACAGTAATTGCCGGATCGACGTTTTCCGTCCCCGGGCTGCCCGGCAACAGGCTGTCGCCGATGGCCAGCGCGCAGATCACCGCTTCGACCGCGCCGGCGGCGCCGAGCGTGTGGCCGGTGGCGCCCTTGGTCGAACTGCCGGGAACGCGCCGGCCGAACAGGGCGGCCACGGCCTTGCCCTCGGCGGCGTCGTTGGCCGGGGTCGCCGTGCCATGCAGGTTGATGTAGTCGATCTCGTCGCTGCTCAGGCCGGCCGAGCGCAGCGCGGCTTCCATTGCCAGGCGGGCGCCGAGGCCTTCCGGATGCGGCGACGACATGTGGTAAGCGTCGCTCGATTCACCGGTGCCGAGCAGCAGGATGTCGCCGCGTTGCGCCTGCTCGGCGCGTTCGAGCAGGGCGAAGGCGGCACCCTCGCCGATCGAGATGCCGTCGCGGCCGGCATCGTAGGGACGGCAGGCCTGGGTCGAGGTCAGTTGCAAGGAAGCGAAGCCGTACAGGGTGGTCAGGCACAGGCTGTCCACGCCGCCGACGACGGCCGCGTCGATGCTGCCCAGCGCCAGTTGGCGGGCGGCGGCGGCAAAGACCTTGGCGCTCGACGAGCAGGCGGTGGAAATGGCCATCGCCATGCCGCTGAGGCCGAAGTAGTCGCGGGTGAATTCGGCCAGCGAAAACGAGTTGTGCGTGGTCCGGTAGATGAAATCGTCGGGCAGCGCGCCGCTGTCGGGGTCGCGCCGGCGATAGGCAAGTTCGGTCTGCAGGATGCCGGCGGTGCTGGTGCCCAGGAAAACGCCGACCCGTGCCGGGCCGTAGCGGGCGACGGCGGCACGGACCTGATCGGCGAAGCCATCGGCTTCCAGGCCCATCTGCGTCAGACGGTTGTTGCGGCAGTCGTAAGCGGCCAGCGCCGGCGGTAGGACTTGTGCGTCGACGCCGGGCACTTCGCCGATCCAGGTCGGCAGGTCCACGCTTTCAAAACGGCAGGGCTGCAGGCCGCTGCTGCCGTTGGCCAGTGCTGCCCGGGTGGCGGCAAGGCCGCAGCCGAGGGCGGTGGTGGCAGTGAAGGAGGAAAGCAGCAGTGGCGTCACGTCAGCATCCGGTATGGGGTGGCGGGAATTCTAGCAGAGCCCTATTCCGCCGCCGCGGATTGCTCCAGTTCGGCGATCACCTGGGCGCCGAGCAGGAGCAGCACGGCGGCCAGTTCCATGAAGAACAGCAGGACCACGGCGGTGGCCAGCGAACCGTAGACGACGCCGATCTTTGAAATGGTCGCGAAATACCAGATCAGGCCGTGGCGCACTACCTCCCATAGCAGGGCGCCGGCCAGCCCGCCCAGCAGGGCGTGGCGCAGACGGGTGCGGCCGACCGGCACGATCAGGTAGATGGCGGCCAGCACCAGGCTGATCAGGGCGACGCCGAGAAAGGGGAAGAGAAAGCCGGCAACACCGCTGAGCGACCAGCGCTGACCGAGCAGCACCAGGTTTTCGCCGGCCAGGGTTTGCAGTGCGAGCGTGCCCAGGGTGAGCAGCAGCAAGGCGATACCCAGCACGATGACCAGGCAGTAAGGCAGGATCGCCGAAACCAGCGCATGCCGTTCCTGGTCCTTGCCGCGATGGGCGAAGATCACCGCCATTGCCTTTTCCAGCACTGAGAAAGCCAGCGAACTGAAGAACAACAGCGTGCCGAGCATGACCAGGCTGATCGTTGTCCGCCGGTCGAGAAAGCCGGCGATGTCGGCGACCAGGCCGTCGGCCAGACTGGGCAGCAGCCAGTCCAGATAGAGGGCAATGGTGTCGAGCAGGACGCTGCGCTCGACCAGATGCGACAGCCCGACCACCGACAGGATCAGCAGTGGCAGCAGCGACAGCAGGGCGTAATAGGCGATGGCACCGGCCAGCAACAGCCCCTGGTTACGGTGAAAACCGCGCCCGGTACGCAGGGCGAAGGCCAGCAGCGGGAGGGGTGTCAGCCGGCTGTCGATCATTCGGCTTGGCTGGCTGGCGGCACGCGGCAGACCAGCATGACGTTGGCGAAAGGCTTGCCCTCGTTCATTTCCATGGTGCTGACCGAAAAGCCGAGGCTTTCGAGCAGCGCTACCCATTCGCCGAGCGGCCGGCAATACAGCCGTGGCAGGCGGTGCCCGCGGACGAAGGTGACCGCATGATCCACCCAGTTGCACAGATGGTAAGGCAGACCGGCGGAGGCGTCGCCGATGCGGGTCAGGAACAGCCCGCCCGGCGGCAGTGCAGCGCGGATGCGGGTGAGCACGTCCTGCTGGCCGGCGTGGTCGAAGTAATGGAGGGCGTCGAGGATGGTGACGACGTCGGCGTGGCCGAAATCGACCCGGCACATGTCGCCCTGGCGGATGTCGACCAGCGGATGGTCGCGGCCGAAAGCCAGTGCGGCGCGGTCGACATCCTTCTGCATCAGTTCGTAGCCGCGCAGGCTGAGCGCCTTCGGTGCCGGTGCCCAGTCGGCCGGCCAGTTGCCCTGCTCGTAGAGTTTGCGGGCGGCGAGCAGCCAGCCGAACAGGCTGCCCTGGCCGCAGCCGAGGTCGAGGTAATGGCCTTCGGCCGGGAAAATGCCCTGGCGCAGCAGTTCGCGGAAGATGCAGTCGGACGACAGTTTGCCGCGGGCGTAGTGGTAGGCGAATTTGCCGCCGCCGCGAAAGGGCAGCGTGGCTTCGTCGAGCAGGTTGTTGAGGAAGTTTGCGTGGTTCATCGGCAGGCTTCGTCGAGGGTGACGGGGGTGAGTTTGCGTTCGCCAAGCGTGGTCAGCAAGCGCGGCAGCACCGCCAGGATGACCGGCTGGCCGTCGGCCGTGCGGGCGGCGTTGCCATCGTGCAGCAGCAGGATGTCGCCGGCGCCGAGTTGGTGGCTCAGTCGGCGCAGCACGGTGTCCGGGTCGCTGCAGCGGGTGTCGTAGGGGCGCCGGGTCCACGCTGCCAGGTGCAGGTCGAGGTTGGCCAGCACCGGTTCCAGGAAAGGATTGCGCAGGCCGGCGGTGGCGCGGAAGTAGCGCGGGCGCCGGCCGCAGACTTCGCCCAGCGTCGCCTGGGCAGCGGCGATGTCGGCGCGCATGCGGCCTGGGCCAAACGTGGCGAAGGCTTTGGCGTGGGCATCGCCGTGATTCTCGACCTGATGGCCGCGGGCGACGATTTCCCGGCACAGCGCCGGGTTCTCGCGCACGCGCCAGCCGATGCAGAAGAAGGTGGCACGGGCCCCGGCAGCGTCGAGCAGGTCGAGCACCTGCGGCGTCACCTCGGGGTCGGGCCCGTCGTCGATGGTCAGGGCCACTTCCCGGCGGGCGGCGGCTGCAGCCGGCAGCCGGGTCAGATTGGGACCGAGCAGGGTCGAGCGCGGCAACAGGCCGGCGACGGTGAGCACGGCATGGTTGGCGACCAGCAGCGCCAGCGCCCACGGCCAGCTTGCTGGCGCCACGACGACCGCGAGCAGCACCCCGGCGTGCAGGACGAAGCTGGCTTTCAGCGCGGGGGATGGTTTCCAGGGACGGGGCATGATTCAGGCGGGGAAATGGCCGGCGGCCAGGAAATCTTCCCACAGATGCTGCCAGGCCGGCCAGTCGTGGCCGCCTGGGGCGGTATGGCGGCAAGCCGGGGGAAAGCGTTCGGCAAGCTGCTGCATGCCGGCGGCGAAACGGTCGTCGCGGCCGTGGCCGATGAAGGCCGGCAGCGATGGCGGTGTCTTCAGCCAGTGCCAGACCCGGAATTCCGGGTCAGTCAGTTGTTCCGGCGTGGCTTGCCAGGCGTCGATGCCGCCGGCTGCCTGAATCGCATTGGTGGTCAGTCGACTGCCCGGATAGGGCGCGAGCAGGCACAGGCCGTCGATGCTGTCGGGGTGATCGGCGGCCTGGCACAGGGCCAGCAGGCCGCCGAGCGAGATACCGCCGAGCCAGACCCGGCGGTAATCGCGGCGGGCTGGCCTGAGTATCTCCCGGCGCACCGCCGGTAGCGCTTCACCGCCGGAAATGCGTTCCAGGTCGAGGTCGACGGCGCACAGGTCGAGCCCGGGCTGGCGAGTTTCGGCACGGCTGAAAAAACCGGCGGTGATGAAATCCTCGGGCCGCATGTAGGCACCGGGCAGCAGCACCAGCAGGTCGCTGCCACCCTGTTCGAGTTTCAGGGTACGCAGTGTGTCGGTCATCTGTTCGTTCCACGTGGAACGAACATCGCCGCCAGGAGCAGCGCCAGGATGGCGCCGGGGCCGACGGTCAGGCCGATGGCCTTGAGCACCGGGACGGAGGACAGCGACAGGGTGCCGAAGCCGATGGCGGTGGTCAGGTTGGCGACGCCCATCGAGCTGAGCGTTTCCGGGTCGGGCTTGCCCTGCCTGGCGCTGCGGTCGAAGAACAAGGCGTAATTGGAGCCGACGGCGACGATCAGCAGCAGGCCGACCAGATGCAACAGGTGCAGCCGCTGACCCAGCAGGTGCAGGCCGGCGACGACGAAGACGACGGCGATCAGCAGCGGCAGCAGGACGCCGGTCAGGCGTTGGGGCGAACGCAGGCTGACGGCGAGCACCAAGATGACCGCACCGACCCCGGCCAGCGACAGGCGGATCGCTTCGCTCAGGTAGTCGCTGTAGAGGGCGTCGAATTCAGCCTTCATGTCGATGAACAGGCCGTCGCTGCCGGCCAGTGCGGCACGGACCTGGTCGGCCGGAATCGACAGTTCGTCGCCGTCGATGCGGGGATGCAGTGGCAACAGCACGCTCCAGCCGTCGGCGCGTTGCAGCATCAGGCTGTCGACGGCTAGCGCCAGGCTGCTGCCGGCCAGATTCTCGCGGCTGAGCGGCGGGGCTTTGCGGGCCGCTTCGACATCGGCGACGAAAGCGTCCAGCCGCTGGGCGGAAAGCGGCAGGTCGGCCAGGGCGCCGGTCAGGCGTTGGCGCAGGACGGTGGATTCAGGCAGGGCGGCGCGGCGCTGATCCTGGCTGGCCCGGCTGGGCAGGAAGCGGGCCGGACTGTCGTAGCCGCCGATGACGCCGGCGTCGACCAGGCGGTCGAGGTGGCGACCGGTACGCTCGGCGGCCTGTAGCGCGGCCTCCTGGTCGGCGCCGTTGACGACGACCAGGTAGCGCGAGTCCGGGGCACCGAGGTCGGCGCGCAACTCGCCGTCGATCTGCGCATCGGCTTCGCTGACCGTACTCAGGGCCGACAGGTCGGGATGCCAGAGCTGGTCGCGCTGGTTGATCAGCCAGCCGGCGGCGACGACGGCCAGCAGCAATACTGGCAGGCGCAGCCGGGACAGGCCGTCGAGGCCGCTTTCCATGAATTTCAGCAGCGGCCGCGGTGTCTTCGTGACGGCGACCGGGCCGGCCAGATGGGGCAGGACGAAGCGAGTCACCAGGGCGGCGGTGAGGACGCCGGCCAGCGAATACAGGCCGAGCTGGGCCAGGCCGGGGAAACCGGAGAACAGCAGGGCGCCGAAACCGCAGAGCGAAGTGGCGACACCGAGGCGGATCGTCGGCCAGAAGCGTTGGCGCCAGCCGTTCAGGCCGAGACGCCCGGATTGCATGAAATAGTAGGTCGAGTAATCGACGGCCTCGCCAATCAAGGCAGCACCGAAGCCGACCGTGATGCCGAAGACCGTATCGTAGGTCAGGCTGACGGCGACGATGCCGGCCAGCGCGCCGCTGAGCACCGGCAACATGCCCAGGCCGATCAGTCGCGGCGAGCGGTAGATGAAGAACAGGACGGCAATGATCGCCAGGCTGCTGATCGAAGTCAGCAGCAGGACTTCCTGTTTGATCTGGGCGCGGGCTGCGACGGCGAAGTGACCGGGACCGGAGAGTTGCAGGCTCAGCCCGTCGGCGCCCAGCGCTTGCCGGGTTTCGGCGAAAGCACTGCGAATGCTGCGGATAGCGACTTCCTGGCCGTCGGTGTCGGCGCCGTGAGCGCGGGTTTGCACCAGCAGCATGGCGCGCTCGCCGTCACGCGATGCCCACACCCCGTCGCGGCTGGCTGGCTGGCTGGCACTGCCGAGTCCGGCCAGCATGGTGGCCAGTTCGCCGGTGGGATCGCGGGTCAGGAAGGGTTTGAACAACATGCCGGCCGGCGAGGCCAGCAGGTCGATGCTGTCGCCGATGGCCGCGTGCAGTCCGGCGACCGTGAAGCGTTCCGGGGTGACCGCCGGGCTGAGCAGGTAGCGATGGGCCAACAACAGGTCGCGGTCCTGATCGAGATGGCTGGCTTCGCCGTTCTGGATCGAGACGAATGCGTCCTGGGTCGCCAGGCGCTGGCGCAGATCGCGCGATGCGGCAGCGCGCTTCTCAGCGTCGCCGCCACCGATGGCCAGCATCAGCAGGCGCGAGACCGCGCCCTCCTTGATCTGTTCGATCAATACCTGCTGCTCGGCGCTGGGCTCGGCCGGCAGGAAGAAACTCATGTCGGCGGAAAAGCGACTGTTCCAGGCAATCAGGCCGCCGACCAGCATGGCCAGCAGCCACAGCAACAGGACGCGCAGCGGGCTGGATTTCATCGTCCGTCAACCGGCTCGATGGTCAGCAGCGAACGGTCGCCGTCGGCCTGCAGGTATTCGATGCTGCGCATCTGGTTGCCGCTGCCGCTGACCACGATGCGCAGGACGAAGCTGGCCATCTGTTGTTCACGCGGCAGCATGGTGAGTACCCACTTGTCCGGAGTTCCCGCCAGGTGCAGCAGGTAGTTGCGCTCCAGCGCCGCCCGGTTGCCGGCCAGCGTGCCGCGGATGCTGTCCACGAAAGCCAGCGCCTGCGGCTGGCTGGCCAGGTTGATCGACAATTTCTGCTTGTCGCGTTCCAGCGTCAGCAGATCCTTGTCGAGGATCATCAGCTCGGGTTTTGGCGTCAGCGTGCGTTTTTCCAGGCGATCGGGGGCGATGTAGGTCATCTCGCCGGTGGCCTTGAGCGGCTTGTCGAGCACGGCCAGAAAGCGGGTTTCGACGAATTTCGCCTTGCCGCCGGGGTGCCGGGCCAGGTCAGCCATCAGGCTGCCGACGTCGAAGGCGGCCCAGGCGCTTTGGCCCAGCAGGGCGAGAAAGAGGCCGGCAGTGAGGAGGTTTTTCATTTTTTCTGCCAGAAATCGAAGAAGTTGAACCAGTTGTAAGGGGTGTTGCGACAGTGGGCTTCCAGCCGTCCGGCGTAGGCGCGGATCGCATCGTCGATGGCCTGGGCGCGATCGGCGCGGGTGACGTGTGAAAAATCAGCCAGCGGTTCGAAGTGTATGCGATAGCGGTTGCCGCCGAGATACAGACCGGCCATGAAGAAGACCGGCCGTTGCAACATCGCTGCCATGCGCCAGGGGCCGAGCGGAAAGGCAGCGGGCTGGCCGAGAAAATCACAGTCCAGGGTCGGATCGTTACCCAGCCCGCGGTCGGCCAGCATCCCGACCAGGTAGCCCTGGGCCAGTCGGTCGCGAGCGGCGAGCATCGAGTCGACCCGGCCGAGTGGCAGGATGTCGTCGGCCGCGCGCGGGTTGATCGCCTGCAGGGTGGCGTTGATCTTGCGGGCGTTTTCCTCGTACATCAGCATTGCCACCTGCAGTCCCGCCCTGCCCCGGCCGACCGCCCGCAACACCTCGAAACTGCCGAGGTGGGCGCCGATCAACAGGGCGCCCGGTTGCCGTGCCAGCGCTTCGTTGAGGGCTTCGGCACCGATCACCTCGATGTCGAACAGGTCGAAGCGGTCGTTGAGCAGGTAGATGCGGTCGTGGATGGTGCTGGCAAAGCTGAAGACGTGGCGGTAGCCGTCGGTCCATTGCGCCCAGCGCCCGAGCGCCCGGTGCAGGTAGGCACGGCTGGCGCGGCGGGCGGTCGGCGCGAACAGCACGTAATAGGCGGCGATGCCGTAGAGCACCAGCCGGCCGACGGCGCGGCCGAAGGTCAGCGAAATCCAGACCATCAGTTTGAGGATCGCCAGGTTGCTGCGCTCCTGCTGCTGGCGCCAGTCGTTTTCCGGTTTCATGGGCTGGGTGTCAGGTTGCCGCTGGCGACCAGGCGTTCGCCCGCGTGCACGCTGAAGCTGACGCCCGCGCCGGTGGTGCTGCCGAGGGTGAAGACCAGGGTTTCCCCGGGACCGACCGGACTCAGGAACTTGGCGTTGCCGACTTGCCAGCCACCGACACGCCGGCCCAGCCAGGTTTCGGCGCAGGCCATGGCGCGGTCGAGCAGGACGACGCCGGGAACGATCGGCCGGCCGGGAAAATGACCGGCAAAGGCCGGGTGGTCGACGGGCACTTGCCAGGTGAATGCTTGGCGCTCAGTCATGTGCTTTGCGTGCCTCGTGGAGCGCCAGCAGGGCCTGCCGGGGCAGCTTGCCGGTACTGTTGCGCGGCAGCGAGTCGACGAAGCTCAGCGGTCGCGGCAGAAAGACCGGGTCGATGCGCTGGCGCAGGGCCTGCAGCAGTTGCGCGCGGTCCAGCGAAGGCGCGACGACAAAGGCAGTCAGGCGGGTCACGCCGTCGATACTGTCGTCGTCGGGCAGGAAAAAGGCGGCATCGACGACGCCAGCGATGCTGGTGATCTGGTGATCGAGCCAGGCCAGCGAGGTGCGTTTGCCGGCGATGTTGATCAGGTCGCTATGCCGGCCGAGCAAGCTGAAACTGCCGTCGTCGTGGCAGTCGATGCGGTCGCCGAGTGGCACCCTGCCCTCGACATGACCGCCTTCGGCACAGGTCTGGTCGCCGTCGCTGCTCAGCCTGACCCCCGGCAGCAGTTGCCAGCGCGGGCCGGCCAGGGTGCGCCGGCTGGCCAGCTGGCCGCTTTCGGTCGACCCGTAGATTTCCCGGACCGGTGCGCCGCAACGGGCTTCGGCCCGGCCGGCGAGATCGGCCGATAGCGGTGCGGTGGCCGACAGCAGCAGGTCGAGCGGCGGCAGCGGAATGTCGGCGGCGAGCAGCGTGGACAGGTGGAAGGGCGTGGTCACCAGCAGGCGGGGTGGCGGCACCGCGGCCAGCGCGGCGGCGATGTCCTGCGGGTAGAAGGGCTTGCCGGCCCAGAAACGGCAGCCGCCATGCAGCGCCAGCAGGAAGGTCGATTCGAAGCCGAAACTGTGCTGTGCCGGCACGGTGCCGACGATGTTCATCGGCGTTGCCAGCAGGCCGAGCGCGCGGGCACCGGCCTCGGCGTTGTCGACCAGCTTGCCCCAGGTCTTGCGGTGTGCCTGCGGCAGGCCGGTGGAGCCGGAGGTGAACAGGATGGCGACGACGCGTTCGGCGGCGATGCCCGGGATCTCGCGGATTTCTTCGGGAGTAACTGCCGACAGGTCGGGGAAATCGACGCAGGGCAGCGTGCCGGCGGCGAACGGGGTATCGCGCAGGCAAACGGTGCCGGGATGCGCGGCTTCGATCTGCGCCAGGGTCTCGGCCGATTGTGAGGCCGGTTGCAGGCTGGTCTTGCCGGCCAGCAGGCCGGCGACGAAGCCGACGGCGAAACGGTAGCGGTCGGTGCAGACATTGAGCAGGCAGTCGCCGGCCGGAAGTTGGCGGGCCAGCGCGCTGGACTCGGCCAGGAAGCGGCGGACGCTGACCGGCCCGTCGGCCCGCCAGGCCAGCGTGTCGTCGAGCCCGTGGCGCGAGATCAGGGGGCGCAGGCTCATGGCGTGCGCTCGGTCGGGCGGGTGCCGGCCCGGTAGGCCTGGATCACCGTGAGGAAGCTCGGGCGCTCCTCCGGCGGCAGGACGCGCAGCCGGACCAGGTGTTCGGCCAGGAACATCAGGCCGATCAGCGGGCCGGTCAGCAGATTGGCGTGGATCGACCAGATCTCGGCCGGTGCGAACAGGAACAGCAGGGTCGATACGCCGGCGTTGCCGAAGAAGAAGGCGGTCCAGGCGACGGTCACCTGGCGCGTGTAACGCGCCTTGCGTTCGGAAATGCCGTCCCGGAAAACGGTCCGGGCAATGCGCGTGATCAGGGCTTCGCCGGGACCGAACAGCGTGCGGCCGAACAGGATGCCGAGCGCGACATGGGTACCGAGGTGCTGCAGGTAGTACAGCAGGGCGACGTTCTGCCGCAGTTGCGGCCATAGCCAGGCAAGCAGCAGGACGCCGGCCAACACACCGGCGATGCGCAGCCAGAGGACGTTCTGGCGCCACAGCACCAGCCCGGCGACGAAGACCAGGGGCAGGATGCCGAGCGTGGTATTGATGTCGGAATGGCCGCCACCGGCACTGCCGAAGTGGGCGGCCACGGCCCAGGCTGCAAACAGCAGGAGCACGGCCAGGCCGCGCAGCAGCGGGACCGGGCCGGTCGGCATTACTGGCTGCGCTGGCTGGCGATATGCGCGGTCAGGGCGCGCAGCGAGGAGAAGATACGGACGTTGTCCTCGTTGTCCGAACGCAACTGGAAGCCGTAGCGCTTGGAGACGACCAGCGAGATTTCCAGGACATCGATCGAATCCAGGCCCAGGCCTTCGCCGAACAGCGGCGCGTCGGCGTCGATTTCGGCCGGCGTCATTTCGAGATTGAGGGCGGAGACGATCAGTTCGGCGATTTCCGGCAGCAGCGCGGCGACGGTTTCCGGGGTGGGCGTGGTGGTCATGAGGTGTTCCTGGCTTCAGGAGGCGACGGCGCGGAACGCGAGCACGGCGTTGCTGCCGCCAAAGGCAAAGGAGTTGGAAAGGGCGGCCCGCAGCGGCTGCTGGCGGGCGACGGTGACATGGTCGACGCCGGCGCAAGCCGGATCAAGCTCGGTCAGGTGGGCGGTCGGCGGCAGGCGCTGTTCGCGCAGGGCGAGGACGGTGGCAATTGCCTCGATTGCACCGGCGGCACCGAGCAGGTGACCGTGCATCGACTTGGTGGCGCTGACTGCCAGGCGACCGGCAGCGTCGCCGAAAACCGCCTTCAGGGCGGCGATTTCGACCGGGTCGCCTTCGGCGGTGGCGGTGCCGTGAGCATTGACGTAATCGATGTCGCTGCTGTCGAGGCCGGCGTCGTCCAGCGTGTCGCGCAGGGCGCGGACCTGTCCGGCGGCGTCCGGCTTGACCAGATGGCTGTGGTCGCAACTGCTGCCGTAGCCGACAATTTCGCCATGAATGTTGGCGCCACGGGCAATGGCGTGGTCCCAGTCCTCGAGGATCAGCGCGGCGCCGCCCTCACCCAGCACCAGGCCGCGGCGGTCGGCAGAAAACGGCCGGCAGGCGCGCGGGGCGCTGTCGGCATTGCCGGGAGCAAGCACGCGCAGGGCTTCCCAGGCACGGGCAACGCCGTATGCCTGCGGCACATCGGAGCCGCCGGTGACCATGATCGTCGCCTCGCCCGAGCGGACGCGGCGGAAAGCTTCGCCGATGGCGATCGACGACGAGGCACAGGCAACGGTATGGCTCATGCTGACGCCGCCCAGCCCGAGCTGGATGGAAATGTGGGCGTTGGCCGCGTTGTTCATGCCGAGCACCACGGCCAGCGGCGACAGGCGCTCGCGACCCTTCTGCCAGAGTTCGCGGTAGCCCTTCTCGTAGGCCAGCGTGCCGCCGAGTGCGGTGCCCCAGGCGCAGCCCCAGCGGTCACGCTTGTTGCCTTCCTCGTGCCGGGCCAGGCCGGCATCGTCCCAGGCGGCAAAGGCTGCAGCCATGCCGAGCTGGGCGAAGCGGTCCATCATCGACGCCAGCGGCTTGCCGAGGGCGGCGTCGGGGTCAAAGTCGGGGCAACTGACGAAGGGCATCGACAAGGGGCGCGGCACGTCGTCGGTCAGCAGATGACGAACTGCCGATTCCCCCGCACAGAGCCGCTGGAAGAAATCCGCCAGATCGCCACCGTAGGGACTGACCAGCCCCAGGCCAGTAATTGCCACCCGCCGCCGGTTCATCGCTCAGGACTTCTGTTGGGCGATCAAGCGGTCCATCAGCTCGACCAGCTCGCCAACGGTGCCCGGGGTCTTGAGGTCGGACGCCAGCTTGATGCCGAAGTGATCTTCGAACTCGAACATCAGTTCGAGCATCATCAGCGAATCGACACCGAGGTCGGCCAGCAGGGCACCCGGCACCACTGCCTCCGGGTCAGCGCCCAGGCGGTCCTTGAGAAATTCGCGTATCAGTCCAATGCAATCCATAGGCGCGGATTCTAGCCGAAAGCCCCTGTTTTCCAAAGATTTGTCCCCGGTTTGATGTCATGACGGGCGGCTGTCCGGGATTTGATACCATGTGCCCGCCATTAATTCCTTTTTCCGCATGCGCCTAGACCTTTCCGATTGCTCCTGCAGTTTGCCCTGGCACCGGCAGGTGATCAGTCGCATTGCCTTGCTTTGGCCGCTCAAGGCGGTGGGGACCATGACTTTCATGGCCCTGTTTTTCTGGGGGTATTTCGCCGTCCTGCAGTATCCCCTGCGGCCGGCGGTGACCATGCCTGAGATATTCATTGATCGCTGGATTCCGTTTACCCCGCTGGCCTACCCTTTTTATGTCTCGCTCTGGGTCTATGTGTCGCTAGCGCCGGCACTGCTCGGCAGCCTGCGTTCGTTGCTTGGCTTCGGTGCCTGGATTGCTGCCCTCTGCCTGTTCTGCCTCGGCCTTTTCTGGTTTTGGCCGACTGCCGTTCCGCTGGCCGACATCGACTGGCGGCAGTATCCGCAGATGGCGTTGATCAAGGGTATGGACGCCGGCGGCAATGCCTGTCCCTCATTGCATGTAGGCTCGGCCGTTTTCGCAGCTTGCTGGCTGGCTCGGGTGTTACGGAATATTGCCGCGCCCGCTCTGCTGATCTGGGTCAATTGGGCCTGCTGCCTGCTGATCATCTGGTCTACGGTGGCTACGCGTCAGCATGTCGTACTCGATGTATTGGCCGGGGGCGTGGTCGGTCTGGCATTCGCGCTGATCTCGCTACGCCATGTCGGCCACCGCTGTGGAATATCCCGCTTATGAACGACGGGACTGCTTAGCCAGTCGCTTGTTGCAGGCTGGCCAGGAATTTCTCGGCATTCTGGAAACCGACCACGCGCACGCCCTGGACTTCCTTGCCCTTGGGCGTGAAGAAGATGATGCCGGGTGGGCCGTAGAGACCGAAGCGGGCGAGCAGGGCCTTGTCGTCGGCGGTGTTGCCGGTGACGTCGGCCTTGAGCAGGATGAAGCCGGACATTTTGGCGCGCACGGCCGGGTCGGTGAAGGTGAATTTTTCCATTTCCTTGCACGATACGCACCAGTCGGCGTAGAAGTCGAGCATCACCGGCCGGTCGGCGGCGGCCAGGCGGGCGTCCAGTTCGGCCACCGAGCGTACCGGCTCGAACGGCAACTTCTGTGCTTCGGCGGCAATCGCGCCACCGCGCAGGCCGGCCAGCGGCTGCAGCGGGTCGCGGCTGCCGGCCAGGGCGCCGACCAGCAGCGCGGCGCCGGTCAGCAGCAAGACGATGCCGATGCCCTTCCAGAACTTCTGCCAGTTTTTCGCATGTGGCGGCAGCGGGTCGAGTGCGTGCAGGTAAATCGCCGGGACGATGAACAGCAGCGCCCAGCCGATCATCTCGACGACTGCCGGAATCACCGGCGACAGCAGCCACAGCGCAGTGGCCAGCAGCAGCACGCCGAAAGTCTTCTTGACGCCTTCCATCCACGGGCCGGTTTTCGGCAGCAGCGAGCCGCCGGCCACGCCGACGGCGATCAGCGGCGCGCCCATGCCCAGGGCCATGACGAACAGCGCCGTGCCGCCGAGCAGCGCGTCGCCGGTCTGGCCGATGTAGAGCAGCGCACCGGCCAGCGGGGCGGCGACGCAGGGGCCGACGATCAGCGCCGACAGCGTGCCCATCAGGAACACCGAGATGCCGCGTCCGCCCTGCAGGTGGCCGCTTTCTTCCGACAGCTTGCTCTGCAGCGCGGTCGGCAACTGCAGTTCGTAGAAGCCGAACATCGACAGCGACAGGACGACGAAGACCAGCGCAAAGGCGCCCAGTACCCAGGCGTTCTGCAGCGCCGCCGTGAGCAGCGTGCCGGTCAGGCCTGCGGCGACGCCGACGGCGGCGTAGGTGACGGCCATGCCGAGGACGTAGGCGAGGCTGAGCGCCAGCGCCCTGCCCCGCGTCGCCCGATGCCCCTGGCCGGCGATGATGCCGGAGAGGATGGGAATCATCGGGAAGACGCAGGGGGTCAGCGACAGGCCGAGGCCGGCCAGGAAGAAGATGCCGAGGATGGTCCAGAAACCGGCGTCCCTCAGCGTCTGGGCAATCAAGCCGCTTTCGTCGCCGGATGATGCGGTGCTGGCCATCGGCGCGGCCTTGGGGGTGCTCGCCGGGTCGGGCAGGACGACGGCAACGCTCTGGGTCTGCGGTGGATAGCAGATGCCGGCGTCGGCACAGCCCTGCGAGATGACGTCCAGACGCAGCGGCAATTCGCCGGAGCTGCTGCGCTCGACCGGCACCCGGAAGACTGCTTCCTTGTAGAAAACCTCGACCAGCCCGAAATTCTCGTCGTTCTTTTCTTTACCCTTGGGCACCTGCAGCGGCCCGAGGACGATGCTGTCGTCGACCGGATGGACGCGGAACTTGTCGCCATAGAGGTAGTAATCCTTGGCGATCTCGTAGCGAATCTCGACCGTTTCCCCGTCAAGTGCCCGGGCACTCGGCTTGAAGGCAACCAGCGGATCGAGGAATTCCTGGGCATGGACCAGCGAGGCCAGGAAGGCGAAGAGGAGGAAGAGCGTGCGCATGATCATTGGCGTGTCTCGGCGGCCAGCCAGTTCAGGTAAGCCGGCAGGCCGTGGGTGATCGGCAGGGCGATGATTTCCGGCACCGCGTAGGGGTGCAGTTCGGCAATCCGCTGTTCCAAGGCCGGATAAGCGGCCGCCGTGGTCTTGATCAGCAGCGGGATTTCCGACGCCGATTCGACCGTACCCTGCCAGCGATAGACGGACTGCACCCGCGGCAGGATATTGACGCAGGCGGCCAGTTTTTCCTCGACGACCGCCAGCGCGATGGCATTGGCGACGGCTTCGTCGGGGCAATTGGTGAGGACGAGCAGGTTTTCCATCGGTCGATTTTACTTGAGCAGCCGGCGCCGGGTCAGGCGCAAGGCGATGGCGAAGGCGATGGCCGTGGTCGCCAGCAGCACGCCGACGTGCAGCGCGATGTCGGTCGGCACCTCGCCGGCGAGCAGCGGCCTCACCAGCGCAACGCCCTGGGCCAGCGGCAGCCAGGCGCCGATCAGCGCGAGCCAGCCGGGCAACTGGTCGGTCGGGAAGAAAACCCCGGAAATCAGCGTCATCGGCGTGATGAACAGCGTGAAGTAATACATGAAGAAATCGTAGGACGGCGCCAGCGCGTTCCAGATCAGCCCGAGCGCGGCAAAGGCCAGGCCGGTGAGGACGATGGCCGGCAGGATGAACAGCGCCAGCGGCCCGTTGGTCAGGCCCATGGCGGTGACGACGACGAGGATGGCGCAGCCGGAGAAGAAGGACTTGGTCGCCGCCCAGAACAGCTCGCCGGCGACGACATCGGTCAGCCCGAGCGGCGTGTTGAGGATGGCGTCCCAGGTTTTCTGCACGTGCATGCGCGAGAAAGACGAGTACAAGGCCTCGAAGGTCGCCGCGTTCATCGTCGAGGCGCAGATGGTGCCGGCTGCCAGGAAGGCGATGTAGGGCTGGCCGCCGATCTCCGGCAGCATGGCGCCGAGGCCGTAGCCGAGGCCGAGCATGTAGATCAGCGGGTCGGCCAGGTTGCCGAGGATGGACGGCAGCGCAAGTTTCTTCCAGACGAGGAAGTTGCGCTGCCAGACGGGGAAGAAGCCGGGGCGGTTCATCAGTCTCTCAACTCCCGCCCGGTCAGCTTGATGAACACGTCTTCCAGGTTGGAAGCGCGATGCACGTAGCGCAGGCCGTCGGCGCCGGCCAGCGCAGCCAGCAGCGGTTGCGGGTCGCGGCAGTAGAAGAAGGCGGTTTCGCCGCTCTGCTCGACCCGCTCAGCCAGTTGGCGGTGCGCATCGACAAAGGCGGGTAGCGTGCCGGCGGCTTCGTCGAAGACTTCGACGACCTGCGGTTCGATGTGCGTGGCGATCAGTTCGCGCGGGCTGCCTTCGGCGATCTTGCAGCCGTGGTCGATGACGATCAGGCGGTCACAGAGGCGCTCGGCCTCGTCCATGAAATGCGTGGTCAGGATCAGGGTCTTGCCGGCCGACTTCAGTTTCTTCAGGCGTTCCCAGATCAGGTGGCGGGCCTGCGGGTCGAGGCCGGTGGTCGGCTCGTCGAGGAAGACGATGTCCGGGTCGGCGACCAGTGCGCGGGCCAGGGTCAGGCGCCGCTTCATGCCGCCCGACAGCGTGGCGATGCGGGCGTCGGCCTTGCTGGTCAGGCTGGCGAATTCCAGCAGTGATGGGATACGTTGGCGCACATCGGCATCCTTGAGCCCGAAATAGCGGCCGAAGACGAGCAAGTTCTCGGCGCAGGTGAAATCCGGGTCGAGATTGTCGAATTGCGGCACGACGCCGACCTTGGCCCGTGCGACTTGCGCGTCGGCCGGGATGGAGCGGCCGGCCAGGGTGATGTCGCCAGCGTCCGGCGCCGTCAGGCCGAGGCACAGGCGCAGCGTCGTCGTCTTGCCGGCACCGTTGGGGCCGAGCAGGCCGAAACAGGTGCCGGGTTCGACGGCGAACGACAGCCCGGCGACGACGTCACTGTCGCCGTAGCGCTTCTTCAGACCGGAAACGTTTAATGCCGCCATGCGCGGGTGACGATGTCGCGGATCAGGTGCAGGCGGCGGTGGAAGAAGTGATCGGCGCCGGGAACGACGACGACCGGCAGGTCGTTCGGCTGCGCCCAGGCGAGGACGTTGTCCAGCGGCACGGTTTCGTCGCTCGATCCGTGGATGACGATGGTGTCGTGCGGCACCGTTTCGGTGTCGTACTGGCGCGTGCCTTCGACAAAACCGGCGGCGGTGCCGACCAGGACCAGGCGCTGGGCCGGATGCCCGGCTTCTTCCAGGCGTTTGCCGACGCGCGTCTGGCAGTAGGCGCCGAAGGAGAAACCGGCGAGTGCCACCGGGATGTCGCCACAGCGCAGCTTGGCGTCGTGCAGCACGGCGAGCAGGTCGTCGGTTTCGCCGATGCCTTCGTCGTGCACGCCCTCGGTGCCGCCGACGCCGCGGAAATTCGGGCGGAAGGCGGCGTAGCCCAGGCTGACGAAGGTCTTGGCCAGCGTGTAGGCAACCTTGTTGGTGTTGGCACCGCCACCGATCGGGTGCGGATGGGCGATCAGCGCGATGCCGCGCGGCGCATCCGGGCGCTCCATGATGACGTCGATGTTGCCGACCGGGCCGGCGACGGTGATCTTTTCTTCGAGAACTTTCATAGTTTCAGGCGTTCGACGACGCGGCCGTTGATCAGGTGTTCCTGGACGATTTCCTCGACATCCTCGTTATCGACGAAGCTGTACCAGGTTTCTTCGGGGTAGACGACCATCACCGGGCCGTTGTCGCAGCGGCCGAGGCAGCCGGCCTTGTTGATGCGCACGGCACCGGCGCCATTGCGCTTGAGGGCGCCGATGCGGTCCTTGGCGTAGGCGAAGGCATCGCTGCCGCCGACGTTGTTGCAGCAGGCTTCACCGCCCTCGCGCTGGTTGGTGCAGATGAATACGTGGTGCTGGAAATAGCTCATTGTTGATCTCCGTTAGAGCCAGCCATTATAGGCGGCGCCGTTTCACGTGGAACGCCAGCGCATGCCCCTGACGGTCAGCCACAGGAAAGGCAGCGCCAGGAAGGGCCAGAGGCTGGCGACCAGCCGGGTTAGACCGTTGAAATTGAGAAAGTGCCCTTGCCGCCAGGCGGCCAGTGCGGCGGCGGAGTACGGATTGGCCGGCGCCAGGTTGACCAGCAGGGTGCCGGCGATCAGCGCCAGGGCGGCCAGCAGCAGGCTGGCGCGGGCCGGCAACCACAGGCTCAACAGCAGTACGGCGGCGGCGGCGAGCAGGCCCTGGCGGGCGCCCGGCGTCAGCCAGGCCATGGCCTCGGCCGGGCTGACCAGGATGGCAGCACCGAGCATGCGTACCGCCAGTCCGCAGAGCAGGAACATCGGCACGATCAGGTAGGCGAAACGCCGCCTGGCCAGCAGCCCGCGCAGGATCAGGCCGACGGCGACGGCATTGCAGGCAGTGATGCCGGCTTCGATCAGCGCATAGCTGTCGACAGAAAAGGGAATCGGCGGCGTGTAGGAGAGTAGCTGGCGCAAGTCGCCGGCGCCAAACAGCAGGGTTTCCGGCGACAGCGGCACCATCATCCACAGGCCCAGCAAGGTCAAGCCGAGCTCGCCGTGCGGCAGCGGCGCCAGCAGGCGGTGGGCCGTCGATTCGAGACGGGAAAACACCCGTGGTCCGAGATGCTGCGCCCAGATGGCGCCGATCAGTCCGCCCAGGGTATTGCAGGCCAGGTCGAGGTTCGACGGAATGCGGGTCGGCAGCCAGTTCTGCAGGACTTCCATACCTAGGCTCAGCCCGCCGGCCAGCAGCGTGGCCAGGCACAAGGCGGTGAAACGCCCGGGCAGCCGGCTCAGCGCAAGGACCAGGAAGAAGCCGAGCGGCACATAGACGGCGACATTGGCGGCCAGGTCGAAGGCGGTCCAGTATTTGGGCCAGCCGGCCTCAAGGAAGGCCAGCAGCGGGACGCCCAGATCCTGCCAGCCGCTGAACGGGTGCAGGCTGCCGTAGACGATCAGCCCGCACCAGGCCAGTGCCAGGTAACGGGCGAGAACGAGGGGGCGCCGACCATGTTGGGACATGGTGGAATTCTAGGCCCTGCGCACGTTCGCGTCAGCTTGCCGTGGCGATGTCGCGGGCTGGGCGCAGGTAGGCGCCGATCAGCATGCCGATGGCGCTGGCGATCAGGCCGTAGAGTTGCGGCTCGATGTCGCCCTCGGGAACGAAGAGTTCGCAGAACAGCCAGGTGCCGATGCCGAAGGTGATTGCCAGCGCGGCGCCGAGGTTGTTGGCGCGGCGCCAGAACAGGCCGGCGACCAGCGGCACGAAGGCGCCGGACAGGGTGATCCGGTAGGCACTCTCGACCATGTGATGGATGGTGGCATTGGTCGACACCGCGTAGGCGGCAACCAGGCAGGTAAAGACGACGACTGCGCCGCGCGTGGCGAGCAGCAGCTGGCGGTCGCTCATGTCGCGGATGTAGCCGCGCAGGATGTTTTCCGAGAAGGTCACCGCCGGGGCCAGCAAGGTGCCCGAGGCGGTACTCATGATCACCGACAGCAAGGCGCCGAAGAAGATGATCTGCGCCGCCATCGGCATGTAATTGACGATCAGTTGCGGCAGGATCAGTTGCGAATCCTCGGCCATGAAACGCTCGACCATGGCCGGGTCGATGATCGTTGCCGAATAGGCCAGGAACAGCGGCACGGCGGCGAAGAAGAAGTAGGACAGGCCGCCGATGGTGGTGCCCCAGACGGCAACCCACTCGTTCTTCGAGGCGTTGACGCGCTGGAACACGTCCTGTTGCGGGATCGAGCCCAGTGCCATGGTCAGCAGCGCGGCAATCCACGACAGGATGTCGATCAGGTCGGCGGTCGGCAGGAAGTTGAGTTTGCCCTCGCTGCTGGCCTTGTCGAGCACCACCGTGAAACCGCCGGCCATGTCACCGGCCAGCCAGGTGACGTAGATCAGGCCGAGGACGATGACGATCATCTGGACGAAGGTGGTCATCGCCACCGACCACATGCCGCCGAACAGGGTGTAGACGAGGACGATGCCGGCACCGATGAGGATGCCGTGGTTGACGGCGATGGCGCCGTCGGAGAGGACGTTGAAGACCAGGCCGAGCGCGGCCATCTGGGCGCCGACCCAGCCCAGATAGGAAATGATGATGGCGGTGGATAGTGCGACTTCGGTGTGGCGGTTGTAGCGGACCCGGAAGAAGTCGCCCAGTGTCAGCAGGTTGAGGCGATACAGCGGGCGGGCGAAGACCAGACCGAATAGCACCAGGCAGACCGAGGCGCCGAGCGGGTCGGAGATCAGCCCGCGAAAGCCCTCGTCAATGAAGGTGGCGGAAATGCCGAGTACCGTTTCGGCGCCGAACCAGGTGGCGAAAACCATGGCCAGGACGATGGGAAACGGCAGATTGCGGCCGGCGACGATGTAGTCACGGGCGCTATGAACCCGGGTCGCGGCGTACAGGCCGATGCCGATGGAAATGACGAGATAGATGACGACGAACCAGATCAGCATGGCGTGGGGTCGACGATGGCAAGGGGTTGAAAACGCGAGGGATTATAAGGTTATTGCGGCGTCGGCGAAGGGAAAAAAGGTGCCGGACTGACAAATTTCACCGGCTTGCCGCTTTGCGGATGGACGAAGGCAATTTCTGCCGCATGCAACAACAGGCGCGGCGCCCGTTCGACGGCAGCGCCGGCGTAGAGTTCGTCGCCCAGGATGGGGTGGCCGAGCGCGGCCAGATGGACGCGCAACTGGTGCGAACGGCCGGTCACGGGTTCAAGTTCGATCCGCGTCAGCTGTTCGGCCGGGCAGCGTTCGATGACGCGGAAGCGGGTCAGCGAAGGCTTGCCCAGTTCATGGCTGACCATCTGCCGGGGGCGGTTCGGCCAGTCGCAGATCAGCGGCAGGTCGATCTCGCCGGCGTCCATTTTGACCACGCCAGCGACCGTGGCCAGATAGCGCTTGTCCACGGCGCGGTCGCGGAACAGTTTGTACATCGCCTTCTGCATGGCTTCGCCACGCGCCACGACGAGCAGTCCTGAGGTCGACATGTCGAGTCGGTGGGCGATCATCGCTTCCGGGAAATCGCGCTGCAGGCGGCTGATCACGCAATCCTGCTTGTCCTCGCCGCGGCCGGGGACTGAGAGCAGCCCGGACGGCTTGTCCACGACCACCAGCCCGTCATCGACGTGGATGATCGTCAGCGGCTCGGCTGGCGGCAGATAGCGGCGCATTCAGCGACGGGCCGGCAGTGTGCACCGGGCATCGCGGTAAGGGCCGCGACTGTAGGCCCAGCCCTCGCCCGGCGGGGTCTGCATGCAGATGCGCGCACCGTCCGCCTTGCTCACCCACCAGTGCCAGGGCGCGGGTGCGGCCTGGGTCGCGGTGGTCAGCAGCAAGGCGCTGAAGACAAATAAGCGAAGTGATGGTTTTTTCATCGAATACTGTATAGTTGTACAGTGTTTGGTGAACCGGAATTCCGGCGGCTTGCGCAAGGGGCGAAGAATATACCGCGCCTGTCGTCATCTTCCCTAAAATCCGTGATTGCCATTGTCATTTCGGCAAAACGGCTTTCGATGTATCCATTGAGCAATTTTTGTTCCATCCATGGCCCTGTGCCATAATCCACATAACGTTTCGAGGTATGAACATGGACGACAACAAGGCAAAGGCGCTCGCCGCAGCGCTGCAACAGATCGAAAAGCAGTTCGGCAAGGGCTCCATCATGAAGATGGGCGATGCCGAAATCGACGAGGGCATCCAGGTCGTGTCGACCGGTTCGCTCGGCCTCGACATCGCACTCGGCGTCGGCGGCCTGCCGCGCGGCCGGGTGGTCGAAATCTACGGCCCGGAATCGTCGGGCAAGACCACGCTCTGTCTGCAGGTCGTTGCCGAAATGCAGAAACTTGGCGGTACTGCTGCCTTCATCGATGCCGAACATGCGCTCGATCCGCAATACGCCCAGAAACTCGGCGTCAATGTCGGCGAACTGCTGATCTCGCAGCCCGATACCGGCGAACAGGCGCTGGAAATCGCCGACATGCTGGTCCGTTCCGGCTCGGTTGACATCATCGTCGTTGACTCCGTGGCCGCGCTCACCCCGCGTGCCGAAATCGAGGGCGAGATGGGCGACCAGATGGTCGGCCTGCACGCCCGCCTGATGTCGCAGGCGCTGCGCAAGCTGACCGCCAACATCAAGAAAACCAACACGCTGGTCATCTTCATCAACCAGATCCGGATGAAGATCGGCGTCATGTTCGGCTCGCCGGAAACCACCACCGGCGGCAACGCGCTCAAGTTCTACGCTTCGGTCCGTCTCGACATCCGCCGCATCGGCGGAATCAAGAAGGGCGACGAGGTGGTCGGTAGCGAAACCCGTGTCAAGGTGGTCAAGAACAAGGTTTCCCCGCCCTTCCGCGAAGCCATCTTCGACATCCTCTACGGCGAAGGGATTTCCCGCGAGGGCGAGATCGTCGAAATGGGCGTCGCCCACAAGCTGGTCGACAAATCCGGCGCCTGGTATTCGTACAAGGGCGAGAAGATCGGCCAGGGTAAAGACAATTCCCGCGAGTTCCTCAAGTCGCACCCGGAAATCGCCCAGGAAATCGAAGCCGGCATCCGCGAAGCGGCGAGCACCACCGTGATCAAGCCGAGCAAGGCCGCCAATGGCTGATCTGCGGGTGCGTGCCTTGCAGTGCCTGACCCGGCGAGATCATAGCCGGGCCGAACTGCATGCCAAACTCGCGGCGCATGCCGACAGTGAAGAAGCCCTGACGGCGGTGCTCGATGCCTTGCAGGCCGAGCACCTGCTGTCGGATACCCGTTATGCCAGCCAGCGAGTTTCGGCGCGTGCCAATCGCTACGGCAATGGCCGCCTGCGCCAGGAATTGCGGCACAAGGGCGTCAGCGATGGCGACATCGAAGCCGCCCTGCCCGAGGCCGGCGACGAGGGTGAACGTTGCCGGGCGATCTGGGCGAAAAAATTCGGTCAGCCACCACTATCTGCAGAAGAACGTGCCAAACAGATGCGTTTCCTGCAATATCGCGGCTTTTCTGCAGAAGCGATCCGCCAGACCCTGCGCGGAGCCAGTGAAGAATGAGCCAGCCAACCGCCACTCTGTCCGCGCACAACCTGAAAAAGCGTTACAAGGCGCGCACCGTCGTCGAGGACGTGTCCTTCTCGGTGCGCTCCGGCGAAGTGGTCGGTCTGCTCGGGCCGAACGGTGCCGGCAAGACCACCTGTTTCTACATGATCGTCGGCCTGGTGGCCGCCGATGGCGGCGAAGTCTATATCGACGACGAGCGCCTCACCCACCAGCCGATGCATACACGCGCCCGCACCGGTCTGTCCTACCTGCCGCAGGAAGCCTCGGTGTTCCGCAAGCTCAACGTCGAGGAAAACATCCTCGCCGTGCTCGAACTGCAGAAGTTGCCGGCCGAAGAATGCAGCCAGCGGCTGGAAAGCCTGCTCAACGAACTGCACATCACCCATGTCCGCCACGTGAATGCAGCGGCACTGTCCGGTGGCGAGCGGCGGCGCGTTGAAATTGCCCGGGCGCTGGCGACCAATCCGCGCTTCATCCTGCTCGACGAGCCGTTTGCCGGGGTCGATCCGATCGCCGTGCTGGAAATCCAGAAAATCATCCGCTTCCTCAAGGAACGCGGCATCGGGGTCCTGATCACCGATCACAATGTGCGCGAGACGCTCGGCATCTGCGATCACGCGGTGATCATCAACGCCGGACATGTACTTTCCTCTGGACGTCCGGAGGAAATCGTCGACAATGAGAGTGTACGCAAGGTCTACCTCGGCGAGCATTTCCGCCTCTGACCGCGCCAAACCAAGATTGCATCAATGAAACCGGCACTTCAGCTCAAGCTTTCGCAGCATCTGGCCCTGACGCCGCAATTACAGCAGTCGATCAAGCTGCTGCAGTTGTCGACCGTCGAGATGCAGCAGGAAATAGAACGCTACCTGCTGGAAAACCCGATGCTCGAGCGCGACGACGACGGACCGGGCGAGTCCTTCGCCGGTGCCCAGCAGTTCGATTCGCCCGACAAGCCGGTCAGCGAACCCTCGCCGGCGAGCGAGTCGCGTGAGGATGCCCAGGGTGAGCCGCCGATGACGCCCGGTGACGTCGACGATGATCGCTGGTCCAGCGATGCCGGCACCTTCACCGGCGCCGGCCGCGACGAGGAAGACGACAACGATCCGCAGGACGCCCACGCTTCCAGCGTCAGCCTGCGCGAGCACCTCGGCTGGCAACTGGGGATGACCCAGTTGAGCGACCGCGATCGCAGTCTGGTCCGTTTCCTGATCGAAGCACTCAGCGACGACGGCTATCTCGCCACGCCGCTGGAAGAACTGCTGGAAACCCTGCCGCCCGAGTACGAGGTCGAGCTCGAGGAGCTCGAAATCGCCCTGCGCCATATCCAGAATTTCGATCCGACCGGGATCGGTGCCCGCGACCTGCGCGAATGTCTGCTGCTGCAACTGCAGGTCGAAGAGGATTGCGCCGAGCGAACGCTGGCCCTGACCATTGCCGACAAGCACCTAGAATTGCTGGCTGCCCGCGATTTCGTCAAGATCCGCCGCCTGACCGGCTGCGATGACGAAATCCTGCGCGGCGCGCACGAGCTGATCACCAGCCTCAATCCGCGGCCGGCCGCCGGTTACGCACAGGACGAAGCGCGCTACATCACGCCCGACGTGATCGTGAAGAAGCTCAAGGGTAAATGGACCGCCTACATCAACCCGGATGCTTACCCGCGCCTGCGCGTCAATCGCCTGTACGCCGACATCCTTGCCCGCCAGCGTCGCGGCAATGGCAACCTGAGCGGCCAGTTGCAGGAAGCCCGCTGGCTGATCAAGAACATCCAGCAGCGTTTCGATACCATCCACCGCGTCACCCAGGCCATCGTGGACCGCCAGCGCCAGTTCTTCGAACATGGCGAAGTGGCGATGCGGCCACTGGTGCTGCGCGAGATTGCCGACTTGCTCGGCCTGCACGAATCGACGATTTCCCGCGTTACCAGCCAGAAATACATGGCCACGCCGCGCGGCATCTTCGAACTGAAATACTTCTTCGGCAGCCATGTGTCCACCGATACTGGTGGTGCCTGTTCTGCCACGGCCATTCGTGCCCTGATCAAGCAATTGATTTCGGCGGAAGATGGCAAGAAGCCCTTGTCGGATAGTCAATTATCCGAAATACTAGGCCAGCAGGGAATTGTCGTTGCCCGACGCACGGTTGCCAAATACCGTGAATCGCTCAACATCCCACCGGTCAATTTACGCAAGACCCTGTAGAGAGAGGAGAAAAAATGAATCTGCAAATCAGCGGTCACCATATCGAAGTCACCCCGGCACTGCGCGAATACGTCGAGAACAAGCTCGATCCCGTGCTCCGTCATTTCGACAAGGTTACCGGCGCCAGCGTCGTGCTTTCCGTTGAAAAGCTGAAGCAGAAGGCCGAAGTCACCGTTCACGTTCCGGGCAAGGACATGCATGTCGAGGAAGCCGGGGACGATCTCTACGCCGCCATCGACGCCATGTTCGACAAGCTCGATCGCCAGGTCCAGAAGTACAAGCAGAAGCTGCAGGACCACCATCGTGGCGAAAAGCCGTCGATGCACATCGACGACTAAGCCTGACCGACCGCACCCCTCGGGGTGCGGTTTCTTTGCTGCAAAGTTCCCATGAACCCTCTAGACAACATTCTGACTGCCGACCAGGTCCTGCTTGACCTCGATGCGAGCAGCAAGAAACGTGTTTTCGAACAGGCCGGCATGCTGTTCGAAAGCCGACTCGACATGTCGCGTTCGTTGATTTTCGACAGCCTGTTCGCACGCGAAAAACTCGGCTCCACGGGCCTTGGCCAGGGTGTAGCCATTCCCCACGGCCGAATCAAGGGCCTCCAGCAGGCGGCCGGCGCGCTGATCCGTCTGGCGACGCCGATCCCCTTCGATTCCCCGGACGGCCGTCCGGTCACCCTGCTGTTCGTGTTGCTGGTACCGGAACAGGCGACCGAAGAGCATCTGCAGATCCTGTCCGAACTGGCCCAGCGTTTTTCCGACCGCGCCTTCCGCGAAGCCTTGCAGGCCGCCCCGGACGCCGAAGCGGTGCTGGCACTGTTCAAGAAGTCCTGACCGGCGCTGTGCGGCACATCAGCCTGGAGCAGTTGTACCAGGACAACCGCGAGAAGCTGTTGTTCAACTGGCTGGCCGGTCAGCGCAACGACCGGCGCATCGAGCTCAAGGCCGCCAGCAATTACGGCGCCGACGTCGTCGGCCACATCAACATCATCCACCCGGAGCGCCTGCAGGTCATGGGGCAGGCCGAGTACGACTGGGCCATGCGCATCGGCGAACGGCGTTTCGGCCAGATGTTCATCGATCTGTTGTCGGCCCGCACGCCGGCGATGATCGTCGCCGACGGCCTGAAGCCCCCCGAATTCATCGTCGATGCCTGCAAGGCCGCCGACGTGCCGCTGATCCTGTCGCCCAAGCATTGCTCGGCGGTCATCGATCACCTGCGCATCTACCTGTCGGCGCGCCTGGCCGACACCATCAGCCTGCACGGCGTGTTCATGGACGTGCTCGGCATGGGCGTGCTGATTACCGGCGATTCCGGGGTTGGCAAATCCGAACTGGCGCTGGAGCTGATCTCGCGCGGCCATGGCCTGGTCGCCGATGATGTGGTCGAGATGGCCCGGATCGCGCCGACCACCATCGAAGGCCGCTGCCCAGGCATGTTGCGCGATTTCCTCGAAGTCCGCGGCCTCGGCCTGCTCAATATCCGCACCATCTTCGGCGAGACCGCCTCGCGCCGAAAGATGAAATTGAAGCTGATCGTGCACCTGCAGCGCACGATTGCCATGGAAGACGCGCCGCGTCTGCCGCTCGACGCACAAAGCCAGGATGTGCTCGGCGTGCCGATCCGCAAGGTGGTGATTCCGGTGGCTGCCGGGCGCAACCTGGCGGTGTTGATGGAAGCCGCAGTACGCAACACCATCCTGCAATATCGTGGCATCGACAGCATGCAGGACTTCGTCGAGCGGCAGAGCCGCATGATGAACGACGACGACGTCTGAGCAGCGTTAGCGGCGAGCCGCTCAGAGGTGTTCGAATTCGACCCGGTCAGCTGCCGGATCGTTGAGCGAACTGCCAAAACACACGACACCGCTGCCTTCGAGCAGGATTTCATGCTTGCGCAGGGTGATTTCCTGGCGCCCCTGCATGCTCAGGAAACTGCCGTTGGTGCTGGTGTCGATCAGGTAATAACCATCGCGGCGCCGTTCGATGCGAGCGTGCATGCGTGACACCTTGCGGTTCTGGATCAACATGGCACAGGATGGATCGCGTCCCAGGCTGAGGACCGGGGTGCTGTCGTCGATCAGGTAGGCCTTGCCCCGGTAGCGCAGGCACAGGCGCTCGGCCAGCTTGTGGCTGAGTGGGCCGAACATCGAGTGCTGCGGCGCAGGCGCGCCATTCTGTGCGGGCCAGTGAATCTGGAATACCGGAACGATAGCATCCTGTTCGAACAGATTATCGATGTCCGGGCGCGGGTTGGCCTGAACGACGGCGCTGGCCGGCAGGGTCTGAACGACCGGCCCGCTGCACAGGATCTGGTCGGTGGTGGCCAGCGCCGCCATGCGCATGATGCTGGTCAGCTTGCCGGCTGATGGCGCCTCGGCGCCGTCGCTATCGTGCAGGGCGATGCGGATGCCCAGCTTGTGACCGGAGATTGGCGGCAGGTCGGCGACCCGCTGGTGCATGTCGATGGCCGACTGACAGGCCGATTCGGCACTCGGGAAAATGGCCAGGATTTCGTCGCCGGCCGTTTGCAGAAGCTTGCCCTGGTAGCCCTCGACCGAGCGGCTCATGCGCTTGATGCAACGGTCGATGGCCCGATCCGCCTCCTGCGCGTTCAAACGCTGGTGAAGCGAAGCACTGCCGGAAATGTCGGCAACCATGATGACAGGAATCGGGTGCTGCGCGTTCATGGGCAAGATCGGATGTTGGACGGCTGATTATATGACGAAGTGCGCCAGTTTACAGTGGGCCGTCATGCAGCGGGACTGATCGGTATGCTGCCGCTGATCGGCATTTCCTCGCTGTCGAACGCGATATCGCCCTGCTCCACCGGGGTGTCCAGTGTCAGATTGCGGAAATCGAACAGATTGTTGTCACCGAGGTGGGACGGAACGACGTTCTGGATCGCGGTAAACACGGCTTCGGTGCGCCCGGGGTAGCGCTTGTCCCAGTCGTGCATCATCTCCTTGATCTTCTGCCGCTGCAGGTTCTCCTGCGAACCGCATAGATTGCAGGGAATGATCGGGAATTCCATGCCGCGGGCAAACTTGGCGATATCGGCTTCCGAGCAGTAGGCCAGCGGCCGGATGACCACGTGCGCCTTGTCGTCGGTGACCAGCTTGGGCGGCATGGCCTTCATCTTGCCGCCGAACAGCATGTTCAGGAACAGTGTATGCACCATGTCGTCGCGGTGGTGGCCGAGGGCAATCTTGTTGGCGCCGAGTTCCTTGGCGGTGCGGTAAATGATCCCCCGGCGCAGGCGCGAGCACAGCGAACAGGTGGTCTTGCCCTCGGGAATCTTGTCCTTGACGATCGAATAGGTGTCGGCTTCGACGATGCGGTGTTCGATACCCAGCGATTCGAAATAGCGCGGCAGGACATCTTCCGGGAAACCCGGCTGCTTCTGGTCGAGGTTCATGGCGATCAGGCGGAACTTGACCGGTGCCCGCTGCTGGAGCGCCATCAGCATCGCCAACAGGGTGTAGGAATCCTTGCCGCCGGAACAGCAGACCAGGATGGTGTCGCCGTCCTCGATCATGTTGTAGTCCATGATGGCCTTGCCGGTGCGGCCTTCGAGGAATTTGCGGAGTTTTTGCAGATTGGCGGATACGGGCGTGTTCATGGTCGGGAAGTCTTCGCGATGGGCCTGGCTGAGTTGCAGCAACCCGCAAGTTTACACGCTTCCTTCGGCAAACCGGCCCGGCGAATTAGAATGGAGCCTTTGCCCGCCGATGAGCCAACTGCCCACGCCCTCACCTGACGCCCTTGCCCACAGCCGGCAGGTGCATGAAGCGATTGCCAGTACCGTGGTCGCCGAGGGCGGCTTCCTGTCCTTTGCCCGCTATATGGAAATGGCGCTTTACGCGCCGGGGCTGGGTTACTACGCGGCCGGGGCACGCAAATTCGGCGCCGCCGGCGACTTCGTTACCGCGCCCGAAATGACGCCGCTGTTCGGTCAGGCCCTGGCGGCCCAGATCGCCCAGGTCATGGCGCTTTCTGCCCGGGCCGTGATCGAGGTCGGTGCGGGTTCCGGGCGACTTGCCGCCGATCTGCTGCTGGCACTCGAGCAGCTTGGCAGTCTGCCCGACAGCTATGCCATCCTCGATCTGTCGCCCGACCTGCGCGAACGTCAGCGCGAGACGATCGCCGCCGCCGCGCCGCATCTGCTGTCGCGGGTGGTCTGGCTGGACCGGCTGCCGGAAACATTCTCCGGTGTGGTGGTGGCCAATGAATTGCTCGACGCCCTGCCCGCCCATCTGGTGGTCTGGGACGAGGATGCTATCCGCGAACGCGGTGTGGCCCTCGATGCCGACGGCCGTTTCACGTGGAACGAGCGCCCGGCTACGGGCGCGCTGCTGGCCGCGGCCCACGAAATCGCCGATGAAACCGGTACCGGCGGCGCGTATCTGTCCGAGATTTCCCTGGCGGCGCGGGCCTGGTCGGCTGAATGGGGGAAGATACTGCAGCAGGGCATGCTGCTGCTGATCGATTACGGCTTTCCGCGCCACGAGTTCTACCATCCGCAGCGCCGCCAGGGCACCCTGATGTGCCATTACCGCCACCACGCCCACCCCGACCCCTTCTATCTGCCGGGTTTGCAGGATCTGACCGTGCACGTCGACTTCACGGCAATCATCGCCGCCGCCCATGGTGCCGGCCTCGATTTGCTGGGTTACACCAACCAGGGCCAGTTCCTGCTGAATTGCGGCGTGCTCGACCATCTGGCCAAAATTCCGGCCGATACGGCAGACTATTTCCGGGCGTCGGCAGCCACGGCGAAACTGACCATGCCGCACGAGATGGGCGAACTGTTCAAGGTCATCGCCATCGGCCGGGGCATCGACGAAGCCTTGATCGGTTTTTCCCGCGGTGACCAGAGTCGCCGTTTATAGAAATTGCGACTACACTGAAACCATCAGCCGTTAACCGGGAGTTCTGCTATGGATGTATCCGCAATCGTTGGTGCCAGTGGCGCACTGACCCAGCAGCAGACTGCCATGCAGGCGAGCATGCTGGTGCTCAGGAAAGCCATCGATATCGAAGCCGCCAACGCCCTGCAGCTATTGCAGACCTTGCCGCAGGTGGCCAGCAACCCGGCCAACCTCGGCAACAGCATCGATATCAGGGCCTGAGACCGTCCAGCCAGGTCTGAATGATGGCCGCCGCGCGCGGCCATTCCTTTTCATGGGTGATGGCGTGACCCATGTTGTGCAGGATGTGCGAAGGCTGGCCGTAGGTGTGGGCGGTGGTCTGGACCAGGAAGGCCGGTACCAGTGCATCCTGGTCGGCGCCGACGATCAGCATCGGTGGCCGGTGCATGTGGTAGAGGTTGGGCAGGTTGAACATCGACATGTCCCAGATGGCCCGCTGCGATTCGTTCTGCATTTTGCCCAGCCAGATGGCCAGCATGGCCGGGTCGGCTTCACCAGCAAACAATGCTTCGCGCAAGGTGTCGGTATCGGTGTAGTTGCCGGCGAGGATACGGTTGATTTCCAGGAACAGTTCCGGCTTCTGCAGCATCAGGTGAAACTGGGCGGCAATCAGGCCTTGTGGCGGCACCGAGCAAAGCAGTGCTGCGGCCGGGGCCGGGTAGCGTTCGAGGTATTTCTGCACGACGAAGCCGCCCATCGAATGGCCGAGCAGTACCGGGTCGATCTGCAGGGCTTCGATCACGGTGCGGACGTCGTCGACGTAATCGGCAATCGACAACCAGTTGATCTGCTCATGCCCCTGGCTGCCGCCATGGCCCCGGAGCGATAGGGCGTAGCAGGGATGGCCGGCCGCCGCGAAATGCGGCATGAAGGTTTCGGTCCACATCCAGCCGCCGGCAAAGGCGCCGTGGATGAAGAGAAGCGCTGGTTTGTCGGTGTTGCCGTTGGGCAGGCAGGAAAATACTTCCAGTTCGCCAATGTCTTGGGTTGCTATCATGGGGTTTCAGGCTGTCGCCGTGGTTAAATGCGGGCTTTCGCACGCTGGGTGAATACATGTTGAAGTGGATACTGACGCTGGTGGTGGCGATCTTCCTGCTCGGACTGGTCACGCCTCACCTCGCCCGCTTCATCCGCTTCGGCCAACTGCCGGGCGATATCGCCTTCCGCTGGCGCGGACGCGTTTACCATTTCCCCTTTGTCAGCATCATCATCCTGTCATTGTTGCTCTGGCTCATCTCCCGCCTCATTTAGCAGGGTGCGGACGGCTTTGATGCGGGCCAGGCGGATGCGTTCAGGAATCTTGCCGCGTTCCTTGGTGTCGGCGGCAATGCGCCCGGCGTCGACGGTATTGACCGCCGCCAAAACCTTGTACAGCAGGTCCGGGCTGTCGTAGCTGCGGTTTTCCCAGCCGGCACGGCCGGTGTAGTCGCAGCGGCAAGTGTCGAGTAGTTCGCCGAAGCGCGCCGGTCGGCGTAGGGCATCGCATTTTTCCAGCAAATCGACCAGGGTTGCCGCACGCATCTCGCCGGCGCGGTGGATGGTGCCGTGGTGCCGTGCCATCAGCAGCGCCAGGTCGCGGCATTCGTTGGGGACGCGCAGGCGCTCGCTCATTGTCTGGCAGAGTTGCAGGCTGCGCATCTCGTGGCCGATATGCCGGGGCAGGATGTCGGCCGGTGTCGTCGCCTTGCCGAGGTCGTGGCATAGCGCGGCGTAGCGGACGGTGAGCGGGAACCCGTAGTGGGCGGCCTGGTCGATGACCATCAGCGTGTGGATGCCGGCGTCGATCTCGGGATGGTAATCGGCCCGCTGCGGTACGCCGAACAGCGCGTCGACCTCGGGCAGCAAGCGGACCAGCGCGCCGCACTCGCGCAGCACCTCGAACATCCGTGACGGCTTCGCTTCCATCAGCCCTTTGGCCTGTTCCTGCCAGACGCGTTCGGCGACCAGGTGATCGACCTCGCCGTCGGTGACCATGGCGCGCATCAGCGTCAGGGTTTCCGGGGCGATGGTGAAGTCATGGAAGCGGGCGGCGAAGCGGGCGATGCGCAGGATGCGCACCGGGTCCTCGGCAAAGGCCGGGCCGACGTGGCGCAGGATTTTTGCCTGCAGGTCGCCCTGGCCGTTGAAGGGGTCGATCACCCTGCCCTCGTTGTCGCGCGCCATGGCGTTGATGGTCAGGTCGCGGCGGGCCAGGTCCTGTTCCAGCGTGACGTCGGCGGCGGCGTGAAAGGTGAAGCCGTGGTAGCCGCGCCCGCTCTTGCGTTCGGTGCGAGCGAGCGCATACTCCTCATGGCTGTCGGGGTGCAGGAATACCGGGAAGTCCTTGCCGACCGGGCGGAAGCCGGCGGCCAGCATGGCTTCCGGGGTGGCACCGACGACCACGTAGTCGCGGTCGTCGCTGGGGCGGCCGAGCAGTTCGTCCCGGACGGCGCCGCCGACGATGTATACCTGCACGACGGGGGTTACACGCTCAGCGGCCGGCGCGGAAGCGGAAGCTGTCGAGCTTGCCCTTCGGCGTCCGGTGCGCGATGTAGGTCGGCGCCACGGCTTCGACGGCGGTCGGTTGCCAGCCGGCCGGCAGACGGCAGTTGCCGTCGCAAACGCTGTCGACCTGCATCGAACGCAGGTTGTCAGGCGACATCAGCGGGTTCGGTGCCAGCCACATCAGGCCGGCCTGCAGGTAGGCCCAGCCTTCGGACAGGGCGATGACGCGGGCCTTGCTGCCGGTCAGCGCGGCGGTGTAATCGACCAGCTGGCGCAGCGTGTACACCTGCGGGCCGACCAGGTCGTAGGCCTGGCCGAAAGTGGCGGCATCGCTCAGCGAATCGACGAAGGCATCGGCGACATCGGCAACCCACACCGGCTGGAAGCGGGCATGGCCGAAACCGAGCGGGAAGATCGGCGCCGACTTGAGCACCTTGGCGAACATCGACAGGAAGGAATCGCCGAGGCCGAAGATCACCGACGGGCGGAACACGGTCACGTCGAGTTCGCCGGCGGCAGCCATCACCACGGCTTCGCCGTCGCCCTTGGAGGCGAGGTATTCCGACGGACCCTTGGGGTCGGCCTTGAGCGCGCTCATGTGCACCAGACGGCGGACGCCGGCGGCCTTGCAGGCGGCGACGATCTTCTTCGGCAATTCGACGTGGGCGCGGGCGAAATCGTCGCTGTACGGGAACTTGACGTCGCGGCTGTGCAGGATGCCGACGAGGTTGATCACGGCATCGTGGCCGCGGACCAGTTCGGTCAGCGTTTCCGGGCAGTGGATGTTGGCTTCCGGCATGTCGACGCCGGGCTGCATGATCAGCGCCTTGGTCCGCTCGCGGCGACGCGTCGGTACGGTGACCTCGATGCCACGCTGGGCCAGGCGATTGACGATGTAGGTACCGACAAAACCGCTACCCCCCAGCAGCAAGACCTTTTTGATACTCATCCGTAACCCCGCGAAAACGTTTTCGTGAAACCGCGATTTTACGGTAAATACGGGCGCGGCGTCAGGGTCTGACCGTCAGCCAGCCGCTGCCAGTGCCCGCGCCAGCAGGCGGGCAAACAGCGGCGGCTCGCCGAACTGGCGAATGCTGCCATCGCGTAGCCGCAGGTCCAGCAGTTGTGGGTGGATAGCAAGCGCCAGACGGGGGGCGGGGCTGAACAGCAGGCTACGGCCGCTGGCCGGGCTGCGATGGCACAGGCAGAGGATGTGGTCTACGCCTTCCAGATTGACGCTCAGCCAGGTGCCCTGGCCGGGAAGCGATCCGGGCGGTTCGCTGCTGGCCGGGTCGGGCAGATCCAGCGTATGCAGGATCAGGTCGCCGGCTTCGACCCGGCCCTGGGTCATCTGCCGGTTGCGGCCCGGCCGAGGCAAAGACATGGCGGGTTCGAGTCCGTCTTCTGCCGGGCCAGCGCTTGCCCGCATGGCTCGCGTCTGCAATTCGAAACAGGCGTCGAGAATGCCGGCCTGAGTTTCGGCCGGCAGTTGCAACTGCTCCATACCGGCCTTGAGTGATTTCAGGACGACAGGGAGTTCGCGCGCTAGGGCCTGGCGTTCTTCGCCAACAGCCTTTGGCCGGAAAGACCAGAGCAGCGTCGACAGCGTTCGGGCATTGGCCTGCCAGCTGGGGCCGCTGATGCCTTCCTCGAACCAGGCCTTTTCCAGCAGGCGTTTCCAGTGCTGGCGGAAGAAGTCCTGCAAAATCGGCGGCAGGCCGTCGATTTCCCGTGTTTCGAGCAGGCGACGAATGTCGCCGGCGGCCTGGTCGCGGCGGTCGAGCTGGTGCAGCAAGGGCAGATAGGCCGCAGCCTGGCCGTAAATTTCGTGCAGTTGCTCGGTGAGTAACTCGTCGACCGCATCGGCCGCGATGGTAATGCCTTCGCTATTGCCGCCGAATCCACCTTTCAACTGGGCGATCACCTCGGCGATTTTTTTGAACGTGGGATGCTGACGGTCGGCGTTGGCTGGCAGGGGAATGCAGAGGGCGCCGATGCGGTCGATCAGCCGGCGCAACGGGTGATCAGCACGCGAGAACAGGGTCTTGTCCTTGAGTGCCAGTCTGACCGTGATGACCTGAAGCTCGGCGAGCTGGAGTTTCAGTGTGTCGGGGAGCCCGGGATCGGCGAAGGCCGCCGAATAGAACTGGCCGACGGCGTCGATGGCCTGGCCTTCGGCGGTTGCTGCCGGAACGCCCAGTTCCTGAGCGCGCACGGCTTCCATGGCCGGTGCGCTGTGCTCCGTGGTTTCGGCGAACAGGCCCGGAATCAGTGTTTCCAGCTTGGGTGAGGTCGCGGTCAGGAAGTCCGTGCTGTTGCGCTGGTTACGTTCGAGCTGTTCCAGGCGGAACATCAGGTTGTCCAGCGCGGCCTGGCTGAGCAGGCGCTGGCTGGCGACAGGTGTGCCGGTCTTGCTGGCCCGGCCGGCCAGTTGCGCGATCACGCCTTGCGTTGCCGGCTCGCTGGCGACCGGTGGCGGTACTGGCTGGCTGGGGGCGCTGACAGTCGGGCGGGGTGTTTCGCCGGAGCCGATGATGGCGGGTTGGGCGGCTTCGGCGCCAACCCGGTCGAGCAAGCTGTCGATGTTGGTGTAAATGACCGGCAAACCCTCGCGCAGCAAGGCTTCGATGCGGTCGAGCAGATCGAACTTCTCGTCGAGCGAGCTGGCGCCGGCGGCCGCAAACAGCGAATGCAGGCCGGCAACGATGGCTTGCGGCCCGACCGGGTTGTGCGTCTTGGGCAGATCCGGGCGGCCGAGCAGGGTGACGAAGCGCAGATGCGTCTTCCACAGCTGGACGCTGGTCGATTCGCTCAGGCGTTTGCACAGGTTGTCGAGCCGGATGTCGAGTTCGAGGTCGTCATCACCGACCAGCGAGATTTTCGATGAGGTCAGCCCTTTTGCTTCTTCCTCGAAGCTGCCCGTGCGCTGGCTGGTCTGCATGGCGTCGAAGTGGCGACCGGTACCGCCCAGCATTGCCGAAATGGCGGCTTCGGACACCAGTCGGCTGTCGCGCAGCAGCGTCGACAACTGGTCAAGGAAAGCGCTTCGACAGGCCTTGAGTACCTGAAAGCGATCAAAGCGGCCGGCTGAACTGGGCAGGGTCACGGTTGGACTTTGGCGTGGTCATGAGGGCCGTTGATGGCCAAGGCGCCATTGTGACATCAACGACAAATTATGGCAGCACTGTCAGGGCAGATCGCGTTCCTTGGGTGGTGCATCCGAGGCCGGGGTGACGACGCCGAGGCGGGTTTTCAGCGAATCCGGGCGACCGTTGAACAGGGCGGAGTAATAGACGGCGTTACTCATCACCTTTTTCACGTAATCGCGGGTTTCGGTGAAGGGAATGGTCTCGGCGTAGATGGCGCCTTCGATGGTCTGCTCGGCCCGCCAGCGGCGGGCCCGTCCGGGGCCGGCGTTGTAGGCGGCGGAAGCGAGGACCGGATGATTGTCGAGGTTCTCCATGACCATGCGCATGTAGGAGGTGCCCAGCAGGATGTTCACATCGGTGTCGTTGACCCGGCTCGGGTGGAAGTCCTCGAGGCCGATCTTCTTGGCCACCCAGCGGGCGGTTGCCGGCATCAACTGCATCAGGCCGGAGGCGCCGACGCTGGAGCGGGCATTGGTGATGAAGCGGCTTTCCTGGCGCATCAGCCCGTATACCCAGGCGTCGTCGACGGATTGCTGGCGGGCGACCGGACGGATCTGCTCGGCAAACGGCGACAGGAAACGCAGGGTGTAGTCATGTTCGTTGCGGGTCCGTTCGGCGGTGTTGATGGCGCGGTCCCAGATCTGTTGCTGGCGGGCAAGCTCGGCGGCGGCCAGCAGCTCGCGGTCGCTCATGCCGCGCAGGGCCCAGTTCCACTCGCGTACGGCCTCTGTGCGCATGTCCAGCCGGAACAGGGTCAGTGCCCGTTGCAGGCCGGCGTGGCGCCGTGCAGCCTGCATCTCGTCGTTGCTCGGCGGCGTGGTCCGCGGCGGCGGCAGAACCACGCGACCCAGTTCCTCGTCGGCCAGGTTGCCGTAGAAATGCGCTTCACCGGCAATCCGGGCAAACAGGGCGTCGGCTTCGCTCAGGCGGCCGCCGGCCTTGTAGGCGCGACCCAGCCAGTAAACCCACTCGGGCCGGTTGGCCAGGGTCGGTGGCATGGCCTCGATGGCGGTGCGGACGGCACCCCAGTCGGTGGCGCGCAAGGCGCTGCGCACCTTCCATTGGTGATTTTCTTCGCTCAGCGTGCTGCGCCCTGCCCGGCCGTACCATTTCAGGGTTTCCGGATGGTGCTTGCGGGCTGCCTGGAGGGCGATCTGGCTCCAGGCCCAATGGGCCTCGCCAGCCTGCAACTGGCTCTCCCGGCGCTCGAGTTCGCGGGCGGCGGCCGAGGGATCGTTGGCTGCGACGTAGCGAATGGCGATCGCCGTCAGCTCCCGACCGTTACGCGTGCCATGCCAGTCGCCGGTCTGCCGGGCCAGGTAGGACATGGCGTTGTTCACCGCGTTGTCGTACTGCTTGGCATCCGGTGCCCGACCGGCCGGTAGCAGGTCAAGGGTACGCCGGGCCCATTGCGGGCGGTTGGCTTCGATCTGCAGGCGGGCACGGTTCCAGGCGTCGTCGGTACTGATCCGGCCGCTGTTGACCAGGCTGACGAGCAGCGGCTGGCAGCCTTCCGGCGGTTCGAGCATGGTCAGCCACAAGGGGCTGGCTTCATCCAGCGCGCTGCGCTCGCCGCGCGCCCAGCGGGCTTGCTGGAAGAGGCAGGTGACTTCCGCTTCCGGGGCGAGCAGCCGGGGGTATTCGCTCTCGATCAGGTTCCACGTGGAACGCCGGGCCAGCCAGCGCAGCCAGTCGGCACGCAGCCGCTCGGCAGCGTGGGTGCCGTCGTGCGTGATCAGGAAAGCAGGGATGCCGCTGTCGTCGTTGCGGGCGAGAAGATTGCGCAAGCGGTAGTTTTCCGCATAGATCGCCAGCGGGTGGTCACCGATACGGGCGACCGCCGACTGCAGGCGATTGGCGTCGCCTTGCCGGAAGGCTTCGCGCGCGGCGATGAAAACGCTGTCGTCGATGGTCTGGGCGGATGCGGTGCTGGCGATAGCCAGGGCGGCGAGTAATGCGCGAAACTTCATGCTAGATTGGCCGAATGAACGATGATTTCGAGGATAGCACGGCCTGGCGTAAGGCCTTGCGACGAGAGATGGTGACCCGCCGCAGCCTGCTTTCCGGGGCGGAGCATGGTTGTTTGTCGGCGCGCATTGGCGAGCACCTGCGGTCGACGTTCGCGGTGCCGGAAAGTTTCGCTTTTTGCTGGCCGATCAAGCACGAACCGGATCTGCGCGAGCTTGCCGAATCCTGGTGTCAGGCCGGTGCTCGGGCCGCTTTGCCGGTGGTGGTCGAGACAGACGCGCCGTTGCGCTTTCGCGCGTGGACGGCAACGAGTCGTCTGCTGGAAGACCGCTACGGCATTCCGACCCCGGTCGACGGCGAGTGGCTGGTCCCGGCGCTTATCCTGCTGCCGCTCAACGGTTTCGATCCGGCCGGCTACCGGCTGGGCTACGGCGGCGGCTATTTCGACCGTACGCTGGCCGCCCTGGCACCTCGCCCGCTGACCGTCGGGGTCGGTTTCGAGATCAACCGCGTCGACAGCATCCGTCCGGAATCGCATGATCAACGGCTCGACTGGATCGTGACCGAAGCCGGTGCCTTCAGGCCCGGCGACTGAGTCCGACCAGCGCGACGGCGCAGCAGATGCCGGCCAGCGTAGCCAGCAGCGCCTGACGCAGGTCAAACAGGCCGGTTTTCATCGCCAGTTCCAGCGTGTACCCGTGATGCAGGCCGAGCAGCAGGCTGCCACAGCCGAGGACGAACCACAGGCCACGGCTGCCGGACGGCAGGCGACGCAGCAGCGCGCATTCGAAAGCGACGCCGCCGGCGACGGCCTGGGCGAGGATGCCGGTTGCCAGTAGCAGCAGGGTGATCTGGTAGGCCGTCATGCTGCCGAACAGGCGGTCGCCAGGCGACGCAGGGCTTCGTCCAGGGTCGCCGGCGGGCAGCCGAAATTCAGGCGCAACCAGCCGGGGGCGCCAAAATCGCGACCGTCCGACAGGCCAAGACCGTGCGCCTCGAAATGGGCATGCGGGTTTTCGAGTCCCAGTCCGCGCACGTCGATCCAGGCCAGATAGGTGGCTTCGACGTGTTGCATGCGCAGGCCGGCTTGACTGCGCACGGTGGCTTCGACGCGGTCGCGGTTGGTCCGCAGCACGGCGAGCAGTTCGCGGTGCCAGTCGGCGCAGTCGCGGTAGGCCGCTTCGCAGGCCACCAGGCCGAGTACGTTCACATGCGGCACGATGCCATCCATCGCCCGCAGGAAGCGGCGGCGCAGCGCGGCGTCGGGAATGACCGCGAAGGCGCAGCCGAGTCCGGGAATGTTGAAGGTCTTGGACGGCGCCATCAGCGTGATGCTGCGCCTCGCCGCTGCGGGCGACAGGCTGGCGAACGGGATGTGCTTCTTGTCGGTGTCGAGGATCAGGCCGCAATGGATTTCGTCGGAACAGACGATCAGGTCGTTGCGTTCGGCGTAGTCGGCCAGGTCGAGCAATTCCGCGTGGGTCCAGCAACGGCCGACCGGGTTGTGTGGGTGGCAGAGCAGGAACAGGCGGCTGGTTTCGGTGGTCGCCGCCTGCAGGGTATCCTGGTCCCAGCGCCAGCCGTCAACGGTTTCGGCCAGGTCGACGCAGTGCAGATTGCGTCCGGACAAGCGCGGTGCCGACAGGAAAGGCGGGTAGATTGGGGTCGCCGTCAGGACGTCGCCGTCGACGGCATGGCAGGCGATGTTCAGGCCGCTGACCAGCCCCGGCAACCAGACGATCGACTCGGCGTCGATGCACCAGTTGTATTCGCTTTCAAGGTGAGCAAGCACTGACTCTGTCAGCGACGGCCAGGGGTGGGCGTAACCGAAAACCGGGTGGGCGATGCGTTGCTGCAAGGCGCTGACGACGGCCGGTGGCGCCGCGAAATCCATGTCGGCGACCCACAGCGGCAGGATGTCACGGCTGGCGTAGCGGCGCCACTTGATCGAGTCGGAGCCGCGCCGGTCGATGACGGTGCTGAAATCGTTCAAACGTCGAGGTGTTCGTAAAGGGCCGTGGACAGGTAGCGTTCGCCGCAGGATGGAATGAGGACGACGATCAGCTTGCCGGCGTTTTCCGGCCGGCGGGCCAGTTCGAGTGCGGCCCAGGTGGCGGCGCCGGACGAGATGCCGACCAGCAGCCCCTCCTCGGTTGCCATCTGGCGTGCGGTGGCAAAAGCGTCGTCGTTACGGACCCGGATGACTTCGTCGTAGACGCCGGTGTTGAGCACGCCCGGGACGAAGCCGGCGCCGATGCCCTGGATCGGGTGCGGGCCCTTCTGGCCGCCGGACAGCACCGGCGAAGCATCGGGTTCGACGGCGACGACGCGGACGCCGGGTTTCTTTGCCTTGAGCACCTCGCCGACCCCGGTGACGGTGCCGCCGGTGCCGACGCCGGCAACGAAGATGTCGACCTGGCCGTCGGTGTCACGCCAGATTTCCTCGGCGGTCGTGTTGCGATGGACTTCGGGGTTGGCCGGATTTTCGAACTGTTGCGGAATGAAATACTTCGCATCGGCTTCAGCTAGCGCCTTGGCCTTGGCGATGGCACCGCCCATGCCTTCCTGTCCCGGGGTCAGGATCAGTTCGGCACCGTAGGCCTTGAGCAGCAGCTTGCGCTCGCGGCTCATCGTCTCGGGCATGGTGAACGCGCACTTGATGCCGCGCGCCGCGCAGACCATCGCCAGGCCGATGCCGGTATTGCCCGAAGTCGGTTCGAGCACGACGCTGTCCGGGCCGATCTTGCCGGCGGCAATCGCCGCGTCGAGCATGGCGACGGCGATGCGATCCTTGACGCTGTGGCCGGGGTTGAAGAACTCCAGCTTGGCGACGACCGTGGCCGTGCTGCCGGCGTTCAGTCGATTGATCTGGACCAGCGGCGTGTTGCCGACCAGTGCGCTGATGTCCTTGGCGATGTTCATCGATGTTCTCCGGGAAGTATTTGCGGCAGTCTAGCGGGGGCGCCGATCATGGCAAAGACGGAAATCGCAATTTCTTATGCGCTTTCTTGCTTAGCCGAGGAAGAGCTTGTACGCCGGGTTCTCGCTTTCGTCCCAGTGCGCGTAGCCGAGGTTCTTCAGGAACTCGCGGAATTGCTTCATTTCCGCTGGCGGCACCTGCATGCCGACCAGCACGCGCCCATAGTCGGCGCCGTGGTTGCGGTAATGGAACAGGCTGATGTTCCAGCCGGCACTCATCTGGCTCAGGAAATTCATCAAGGCACCCGGCCGCTCGGGAAACTCGAAGCGGTACAACAGTTCGCGCATGCCCTGCTCGCAAACCGCCGGGGCGTGCCCGCCGACCATGTGCCGGACATGGTTCTTGGCCATTTCGTCGTCGCTCAGGTCGAGCGTCGGGTAACCATGTTTCTGCAGGCTGTCGACCAGCTTCAGCGATTCCTTGCGGTCAGTGACCTGCACACCGACGAAAACATGTGCTTCGCTCGCCGTGTGGTAGCGGTAGTTGAACTCGGTGATGCTGCGCTTGCCGATCAGTGACAGGAACTTCTTGTAGGCGCCCGGCTTTTCCGGCAGCGTCACGGCAAACACCGCTTCGCGCTGCTCGCCGAATTCGGCACGCTCGGCGACGAAGCGCAGGCGGTCGAAGTTCATGTTGGCGCCGGAAGTCACGGCGACCAGGTTCTTGTCCTTGAGCTTGTTCTGGCGGGCGTATTCCTTGGCCCCGGCAACGGCGAGCGCGCCCGAGGGTTCAAGGATCGAGCGGGTATCCTCGAAGACATCCTTGATCGCCGCACAGATGGCGTCGGTGTCGACCAGGATGACCTCGTCGAGGTATTCCCTGCACAGGCGGAAGGTTTCCTCGCCGACGAACTTGACCGCCGTACCGTCGGCGAACAGCCCGACCTGCGGCAGGCGAACGCGATGGCCCTTCTCGATCGACTGTTTCATCGCGTCGGCGTCGAAGGTCTCGACGCCGATGACCTTGATCTCCGGGCGCAGGCGCTTGATGTAGGCGGCCACGCCGGCGGCCAGCCCGCCACCGCCGATGGCGCAGAAGACGGCGTGGATCGGGCCGTTGTGGCGCGAATGCTGGCGCAGGATTTCCATCGCCGTGGTGCCCTGGCCGGCGATGACTTCCGGGTCGTCGAAGGGGTGGACGAAGGTCAGCTTCTCCGATTTTTCAAGTTCCAGGGCGTGGGCATAGGCTTCGTCGTAGGAATCGCCGTGCAGCACGACTTCGCCGCCGCGCCGCTTGACCGCCTCGATCTTGATCCCAGGCGTCGACACCGGCATGACGATGACCGCCCGGCAGCCCACCTTGGCCGCCGACAGCGCCACGCCCTGGGCGTGGTTGCCGGCCGAAGCGCAGATCACGCCGCGCTTGAGCTTCTCCGCCGACAGGCTGGCGATCTTGTTGTAGGCGCCGCGCAGCTTGAACGAAAACACCGGCTGCATGTCTTCGCGTTTCAGCCAGATTCGGTTCTGCACCCGGGTCGACAGGTTGCCGGCCAGGTCCAGCGGTGTTTCCACGGCGACATCGTAAACCTGGGCGTTGAGGACTTTTTCGAGATAATCCGGGTGCATGATCTGATTCGGGCTGGGCAAAAGGGAGATTCTACGGGTGGAGTGGGTAAACGTCACGGCGGAACAAGGGCTTGCTGGCCTTTTCTTGAGTAGTTTTCTCGCCGCAACGCTATTGCCCGGCGGTTCGGAAGCCGTGTTGTGGGGCTTCCTGCAACTGCATCCGGAACAGAAATCGACCGCGCTGGCCCTGGCCACACTCGGCAACACGCTCGGCGGCATGACCTCGTGGGCCTGCGGCCGCTTCCTGCCGCGCTGGCAGCAGCTCGACCGTCTGCCGCAGATGCATCACCTGCAACGCTGGGGCAGCCCCGCCCTGCTCTTCTCCTGGCTGCCGCTGGTCGGCGATGCGCTGTGCGTCGCCGCCGGCTGGCTGCGCCTGCACTGGCTACCCTGCTGCCTGTTCATGGCGCTCGGCAAGTTCGCGCGTTACTGGCTGGTGGCACAAACCGCAGCGGGATACTGAACCCCGGACGCTTTCCCCGGTCTACCGGCCCCGCGTGTTGCGCCGCAATACGCTAAAATCCTTCTTTTGACAGATCACGGCTGCTTCCATGACCGCCCGCCTGCGCGAAATCCCCTACAACTACACCTCGTTTTCCGACCGCGAAATCGTCATCCGCCTGCTCGGTGCCGACAACTGGGCGATCCTCGACGAACTGCGCGGCGAGCGCGTCACCGGCCGCTCGGCGCGGATGCTCTACGAGGTGCTGGGCGACATCTGGGTGGTCCAGCGCAACCCTTACCTGGAAGACGACCTGCTCGACAACCGCGAACGTCGCGATGCGCTGGTCAGTGCCCTGCGCCATCGACTGAAGGAAGTCGAGAAGCGTCGTGCCGAGAGCGAGGCCGAGGATCCCGAGCGTTCGGAGAAGGTCCGCCGCCTGGTCGTCGCCGCGCAGCAGGCCGTTGATCGCTTCGAAGCGCGCTTCGGCGAGGCCGTCGACCTGCGCCGCAAGGTACTCAAGGTGCTGGGCAAGCACACCCGCCGCGACAACATCGCCTTCGACGGCCTGGCCCGCGTTTCGCACGTCACCGACGCCACCGACTGGCGCGTCGAGTACCCCTTCGTTGTCCTCTACCCGGATACCGAGGAGGAAATTGCCCACCTCGTCCGTGGCTGCTTCGAAGCCGGCCTGACCATCATCCCGCGTGGCGGCGGCACCGGTTACACCGGCGGCGCCGTGCCGCTGACGCCGTATTCGGCGGTGATCAATACCGAGAAATTGATCGACCTCGGCCCGGTCGAGGAACTGGTGCTGGCCGGCCACGAAACGCCGTATGCGACCATCCGTACCGGCGCCGGCGTCGTTACCGAGCGCGTTGCCGAAGCCGCCAGCGCGGCCGGTCGCGTCTTCGCCGTCGACCCGACTTCGGCTTCCGCGTCGTGTATCGGCGGCAACATCGCCATGAACGCCGGCGGCAAAAAAGCTGTGCTGTGGGGTACGGCCCTCGACAACCTGGCCTGGTGGAAGATGGTCGATCCGGACGGCAACTGGCTGGAAGTTGAACGCGTCAATCACAACTACGGCAAGATCCACGAGCAGGAAAACGTCGAATTCCGCGTCAAGCGCTTCGACCCCAGCGGCAAGAAGCTGCTCGGCGAAGAAGTCCTGACCATGCCCGGTGCCGCCTGCCGCAAGATTGGCCTGGGCAAGGACGTCACCGACAAGTTCCTCGGCGGTATTCCCGGTGTGCAGAAGGAAGGCACGGACGGCATCATCGTCGCCGCCCGCTGGGTGCTGCACAAGATGCCGCCGGTGACGCGGACCGTCTGCCTCGAATTCTTTGGCCAGGTCCGCGAAGCGGTGCCGGCCATCGTCGAGATCACCGACTACTTCAAGCCGGGCGGCGCCGGCCATGCAGCCGGCGTGCAACTGGCCGGCCTCGAACACCTCGACGAGCGCTATGTGAAGGCGGTCGGCTATGCAACCAAGGCCAAGCGCCATGGCCGGCCGAAGATGGTGCTGATCGGCGACATCGTCGGTCACGATGAGAAGGCGGTGATGGCCGCCGCCTCGGAAGTCGTGCGCATGTGCAACCTGCGCGCTGCCGAAGGCTTCATCGCGGTCGACGCCGAGACGCGCAAGAAATTCTGGCTCGACCGTTCGCGTACCGCCGCCATCTCGCGCCACACCAACGCCTTCAAGGTCAATGAAGACGTGGTCATTCCGCTGCCGCGCATGGGCGAATACTGCGATGGCATCGAGCGCATCAACATCGAACTGTCGACGCAGAACAAGCTGGCGCTGTGCGATGCCCTGGCCGACTTCCTCAAGGGCGACCTGCCGCTGCACTCGGGCGATGCCAACCTCGACAAGGACGTGCTGATCGGCGACCGGCGGCAGGCCGCGCTCGATTACGTCGAGGCCGTCCGCCTGCGCTGGGAATGGCTGCTGGAAAACCTCGACCTGCCGCTGGCCGAAGCCGAGTCGCGTTTCGCTTCTTATGGCGTGGTGGCCGGCGAACTGAGCAACAAGGCCACCAACCCCACCCTCTTCCACCGGCTGCAGGATTACTCCGTGCGTACCTCGTGGAAGCAGGAGCTGAAGGCACGTCTGGCCAAGATCTTCGACGGTGCCTTGTACCGCCCGATCCTCGAACGCATCGAGGCGATCCACAAGGAAGTCCTGCGCGGCCGCGTCTTCGTCGCGCTGCACATGCACGCCGGCGACGGCAACGTGCACACCAACATCCCGGTCAACTCCGACAACTACGCGATGCTGCAGACGGCCAACAAGGCGGTCGAGCGCATCATGCACCTGGCGCGCGGCCTCGACGGCGTGATTTCCGGCGAGCACGGGATCGGCATCACCAAGCTGGAGTTCCTGACCGACGACGAGATCGGTCCGTTCCGCGCCTACAAGCAGAAGGTCGATCCGGAAGGACGCTTCAACAAGGGCAAGCTGATGGCCGGGGGCGATCTGACCAACGCCTACACGCCGTCGTTCAACCTGCTCGGCACCGAATCGCTGATCATGGAGCAATCCGAGATCGGCAAGATTTCCGACATGGTCAAGGACTGTCTGCGTTGCGGCAAGTGCAAGCCGGTCTGTTCGACCCACGTGCCGCGGGCCAACCTGCTCTACAGCCCGCGCAACAAGATTCTCGCCACATCGCTGCTGGTCGAGGCCTTCCTCTACGAAGAGCAGACCCGGCGCGGCATTTCGCTCAAGCACTTCGACGAGTTCAACGACGTCGCCGACCACTGCACGGTCTGCCACCGTTGCCTGAAGCCCTGCCCGGTCGACATCGATTTCGGCGATGTTTCCGTGGCCATGCGCAATTTCCTCAGGAAGCAGGACAAGAAGCGCTTCAGTCCTGGCACCGCGGCGGCGATGACCTACCTCAACCTGAAGGACCCGGCGACGATCAAGCTGATGCGCGGCGTCATGATGGACTTCGGCTTCAAGGCCCAGCGCCTGGCGCACAAGGCGGCCAAGGCGCTCGGCCTGGTTCAGGAGACGCGTAAGCATCCGCCGGCCTCGCTTGGTGCGCCCAGCGTGAAGACCCAGGTCATCCACTTCCTCAACCGGCCGATGCCGGGCAACCTGCCCAAGCGCACCTCGCGTGCCTTGCTCGACATCGAGGACGACAAGGTCATCCCGGTCATCCGCAACCCGAAGAAAACGACCGATGAATCGGACGCCGTCTTCTACTTCCCCGGCTGCGGTTCCGAGCGCCTGTTCTCGCAGGTCGGCCTGGCGACTCAGGCGATGCTCTACGAAGTCGGCGCGACCACCGTGCTGCCACCCGGTTACCTGTGCTGCGGCTATCCACAGACTTCATCCGGGGACGACGACAAGGGCCAGAAGATCACGACGGATAACCGCGTGCTCTTCCACCGTGTCGCCAACACGTTGAACTATCTCGATATCAAGACGGTGATCGTCTCCTGTGGCACCTGCATGGATCAGTTGCAGAAGTACCAGTTCGAGAAAATCTTCCCCGGTTGCCGCCTGCTCGACATCCACGAGTACCTGATGGAAAAGGGTCTGAAGCTGGAAGGTGTCCAGGGCACGCGCTACATGTACCACGATCCCTGCCACACGCCGATGAAGGCCTACAACCCGCTGGCCGTGACCAAGACGCTGATGGGCCAGGATGTGCCGCTGACCGACCGCTGTTGCGGCGATTCCGGCTCCTTTGCCTACTCGCGCCCGGATATCGCCACTCAGGTGAAGTTCCGCAAGCAGCAGGAAATCGAGAAGGGCACCGAGAAGCTGCGAGCCGACGGTTTCCAGGGCGAGGTCAAGATCCTGACTTCCTGCCCAGCCTGCCTGCAGGGTCTGAGTCGTTACGACGACGATGCCGGCACGAAGGCCGACTACATCGTCGTCGAGATGGCCAAGCACCTGCTCGGCGACAACTGGATGGCGGAATACGTCGGCAAGGCCAATTCCGGTGGCATCGAACGCGTCTTGCTCTGAGTCGGCAGCCGCCCACCTTCAGTAGAATCCCGGGACATCTTGCACCAGCCACTTGCAGTTCGCATTGGCTGGTGCAATGCTATGCAAAACAACGGGAATTTATCGTGACTGACAGCACTTGCGAACTGTGTTCCGGACCAGGCGGACATGTCCTATGGACATCCGATGACTGCCGCGTGATCCGTGTCGATGACCCGGTCCTGCCCGGGTTTTGCCGGGTGATCTGGAACGAACATGTGCGCGAGATGAGCGATTTGTCGGTAGCCGCGCGCAATCGGCTGATGCAGGTCGTATTCGCCGTCGAGGCAGCGCTGCGCGAGTGCTGGAATCCGGACAAGATCAATCTGGCCAGTTTCGGCAACGTCGTTCCCCATGTGCACTGGCATGTCATTCCCCGTTGGCGCGACGACCGTTTCTTCCCCGAGCCGGTCTGGGGCAAGGCTCAGCGTGAAGGGACGACGCAACGTTGCGGACCTGACGACGCCCGGCTGATCGCCGCCATCGTTCGTCACTTGGGGCAGGGAGAACAATAATGAGCAACAGGCAGCAAACTGATCTGGGCCAGGTTGTCGATCTGGTGACCGGCATGGATTACCTGTCGAGCCTGATGCTGGCCAATCCAGCGGTGGCCGAACGGCAGTTGATCGATTTCCTCGATGCCTTGCTGGCCTCGCCACCCGACCCCGGTGTGTTCTTCCAGTTGCTGGAACAGGCTCGGGCACCGCTGTGCTTTGTCGAAGAGGAAATGGCCCGCAGTTATCACAACAAGGCTGTGCCACTGTCGCTCGACGAGGAACAGGCTTTCCTGATGGTCGTCCAGGCGTGGCGCAAGATGGGGCGTGCCTACGCCTTGTGCGCCAGTCTGGAGGAACCGGCCACCGAAGAGCCCAACTACCAGGCCTTGATGGCGACCATCCTGCACCGTTGCATCTACTACAACGGAATGGTGATTCTCGAGCACTACCGCGCCCGCCGCGAGTTGCCGCCGGGTGTCTGGCTCGATCTTCATGGGTTTTTCGAAACGGCCGAGGAATGGGGCATCGCTTTCATGCCGGTCAGCGACCCCCTGGAAAACAGTGTCCAGGCGACGCATTGTGCGGCGGCCTATGTCACCCTGCTGCTGATCGACGTTGCCAGTCCGTACAGCAACAGCGTGCGCAATCTCAACCTGATCCGCCGCTGGGCGTCGATGTGGGCGCCCCTGGTCGGCATTGGCGCGCTGGAAAACGATCTCGAACTGCCGCCCTACGTCGTCGAACTGATGAAGGATTTGCCCCTGCATCCCAGCGCTGCCATCGAAGGCTCGGCGCAGGACGTGCGCCGACTGGATACCGGCCGCCTGGGTCTGCAAATCGATCATGCGCTGGGCCAATTGCGTATGCGCTTCACGCCCTCGCAACTGGGTCTGGGTGAAGAGAGCAGCAGCCATGTCGCCAGATTGCTCGAACATCTGGTCAAGCCCTGGTCACAATCGACCTCGGCAAGGCGTTTCCGGCGTTTCGCCAGCGAGGGTATCGCCCGTGTGGTGACCGGGTTTGAGGCCATTTACTTCCATGTCACAGGCGAGCCGTTCGAGCAACCCGATTCCGCCCTTGCCTATTCCCGCGGGGATTTCGAGCAACTATTCACTTTCCGGGATCGTGCCGATCCGGGTCAGGCACTGCTGATCCGGCCGCGTGCGGATTTCCCCGTCGAGCGATGGTCGGTGATCAATCATTCGGCCAATGGTTTCCGTCTGGGACGCAGCGAAAGTGGACAGCGTGTCCTGCATGGACAACTGATGGCTGTTTGTCCGCACGATGGTGAACGTTTCCTGCTGGCTTACGCCACCTGGCTGATGCAGGAGTCCGCTGGCGGCCTGATTGTCGGTCTGGCCACGCTACCCGGGATCCCCCGGGGAATTGGTTTCCGGCCGCTGGATCAGGTCGGGGTTCCGACCATCGAGCGTTTTGCCCCGGCGTTCATCCTGCCACCGATGCCCGCGATTGGCGAAGAGGTGTCGCTGGTTTTGCCGCCCGGTTTCTACCACGCCGGCCGCGAGCTGGAGGTGATGGATGGGAATGGCCACCGACGTATCCGGATGAATCACGTGCTCAACCGTCAGGCTGATTTCGAACGGATCAGCATCGTCGAACTGTGAAGCACCGCAGTCCGCTTGCTTCAGGGTAAACTAGCCGGTCTGGCATGGAGGAAATTATGGCCGGCATGGAAAAGGACACCCCGATCCCGGATGTCATCCGTTTGCACAAGCTTAGCCGTGTGCTCGAACTGGGCTACGGCGAGCAGTCGTATCGTCTCGATTTCGAATACCTGCGGGTGTTCACCCCGTCTGCCGAAGCGCGGGGGCATGGGCCGGGCCAGGAAACCCTGCAGGTCGGCAAGCGCAACGTCGACTTGCTGGCGATCGAACCCAGCGGCACCTATGCCTTGAAGCTGGTTTTCTCCGACGGTCACGACAGTGGCCTCTACACCTGGGACCTGCTCTATAACCTCGCCGTCCATCACGACGAGTTGTGGGCAGAGTACCTGCGCTTGCTCGAAGTCCAGGGAGCGTCCCGCGATATCGACACCACGCCGAAGTCCGGCGATTCATCCTGCAGCCATCACCACTGATCGCCATGAACAAAGAAACAACGCATTTCGGCTACGAATCGGTCGCCGAACAGGAAAAAGCCCGCCGCGTCCGTGGCGTTTTCGATTCGGTCGCCAGCCGTTACGACCTGATGAACGACCTGATGTCGGGGGGCATGCACCGTCTGTGGAAAGCCTTTGCCATCCAGCGCAGCGGTGTCCGCGAAGGCTCGCGTGTCCTTGACGTGGCCGGTGGCACCGGCGACCTGTCGCTGGCCTTCGCCAAGCGGGTTGGTAAAACCGGTCAGGTCTGGCTCACCGACATCAACAACGCGATGCTGGCCCGCGGTCGCGACCGCCTGGCCGACAAGGGCTACATGTTGCCGGTGGCGCAATGCGATGCCGAGAAGCTGCCCTTCCCCGACGACTGGTTCGATTGCGTCACCGTGGCCTTTGGCTTGCGCAACATGACCCACAAGGACCAGGCGCTGGCGGAAATGCGCCGTGTGTTGCGTCCCGGTGGCCGTCTGCTGGTGCTGGAATTTTCCCAAGTCTGGAAGCCGCTGGCCCCGGCTTACGATTTCTACTCCTTCCAGGTGATCCCGCGCATAGGCCAGATGGTTACCAAGGACGCCGACAGCTATCGCTATCTCTCCGAGTCGATCCGCATGCACCCCGACCAGGAGACCCTGAAGGGCATGATGGAAGGCGTCGGTTTCGAGAAGGTCGAGTATTTCAACATGGCGCTGGGCGTCGTTGCCCTGCATCGGGGTTTCAAGTTCTGATCCGGGTCAGCAATGAGTCAGCTTGAAGCCTTGATCGTCAAGCCGCTGAACCATGTGCTGGAGGCTTCGCCCTGGGCCGTGGAACGGCTGCGGCGTCACGCCGGTGCGCATGTCTGCCTGCGTGCCGGGCCCCTGGCCCTGACGCTGTGCATCGACGGCCGGGGCCTGTTGCAGGCGGCTGAGCAGAGCGGCGATCCTGATGTGACCATAGAATTGAACGAAGATTTTCCGGCCAAACTGCTGCTGGAACGGGAAAGCGTGATGTCATCAGCGCGCCTTAGCGGTTCGGCCGACGTTGCCGAGACCCTGGCTTTCGTTTTCCGCAATCTTCGCTGGGATATCGAAGGTGATCTGGCGGCGCTGGTTGGCGATATTCCGGCCCGTCGGCTGTCGCTGGCCGGCAGCCGGCTGATGCATGAAATGCGTAGCGGCGCCGGACGCCTGTCCGGCAATCTGGTCGAATATGCGACCGAAGAAGCGGGGCTGCTCGTCTCGCCGGCCGCCGCCGGTGAATTCATCCGCGATGTTGATGGCCTGCGCGATGAAATGGCCCGCCTGGAAAAGCGTATCGCCCGACTTGGGGGCTGATCAAAGCACACAGGAAAAGAAAAAGGCAGCCTCGGCTGCCTTTTTTTGACTGGGAAGGGAATTCTCAGTGGGTATGCTTGCGCAGACGCTGGATTGCCTGCAACTGGGCGATTGCCTGGGCCAGTTCGGCTTCGGCGGCCGCGTAGTCCATTTCGGCCTGGCGGTTGGCCAGAGCTTCTTCGGCGTGACGCTTGGCCTCGAGGGCCTTGGCTTCGTCCAGGTCGTGGGCGCGAATCGCGGTGTCCGCCAACACAGTAATCGTGTCGGGCTGGACTTCCAGCATGCCACCGGAGACATACACCAGCTCAAACTCGCTTTGGTCCGGCACCTTGAGACGGATGGTGCCGGGCTTGATGCGGGTCAGCAACGGGGTATGTTGCGGCAGGATGCCGAGTTCCCCGGCTTCGCCGGGGAACACTGCGATTTCCACCAGGCCGGAGAAAATCGATTCTTCGGCACTGACGACATCACAATGAACGGTCATAACCATTACTGGCTCCTATGCTGAAGCTGCATTACTGCAGCGTCTTCGCCTTTTCGACAGCTTCTTCGATGCCGCCGACCATGTAGAAGGCCTGTTCCGGCAGGTGATCGTACTCGCCGCTGACGATGCCCTTGAAGCCCTTGATGGTTTCCTTGAGCGGAACGAACTTGCCCGGGGAACCGGTGAAGACTTCGGCAACGTGGAAGGGCTGCGACAGGAAGCGCTGGATCTTACGGGCGCGGCTGACGGCCAGCTTGTCTTCCGGCGACAGTTCGTCCATACCCAGAATCGCGATGATGTCGCGCAGTTCCTTGTAGCGCTGCAGGTTCATCTGCACGGCACGAGCAACGGCGTAGTGCTCTTCACCGACGACCTGCGGGTCGAGCTGGCGGGAGGTGGAGTCGAGCGGATCGACGGCCGGGTAGATACCCAGCGAGGCGATGTCACGCGACAGCACGACCGTGGAGTCCAAGTGCAGGAAGGTGGTGGCCGGGGACGGGTCGGTCAAGTCATCGGCAGGCACGTAAACGGCCTGGATGGAGGTGATCGAGCCAACCTTGGTCGAGGTGATACGCTCTTGCAGACGACCCATTTCTTCAGCCAGCGTCGGCTGGTAGCCCACGGCGGAAGGCATACGGCCGAGCAGTGCGGACACTTCGGTACCGGCCAGGGTGTAGCGGTAGATGTTGTCGACGAAGAACAGGATGTCACGACCGTCGTCACGGAAACGCTCGGCCATGGTCAGGCCGGTCAGCGCAACGCGCAGACGGTTGCCCGGGGGTTCGTTCATCTGACCGAACACCATCGCGACCTTGTCGAGAACGTTGGAGTCCTTCATTTCATGATAGAAGTCGTTACCTTCGCGGGTACGCTCACCAACACCGGCAAACACGGACAGACCCGAGTGTTGCTTGGCGATGTTGTTGATCAGCTCCATCATGTTGACGGTCTTGCCGACGCCGGCGCCGCCGAACAGGCCGACCTTGCCGCCCTTGGCGAACGGGCAGATCAGGTCGATAACCTTGATGCCGGTTTCGAGCAGATCGACGGAGGACGACAGTTCGTCGAACTTCGGCGCGGCGGCGTGGATTTCACGCAGTTCGTCGCTTTCGATCGGACCGGCTTCGTCGATCGGACGGCCGAGCACGTCCATGATGCGACCCAGCGTGCCCATACCGACCGGCACGGAAATGCCGGCACCGGTGTTGTTGATTTTCATGCCGCGGCGCAGGCCGTCGGATGAACCCATGGCGATGGTACGGACGACGCCGTCACCCAGTTGCTGCTGCACTTCGAAGGTCAGGCCGGCTTCAACCATGCCATTTTCTTCGGAGGCGTCGAGCTTGAGTGCGTCGTAGACCTTCGGCATCGCGTCGCGCGGGAAGTGGATGTCCACAACTGCGCCGATACACTGAACGATGGAACCTTGACTCATATTCAAATCCCCAATAATTAAAAGCTTCGCGCTTGCGTCAGACTGCGGCGGCGCCGCTGACGATTTCCGAGAGTTCCTTGGTAATCGCGGCCTGACGGGCCTTGTTATAGACCAGCTTCAATTCACCGATGACGTTCTTGGCGTTATCGGAAGCAGACTTCATGGCGACCATCCGGGCAGACTGCTCGGAGGCCATGTTTTCAGCCACGGCCTGATAAATCAAAGCTTCGACATAGCGGATCAACAGATCGTCGATAACTGGCTGGGCTTCCGGCTCGTAGACATAGTCCCAACCCGGCTGATGATCGGTCTTGACGACATCGTCAGCCAGCGGGAGCAGTTTTTCGAAAACCGGTTCCTGCTTCATCGTGTTGATGAAGCGGGTGTAGCCGATGTACAGCGCGTCGATTTCGCCTTTCATGTAGGCGTCGAGCTGGATCTTGAGCGGGCCGATCAGCTTTTCCAGGTGCGGGGTGTCACCCAGCGCGATGACGTGCGAGACAACCTTCGCACCGGCGCGCTGCATGAAACCCAGACCCTTGTTACCAATACAGGTCGCCTGGAAATTGATCTTCTGGCTGTCGAGTTCCTTCATCTTGCCCAGAACCAGGCGCAGGACGTTGGAGTTCAGACCACCGCAGAGGCCCTTGTCGGAAGTGACGAGGACGATACCAATGGCCTTCTGCTCGCGCTTTTCGAGGAACGGATGCTTGTACTCGGTCAGCGCGTGCGACAGGTTGCTGGCCACACGCCGGATCTTCTCGCCATAGGGGCGGGCAGCCCGCATCCGGTCCTGCGCCTTGCGCATTTTGGATGCGGCCACCATCTCCATGGCCTTGGTGATCTTGCGCGTGTTTTCTACGCTCTTGATCTTGTTGCGAATTTCCTTGCCGCTAGGCATGGCGTTCTCCTAAGATCAGGCCCAGGTGCTCTTGAAAGCCTGGATGCCGGCAGCCAGTGCCTTTTCGGTATCACCGCTCAGGTCGGCCGACGATTCCATGGTGTTCATGACTTCGGCGTGGTTCGACTTGAGGTAGCTGATCATGGCCTTTTCGCATTCGAGTGCGCGCTTGACTTCGACATCATCGAAGTAGCCCTTGTCAGCTGCGTACAGCGTGACGGCCATTTCGGAGATGCTCATCGGAGCGTACTGCGGCTGCTTCATCAGTTCGGTCACCAGACGGCCGCGCTCGAGCTGCTTGCGGGTGGCTTCGTCCAGATCGGAAGCAAACTGCGCGAAGGCAGCCAGTTCGCGGTACTGGGCCAGGGCCAGACGGACACCGCCGCCGAGCTTCTTGATCAGCTTGGTCTGGGCAGCGCCACCGACGCGGGACACCGAGATACCGGCGTTGATCGCGGGACGGATACCGGCGTTGAAGAGGTCGGTTTCCAGGAAGATCTGACCGTCGGTGATGGAGATCACGTTGGTCGGAACGAAAGCGGAAACGTCACCAGCCTGGGTTTCGATCACCGGCAGGGCGGTCAGCGAACCGCTCTGGCCCTTGACTTCACCGTTGGTGAACTTCTCGACCCATTCTTCGGAAACGCGAGCAGCACGTTCCAGCAGGCGGGAGTGGAGATAGAAGACGTCGCCCGGGTAGGCTTCGCGGCCCGGCGGACGGCGCAGCAGCAGGGAAACCTGACGGTAGCCCCAGGCCTGCTTGGTCAGATCGTCATAAACGATCAGTGCGTCTTGACCACGATCACGGAAGTATTCGCCCATCGTGCAGCCGGCGTACGGAGCCAGGTACTGCAGCGCGGCCGATTCCGAAGCGGAAGCGGCGACGACGATGGTGTTGGCCATGGCACCATGCTCTTCGAGCTTGCGCACGACGTTGGCAATGGTCGAAGCCTTTTGACCGACAGCGACATACACGCAGAAAACGCCGGTGCCCTTCTGGTTGATGATGGCATCGACAGCAACGGCGGTTTTGCCAGTCTGGCGGTCGCCAATGATCAGTTCGCGCTGGCCACGGCCAACCGGAACCATCGAGTCGACGCACTTCAGACCAGTCTGCACCGGCTGCGAAACGGACTTACGCCAGATGACGCCGGGAGCGACCTTTTCCAGCTTGTCGGTTTCCTTGGCGTTGATCGGGCCCTTGCCGTCGATCGGCTGACCGAGGGTGTTGACCACGCGGCCGAGGAGCTCCGGACCCACCGGCACTTCCAGAATGCGACCGGTCGTCTTGACGACGTCGCCTTCGGAGATGTGCTCGTATTCGCCCAGGATAACGGCGCCGACGGAGTCGCGCTCGAGGTTGAGTGCCATGCCGATGGTGTTGCCGGGAAATTCCAGCATTTCACCTTGCATGACGTCCTGCAAGCCATGCACGCGGCAGATACCGTCAGTGACGGAAACCACGGTGCCCTGCGTACGCACTTCCGATGCGCCTTGCAGGTTCTGGATCTTGCTCTTGATCAGTTCAGAAATTTCGGAAGGATTCAACTGCATGAAAATCTCCTAGTTGTTCAGTGCCACGGCCATCGCGTCGAGTTTGCCGCGGACTGAAGCATCCAGCATCTGGTCACCGACGGTGACCCGCACACCACCGATCAGACTCGCGTCGATTTCGACGCGGGCGGTCAGGCGGGTTCCGAAACGGGGTTCCAGTTGCTGCAGCAGAGCAGCGACCTGAGCATCGTCAATCGGGAATGCGGAGTACACCACCGCCTCCTGGACCCCTTCTTCCTGGCTGCGGGCCAGATCGAAAAGCCGGGAAATCTCCGGCAGGAGTGCGAGACGCCGGTTTTCTGCGAGGGTACGAACGAAATTGGCGAGAATCGGGTCGTTGTCGTCGGACAACGAAATGAACAATTCTGCTATCTGTTCAGCGGAGAGCCGGGGATTGCCCATGACCTGAGCCATGTCCCCGTCCTGGGCGATCAGCGCCAGCCTTTGCAGGCGCTGCGACCAGATGCCCTGTGCCCCGCTTTCCTTGGCCAGCTTGAAAGCGGCGTCGGCGTAGGGGCGAGCGATGGTGACGGATTCAGCCATAAGCTTTACAGATCCTGTTTGATCGTGGCCAGAATGTCGGAATGAGCCTGGGCGTTGATCTCGCGGCGCAGAATTTGCTCGGCACCGGTGACCACCAGGGCAGCGACCTGTTCGCGCAGCTGTTCCTTGGCACGGACGGCCTCCTGTTCGATTTCAGCCTTGGCACCGGCGACGATGCGGTCGGCTTCGGCCTTGGCGTTCGCCTTGGCTTCCTCGATCAGTTGGGCGCCGCGCTTTTCAGCGTTGGCGATCAGTTCAGCAGCCTTTTCCTTGCCTTCACGGAGGGCATCCGTGGAACGCTTGGTGGCCAGTTCGAGATCTTGCTTGCCGCGTTCAGCAGCAGCCAGACCATCCGCGATCTTCTTCGCACGCTCGTCGAGCGCCTTCACAATGGGCGGCCACACGAATTGCATCGTGAACCACGCCAGAATGAAGAACACAACGAGCTGTGCAAACAACGTTGCGTTCAGATTCACGGTTCTAGTCCTCTTCTAAAGGGTTGATCGAAGAGGATCAATTAAACCAGTTGGAACGGGTTGGCGAAGGCAAACATCATGGCGATACCGACGCCGATCAGGAAGGCGGCATCGATCAGACCGGCCAGCAGGAACATCTTGGTCTGCAGGGCGTTCATCAGCTCCGGCTGGCGAGCCGATGCTTCAATGTATTTGCCGCCCATGAGGCCGATACCGATACAGGCACCGATAGCACCCAGACCAATGATCAGGCCGGCAGCCAGAGCAACAAAACCGAGAACGTGTTCCATGACAACTCCTTGCTAAGTTTAAGTAATGAAAAGGTAAAGCGAAAACAGGGTTACTACGTTAAATCTGTTGGGTACTGCAAAAACGGTACTGCTTAGTGCGCTTCGTGGGCCTGACCGACATAGACCAGCGTCAGCATCATGAAGATGAAGGCTTGCAGCGTGATGATCATGATGTGGAAGATGGCCCAGATCGAACCGGCAATGACGTGACCGACGAAACCGAAGACGGTGGCGGTGCCGCCGAGCAGCGCGATCAGCATGAATACCAGTTCGCCGGCGTACATGTTGCCGAACAGTCGCATGCCGTGGGAAACGGTCTTGGCGACGAATTCGATCATCTGCATGACGAAATTGACCGGATAGAGCAGCGGATGGCTACCGAACGGGGCGGTGAAGAGCTCGTGAATCCAGCCGCCGATGCCCTTGATCTTGATGTTGTAGTAGATGCAGATCAGCAGCACGCCGATCGACATGCCCAGTGCGGCGTTCAGGTCGGCGGTGGCGACCACGCGCTGGTAGTGGATGCCGAACATTTCACCGATACGCGGCAGCAGATCGACCGGCACCAAGTCCATGGCGTTCATGAAGAAGATCCAGACGAAGACCGTCAGCGCCAGCGGCGAGACGAACTTGCGCGATTCGGCGCTGTGCACGATGCCCTTGGCCTGCTCGGAAACCATGTCGACCAGGATTTCAATCGCAGCCTGGAAGCGGCCAGGAACACCGGAAGTGGCCTTGCGGGCGGCCAGCCAGAGAATGAAGATGGTGGCCAGACCGAGCACGACGGAGTAAAACAGCGTGTCGATGTTGAGCACGGACCAGTCTACGACGGCTTTTTGCGCGTGACCAGTGGTGTTGAGGTGGGTCAAGTGGTGGACGATGTACTCGCCAGATGTCGGTGCTGCGCTACCTGCGGCCATGTTATCTCTTCCAAAAAGCTAAAAAACCTGCATGCAGGACAATCGCCAGGCCGATCAGCAAGCTCAGCCAGTGCATCTCGGGATATCCCTTGATGGCGATTGCCAGAATTCCGATGGTGGCCGCAATCTTGAGGAACTCACCGATGAAGAAATTTGCCGCGTAGGATGCCCCGGGGCGGTTTTTCAACATCGTCAGCCGGACGGCAAAGAACAAGTTGGGCAGTATCGCGGCCACTGCCGCAAACCCAACTGAAACAAGCCCCCGCGTACCCACGATCACACCGGCCAGAACTGCTGTTATCAATGCTGCACCAAGTTGCAGATATATCGCTCTCAACATGGTGTCATGCAATCCTTAGCCGGCTGTGCCACACAGACCTAAATGATACAAGACTTCAAAAATTACCGTCAATGAAAATTAAGGGTTTACCGCAATGCAGCATCCCGCCAAAACCGCTTAACGAAGCCGTCCGAGGATGCCTTCGAGTTGCTCGAGGTCGCCAAATTCTATGGTGATCTTGCCGGCTCCCTTCTTGTTGCTGCGAATGGCGACGGCGGCACCGACGGCATCAGAAATTTCTTCCTGCAGACGCAGGAGGTCACGGTCGACCGGCGGCGCGGCAGTCTGCTTCGGCGGATTGACGATTTGCTGGACCAGGCGTTCGGCTTCGCGCACCGACAAACCCTTCTGGACGATGCGCTGGGCCACCGCGACCTGCTGGGCGCCGGGCAGCGGCAGCAGCGCGCGGGCGTGGCCCATGTCGAGCTTGCCGGTCATCAGCAGTTCCTGCACCGGCGCGGCCAGTTGCAGCAGGCGCAGCAGGTTGGACGCGGCCGGGCGCGAACGGCCGACGGCGTCGGCGGCCTGCTGGTGGGTCAGGCCGAATTCGTCGATCAGGCGCTGCAGGCCCTGGGCTTCTTCGAGCGGGTTGAGATTCTCGCGCTGGATGTTCTCGATCAGCGCCATCGCCAGCGCCTGCTCGTCGGGAATGCTGCGCACCAGCACCGGCACTTCGCTCAGGCCGGCCTGCTGGGCGGCGCGCCAGCGGCGTTCACCGGCGACGATCTCGTAGCGCTCGGCGCCCGGCGTCTTGTCGACGGCGCGCACCAGGATCGGCTGCATCACGCCCTGGGCCTTGATCGAGCTGGCCAGCTCGGCCAGCGACGTCGGGTCCATCTGCGTGCGCGGCTGGTATTTGCCGGGCTTGAGGCGGTCCACCGGCAGATTGCGCAGTTCGTCTTCGGGTTTGGCATCGCTGCCGGCGAGCAGCGCGTCGAGGCCGCGGCCGAGTCCCTTCATCTTGATCATTTGGCGACCCTTTCGAGAATTTCCTGGGCGAGTGCGCTGTAGGCCAGCGCACCCTTCGAATTTTTGTCAAAGGCGATGACCGGCTTGCCGTACGACGGCGCTTCGGCCAGGCGGACGTTACGCGGCACGATGGTCTTGTAGACCTTGTCGCCGAAGTGGCTCTCGAGCTCGTTCGAGACCTGCTGGGTGAGCGTGCTCTGGCCGTTGTACATGGTCCGCAGCAGGCCTTCGACCTCGAGCCGCGAATTCAGGTGGTGACGTACCTTGCGCAGCGTCTCGACGAGGTCGGACAGGCCTTCGAGTGCGTAGTACTCGCACTGCATCGGGATCAGCACCGAATCGGCAGCGACCAGCGCATTGACGGTCAGCATGTTGAGTGCCGGCGGGCAATCGATGAGGACGAAATCGTACTCGTCGTGATTCTGCGCCAGCGCTTCCTTGAGCCGGTATTCGCGGCGGTCGAGCTCGATCAGTTCGACTTCGGCGCCGGCCAGTTCGCGGTTGGCCGGCAGCACGTCGAATCCGAACTCGGTCTTGATGCAGACCTCGACCAGGGAGGCGGCGCCGATCAGCAACTGATAGACGGTCGGCAGCGCTTCCTTCTTGGTGATGCCGGCACCGGTGGTCGCGTTGCCCTGCGGATCCATGTCGATCAGCAGCACGCGTTGACCTTCGGCACCGAGCGAGGCGGCGAGGTTGACGGCGGTGGTCGTCTTGCCGACGCCGCCCTTCTGGTTGGTGATGGCGAGTACTTTCATGAGCCCGCTTTCAGGAGGATGAGATGTCTTTCGGCGTCGAGGCCGGGTACGTGCAGGCGGATCACCTGGTCAACGACGATGTCCGCCGGCAGCGCAGCGATTTCGTCGTCCGGGCGGACGCCCTTCATGGCCAGCCAGCGGCCGCCGGGGGCCAGCAGATGACGCGTCAGTTCGACGAAAAGCTTGAGTTCGGCGAAGGCGCGCGAACTGATCTGGGCATACTGGCCGGTCAATTCCTCGACCCGGGCGTGGTCGACGGCGACGTTCTTCAGCCCGAGCTGGATCGCTGCCTGCTGCAGGAAGGTCGCCTTCTTCTGCACGGTATCGACCATGCGCACCGACAGTTGCGGCCGGGCGATGGCCAGCGGGATGCCCGGCAGGCCGCCGCCGGAACCGACGTCGAGCAGCGCCCCGTCGCCGACGTGCGGCAGGATGGCCAGCGAATCGAGCAGATGATGCGAGATCGCTTGTTCCGGATCGCGTAGCGCGGTCAGGTTGTAGGTCTTGTTCCACTTGAGCAGCAGGTCGCGGAAGGCGAGCAGTTGCTGCTGGGTGGTGTCGGGCAGGTCGAGGCCGAGTTCGGCCAGGCCGCTGGCGAGGGTGATCGTGCTCATGCGGCTTGCGACAGCTTGAAACGTTTCAGGTGGATCAGCAGCAGCGAGATCGCCGCCGGCGTCACGCCCTGGATGCGCGAGGCCTGGCCGATGGTCTGCGGCTGATGCAGCTTGAGCTTCTGCTTTACTTCGTTCGACAGGCCGGCCACCGTCGAGTAGTCGAGATCGGCCGGCAGCGGCGTGTTCTCATAGCTGGCCGATTTGGCCACTTCCTCGGCCTGGCGGTCGATGTAGCCCTGGTACTTGGCAGAAATCTCGAGTTGCTCGACGACCTGCGGGTCGCTCTGGCCTTCGCCTGCGCCGGGTAAGGTCAGCAGGCTGGCGTAAGTGACTTCCGGACGGCGCAGCAGGTCGAACAGGTTGTATTCATGCTCGATGGCCTTGCCGAGCACGCGGATGCTGTCCTCGGCCGGAACGATCTTGGGATTGACCCAGGTCGCCTTCAAGCGCTCCTGTTCGGCGGCGATGGCGTCACGTTTGCGGCAGAAGGCGTCCCAGCGCGCATCGTCGACCAGGCCGAGCGTCCGGCCCTGTTCGGTCAGGCGCAGGTCGGCGTTGTCCTCGCGCAGGCTCAGTCGGAATTCGGCACGGCTGGTGAACATCCGGTAAGGGTCGGAGACGCCGCGCGTGATCAGGTCGTCGACCAGCACGCCGAGGTAGGCTTCGTTGCGCTTCGGACACCAGCCGTCGCGGCCACGGACGTAATTCACCGCGTTGATGCCGGCCAACAAGCCCTGCGCTGCCGCTTCCTCGTAGCCGGTGGTGCCGTTGATCTGGCCGGCGAAGAAGAGGCCGTTGATGGCCTTGGTTTCCAGCGTGTCCTTGAGGCCGCGCGGGTCGTAGAAATCGTATTCGATGGCGTAGCCGGGACGCAGGATGTGCACGTTCTCCATGCCGCGGATCGAGCGCACCAGCGCCAGCTGGATGTCGAAAGGCAGGCTGGTGGACACCCCGTTCGGGTAAATCTCGTGCGTGGTCAGGCTTTCCGGTTCGAGGAAGACGTTGTGCTGGGTCTTGTCAGCGAAACGGTGGATCTTGTCCTCGATCGACGGGCAGTAGCGCGGCCCGACGCCCTCGATGACGCCGGTGTACATCGGCGAGCGGTCCAGGCCGCTGCGGATGATGTCGTGCGTCTTCTCGTTAGTCTCGGTGATCCAGCACGGCAACTGCTGCGGGTGCTGCGCCGCGTTGCCGAGGAAGGAAAACACCGGCAGCGGATCGTCAGAGTGCTGCTCTTCCATCACTGAGAAGTCGATGGTCTTGCCGTCCAGGCGCGGCGGCGTGCCGGTCTTCAGGCGGCCTTGCGGCAGGTTCAATTCTTTCAGACGCGCGGCCAGCGACACCGATGGCGGATCGCCCATGCGCCCGCCGGTGTAGTTTTCCAGGCCGACGTGGATCTTGCCGTTGAGGAAGGTGCCGGCGGTGAGCACGACGGCCTCGGCCAGGAAGCGGATGCCCAGTTGGGTGACGGCGCCGCAGACCTTGTCGCCTTCGACGATGAGGTCGTCGCAGGCCTGGGCGAAGATGGTCAGGTTCGGCTGGTTTTCCAGGCGCGTGCGGATCGCCTGCTTGTACAGCACGCGGTCGGCCTGGGCGCGGGTGGCGCGGACGGCCGGACCCTTCGAGGCATTGAGGATGCGGAACTGGATGCCGGACTCGTCGGTCGCTGCCGCCATGGCGCCGCCCAGGGCATCGACTTCGCGTACCAGATGGCCCTTGCCGATGCCGCCGATCGACGGGTTGCAGCTCATCGCCCCGAGCGTGTCGAGGTTGTGCGTCAGCAGCAGCGTGTTCGCCCCGGCCCGGGCTGCGGCGAGCGCAGCTTCGGTGCCGGCATGGCCGCCGCCGACAACGATGACATCGAAACGGGTGGGGTAGTGCATCGTAATGGGAATGTTGCGGCGCAGTATGGGACCGGCGATTTTACGTCAGCTTGCTGAAAAATCACAGGCTTAGCCCGGCAACAGGCGGAAGGCCTCGGGCGCGTCTTGCCCTGCATGATGAACTCAAGTAATTTGCCGAAATGAACAGACCAGCAGGCAACAGCCTTGGCGCGCTTGACGATGAGGAGATGCTTCTCGTCCTGCAGCAGTCGCTGACCAAAAAGCGCGTCCTGATCGTCGACCGGCATTCGCCGGCGCGCGATTCGCTGCGCCTGATGCTCGGTGCGCTCGGCGTCACCGCGGTGCACGGCGCCGGCAGTTCGGCCGAGGTGATCCGCCAGGTCAAGGGCAACCGTTTCGACATCATCCTGTCCGATTTCGTGCTCGATGACGGCCGTGACGGCCAGCAGTTGCTCGAGGAACTGCGCCATGCCCACCTGATTCCCCTGGCGACGGTGTACATGATCATTACCAGCGAACGCAGCTACACCAACGTGGTGGCGCTGGCCGAATTGTCGCCGGACGACTACCTGATCAAGCCGTTCACCTCGGAGCAGTTGCAGGCGCGGCTGGTGCGCTCGATCTACAAGAAACATGTATTGCGCAAGATTTACGAGCAGATCGAGCGCGGCGAATTGCACGAGGCCATCGCCGCCTGCGACCGGGTCATCCAGCAACAACCGATGTATCAGTACGACGCCCTGCGCTTCAAGGGGGAGTTGCTGCATCAACTGGGGCAGACCGCCGAGGCCGAAGCGGTTTACCGGCGTGTGCTCGAAGGACGCATCGCGCCCTGGGCAAAGATGGGCCTGGCCACCGCGCTGCGCGACCGCAACGCGCTCGACGAAGCCGAGCAACTGGCCGAGCAGGTCTTGCAGGAAGCGCCGGATTTTCTCTCGGCTTACGATTTCCTGGCCTCGGTGCACGAAGCCCAGGGCAAGCTGAAGGAAGCCCAGACTGTGCTGCAGCGTGCGGCCGATGTGTCGCCGCACAATACCGTGCGGCAGCGCTTGGTTGGCGATGTGGCTGCCCGCAACAAGGATCTGCTGGCGGCGGAGAAGGCCTACAGCAAGGTCATTGCCCGCAGCAAGGGCTCCAGTCTGCGCACCGTGGACGATTTTTCCAACCTGTCGCGGGTTCTGGTCGAACGCGGCGATGTCGAGGCATCGCGCAAGGTGACGGCCGAGATGAAGCGCGAATTGCGCGGCGACAAGCAGGCCGAACTGGCCGCGCTGGTCAGCGAGAGCCTCTGCCTGGAAGCCGAGGGAGCCCCGGAAAAGGCCAAGCAACTGGTCGATCACGCCTTGTCGCTGCAGGGCGAGGTCGAAGCCGAAAGCCACAGCAAGGGGCGCGGCGTTTCGCAGCGCCTGGCCATCGATCTGGCGCATGCCTGCTATGCGACCGGCAAGCCGGCGGACGCAGAAAAAATCATGCGCCAGGTCGCTGCCGAAAACCACGAAGACACTCACCTGATCGGTCACATCACCGATGTCTTCGCCAAGACCGGCCGTCCGGATGCCGGCAAGGCGCTGCTCGAACAGGTCGGTCGCGAGATCGTCGAGCTCAACAACAAGGGCGTCATGGCGGCGCGCGCCGGCGATTTCGAAGGTTCGGTACACCTCCTGATGCAGGCCGCCGACCAGGTGCCCAATCTGCAATTCCTGGTCAATGCGGCCAAGGCCATCTATACCCTGATGGACCAGAAGGGCTGGAGTCCCACGCTCGCCGAACGGGCTTTCGACTACCTGCAGCGGGCGCAGCGCAAGGACCGCAAAAGTCCGAAAGTGGTCTCGGCACGCCAGCTCTACGTCACCGTGGCGAAAAAATACGGTATCGAAACCACACTCTAGGCAGGGAATTGGCCTGGCTGGCGTGATAAAGTCGCCATTTTTTCCACCCCGGATCCTGCCATGTTCTCTGGAATTGTCGCGGCGGTTGGCCGCATCACCAAACTCACGCCGCGCGAAGTCGGTTACCGCCTGACGGTCGAAGCCGGCCGCCTCAACATCGACGATGTCGCTCTCGGCGACTCGATTGCCCACAACGGCGTCTGTCTGACCGTGGTCGGCAGGGAAGGCAGCGCTTTCCAGGTCGACGTGTCGCCCGAGACCCTGTCCTGCACCGTCGGCCTCGATGCACCGGGGCCGGTCAATCTGGAAAAGGCGCTGCGCCTCAACGACGTGATCGGCGGCCACCTGGTTTCTGGCCATGTTGACGGCGTCGGCGAAGTCTTGCGTTTCGACCCGGTCGGCGACAACCGCCTGCTCGAAATTCGCGCGCCGAAGGAAATCGCCAGGTTCATCGCGCGCAAGGGCTCGATCGTCGTCGATGGCACCAGCCTGACGACCAACGAGGTCAAGGGCACCGACTTCACCATCAACCTGATCCCGCACACGCTGGAAAACACCACCCTGAACCGCCTGCAGCCGGGCAGTAAGGTCAATCTCGAAGTCGACCTGATCGCCCGCTACTGCGAACGCCTGCTGGCTGCCGAGCGCGAGGCCTGAGCGCCAGCCGACGAACGGCGGTTGAAAAACCGCCCCCCTGCCCCCATAATAGTTTCCATGGTTGTAATTCCAGCAATCTGGAGGCGTTCTGGACAGGGGTTCGATTCCCCTCACCTCCACCCAAGGGCATTGGCTGCAGTGCGTTTGGATGGGGGTGTACTGGTTTCGACAGGGCGGGCAAAGGTGCGCAGGCAACTCGTCAGGCGATCGACGTTAATGAAGCAAATCCATAATTGCCAACGATGAGCAATTCGCTATTGCCGCCTAAAAACGGATAGCCGGGGCCGCTAGCGCCTTGTTACCAAAGATAGCCGGCGGGGACTTCGGTCCCCGTCGTCAATTCCGGATTCCCTTTTTCAGTGATCGGCCACGTAGCGGAAGCTGCGCGTCGCGTGGACGCCGGCAATCCGTTCCGGCACCAGGATGCCGCTGCGCTCGAGTTGCTTGACGATGCGCGAGATGGTCTCGAAGCGCAGGTCGGTGATGTCGGCGATGGCCTGGCGTGTCGGCAGTACCACGCCGCCGTCCTGGCCGGCCAGCAGGCGGACCAGGCCGAGTACCCGGTCGACCGCCTGACCGCCGCGCAGGGCGACGATCTCGGCGGCCCGCTGCTGGGCGCGGGCGAGCGAGGCGAGCAGCGACTCGCCGGCGAGTGCCTGTTCGCCTTCGGGCCAGGGACTGAGTTCGCAATCGGTCAGGGCGCTGGCCGAAAAGGTATACACCCCGAACAACAGTGTTTCGCAGCCGACGATGTCGCCGCCAATCGCCAGGCTGGCAAAGCGTTCACCGCCAGGCTGCTGGCTGTCCAGGCGCAGCACGCCGCGTTGCAGTCGCCAGGCCAAGCCTTCCTCGCCGGCCTGATGCAGGCGTTCGCCGCAGGCCAGTTGACGCCGCCGGACCGGCTGCTCAGTCGCTTTGCGATCGATCGTGAAAAAAGCCATTTTTCCCTCCTCTGCAAACGCAAAAAGCCCCGGTCGCCGACGACCGGGGCTGCCTTTAGGCGGCCGGATCAGAACTTGACGTTGATGCCGGCATACAGCGAACGGCCCATGCCGGGAACGACGGTTCCCCAGCCGATCATGCCATCGCCGACCGGCGGATTCATCGACATTGTCCGGCCCTGACCCAGGTAGGCCCCGCCCAGTGGCATTTCGTAATAGCGGTCGAACAGGTTCTCGACGCCGAAGTCGAAGCGGACCTGCTTCCAGGCATGGCTGAAGCGCAGGTTGACCAGGCTGTAGCCCGACGTCTTCATTTCGTTGCGGACTTCCGAGACTTTCTTCTTGCTCGTCACACCGACCACTTCCAGAGCGTTGTCCCAGGCGCCGGTCCTCTGCGTCAGCGTCAGCTTGGCGTTGAGCGGCATGATGTTGTACAGGTTGTCGCCGGTCTTGCGGTTCTTGCCGCGGGTGTAGCTGAGCATCCCGTTCAGGCCGAGTTCGCCGATGCTGGATTGCGCTAGCGGCATCTTGCCGGACAGGTCGAAGCCATACAGGCGGGCCGAGTGATTGGCGTAACGCAGCACCGTGAATTGATTGCGCAATGGCGCTGCTTGGGGCGCATTGGCAGCCGCATCCCATTGCACGGCATCAATGAAGTCGCTGACGTGGGTGTAGTACGGTGTCAGCTTCAACTCGTGCTGGCGTTCGGCGTCGTGCCAGTCGAAGGTGGCCGAGAGTTTGTGCGCTTTCTCCGGCTTCAGGTCGGGGTTGCCGACGTAGCCATTGCCGTCGCCAACGAAATTGTTCATCGTTGCTGCCATCGGCCAGGTCGACCAGGGATAGGCCTCGTACAGGCTGGGCGAACGGGTTTTACGGGCAAAGCCGAGTTCGATGTCCAGGCCGGCGTGTGCGGTGTAGCGGGCGAGCGCGGTGAGGTCCCAGTTGTTGTCGCTGCGCGAACGGTCAGTTGCGTTGAACAGATTGGCATCGCGCCCCTGGTTCCCTGTGCCGGCAGGGTTATAGCCAACGACATCACCGGCATTCATGGTCACGCGTTCATAACGCAGGCCGAGCAGTGTCATCCAGTTGGCGCTGGCCCGGCTTTCCCATTCGGCGAACAAGGCCTTGCGGTCGCGCTCGCCATCGTTGATGTTGACAAAGGTGCCCGGTCCCATATTGCCACCCGAATCTGGCCACCAATCGTCCAGGCGGTACTGCTGCAACTCGCTGCCCACACGGAGCTGATCGCGCGGATTCAATTGAATGTCGGCCTTCAAACTGAATCCGCTGGTCTTGCTACGGGTAATCATTGGCATGCCTGCAGCGCAGGTTCCTAAAGGGTCGCCTGCGTACCGGATCGGTGTACACGGGCTTCCTTCAACTCCTCCCGAATTGCTGCCGTACCAGAAACGCTTGTCCTTGCCGAAATCCATGAAATGGTCGACGGTCTCGTGATAGGCCCGGGCTTCGAGCTTGCCCCAGTCGTATTCACCCAGCCAGCGCAGGTTGATGCGTTTCTGTTCGTTGTCGAGCAGGTCCATGCGCTGGTTCGGGTAAAGCTGTTCCGGCATGTCCTGATAGCCGAGCTTGACCTCGAACAGGTGATTGGCGTTCTTCACTGCCAGACCGAGGGTGTGGTTGCCGGTCTGGTAAGCGGTCGAGCCGACTTCGTCGCGCGGCATCCGCTCGCCGGCGCGGCCGGTGGCGGTGTAATTCTTGAAGTTGCGGCCGGCGTTGTAGTTGCTGGCTTCGCTGTAGGCGCCGGTATAGCTCAGGCTGATGTTTTCGGTGGCAGCGGTGGCGCTGGCGTTGGCGCCGCGCGCATCGTTATTGCTGCGGTAAAAGGCGCCAACTTCGCCCTTGAACAGGTGTTCGCCGGGGGCGGCGAATTCCGGCGCGCGGGTTTCGGCGACGATGCTGCCACCGATGCTGTCGCCCCCTTGGCTGACCGGGCTGATCCCGGCATAGACGGTGAGCGTGCCGACCTGGCTGGGATCGAGGTAGGACAGTGCCGGGTTCATGTGGTTGGGGCAGCTGGCGATCAGGTCCATGCCGTCGATCTTGATCCGCAGCCGGTCGTCGGCCAGGCCGTGGATGGCCGGCAGGCTGGAGACGGCGCCGGCGCCGTAGAAACTGACCCCGGGGACATCCTGGAGCAAGCCGGCAACGTCGCTGCTACGCGCACCCTGGCGGCGCAGGGTTTCGCCTTCGAGCTGGGTGGTGCTGCCGGCAGTCTGGTCGCGCTCGGCGCTGACGACGATTTCCGCCATGGCTGCACTGTCCTGGGCCTGGGCGGGAATGGCAAAAGCGAACGCCATGGCGAGCGCCAGCGGCCGGATGCGGTGATCCATGAATACCCCTTCGTTTTTTATTGATTACGAAAGGGCGGATTGTCGGCAATGGTGCCTGTTCCGGGAATGTGACAAATCGTCGCACCCCCGGTGCCGGTGGGTTCAGGCGGCGTTGAGCTTTTCCAGCGCTTCGCGCAGTTTGGCCGGTTCGTCTAGGCGCAGCATCTTGCGCACGTTGGGGGCGATTTCCGAAACGTCGCTCTTGAGGATGCGGTTCTTGACCTTGAGGATCTGCGACGGATGCATCGAGAAGATGCGCAGTCCCATGCCGAGCAGCAGGCGGGTCAGCTTGGGGTCGCCGGCGGTTTCGCCGCAGACCGAGACCGGGATGCCGGCCTTTTCGGCATTCGAGATGGTGTGCGCGAGCAGCATCAGCACCGCCGGATGCAGCGGGTCGTAGAGGCTGGCGACCTGCTCGTCGGCGCGGTCGATGGCCAGCGTGTACTGGATCAGGTCGTTGGTGCCGATCGACAGGAAATCGAGCCGGCGCAGGAAGATGCCGACCGCCAGCGCCGCCGCCGGAATCTCGATCATGCCGCCGACCTGGGTGTTCTCGTCGAAGGGGATCTTCTCGCCGCGCAGGCTGGACTTGGCCTGTTCGATGGCGGCCAGGGTCTGGTCGATCTCGTGGGCGTGGGCGAGCATCGGGATCAGCAGCTTGATCGGCCCGTAGCGCGAGGCGCGCAGGATGGCGCGCAACTGCGTCTGGAACATCTTCGGCTCGGACAGCGACAGGCGGATCGCCCGGCGGCCGAGCGCCGGATTGGTCTTGACCCGGTCGCCGGCCGTGCCTTCCGGATGCAGGTCCTTGTCGGCGCCGAGGTCGAAGGTGCGGATGGTCACCGGTCGCCCGGCCATGCCCTTGACCACCTTCTTGTAGGCCTCGAACTGTTCCTGCTCGTCGGGCATGTCGCCGCGGTTGAGGAAGAGGAATTCGGTGCGGAACAGGCCGATGCCTTCGGCGCCGCCTTCGAGTGCGTCGGGAACGTCGCCCGGCAGTTCGATGTTGGCGTGCAGGGCGATGTCGATGCCGTCGAGCGAGACCGTGCGCGAGGTCTTCAGGCGCTTGAGCTGGTTCTTCTCCAGCTCGATCTGCTCCATGCGTAGCCGGTATTCCTCGAGCACGCGCGGGTCGGGATTGACGATGACGACGCCGCGCATGCCGTCGACGATCAACTGTTCGCCGTCGCGGATCAGCGCGCGCCCGTTCTCCAGGCCGAGCACGGCTGGAATCGCCATGCTGCGGGCAAGGATCGCCGTGTGCGAGGTGGCGCCGCCGACATCGGTGATGAAGGACGCGAAGCGGTGATCCTTGAAGGCGATGGTGTCGGCCGGCGAGAGGTCGTGGGCGACGACGATCAGCGATTCTTCCTTGGTGTGCTTGGCCGCCTTCAGCGAAGCCTTGCCCGGATGGCCGAGCAATTCCTTGATCACCCGCTCGACGACCTGAATCACGTCGTACTTGCGTTCGCGCAGGTAGGGATCGTCGAACTGCTCGAACTGCCCGACCAGATGCTCCATCTGCTGGACCAGCGCCCATTCGGCGTTGCAGCGGCGTTCGCGGATGATCTCGCGCGGTTTTTCGACTAGTTCGGTGTCTTCGAGGAACATCGTGTGGATGTCGATGAAGGCCGAGAGCTCCGCCGGGGCGTGCTCGGTATTTTCCTTCATCGTCAGCAGTTCGCTCTTGACTGCGGCGATGGCTGCATCGAAACGGGCGATTTCCTTCTCCACCAGCCGCGGGGCCAGCGTCAGGTGCGACACTTCCAGCGTCGCGTGCGACATCAGCATTGCCCTGCCGATGGCGATGCCGGCGGAAACGCCCAGTCCGTGCAGGGTAAAGCTCATGGGCCTTATTCTCCTTCGCCGAAATAGTCGGCAATCAATGCCAGCAGGGCGTCCATGGCTTCGCTTTCGTCCTTGCCGTCGGTCTCGATGGTCACCGTCGAACCCTTGCCGGCCGCCAGCATCATCACGCCCATGATGCTCTTGGCGTTGATCCGCCGGCTGCCCTTGCTCATCCACACCTCGCACGCGAACTTGCCGGCGAGCTGGGTGAGTTTGGCGGAGGCGCGGGCGTGGAGGCCGAGCTTGTTGATGATCTGGGTTTCCCGAGTGAGCATGGGTCAGTGGTCCTGCAGGTTGAGAATGCCGCTCCGGCCGGCATCGCGGGCATGGGTCAGCACGGTTTTGAGGTCCTTGTCACGGTGCGTCAGCGCCGACAGCAGCATCGGCAGATTGACCCCGGTCAGCCCGGCAATACGGCCGCGCTCGCGCAGTTTCATCGCCAGATTGGCCGGCGTCGCCCCGTACAGGTCGGTCAGCAACAGAACCCCGTTACCGTCGTCCACCGAGGCGCACAGCGCCCGGGCCGCCGGTAACAGGTCGAGCGGATCGTCCTGCGGCGCAACGCCAAGCTGCACCAAGCCGGCCGGACGCCGGTTGAGTACGTGGCAGGCATTCTGGACGAGGGTCTCGCCGTAGCAGCCGTGGGTAATCAGGAAGATGCCGATCATGCGCAGGATTCTAACCTGCGAGCGCTACTTTCGGCTGACCACGAGAATGCCGGCGACGACCAGCACGGCGCCGCCCAGTTGCGCCAGCGACACCGGTTCGTCGAGCAGCCACCAGCCGAAACCGATGGTCAGCATCGGCCCGACCATGCCGTACAGCGAGGTCCGTTCCGGCCCCAGGCGGCGGATCGCCGCGCCGAGCGCGAACACCGGGATGACCGTCGAAAACACCGCCATCGCCAGGCTCCAGCCATAGACCGGCAGCGGCTGCACGATGGCGGTGAGCGGTTCGCTCAGGCCGAAATGCAGCAAGGTGACGGCCGTCGACACCAGCATCGCCAGCGCCGAAAAACGCATCGCGCCGAGCCGGGCGATCATCGGCCCGCTGCCCGACAGGTAGATCGCATAAGCGACGCTGGAAGCGAACACCAGCGCGCCGCCGACCAGCACGTCGCGCGCATCGCCCAGGCCCAGGTCGTGGATGAAGGCGGCGCCGATGCCGGTGTAGCACAGAACCAGCGCCAGCAACTCGCGGCGGGTGAAGGCCTTGCCCTGGAACAGCACGCCGATGAGCAGGGTCAGCGTCGGGTAGGTGAACAGGATCAGCCGCTCCAGGCCGGCCGAAATGTACTGCAAACCCCAGAAATCGAGGATGCTGGCGCCGTAGTAGCCGAGGCAGCCGAGGGCGATCACGCGCAGCCAGTCGCCGCCGCTCAGCGCCGCGCCGTCCCGCTGCCGGCGCAGACCGACCCACAGGAAGACCGGCAGCGCGAAAGCCATGCGCAACATCAGCAGGGTGATCGCGTCGACGCCGTAGGGATAGGCGAGCTTGATGAAAATCGCCTTCAGCGAGAAGCCGAGCGCCGCGATCAGGGCGAGGCCGAGCCCGCCGGAAAGGGTGTTCATGTCGGCGCCTTCAGTCGGCCGGCAGGCGCCGCAGGATCAGCGCGAGGCCGCAGACGGCCAGCGCGCAGCCGAGCATGGCGGCGATCACGCCGGGCCAGCCGGCATGGCTCCAGGCCCAGCCGGTGGCCGACCCGATCACGCTGCCGCCGAGGTAGTAGCTCGACAGGTAAAGCGCCGAGACAAAGCCGCGCCGCGCCCCGGCGCGATGGCCGACCCAGGCGCTGGCGACCGTATGCACGGCAAAGAAGCCGAAGGTGTACAGCGCCAGGCCGGCGATGATCAGCCACAGCGGCGGCGCCAGCGTGATCGCGATGCCGGCGGTCATCAGCACCGCCATCGCCAGCATGATGCGCGGCCGGCCGTGGCGCGCCACCTGCCGTCCGGCCCAGGCCGACGAATAGCTGCCCACCGCGTAGAGCAGGAAAACGCTGCCAATCAGGCTGGGCGACAGGTCGTACGGCGCCTGGCTGAGCAGGAAGGGCAGGAAGTTGTAGAGACCGACCAGCGTTCCCATGCCGACGAAAGCGGTGCAGAACAGCCAGGGTAGGCCGGGGTCGGCGTAAATGCGGCGAATGTCGGTGAATAGCGGGCCAATTTGCAGCGAACGTGGTTCGAAGTTGCGCGCCGGTAGCAGCAGGCGCCAGCACACCAGCGCCCCCAGCAGGCCGATCAGGCTGACCGCGCTCAGGCCGACATGCCAGGAGCCGCACCAGTCGCTGACGGTCGCGGCGACCAGCCGGCCGGCCATGCCGCCGAGCGCATTGGCGCCGATGTAAAGGCCCATGGCCCGCGCCCGCTCGCCCACCGGCAATTCCTCGCCGAGGTAAGCCATCGCCGCCGCCGGCACGCCGGCGACGCAAATGCCCAGCCCGGCGCGGGCCAGGACCAGCAGCCAGAAATCCGGCGCCCAGGCCGACGCCAGCGAGAACAGCCCGGCGCCGAGCAGGCCGACGCGGATCAGTTGCTCGCGCCCGTAGCGGTCGGCGATCAGGCTCAGCGGAATCAGCAGCAGCGCCACCAGACCGGTGCCGGCGGTCACGCTCAGGCTGGCCTGCCCCGGCGTCACGGCGAAGGCGGCAGTCAGCTGCGGCAGCAGCGGTTGCGTGCCGTAAAGCAGCATGAAACAGGCGAAGCCGGCCAGCGACAGGGCCAGGGTGATGCGGGCATCGTGCGTGAGGGAGAAGCGGCGAGCGAACAAGGAAGTTTCCGTAACCAGGGGCGTGGCAGTGATTGAACGCCCTGGCGCTGCCGCTGGCAATTGGTATTATCGCAAGCAAGCATTCGATCAGGACGAAACCTTGCACTACGACCTTCCCGACTTGCGGCTCGTCGCCGCGATTGCCGACAGCGGCGCCCTGACCCGTGCCGCCGAGCGTGTGCACCTCGCTCCGTCGTCGGCCAGCCATCGCCTGAGCCAGCTCGAAGCCAGCCTCGGCGTGGCCCTCTTCGAACGCCATGCGCGCGGCCTGACGCCGACTGTCGCCGGCGAATCGCTGCTGCGCCATGCCCGCCAGGTATTCGCCCAGCTCGAACAGATGCACGCCGACCTCGCCCCCTACGCCAGCGGGCTGAACGCCCAGGTCACCGTGTTCGCCAACACCAATGCGATCAACTGCTTCCTGCCCGAAGACCTCGGCGACTTCCTGCGCGAGCATCCGCAAATCCGTGTCAGCCTGGAAGAACAGCCGAGCCCGGCCATCGTCGGCGCAGTTGCCGCCGGCCAGGTCGATATCGGCGTCGTTGCCGCCGAGGGCGATTTCGGCGGGCTGGCGGTCACGCCCTACCGCCGTGACCGCCTGGTGCTGATCGTCGCCGCCGAGCATCCGCTGGCCGGCCAGCGGGAAATCGCCTTCGCCGACGTGCTCAACGAAGCCTTCGTCTGCCTGCACGCCGGCAGTGCCATCCACACCTTCATGATGAACCACGCGGCACGCCTCGGCGGCCGGCTCGACGTGCGCATCCAGGTGCGCAGCTTCGCCGCCGTCTGCCGCATGGTTGCCGCCGGGGTCGGCATCGGCATGGTGCCGCGCTCGTCGGTCGCCGCCGACGAACGCCTGAAGACGGTGGAGATCGCCGACGCCTGGGCGCCGCGCGACCTTCACCTGTGCGTCCGCGAACGCGCCGCGCTCAGTCCGGCCGCGCGCGCGCTGTTCGACCATCTGGCGACGATGGGCGGCGGCTGAGGCCTCAGGCCGGCGTCAGCCAGTCGGCGTGGCGCGCATCCTCGCCGCGCACGCAGGCGAAAAAGGCCTGCTGCAACTGGCGGGTCAGCGGACCGGGCCGGCCGCTGCCGATCTTCCGGCGGTCGACCTCGATCACCGGCGTGATTTCGGCGGCGGTGCCGGTCAGGAAAACCTCGTCGGCGCAATACAGCTCGTCGCGGGTGATGCGCTTGCTGCGCACCGGCAGGCCGAGTTCGTCGGCCAGCGTGCACACCGTGCGGCGGGTGATGCCGTCGAGCGCCGAGGTGGTTTCCGGCTGCAACAGTTCGCCGTCGCGGACCAGGAAAAGGTTCTCGCTGGCGCCCTCGGCGACGTAGCCCTCGGTGTCGAGCAGCAGCGCCTCGTCGTAACCGTCGCGGCGCGCTTCGCGCACGGCGAGGATGGAGTTGGCGTACATCGAAATGGCCTTGGCCCGGCACATCTGCACGTTTGGATGGTGCCGCGCATACGACGAGACGCGCACGCGGATGCCGTTGTCCAGCGCCGACTGGCCGAGGTAGGCGCCCCAGTCCCAGGCAGCGACCATGGCGTGGGTCGCGGCGCCGGCCGGATCGACGCCGATCTTCTCGGCGCCGAGAAAGAGCAGCGGCCGGATGTAGCCGCTGTTGAGGCCATTGCGCGTCACTGCCTCGCGGCAGGCGGCGGTCAGCGTCGCCCGGTCGAACGGCAGGTCGATGGCCAGGATGTGCGCCGATTCTTCGAGCCGTTTGAGATGCTCGGCGAGCCGGAAGATCGCCGGGCCGGTCGGCGTCGCGTAGGCGCGCAGGCCCTCGAAGCAGCCGTAGCCGTAATGCAGGGTGTGGGTGAGCACGTGCACCTTGGCGTCGCGCCAGGGCAACCAGTGGCCGTCGAGCCAGATGAATCCGTCCTTGTCTTGCATGATGAGGTTCCTCGAAATATTGGGGCAAAGCCCATGCGGTCGTGCGAAGCGCGCGGGGGTGGGCGCAGCGGCGTCCGGGCGGCCGGTGCCGGGTAGGCGGGGCGCGGCGGAGGAAGGCGGTGCATGCAGGATGCAATCACCAAAAGGTGAATTCAAACGAATTAATTGCTTTACGAGTGAACTGAGTTCAGTCGTGTGCCTCGCGCACCAGCCAGCGGATGAAAGCCATCGCCGCCGCGCGTTCCTGGATGGCCGGCGGCGCCACCACATAAAAGCTGCGGTCCGGGCAGGCCGTGGCAAACGGCTGGCACAGCCGTCCGTCGCTCAGGTAGGGTGCGGCCAGGCTGCCGGCCATCAAGGCCACGCCATGGCCGGCGGCAGCGCCTTCGAGCATCAGCAGCGCATCTTCGTAACGCGGTCCGTGCGTCGGCTCGTTGCGCTTCAGCCCGGCGGCGGCGAACCAGCGCTGCCAGGACAGCAGCGGGTGGCGCAGCAGGCGGCAGTGGTCGAGATCGGCCGGTTGCTTCAGGTTGGCCGCCAGTGCCGGGCTGCACACCGGGAAAATGCGCTCCTCGAACAGCTTCCAGGCCAGCAGGCCGGGCCATTCCTCTTCGCCGTAGCGCAGCCCGATATCGGCTTCGCCGGCGAGCAGCGGACCCAGGCCGGTGGCCGTGGACAAGGTGAATTCCAGATTGGGGTGTTGCGCCTGGTAGGCGGCAACGCGCCCGACCAGCCAGCGGCTGCCGAGTGCGGGTGCCGCCGAGATGCGCAGGCGTTCCTGCTGCGGGGCACGGAGCTGGGCGCTGGCTTCGTCCAGGCGCAGCAGCGCATCGCGGACGACGACCAGGTAGCGCCGGCCGGCCGGCGTCAGCGTGACCGTTCGGTGGCGGCGTTCGAACAAGGCCTGGCCAAGGTGTTCCTCAAGCAACCTGATGCGGTGGCTGATTGCCGACGGTGTCAGGTGCAGCGCCTGCGCCGCCGCCAGGAAACTGCCCAGGCGTGCCGCTGCCTCGAAGGCGGGCAGCGTATGCAGCGGCGGCAGGTCGTTCATTGCCGGATCATTCGCCGGCGGCCTTCATCTCGGCCATGAATTCGTGCTGGACCTGCTGCATCTTCGGCATCGCCGAGGCCATCAGGCTCTGAATTTCCGGCGTGATCCTCTGCATCATCACCGGCATCTTGCGGATCAGCGCCTGGCCGGCCGGCGTGCGGTAGAAATCAAGCATGCCGGCGACTTCGTCCTCGCTCAGCGAGTCGCGGTAGATGCGGATGTACAGCGGCTCCATCCGCTCCCAGGTGAGTTCGTCGCGCATCACCACGAGCATCTTCTTTTTCATGTTGTCGATCGCCTGCTGCTGCTTCGGCGTCGGCTTGCGCTCGCCGAGCGCCATGCGGACGCCGGCGTTCATCGATTCCTCGAGCTGGCCGTTCATGCTGTCGACCAGCTGGCGCGCCTGGGTGACCGAGAGCAGCGCCCGGATCGAGGCTTCGCTGGCCGGTTCGGCGGCGCCGGCAGCAGTGGCGGAAAGAAGCAGGACGGCGATCAGCAGGCGGAGTCGGGTCATCGGATTCTCACAGACTATGACGAAGGATTGGTTCGCCATTGTATTGCGGCCGATTGCCCAGGGGGCGAAAAATGGCTGCAGGTACGATTCAGCGCCGCCCGCCGAGGATCGAACCGAGTACACCGCGCAGGATCTGCCGGCCGATTTCCCGGCCGACCGTCCCGGCAACCCCACGCGCCGCACTCTTGGCGGCAGCTTCGATCACGCCCTCGCGGCGTCCGCCGCGCGGTCCGGTGGTGCCGCCGAGGATGCTGCCCAGGCTGCCGAACAGGCCACCGTCGCTTTCGGCCGGGGCCGGTTCTGGGGCGGCGGCCGGTTGCGGACGCGGCGCGCTGGCCGGTCGGGCCGGTGCGCCGGGGGCGGCCGGTGCCGGAATCGCGCCCGGGCCGGTCTTCTTGGCGGCGGCCGGTTGGCCGCGCAGGATTTCGTAGGCCGACTGGCGATCCACCGTCTCGCCGTAGGTGGCAAGCAGCGGCGAAGCTTCGATGTTGCCGCGCCGTTCGGCTTCGGTCAGCGGGCCGAGGCGCGACGCCGGCGGGAAGATGAAGGCACGTTCGACGATGTTCGGCCGCCCCTTCTCGTCGAGGAAGGAGACCAGCGCCTCGCCGACGCCGAGTTCGGTGATGACCTCGGCGGCATTGAATTTCGGATTGGCGCGCATGGTCTGCGCGGCCGACTGCACCGCCTTCTGGTCGCGCGGCGTGAACGCGCGCAGCGCATGCTGGACGCGGTTGCCGAGCTGGCCGAGGATTTTTTCCGGGACGTCGAGCGGGTTCTGGGTCACGAAAAACACACCGACGCCCTTCGAGCGGATCAGCCGCACTACCTGCTCGACCTTGTCCACCAGCGCCGCCGGCGCGTCGTCGAACAGCAGGTGCGCCTCGTCGAAGAAGAACACCAGCTTCGGTTTGTCGAGGTCACCGGCTTCCGGCAGCTGCTCGAACAGTTCGGCCAGCAGCCAGAGCAGGAAGGTCGAATACAGCGCCGGGGCGTGGATCAGCTTCTCGGCGGCGAGCACGTTGATGACGCCGCGGCCGTTGCTGTCGACCTGCATCAGATCGTTGATGTCGAGCATCGGTTCGCCGAAGAAGACATCGCCGCCCTGCTCTTCCAGCGTCAGCAGGCCGCGCTGGATGGCGCCGATCGACGCCGTCGACACGTTGCCGTACTCGGTCTTGAACTGCGCCGCGTTATCGCCGACATGCTGGACCATCGCCCGCAGATCCTTGAGATCGAGCAGCAGCAGGCCCTGGTCGTCGGCGATCTTGAACACCATCTGCAGCACACCGGACTGGGTGTCGTTGAGGTTGAGCAGGCGCGCCAGCAGCAGCGGCCCCATGTCGGAAATGGTCGCCCGCACCGGAATGCCGTTCTCGCCGAACACATCCCAGAAGGCCACGGTGTTGGCGTAATTGGCATAGCCCTCCAGGCCCAGCTCGTCGATGCGCTTCTGCAGCTTCGGCGACACCGTACCGGCCGCGCCCATGCCCGACAGGTCGCCCTTCACGTCAGCCATGAACACCGGCACGCCGATGTACGACAGGCGCTCGGCCAGCGTCTGCAGCGTCACCGTCTTGCCGGTCCCGGTCGCCCCGGTGATCAGGCCATGGCGATTGGTCATTTGCGGCAGCAGCGCGGGAAAATCATCGGCGGACTTGGCCAGGTAGAGCGGTTCGGACATGGTACGGTGACTCCGGAAAGGATCAGATGCCGGCATTCTAGCGCTGCGGCGGCGGGCTGGTGTTAAGGAGGGTAAAGCGGGGCGGCCAGGACTGTGCGGGGCTCAGGATAGAAACCGGCTGATCATGTCGATCAGGAACGCCAATCCGAACAGTGTCCATCCGGCCGTCTTGAACGCTGCGGCTGCTTGCTGGTAATGGCGTTCGTTATCCCGGCGATCGTAGTGGTCGACGATGGTCAGGAGCAGAACGAGCGCAGCACAAGCCATCGCGCCAAACATCACCCAGACTGGCGCGCCGTGCAAGTGCACGCCATCGCCCCTTCGTCCGGGAATGTAGAGGTCGTCGATTCTGGCGCTGATGCCACCATAAGCGAGAAGTGCACTGGCGAAAATGAAATTGCTCCAGCGTTCTCTTACCGGTATCTGGTTGGGTTGATACTCCAGCACCCTTCGCTTGCCGGGATCAGCCGATACGGCCGCGTTCGCCTCTGCAACAAGCGTAGTCAAGGATTCAGCCAATTGCGGCGAGAGGACGACTTTTTCCTGACTCATCGCCTGCGAAATCTCAGTGTAGAGCGGATTGTCGCCGACGACTTTCTTTAACGAACCGAGAGCGTCGACTATTTCGGCGTCGGTTGGGATTGGTATCGCCGCATTGGTGAATGAGCGCTTGAAACGGTTGGCTAGTGCCTCTAATTCTTGGAGGTTGGGGCTTTTTGCCATGGGGGTTTAACGCTGCAATCAGCCGCGCGGCTTTTTGCGTCGGGCGTGTAAGAATTTTTGTGTAAACGGTCATTTGGCAGGAAACTGCCGCGCCCCAAGGAGCGATGATGGCCGTAGCAAAGAAAGCAGTACCGAAGGAGTTGCTGGACAGCCTGCTGGCTGACTATCGGAAACCGGAAGACCTGATTGGCGAGAACGGCTTGCTCAAGCAGCTCACCAAGTTGCTGGTCGAGAAGGCGTTGGAAGCGGAGATGGCCGACCACCTCGGCCACGGCAAGAATGAGCCGGTAGAGAATCCTGCCGGCAATACGCGCAACGGGAAGAGCAGGAAGACGCTCAAAGGGGAGTTCGGCGAACTGCCGATAGAAATTCCCCGTGACCGCCACGGCACCTTCGAGCCGCAGTTGATTCCCAAGCACCAGACCCGCTGGACGGGCTTTGACGACAAGATTCTGTCGCTTTACGCCCGAGGCATGACGGTCCGCGAAATCCAGTCACACCTGGAAGAGATGTACGGCACGGAGGTGTCGCCGACGCTGATTTCATCGGTCACGGATGCCGTGATTGAAGAAGCCAAGGCCTGGCAATCACGGCCGCTGGACAGCATTTACCCCATCGTCTATCTGGACTGTATCCACGTCAAAGTCAGGGATGGCAGCGTGCGCGTCAAGGCCGTCTATATGGCGATTGGACTCAACCTGGCCGGTGAGAAGGAAGTGCTCGGCCTGTGGATTGCCCAGACGGAAGGCGCAAAATTCTGGCTGCAAGTGGTGACGGAATTGAAGAATCGAGGCGTACAGGATGTCTTCATTGCCTGCGTCGATGGCTTGAAGGGATTTCCGGAGGCCATTGAAGCAGTCTATCCGCGTGCTGCCGTTCAGCTGTGCGTCGTCCATATGGTCCGGCACAGCCTGAACTATGTCTCGTGGAAGATGCGCAAGGCCGTTGCCGCTGACCTGCGGCGGATATACACCAGTGCCACCGCCGATGAAGCCGAGCAGATGCTCGGTGAATTCGAGGACAAATGGGACGATGCCTACCTGCCCATCAGCCAGTCCTGGCGCCGGAATTGGTCACGCATCACGCCGTTTTTTGACTACCCGCCCGAGATACGGAAAGTCATCTACACGACCAATGCGATTGAGTCGGTGAACATGAGCCTGAGAAAAATCACCAAAAATCGCGGTTCGTTTCCGAGCGATGAGGCACTGATGAAACTGTTCTACCTGGCGCTCCGCAACATCAGCCAGAAATGGACCTTGCCCATTCGGGATTGGAAGGCTGCACTGACCCGATTTACTATCCAGTTCGAAGACCGGATGAACAACGTTTAACTCAAACCCCGTTTACACAAAATTCCGGACACGCCCTTTGCGTCGGCTGCATTTGCTTTGTTAGCAATTGAGCCAACCTGTGCCAGCTTCATGAAAGAGTCACTCACTGCACAGCAGCAATTGCGAAGCCGCCCCAAGCACGCTTCCCTGCTGTTTCCTGCCCAAGTGTTCGCTGCTCGACGAGCGAAAGTCCGCATGACTGGAGGAGCCTAGAAAGGTGCTCGCGCGATGGTGGGGTGCTATCGAATCCGAACTTGAGTGGTTCCCCGGCTGCACTCGTTGCCGCTCTTGCATAGCGCCAGTACAACGCGGTCGATGTTAAAGCCTCCGTGGTAAAGTAGTCGAACGCGACCACACTGCCCTTCGCCACTCTCGCTATTTTCCTGAAGGTATCCTCAACAACTTGCCGGTCAAGGTACATTGTCACACCCTCCCAAATGAACAAGGCTGGCTGACTGGTATCGAAACCTGCCCCCAGGAGGCGCTCCAACCAGTCTTCCTTCTCAAAGTCAGCTGCCACAAACGTCACACCGATAGCGTCGACGCCGACCTTTGCCAGCGTCTCGCGTTTCACGGCCAGCGTGCCCGGAGTGTCGACCTCGAATGATTTGACCTGTGCGCCTTTGCTCAAGCGATACGGGCGAGTGTCAAACCCCGCGCCGAGAACCACGAACTGGGTAATTTCATCAAGGTATTTGTCGACTACACCATCGAAGAAAGTCACTCGCGCCGAGGCCTCGTACTGCCTGGGAATTTCGCCCTCGAACGGGTATCTGAAGGCCCTCGGGACGTAGCCGGTCAGGTGGTGCGCCAGCAAGGTAGGAGCCGAAACAAGCCGCAGACCGGAGCGCGGGACGCCCGGCAAGGCCAGCAGGAGGCGACCGGCTGCCTCGTCTTGTCTGACGCCGAGGTTGTGCATAGCGGCGCGAACCGTAAGTGGACCCTGGGCCGTTCCTGATACGCCGGACTTGCTCCAAGTCAAAAGCCCCTTAGCAACCCAGATCAGATAACCGAGGAGCGTGATCGGAAACAGGACGATACTGATTAGGTAGTAGGCGGTTGCGGCAATCGATTCGCGTATCATATGTCCTCCGTGATACTCATGATGCTAACGTGAAGTGGACGGCATATTCGCTGTGCATGCTGGATTGCCGCCGTCTGTCCTAGACGGCATATCAGCCGAAGAAGCCCGGCCAGTCTCGCCTTTTGCGGAATTGATCCGCATATCTCCAAGGATGGATGGCGCTTGAACATGGCGCGTGGCCAGGATATCCGGCGTGCGCGCCATATATTCTGGCTGCTTGCTGTATACGCTGGTGAACATGGCGACTTGAAACCCCTTGTCATGTCGATGAAACCCGAATGCTGCGTTTATGCGGTGTTTTTTTGCTTGGCAAATGCAGCACGTCCTGGACGTGATTTCCTCCCTTGCCGTAACCCGTCCTGTATTCACTTCTTATAAGTGCAGAAGCATAAGGACAGATCGATGTCATGTCGAGTACAGCTGCTGTTCAGCCCCAGGTTGATGGCAATGGTGGTGGCATCAGGCGCGGTGCGCTGCCATCGCCGACTGGCCCGAAGCGCGGATCGTCGTTTTCCCATTGCCGTTGTGCTTCGGCGATGCTGGCGCGGTCGCCGGCGACGAAGTTCCACCACATCTGGAGCGGTGCTGTGAACGGTTCGCCGCCGAGCAGCAGGACTTTGCTGCCGGCGGGCAGTTTGAGTTGCAGGCGGTCGCGGCCGGGTTCGAGGTAGAGGAATTCGTCGCTGCCCAGGGTTTCGCCGGCGGCGGTGATGTGGCCGAGCAGGGGGAGCAGGCCGTATTCGAATTCGGTTTGCAGCGGCAGGTCGAGCGTCGCGTCAGTGGTGGCGGCGATGTCCAGGCCGAGTAGCGGGGTGTGGATGCGGGTGGGGGCGTGGTTGTTCTGGTAGTGGCCAGCGAGCAGCGTGAATCGGGCGCCGTCGGTGGTCCAGGTCGGCAGGTCGGGGTAGTGGGCGAAGTCTGGCGGGCAGTCGCGTTGCTCGGGCGGCAGGGCGATCCACAGTTGGGCGGCGTGCAGGTGCTGGCCGGGTTGCGGAGAATCTTCGGTGTGGGCGATGCCGTGGCCGGCGGTCATCAGGTTGACCTGGCCGGGGCGGATCAGTTGTTCGTTGCCCAGGCTGTCGCGGTGCAGGATTTCGCCAGCCACCGGCCAGGTGAAGGTCTGCAGGCCGATGTGCGGGTGGGCGCCGACATGCAGGCCGGCGTCCGGGGCGAAGTCGATTGGGCCGATGTGGTCGAGGAAGCACCAGGCGCCGACCATGCGCCGGTGGCGGGTGGGCAGGGCGCGGCGGATGCTCAGGCCGGCGCCGAGTTCGGTTTCCCGGGTGGCGATGCGCTGGATGGCGGACATGGTTTCCCTTTCTGGCGGATGCTGGCGTCAGCCTGCCACAGGTGGTGGCGAAAGGGGAATCGGCGATTGTCGGGGGCGCCGGCTTGTCTGCTTTGCGACAAGCCGGCGTGTTTCAGTCCGCCTTGTTGTGGGCGGCGCTGAGGACTTCGGAGACGTATTCGCCGCGCGCGGTGGCGTTGTTTTCCTGCTGGTTGGCGGCGCACCAGGCGGCGAAGGCGGCGGGGTCGATCTGGCATTCCAGGGCCATCACGCCGGAGCGCTGGAAATTGCGGCGGGCCGCCACGGCCATGGTTTTCCATTTGTCGAAGCTGTCTTCGAAGCATTCCGGATCGGTGGCCGTCGCCTTGACTGCGGCCCAGCTTTCCGGGGTGTACCAGGTGACGCCGATGACCAGTTGCTGGCTGCGCCGTTTGGCTTTCAGGCTTTGGTAGAGGGTGGGTTTTCGCATCGGGCTTGTCGTTTCGGGCGGGAAAGAAACGTTTCGAAGCAACAAGCAGACCCGCCAGGCGGGTCAATGCACGCCGGCCTGACGGGAAAACGCCGGACGGGTAAAATCTCGCCTTCTTCGTTATTCGCATTCAGGAAAAGAGCATGGCAGGTCATTCCAAGTGGGCCAACATCCAGCACCGTAAAGGTCGTCAGGACGAAAAGCGTGGTGCGGCTTTCTCCAAGATCGCCAAGGAAATCACCGTGGCGGCCAAGATGGGCGGGGGTGATCCCGGCTTCAATCCGCGTCTGCGCGTTGCGGTCGACAAGGCCAAGGGCGTGAACATGCCCAAGGACAAGATCGACACTGCCATCAAGAAAGGTACCGGCGAGCTCGAAGGCGTCGATTACGTCGAGGTCCGCTACGAGGGTTACGGCATCGGCGGCGCGGCGATCATGGTCGACTGCCTGACCGACAACAAGACCCGCACGGTGGCCGAAGTGCGCCATGCCTTCAACAAGTACGGCGGCAACATGGGCACCGACGGTTGCGTGGCCTTCCAGTTCAAGCACTGCGGCCAGATGCTGTTTGCCCCGGGTACCGACGAAGCGGCGCTGATGGATGCCGCCATCGAAGCCGGCGCCGAGGATGTGGCGACCAACGACGACGGTTCGATCGAAGTCATCACCGCCGCTGCCGACTACGTTGCCGTCAAGGACGCGCTCGAAGCCGCCGGGTTCACGCCGGAATTCGGCGAAGTGACGATGAAGCCGGAAGGCGAGAACGTGTTCACGGGCGACGACGCGGTGAAGATGCAGAAGCTGCTCGACGCGCTCGAAGGCCTGGACGACGTCCAGGAAATCTACACCACGGCGGTCATCGAGGAGTGACCGCCAGCCGGCCCCCGGAGCTGCCCGCGATCATCGACATCGAAGCCTCGGGTTTCGGTGCGGGCAGCTACCCGATCGAGGTCGGCTATTACCTGCCGGGCGGCGAGATGTATTGCTCGCTGATCCGGCCGGAACCTGGCTGGACCCACTGGGACAACGGCGCCGAGAAGGTGCACGGCGTCAGCCGGGAAATCTTGCAGCAGCATGGCAAGCCGGCCGCCGAGGTGGCCCAGCACCTGAACCAGAAATTTCGCGGCCAGACGCTCTACAGCGACGCCTGGGGCGCAGACTACGCCTGGCTCGGCCGGCTTTACGACGCGGTCGATCTGGTGCCCAGCTTCCGCCTCAAGGACCTGCGCGAAATCCTTGGCGACTGCGAGATGACCAACTGGCACGCCACCCGCGCGGCTGTCGAACTGCGCCTGCAACTGCGCCGCCACCGCGCCAGCGGCGATGCGCGCACCCTGTTCGAAACCTTCGCTGAAACGCGCAAGCGCTGCCGGCCAGACTGGAACATCTGAGCCGCGATGCAGCGCGCCTACCCCCTGCTCTTCGTCTTCCTGTGGAGTACCGGTTTTATCGGTGCCAAGTTCGGCCTGCCCTACGCTGAACCGCTGTCCTTCCTGCTCACCCGTTACGGGCTGGTGATCGGCCTGATGCTGGCGATTGCGCTGATCATGCATGCGCCGTGGCCGAAAGACCGGGCGCAGTGGCTGCATATCGGGGTTTCTGGGGTGCTGGTGCATGCCTTTTATCTCGGCGGTGTTTTCGTCGCGATCAAGCATGGTTTGCCGGCCGGGGTTACTGCGCTGGTCGTCGGCATGCAGCCCTTGCTGACGGCGTGCAGCGCCGGCTGGCTGCTTGGTGAGAAAGTGAGCGCTCGCCAGTGGGGCGGGCTGGCGCTCGGTTTCGTCGGCGTCGGTCTGGTCGTTTCCGGCAAGTTCGGCGATGCCGCGCTCGGGCCGATGCTCTGGCCGGCGGTCGTCGCGCTGCTGGCGATCACCGCCGGCACGCTCTACCAGAAACGTTTCTGCGCCCGCTTCGACCTGCGCACCGGTTCGGTCATCCAGTTCGTGCCGACAGCCATCGTGACGGCCATCGCCGTTGCGCTGTTCGAGGATTACCGCATCGAGTGGACCGGCGAATTCCTGTTCGCGCTCGGCTGGCTGGTGCTGGTTCTGTCGCTCGGGGCGATCAGCCTGCTCAACCTGCTGATCCGCAGCGGTAGCGCGGTCAATGTCGCCAGCCTGTTCTACCTGACGCCGCCGACGACGGCGCTGATCGCCTGGGCGGTGTTCGGCGAGACGCTGGCGCCGGTCGCGGTGGTCGGCATGGCCGTCGCGGTGGCCGGTGTCTGGCTGGTGGCGAGGCCGGCGAAATGAGCGGCGTGCGCATCCTCGGCATCGACCCCGGCCTGCGCGTGACCGGCTTCGGCGTCATCGAGAAACACGGCAACCAGCTGGTCTATGTCGCCAGCGGCTGCATCAAGTCGAACGACAAGCAGTCGCTGCCGGAGCGCATCGGCACGCTGTTCGCCGGCATCGGTGAGGTGATCGCGACCTACCGGCCGGATCAGTCGGCAATCGAGAAGGTGTTCGTAAACGTCAATCCGCAGTCCACGCTGCTGCTCGGCCAGGCGCGCGGCGCGGCGATGTCGGCGCTGGTGCATGGCGGCCTGCCGGTTGCCGAATACACCGCGCTGCAGGTCAAGCAGGCGGTGGTCGGGCACGGCAAGGCGGCCAAGGAGCAGGTCCAGGAGATGGTCGTGAGGCTCTTGAACCTGCCCGGCGCACCGACGGCGGATGCCGCCGACGCGCTCGCCTGCGCGATTGCCCACGCGCACGGCGGACAGGGTTTTGGGGCGCTGGCGACGGCGGGGTATCGCGTTCGCGGCGGGCGGCTGATAGGATGAGAACCTGTTTGGACATACAGTATCGGATTGCCCCATGATTGGAAGACTCACCGGCTTCGTCGTCGAAAAGAACCCGCCGCAGATCGTGCTTGACGTAAACGGCGTCGGCTACGAGCTGGACGTGCCGATGAGCACTTTCTACAACCTGCCCTCGGTCGGCGAAAAGGTGACGCTGCTCACCCATTTCGCGGTGCGCGAGGACGGGCATTTCCTCTACGGTTTCCTCGGCGAGTCCGAGCGCTTTGCCTTCCGCCAGTTGCTCAAGGTCTCGGGGATCGGCGCACGCACCGCGCTGTCGGTGCTGTCCGGGCTGTCGGTCAATGACCTGGCGGCAGCCGTGGCGCAGCAGGAACTGGGGCGCTTGGTCAAGGTGCCCGGGATCGGCAAGAAGACCGCCGAGCGCCTGCTGCTTGAACTCAAGGGCAAGCTGGCCGACGCCACCGGGGTGACGCTGAACATTGCCGCCGCCGATGATCCCCGCGCCGACATTTCCAACGCGCTGCTGGCGCTCGGCTACAACGAGAAGGAAGCCGCCGCCGCAATGAAGCAGTTGCCGGCCGACGTCGGAACCTCCGACGGCATCCGCCAGGCACTCAAGCTGTTGTCCAAGGCCTGATGCTCAACGATTGCGATACCCGGCGACTGGCGCAGATTGCGCTGGTGGTGCTGCTGATTGTCGGCTGCATCGCCGTGCTGCTGCCGTTCGTCGGCGCGCTGCTGTTCGCGCTGATCATCTGGGTGTGCAGTTGGGAGAGTTATCGCGATCACCTGCTGCCGCGCCTGGGTGGGCGCGATTCGCTGGGCGCTTCGCTGATGGTCGTGCTGCTGATCGTCGTCCTGCTGGTGCCGACGATCTTCCTGGCCGGTGCGCTGGTCAGCGGCGCCGATCATGTGATCGAGCTGGTCCGGCCGTATTTCGAGGAAGGCCTGCCGGCCGAGCCGCCGGCCTGGTTTGCCAGCATTCCGCTGTTCGCCGACGAAATCATCGATTTCTGGCACGAGGTGGCGAGCAGCCGCGAGGCGCTCAACGCCCTGCTCGTCCAGGGCATCGCGCCGGCGCGTCAGTTCCTGCTGGCGGCCGGGGCGGTTGCTGCCAACGGCATGCTGCAACTGGCGCTGGTGCTGTTCGTGGTGTTCTTCCTCTACCGTGACGGCGAGGTCGTTGCCAAGGCGCTGTACGGCGGTGCCCGCAAGCTCGGCGGCGAACTCGGCGAAGGCCTGGTCGACAAGGCGCGCGGCACGGTTTTCGGGGTCATGCTCGGCATCGTCGGCACGGCGGCGGCACAAGGTTCGGTGGCGATGATCGGTTTCTTCATCGCCGGCGCGCCGGCGCCGGTCTTGCTCGGTTTTGCCACCTTCTTCCTGTCGATGATTCCGGTCGGCCCGCCGCTGGTCTGGGGCGGCGCGGCGCTGTGGCTGTACGGCGACGGCCAGACCGGCTGGGCCATTTTCATGGCGCTTTACGGCCTGCTCATCATCAGCAGCATCGACAACGTCGTCAAACCACTGCTGATGGCGCGCGGCGCCGGGCTGTCGGTGCTCATCGTCGCCCTCGGCGTGTTCGGCGGCGTGCTGGTGTTCGGCTTCATCGGCATCTTCCTGGGGCCGGTGCTGCTGGCGCTCGGCCACCTGCTCCTGATGCGCTGGTTGCGCGAGGAATCTCCATCATGATCGAAACCGACAAGCTGGCGCCGCTGGAGCGCATCATCGCGCCGCAGAGCAAATCGGCGCAGGAAGAGGCGCTGGAACGGGCGCTGCGCCCGAAGCGTCTGGCCGATTACACCGGTCAGCAGAAAATCCGCGAGCAACTGGAAATCTTCATCCAGGCCGCCCGCAATCGCAGCGAATCGCTCGACCACGTGCTGCTGTTCGGCCCGCCCGGCCTGGGCAAGACGACGCTGGCGCACATCGTTGCCGCCGAAATGGGCGTCAACCTGCGCCAGACCTCCGGCCCGGTGCTTGAACGCGCCGGCGACCTGGCGGCGATCCTGACCAATCTCGAACCGCACGACGTGCTGTTCATCGACGAAATCCACCGTCTCTCGCCGGTGGTCGAGGAAATCCTCTACCCGGCGCTGGAGGATTTCCAGATCGACATCATGATCGGCGAAGGCCCGGCGGCGCGCTCGGTCAAGCTCGACCTGCCGCCGTTCACGCTGGTCGGCGCAACGACCCGTGCCGGCATGCTGACCAATCCGCTGCGCGACCGTTTCGGCATCGTCGCCCGCCTGGAGTTCTACAACGCCGAGGAATTGCAGAGCATCGTCACCCGTTCGGCGACGCTTTTGAACGCGCCGATCGATCCGGCCGGTGCGCTGGAAATCGCCAAGCGTTCGCGCGGCACGCCGCGTATCGCCAACCGCCTGCTGCGCCGGGTGCGCGACTACGCCGAAGTGAAGGGCGATGGCAGCATCGGCCGTGACATTGCCGACCGGGCACTGCACATGCTCGACGTCGATCCGGCCGGTCTCGATCTGATGGACCGCAAGCTACTGCATGCGGTCATCGACAAGTTCGGCGGCGGTCCGGTTGGCGTGGACAATCTGGCGGCAGCGATCGGCGAAGCGCGCGACACCATCGAGGATGTGCTCGAACCCTACCTGATCCAGCAGGGCTACCTGCAGCGGACCTTGCGCGGGCGCATTGCCACGCCGGCCATCTATCGCCATCTCGGCCTCGCCGAACCGCCCGGCGCGGCGGCGCGCGACCTGCTCTCCGACGTCTGATCAGCCCAGCGGCGGGGCTGCCGAGACCTGGTTGCGGCCGGCCCGTTTGGCGGCGTACAGCGCATCGTCGGCCCGGCTGATGGCGTGATCGGCGGTTTCGCTGTCGTCGAGTTCGCTGACGCCCAGGCTCAGGGTGATGCGGATGGTCGGTTCGCCCGGCGCCAGCTGGGCGCTGGCAATGGCGTGACGCAGCTTCTCGGCGACGACGAGCGCTTCGTTGAGCGGGCAGCCCGGCAGGACCATCAGGAACTCTTCCCCACCCCAGCGGACGGCGAAATCGGCCTCGCGCAGCGTTGCGCTGAGGCGTTGGGCGATGTTGCTCAACACCTCGTCGCCGATGCGGTGGCCGTGGCGGTCGTTGATGTCCTTGAAATGATCGATGTCGGCGAGCAGGAAGCTGATCGGACGCGGTGCCCGGCGATTGTTGGCCAGTAGCTTGTCGATCAGGATGCCGAAGGCGTGGCGGTTGAGCAGGCCGGTCAGCTTGTCGGTCGAGGCCATCTTCTCGATCCGCGACTGGTAGCTGCCCAGCGTCAGGTAGGCGAGGAAGGTGACGATCAGCGTCACCACCAGACTGATGATCAGATTGACGTAGAGGGTCTGGCGGATGCCTGCCAGCGCGACATCTTCGTTCTGCTCGACGAACAGGTACCACTTCAGTTCGGGCAGGTAATTGACGTTGAGGATGTGGTTGTCGCCGGCGTCCTCGAACTGGTAGAAGCCGGTGCGTTCGTGCAGGATGCGGTCGAGTTGCTGGGCCAGCCCGGGGCGCTGGCGCAAGTCCGGCGCGGTTTCTCCGCCGTGGACGACGACCTTGCCGGTGGCATCGGTGAAATAGATGGTGCGCTGGAAACGTGCCTGGTAGTCGCGGATCAGCCGGCGTACCGAGTCCACCGTCAGGCCGATGCCGGTGGCGCCGATGTAGCGCTGATCGAAATCGAACACCCGGTAATTGATGAAGATGGTCAGGGCGTCGAGATTGGCGAGGTCGGGGTCGACGTTGATCTCGTATTCGTCGCGCATGTCGCGCACCCGGTAATACCAGGCGTCGCGCGGCTCGTTCTCGCGCACCTGCTTGAGTATGCCTTCGCCGGTGTAGTAATTGCCGCTGGTGTCGGAAACGAAGAAGCTGCTGAAGGCGCCGTGACGCTGCTTGATTTCGGCCAGGTAGCGCGACATCTCGCTGACTTTGTTCTCGCCGCGCAGGATCCAGTCGCGCAGGAAGGTATCGTGGGCCATGGTCGAGGAAATCAGTACCGGGCGGACCAGGTCTTTCTGGATTTCCGAGTAGATGTTGCTTGAGGTCAGCGGCAGGTCCTGGCCGATGATGGCGCTGCGGATCGCTTCCTTGGAGACGAAATAGCCGAACAGCGTGGTCGCGAAGAAACCGCCGCTGAGCAGCAGGCCGAGCAGCAGGATCAGGCTGCGGCGATCGAAGATGCGGATGGACCGTGACATGGCGGGATTATGCGTTAGCCCGGCGGCGAACGCCAGTTACCCAATTTGGCAAAAGGAAACAGGCCGTTACACATGCTTGTTGCGGCGCAAGGTAAAATCCCGGGATGACTGATCTCGCCCGTGCCAACGCCTTTTCCATTCCAGTCCGCGTCTATTACGAGGATACGGATGCCGGTGGCGTCGTTTACTACGCCAATTACCTGCGTTTCTTCGAGCGCTGCCGCACCGAATGGATGCGTCACGCCGGTTACGGCCAGGCGCAACTGGCTGCCGAAGCCGGCATCGGCTTCGTCGCCCGCAAGGCGGCTTGCGAATATCTGAAGCCGGCCCGTCTCGACGACGCGCTGAGCATCGGGCTCGAAGTCGAGAAACTGACCCGGGTGCGGGTGATCTTCCGCCAGTGGGCGCGTCGCGGTGACGATCTCCTGGTCACCGGCAACGTCGAGATTGCCTGCGTGAACCTGGCGACGATGAGCCCCGCACCGATTCCCGATTACCTCCATGCCAAGCTGGAAGCACTGAAATGAACGTCACCCAGGACATGTCCATCCTCCACCTCATTCTCGAGGCCAGCGCCGTCGTGCAACTGGTCATGGCGCTGCTCGCCGGCGTCTCGCTGATGTCGTGGTACTACATCGCGATGAAGTGGTTCGCGGTCAAGCAGTCGCAGCGCAAGACCGAGGAATTCGAGCGTGATTTCTGGTCCGGCGGCGATCTCAACAACCTCTACCAGAGCGCGATCAACGACCGTCACAACGCCGGTTCGATGGAACGCATCTTCGAATCCGGTTTCCGCGAATTCACCAAGCTGCGCGGCCAGAAGAACCTCGATTCCAAGGACATCGTCGACGGTTCGCGCCGCGCCATGCGCGCCACCTACCAGCGCGAGATGGATGCGCTGGAAGCCCACCTCGCCTTCCTCGCCTCGGTCGGTTCGGTGTCGCCTTACATCGGTCTGTTCGGTACCGTCTGGGGCATCATGCATGCCTTCCGGGCGCTCGGTAACGTCGGCCAGGCGACGCTCGCCTCGGTTGCCCCAGGTATCGCCGAAGCCCTGGTCGCCACCGCCATCGGCCTGTTTGCGGCGATTCCGGCAGTGCTCGCCTACAACCGCTTCTCGCACGACATCGACCGCATTGCCGTGCGCTACGAGTCGTTCATGGAGGAGTTCTCGAACATCCTCCAGCGCCAGATGAGGTAAGGCCATGCGCCAGCGCCGCCTGAAAAACGAGATCAACGTCGTTCCCTACATCGACGTGATGCTGGTGCTGCTCGTCATCTTCATGGTGGCGACGCCGATGATGAGTACCGGAGAGGTCAAATTGCCATCAAGCGGTACAGCGCCGCAGAAGCCAGACAAATTTTTGCGGGTGGAGGTTGCCAAGGATGGCGGGTTATCCCTGTTTGATGTCGAGAACAAGGAGCAGAAACTTGATGGCTTGCCCTCGTTGAGTGGTGCGCTGGCTGGCCAACGTCAACGAAATCCTGATATCGCTGTGCTGGTCTCAGCCGATGAGGAAGTACCCTATCGTAGCGTGATGCAGGCGCTCGAAGAGGTCAGGAAGCAGGGGTTCTCGTCGGTTGGCCTGGAAACCTCGGTGAAATGATCCGATGATCCCCGACCGCCCAACCGAACCCGGCAAGAAGAAGGCCATGCTGTTCACGCTGGCCGTGCACCTGCTGTTGATCGGCGGCCTGTTCCTGGGCGTGCAGTGGAAGCGCAGCGAGCCCGAGGCGATGCAGGTCGAGTTGTGGTCGCCGACGCCGGTCAAGGCGACCCGGGTGGCGCCGCCGGTCGAGCCGCCGAAGCCGGTCGAAGCGCCGCCGAAACCGCCGGAGCCGGTACCCGTGCCGGTGAAGGTCGAGGCGCCGAAGAAACCGGATATCGTCGTCAAGGAAGAAAAAAAGGCGCCGGAGCCGAAGAAACCCGAACCGCCGAAGCCCGAGCCGAAAAAGCCGGAGCCGGTGAAGCCGGAACCGAAGCCGGCACCCAAGGTCGATCCGTTCAAGGAAATGCTTGAACGCGAAACCCGTGAGCGCCAGGCGGTGGCCGAACAGAACCTGCAGGCGGCGCTGGCCGAGAAGGAACAGCGGGCCGCCGCCAACCGGCGCGGGCTGGAGAGCTATGCGAGCAAGATCCGCATCGCCATCCGCAACAAGATCGTTCTGCCGCCAAGCATTCAGGGCAATCCCGAGGCCATTTTCGAGGTCAACCAATTGCCCGGTGGCGACGTTCTATCCATACGCATGAAACGCTCAAGCGGTGTGCCGGCGCTGGATGCGGCGATCGAGCGGGCGATCCGCAGCGCATCGCCCTTGCCGAAACCGGATGATCCGGCCTTGTTCCAGCGGGTCCTCGAAATCAAATACAAGCCGTTTGAAGAGTAAAATCGCGCCAATTTCACCGAAGATGAACGCCATGTCCAGAATTTCCCGCCGTATTTTCCTGCTCTGCGGCCTGCTGACCGCAGGTCTGGCCCAGGCGCAGCTGTCGATCGAGATCACCGGCGCCGGCGCCAGCCGCATTCCGGTGGCGATTGCCGATTTTGCCGGCGATCCGACGTTGTCGCGCATCGTGGTTGGGACCGTGCGCGCCGACCTGGAGCGCAGCGGCCTGTTCCGGCTGGTTGATCCGGCCGGTGCCGCGCTCGACGAGAACACCCCGGTCGATCTGCCGGCCTGGAAGGCGCGCGGCGCCGACGCGCTGGCGGCCGGCAGCATCACCCGTGCCGCCGACGGCCGCATCGAGGCGCGTTTCCGCCTGTACGACGCGCAGAAATCCGAAACCCTGGGCGGTGCGGCCTTTGTGACCCAGAGTGCCCAGTTGCGCATGGCCGGCCATCGTATTGCCGATTACATCTACGAGAAGCTGACCGGCGAGCCGGGCGTTTTCTCGACCCGCATCGCCTATGTCGTCAAGTCGCGTGGCCAGTTCCTGCTGCAGATTGCCGATGCCGACGGCCAGGGTGCGGCGACGGCACTGACCTCGACCGAGCCGATCATTTCACCGGTGTGGTCGCCGGACGGTTCGCGTCTGGCCTATGTGTCGTTCGAGAAGAAGAAGCCGGTGATCTACGTGCACTCGCTGGCCTCGGGGCAGCGCCACATCGTCGCCAATTTCAAGGGTTCCAATTCGGCGCCGGCCTGGTCGCCGGACGGCCGCAAGCTGGCCGTGGTCCTGTCCAAGGACGGCAATTCCCAACTCTACACGGTCAATGCCGACGGCAGCGGCCTGCAGCGTCTTGCCTCGTCGCCCGGCATCGACACCGAGCCGCGTTATTCGGCCGACGGCGCCCATATCTATTTCACTTCGGATCGGGGCGGCAGCCCGCAGATTTACCGCGTCGATGCCAGTGGCGGCGCCGCCCAGCGCGTGACCTTTGACGGCAGCTACAACGTTTCCCCGCGACCGTCGCCGGATGGTCGCAGCCTTGCTTTCATCACCCGCCGCGAAGGCCGTTTCCAGTTGGCAGTCATGGACCTGGGCAGTCGCCAGGTACAGGTGCTGACCGATTCGCACCGCGATGAGTCGCCCAGTTTTGCACCCAACAGCCGAATGATCCTGTTTGCCACCGAAATTGGCGGACGCGGCGTGCTTTCAGCCGTGTCAGTTGACGGCCGGATCAAACAACGTCTTTCCATTGCCGCGGGCGATGTTCGCGAACCGGCATGGGGCCCCTTCCTCAAGTAATTTCCTCTCGGAGAAAAAACCATCATGAAAAAAATCCTGTCCCTCAGCCTGTTCATCGCCGTGCTCGCCGGTTGCAGCACCACCCCGATGCCTGACGAAAACGCCGGTGCGCCGGTCGAAAGCCGCAGCGGTGGCGCCGACGTCAAGCCGGTGGTTGCCGGCGGTCTCGACGCCAGCGGCCTGCCGCGCGAACTGACCGATCCGAAGAGCCAGCTGGCACAACGCAGCATCTTCTTCGATGTCGACAAGTACGAAATCAAGGGTGAATATCAGCCGCTGGTTGCTGCCCACGCCAAGTTCCTGGTTGCCAACCGCGGCTTCAAGGTCCTGATTCAGGGCAATACCGACGAAACCGGCTCGCGCGAATACAACCTGTCGCTCGGCCAGAAGCGTGCCGATGCAGTCAAGCGCGCGCTGATCCTGCTCGGTGCGCAGGAAGATCAGGTCGAATCGGTCAGCCTCGGCGAAGAAAAGCCGCGCAATCCGGGTCGTGACGAAGCGGCCTTTGCCGAAAACCGTCGCGCCGACGTCCTTTACCGCGCTGCTGACGGCCGCGGCGAGTTCTGAGCATGCGTCGCCTGCCGCTGGTTTTCCTGATCGCCTGCCTGGGCAGCGGCTCTGCCTGGGCATTCTTCGACGACAAGGAAGCGCGTCGCCAGATCGCGGATCAGAAGATCCAGACCGACGCGCGCTTCGATCAGCAGGCGCGTGCCCAGCTCGAACTGTCGGCATTGATCCAGCGCCAGGCGGAAGAGATTGCACGTTTGCGCGGTCAGATCGAGACGTTGAACTGGGAGCTGGAGCAGGCGAAAAAGCGCCAGCAGGACTTCTACCTCGATCTCGACAGCCGGCTCCGGCGGTTTGAGCCGCAAGTCGCCGAACAGCCTGCGGCGGCTGCCGATCCGACAGCCGGCCCGGCAGCGGCGATTGGCGGCACCGCCAATCCGGCCCAGGAGACGGCGGCCTACGATGCCGCGCTCGAATTGTTCAAGGCGACCAAGTACAAGGAAGCTGCGGCGGCCTTTGCCGGTTTCGTCGAGAAGTACCCGAACGGTTCGCTGGCCGCCAATGCCCAGTACTGGCTGGGTAATGCCTGGTATGCCCAGCGCAACTGCACCAAGGCGATCGAAGCCCAGAGCCAGGTGGTCAGCCGTTATCCGGCCAGCGACAAGGTCCCGGATGCGCTGTTGTCGATTGCCACCTGCCAGCAGGAACTGGGGAATCGCAACGGGGCCAACCGGACCATGGAAGGCCTGATCGAGAAGTACCCCAGCTCGCCGGCTGCCGACAAGGCCCGCGAACGCCTCAAGAAGAAGTAGGAATTGGACCTTCGCATCACCGAAATTTTTCACTCGCTGCAGGGTGAAGCATCGCGCGTCGGCTTGCCGACGGTCTTCGTCCGTCTGACCGGCTGCCCCTTACGCTGTACCTGGTGCGATACCACCTACAGTTTCACCGGCGGCGAGATGCGCACGCAGGCCGAGGTGCTGGCCGAAGTCGCCAGGCATCCGGTCCGTCAGGTGTGCGTCACCGGCGGCGAGCCGCTGGCCCAGAAAGCCTGCCTGCCCCTGCTGACGGCGCTGTGCGACGCCGGTTACGACGTCTCGCTGGAAACCTCGGGGGCGTTCGACATCGCCCCGGTCGATCCGCGCGTTGCCTGCATCATGGACCTGAAGGCGCCGGATTCCGGCGAGTCGGGCAAGAACCTGTGGGCCAATCTGGCACATCTCAAGCCCAAGGACGAGATCAAGATCGTCATCGCCTCGCGCGAGGACTACGAATGGGCGCGCGAGGTACTCCAGGCGCATCAACTGGACAGCCGTTGTGCGGTGCTGTTTTCGCCGGCACAGGGCAGTGTCGAACCGGCCGCGCTGGCCGGCTGGATACTCGAAGACGGCCTGCCGGTGCGCTTTCAGTTGCAGTTGCACAAGCTGCTTTGGGGTAACATGCAAGGTAAATGAGTCCGAGGAGACGACCATGAGCGAAAATCGCCGGCAATTCACCCGCATCAGCTTCCAGAGCCCGGGCCGACTGTTCCTTGCCGACGGCGAGCACCCGGTCGAAATCCTCGATATTTCGCTCAAGGGCGCATTGATCCGTCCAATCCAGCCGATGTTCGTCAAGGTCGGCAGCAACGGCGTGCTCCATCTGACGCTGGATAACGGTAGCACGGACATTCGTACCGGCATCACCGTGGTTCACCACCAGGGCGACAGCTATGGGCTGGCCAATCATGAGATCGACCTCGACAGCGCCACCCATCTGCGCCGCTTGGTTGAACTGAATCTCGGCGACGAAAGCCTGCTCGAACGCGAAATCAGCCTGCTGTCACACGGCTGAGATTCAAATCCCCAGATAGCGATGCCAGATGCCGTGATCGGCGTCCAGTTCGGCTGAACTGCCGTGCCACACGACCTGGCCGCGTTCGATCACGGTATGCCGGTCGGCCAGGGCGATCAGTTTTTCCACGTATTTGTCGACTACCAGCACGCTTTGCCCGGCCGCCCGTAAAGCTGACAGGCAGGCCCAGATTTCGTCGCGGATCAGCGGCGCCAGACCTTCGGTCGCTTCGTCGAGCACCAGCAGGCGCGGATTGGTGACCAGCGCCCGGCCGATCGCCAGCATCTGCTGTTCGCCACCGGAGAGCTGGTTGCCGAGATTGCGCCGACGTTCGGCCAGGCGCGGAAACAGCGCATAGACGCGGGCCGGCGTCCACGGCTCGGCGACCTGGCGGCGGTTGGCGAAGAAGGCGACCAGGTGTTCGTCGACCGTCAGGTTGGGGAAGCACTGGCGGCCTTCCGGCACCAGCGCGATGCCGGCGCGGCCGATGCGGTCGGGACGCCAGCCGGTGATGTCCTCACCGAGGAAGCGGATGCTGCCGGCGCGCACCGGTTCCAGCCCGCACAGCGCGCGCAGCGTGGTGGTCTTGCCCATGCCGTTGCGGCCAAGCAGGGTGGCGGCTTCGCCTTCGGCCATCGCCAGATCGATGCCAAACAGCACCTGGCTGGCGCCGTAGGCGACTTCCAAGCCGCGGATTTCGAGCAGGCTGCTCACAGGTGGTCTCCCAGGTAGGCGCGGCGCACTTCGGCATCCTGGCGGACCTCGTCGGGCAGGCCGGTGCAGATCAGGCGACCGTTGACCAGCACCGAAATGCGGTCGGCCAGGCGGAACACCGCGTCCATGTCGTGCTCGACCAGCAGGATGGTGACGTGGCGCGCCAGGTGTTCGATCAGCTCGACCATGCGCGCCGATTCCTCCGGCCCGGTGCCGGCCATCGGTTCGTCGAGCAGCAGCAATTGCGGCCGGGTGGCCAGCGCCATCGCCAGTTCCAGTGCCCGCTGTTCGCCGTGCGACAGGTGGCCGGCCAGCTGCCCGGCCTGGTCGCCCAGGCCGACTTGTTCGAGGAAAGCGGCAGCCTCGTCGAACAGGCGCCGCTCGGCGGCCACCGGGCGCCAGAAGCGGAAGCTGCTGCCGGCATCGGGGCGGCCCTGGACGGCCAGCGCGACATTGTCGAGTGCGGTCTGGCCGGCGAAGACATTGGTGATCTGGTAGGAGCGCGCCATGCCGGCGCGTACCCGCTCGTGCATGGACAGGCGCGTCACGTCGCGGCCGGCGAAGTGGATGCTGCCGCTGTCCGGGCGTAGCGCGCCCGAGACATGGTGGATGAAGGTGGTCTTGCCGGCGCCGTTGGGGCCGATCAGCGCGTGCACTTCGCCGGCCGTCACCGAAAAATTGACCTCCTGCAGCGCATCGACGGCGGCGAAACGGCGCGATAGTGCGCGGACTTCGAGCAGTGCGTCAGCCATGGTGTTTCCCGAACAGGGCGGCGACACCGCGCGGGGCGAAAAGGACGATGCCGATCAGCAACAGGCCGAGCGCGATGTGCCAGTGCTCGAACCAGGCGAGCAGGAATTCCTCGAGCAGGAGCAGGACGACGGCACCGACCAGACCGCCCCACAGATAGCCGACGCCGCCGATGATGACCATCACCAGCAGGGTGCCCGATTGCGTCCATTGCAGCAGGTTGGGGCTGGCCATCCCGGTCAGGTTGGCGAGCAGGGCGCCGGCCAGTCCGGCGACGGCGCCGCCGAGCGCGAAGCAGGCCAGGCGGTAGCGGAACACCGGGTAACCGAGCGCTTCCATGCGCGTCTCGTTTTCCCGGATCGCCTGCACGGTACGCCCGAAGCGGGCCTGGGCCAGGCGGGCGAAAAACAGCATGCACAGCGCGAGCACGCCGAGCGCCAGGTAATACAAAGCCTCGTCGGCGAGCAGGCTGAGGCCGGCGAACTTCATGCGCTCGTAGATTGGCATGCCGTCGTCGCCGCCCCAGGCGCGGGCGGAAATGAACAGGTAATAGGTCATCTGGGCGAAGGCCAGCGTGATCATGATGAAATAGACTCCGCGCGTACGCAGGCTGATGGCGCCGACCAGCAGCGCAAACAGCCCGGCGACGAGTGCCGCCAGCGGCAGCACCAGCAGGCCTTCGTGGATTCCAGCGTCGTAGCAGATCGCCGCGACATAGGCGCCGACGCCGAAGAAAGCGGCGTGTCCGAGCGAAACCATGCCGCCGAAGCCAAGCACCAGGTTGAGGCTGCTCGCCGCCAGCGCGAAAATCAGCACGCGGGTGGCGAAGCCGGTGTAATAGCTCTGGTCGAGTGCGGTCAGCAGTTCGGGCAGGGCGATCAACATTGCCAGGCTGACGATGACGGCAGCGTTCTGCCAGCGGGCGGGTCGGTAGAACGCCATCACGCCCTCGCCGGGAACAGGCCTTGCGGCTTGAAGAAGAGAATCGCCGCCATCAGCAGGTAGATGAGGATGGACGCCAGCGCCGGGCCGAGCGTGGCGGCGGCGTCTGCCGGCAGCGTGGCGCGCAGCAGGGTCGGCAGCAGCGCCCGGCCGAGGGTATCGACCGTGCCGACGATCAGCGCGCCGACCAGGGCACCACGGATCGAGCCGATGCCACCGATGATGATCACGACGAAAGCCAGGATCAGCACGCTTTCACCCATGCCGACCTGAACCGCCAGCAAGGGCCCAAGCAGGCCGCCGGCCAGCGCGCACAAGGCGGCGCCGAAGACGAACACGGCGGTGAACAAGCCGCGCACGTTGATGCCCAGCGCTTCGGTCATTTCACGATTGGCGGCGCCGGCGCGCACCCACATGCCGATCCGGCTTTTCGCCACAAGCAGGTAGAGCAATGCGGCGACGACCAGACCGACGCCGATGATCACCAACCGGTAGGCCGGGTAGAAGAAGCCGGCAATCTCGACCGGGCCGGACAGGGCGGCCGGCGGGTTGAGCAGCAGCGGTGCCGGCCCCCAGATCAGGCGCACGCTTTCGTTGGCGATCAGGATCAGGGCGAAGGTGGCGAGCACCTGCGACAGGTGGTCGCGCCGGTACAGCTGGCGGAACAGCGACAGTTCGAGCAGCAGGCCGAGCACGGCGGTGCCGGCGATGCCGGCGCCGAGGCCGAGCCAGAACGAATCGGCAGCCTGCGCTGTGGCGGCGACGAAATAGGCGCCAACCATGTACAGCGAACCGTGGGCCAGGTTGATGCAGTCCATGATGCCGAAGACGAGCGTCAACCCGGCGGCCAGCAGGAACAGCATGAGGCCGAACTGCAGGCCGTTGAGGGCCTGCTCGAGAACCAGCTGGGTCACTTCATCTTGCACTGAGCCGCGTAGGCGTCAGCATGATTGGTGAAGATGGTGCCCATGGTCTTGTTGGTGACGCGGCCCTGGGCGTCCTTGCCGATGGCGCGCAGGTAGTAGTTCTGCACCGGGTAGTGGTTGCTGTTGAACTTGAATTCACCGCGCACCGACTTGAAGCGCTTGGCTTCGAGTGCCTTCTGCAGCGCCTTCTTGTCGGCCACGTTGCCCTTCACGTCGCGCACGGCAGCATCCATCATCAGCGCCGCGTCGTAGCCTTGCGAGGCGTACAGCGAGGGCAGGCGGCCGTAGGTCTTCTGGAAGTCGGCGACGAAACGCTTGTTCTCGGCGTTGTCCATGTCGTGCGCCCAGTGCGACGAGTTGAACATGCCCATCATCGGGTCGCCGACGGCCTTGATCACGTCCTCGTCGGCCGAGAAGCCGGGGGCGAACAACTGGGTGTCGCGCGACAGGCCGGCGGCGACGAACTGCTTGACGAAGTTGATACCCATGCCGCCCGGCAGGAAGAAGAACAGCGCATCCGGCTTGGCAGCGCGGATCTGCGCCAGTTCGGCGGCGTAGTCGAGCTGGCCGAGCTTGGTGTACATCTCCTCGGTCTTGCCCTTGTAGAAGCGCTTGAAGCCCGACACCGCGTCCTTGCCACCGGGGTAGTTGGGGGTGACGATCATCACGTTCTTGAAACCCTTGTCCTGCACCACCTTGCCGACGGCTTCGTGCAGGTTGTCGTTCTGCCAGGCGACGTTGAAGAAGAAGGGGTTGCACTGTTCGCCGGCGTATTGCGACGGGCCGGCGTTGGCCGAGATGTAGAAGGTCTGGTTCTGGAACACTGCCGGGCCGACGGTCAGCATGATGTTGGAGAAGACGATGCCGGTCATGAAATCGACCTTGTCGCGCTTGAGGAAGCGGTCGGTTGCCTGCTTGGCGACGTCCGGATTCTGCTGGTCGTCGGCGATCAGGACTTCGGCCGGGAGTCCGCCGAGTTTGCCGCCCAGGTGCTGCATGCCGAGGTTGAAGCCGTCGCGGATGTCGACGCCGAGGCCGGCGCCGGGGCCGGACAGGGTGGAGACGAAGCCGACCTTGATCGGGCCGGCAGCGTGAACGGAACCGGCGAGCATCAAGGCAGCGGCGAGGGCAGTCAGGCGGATCGACATCTTGTTCTCCGTGAATATGGGGTCAAGCGGCAAATTGTAGCGCAGGAACAAGCAGATACCGTCGCGGGTCGGCGGGAATTTCAGGTATATTCGCGCCCCATGAAAGAAAAAGCCATCGTCCTCCTTTCCGGCGGTCTGGATTCCGCGACCTGCCTGGCCATTGCCCGCAATCAGGGGTTTGACTGCTACTGCCTGTCCTTTGATTACGGTCAGCGGCACAGCGCCGAATTGCAGGCTGCCGACCGCGTCGTCAAGGCGCTGGGTGCGGTCGAGCATCGGGTGATCAACTTCGGCCTGGCGCAATTCGGCGGTTCGGCGCTCACCGATACCTCGATCGCCGTGCCGGTCGACGGTGTACAGGCCGGTATCCCGGTCACCTATGTGCCGGCGCGTAACACCATCATGCTGTCGCTGGCCCTGGCCTGGGCGGAAGTGCTCGGCAGCCGCGACATCTTCGTCGGCGTCAATGCCGTCGATTACTCCGGCTACCCGGATTGCCGTCCGGAGTACATCGCTGCCTTCGAAACCATGGCCAACCTCGCCACCAAGGCCGGGGTCGAGGGGCAGAAACTGCACATCCACGCGCCGCTGATCAATTTGTCCAAGGCCGAAATCATCCGCACCGGCCATGCACTCGGCGTCGATTACGGCCTGACCGTTTCCTGCTACCAGGCCGATGAACTTGGGCGCGCCTGCGCTGTCTGTGACTCCTGCCGTCTGCGCGCCGAAGGTTTCGCCGCAGCCGGCATTCCCGATCCCACGCCTTACCGGACCTGACATGGAAGCTGACGTCTCCCCCAACCTCGTGCTCTGGCTGACCTTCGCGCTGGCCTTCGTCTTTGGCGCCATCGGCCAGAAGACCCATTTCTGCACCATGGGTGCGGTGTCCGACATCCTCAACATGGGCGACTGGAGCCGCATGCGCATGTGGCTGCTGGCCATGGGCGTGGCCGTGCTCGGCGCCGGCGCGCTGCACGGTGCCGGGCTGATCGATCTCGACAAGTCGATCTACCGGACCACCAGCCTGACCTGGCTGTCCTACATCCTCGGTGGCTTCAGTTTCGGCGTCGGCATGGTGCTGGCTTCCGGCTGCGGCTCGAAGACACTGATCCGCATCGGCGCCGGCAACCTCAAGTCGCTGGTCGTCTTCCTCGTCCTCGGCCTGTTCGCCTACATGACCATGCGCGGCGTCTTCGGCGTCTTCCGCGTCGCCTATCTCGACCCGGTCGCCGTCGCCATGCCGGAAGGGCAGGACATTCCCTCGCTGCTCGCCGGATTCGGCGTCGACGAGGCAACGGCATCGACCCTGGCCGTCATCGCCATCGGCGGTGGCCTGACCGCCTTCTGCCTGCTACGCCGCGACTTCTGGACCCTGGACAATCTGCTCGGCGGCATCGGCACCGGCCTGCTGGTCGTCCTGGCCTGGTATGTGAGCGGTCACCTCGGTTACATCGCCGAACATCCGGACACGCTGGAAGAAGCTTTCCTGAGAACGAACAGCGGGCGCATGGAATCGCTGACCTTCGTCGCGCCGGTGGCCTACACGCTGGAGTTGTTCATGCTCTGGTCGGACAGCAGCCGTGTGGTCACCGTCGCCATTGCCGCCGTGTTCGGTGTCATCGCCGGTTCGGCAGCCTGGTCGCTGGCGACCCGCTCGTTCCGCTGGGAAGGTTTTGCCAATGTCGAAGACACGGCGACCCACCTGATCGGCGCCGCGCTGATGGGTTTCGGTGGCGTGCTGGCCTTCGGCTGTACGGTCGGCCAGGGGATTACCGGCATCTCGACGCTGGCACTCGGCTCCTTCATCACCCTGGCGGCCATCCTGGTCGGCTCGGTCGTGGCGATGAAGGTCCAGTACTGGCGGATGATGCGCGAGGCCTAAGCGTCCTCGCCGGCCTTCAGCCTGGCAATCACCAGCGGGAAGGCGCCGGAACCGATCAGCGCCACCGCCGAGACAATGAAGGCCAGCCCGGCCATCGGATCGTCGAGTACCGGGTGGATCAGTGCGCCGAAGCCAAACAGGCTGACCAGGCCGGGAATGGCGCAGAGGATGCCGAGAGCGGTGAGAATCAGGAAGGAAAGCGGATAGCGGTGCATGGCGGGAGTGTAGACGAACGGCCGGTTCGGGGCGAAGATAGGCACCTATTTTAATAAACAAGGAGACACTGATGAACCGCCGCCACTTTCTTCGTTCGCTGGCTGCTGCAGGAGTCGTCGGTGCTGCCGAATTCGCGCCCTGGCATGCGGTCAGCGCCTTCGCCAACGATCTCGACAATTTCGTCCGTGGTCCGGCGGTGAAGGATCACCCGCTGCGCCAGTTGTCGAAACATGTGTGGATGATCTTCTCGCCCGACGGTTTCCCGACCCCGGAAAACCAGGGGATGATGTGCAATCTGACCTTCATCGACACGCCCAAGGGGCTGGTTGCCATCGATACCGGCGCCTCGGTGCAGATCGGCGAGATGGCCATCCGCCAGTTGAAGCAGAAGCTGAACAAGCCGGTCGTGGCGATCATCAACACCCACTACCACGGCGACCATTTCCTCGGTAACCAGGCCTTTGTCGAAGCCTACGGCGACATGCCGATCCACGCCCACGCCGGCACCATCGAGCAGATCAAGGGCATGGAAGGCAACACCTGGCGGCGCCTGATGGAGCAATGGACCAATCAGGCGACGATGGGCACCAAGGTCGTGGCGCCGACTGTCGCGGTCGATCACGGCCAGGAACTGAAATTCGGCGACGTCGTGCTCCGCCTGCACCACTACGGCAAGGCGCACACGCCGTCCGACATCTGCGTCGAGGTCGTCGGCGACGGCCTGACCTGCGTCGGCGATGTCGCCATGAACGGCCGCATTGCCAACATGGACGACGGCTCTTACGCCGGGACGCTGAAAACCTACGCGGCGCTGGAAAAGAACGCACCGTCGAAAATCTGGCTGCCCGGCCACGGCGAACCCGGGGCCAATGTTCTGGCCTGGAATCGCAGCCTGTTCGAGGGCATTTACGAAAGCTGCGTCAAGGCGGTGGAGGCTGGTCAGCCGATGGAAGAAGCCAAGGAACTGGTTCTGCGCGACCCGCGTGTCGCCAGCCAGGCACGCACGACCAAGGGCTTCGACAGCAACATCGGCAAGTACGTCAGCCTGGCTTACCTGGAAGCCGAAGCCGCCGCCTTCTGAAACGGAAAACGCATGAAAAAGCTGGATCATCAACGCCTCGACCAGGTCGTCGCCGCCGCCCGCAAGGCCGCCGACGAACGCGAGAAGGGCTACCGCGAACGGGCGCTGAAGCTTTACCCGTGGATTTGCGGCCGCTGCGCCCGTGAATTCACGCACACCAACCTGCGCGAACTGACCGTGCATCACCGCGACCACAATCACGACAACAATCCGGCCGACGGCAGCAACTGGGAGTTGTTGTGTCTGTACTGCCACGACAACGAACACCAGAAGCAGATCGAGGCCGACCGCGGCTATACCGACAGCCGCAACAACGCCTCGATGGCCACCCATTCGCCGTTTGCCGCGCTGAAATCGCTGCTCGACAAAGACAAATAAGCGATGCAGCGCCCGCAACGCCCCAGCCCGGCGGCTACCGACCGGGGCACCCGCATCGCCCTGCTGTTTGCGCTGGTCGCCCAGCGCCTCGACAGCTACTACGAACACGGCCAGGAATTCACCCCGGCCCAGGGCGCCACCCTCGCCGCCGACTGGCTCGCCCGCAGCAGGCGCAGCCTGGCGCAGGAAGACCGCCTCCATCTCTCCCGCCTGAGCGACGACATGGCGCGCGCCATGCGCAGCACGCTCTCCCGCGAGGCCGGCCTGTTCACCGCCCACGAAATGATGCAGGCGCTCGACCCCAACTACCATTCGGAACTGGCCCAGCAGCTGATGATCGAATGCGAGCGGCTGCTCGACAGCGACTGAAGCACGCTAAGCTGCCAAGGAGCGCCGAAGAACGGCACCAATTCACGGACAGGCTTGTCCGAGCTTTCGTTGCCGAATGGAGAAACGCATGAACAACGAAAAACCCCTGCTCATCGAAGTCGTCTCGGATGTCGTCTGTCCCTGGTGCTTCATCGGCCAGCGCCGGCTGGCGCGCGCCATCGATATCGTGCGCGCCGAGGTGCCCGATTTCCGGCATGAAATCCGCTGGCGCCCCTTCTTCCTCAACCCGGACACGCCGCCGGCAGGCGAACCCTACCTGCCCTTCCTGGTGCAGAAATTCGGTAGCCGGGCGCAAGTCGAAGGCATCTGGCAGCGCATCCGCGAAATCGGCGTCTCGCTGGGCATCGACTACCGCTTCGAGAAAATCGAGGTGCGCGCCAACACGCTAGCGGCGCACCGCCTGATCCACTGGGCCCAACAACAAGGCGACGCCGCCGGGCTGGTCGAAGAACTGTTCAAGGCCCAGTTCGAACAGGGCGAAAACGTCGGCGACCCAGAAGTCCTCGCCCGGGTCGCCGCCGCCTGCGGTCACGACCCGGCCACCATGCTCGCCTACCTCGAATCCGGCGAGGACGCCGCCACCGTCCAGCAAATGGAACGCGAATCCCGAAGCTGGGGCGTCAGCTCCGTCCCGACCTTCGTCTTCGCCCGCCAGTCAGGCATACAGGGGGCCGAAGAACCCCGCGTGCTGGCGGATGGGATTCGGCAGGCGTGGGCTGCGGTGGTGAGGTGAGGCGGGATTTGCCGCCCTAGCGGGCTGAGCCCGACAGAAAATCCAGAAGCGCTGCCGCCGGGCCTGTCAGGGTCGCGTCGCTGGTGGTGCACAGCAGCAGTTTCCGGTTCGCCCACGGGTCTGCCAGCGGCAGCCAATCGATTTTCGGGCTGGCCAGGCGGCGGGCGGTGGTTTCGGGAAGAATCGCGATGCCGACCTCGTCCGCGACGAGGCTCACTACGGCGTCCAGGCTGCGTACCCGCACGCGGTAGTGGATGCCGCGCCCGTACTGGATGGCCTGGTTTTGTATGAAGCGGCTCAGGCCGCTTTCGGACGGCAGGCCGACGAAGGGATACTGCAGGAGATCGGTGAATGGCACGCTGACTTTCTGTCGCGGGCGCTGCGCGGTGGGAAATACCGCCACCAGTCGATCCTCGCGGAAGAAACGGGTGTTCAGGCCCTCGGTCCGGACGTAGTCGGCGACGATGCCGATGTCGGCCTGCTCTTGGCGCATCGCGGACAGCACATCCTGGCTGCCCAGTTCGCGCAGATCGATATCAAGCGCCTGGTGTTCGACCAGGAAGCGGCCGATCAGCGGCGGCAGATATTCCGTCATCGCGGCGGTATTGCACAGGACCCGGACGGTGCTGCGGACGCCATGCGCGAAGGCGGCCATTTCAGCGTGCAGCATCTCCAGTTCGCGCTCCAGCCGGCCGGCATGCCTGAGCAGCGTCCGCCCGGCGTCGGTCAGTTTGACGCCGTGTTTCGAGCGCTGCAGCAGCGCCGTGCCCAGGGCATGCTCCATTTTCTGCAAGCGCGTGCTGGCGGCGGCCAGCGAAAGATGCACATTTTCTGCGCCACGGGTGATCGATCCCGCCTCGGCAATGCTCGCGAAGACGTGCAGGTCGTAAGTGGAAATGCGATGCGGCAAGACGGATCGATTGAGCGGCATGGTCGTCATCCTTCGGTTTTGGCAGAGGTTACCATCGCCAAGCTGTGATCGACAGGCGCCATCCTCTGACAGATTATGAAGGTATGGACACCGATACGTATCTGATCATTGCTGCCGTATTTCTTGCCGCCGGGGTGGTCAAGGGAATCTCCGGGCTGGGACTGCCGACCATTTCGATGGCGCTGCTCAGCTTGCTGATGGCGCCGGCCAAGGCCGCGATGCTCATGGTCCTGCCTTCGTTTGCGACCAATATCGCGCAGTGCTTCGGTCCGCATTGGCGGCGCCTGGCCCGGAATTTCTGGCCGCTGTGGGCTTGCCTGGCGCTGCTCACCCTCTACAGCCCGCTCGCCAGCATCGAGACGGCGGGAAGTCGGGCCACCGCGATCCTCGCTGTCGTGCTGATCGCCTATGGAACCTGGGGCCTATGGAAGCCGGAGTTGCCGGAAATCCGCGCAGAATCCCGGTCGACCGCAGCGCTCGTCGGTACCTTGTCCGGTCTGGTCGCGGCAGCGACCGGCGTGTTCGTGATGCCGCTGGTGCCTTACCTGCAGTCGCTGCGCCTGGCCAAGGAGGAGTTCATTCAAGGGCTGGGGATCAGTTTCATGATTGCCACCGTGGCGCTGAGCATCCGGCTTGGCGTGGCCAATGCGGATGAACTGCTGGCCAACCTGCCCGGCTGCGCGACGGCCCTGGTCACCGCCTTTCTGGGCCTCTGGATAGGTGCCCGACTGCGGGGGCGGCTGAATCCGACCCAGTTTCAGCGCGCGCTTTATGGCGTTTTTATCGCGCTCGGCTTGATCATGCTGAGCCGGGCCCTGTGAAGACTCCCAAGGCGAGCGCTCGGAAAGCGCCGGCGCAGGCCCTGGAGCGGGCTTACCGTATGGCGCTGGGTGTGGAGGCTGCCGCGCGGCAAAGATTGGGCGATGGCGATCCCGCTTTCGTCGATCTGACGCAGTGGTTGCTGGCCGCCGAACTCCTCAGCCTCCTCGATGAACTGCGCGCGGGCTTACTGGCCCCGCTCGATCCGCGCTCATGACATCGTCGATCACCACGCCGTCGCGAGGCCGGCCGACGGGCAACAAAAAGGCCGGTGGGTTTTCCCCTACCGGCCTTTTTATGGGCGGCGACAGTTTTTACTGAACCTGCTGAATCCCGGCGATCACCCAGCCACGGCTGCCGTCGGTCGGCTTCATCATGTGCCAGATTTCCGAGAAGTTCTCGACCGGGCCGTTGCGTTCTTCGCGGATCTGGCCGTTGAAATGCACGCTGACGACGTAACGGCTGGCTTCCTCGGCGACGTCGATGACCTGGGCGTCGAGCTGGACGACATCGGTTTCCTGCGTCGCGCCGTTGCGCTCGGCGATGGCCATCTTGATCTCGGCGAACATTTCCGGCGAGGTGAATTCGCGGATGTCGTCGAGGTTGCCGGCGTCGTTGGCGGCCTGCAGGCGGATGAAGTTGACCTTGGCGTTGCGCACGAAGCCCTCGGCGTCGAAATCGGCCGGGATGTTGCCGCTACCCGTCGACTCAAGCGCTTCGGCTGCCGGCGTGAAGCCAGAAGAACCGCCGGCCGGAGTGAAGTCCGGACGGGTGACATTGCCCGGCTGGCCGCCGTAGTTGGCGCCGGCCCCGGCGTACTGCATGCCTTGTGCCTGAGCACCGGCCTTCTTGCGCATGAAGAAGGCGATGGCGCCGATGACGACCATGGCGAGCAGGGCGATCATCATGAAATTGGCCAGCCCTTCGCCGAAACCGAGGTGCGAAGCCAGGGCGGCCAGGCCGAGACCGGCGGCCAGACCGGCGATCGGACCCATCCAGGAACGCTTGGGCTGGGCCTGTTGGGCCGGCGTGGCAGCCTGCTGCTGACGCGGCGCCTGCTGGACATTCTTGCTCGGCGGCGTGGCCTGACGCTGCATGCCGAACGAACCGCCGCCACCCATGCGCTTGGCTTCCGCATCGTTGATGTTCAGCGTGAAGCCGAGAACGACGGCAGCTGCCATTGCAATGAACTTGTTCATGTTTGTCTCCTTCGGACAGTAATGTCCCGCGATTGTACGCAGCCGAAGCATCCATTAAAAACAGCGTATCGCTGCAGGATGCTTCGGCAAAAACTGACGGTCAGGCTTGGAACAGGGCCGCTGCCACCGCCGGATCGGCGGGGAAATAGAAATGCACGTAGGAGGCGGTCAGCCGTTGCCGGCGGTAGATGGCCTCGCCCTCACGGCCGTCGGCAGTGACGGCGCGGCACAGTGGCGGCAGCGGTGTTTCGCTCTTCGAATAATGGAAGGTATGGCCGGCCAGCCGGCCTTCGGGCAGTTCGGCGAATTGCGTGCCGAGCGCTGCCAGCCGCTGCTGCATGACCGCCCGCCCGGGCAGCAGGCCGGCGAAGCGGTGGGCTTGGCCGGTTTTGTCGACGACTTCCTCGAACAGGCTCATCATGCCGCCGCATTCGGCGAGTAGCGGTTTGCCGGCGTCGACGTGGGCGTGCAATGCCTGCCACAGGCCGGCGTTGGCGCTCAGTGCGGCGGCGTGCAGTTCCGGGTAGCCGCCGGGCAGCCAGACAGCGTCGCACTCAGGCAGCGCATCGCCGGCGACTGGCGAAAAGAAGCGCAGCTCGGCGCCAAGCGCCTGCAGGGTTTCCAGGTTGGCCGGGTAGATGAAGCCGTAGGCGGCGTCGCGGGCGATGGCGATGCGCCGGCCGGCAAGTAGCGGCGGCACGGTCGGCGGTGGTGCGTCGCCGAAAGATACCGGTTCAGGCAGGTCGACGGTGGCACTTTCAGCCAGCGCGTCGGCCAGCCGGTCGAGGCGGGCTTCGAGATCGTCGATCTCGGCCGCCTGGAGCAGGCCGAGGTGGCGTTCGGGCAGGCTGTCGCCGCTTTTCGGCAAGGCGCCGAACCAGCCCACGCCGGGCGCCAGGCATTCCTTGAGCATCTCGGCGTGGCGGGCGCCGGCAACGCGGTTGGCCAGCACCCCGGCAAACGGCAGGCCGGGCCGGTAGGTGGCCAGCCCGTGAGCCACCGCGCCGAAGGTCTGGGCCATGGAGCCGGCATCGATCAGCGCCAGCACGGGGATACCGAAGCGTTCGGCGATGTCGGCCGCCGACGGTTTGCCATCGAACAAACCCATCACGCCTTCGATCAGGATCAGGTCCGACTCGGCCGCCGCCCGCGCCAGCCGCCAGCGCGCATCAGCCTCGCCGCACATGCCGAGGTCGAGGTTCTGGCACGGCCGGCCGCTGGCGAAGGCATGAATCTGCGGATCGAGGAAATCCGGACCGCATTTGAAAACGGTGACGCGCCGTCCCTGGCGCGCATGCAGCCGCGCCAGCGCGGCGGTAACGGTAGTCTTGCCCTGGCCGGAGGCAGGGGCGGCGATAAGCAGGGCGGGGCAGGCGGGCATCAGTGATTAGCAGACAGTTGTGTTGATAGCCGGCGGGATTCTCGCACGCGAGACCAGATTCAGGCTGCCCTTCGGCGGTGTGCCTGATCGCGGTTGCTCAATCGAGCAGTTCGATTTCGCCGTAGTGCAGGCGGACTAGGTCTTTTGCCGCCAGTTGCTTGAGCGCCTGGTTGACGCTTTGGCGGCTGATGCCCAGCATCCGCCCCAGAACTTCCTGACCGATACGAATGCGCTGGCGGGGGATATCACGACTGCCATAGCCCTGCGCCAGCAGGCGCAACCGCCGCAGTACGCGCTCCTCAAGGGGGAGTTGCGCCAGCTCCTCGAGCACGGCAAAGCTCACCCGCAGTTTGCGACAGGACAGGCGGGCGATGTCGCGCCAGTATTGCGGACGGGTTTCCAGCCATCGTTCCAGTCCGGCCCCGGGTATCACCAGGACTTCGCCGGGGAGATCGGCGATGGCATCGTGGGTGCGTGGCTGGCCATCGATCACCGAGATTTCCCCAAACCACTGGTAGGGCTCCAGGTGAGCAAGGACTGCGGCCCGACCATCGGCATCATGGGCGCCAATGTGCACGGCGCCGGCGATCACGCAGTACATGCCGCTGGCCGGGCTGCCCCGGGTGAACAGTGCTTCGCCCACCTCCAGGCGGCGCACAACGGCCATGCTCAGCAAGGCCTGCTGCAACGGCGGCGGGCAACTCGCAAACCAGTCGTCGCTCTGCAGCGCGGCCTGCAAAGTCTTCGGGGCGGGGGGCAACGGGTCCATCGTCGGCATTGTCAAAATTCTGACAGACTCTGGCCGGCCCGTGGTGCATCCTGCGTACAAACAACACGGAGACCATGATGACCCCTTCGACCACCCTGCTGGTGAGCTACGCGCGTTATCACCGCGACCCCCGCAATATTGCCACCCACTACGCGGGCATCCCCCTGATCATCTTTGCCATTGGCGTTCTGCTGGGGCGCCTGCAGTTTTCCCTGCTCGGATTACCCCTGAACGGCGCCGTGATGCTTTGGGCATTGGCTGCCGCCTGGTACCTCTATCAAGGCGTGAGCGTGGTGACCATGGCGACCATCGCCGTGACCGGCCTGCTGGTGATGTTTGCGCAGCCGTTCGCTCAGGCCGCGCTGCTTCCCTGGCTGGCCGTTGGCCTGGGTAGCTTCGTCGTCGGCTGGGCATTCCAGCTCGTCGGGCATGTTTGGGAGGGGCGCAAGCCTGCTTTTGTCGATGACATCCGCGGTCTGCTCGTCGGCCCCATGTTTGTGACGGCCGAAGTCTGGTTTGCCCTGGGGGGCGGCAAGTCGTTGCGCGATCAGATCGACGCCGAAGCCGGCCCGGTGGCGCGCCAGACCCCTCGTCCGACCGGGCAGGCATGAAACCAGCGCCACGCTTTCTGGTCATGGGCGCCGGCAGCGTTGGCTGCTACCTGGGGGGCTGCCTGCAGCATGCGGGCGCGCAGGTCGATTTCGTCGGTCGGCCCCTTGTGCTGCAGACCTTGCGCACGCACGGCCTGCGCCTGAGCGACCGCGATGGTCGGAACCAGTTCCTGGCGCCGGCGCAATTGCGGCTTCACGAGCAGGTTCCCACTGCTTGTCATCCCGATCTGGTGTTGCTGTGTGTTAAAAGCCGTGCCACTGAAGCGGCTGCGCAGGCGCTTGAACGCCATCTGGCAGCAGGCACCCCGGTGCTGTCGCTGCAGAATGGCCTGCACAACGTGACGCTGGCGCAAGCCGTGGCGCCAGGTCTGAATTGGCTGGCTGGCATGGTGCCGTTCAATATTGCCGAAATCGGCCCGGGTTGTTTTCACCGTGGCAGCGATGGCCAGTTGGCAGCCGAGGAGCATGCCCCGCTAGCTCGCAGTGCCGATTGGTTTGCCCAGGCCGGTGTGCCGCTGGCCCTGCACGCCGACCTGAAACCGATACAACGGGGCAAGCTGCTGCTCAACCTCAACAATCCGGTCAATGCGCTTTCCGGTCTGCCGTTACGTGCCCAATTGCTGGACGCGGGGTACCGCCAGCAGTTTGCCGGCTTGATGCGCGAGGCGCTGGCGCTGATGCGGCTGGACGGGGCAGAGCCGGCCGCGCTGACGCCCCTGCCCTGGAATCTGTTGATCCGTATCCTGTGCTTGCCGACGCCGCTGTTTCGCCTGATTGCCGCTCGCTTGCTGCGTATTGATCCGCAGGCCCGTTCCAGCATGGCGGATGATCTGGCTGCCGGGCGGCCGACCGAGATCGACGTGCTCTGCGGCGAGATCGTGCGTCTGGCCGAGCGGCTAGGTCGCCGCGCCCCACTGAACGAGGCCATGGTCGCCCGTATCCAGACCCTGAGCACCCGCCCGACGACTACACCATGATGACGACGACCCAACGCGATGCGGGCTTGAGCCTGCTGCTGGCTTGCCTTTTTCTCGCCCTGTGTTTTGGTGCTGCCGAATGGACGGCGGGAACGCCTTTGTTCTCCCTCTCGCCGCCGGGCGGCGGTCCCGCCGATATGGCCGAGTCCTTGCGCCAGGACCTGCACCTGACCTTTTTCACCATCTGGGCCGCGTTGCTGCTGGCCGCGCCAGCGCTGGCGCTGTTGCCCAGCATCAACCGCTCGCGCCAGGCCTGGCGTTGGTGGCGCATCAGCTGGAGTGCTTCCCTGGTGGTGTTCGCCGTGCACTTCTACTGGGCCGTGGTCATCATTTTCGACAACGACTGGTCGCGCATCCTGAACACTCCCCGGGTAACGGTGCCGCGTCTGGACACCGTATTCGCCGTCTGGTGGGTGATTGACGTCTGCCTGGCCTGGACCTGGCAGACCAGGGCGTACTGGATGCTCTGCCAACGCTGGGCGTTGCATCTGCTGGCCTTTGTCCTCTTCTTCGTGGGGGCGGCGCGCGAGGGCGAGTTGCCGATTTCCCGTGTGCTCGGCTGGACCATGGCGGTACTTGTGTTCATCGGTTTGCTGAGCCGACTGTTCCGCCGGAATTCGGGCGCGTTCCGGCCGTAGTCGAAACGCCTCGCTTAGTCCCGGGGAATCACCACTCCAGCCCCGGCATCGCCTTGACCCCGGCCTGGAAGGCGTGTTTTTCCATGCCGATGTCGCTGACCGTATCGGCCGCGTCGCGCAGTGCCTGCGGCGCGGCGCGACCGGTGACGATGACGTGCTGCATGGCCGGGCGCGAGAGCAGCTTGGCGATGACGGCATCGAGGTCGAGCCAGCCGTACTTGAAGGCGTAGGTCATTTCGTCGAGGACGACCAGGCTGATCTCGGGGTCGGCCAGGTGCTGGCAGGCAACGTCCCAGGCAGCCTGGGCGGCCTTGGCATCGCGTTCCTTGTCCTGGGTCTCCCAGGTGAAGCCTTCGCCGCCAACATGCCAGGCGACGTTCGGCTGCTGGCGGAAAAAGGCTTCCTCGCCGGTATCCGAGCGGCCCTTGACGAACTGGATGACGCCGACCTTGAGGCCGTGGCCGAGCGCCCGGGCGACGACGCCAAAAGCGGCCGAGGACTTGCCCTTGCCGTTGCCGGTGTTGATCACCAGCACGCCGCGTTCCTGCTGGGCGGCGTCGATCTTGCCGTCGATCACGGCTTTCTTCTTCTGCATGCGTTGTTCGTGACTGGTCGTCATCAGGCTTACTCCGGGATGAAACAGCGCTGGCCGCGGTCTTCGATCTGCCGCAGGCCGTGGCCGTAGAGTTCGGACAGCGTTGCCGCTGTCAGGATGTCGTCGACTGCGCCCTGTTCGCAACGACCGTCGCCGTAGACCAGCAATGCCCGGTCGCAGAAGCGGTGGGCCAGTGCCGGGTCGTGCAGGACCATGACGACGGCGGCGCCGCAGTCGCGGGCGGTGCCGGCGAACAGTTCGAGGACGGCCATCTGGTGGTTGAGGTCGAGGTGCGACAAGGGTTCGTCGAGCAGGTAGAGCGTCGCCGCCTGGGTCAGCAAGGTGGCGATGGACAGGCGCTGGCGTTCGCCGCCGGACAGTGTGTGTACCTGGCGGGCTTCCATGCCGGCCAGACCGAGGGCTTTCAGCGCGCCGCGCGCCAGTTCGGCGTCGCGCTTCGATTCCCAGTCCCAGCGGCCGAGATGGGGGTGGCGGCCGGTGAGCGCGGTTTCGAGCACGGTCGAGCCGAACGGATCGTTCTGGAACTGACCGAGCCAGGCCCGGCGCAGTGCCGCCTGGCGCGGCGGCAGCAAGGCGCAGTCCTCGCCGTCGAGCAGCACGGCACCGGCCTGCGGCGGACGCAGGCCGGCCAGCGTTGATAGTAGCGTCGACTTCCCGGCGCCGTTGCGGCCGAGGATGGCCAGCCGTTCGCCCGGCTGCAGGCTGAGGTTGAGGCAGTCGACGACGGTGTTGCCGCCGATTTCGACGCTGAGCTGGCGGGCTTCGAGCAAGGGGGCGCTCATTTCGGCTGCCTTGACAGCAGGAACAGGAAAACCGGCACGCCGATCAGTGCGGTGAGTACACCGACCGGCAGTTGCAGGGGCGCGATCACTGTGCGGGCGGCGGTGTCGGCCAGCACCAGGAGTGAGCCGCCAGCGAGTACGGTGGCCGGTAGCAACAGGCGTTGATCGTTGCCGGTGGCGAGTCGGACCAGGTGCGGGACGACCAGGCCGACGAAACCGATCGAGCCGGCGGTGGTCACCGAGGCGGCGGTGGCCACCGAAGCCAGCAGATAGACGGTGTAGCGCAGCCGCCCGACCGCCACGCCCAGCGCCTGGGCCTGCATCAGGCCGCGCGACAGCAGGTTGAGTTCGCGGGCGAACGGCATGGCGCAGGCCAGTGCGACCACCAGCGCCAGTGCTGCCGGCCACCAGGTGAAGGTCTGACCGAGATCGCCCATCAGCCAGAACAGCATGCCGTGCAGCTTGCCTTCGTCGGCAATCGACAGCATCAGCGCGATCAGTGCGCCGCAACCGGCGGCGACGATGACGCCGGTGAGCAGCAGGCGGGTCTGCGTCCAGCTGCCGTCGCCATGCGCCAGTCCGAAGACCAGGAACATGGCACCGAGCGCGCCGGCAAAGGCGAGTCCGTCGATAGCCAGCAGCGGCAGCCCGATCAGGATGCCGAACATGGCGCCGACGCCGGCCCCGCCCGAGATACCGAGCACGTAAGGATCGGCCAGCGGATTGCGCAGCAGCACCTGCATCAGCGCCCCGGCCAGCGCCAGCAAGCCGCCGCAGGCGAAGCCGGCGAGTGCTCGTGGCAGGCGCAATTGCACGACCATGTCAGCCGCCCCGTCGCCGTGCCCGAACAACGCGGCGACGATGTCGGGCAGCGGCACCTTGAGGCTGCCCGCCGACAGGGCCAAGGCGAAACTCGCCAGCGCCAGCAGGCTGAGCGCGGAGAGAATCAGGAAGGCACGGCGGCGGGTGGGCATGGATTATTTCGGACTGTAGCGGATGCCGATGAAGGCGTTGCGCCCCGGGGTGGCGTAGGTGTTGACGAGTATATAGTCCCGGTCAAAGAGGTTGTTGACGCGGGCAAATACGCTCCAGGCCGGGGCAAAGCGGTAGGCGGCGTAGAGGTTGACCAGTGTATAGCTGCCCATATCCACTTTCGGGCCGGTGGACGGATACTCATGACGTTTGCCAGTGAACTGGAATTCGGTTCGCCAGTTCCATGGACCAATCTCCTGCCCAGCTGAAGCGTTGGCCGAATGCCGGGCGCGCCTGGGCAATTGCCTGCTGTTCTTCTGGTCTTTTGCGTCTAGCCAGTCGTAATTGAAGGCCAGATCGAAGCCGCGCAGTCTGCCTTGCCAGTTCAAAGTGGCGCCTTCAATTCTGGCGGTGTCGATATTGGTCGGGGTGGTGACTGCGCCGACCTGGGTCCAGGAGATCATGTCCTTGATGTGGTTGAGATACCAGGTCAGTGACAGAGCGTGATTTCCGGCTTCATGGTGAATCGTTATTTCGCGGTTTACTGCTGATTCTGGACGTACGTCCGGGTTCCCGATGTAGCCGCTTTTCAGGGGGTAATAGAGATCGTTGAACGTAGGCGCTTTGAACGCCGTGCCAATACTGGCACTGGCTCGCCAATTGGGCGTTAGACGATAGCCATAAGCAAGGGAGCCGGTGGTCTTGTCACCGAAAAGCGAGTCGTCATCATGGCGAATGCTTCCCTGCAGGCGATGTTGGCCAAAGCCGCGGTTCCAGCCCAGTTGAACGGAATCGTTTTGGCGTGTTTTTTCCGCGTAGTTGTCCGACGTCGTGATGGATTGTCGCGTGCTTTCCAGTCCGACCAGAAGATTGCCCCAGCGAGTATTCAGGTCGTGTTGCCACGAATACAGATTCTGATCGGTGTTGAACCGGCTATCGAACAAACCGTTACGCAGGTTGTCGGAATAATCGTTGCTGCGCCCGAATGTGAGTGTGCTGTTCCAGTTCGGGTTGATCTTGTTTTTCAATACCAAGGAGCCGTTGCCGTTCCGGGTCTTGCTCACCCAGTCGTTGGTAGCGCCACTGCCGTCATAACGGCTCATTCCGTCCGCATGAAGTGCCGACAGCAGCACTTCATGGCCCGGAGCGAAGGTATAACCCAGACGCGCCGATGCCGCGAGGTTGTGAAAACCATCCTTGTCCGGGTTGGCTGTAGTTGTCCAGGGGCGACTGTTGAAGCCCTTGGTGCTCTCGTGAGACACGGTTGCGCCATAGTTCCAGCCATTCTGTTTGCCAGACATGCTCACACTGCCATTTTGCGTACCGTAGTTACCGGCACCGGCTTCGGCGGAGAAATGAAAGGTTTCTTCGCTGCGTCGGGTGAAGATCTGGACCACGCCGCCGATGGCGTCACTGCCGTACATTGCGGAGGCTGGACCGCGGATGATCTCGATGCGTTCAATCTGCGCAACGGGAATGCGAGACCAGGAAACGTTCCCGTTAGTTGCCGAGCCCATTCGCATGCCATCGACAAGAAGCAGGGCGTGTTTGCCGTTAGTGCCTCGGATGAGCAGCGATGATTCGGCGCCCCAGCTGCCGTTGGCAACGATCTGTATGCCCGGCTGGGCAGCCAGGATCTGTTCGAGATTGGTGTGGCCGGCGGCTTCAATCTCGTTGCGCTCGATCACGCTGACATCGGTCAACACTTCGCTGACCCGCATCGGCTGGCGTGTCGCGGTGACCACCATGGTGTCGAGGCTGGCAAGCTGCTCCGTGGCCTGCAGTGGTTGGCAAAAAGCGAGCGGTAACAATACCGCCAGCGGCTTCAAACGTGAGTTCATGGATTTCCCCTTTCCGGCAGGCGTCCCCGCATGCCGGAATGCATTGACAAGGAAGTGCGCAGGGGAGAGGGCTGGTCAGGAACCGGCACCACCACCCCGTGGTACTTCCGCTAGGTGTGCAAGGCCGGTATCCGGGCTCACAAGTCTTGACGTATCGCCTTCCCAGGTTTCCCCAGTGGCTTCGTGATACGCCCGCACTTGCTTACCGTTGCGGGGGCAGCAGCGGCTTGGTCTCGTTGGAGACGCACCGCTTTCCCGTTTAACTGCGCTTGGTGAAAACCGCGCGCAGCACCTGACACGGCGCGCATTCTAGCGCGCCTGGCCGGGAGATGCGAATGCCAATGGCGTCGACAGTCGATAAAACACTTTGAAAATAGCTGCTTAGTCCTTGACCGGGCAGCATTTGTCCCTCTATAGTGCGCGCCATGAATAGCGAATTCGAAGCGCTCGAAGCCAAGATCGATCAGGTCGTCGCCCTGGTGCACCAGTTGCGTGCCGAGAACGAAGTCCTGAAGAACCAGATAGCCACGGCCGAGGCCGAGCGTCTGCACTTGCGCTCGACGATGACGGCTGCCCGCGAGCGGCTGGAAGGCCTGATGGACAAGCTGCCCGAGGATGCCTGAGATGAGTGCCGAGCAGAATTTCCTCGACGTCAAGATCATGGGCCGCGAATACCGCGTTGCCTGCCGGCCGGAGGAGCGCGATGCGCTGCTGGCAGCGGTTGATCTGGTCGACAACAAGATGCGCGAAATCGCCCAGAAGACCAAGAGCACCATCGCCGAACGCGTGGCGGTGATGGCCGCGCTGAACATCGCCCACGAACGCCTGGCGGCGCCGGCTGGCGAGGCTGCCGAAGAAGCGCTTGCGTCGACCGACACGAAGCGTAGAATCGAAGACATGGGAGCACGGCTTGATGCCGTGCTGGCACCCCAGCAGCAACTGGATCTCTGAGTCGCTGCGGGATTGCCCGCCGAGTGTTCCCTGCGGTGTTTGTTAAGGCCATATATTCCTTGAACCAATGCTGATTGGCATCGGTTGCGGACCAAGACTCCGCTGTTGTGCGCGTTCTTCGTCGAATGTGCCTGATGCGGAAGGAAAGCAGCCACTCTGAACCCAGGTTCAGGATGCCGGCCTGACGGCACTCGCGGGGACTTTTACCAAACAGGTGGCAGCTTCTGCCACCTGTTTTCATTTGCAGGGTGGTGATGGAAATCGAGTGGCTGCTGGCCTATCTGCTGTTGGGCGCGTTTGTCGGGTTTTTTGCCGGTCTGCTCGGCGTGGGCGGCGGCGGCATCATGGTCCCCGTATTGACCACCCTGTTTGCCGCGCAAGGGTTTCCCCGCGAGCATCTGGTTCATGTCGCGCTGGGGACGTCGATGGCGGCCATTGTGATGACCTCGATTGCCAGTCTGCGTGCGCATCATGCCCACGGTGCGGTGCGCTGGGACATCGTGCGCGGCATCACGCCGGGTGTGCTGCTGGGCACTTTCGGCGGCACCTTCATCGCCTCGCGTGTGGATAGCGCGCCGCTGGCGATTTTCTTCGGCTGCTTCATGGCCTATGTGTCGCTGCAGATGATCCTCAACGTCAAACCCAAGCCGACCCGGGAGCTGCCCGGTCAGGCCGGCATGGTCGGCGTCGGTGGCGGCATCGGGCTGGTCTCGGCGCTGGTGGCGATCGGCGGCGGCTCGCTGTCGGTGCCGTTCATGACCTGGTGCAACGTCAGGATGCAGCACGCCATCGGTACTTCGGCGGCGATCGGCTTGCCGATCGCGCTGGCCGGGGCGCTGGGTTACCTGATCAACGGCTGGGGCAGCAGCGGCCTGCCCGACTGGTCCATCGGTTACGTCTATTTGCCGGCGCTGCTGTTGGTCAGCGCCGTGTCGACGTTTACCGCGCCGCTGGGGGCTCGCCTGGCGCATCGGTTGCCGGTGGCAACCCTGAAGAAGGTCTTTGCCGGTGTGCTGATCCTGCTCTCGGCGAAGATGCTGCACACCGTTTTCGGCAGTTGATCAGCGCGCCTTGAACACCGGTTTGCGCTTTTCCAGGAAAGCCGCCAGCCCTTCCCGGTAGTCCTCGGTGTCGAGGAAGGCGAAGGACGCGGCTTTTTCTTCGTCGCTCAGCGGGCGGCCGTCGAGCAGGCGGTGGATCCATTGCTTGTGCCAGGCCGCGACCAGCGGGGCGCCGTGGCCGATGCGGCGGGCCGTGGCATAGGCTTCGTCGATGACCTGCGGGTCGGCAACGACGCGCGTCAGCAGGCCTTTTTCATAGGCTTCGCGGGCGTTCAGGATGCGGCCTTCGAGCAGGATTTCCTTGACCACCGCCGGCCCGGCAAGACGCAGCAGGCCTTCCATTTCGCCCGGGTACATCGAAAAGCCGAGCTTGTTGATCGGTGCGCCGAAGCGCGCGCTTTCGCCGGCGATGCGCAGATCGCAGGCACCGGCGATTTCCAGCCCGCCGCCGATGCAGGCGCCCTGGATCAGGGCCACGGTCGGATGCGGGCAGTCGGCAATGGCATTCAGGGCGGCGGCGACCTCGCCGTGGTAGTGGAGCGCCTGTGCCAGCGTTGCCCGGGCGGTGACAAACTCTTCCAGGTCGCCGCCGGCGGCGAAGGCCTCGTTGCCGGCACCGCGGATGACCACGCAGCGGATGCCCGGATCGGCGGCCAGCTCGCGCATGTGCTGGCTCAGCGTCTGCCACATCGACAAGTCGATGGCGTTGAGTTTCCCCGGATTGTCCAGGGTCAGGGTGGCGATTTCCCCTTCGTTTGTCCGATTGATCTTGCCCATCATGGTTCTCCGTTTTTGCGGCATTTAGTGCAAAAGTCTTACATGCCGTCAGGTTGTTAAGTCTTATATAAGATACAATGCTGCCGCCGATTTACATCGGTAATTATTAATTAATAAGGAGAACAGAATGAGCAGCGTTATGTATGAGCGGATGCGGGAAAATCCCAAATTCCGCGAGCTGGTCGCCAAGAGGGGACGTTTCGCCTGGACTTTGGCAGCCATTGTCCTGACCATGTTCTACGGCTTCGTGATGGTCGTGGCCTTTGCGCCTGAATCGCTGGGCCAGCCGATTGCCGAAGGGTCCCGCTGGACCGTCGGCCTGGTCGCCGAACTTTTCATGTTTATCTTCTTCTGGGTGCTGACGGCCGTTTATGTCCGCAAGGCCAACACCGAGTTCGACGCGCTCTCGCAAGAGATCGTTCGTGACGCCTGGAAGGAGAACAAGTAATGCGCAAGATCGTTTCCACACTCGGGCTGCTGAGCCTGAGCACGCTGGCCATCGCCGCTGGCGATTCCCTCGGCCCGACCGAGCAGCAGGCGACCAACTGGCACGCCATCATCATGTTCTGCATCTTCGTGACGCTGACCATGGGCATCACCTACTGGGCGGCCAGCCGCACCAAGTCGACGTCGGACTTCTACACGGCCGGCGGTGGCATCACCGGTTTCCAGAACGGTCTGGCGATTGCCGGTGACTACATGTCGGCCGCCACGCTGCTCGGTCTGACCGCCATGGTCTACATGCAGGGTTACGACGGCTACATCTACATGCTGTGCTTCTTCGCCGGCTGGCCAATCATCCTGTTCCTGATGGCTGAACGCCTGCGCAACCTGGGCAAGTTCACCTTCTCCGACATCACCGCCTATCGCCTCGATCAGGGCAAGGTGCGCACGATGGCCGCGATTTCCTCGCTGACCGTCGTCTGCTTCTACCTGATTGCCCAGATGGTCGGTGCCGGTCAGCTGATCAAGCTGCTGTTCGGTCTGGACTACAACGTCGCCATCTTTGCCGTCGGCATCCTGATGATGGTTTACGTCACTTTCGGTGGCATGGTCGCGACGACCTGGGTGCAGATCATCAAGGCCGTCATGCTGCTGTCCGGCGGTACGCTGGTCATGTTCCTGGCGATGTCCTACTTCAACTTCTCCTTCACCAACGTGATGGATCAGGCGATGTCGGTGCACAAGCTGGGTGAGAAGCTGATGCATCCGGGTAGCCTGCTCGCCGATCCGATTACCGCCATCTCGCTCGGTCTCGGCCTGATGTTCGGTACCGCCGGCCTGCCGCACATCCTGATGCGCTTCTTCACCGTGACCGACGCCAAGGAAGCCCGCAAGTCGGTGCTCTACGCTTCCGGTTTCGTGGCCTACTTCTTCAACGTCATCTTCCTGATGGGCCTGACCGCGATCATCATCGTCGGCCAGAACCCGGACTTCTTCGAAGGCGGTGAAATCGGCAAGAAGCTGATCGGTGGCGGCAACATGGTTGCCATGCACCTGGCCAAGGCAGTTGGCGGCGACATGCTGCTCGGCTTCCTGGCTGCCGTAGCCTTCGCCACCATCCTGGCCGTTGTTTCGGGTCTGGCGCTGGCGGGTGCTTCGGCCATCTCGCACGACATCTACGCTCGCGTGATCAAGAAGGGTACGGCTTCGGAAGCGGCTGAAATCCGCGTTTCCAAAATCGCCACCATCTGCCTCGGCTTCGTCGCCATCGTCCTCGGCATCGCCTTCGAAAAGCAGAACATCGCCTTCATGGTCGGTCTGGCCTTCGGCGTTGCCGCGGCTGCCAACTTCCCGGTGCTGATCCTGTCGATGTACTGGAAGGGTCTGACCACCCGTGGCGCGCTGATGGGCGGTTACGGCGGTCTGGTCTCGGCCGTGCTGTTCGTGCTGTTCTCGAAGTCGGTGTGGGTCGATGTGCTGGGCAATGCTGCTCCGCTCTTCCCCTACACCCAGCCGGCCCTGTTCGCCATGCCGATCGCCTTCCTGCTGGCCTGGATCGGTTCGACGACGGACGCCAGCGTTCGCGCGCAGGCCGAGAAGGAAGCCTTCGGCGACCAGTACGTGCGTGCCCAGACCGGTTTCGGTGCAGCCTCTGCATCCAACCACTAAGCGGTACTGAAAGTAGAAACCCCCTGACGAGTTGCCTCGTCAGGGGGTTTTGTTTTTGTGGCAGGTGTTTTTCAGGTCAAGCGCTTTTCAGGTTCTGCGCATCCATGCGCGCCAGCGCTTCGCGGCCGGACAACAGGTGATCGTGCATTTCGCGCTCGGCCTTGGCGGCATCGCCGGAGAGCATGCTGGCCAGGATGGCACGGTGCTCGTCGAGCGACTGCTGCAGGCGGCCTTCCAGCGACAGCGAGTGCAGGCGCGACAGTTTCAGCACCTTGCGCAGATCCTGGATGACCGAAAGCAGCCAGCGGTTGCCTGACAATTCCTGGATTTTCTTGTGAAATTCCTGGTTGGCCTCGAAAAAGGCATCGATACGACCGTCGCGGGCTGCCGACTCCAGCTTTTCGTGAATCGCCTTGAGTGCCGCCAGATCGGCGGTCTTGGCGCGCTTCACGGCTTCGAAGGCGCAACGGCCTTCGAGCATGGCCATCAGCGGGAAGATGTCGTCGAGGTCGCGGCGGGAAATTTCCGTGACGTAGCAGCCGCGGCGCGGCTTGAGTTCGACCAGCCCTTCCGAGGCCAGGACTTTCAGTGCCTCGCGTAGCGGGGTGCGTGAAATGCCATATTGTTCGGCGAGCTTTTGCTCATCGATCCACATGCCGGGTGTCAGTTCGTGCGCGAAGATGCGTTGCCGCAGTCGTTCGGCGACTTCCTGGTAAAGCGCGGTGGGTGCAATGCGATTCATGGTGATGGTGTGGTCTCGGTGGGCAAGCTCGGTGCGTTGCCGACTTGCTTCCATAATTATGGATACAGTATTATGTAGGGCTGACCATGTCAAGCCGGGTGCGAAAGCGTAGAATTTTGAATTCTGCATCATCGGCCCGAAAAAATCGAATCGGCGAGAGGTGTTTCATGTCTGAAAAGTTCTTTGATTCCAATAACCTGGATGTCTGGGAAAAGGCTGCGGCCAAGCAGTCCCCGGGTGGCGACGTCAACAACCTGGTGTGGAATACCCCCGAAGGCCTTGCGGTCAAGGCCTTGTACACGAAGAAGGATGTCGAGAGCCTCGAGTTCGCCGATACCCTGCCGGGCGTCGCCCCTTTCCTGCGCGGCCCGCAACCGACGATGTACGCGGTCAAGCCGTGGACCATCCGTCAGTACGCCGGTTTCTCCACTGCCGAAGCCTCCAACGCCTTCTACCGCAAGGCGCTGGCCGCCGGCGGCCAGGGCGTGTCGGTGGCTTTCGACCTGGCCACGCACCGCGGCTACGACTCGGACAACGCCCGCGTCACCGGTGACGTCGGCAAGGCCGGCGTGGCGATCGACTCGGTCGAGGACATGAAGATCCTGTTCGACGGCATCCCGCTCGACAAGGTCTCGGTGTCGATGACGATGAACGGCGCCGTGCTGCCCATCCTCGCCGGCTACATCGTTGCCGCCGAAGAGCAGGGTGTCAGCCAGGACAAGCTGTCCGGCACGATCCAGAACGACATCCTCAAAGAATTCATGGTGCGGAACACCTACATCTATCCGCCCAAGCCGTCGATGAAGATCATCGCCGACATCTTCGGCTACACCGCGCAGCACATGCCGAAGTTCAACTCGATCTCGATTTCCGGGTATCACATCCAGGAAGCCGGCGCCAACCAGGCGATCGAGCTGGCCTTCACGCTGGCCGACGGCATGGAATACGTGCGCACCGGCATCGCTTCCGGCATGGACGTCGACACCTTCGCTGGCCGTCTGTCCTTCTTCTGGGCCGTCGGCATGAATTTCTACCTGGAAATCGCCAAGATGCGCGCCGCCCGTCTGCTGTGGCACCGCATCATGACCAAGTTCGAAGCCAAGAGCCCGAAGTCGATGATGCTGCGCACGCACAGCCAGACTTCCGGCTGGTCGCTGACCGAGCAGGACCCGTACAACAACGTCGTCCGCACCACCATCGAAGCGATGGCGGCGGTCTTTGGCGGCACCCAGTCGCTGCACACCAACGCGCTCGACGAAGCGATCGCACTGCCGACCGAGTTCTCGGCCCGCATCGCCCGCAACACCCAGTTGATCATCCAGGAAGAGACGCACATCACCAACGTCATCGATCCGTGGGCCGGTTCCTACATGATGGAAAGGCTGACCCAGGACATGGCCGACAAGGCCTGGGGCATCATCCAGGAAATCGAGGCCATGGGCGGCATGACCAAGGCCGTCGAATCCGGCTGGGCCAAGATGCAGGTCGAGACCTGCGCCGCCGACAAGCAGGCGCGCATCGACTCGGGCAAGGATGTCATCGTCGGCGTCAACAAGTACAAGCTGGCCAAGGAAGACGCGATCGACATCCTCGACATCGACAACCACGCCGTCCGCGAAGCGCAGATTGCCCGCCTCAAGAGCATTCGCGCCAGCCGCGACAGCGCCGCCGTCAATGCTGCGCTCGACGCGCTGACGAAGGCCGCCGAAAGCGGTGAAGGCAACCTGCTCGACCTGACCGTCAAGGCGATCCGCCTGCGCGCCACGGTCGGCGAAGTGTCGGATGCGCTGGAAAAGGTCTACGGCCGTTTCCGCGCCAACAACCAGACCATTTCCGGCGTCTATGGCGGTGTCGTGGAAGGTCAGGAAAGCTGGGAACAGATCAAGGCCGACGTCGCCAAGTTCGCCGAGGAAGAAGGCCGCCGCCCGCGCATCATGATCGCCAAGCTCGGCCAGGACGGCCATGACCGTGGTGCCAAGGTCGTCGCCACGGCCTACGCCGACCTCGGTTTCGACATCGACATGGGCCCGCTCTTCCAGACGCCGGAAGAGGCTGCCCGCCAGGCCATCGAAAACGACGTGCACGCCATCGGCTGCTCGTCGCTGGCCGCCGGTCACAAGACGCTGGTACCGCAGATCATCCAGTGCCTGAAGGACCAGGGCGCTGACGACATCATTGTCTTCGCCGGCGGCGTGATTCCGGCGCAGGACTACGATGCGTTGTACGCGGCCGGCGCCAAGGCAATCTTCGGCCCGGGCACCCGGATCGAGGATTCGGCCAAGCGCGTGCTCGAAGAAATCCGCAAGGCGCGCGGCTAAGGCCGGGATGAAACTGGACGAGGCGCCGGTGAAGGCGAATCTCCTCTCGGATGCCGACCGGCAGCTGGTCGATGGCGTGAGCCAGGGTCAGCGCCGGGCGCTGGCCAAGGCGATCACGCTGATCGAATCGACCCGTGCCGATCACCAGCAGCGCGCGCAGCAGGTGCTGACCGCGTTGCTGCCGAAGACCGGCAACGCGATCCGGGTCGGCATCTCGGGCGTGCCCGGCGCCGGCAAGTCGACCTTCATCGAGGCGCTCGGTGTCTGGTTGATCGAGCAGGGCAAGAAACTCGCCGTGCTCGCCGTCGATCCGTCGTCGTCAGTCTCTGGCGGTTCCATCCTCGGCGACAAGACGCGCATGGAGTTGCTCAGCCAGCGCGAGGAAGCCTTCATCCGCCCCAGTCCGTCGGCCGGTTCGCTCGGCGGCGTCGCCGAGAAGACGCGCGAAGCCATGCTGCTCTGCGAAGCGGCGGGCTACGACGTGATCATCATCGAGACGGTCGGCGTCGGCCAGAGTGAAACCACGGTTGCCGGCATGGTCGACATGTTCTGCCTGCTGCAGTTGCCGAACGCCGGCGACGACCTGCAGGCGATCAAGAAGGGCATTGTCGAGATCGCCGACATGGTGGTCATCAACAAGGCCGACATCGACAAGCAGGCGACTGCGGTCGTCCGCGCCCAGTGGCGTAATGCGCTGCACATGCTGCGCCCGGCCTCGCCCAACTGGGCCCCGCCGGTGATCGCGCTGTCGGCGCTGCACAAGCAGGGCATCGCCGAGTTCTGGGCCGAAGTCGAGAAATTCCAGGCCGCGCTCAAGCCGACCGGCGAGTTCGACGCCAAGCGCCAGCACCAGTCACTGGCGTGGATGTGGCAACTGATCGACGCCGGCCTGCGCCAACATTTCCGCAATCATCCGCGCGTGCAGGAGAACCTGCCCGCGCTGACCCGTTCCGTCGAGTCGGGGCATACGACGCCGGCTGCCGCCGCGTATGCGCTGCTCGACTATCTGAAACACTGATCACCCGTTCCATTTTGGGAGTTTTCTATGCATGACATCATCCGCCAGCTGGAAAAAAAGCGTGAAATGGCCCGCCTCGGCGGTGGCCAGAAGCGCATCGACAGCCAGCACAAGAAGGGCAAGCTGACTGCCCGCGAACGCCTCGAGCTGCTGCTCGATCCGGGTTCCTTCGAAGAATGGGACATGTTCAAGGAACACCGCTGCGTCGATTTCGGCATGGATCAGGCCGAAAAGACCCCGGGTGACGGTGTCGTCATCGGCTACGGCACGATCAACGGCCGTCTGGTCTTCGTCTTCTCGCAAGACTTCACCGTTTTCGGCGGCTCGCTGTCGGAAACCCACGCCGAGAAGATCTGCAAGGTCATGGACCAGGCGATGAAGGTCGGCGCCCCGGTGATCGGCCTCAACGATTCGGGCGGCGCCCGCATCCAGGAAGGTGTTGCCTCGCTCGGCGGTTACGCCGACGTCTTCCAGCGCAACGTGATGGCCTCCGGCGTCGTGCCGCAGATCTCGATGATCATGGGCCCCTGCGCCGGCGGCGCGGTGTATTCGCCGTCGATGACCGACTTCATCTTCATGGTCAAGGACTCGTCCTACATGTTCGTGACCGGTCCGGAAGTCGTCAAGACCGTCACCCACGAAGACGTGACCGCCGAAGAACTGGGCGGTGCCGTGACCCATACCAGCAAGTCCGGTGTTGCCGACCTGGCCTTCGAGAACGACGTCGAAGCGCTGTCGATGCTGCGTCGTTTCATGAATTTCGTGCCGTCGAACAACAAGGAAAAGCCGCCGGTCACGCCGACCAACGATCCGGTCGACCGCTTCGACTATTCGCTCGATACCCTGGTGCCGGACAACGCCAACAAGCCGTACGACATGAAGGAGCTGATCATCAAGGTCGTCGATGACAACGACTTCTTCGAGATCCAGCCCGACTACGCCAAGAACATCATCATCGGTTTCGGGCGCATGGACGGTCATCCGGTCGGCATCGTCGCCAACCAGCCGCTGGTCCTGGCCGGCTGCCTGGACATCAAGTCGTCGATCAAGGCTGCCCGCTTCGTCCGCTTCTGCGACGCCTTCAACATTCCGGTCGTCACCTTCGTCGACGTCCCGGGCTTCATGCCGGGTACCACGCAGGAATACGGCGGCATCATCAAGCACGGCGCCAAGCTGCTCTACGCTTACGCCGAGTGCACGGTGCCCAAGGTCACCATCATCACCCGCAAGGCCTACGGCGGCGCCTACGACGTGATGTCGTCCAAGCACCTGCGCGGCGACGTCAACCTCGCCTGGCCGTCGGCTGAAATCGCCGTCATGGGCCCGAAGGGCGCGGTCGAGATCATCTTCCGTGAGGAAAAGAACGATCCGGCCAAGCTCGCCCAGCGCGAAGCCGAGTACAAGGAAAAGTTCGCCAATCCGTTCGTCGCCGGCGCCCGTGGCTTCATCGACGACGTGATCATGCCGCACGCCACGCGCAAGCGGATCGCCCGCTCGCTGGCCATGCTGCGCGACAAGAAACTCGAAAATCCCTGGCGCAAGCACGGCAACATCCCCCTCTGAGCAATTTGGCATCGCGCATGGCTTCGTTGGCTTCCTCGTCTGCTCCTCGCCGTACTGGCGTACTGTCTCGTCGCAACCAGCGTCGCCGCCTTGCCCTGCGCGCCCCAAATTACTCAGTAACTCCGAATTGAGGGTCTCTCATGTTTAAAAAGATTCTGATTGCCAACCGCGGTGAAATCGCCTGCCGCGTCATCAAGACCGCCCGCAAGATGGGCATCGCCACCGTCGCCGTCTATTCCGAGGCCGACAAGGACGCCTTGTTCGTCGACCTGGCTGACGAAGCCGTCTGCATCGGTCCGGCCGCCTCGAAAGAGTCCTATCTGGTCGCCGACAAGATCATCGCCGCCTGCAAGCAGACCGGCGCTGAAGCGGTGCACCCGGGTTACGGCTTCCTGTCGGAAAACGCCGAGTTCTCGCGCCGCCTGGAAGAACAAGGCATCAAGTTCATCGGGCCGAAGCACTACTCGATCGCCAAGATGGGCGACAAGATCGAATCGAAGAAGCTGGCCATCGAAGCCAAGGTCAACACCATCCCCGGCCACAACGATGCCATCGACGGCCCTGACGCCGCCGTGGAAATCGCCAAGAAGATCGGTTATCCGGTGATGATCAAGGCCTCCGCCGGCGGCGGCGGTAAAGGTCTGCGCGTGGCCTACAACGACGCCGAAGCGCACGAAGGCTTCTCGTCCTGCGTCAACGAAGCGCGCAACTCTTTCGGCGACGACCGCGTCTTCATCGAGAAATACGTGCTCGAGCCGCGCCACATCGAAATCCAGGTGCTCGGCGACAGCCACGGCAACTACGTGTACCTGAACGAGCGTGACTGCTCGATCCAGCGTCGTCACCAGAAGGTCATCGAAGAGGCGCCGAGCCCCTTCGTCGATCCGGAAATGCGCAAGGCGATGGGCGAACAGGCCGTGGCCCTGGCCCGTGCGGTGAACTACGAATCGGCCGGTACGGTCGAATTCGTCGTCTCCGGTGCGACCAAGGAGTTCTACTTCCTGGAAATGAACACCCGCCTGCAGGTCGAGCACCCGGTCACCGAACTGATCACTGGCCTCGATCTGGTCGAGCAGATGATCCGCGTCGCCTACGGCGAGAAGCTGCCGCTGACCCAGGCCGACGTCAAGATCAACGGCTGGTCGATGGAATGCCGGATCAACGCCGAAGACCCGTTCCGCGGCTTCCTGCCGTCCACCGGTCGTCTGGTCAAATTCCTGCCGCCGGCCGAGACGACCGACGCTCAGGGCACGACCCGCGTCGACACCGGCGTCTACGACGGCGGCGAAATCTCGATGTTCTACGACTCGATGATCGCCAAGCTGATCGTGCACGGCAAGGACCGCAATGCGGCGATTGCCCGCATGCGCGACGCGCTGAACGCCTTCGTGATCCGCGGCATTTCCTCGAACATTCCGTTCCAGGCTGCGCTGATGCAGCACCCGGTGTTCCACTCCGGCATCTTCGACACCGGCTTCATCCCCAAGCACTACCCGACCGGCTTCGACGCCTCGATGGTGCCGCACGACGATCCGGCGCTGCTGGTCTCGGTGGCTGCCTACGTCTATCGCGCCTTCACCGACCGTTCCGCTTCGATCAGCGGCCAGCTGCAAGGCCATGAGCGCATCGTCGGCGATCAGTGGATGGTGGTGCGCCTGAACGGCGACCAGAAGGAAAATCACCCGGTGACGGCGCGTCCGATCCCCGGTGGCTACCACGTCGAGTACAACGGCCAGCCCTACGAAATCCTGTCCGACTGGAAGCTGGGAGAGTCGCTGTTCGTCGGTACCTGCAACGGTCAGGAATTCACGCTGCAGGTCGAGCGCCACAAGACCAAGTACTCGCTGTTCCACTGGGGCACGCGCGCCGACTTCATGGTCATGAGCGCCCGTGCTGCCGAACTGCTGGCACTGATGCCGGAGAAGCCGGCGCCCGACCTGTCGAAGTTCCTGCTGTCGCCGATGCCCGGCCTGCTGCGCGACATCGCGGTCAAGGTCGGTCAGGAAGTGAAGGCCGGCGAGAAGCTGGCAGTCATCGAAGCGATGAAGATGGAGAACATCCTCAAGGCCGAGCAGGATTGCAAGGTCAAGAAGATCTCCGCCGCCGTTGGCGAAAGCCTGTCGGTTGACCAGATCATCATCGAGTTCGAATAAACTTCTGCTCACGACAAACAGCAAAAAAGGCCTGTTCCCGGACAGGCCTTTTTTTACGAGAGCGCATCATGAGCGGTTTTGAGCACTATCAGCAGGAAATTGCCGATCTTGATCACGAAATTCACAAATACGCGATGATTTGTGGCGTCGACTTGGCCAATCGCCACGAAATCGATGCCTGTCTGCGCGATCATCATGCCAGTTGGGCCGATGACAAGGCCCGGGAGTCACTTCAGGGGCTGTTGGTGCTGCGCATCAAGGTGGAGACGGAAATGATCGAGCAGGGGATGAAGCCACCCCCGCTCATTCCGACTATGGGCTGATTTTCAGCCGTCGGCGTTGATCCGGGCGATCAGGGCCTGCAAGGTCGCTTCTGCCTGGTCGTTGGCGACCTGACAGGTGCCGGCCGCCTGATGCCCGCCGCCGCCGTACTGCAGCATCAGTTCGCCGACATTGGTCTTGCTGCTGCGGTCGAGGATGGATTTGCCGGTGGCGAAAACCGTGTTCTGCTTCTGCATGCCCCACATCACGTGGATCGAGATGTTGGTCTGCGGGAACATGGCGTAGATGGTGAAACGGTTGGTGGCGTAGATCGTTTCCTCGTCGCGCAAGTCGAGCACGACCAGGTTGCCGTACACCTTGGCGCAGCGCTGGATCTGTTCCTTGGCCTGGGCGGCATGCTCGAAATACAGATCAACCCGCTCACGCACATCGGGCAACGCCAGGATATCGGCGATGTCGTGGTCGCGGCAGTACTTGATCAGATCCATCATCAGCGCGTAGTTGCTGATGCGGAATTCGCGGAAACGGCCGAGGCCGGTGCGTGCATCCATCAGGTAGTTGAGCAGCACCCAGTCGGTCGGTTCAAGGATTTCCTCGCGCGAGAACTGCGCGGCGTCGGCCTTGTCGACGGCTTCCATCATCGCGTCGCTGATCCGCGGGAAGGCTTGCTTGCCGCCGTAGTAGTCGTAGACAACGCGGGCTGCCGACGGGGCTTCCGGATGGATGATGTGGTTCTTGCGCTCGCCGGTGTTGCGGATGGTTTCCGACAGGTGATGGTCGAAAGCCAGATGCGCGGCGGCGACGTAGGGCAGGTTGGTGGTGATGTCGCGGCCGGTGATGTCCACCTTGCCGTCCTGCATGTCCTTCGGGTGGACGAACTTGATGTCGTCGATCAGATCGAGTTCATTCAGCAGGACGGCGCAGACGAGGCCGTCAAAGTCGCTGCGGGTGACGAGGCGGAATTTTTCCTGGGTCATGCGTGAGTCTCCGGTGGTTTGGGCGGTAAGCTTTTCCTGCAAGCATACCGCCTTCCCGGCACGGAGACATCACTTCGCCTGTTTCATCTGCTCGATACCGGCACGCAGCATCTGGTCCAGCTCGGAGCCCGGCTCAACCTGGGGCAGCAGCGCTTCCCAGTAGGCGATGGCGTTTTTCGCATCGCCCGCTTCCATGGCGGCGGCGCCGGCCAGGAACAGGGTGTGAGCATGCTTGGGATCGAGTTTGAGGGCCTTGTCGATCTGCTCCTTGGCCTTGCCGGTCAGGCCTTGACCGCTGGCCATGGCCAGGGTTTCCGCATAGCTGGCGAGCAGTTCCGGATCCTTGTCGATCAGGGTTTCGGCCTTGCCGTAGGCAGCGACGGCGTCGTCGTAACGGCCCAGCATCTTGTAGGAGCGGCCGAGCATGACCCAGCCGTTCAGGTCGTCCGGGTTGGTTTCCATGCGGGCCGCCAGTCTGGCGACCATGGCATTGATGTCGTCCGCAGTCATCTGCTTCTGCGGCGCGGTATTGGCCGGGTCCAGTGCTTTCGGATTACCCAGCAGCAGGTAGCCGAGCAGCGCCGCCAACGGCAGCAGCAGTATCAGCGCGATGGCGGTCGGGCGGCTGGTCGGGCGGGCAATGCCTGCCTGATCGTCGTTATCCGACTCGACTTCCTCGAGCAGGCGGCGCTTGAGTTCGGTGTGCGCCTGTTCGAATTCCTCGCGGGTGATGATTTCTTCCTGGTGCTCGCGTTCGAGATCGCCGAGCTGGTCGCGGAAGATGGCCAGATTGGCCTCCTTGCGATCGGCGGCGGTGGTTTTGTTGCGCTTGCCGAACCAGAGCACGGGCAGCAGCAGCGCGAGGCCCGCCAGGACGACCAGGGCAGCGTAGATGGCAAACTGGGTCATTTGTCGTTCATTTCCTTGAGCAGTGCTTCGGCGCGCCGGGCTTCATCGGCGGAAAGTGGGCGGCTGGCGCTGGCCACCTGGCTGCTGCGCCGCTTGAGATAGCTGCGCATGGCGATGATGCCGATCAGCAGCAGCGCCAGCGGGCCGACCCAGAGCAGTAGCGTGATGCCCTTGACCGGCGGCCGGTAGAGCACGAAATCGCCGTAGCGGGTGACCATGAAATCGAGGATTTCCCGGTCGGAACGCCCGTCGCGGATCATGCCGCGAATTTCCCGGCGCAGGTCGACGGCCAGTTCGGCGTTCGAGCCGGCGATGGTTTCGTTCTGGCAGACCAGGCAGCGCAATTCCTTGGACAGTTCCTGAAGGCGCTTTTCGGCGACCGGGTCGTCGGCGAGTGCGGCTTCATTGGTCGCCGAGGCGAAGACCGGACCGGAGATCAGGCCGAGAACGAGCAACAGGCTGGAGAAAAAAGGTTTCATTTGTTCAGCTCCGCGACCAGGGGCAGGATCTTCTCGTTGAGGATCTGCGGGCTGATCGGTCCGGTGTGCTTCATGCGGATGATCCCGGTCTTGTCGATGACATAGGTTTCCGGCACGCCATAAACGCCGTAGTCGATGCCGACCCGACCGTCGATGTCCATGACCGTCAGCAGGTAGGGGTCGCCGTGCGTCTTCAGCCAGCCGCTGGCACGTTCCAGGGCGAGCGGTACTTCCTGTTCGGCCGGAACGCGGCGCATGTCGATGCCACCGTCGCCGCGCAGTTCCTTGTAGTTCAGGCCGACGATCGGCGTACCGTTGCCGCGCCGGGCGAAGTCGACCAGCACCGGGTGTTCCTGGCGGCAGGAGACACACCACGAGGCCCACACATTGAACAACCAGACCTTGCCCTTGAGGTCTTCCGGGCCCATGGTCTGGCCTTCCTGACCGAGGACGGCCAGACGGAAGGCCGGTGCCGGCTTGCCGACCAGCGGCGATGGTACTTCGCGGGGGTTGAGGTTCAGGCCGACGGCAAGCAAGACGACCAGTGCGATGAAGGCGCCGAGTACCCAGAAATAACGATTCATGCCTGCTTGCCTCCCGCCTTACGCCGGTTGCGATAGCGCCGGTCGAACATGGCGATCAGGCCGCCCAGGGACATGATCACGCAGCCGCCCCAGATCCAGTCGACAAAGGGTTTGTAATAGACGCGGACGGCCCATTCGCCTTCCGGTTGGTCGGGGTTGATCGGTTCGCCCAGCGAGACGTAGACGTCGCGCCACAGGCCGGCGTCGATGGCGGCTTCGGTCATCGGCATCGACGATGAGAAATAGTTGCGCTTCTCCGGATTCAGCTTGCGGATGAAGCGGCCGTCCATGGACAGGTCGAATTCGCCTTGCGCGGCCTGGTAATTCGGCCCCTGGACCGCCTGCACGCCGTTGAAGGTGAAGCTGTAGCCGCTGACCTCGACGGTTTCGCCCGGCGCCATCTTGACGTCCTTTTCTTCCTCATAGGTCGAGACCATGGCGACCCCGACGACGAAGATGGCGACCCCGATGTGCGCCAGATGCATGCCGGTGAAGCTGGCCGGCTGGCTGAAGACCGAAGCGAGCAGGCTGCGCTCGCCGCGAGTGGCGCTGACTCGCTGGAAGAAATTCAAGCCGGCGGTGAACAGGATCCAGGCGGCGAGCAGGATGCCGAGCGCGGTCAGGGTCTTCCATTCGCCGTAGATCAGCGGCAGGGCAATGGCGACGACGGCAGCGGCAGCCAGCGCCCAGCGCACCGCGCGCTGGATTTCCGGTAGCGAGGCTTCCTTCCAGCGGGCGAAGGGCGCGATCCCCATCAGGAACAGGACCGGCACCATGACCGGGACGAAGACCGCATCGAAGTACGGTGGGCCGACCGAAATCTTGCCCAGGCCGAGCGCGTCGATCAGCAGCGGGTAGAGCGTGCCGAGCAGGACGGTGGCGCAGGAAACGACGAGCAGGACGTTGTTGGTCAGCAGCAGCGATTCGCGGGAGACCAGGCCGAACTTGCCACCCAGGCCGACCGACGGCGCACGCCAGGCGAACAGGGCAAGCGAGGTACCGACGACGGCGACCAGGAAGATCAGGATGAAGATGCCGCGGGTCGGGTCGGTGGCGAAGGCATGCACCGAGGTCAGCACGCCGGAACGGACCAGGAAGGTGCCGAGCAGCGACAGCGAGAAGGCGGAAATCGCCAGCAGTACGGTCCAGTTCTTGAAGCTGCCGCGCTTTTCGGTGGCCGCCAGCGAGTGCATCAGGGCGGTGCCGATCAGCCAGGGCATGAACGAGGCGTTTTCGACCGGATCCCAGAACCACCAGCCGCCCCAGCCCAGTTCGTAATACGCCCACCACGAACCCATGGCGATACCCAGGGTCAGGAACACCCAGGCGGCTGTCGTCCATGGCCGCGACCAGCGTGCCCAGGCGGCGTCGAGTTTGCCCGAGAGCAGCGCGGCGATGGCGAAGGCGTAGGCGACCGAGAAGCCGACGTAACCCATGTACAGCAGCGGCGGGTGGATGATCAGGCCGGGGTCCTGCAGCAGCGGGTTGAGGTCGCGCCCTTCGGCCACGCCAGGCAGCAGGCGCGCGAACGGGTTGGAAGTGAACAGGATGAACAGCAAGAAGCCGAAGCAGACCAGGCCGAGCGTGCCGAGCACACGGGCCAGCATGACGTCCGGCAGCTGTTTGGAGAACAGGCGGACTGCCAGCGCCCACCAGGACATCATCAGCATCCACAGCAGCAGCGAGCCTTCATGGCCGCCCCAGACGGCCGAGATGCGGTACTCGATCGGCAGCAGGGTATTCGAATGCTGGGCGACATAGACCACCGAGAAGTCATTGGCGACGAAGGCCCAGGTCAGGCACAGGAAGGAGAAGGTAACCAGCAGTGCGAATACGTCGGTGGCCGGGCGGGCCAGCGCAATCCAGGCCGGCCGGCCCTGATGGGCGCCGATCAGCGGCAGGGTGCCGAGCAGCAGGGCAACGATGGCGGAGAAGATCAGGGCGAAATGGCCAAGTTCGGGAATCATGCTCAGTAGCTCGCTTTCGGTTGTGCTGCCTTGGCCGCTTCTTCTTCGGCCTGACGTTGGACGCCGCGGACATGGGCGTCGTTGAGCGCCTGGGCGGCTTCCGGCGGCATGTAGTTTTCGTCGTGCTTGGCCAGCACTTCCTGGGCCTTGAAGGTGCCATCCGGCAACAGGCGGCCCTGGGCGACGGCGCCCTTGCCTTCCATGAACAGGTCGGGAAGGATGCCGACGTAGTCGACGCTGATGTCGGACTCGGAATCGGTGATGATGAAGCGGATGGTCACGCCGTCAGCCTGGCGCTGGATGCTGCCTTCCTTGACCAGGCCGCCGATGCGGAACAGTTTCTCCTGCGGGGCTTTACCCTGGGCGACGTCGGTCGGCGAGATGTACAGCGCGATGTTGCTGTTCAGGGCGTTCAGCACCAGCGCGGCAATGATGCCGACGAGCGCGATCGCCCCGCCGATCAGGGCGAGTTTCTTGTGGCGTGACTTCATGCTTCGGTACTCCGGGATTCTGCGCGCAACTGGCGCTTCAGGCGGGCGATGGTGGTCTTGCGCTGGCGCGCGACGGCGATCGGCTCGATCACCATGATCAGTGCCGTGACGCCAAAGGAGCCCCAGACGTAGAGTCCGTAGCCGCCCATGGCGAGGAAATCGGAAAAACTGTTCCAGTGGATCATGACTTGCCTCCCGTCAGTTCGGCGCGGACCCAGTCAGTATGGCATTCCCGTTCAAGAATGATGGTGCGCACCCGGGCCAGGGCCACGGCAATCGAATACATCCAGAAGGCCAGGGCCATCAGCAGCATGCCCCAGAGCATGATTTCGGCCATCGACGATTTGGTCAGATTGACGCTGGAGCCCTGGTGCAGGGTGTTCCACCACTTCACCGAGAAATAGATGATCGGGATATTGACCACGCCGACCAGCAGCAGGATGCCACCGGCCTTGTCGGCGCGGCGGGCGTCGTCGATGGCGGCGACCAGCGCCATGTAGCCGATGTAGAGGAAGAGCAGGATCAGTTCGGAGGTCAGGCGTGCATCCCAGACCCACCAGGTGCCCCACATCGGCTTGCCCCAGAGCGCGCCGGTCCATAGCGAGAGGAAGGCCATCAGCGCGCCGGTCGGGGCCAGGGCCTGCGCCATCATGCCCGACAGGCGGGTGTTGAAGGCCAGCCCGATGGCGGCCCAGAAGGCCATCACCAGATAGATGAACATGCTCATCCATGAGGTCGGGACGTGGATGAAGATGATCCGGTAGCCCTCGCCCTGCTGGAAGTCGGTCGGCGCGACGAGCATGCCGATATACAGACCGACCAGACCGAGCAGGGTGCCGGCGGCGATGAACCAGGGGATCATTTTCCCGGCCAGCGGGTAGAAGGTGGCCGGAGACGAGAAGCGGTAGAGGTTGAAGCGGTCGTTCATTCGAGGGCGATCTTCAGGGCCGCAGCCGACGCCCAGGGGGCGAAACCGATTGCAGCAATGGTCATTGCAGCGAGCAGTGATAGATGTCCTTCCCCCCCGAGACCGGACACCGTCGCGTCAACTGCGCCAGCCCCGAATATTAGCACCGGAATGTAGAGCGGGAGAACAAGTAGGGACAAAAGTACACCGCCGCCGCGCAAGCCCAGCGTCAGCGCTGCGCCGATGGCGCCGATGCCGGACAGCGCCGGCGTGCCGAGCAGGATGGCGCCGGTGAGCACCAGCAGGGCTTCACCGGAGAGGTCGAACTGGATGCCGAGGACGGGTGCGATCAAGGCTAGCGGCAGGCCGGAAACCAGCCAGTGAGCAATCACTTTTCCGGTAACCACCAGGCCAAGAGGGTGCGGTGACAGCGCCAGTTGTTCGAGCGTGCCGTCGCGATGGTCGTCGGCGAACAGCCGGGGCAGCGACAGCATGGTTGCCAGTAACGCCGCCACCCATAGCACGCCGGGCGCGAGCTGGCGCAGCAGGTCGAGTTCGGGACCGATACCGAGCGGGAACAGGCTGACGACGATGATGAAGAAAAACAGCGCCGAGACGATGTCGGCCTGACGGCGCATGGCCAGTTTCAGGTCGCGGGCGATGACGGAGAAGACGATGTTGGACATGGATTCCGTTCTCAGCCGATGCGTAGTTCGCGGACCGTGCCGGCGGGAATGGCAACCGGCTGGTGGGTGGTCATCACGGCCATGCCGCCGCGTTGCAGGTGGCCGGAGATGATGCCGGCCAGCCAGTCGACGGCGGCGACGTCGAGGGCGACGAAGGGTTCGTCGAGAATCCACAGCGGACGCCGGTCGATTACCAGGCGGGCCAGTGCCACCCGGCGTTTCTGGCCTTGTGAAAGGTATTTGCAGGCCAGGTCCTCGCGTCCGGCAAGGCCGACCTGTTCGAGTGCATCGATGGCGTCGTCCTCGGACAAGGCTTCGCCAGCCAGGCGGGCAGCGGCCAGCAGGTTCTCTAGCGGCGTCAGTTCTTCCTTGATGGCGTTCAGGTGGCCGAGGTAACAGAGGGCGGCGTGGTACTCGTCGGCCTGTTTGCGGATGGGTTTGCCGTGCCAGCGGATTTCGCCGGTTTCGGGGGGCAGCAGCCCGATCAGCATGCGCAGCAGGCTGGTCTTGCCGGCACCGTTGCGGCCCTGCAGGTAAAGCAGTTCGCCTGCGTCCAGCGTGAAGCCGAGGCCTGAGAACAGGCGGCGCTCGCCGCGCACGCATTCCAGATTGTCAGCTTCCAGCATGTTGGATACCCGGGAAAATCAGGTGCAGATTATGGACGCGCAAGTGTACCGACAGATTGAGGTGAATCAAACAGGAAAAAAATGGGGGCCGAAGCCCCCGAAAATTGAGAGGTAGGACTGTGCCGCTTACTTGAACGGCGTCGGACGCGGGGTCGAATCCGAAGACGGCGGCAGGATCGGCAGCATGAAGGTCGGTTGGTCGCCGGTCAGAGTCTTCAGGAAGGCGACGATCTTGGCGTTTTCGTCCTTGGTGAACTTCTTGCCCAGTTGCAGGCGGCCCATGACGTCGACGGCTTCGGTCAGCGTGTTGGCGGCACCGTCGTGGAAGTACGGATAGGTCATTTCAACGTTGCGCAGGGTCGGGACCTTGTAGTTGAAGCGGTCTTCGTCCTTGCCGGTCACAGCGGCGCGGCCGTCAGGCATGTTGCCCTTGTACGGCGCAACGACGCCCATCTTCTGGAAGGAGTTGCCGCCGACGGCTTCACCGTTGTGGCAGGCAACGCAGCCGCTGTCCTTGAACAGCTTGTAGCCTTCCTGCTCGTCCTTGGTCAGTGCCGTCTTGTTGCCGAGCAGCCACTGGTCGAAGCGGGAGTTCGGCGTGACCAGGGTCTTCTCGAATTCGGCGATGGCGGTGGTGACCTGATCGATATCGATCTTGTCCTTGCCGAAGACCAGCTTGAACTCGCGGACATAGGCCGGGATCGATTCGAGGACGTTGATGGCCAGGGTGTGCGTGAAGGCCATTTCGCCCGGATTGGCGATCGGGCCGCCGGCCTGGGCCTTGAGGTCGGCTGCGCGGCCGTCCCAGAACTGGGCCAGGTTCAGGCTGGAGTTGAGCACGGTCGGTGCATTGATCGGACCTTGCTGCCACTTGTCGCCGACCGAGGTCGGGATGTTGTCGGTGCCGCCCATCGACAGGTTGTGGCAGGTGTTGCAGGACATGATCCCGGACTTGGACAGGCGCGGATCGAAATAGAGCTTCTTGCCCAGTTCGACCATGCCGATGTTGATGCTGGCCGGCGGCTTGATCGGCTGGATCGGTTCGTCGGCAGCAGCCAGTGCGGCGGACTGAATGGCGATGCCGGATACCAGGGCGACGGCGGTCGACAGAATGGTATGTTTCATCGTGTTTCTCCCTCGTTGATAAAATGTGTCAGGCCATTGTCCCTGTCGTCGATATGCCGGGTTTGATCCAAGTCAATGTTTTTCATGGGTTTCAACTATAGTAGTCATAGGTAGACCCTATAAGTGTTGAGGGTATGATCCATGCCCGGAGGATGTGAAACGGATGACCCTGACCGAATTACGCTACATTGTGGCCCTTGCCCAGGAAAAGAATTTCAGCCGTGCTGCCGAACGTTGTTCGGTCAGCCAGCCGACGCTCAGCGTGGCCATTGCCCGCCTGGAAGACGAGCTCGGTGTGCAGCTGTTCGAGCGCGGTAAAGGCTTCGTCAGCCCCAGTCTGGTCGGTGCCCGGGTGGTCGAACAGGCGCAACTGGCGCTGGAGGAAGCCGAGAAGGTGCGGCAGATCGCCCAGCGTGGGCGCGACCAGCTCGACGGTACCTTGCGGCTTGGTGTCATCCATACCATCGGCCCCTACCTGCTGCCGCAGCTGATCCACTCGCTCAAGGCGGTAGCGCCCAACATGCCGCTGGTGATCGAGGAAAACATGACGGCCAACCTGGCCGACATGCTGCGCGACAACGACATCGACGTGGCCATCCTGGCCCTGCCTTTCGATCTGCCCGGTGTGCTCACCCGGCCGCTCTACGATGAGGTGTTCAAGGTCATCGTGCCGCGCGGTCATGCCTGGGAAGGCCGCAAGGCAATCGCGCCGGAAGAAGTGGCCGGCGACGAGGTCCTGTTGCTCAAGGCCGGCAACTGCTTCCGCGATCAGGTGTTGGGTGCCTGTCCGCAGGTCAGTAGCCCGGAAACCGACATCCGCCTCGGTCATTCGATCGGTACCATCCGCTGCATGGTGGCGTCGGGGCTGGGGGTGTCGGTGTTGCCCGACGGTGCGCTCCAGCATCCGTACAGCAACGACATGATCAGCGTCATCCCGTTTACGCCGCCCGAGCCGTCGCGCCGGGTGGCCTTGGCCTGGCGCAGTTGCTTTGTCCGGCCGAAGGCCATCGATGCCCTGCTGGCCGCCGTTCGCGGGCTGGATTCGCCGGCTTACCGCCTTCTGGTCTGAGCGCCGAGCAGGATTTCCGCCTGCAGTTCCTGCAGGAGGTGCGCCAGCTCGCCGCTGGCTTCCCTGAGTTTTTCCAGCAGTTCCGGAATGGCTTCGGGCAGGCCGGCCTGTCTGGCGTTGAGGATGTGCCGGGCCATTTCGTGCAGACGATGATGTGTTGCATCGATCTGCGCGAAGACCGGGATGTGTCCGTAGCGTCGTGTGCCAGCGCCGTGATACCAGCGTCCGAAACCGCAGGTTCGCTCGTCCAGTTCCGGGGGGGGTAGCAGGCCGCTGTCGTCGGCCAGATGCTTGTCCAGGGTTTTCAGCCAGCGGCGGTGGTCGACTTCGGCAATCAGCAGCGGCAGGTCTTCGCGCGACCAGGCAAAGGACGAGGCTGAGCTCCACAGATCGTCGGGCCGGAAATTCCTGATCCAGTCAGGCAGTTCGCTTGCCGGCATGGGGCGGGCGATGCCGAAGCCCTGGGCCAGATCGCAACCGAGCAGCAGCAGGACCAGCCCGTGTTCGACGCTTTCGACGCCTTCGGCGATCACCTGGCGGCGGAAGGCCCGGGTCAGGCCGATGACGCCTTCGACGATGGCCAGGTCTTCCGGATCGTCGAGCATGTCACGGACGAAGGACTGGTCGATCTTGAGCATTTCTGCCGGCAGGCGGCGGAAATAGGTGAGCGAGGAATAGCCGGTGCCGAAGTCGTCGAGGGCGAAGCTGACGCCGAGTTTGCGGCAGGTTTCGAACAGTTCGGCGGCCCGGCCGACATCCTCGATGGCGGCCGTTTCGAGGACTTCCAGCTCGAGGCGTTCGGGGAGTACCTCGGGATGGGCGGCGAGTTCGGCGGCCAGCATGTCGGCAAATTCCGGGTGTTGCAGATGCTCGCCGGCAATATTGATGCTCAGCGCCAGGTCGAGGCCGGCCTGCGCCCAGTGGGCAAGCTGATCGAGCGCGGTGCGGATGACCCAGTTGCCGAGATCGATGGCCAGTTCGCTGCCTTCGACCGCCGGCAGGAAGTCCTGCGGCAGCAGCAGGCCGAGTTTCGGGTGCTGCCAGCGGATCAGGGCCTCGGCGCCGATCACCCGGCCCTGGCGCATGTCGACCTTGGGCTGGTAATGCAGGGCGAATTCGCCGCTCGCGAGTGCTTCGCCGATGCGGGTGATGTCCTCCCGCCGTTGCCTGGCGCGCCGGTCGTTTTCCGGATCGAACAGGTGGTGGCGGTTGCGTCCGGCCTGCTTGGCCACGTACATGGCCTGGTCGGCTTGGCGCAGCAGGGTGTCGGCATCGGAGCCGTCGTTGGGGTAGAGCGTGACGCCGATGCTGGCGGAAATGGTCGCCTCGCCGCCGGGAACGGCAAAGGGGCGGGTCAAGGTCGTGGCGATGCGGTTCAGCGCCTGATCGCATTCGTGGATGTCGCCGAGTCCGGCCAGCAGCAGCACGAATTCGTCACCGCCCAGGCGGGCCACCGTGTCGCCGCCGCGCACGCAACTCTTGAGCCGTTGTCCGACCTCGATCAGCAGACGGTCGCCGGCGGCGTGGCCGTACTGGTCATTGACCGGCTTGAAACCGTCGAGGTCGAGATAGCAGACCGCCAGCAGTCCATGCGAGCGCGCTGCATGGGCCATGGCCAGTTGCAGGCGGTCGGCGAGCAGCATGCGGTTGGGCAACTGGGTCAGGGCATCGAAATGCGCCAGGTGTTCGAGCCGCTGCTGGTGTTCCTTGAGCACCGTGATGTCGGAAAAAATGCCGACAAAGTGGGTGATCCTTGAGTCCGGGCTGCGTACGGCAGAGATGGTCAGCAGTTCGACGAAGATCTCGCCGGATTTCTTGCGGTTCCAGACTTCGCCGCGCCAGTGTCCGTGCTGGTGGATGGCCTGCCACATCTCGCGGTAGAAGCTGCTGTCGTGGTGGCCGGAATTGAGCAGGCCGGCGTTCTGGCCGATGGCTTCGGCCCGGCTGAAACCGGTCAGCTCGCTGAAGGTGGGGTTGACCTCGACGATGCGGCCGCTGACGTCGGTGATCATGATGCCTTCGTGGGCGTTGGCGAAAACGCTGGCGGCCAGGCGCTGGCGTTCTTCCAGGACCTGGCGTTCGAGCGCCAGGGCGAATTGCCGGGCCATGTTCTGGACGGCCTGGCAATTGGCCTCGGAGATTTGTTCGGTATGGCGGCCGGCCAGGTTCAGACAGGCGACCGCCTGACCGTCGACGACGATGGGCTGGATCAGCAGGCAGCGCAGGCCTTCCGCGTTGATGTGCGGTAGCGCCAGCAGGCTGCAGTCTTCATGCTGGCTGCAGCAGTGCTGGCAACTGCAGATGACCTGATGTTCTTGAATGAGGCGCGCCTGGCTGGAGTCTGCCGGATAGTAGCGAATCTGTTCGATGAAGTGCTCGGACAAGCCTCGCTGGGCAAGCAATTCGTAAGCGCCGCCAGGGGCTTGCCAGTAGATGCCGCCGCAATCGAATTCGGGAATGCGCAGCGACAGGTCGAGCATGGTGGCCAGCAGCCCGGCCCGGTCGCTGCCGGCGGCCAGGGCGTTGGCCAGGTCGCGCTCGATGCCCAGGCGGAGTTCTTCGGCACGAGTGGCGCCGATATTGATGGCGCTGGCGATCACGGCCGCTTGCCCGGCGTAGCAGGTGGCAGTCATCTGGACACGGATCAGGACGATTTCGCCGGCGCGTGTGCGGCCCCAGTATTCGATGGATTGCGGTTTCCCCGCAGCGGCGGCGCGGATGGCAGCAGCCACTTCGCCGGGCGGGTTCATGCCGGCAACGGCCATGTCGTCCGGCTTGCGGCCGTGGAGTTCGTCCCGGCTGTAGCCGCACATCTGCTCGGCGGCCTGGTTGGCATCGAGGAAATGGCCGTCGGCATCGAGCACGAACAGGGCGTTGGCGACGGTTTCGAACAGCTGGTGGAAGGTATTCCGACTGTTCTGCAATTCTGCCGATTGGCGTTGCTGCGAAATCAGCAGGGTGGCCAGCTGGCTGGCCTGGTGGACGGTCGCGCGGATGCTTTCGGGCAGGCGACCGGTGTTTTCCCGGTAGGCGGCGAAGGTGCCGAGCAGGGTCTGGTCCGCTCCGATCAGGGCTTCGGCCCAGCCCGAGCGGCCGCCCAGCAGACGGGCGAAGTCGTGGTAACGCTCGCCTTCGGCCTGGGTATATACATCTTCGATGAAGGCTTCGCCGCGCCGCCAGGCGGCGGTGCCGGAAACACCGATGCCTTCGCCGATTTCTGCGGTCGCCAGGATTTGTTGCGCGGCTTCCGGCAGGCTGGGGGCAGCCGCCAGGCGCAAGGTCCTGCCATCCGGATTGGCCAGCATGATCGCGCACTTGACGCCGGGCACCTCGTGTTCGGCCGACAGGACCACCAGTTCGAGCAGGTTTTCCAGGCGCTCACCGCGCAGCATGCCGGCCATGGCCGCGTTGCGGATCAGCAGGGCTTCGTCGTAGCGCGTCTGCAGGCCACGTTGCTCGCTGACTGCTTCATCGAGCAGGTCCATTTCCAGCGGCCGGATCAGGCTGTGCTCGGTGAGCAGGCCAATCAGGCGCTTGTCGCGGTCGACCACGGTCAGGTGGCGGATGCGGGCTTCCAGCATCATCGCCGCGGCATCGGCGGCTGAGGTCTCGGGATAAACGCTGGTCAGCGGTTGGGTCATCACCGCTTCGAGCAGCGGGTTGCCTTCCTCGTTCAGGTACAGTCGGACCACGTCGCGTTCGGTGACGATGCCGCACGCCTGGGCGCCGTCCATGACGACGACGCTGGTCGCCTTGGCGGTTTCCATTGCCACCAGCGCCTGGTCCAGGGTTGCGGTCCGCGGTAGTCGGGGAAAGACCCGTTCCATCAGGCCTTCGACGGTATTCAGGTGGCGATAGAAGTCGAGTCCGAAGAAGCGCCGGAAATCGGTTTCGCTGACGATGCCGAGCAGGCTGTCGTCGTTGCCGGTGACGACCAGATGGCGGATGCCCAGGCGCGTGGTCTGGCGGAATGCGGCGCGGACATCGGTGTCGTGCCGGACCGTGTGCACCGGTGTGGTCATGAATTCGCGCACCGAGCGGCTGGAATCGTCGTGCTGGCGCATGGCATGCAGCATGTCGCGCTCGGTCAGGATGCCGGCGACGCGGCCCTGGTCGACCACCACGACCGAGGAGATCCGGGACCTGATCATCATGGCGGCAGCAGTCGCCAGCGTGGCATCGGGGGCTACGCTGTCGGCGTGGAGCGTCATCAGGTCGGCAACGGTGGGCATGGCCGCGATTGTAGTCAAGACAACCGCCCCTGTCTTGATCAAACGCAAGTACGGTGAATGCGTTGCTGCAAGGGAAATCCGGTATGGGTGGAATCAGTGTATCCACTTGTGGACTTGTTGTTTCCACGCGATTGCATTGACAGGCGCCTGTTTGTCTTCATGCTCTTGTCAATGCGATGAATTTAAAGGGTAAATTCAGTTTTCTTTCCGATGGCACAGGCCTTGCGATGTGATTGCCACGCAAGTTCTGACCAACGGGGGGAAGCGCTGTGACCGAAACCTTTTACGATGTGCTGCGCCGCCAGGGAATTTCCCGGCGCAGCTTCCTGAAATTCTGCAGCCTGACCGCGACTTCGCTCGGCTTGGGTAGCGCCGCCGCGCCGCGCATTGCGCAGGCCATGGAAACCAAGCCGCGCACGCCGGTCCTGTGGTTGCACGGGCTGGAATGTACCTGCTGTACCGAATCCTTCATCCGCTCGGCGCACCCGCTGACCAAGGATGTCGTGCTGTCGATGCTGTCGCTCGATTACGACGATACGCTGATGGCCGCTGCCGGCCACCAGGCCGAGGAAATCCTCGAAGAGGTGAAGCGCAAGTACAAGGGCCAGTACATCGTCGCCGTCGAGGGCAATCCGCCGCTCAACGAGGACGGCATGTTCTGCATCCAGGGCGGTCGTCCCTTCATCGAGAAGCTGCGCGAGACCTGTGCCGACGCCAAGGCCATCATCTCCTGGGGGGCCTGCGCTTCCTACGGCTGCGTGCAGGCCGCCAAGCCGAACCCGACGCGCGCCACCCCGGTGCACAAGGTGATTTCCGGCAAGCCGATCATCAATGTCCCGGGCTGCCCGCCGATCCCTGAAGTGATGACCGGTGTCGTCACCTACATGCTGACTTTCGACCGCATTCCCGAGCTCGACCGCCAGGGCCGGCCGAAGATGTTCTACGGCCAGCGCATCCACGACAAGTGCTACCGCCGCGGCCACTTCGATGCCGGCCAGTTCGCTGAAGCCTGGGACGACGAAGGCTCGCGCAAGGGCTACTGCCTGTACAAGATGGGCTGTAAAGGCCCGACCACCTACAACGCCTGTTCGTCGATGCGCTGGAACGGCGGCGTCTCCTGGCCGGTGCAATCCGGCCACGGCTGTATCGGTTGTTCCGAAGATGGCTTCTGGGATAAAGGCAGCTTCTACGACCGTGTCACCGACATCAAGGCTTTCGGCGTCGAATCGAATGCCGACACCATCGGCAAGGCGGCCGCCGGCACCGTTGGCGCGGCGATTGCCGCCCATGCGGCCGTGACCGCGCTGGCCCGCGCTCGCCAGAAGGCCGGCGAGACCGAAGAACAGAAGGGGGAATAACCAGATGGCCGCTTACGAAACCCAGGGCTTCAAGCTCGACAACTCCGGCAAGCGCGTCGTCGTCGACCCGGTCTGCCGTATCGAGGGCCACCTGCGCGTGGAAGTGAACCTCGATTCCAACAACGTGATCCGCAACGCGGTGTCCACCGGCACCATGTGGCGCGGTCTCGAAGTCATCCTCAAGGGCCGCGATCCGCGCGACGCCTGGGCCTTCACCGAGCGCATCTGCGGCGTGTGTACCGGCACCCATGCGCTGACTTCGGTGCGGGCGGTCGAGGATGCGCTGAACATCCAGATTCCCGAGAACGCCAACATCATCCGCAACCTGATGCAGTTGAATCTCTACATTCACGACCATCTGGTGCACTTCTACCACCTGCACGCGCTCGACTGGGTCGATGTCGTGTCGTCGCTGAAGGCCGACCCGAAGAAGACCTCGGAACTGGCGCAGAGCATTTCCTCGTGGCCGCTGTCGTCGCCGGGCTACTTCCGCGACATCCAGAACCGCCTGAAGAAGTTCGTCGAATCCGGCCAGCTCGGCCCCTTCGCCAACGCCTACTGGGGCAATCCGGCTTACAAGCTGCCGCCGGAAGCCAATCTGATGGCCGTCGCCCACTACCTCGAAGCCCTCGATTTCCAGAAGGAAATCGTCAAGGTGCACACCATCTTCGGCGGCAAGAACCCGCACCCGAACTGGCTGGTCGGCGGCGTCCCCTGCGCGATCAATCTGGAGGGCGCCGGTGCTGTCGGCGCCATCAACATGGAGCGCCTGAACCTGGTCAAGAGCATCATCGACCGCTGCACCGAATTCGTCGAACAGGTCTACATCCCCGATCTGCTCGCCATCGGCTCCTTCTACAAGGGCTGGCTGTACGGCGGCGGCCTGTCGTCGAAGAACCTGCTGTCCTACGGCGACCTGCCGCTCAAGGCCAACGACTACTCGGCCGGCAACCTGATGCTGCCGCGCGGCGCGATCATCAACGGCAAGCTCGACGAAATCCACCCGGTTGACCTGCGTGACCCGGAACAGGTCCAGGAATACGTCGCCCACAGCTGGTACAAGTACCCGGACGAAAACCTCGGCCTGCATCCGTGGGACGGCGTCACCGAACCGAATTTCGTCCTCGGCCCGAACACCAAGGGGACCAAGACCAACATCAAGGAACTCGACGAAGGCGCCAAGTATTCGTGGATCAAGGCCCCGCGCTGGCGCGGCCACGCCATGGAAGTCGGCTGCCTGCCGCGGATGGTGCTCGGCTACCTGCAGCCCAAGCAGTACCCGGAAATCCATGGCCTGGTCGAAGGGGCGCTCAAGCACCTCGACGTGCCGGTCACCGCGCTGTTCTCGACGCTCGGCCGGACCGCCGCGCGCGGTCTGGAAACGGCTTACTGCGTCAAGCTGCAGGCGCGCGAATTCGACCGCCTGATGGCCAATCTCAAAGCCGGCGACCTGAACACCGCGAACATCGACAAGTGGGAACCGAAGACCTGGCCGAAGGAGGCCAAGGGCGTTGGTTTCACCGAAGCCCCGCGCGGTGCGCTCGGTCACTGGATCAAGATCAAGGACACCAAGATCGACAACTACCAGTGCGTCGTGCCGACCACCTGGAACGGCGGTCCGCGTGACCACAAGGGCCAGATCGGCGCGTTCGAAGCCTCGCTGATGGACACCCCGGTGGCCAAGGCCGACGAGCCGCTGGAAATCCTGCGCACGCTGCATTCCTTCGATCCCTGCCTGGCCTGCTCGACGCACGTGATGAGCCCGGACGGACAGGAAATGACGACGGTCAAGGTCCGCTGAGCGGTCCGGAAAGGAGGCAATCATGCTTTCACAACAGGACATGCTGGAGGCCGAACGGCACGGCCGGCAGGTACGCTCGATCTATGTCTACGAGGCGCCGGTGCGTCTGTGGCACTGGATCAACGCGCTGTGCATGGTGGTGCTGGCGGTGACCGGTTACTTCATCGGCAAACCCTTGCCGACCGTACCCGGCGATTCGACCGAAAACTTCGTCATGGGCTACATCCGTTTCGCCCATTTCGCGGCCGCCTACATCTTCGCCATCGGGCTGCTCGGCCGCATCTACTGGGCGCTGGTCGGCAACCACCACGCGCGTCAGATCTTCATGCTGCCGATCACCAACAAGCACTGGTGGAGCGAAGTCTTCTTCGAACTGCGCTGGTATCTCTTCCTTGAGAAGACCCCGAAGAAATACGTCGGCCACAACCCGATGGCGCAGTTGATGATGTTCTTCTTCTTCACCGTGCTGGCGGTCGGCATGGTCCTCACCGGCTTCGCGCTGTACAGCGAAGGCACCGGGCTGGGCAGCTGGGCCGATACGCTGTTCGGCTGGGTCATCCCGGCGCTCGGCGGCTCGCTGCAGGTGCATAACCTGCACCGGCTGGGCATGTGGATCATGATGACCTTCGCCGTCATCCACATCTACGCGGCGATCCGTGAAGACATCATGAGCCGGCAGTCGTTGATCTCGACCATGGTCAGTGGCTGGCGGATGTTCAAGGACTGAGCGGGCAAAGATTTACCTTGCGTTAGGTTCGCCCCGGTCAGCCTGGCTGTCCGGGGCATTTTTCCCCAGGGGAAAGCGAGAACAAGCGGATGAAAAAACGGATACTCGTACTCGGCATCGGCAACCTGCTGTGGGCCGACGAAGGTTTCGGCGTGCGTTGCGTCGAGGCGCTCAACGCCGGCTGGTGCTTCCCGGACAACGTCACGGTCATGGACGGCGGCACGCAGGGGCTCTACCTGCTGCCCTACGTACAGGAGGCCGACTGCCTGCTGGTTTTCGACGCGGTCGATTACGGCGACACGCCGGGCGACCTGCGCGAGGTGGTTGGCGACCAGGTGCCGCGTTTCATGGGCGCCAAGAAGATGAGCCTGCACCAGACCGGTTTCCAGGAAGTGCTGGCGGCCGCAGCGTTGACCGGCAAGCTGCCGGCCGAACTGGTGCTGATCGGCGTCCAGCCTGAAGAACTCGAGGACTACGGCGGCAGCCTGCGCGACGTGGTCAAGGCGCAGATGGTGCCGGCGCTGAACCTGGCGCTGGACTGGCTGGAACGCTGGGGCGTCGTCGGCAGCATCCGCGAAGGCGCGGCCGAGGCGATCACCGACCGGGCGCTGGCCATGGACGTCTACGAAGCCGGCCGGCCGCCGGCCGACCAGGCCTATCGCCTGGGCGACGCCCGTTTCCTGAACGCGGAAGCCGCCTGATGTGCCTCGGCATACCCGTCGAGGTGCTTGATTGCGGCGAGCATTTCGCCCGCTGCCGGGGGCGTGACGGCGAGGTCAGCATCGACATCCGCCTGGTCGGCGCACAGCCGCCGGGCACCTGGCTGCTCTGCTTTCTCGACGCCGCCCGCGAGGTCATTCCGGCCGAGCGCGCCGCCGCCGTCAATGCCGCACTGTCGGCGCTGAGCGCGGTCAATGCCGGCGAGACCGATCTGTCCGCCTTCTTCGCCGACCTCGAGCGCGAACCCCAACTCCCCGAATTCCTGAGGACATCCCGCCCATGATGCTCGAACTGAAAGCCGGCGCCACCTCGCTCGAACGCCTCGAAGGTGCCATTGCCCGGATGCAGCAGAAACACGGATTCGTCCGCGTCGCTGCCGACGCTCCGCAATTTCCCGCCGGCCTCGCCGCCCTGCTGCTCACCGACGATCCGCAGCGCAACCTGGAAGTGCTCGATGCCTGCGTCATCCTGCCCGAAGCGCTGAACGGCCTCGGCGCCGACGTCGCCCGCCTGGTCGCCGGCCCGGAAGCAGCCGCCGCGCTGATGCAGCGTTTCGCCGTGGCGCGCGCGCCGGCCGTCGTCTTCCTGCGCGATGGCGATTATCTCGGCAGCCTCAACGGCATCCGCGACTGGCAGGAATACCGCGACGAAGTCGCCTGCCTCGCCGCCGGCCCGGCCCGGCCGCGCCCGATTCCCATCCCGGTGCGTGACGCCGGAAACTCTGGAGCCTGCGCATGAATCCCGCGTCCCTGCGTCCCTTCCCGATTCCCGTCGTTGCCCTCGGCCCCGGTTCGCAAGGCGACGATGCCCCGGCCTACCTGGCCATGCCGCAGGGCATGCAGACCTTTTCGGCGCCCTATCTGCCCGACGACGCCGCGCCCGATGCCGTTGCTGCCGTACTTGGCCTGCTCGGCGATTTCGTCGACCAGGCGGCAGCGCGCGGTCTCGACGGTGCCGCCAGCATCGACCTGCTCGGCCTGGACCCGGCGGTTCGCGACCTGATCAACCAGTCGCTCGGCTTTGGCGAAGTCAGCGCCTTCACCACCGCGCCGCGTCACTGGCGCGTCCAGGAAACCGCTTTCGCCGGTTTCTGGCGCGTGCTCGAAATCGCCGACGACGGTCGTTTCCTAAGCGACCGCCTGCAGACCGGCGCCATTCCCGACGTCCTCGCGGCGACCATGTACGCCTGTGCCGGCAGCCAACTGGCCGCGCCCGACTACCCGACCGGCTGCATGAACGCGCCGGCGCTGGTCGAGGAAATCCGCATGCAGGCCACTGCCTGGCAGCCGGGACAAGCCGCGCACGTCATCAACCTGAGCCTGCTGCCGGTCAGCGAGGCCGACCTCGACACGCTCTACGGTTGGCTCGGCCACCGCGAGGTGTCGATCCTGTCGCGCGGCTACGGCAACTGCCGGATCACCAGCACGCGGCTGAAGAACGTCTGGTGGGTGCAGTACTTCAACAGCATGGACGTGCTCATTCTCAACTCGATCGAGGTCGGCGGCATGCCCGAAGTGGCGCTGGCAGCGCCCGAAGATTTCGCTGATTCGCTGCAGCGGCTGCAGGAATACCTCGAAATGATGGCCGAAAACGCGTGAGTGCAGCCATGAACGAGCGCATCTTCGAAGGCAGCTTCCGTGCCGTGCAAGCCGACGACCGTCTCGAATGCGGCATTTGCTGGTGGGTGTACGACCCGGCCGAGGGTGACGACGTGCGCGCTATTCCGGGTGGCACACCCTTCGCCGAACTGCCCGACGACTGGTGCTGCCCCGGTTGCGACGCGCCCAAGCACAAGTTCATGGTCATCGCTGCGTGAAATTCTGGCCAGACGATCCGGCGGCCGACATCGAAGCCGTCTTTGCCGACATCGCGGCGACGCGCATGGCCGGCCTGCCGATCTGCAATCCGGCGCTGCAGGTCGAGGCCGTCGGCTTTCGCCTGGCCGGGCACGGTCATTGGACCGGCGCCTTGGTCACGCCGTGGGCGATCAACCTGCTCTGCCTGCCCGGCCACGCCGACTGGCCGGCGGCTGCTGCCGGCAGCCATTACGACTGGGCCTTTCCGTCCGGCGTCTACGAATTCATCGTCGCCGACGAGGCCCGGCTCGGCCGCTACCACCTCTGTTCGCTGTTCTCGCCGGCCGGCGAATTCGTCAGCCACGAGCAGGCCCGGCTGACCGCGCTGGCGGCGATCACCGCGCTGTTCAACGATCCGCTCGCGGCGCCCCCGGACCCGCCGGTGGAGGTGCCACCGCCCAGTCGGCGCGCCTTTCTGGGATTGCGCGGATGAATCCGGCCGGCTCGCTGATCATCCGCGCCGCCTTCGCCGAAGGCGGTGTGCACATCGACGCGGTCATTCTCGAACGCCCGGCGATGACGCGGCTGTTCGTCGGCCAGAACCCGGACGCTGCGGTTCGCCTGATCCCGCATCTCTACGCGCTGTGCGCCGAGGCCCAGCGTGTCACCGCACGTGCCGCCCTGGCCGCCGCCGAAGGGCGCAGCATGGTCTGCGATGCCACCGATAACCGCCTGCTGTGGCTGGAAGTGCTGCATGAAAACCTGTGGCGGCTGCTGCTCGACTGGCCGGTGGCCTGCGGCCTGCCGGCCGCGCGCGATGCCTTCATCGCCTGGCGCAGCGACCGTCTCGGTGTCGATGGCACGCTGGCGACCCGGCGGTTGATCGACGAAACCTTGTGCCCATTGGTCGACCGCTGCCGGCGCATTCTTGATGATCGCGGCGTCGCGCCGACCTGGCCGCAAGCCGATCCCGCCGCCTGGCTCGCCTGGTGGCAGGGCGGCGTGGCGACCCGGCCGAGGACGCCGCCGCCGCATGACATCGCCGCCACCTACCTGGCCCGCGTCGCCGACGTTGCGCGGGCCGCCGCTGCGCTCGACGCCGGCCAGCCGTTCCCGTTGCTCGCCGCCGGCGGCGACGGGCTGGGCGTGGCGCAGAGCGTCACCGCCCGGGGCGTCCTGACGCATGCAATTGCCGTCGAGCAGGGGCGGGTGAAGCGGTATCATCTCGAAGCGCCGACCGACGCCTGTTTTGCCGGTCGCGAGGCGTTGGCGGCACTGCTCGCCGGGCGTCGCTTCGACGCCGCGGCGGCAGCCCGGATCGGCCTGGAAACGGCGATCCTGGCGCTCGATCCGTGCCTGCCCTACGAAGTGGAGTGGAAAGATGCATGAAATGTCGCTGGCCGAAGGCATCATCGAACTGGTCGAGGACACCGCGCGGCGCGAGAACGCCGCCCGGGTCGGCTTGGTCGTGCTCGAAATCGGCCAGCTGTCGTCGGTCGAACCGGAAGCGCTGCGTTTCTGCTTCGACGTTGTCACCAAGGGCGGCATCGCCGATGGCGCGGCGCTGGAAATCGTCGCCGTGCCCGGCGCCGGCTGGTGCATGCCGTGCGGGGCAACGGTACCGATCAGCGAGCGTTACGGCGCCTGCCCGATCTGCGGCAGCCACCAGGTGCAACCCACGGCCGGCACCGAGATGCGGGTGCGGGAAATCGCCATCGAATAAGAATCAGGAGACCCATGATGTGTACAGTTTGCGGCTGCGGTGACGGCGAAGTGAAAATCGAGGGCGAAGCGCACGCGCACCGCCATGTCCATGCCGACGGCACGGTGCATGAGCACGGCCATGCGCACGATCACGAGCATGCGCACAGCCACGATGGCGAGATTGCCGATGCCCACGGCCATGCCCATACGCACGCCGACGGCACGACGCATGTGCACGAACACGTCCATCACGGCGAACACGCCCACCCGCACGACCACGGCTACCGGCCGCAGAAGGCGGCGCCTGGCGAGCACGGACACAGTCACGATCACCACCACCACGGCGACCTCGACTACGGTAGCGGCCCGGCGCGCGCCCACGTTCCCGGCATGAGCCAGGCGCGCATGGTGCAGATCGAGCGCGACATCCTGTCCAAGAACGACGGCTACGCCGCCAAGAACCGCGCCTGGTTCGACGAGCACGGCGTCTTCGCGCTCAACCTCGTCTCCAGTCCGGGCTCGGGCAAGACGACGCTGCTGGTCAAGACCATCGAGGCCTTGCAGGCGCGGCTGGCCATTGCCGTCGTCGAGGGTGACCAGCAGACGACCAACGACGCCGAGCGCATCCGCGCCACCGGCGCCCCGGCGCTACAGATCAACACCGGCAAGGGCTGCCACCTCGACGCGCACATGGTCGGCCACGCCATGGAACGCCTGCAGCCGGCCGACGGCTCGCTGTTCCTGATCGAGAACGTCGGCAACCTCGTCTGCCCGGCCGCCTTCGACCTCGGCGAGCAGCACAAGGTGGCGATCCTCTCGGTCACCGAGGGCGAGGACAAGCCGCTCAAGTACCCGGACATGTTCGCCGCCGCCGACGTGATGCTGCTCAACAAGTGCGACCTGCTGCCCTACCTGCAGTTCGACGCCGACCTCGCCGAAGCCAACGCCCGCCGCGTCAATCCGAAGCTGACCGTGTTCCGTGTCTCGGCGACCAGCGGTGAGGGCATGGCCGACTGGCTGGCCTGGATCGAAGCCGGCGTCGCCGGCCAGCGCGCCCGTCTGGCCGACAACGTCGCCGCGCTGAAGGCGCGCATCGCCGACCTGGAGCGACAACTGGCGGCCAAGTGAGCGCTCGCCTGCTGCACATCCGCGGCCTCGTCCAGGGCGTCGGCTTTCGCCCCTACGTCTGGCGGCTGGCCGGCGAACTCGGCATCGCCGGCTGGGTGCGCAACGACGGCGCCGGCGTCACGCTGCTCGCCGCCGGCGCGCGGCTCGACGACTTCCTCGCCCGCCTGCCGCGCGAAATCCCGCCGCTCGCCCGCATCGACGCCATCGACAGCAGTGCCAGCGACGAACGCCCGGCGCCCGGTTTCGTCATCCGCGACAGCGTCGCCGGCGCGGTGCGTACCGCCATCGGCCCGGACGCTGCCATCTGCCCGGCCTGCATCGCCGACCTCTGCGACCCCGAGGGCCGCCGCTGGCGCTACGCCTTCACCACCTGCACCCACTGCGGCCCGCGCTATACCGTCAGCGCCGGCATTCCCTACGACCGCGCCCGTACCAGCCTGGCCGCTTTTCCGCTGTGCGCGCCGTGCACGAGCGAATACACCGACCCCGCCGACCGACGCTTTCACGCCGAAACCACCTGTTGTCCCGACTGCGGACCGCAGTTGCGGCTGTTCGATGAAAATGGCGTCGATCTCGCAGTTGGCGGTGACGATCCGATTGCCGCCACGCTCGCCCTGCTGCGCGCCGGCCGCATTGTCGCGATCAAGGGTCTGGGCGGCTTTCACCTCGCCTGCGACGCGCGCAATGCCGACGCCGTCGCCGAACTGCGCCGGCGCAAGGCGCGCGAGGCCAAGCCCTTCGCGGTGATGGGCCTCAACCCCGGCGCGCTGGCTGCTTTTGCCGAGTTCGGCGATGGCGAGCGGGCGCTGTTCGCCGATGTCGCCGCGCCCATCGTCCTCTGCCGCAAGGGCGCCGCCGAACTCACCGGCGTCGCCCCCGGCCTGCCCTGGCTCGGCGTCATGCGCCCGGCGACGCCTTTACACCTGCTGATCTGGCACGAAGCCGCCGGCCGTCCCGCCGGCACCGCCTGGCTCACCGAGGAAAATGACCTGCTGCTGGTGATGACCAGTGCCAACCCGCAGGGCGAACCGCTGGTCATCGGCAACGCCGAAGCCTTGCAACGCCTGAACGGCATCGCTGATGCCTTCCTGGTGCACGACCGCGACATCGTCGTCCGCTGTGACGATTCGGTGGTGCGCGTGGCCGATGGCGCGCCGGCCTTCCTGCGCCGGGCGCGCGGTTACGTGCCGCTGCCCATCCCGCTCGCCGACGACGGCCCGCCGGTGCTGGCACTCGGTGCCCACCTGAAGAACGCCGTCTGCGTGCTGCGTGGGCGCCAGGCTTTCGTTTCGCAGCACATCGGCAGCCTCGACAACGCGGCGACGCTGGCTTTCCTCGAAGAAACCGTCGCCCATCTGCTCGCCGTACTCGACGTCCAACCGGCGCTGATCGCCCACGACCTGCACCCCGACTACGCGTCGACCGCGCTGGCCCTGCGCCTGGCCGGCGAACTCGGCGTACCGACGCGCGCCGTCGGCCATCATCACGCGCATATTGGCGCGATCTGCGCCGAACACGGCGTCAACGGCCCGCTATTGGGGCTGGCGCTCGACGGCGTCGGCCTCGGCCCCGACGGCGGCGCCTGGGGCGGCGAACTGCTGCGCGTCGACGGCGCCGACTGCCGTCGCCTCGGCCACTTGCGCCCGCTGGCGCTGCCCGGCGGCGACCGCGCGGCGCGCGAGCCGTGGCGGATGGCAATTGCCGCGCTGCACGGCGCCGGCTTTGGCGATCAGGTCGCTGGCTGGCTGGCACGGACTTGGCCGGAACGCGAGGCCGGCCCGTTGCTGACGCTGCTCGACCGGCAACTGCGCTGCCCGCCGACGTCCAGCCTCGGTCGCTGGTTCGACGCCGCCGCCGGTCTGCTCGGCGTGCGCGACGTTTCGCGCTACGAAGGCCAGGCGGCGATGGAACTCGAAGGCCGGGCGGCGGCGCACGGCCCGGTCGAGCCACTGGTCGGCGGCTGGCGGATAGCCGGCGATATCCTCGACTTCTCGCCGCTGCTGCCGGCGCTGCTCGGCTGCCGCGCTGCCGGACAAGGCGCCGCGCTGTTCCACGCCACCGTCGCCGCCGGCCTCGCCGAGTGGGCGATGCTTGCGGTCCACCGCGAAAAACTTGCGAAAATGGCGGTTGGCGGCGGCTGCGCAGCGAACGCGATCCTCCTCGACGCGCTGCGCCACCGTTTGACGGCGGGCGGTGTCGAAGTCCTCGAAGCGCGCGCCGTCCCTGCCGGCGACGGCGGCCTGGCGCTGGGCCAGGCCTGGGTCGCGCGGCGGATGAATGGAGAGAAGGCATGAACGACCTGGCCAACGCCGCCATCCACACCGACAACCCGGCGCCGCGCGTGCTCGCCCGCTATCGGCGCTGGCAGGAAACGCTGGCCTCAGGCCATCCCGGCCTCAGTGTCGATATCGCCGGTTTTCGTCGCTATCGCGGCGACTGGATCGGCGCTGTCGTCACCCCCTGGTTCATCCACCTGCTGCTGCTCCCCGGCGGCGGCGAACTGTGGCGCGAGCTGCCGTCCGAGCAGACGCTGCGCGTCGGCTTCCCGGCCGGCGATCTCGACCTGATCAGCGAACGCAGCGACGACGCCGACCTGCCGGCAAGCTTCTTCGCCACCATCCTGGCGCCGGTTGACGAACTCGCCGATCAGGACGCCGCGCTGCGCACCGCGATGGACGCGCTGCACCTGCTTTTCGAACCGCCGGCTCAGGTGCCGGTGCCGATGAACTCCGAGCCGCCGCCGGTCGACCGGCGCGGCTTCTTCCGTCGCCTGGCCGGGCGCGGTTGAACTCCCCCGAAAGGAAGCCCCATGTGTCTAGCGATTCCCGCCCAGGTCGTCGAACTGCGCGACGGCGACAACGCCGTCGTCGATCTTGCCGGCGTGCGCAAGGAAATCTCGCTGTCGCTGGTCGAAGGCGTCGCCGTTGGCGACTACGTCATCGTCCATGTCGGCTTTGCGCTGAACAAGCTCGACCCGGAAGAAGCCGAGCAGACGCTCAAGCTCTTCGCCGAAATGGGACAACTGACCGCCGATGGCGACGGACTGACGCTGCACTGATGAAGTACATCGATGAATTCCGCGACGGCGAGGTAGCGCAGAAGATCGCCGCCAGCATCCGCGCCGAGGCCGATCCCACCCGCAACTACCATTTCATGGAATTCTGCGGCGGCCACACCCACGCCATCTCGCGCTACGGCGTCTCCGACCTGCTGCCGGCCAACGTGCGCATGATCCACGGCCCCGGCTGCCCGGTCTGTGTGCTGCCGATCGGCCGCGTCGACCAGGCCATCCGCCTGGCCCTCGACGAGGGCGTGACGCTATGCACCTACGGCGACTGCCTGCGCGTGCCGGCCTCCGACGGCTTGTCGCTGCTCCGGGCCAAGGCCAAAGGTGGCGACATCCGCATGGTCTATTCGAGTGCCGACGCTGTCACGCTGGCGCAGAAAAACCCGGACAAACAGGTCGTCTTCTTCGCCATCGGCTTCGAAACGACGACGCCGCCCACCGCAGTAGCGATCAAGCAGGCCGCCGCGCTCGGCCTGAAGAATTTCTCGGTGCTCTGCTGCCACGTGCTGACGCCGTCGGCGATCTCCAGCATCCTCGAATCGCCGGAAGTGCGCCAGTGGGGTACCGTGCCGCTCGACGGCTTCGTCGGCCCGGCGCACGTGTCGACGATCATCGGCAGCCGGCCCTACGAATTCTTCGCCGAGGAGTACCGCAAGCCCGTGGTCATCGCCGGCTTCGAACCGCTCGACGTGATGCAGGCGATCCGCATGCTCATCCGCCAGGTCAACGAAGGCCGCGCCGAAGTCGAAAACGAGTTCTCGCGCGCCGTCGACCGCGAGGGCAACCTGAAGGCGCAGGCCTTGGTCGCCGAGGTCTTCGAAATGCGCAAGCACTTCGAATGGCGGGGCTTAAACGTTTTGCCGTATTCGGCGCTGCGCATTCGCGGCACGTTCGCCGAATTTGACGCGGAGAAGCGCTTTCCGGTTCGTTATGAGTCAGTAGCGGATCACAAGGCTTGTGAGTGCGGGGCGATTTTGCGCGGAGTCAAGCGGCCGCAGGACTGCAAGATCTTCGGGACGGTGTGTACGCCGGAGAATCCGGTGGGGTCGTGCATGGTCAGTTCGGAAGGCGCCTGTGCGGCGCACTACACCTATGGACGGTACAAGGATGTCTGAAACTCGCAAACTCTATATCCGCCCCCTCGACCTCAAGCACGGCCAGGTCGACCTGGCTCACGGTTCCGGCGGCCGGGCAATGGCGCAGCTGATCGACGAACTTTTCGCCCGCCACCTCGGCAACGAATACCTCGGCCAAGGCGACGACGGCGCCGTGCTGCCACTGCCGGGCGAAGGCCGGCTGGTCATGGCGACCGACGCCCACGTCGTCTCGCCGCTGTTCTTCCCGGGCGGCGACATCGGCTGCCTGTCGGTGCATGGTACGGTCAACGACGTCGCGGTGATGGGCGCCAGACCGCTTTATCTGGCGGCCAGCTTCATCCTCGAAGAGGGCTTCCCCCTCGGCGACCTCGCCCGCATCGTGCAGAGCATGGCGGCGGCGGCGAGCGCCGCCGGGGTGCCGGTGGTGACCGGCGACACCAAGGTGGTCGAGCGTGGCAAGGGCGACGGGGTGTTCATCACCACCACCGGTGTCGGTATCGTGCCGCCGGGACGAGAACTGTCCGGGCGGCGGGCGCGGCCGGGCGATGTGATTCTGGTTTCCGGCACGCTCGGCGACCACGGCATGGCGATCATGGCCGAGCGCGAGAGCCTGGGCTTTGACTCGCCTATCATTTCCGATACGGCGGCATTGCACGGATTGATTGAAACGCTGCTGGTCAGTGGTGCCGATCTTCGTGTGTTACGCGACCCGACGCGCGGCGGGCTGGCCACGACGCTGAACGAGATTGCCCGTCAGTCGGGCGTCGGCATGATGCTGCAGGAGAAGGCGCTGCCGGTGAAACCGGCGGTCAACGCGGCCTGCGAGTTGCTCGGGCTGGATCCGCTTTATGTAGCGAACGAGGGGAAATTGGTCGCCATCTGTGGCGAAAAAGACGCGGAAATGCTGTTATCGGTCATGCGGGCTCACCCGCTTGGGCAGGCGGCAGCCATCATTGGTCAGGTCGTCGCCGACGATCATCATTTTGTCCAGATGACCACGGCTTTCGGTGGACGGCGAATGGTGGACTGGTTGTCCGGCGAGCAGTTGCCGCGGATCTGCTGAGGTGCTTTCAGTGTCGCTCGGCAAGCACCAGGCTGCGTACTTCGCCGACTTCGAGCAGCACCATCTCGCGGGCATCGGCAAGGTTGTCGGCGTTGCGGACATAGAAGAGGTCGCTGCGGCCATCGGGATAGCGGACGGCGGCGACATAGTCCACGCGTTGCCGGGGGGCGACGCGGGGGCGGGACGATTTGCGCTGAGTGGCGGCCATGCTGGTGAACTCCCTGAAACATTTTTTCGCATCCTAGCGAAATGCAAGTGATTGAAAAATATAGCGAAGGTCATAGCTGTGCCCAGAATGAATAGGCGCCTGCCGGCAATCCCCGTGGTAGCGCGATTCACGCTTTTTGCCTCTTTGAAAAAAACCTACATAACATGCGGATATTATTCATAACGCACAGCTTCAACAGCCTGACGCAGCGCCTGTTCTGCGAATTGGCCACGCGCGGACACGAGCTCAGCGTCGAGTTCGACATTGCCGACTCGGTCACTGAAGAGGCGGTGGCGCGTTTCCGGCCCGACCTGTTGCTGGCGCCTTTCCTCAAACGGGCGATTCCGGCGTCGGTGTGGTCGGTGCTGCCTTGTTTCGTGGTCCATCCGGGTGTTCCCGGTGATCGCGGTCCGTCGGCGCTGGACTGGGCGATACAGCGCGGTGAACCGCACTGGGGCGTGACCGTGCTGCAGGCCGAGGCCGAAATGGATGCCGGCCCGGTGTGGGCCAGCGCGAGCTTTGCCATGCGCCCGGCGGCCAAGGCGTCCCTGTACCGCAACGAAGTCACCGAAGCGGCGGTGCACGCCGTGTTGCTGGCGGTCGAGCGTTTCGCCGCCGACGATTTCGTCGCCCAACGTGTGCCCGGCGTGGCACACCCCTTGATGCGCCAGGCCGACCGGAGAATCGACTGGAACACGCAGTCGACCGCAGAAATCCTTGCCCGTCTGCATGCTGCCGACGGCTTTCCCGGCGTTGCCGACGAATTGTTCGGTGCGCCCTGCCACCTGTTTGATGCGCACCCGGAAAGTGAATTACGCGGCGCGCCGGGCGAGTTGCTGGCGCGGCGCGAAACGGCGGTCTGTCGCGCAACCGTCGACGGCGCGGTGTGGATCGGCCACGTCAAGCGCCCGGGCGGGATCAAGTTGCCGGCGACGCTGGCCTTTCCGGAAGCTGCCGGTTTGCCGGAAGTGCCGCTGGCCGGCTGGCAGCGCGCGGTGCAGCCGACCTGGCAGGACATTGCCTGGTCGGCGGCCGACGGCGTCGGCTTCCTGTCCTTCGATTTCTACAACGGCGCGATGAGTACGGCACAGTGCCGGCGTCTGACCGAGGCTTTCCGCTGGGCGACGACGCAGCCGGTGCGCGTCATCGTGCTCACCGGTGGCGGCGATTTCTGGTCAAACGGCATTCATCTGAACGTGATCGAATCCGCCGACAGTCCGCCGGACGAATCCTGGGCCAACATCAACGCCATCGACGATCTGGCCGAAGCCATCCTGCGCTGCACGACACAACTGACCGTCGCCGCCGTCGGCGGCAACACCGGGGCCGGCGGCTGTTTCCTGGCGCGCGCCTGCGATCGGGTGTGGGTGCGCGACGGCGTCATGCTCAATCCGCACTACAAGAACATGGGCAACCTGTTCGGTTCGGAGTTCTGGACCTATTTGCTGCCACCGCGCGTCGGTGCCGACGGCGCCGCGGCGATCATGCGCCATCGCCTGCCGATGGCGGCGGCCGAGGCCGTGCGTCTGGGCTTCTACGATGCCTGTCTGCCGGCGCCGGGCTATGCCGTCGATGTCGCCCGCCGGGCCGTCGAACTGGCGCACGCACCCGATTTCTCCGGCCAGCTGGCGGACAAAGTGGCCCGCCGCGCTGCCGACGATGCGATCAAGCCGCTGGCGCAATACCGCGACGAGGAACTGGCGGCGATGCGCCGCAATTTCTACGGCTTCGACCCGGCCTATCACGTCGCGCGTTATCATTTCGTCCAGAAAAGCCCGCATTCGTGGACGCCGCGTCATCTGGCGCGGCACCGCGATCTCGACTGGAAGATTCCCGCATGAGCTTGCCCGTGTTGCGCCGCCTGCCCGCCGTCCTCGTCGTCGATGACGAGTTGCGTTCGCAGGAAGCCCTGCGGCGCACGCTGGAAGAGGATTTCGAGGTGTTCTGCGCGTCCAGCGCCGACGAGGGAATGTCGATCCTCGAAATGGAGGAAGGCACCGCCGGCATTCGCGTCATCCTCTGCGACCAGCGCATGCCCGGCACCACCGGCGTCCAGTTCCTCAAGGAAGTGCGCCAGCGCTGGCCGGACATCGTGCGCATCATCCTGTCCGGCTATACCGACGCCGAGGACATCATCAGCGGCGTGAACGAAGCCGGCATCTGGCAATACCTGCTCAAGCCCTGGCAGCCCGAACAACTCTTGCTGACCTTGCAGCGCGCCGCCGAGGTATGGCGTCTGCAGCAGGAAAACCAGCGCCTCAGCCTGGACCTGCGTACCGCCGAGCCGGTCCTGCGCCGTCGCGTCGACAGCAAACAGGACAAGGCGCGCAAGGTCTTCGGCCTGGCCGCGCTGGTGCGCGGGCCGGGCAGCCCACTCGATCCGGTCTGCGATCTGGTCGGTCGCATCGCCCCGTACGACCTGTCGGTGATGGTCACTGGAGAATCCGGCACCGGCAAGGAAATGGTCGCCCGCGCCATCCACTACGAGAGCAATCGCGCCGACAAGCCCTTCATTACCGAGAACTGCGGTGCGGTGCCGGATACCCTGCTCGAATCGGAATTGTTCGGCTACAAGCGCGGCGCCTTCACCGGCGCCGTCGATGACCGCATCGGCCTGTTCCAGCAGGCCGACGGCGGCACCCTGTTCCTCGACGAGATCGGCGAAACCAGCCCGGCTTTCCAGGTCAAGTTGCTGCGCGCGCTGCAGGAAGGCGAGTTTCGCCCGCTCGGCAGCAACAAGTCGGTATCGGTCGATGTCCGGGTGATTGCCGCCACCAACCGCGACCTCGACGAGGATGTGCGGACCGGCCGCTTCCGCGAGGATCTCTACTACCGGCTGGCGACCATCCCGGTACATGTGCCGCCTTTGCGGCAGCGGCCGATGGATCTGCCGCTGCTGGCTGCGCGTATCCTGGAACAAAGCTGTGCCGCGCTGGGCAAGCCGGTGGCCGGGTTTGCCGCCGAGGTGCTAGCGGTGTTCGCGGCGTATTCCTGGCCGGGCAATGTGCGCGAACTTCAGAACGAAATCCTGCGCATGGTGGCGCTGGCCGACGGCCCGACCCTGGGCGCAGCATTGCTGTCGCCGCGCTTGCGCCAGGCGCCGGCAGTCGATGTCGGCAGCGTCGGCGCAAGCTGGACCGACGGCTTGTCCGGCAATCTGCGCGAGCGCATGGAACAACTCGAACTGCGCGTGCTGCAGGCAGCCATGCAGCGGCATCACGGCAACAAATCGCGCGCCGCGCGCGAGCTCGGCCTGTCGCGTGTCGGTTTGCGCGCCAAGCTGGCGCGCTACGGTCTTGCCGACGAAGGGCAGGGGGACGAATGAAAGTTCTCTGGCTGCAAAGCGGCGGTTGCGGCGGCTGCACCCAGTCGCTGCTGTGTCATGAACCGCGCCCACTCTTCGACGAACTGCGCGACGCCGGCATCGACTTCGTCTGGCACCCGGCGCTGTCCGAAGCCAGTGGCGAAGAGGCGCTGGCGGTACTGGAAGACTGCGCGGCCGGCCGCCGCGAATTCGATGTGCTTTGCGTCGAGGGCGCGATGCTGCGCGGCCCGAACGGCACCGGCAAGTTCCACCTGATGGCCGGCAGCGGCCGGCCGCTGACCGAGTGGGTACAGCGGCTGGCCGAGCAGGCGAAGTGGGTGTTTGCCATCGGTTCCTGCACCGCCTGGGGTGGGTTTTCGGCGAGCACGCCGGGTAATCCGCTGGAGGCCTGCGGCCTGCAGTACGACACCGACACGCCGGGCGGATTGCTCGGCAAGGCTTTTGTTTCCCAGGGCGGTTTGCCGGTGGTCAATATCGCCGGCTGTCCGACGCACCCGGGCTGGGTGGTCGATACCCTGGAAAAACTGGCCATCGACGGCCTGCGCACCAGCGATCTCGACGAAATCGGCCGGCCGCTGTTGTACGCCGAGCAACTCGTTCATCACGGCTGCCCGCGCAACGAATTCTACGAATTCAAGGCCAGCGCCGAAAAGCATTCCGACCTCGGCTGCCTGATGGAAAACCTCGGTTGCAAAGGTACGCAGGCGCACGCTGACTGCAACACGCGAGCCTGGAACGGCGCCGGTTCCTGCCTGAAGGGCGGCTACGCCTGTATCGCCTGTACCGAGCCAGGGTTCGAATCGCCCGGTCATGCTTTCCAGGAGACGCCCAAACTGGCCGGCATCCCGGTCGGCCTGCCGGTCGACATGCCGAAAGCCTGGTTCGTTGCACTCGCCGCGCTGTCCAAGTCGGCAACGCCGAAACGGGTGCGCGACAACGCCGTCGTCGACCATACGGTGATCCGGCCGGGCGTGAAAAAGGGCGGCAAATGAAGCGCATCCAGCTTGGTCCGTTCAACCGTGTCGAAGGCGATCTGGAAATCGGCCTCGATATCGACGCCGGTCGGGTTGTCGCCGCGCGCGTCAATTCGCCGCTGTTCCGTGGCTTCGAGCAGATACTCGTTGGCCGCAATCCGGCCGATGCCCTGGCCGTCGTGCCGCGCATCTGCGGCATCTGCTCGGTCGCCCAATCGGCGGCTGCAGCCGCGGCACTGGCTGCGCTGGCCGGTGTGACGCCGCCGCCGAACGGGCAACTGGCGAGCCGGCTGGTGCTGGCGACAGAAAACCTGGCCGACCACCTGACCCATTTCTACCTCTTCTTCATGCCCGATTTTGCCCGTGCCGCCTACGCCGGGCGCCATTGGCACGACGATGTCGCCCGGCGCTTCACCGCCCAGCACGGCAGCGCTGTCGCGCCCTGGCTGCAGGCCCGTGCCCGCTTCTTCAACCTGACCGGTTTCCTGGCCGGCCGCTGGCCGCACACGCTGGCGCTGCAGCCGGGTGGCAGCAGCAAGGCGATGACCGCTGCCGAACGCATCCGCATCCTGGCGCTGCTGCGCGAGTTCCGCGCTTTCCTCGAAGGCAGGCTGTTCGCCGATTCGCTTGAAGCCTTTGCCGGCCTCGCCGCCTTCGACGAACTGCAGGCGTGGGCCGCGACTCGCGACGGCGACTTCGCCCTGTTCCTGCGTGCCGCCGGCGATCTCGGGTTGGAGCGCTGCGGTCGCGCCGCCGACCGTTTCCTGTCCTACGGCGCCTACGAACTGTTTCCGGCCGGCCTGTGGCAAGCCGATACGGGCGCTCAGCCGCTCGATATGACCAGGATTGCCGAAGATGTCAGCCATTCCTGGCTATATGGCGACACGCCCTTGCCGCCGGCGCAGGGTGAAACCCGTGTCGATGCCGACAAGGCCGAGGCCTACACCTGGTGCAAGGCCCCGCGCTACGGCGGTCAGGTGGTCGAAACCGGCGCTTTATCCCGACAACTCGTCGCCGGCCACCCCCTGCTGCGCGATCTGGTTGCCCGCCATGGCGGCAGCGTCACCGCCCGCCTCGTCGCCCGCATGCTCGAAGTCGCCCAAGTCGTTCCGGCGATGGAAAACTGGCTGCGTGCGATCGAGCCGGGGAAAGCCTTCTGCCTGCCGGCGCCGCTACCCGACAGCGGCCAGGCCGTCGGTCTGGTCGAAGCAGCCCGCGGTGGCCTGGGCCACTGGCTGAGCGTCAAGCGCGGCCGGATCGAGCGCTACCAGATCATCGCCCCGACTACCTGGAACTTCTCCCCGCGCGACGCCGCCGGTACCCCCGGCGCCCTTGAGCAGGCCCTGGTCGGCTTGCCTGCCGGTGATGACGCGCCGCCTACCGTGCAGCATGTGGTGCGCAGCTTCGATCCGTGCATGGTGTGTACAGTTCACTAAGGCCAGCGGCGTAGAATCGAGCAGGTCTGCAACCATCAGGAGCCCACATGCCTGAATCATTGATCCTGCGACCCCTGGAGCGCGAGGACCTGCGCTTTGTCCATGAGCTGGACAACAACGAAACGGTCATGCACTACTGGTTCGAGGAGCCTTACGAGGCTTTCGTCGAACTGGCTGATCTTTACGACCGCCACATCCACGACCAGAGCGAGCGCCGCTTCATCGCCGAGACGGCGGGTGAGCGGGTTGGCCTGGTCGAGCTGGTCGAGATCAACCACATCCATCGCCGGGCGGAATTCCAGATCATCATCGCGCCGGCGCATCAGGGTAAAGGGTATGCGACCGCTGCCACGCGGCTGGCGATGGATTACGCCTTCACCGTGCTCAACCTGTACAAGCTCTATCTGATCGTCGACTGTGCCAACCTGCGCGCCGTCAATGTCTATGCCAAGCTCGGCTTCACCGAGGAAGGACGTTTGCGCGAGGAGTTCTTTGTCGACGGCGAATACCGCGACGTTCTACGCATGGCCATGTTTCAGCCGGAATACCTGCGCCGGCGCAAGGAGCTGGCGGCGACGACCTGAGGTCGTCGCCGGCCGTCGTCAGAAGCCGATCTTGCGGCTGCGCCCCATGCGGGCCTGGTCGAAGTCGCGGCTTTCCAGCCAGTTGCGGCCTTCCAGCTTGGCCGTGCCGAATGCCGACAGCAGGCGCTTCTTCATGTCGCGCGGCGGCAGCGAGGCCAGGCGGTCCAGCACGCCGTCGTCGGCGTCGGGCGGGAAGCCCCAGTCGTGCTCGTTGATGCAGTCGCGGTACAGCGCGCGGGCGATGCTCAACGAAGCGTCGTAGTCGGGACGCGGCACTTCGTAGACGTTCATCCGGTTGAGGATGGGCTCCGGGATGCTGCGTTCGTCGTTGGCCGTGGTCACCCACAGGATGTGCGAGGCGTCGATGTCGATATCGACGAACTCGTCCTTGAAGGCGCGGGCGGTGTCGTGTTCGAGTAGGCTGTAGAGCGCGCCCATCGGGTCGTAGCGCGAATCGCCGCCGGCCTTGTCGATCTCGTCGAGGACCACGACGGGGTTGGCGTAGTCGCCATGGACCAGGGTCTGTGCGACCTTGCCGGGCTTGGCGTTGTTCCACTGCGCCGAGGCGCCGGAGAGGATCCAGCCGGCGGTGAGCGAGCTCATCGACACGAATTCGTGGCCGGTGCCCAGACGAGCCGCCAGTTCGCGGGCGAAATGGGTCTTGCCGATGCCGGGTTCGCCAAGCAGCAGGATGGGCGTGAAATGCATCGGCTCGCTACCGGCGACGGCCAGCGCCAGATGCTTCTTGATGTCGTCGATGACTTCGCCGAAGTTGGGGCAGGTGTCGTACAGGTCGTCGACCATGTCGGTGCCACTGGGGCGGATCAGGAAGCGGCCACCGCCGCGCTGCTTCATCTTTTCGTAGAGCGCGCCCAGGGCTTCGTTGCGGTTGCCGGTGGCCTCGTCGAGGGCGCGGTCGATGGCCGCGACGTCGTAGATGGTGCGCTCTTCGGCGACGGTGAGTCGGATGTCGGTGTGTGCCATGATGACTTCCTCCTGGACGGCTTGCCTGATTTAACGGAGCCAGGACGACCCGGCTTGAGTCGTCTCGGCGACACCGTCAACGAAGCATTTCCCGTGCCGGTTCACGGCATCCAGAACGAAGCCTTCTGGTCGACGTGGATTTCCGGGTTGTCGACGTCGCTGATGCGGAAGCTGATCGGATGCGAGCCGGCATCGGCGCTGCCGGGCTCGACCCGCACCGACAGGGCGATTTCCTGCATGCCGGCGGCCGGGACGCTGGCCCGGTCGGCGCCGCTGATGGCGATCCCGGGCAGGCCGCTGACCTCGATGCGGAAGTTGCGCGGCTGTTCGCTGGCGTTGGTCAGATGCATGCGGAAGGCGTTTTCGATGTCGCCATTGTCGCTTTCCCGATAAAGCGCCGCGCGTTCCTTCTCGATGCCGACCTTGAGCGGGGCGCGGGTGGCCAGCGACCAGGCGCTGACACCGCCGATGAGCAGAAATGCACCAAGATAGAGCATCGGTCGCAGGCGCCAGGTGCGGCGGACGATTTCCTGGCGGCCGAAACCCTGCTCGACGGCGTTTTCGGTCGAGTAACGGATCAGCCCGCGCGGATAGTTCATCTTGTCCATGACCTGATCGCAGGCGTCGATGCAAGCGGCGCAGCCGATGCATTCGATTTGCAGGCCGTCGCGGATGTCGATGCCGGTCGGGCAGACCTGGACGCAGATGCTGCAGTCGATGCAGTCACCCAGGCCGATGGCTTTGGGATCGGCATTTTTTGCCCGGCTGCCGCGCGCTTCGCCGCGTTGCGCGTCGTAGGCGACGATCAGCGTGTCGCGGTCGAACATCACGAACTGGAACTGGGCATACGGGCAGATGTACTTGCACATGTGCTCGCGCAGAAAGCCGGCCATGCCGTAGGTGGCGCCGCCGTAGAACAGGATCCAGAAGATTTCCCAGGGGCCGGTCGCGCCGCTGGCGAAACCGCCGAGCAGATCGCGGATCGGCGTGAAGTAGCCGACGAAGGTGATCCCGGTCCACAGCGCAATTACCAGCCAGATGGCGTGCTTGAGCGATTTCTTCAGCAACTTGTCGCGGCTGTTCGGCGCCGCGTCGAGCTTGATGCGTTGCGGCCGGTCGCCCTCGATCCACTTCTCCACCCACAGGAACATCTCCGTGTACACCGTCTGCGGGCAACTGTAGCCGCACCACAGGCGCCCGGCGACGGCGGTGAACAGGAACAGCGCCAGCGCCGACAGGAGCAGCAGGATGGTCAGGTAGATGGTGTCCTGCGGCCACAGCACCAGGTCGAACAGATAGAAGCGGCGCTGCTCAAGGTCGAAGAGCACGGCTTGCCGGCCGTTCCAGGGAAGCCAGCACAGTCCGTAGAAGACGATCTGGGTGAGCCAGACGAAGGCCACGCGCCAGTTGTTGAACAGGCCGCTGACCGAGCGCGGGTAGACCTTGACGTTGGGGTCGGGCACCGGTTTGATTTCGATGGTCCGCTTGCCGGGGGATTGCTTTACCATGGGGTCCGAAGGGTTTTGTATAACATGTATAATTTTTGCATCTTATCATCCGGAGGGTGCCGGTGCGACTGAGCAGCTTCTCCGACTACAGCCTGCGCGTACTGATGTACCTCGGCGTACATGCCGAGCGGCTGGCAACCATTGGCGAAATCGCCGACGCCTACGGCATTTCCGCCAACCACCTGACCAAGGTGGTGAATCACCTTGGTCGGCTGGCCTATATCGAAACGGTGCGCGGCAAAGGCGGCGGCATCCGGCTGGCCCGGCCGGCGGCCGGGATCCGGCTCGGCGAACTGATCCGGCAGACGGAAAACGACTGGGCGCTGGTCGAGTGCTTCGCCAGCGACGGCCATTGCCGGATCATGCCGGCCTGTCGCCTGCCGGCCATCCTCGACGAAGCGCTGGCGGCAATGCTGGCTGTGCTCGACCGCTATACGCTGGCTGACCTGCTGCACCACCCTGCCGAACTGGGGCGGATGATTCCGCTGGCCGAGCCGGTGCCCTGATCTTGCATGCACGGGCGAATGGCGGCATTGTGGCAGGCGTGTTTTCTAGGAGCCTGATTGATGGAACGCTTCACCATTTCGCTGGATGATTCGCTGGCCCGGCAGTTCGACGAACTGATTGCCGCCCGCGGCTACGTCAATCGTTCCGAAGCCGTCCGCGACCTGATCCGCGGTGCGATCGAGCACGACCGACAGCGCGGCAAGCCGGCCGGTCAGTGCGTGGCCAATCTGTCCTATGTCTACGATCACCACGAGCGCGAGCTGTCGGAGCGCCTGACCCGCCTGCAGCATGACCACCACGACCTGACCGTGGCGGCCATGCACGCCCACCTGGACCACGACAACTGCCTGGAAACGGTCATTCTCAAGGGGGCGACGGCCGACGTCCGGCAATTTGCCGATGCCCTGATCGCCGAGCGCGGCGTGCGCCACGGCCATCTCAACCTGGTGGCGCTGGAGGCCGAATACCACCACGCCCACGACGCCCATGGCAGCGACCATGTCCACTACCGCCCCACCCGCTGAATTCGCCGGCGGCGGCGAGCAGGCCTGGATCGAAGTGATCCAGAAGATGGACGAGGTCTATAACGACCTCCTCCAGTATGAAGTTGCCCTCGAAGAAAAGAATGCCGCGCTCGAAGAGTCGCACCAGTTCATCGAGAGCGTGCTCGCCTCGATGTCCGACATCCTGATCGTCTGCGATCGCAACGGCGGTATCGAAGAGGTCAATCCCTCGCTCTGCCACTTCGCCGGCAAAAGCATGGAAGAGCTGGCGCATACGCCGGTCTTCGACCTGTTCGCCGATGAGGTCGAGCGCGCCCGCGCCCGCGACCTGTTTGCCCGCTACGCCCGCGAAGGCGTGCACGATTGCGAATTCTTCCTGCGTGCCGGTGACGGTTCGACGGTGCCGGTGTCGATGAACTGCACGCCGCGCGTGTCGCAGACCGGCAAGCTGATGGGCGTGGTGGTTACCGGCCGGCCAGTCGGCGAACTGCGCAAGGCCTACCATGCCTTGCGTCAGGCGCACGACGATCTGAAGCGCACGCAAAGCCAACTGCTGCATGCTGAGAAGATGGTTTCGCTGGGCCGGCTGGTGGCCGGCGTCGCCCACGAACTGAACAATCCGATCAGCTTCGTGCTTGGTAACGTGCTCTCGCTGCAACGCTACGCCGGCCGTCTCGGCAGCTATATCGATGCAGTGCACGCCGGCGAACTCGCCAGCCTGCCCGAACTGCGCCGGGAACTCCGCATCGACCGCATCCTGGCCGACATGCCGCACTTGATCGACGGCATGATCGAAGGCGCCGAGCGCACCCGCGACATCGTCGACGCACTCAAGCGCTTTTCTGCCGTCGACCGTGCGGCACCCGAGGAAGTCGACGTCAACGAGGTGGTCGAGCGCGCCGTCCGCTGGGTCAGCCAGAGCGCGGCCGGCAAGTTCGCGGTCGACATCGACCTGCCGCCCGGCCTGCGCTGTCGCGGCTCGTCCGGTCAACTGCAGCAGGTGGCGATGAACCTCGTCCAGAACGCCTGTGACGCCACCGCCGGCCAGGCCGATGCGCAGTTGCTGGTCACCGGGCAGGTCGCCGACGGGAAACTGGAGCTGCGTTTCCTCGACAATGGTCCCGGCATCCCCGAGGCCAACCTGGCGCAGTTGTTCGAACCCTTCTTCACCACCAAGCCGGTCGGCCAGGGCACCGGCCTTGGCCTGTCGATCAGCTACGGCATCGCCGAACGCCACGGTGGCCACCTGCGCGCCGCCAACCGCCCGGAAGGTGGGGCGGAATTCACGCTGACACTGCCAGTGGAAAGTTGCTGACCACTTGGCGTCCAGCGTAGAAGCGTAAATCGAATACGCACAATGACTTATGGCGCGGGCACGGATTTTGTATGAAGATAGTAAATATTTTCATACAAGGCTTGCCCGGTCATGCGTGCTCCGCTGCTTTTCCTGTTGTTGTGTTGCTCCTCGTTCGCCTGGGCGCATGATCTCTGGCTGGAACCCGATGGCAACGAACTGGTGTTGCTCCAGGGCCACCGTCATTCCGCCCATGCCGGCCCCGAGACCGTCCCCTACGATGCGGCGCGGGTGGTCGGCGCGCGTTGCCTTGACGGCGAAGGCCGACAGCGGGCGCTGACCGTTCCGCCAAGCTCGCCGGTGCGCCTGCCGGGTGGCTGCGCCGTGCTGCAGGCACAGTATGTTTCCGGCTACTGGACGAAGACGGCCTGGGAAACCAAGAACGTGCCGAAAACCGGGATGAGCGGCGTGCTCCGTAGCTGGCATGCGGCCGAGTCGGTGAAGCGTATCGGCCGCTGGCTACCGGCGGCCGGCCAGCCGCTCGGCCAGGGCCTGGAAATCACGCCGCTGCGCGATCCGCTGACGCTGGTCAGCGGCGACAAGCTGAGCCTGCTGGTCACCGACGACGGCAAACCGCTTGCCGGTCTGCCGGTCGCCTATGGCGACGATACGCGCGGCGTCACTGGTGCCGATGGGCGGATTGCGATCCGTCTGCGTCATCCGGGCGTGCAACTGATTTCGACGACGCTGGAGACGCCGATGACCGACGGCAAGGCCGACCGCTCGCTACGCAGCGCGACGCTGCAGTTCGAGATTGCCCGATGAGGCGCCTACTTGTGGTTTGGCTGCTGCTTGCTGGCACGGCGACGGCGCATGAGGTCCAGGTCAATACCACTGGCGCGACGGCCACCGTGGTCACGTTGCGCTACGCCGACGCTCAGCCCTTTGCCTTCGAGGCCTACGAGCTTTATCCGGCCGGTAGCGAGACGCCCGCGCAGGTTGGCCGGACCGATGTCGCCGGCCGGGTGGTGTTCATTGCCGATACACCGGGTGAGTGGCGACTGAAAGCCTGGTCGGAAGACGGTCATGGGGTCGACCGGCAGATTTCGGCAATTTCCGGCGAACTCGCGGTGACACCGCCGCTTGCCGAAACGCCGCGGACGGCACTGTGGCTCGGCGGTCTGGGAGCGATTTTCGGCCTGTTCGGGCTATGGCAGCTTTACCTGGGGAGGAAAAAACGATGAACACAGCCATTTTGCGTGCCGGGGCCTTGCTGGCGGCCGTTTTTGCCCAACCGGCGCTGGCGCACCACGGCGTTGCCGGCGTGGGAGCCGCCGGCCTGCAGGGGCCGGGGGCGCCGATCGAGTCGGCGTCTTCGTCGGTGTTGCCGGCGGGGGCGGTGCTGGCTTACCTGAAAGTGGATGAGGCGCGCTTCAAAAAATACGATTGGGCGGCGCCGAACGCCGACTACGCCCGCTTCACCATGCTCGGACTGGGTTACGGCGTGACCCCATGGTTTTCGGCCTACGTGTTCGTGCCCCACAATACCAAGGTCGAGGAGTCGGGCGGGCTCGATTCGCGCGGTTGGGCCGATGCCTCGGTGATGGGACAGATCGGTTTTCGCTACGACCAGGACGGCTGGCACCTGACGCCGGCCAATGAAAGCCTCGATGATCTGGAGGACTGGCATTTCAGCGTTTTTGCTGGCAGTACCTTGCCGACCGGCAGTGCCAATCACCGCCTGGCCGACGGCAGCATCGATGCCGGCAAATCGCTGGGCTTCGGCAAGCCGGCCTGGTCGCTCGGCGTGAGCGCGAGCAAGATGCTCGGCCAGACGCTGACCCTGAATCTGGAAGCATCGACCTTCCGCTTTCAGCCCTATACCTACGCCAATGGCGAGCGGGTGCAGTTCGGTGCCGAGAACCGCCTCAACGCGGCCTTGTCCTGGCGGGCGCTGACCGTGCCGGACAAGGCTTTCCGCCTTGATCCCGTGCTGGAAGTGCAATACCTGGCGCTCGGTCGCGACCGTGTCGATGGCGTCGGCGAGGATGGCACCGGCGGCCGCATGCTCTATGTGATGCCCGGGGTGCGCGCCTACTGGCACAATGCCAGCTTCGCACTCGGCATCAAGAAGCCGGTGTGGACCCGGCTCAACGAATCGAGTACGCAGCAAGGTGCCGAGGGTAAGGAAAAATACCGTCTGATCTTCTCCACTTCGCTGACGTTCTGATCCTGATCGATGCATATTCCCGACGGATTCCTGTCGCCGCAGACCTGGTTGCCCGCCTGGGGCGTGGCGGCGGCTGCCTGGGCCTGGGCCGGCCGCGGGCTGGCCGGACGGCTCGACGAGACGCTGGTGCCGCGCCTGGCCATGCTGACGGCGCTGGCCTACGCGCTTGGCCTGATCATGCTGCCGCTGCCCGGCGGGACCTCCGGGCATGCGCTCGGGGTGGCGGTTCTGGCGCTGGTGTTCGGCGTGCGTCTGGCGTTTCTCGCTTACAGCGGCGTGCTGCTGTTGCAGGCGCTGCTGTTCGGCGCCGGCGGCATTACCGCGCTGGGCGTCAATGCGCTGGCCCTGGGCTTGGTCGGGCCGGTGGTGGCGGTTGCGCTGTATCGCTCGCTGGCGCGTTTCAATGAGGATGTCGCGGTGGCGGTGGCCGCTTTCGTTTCGCTGCAGGTCTCGGCCTTGATCGTTGCTCTGGTACTCGGCCTGCAGCCGACCCTTGCCCGGCGCGACGACGGCACCCCGCTGTTCTTCCCGCTCGGCCCGGAAATCACCGTGCCGGCCGTGCTCTTGCCGCATCTGCTGATCGGTGTCGGCGAGGCGGCGCTGACCTTGTTCGTCTGGCGTCTGGCACGGCGCAAAGGCTGGGTCGCCGCATGAATCGCGCCCGCCTCTGGCTCGCCGGTTATGCCGGTGCCGTGCTGGCAATCAGCTTCATCCACGAGCCGTCGTGGCTGGCGTTCGGGCTGCTGGCCGCGTTGCTGGCGGCTGGAGCGGCACGCTGGTCGTTACTGAAGCGGGCGGTGCTCGCCTTGCTGCTGTTCAACGCCAGCGTCAGTCTGGCCTATGCGCTGCTCGCCGCCTGGCGGGCGCAACCGGTGTGGGCGCCCTTGCTGTTGATCAACCTGCGGGTGCTGCTGCTGGTCTATCTGGGGTTCTGGGTGGTCGAGCGGGTGCGCCTGCTTGATGCCCTGCGCGGCTGGCCGTTGTTGTCCATGGTGGCGACGCTGACGCTCGGCCAGGTCGTTGTTTACCGGCGCCTGCTCGACGATTTCCGGGCGGCGTTTCGCAGCCGCAATCCGCTGCCGCCAAAGCCGACGACCTTGCTCCGGCACGCCGGAGTGCAGGGTGGCGCCTTGATGGAAAAGGCTTTGCACGGCGCCGAACAATCGGCGCAGGCGATGCGCTCACGGGGGAGTTTCGATGGCTGACCCATTGCTGGAATTTAATGGGGTCGCCTACGCCTGGCCCGACGGCCGGTCGGTCTTCGCCGACCTGAGTTTCCGTATCGAAGCCGGTGAGAAGGTGGTGCTGCTCGGGCCGAACGGGGCCGGCAAGTCGACGCTGCTGCGCCTGGTCAATGGGTTGCTGCCACCGACACAGGGCACGATTGCCTGGCAAGGACGCAGGCTGACCAAGGAACTGCTGCGACAACGCGACTTCGCCCGTCGTTTCCGTCAGGACAACGTGCTCTTGTTCCAGCACCCGGAGGCGATGCTGTTCAATCCGACGGTGCGCGAGGAAATTGCCTACGGGCCACAGCAACTCGGCCTGCCCGATGGCGATCAGCGGGTGGCACGCTGGGCCGCTGAACTGGGCCTGTCGGCCTTGCTTGACGAGGCGCCGTTCGCCTTGTCCGGCGGGCAGAAGCAGAAAGTCGCGCTGGCCTGCTTGCTGGCGCTCGATCCTTCCTTCCTGGCGCTCGACGAGCCGAGCGCATCGCTGGATCCGGCGACGGTCGGCTGGTTGATCGATACCCTGCTCGAATCGGGACGTACCGTGCTGGTCAGCACGCACAACCTCAGTCTGGCGGCCGAGCTGGGTGAGCGTGCGCTGATCCTGAATGGCGAAGGCCGCCTGTGTTACGACGGGCCGCTGACGGCTGCGCTGCAGGACCTTGAACTACTGCAGGCGGCCGGACTGGCGCATCGTCACCGGCATCGGCACGGGGGGCAGGCGCATGCCCATCTGCACGTACACGACTGGGAGTCGTCCTGAGTTTTGCTGACGAGTGGAAAAATCCACCGGTCTAAGCAATAATTCATAATTACGAAACCCGTGCGGGGTTTTTTGGAGTAACCTGCAGGGTTTTCCCTAACACGTTTGCCGAGGAATTTCCGTGGAAAAGGATTTGCGCGAAGCCGCACTGGAATATCACCGCTGGCCCACCCCGGGCAAGATTTCCGTTCGCCCGACCAAGGGCCTGACCAACCAGCGCGATCTGGCGCTGGCCTACTCGCCAGGCGTCGCTGCTGCCTGTGACGCCATCGTCGAGGACGAATCGACTGCCGCGTTGTACACCTCGCGCGCCAACCTGGTCGGCGTCGTCACCAACGGTACCGCCGTGCTCGGCCTGGGCAACATCGGCCCGCTGGCCTCGAAGCCGGTCATGGAAGGCAAGGGCTGCCTGTTCAAGAAGTTCGCCGGTATCGACGTGTTCGACATCGAGCTGGCCGAGAACGACCCGGACAAGCTGATCGACATGATCGCCGCGCTCGAGCCAACGCTCGGCGGCATCAACCTGGAAGACATCAAGGCGCCGGAGTGCTTCTACATCGAGCAGAAGTTGAAGGAGCGGATGAATATCCCCGTCTTCCACGACGACCAGCACGGCACCGCGATCATTTCCGCCGCCGCCATGCTCAACGGTCTCAAGGTGGTCGGCAAGAAGATCGAAGAGATCAAGGTGGTCGTTTCCGGCGCCGGTGCCGCCGCCATCTCCTGCGTGAACCTGTGGTGCGATCTTGGCGTCAAGCGCCAGAACATCACCATCTGCGACTCCAAGGGCGTCATCTACGTTGGCCGTCCGGGCGGCATGGACGAAACCAAGGCCCGCTACGCCCAGGAGACCGACAAGCGCACGCTGGCCGATGCCATGGTCGGCGCCGACGTCTTCCTCGGTCTGTCGGCGGCCGGTGTGGTCAACCAGGACATGGTCAAGAGCATGGCCGAGAAGCCGATGGTCTTCGCGCTGGCCAATCCGACCCCGGAAATCATGCCGGAGCTGGTCAAGGAAGTCCGCCCGGAGGCGATCATCGCCACCGGCCGTTCCGACTATGTGAACCAGGTCAACAACGTCCTCTGCTTCCCCTTCATCTTCCGCGGTGCGCTCGACGTCGGCGCCACCCGCATCACCGAAGAAATGAAGATGGCCTCGGTGCGCGCCATCGCCGAACTGGCCGAAGCCGAAGTCACCGATGAAGTGGCCATGGCCTACCCCGGCCACGACCTGACCTTCGGCCCGGAATACCTGATTCCCAAGCCTTTCGACCCGCGCCTGATCGTCAAGATTGCGCCGGCCGTCGCCCAGGCCGCCATCGATTCCGGTGTCGCCACCCGCCCGATCACCGACTGGGCCGCTTATCGTGCCAAGCTGTCGGAATTCGTTTATCACACCGGCGTCGGCATGCGCGCCATCTTCCAGGCCGCACGGCAGGCCCAGGGCAAGCGCATCATCTACGCCGAGGGCGAAGATGAGCGCGTGTTGCGTGCCGTTCAAGTGGTGATCGAGGAAAAATTCGCCCGTCCGATCCTGATCGGTCGCCCCGACATCATTGCGCTGCGCCTCGAGAAGGCCAATCTGCGGATCAAGCCGGGTGTCGATTTCGACGTCGTCAATCCGGAATCCGACGAGCGTTACCGTGAGTGCTGGACCGCCTATCACAAGCTGATGGTGCGTCGTGGCGTCACTCCGGCGATCGCCAAGGAAACCCTGCGCCGCAAGCCGACGGTGATCGGCGCCATGCTGCTCAAGCTCGGCTACGCCGACGGCCTGATCTGCGGCATGACCGGCCAGTACAGCCATCACCTCGGCGTGATCAGCCAGATCATCGGCAAGCGCAGCGGCGTCAATACGCTGGCAGCGATGAACTACCTGATGTTGCCGGGGCGCTCGCTGTTCATCTGCGATACCCACGTTAACGAAAATCCGACGGCCGAGGAAATCGCCGAGATGACGCTGATGGCGGCCGAGCAGGTCAAGCGCTTCGGTAGTCACCCGAAGGCGGCTCTGTTGTCGCACTCCAACTTCGGTTCTGGCAGTTCGGAATCGGCGCGCAAGATGAGCGTTGCCGCCGGGTTGGTGTCGGCGATGTCGGCCGGCGAACTGGAAGTCGACGGCGAAATGCACGGCGATTCGGCGCTGAGCGAAGACGTCCGCCGCGAGGCCAACCCGGATTCGCCGCTCAAGGGCGAAGCCAACCTGCTGGTCATGCCCAACATCGACGCCGCCAACATCTCCTACAATCTGTTGAAGATGACCGCCGGCGAAGGCGTGACCATCGGCCCCATCCTGCTCGGCGCAGCCCGTCCGGTGCATGTGCTGACCTCGACGGCGACCGTTCGCCGCCTGGTCAACATGACGGCGCTGGCCGTCGTCGAATCGATGGAGCGCTGAGCCTTTTCTGGCCCAGCCAAGCAAAAGCCCCGCTCAGGCGGGGCTTTTTTCATTTTCCGTCGAGCAGTTTGAGCAAGTCGGTGACTACCGGTTCGATCGCGGCATTTTCCGGAATCGCCAGGCGCAACTGACCCTTGGGGTCGATCAGGTAGGCGCCGGCGCTGTGGTCGATGACATAGCCCATGCCGCCTTCGACTTCCTTCTTGCTGTAAATCACCTTGAACTGGGTGGCAACTTCGGCGATCTGCTGTTCCGTGCCGGAAAGGCCAAGGAAGGCTGGGTTGAACCATTTGACGTAGGTGTCGGTGCGCTCGGGGGTGTCGCGTTCCGGATCGACCGAGATGAACACCAGTTGCAGGCGTTCGGCGTCCTTGCTGCGCAGGTTGCGGATCAGGCTGGCGTACTTGCGCAGGGTGCTCGGGCAGATGTCCGGGCAACTGGTGTAGCCGAAGAAAACCAGCACGGCCTTGCCATGAAAGTCCTGCAGGCTGCGCGCCTGGCCGGTGCCGTCGAACAGCGTGCCGGCCGGGAAGATGTTGCCTGCCGACAGATCGGTGTGATTGAAACGGGTGTCGCCGCCGCCACAGGCAGCGAGGGCGGTTGCGGCGAGCAGGCCGATGAAGGTGCGTCTAATCATGAGGATAGGCTTTCCAGCAGTTTGTCGTGAATGCCACCGAAACCACCGTTGCTCATGATGAGCACATGGTCGCCGGGGCGGGCGGCGGCAGCGATGGCGCTGACCAGGGTGTCGAGTTGATCGTGAACGCAGGCGCGTTTACCCATCGGGGCGAGCGCGGCACGGGCATCCCAGCCCAGGTTGCCAGCGTAACAGAAGGCGGCGTCGACTTCGCGCAGGCTGTCGGGCAACTGCGATTTCATGGTGCCCAGCTTCATGGTGTTGGAGCGTGGTTCGAGTACAGCCAGGATGCGCGCGGCGCCAACCTTGCGGCGCAGCCCGGCAACGGTGGTGGCGATGGCTGTCGGGTGGTGGGCGAAATCGTCGTAAACGGTGATGTCCCGGACCACGCCGCGAACCTCCATGCGACGTTTGACGTTGCCGAAGCGGCTGAGCGCTTCCAGGCCCTTGGCGAACGGCACGCCGACATGACGCGCGGCAAGCAACGCGGCGCAGGCGTTGGCGCGATTGTGTTCGCCGGTCAGTTGCCAGGCGGTACGGCCAATCTCGCCATCGCGGCCGAGCAGGATCAATTCGCCGTCGGCGTCATTGCCGGCCGTGCGGTAGCCCTGGCTGTCGTTGAAACCTTCGACCGGCGTCCAGCAGCCGCGTGCCAGCACGCGTTCGAGGCTGGCTTCGGCGGCATTGGCAACGATCAGCCCGGATTGCGGCAGGGTGCGCACCAGATGATGGAATTGTGTTTCGATGGCGGCAAGATCGGCGAAGATGTCTGCGTGATCGTATTCAAGGTTGTTCAGGATGGCGGTCCGGGGGCGGTAGTGGATGAATTTCGACCGCTTGTCGCAGAAAGCGGTGTCGTATTCGTCGGCCTCGATGACGAAGAACGGGGTGTCGCCGAGGCGGGCCGAGACGCCGAAGTTCAGCGGCACGCCGCCGATCAGGAAGCCCGGGCTCATGCCGGCGTCCTCGAGGATCCAGGCCAGCATCGCGCTGGTCGTCGTTTTGCCGTGGGTGCCGGCGACGCCCAGCACCCAGCGCCCCTGGAGGACGTTCTCGGCCAGCCACTGCGGGCCGGAGACGTAAGGCAGGCCACGATCGAGAATGGCTTCGAGCAGCGGGTTGCCGCGCGAGATGGCGTTGCCGATCACGAAAATATCCGGGTTCAGTGCCAGTTGGTCGGCCGAGAAACCTTCGGTGAGGGCGATGCCGGCCTGCTGCAACTGGTCGCTCATGGGCGGGTACACGTTGGCGTCGCAGCCGGTGACGCGGTGCCCCGAGGCTGCTGCCAGCTGGGCGATCCCGCCCATGAAGGTGCCGCAGATGCCGAGAATGTGAATGTGCATGTCACGTACTGTGGTTAGAATGAAAGCGATTTTACCCTGAGCGAGACATCATGCCCCGCCATGAAAGGCTGAAAACCGGGTCCGGTACCCGGGCCAGCATTGCCGCAGCCGCTGCCCGCCTGATGGCCGAGGACGGAATCAGCGATTTTCATCACGCCAAGAAAAAGGCGGCGCGCCAGTTGGGACTCCCCGAGCATGTCGCGTTTCCCGACAATGCCGAGGTCGAGGCCGAATTGCGCGCCTATCGCAGTCTCTATCAGGGCGAGGAGCACGCCGAGATGCTGCTGGCCATGCGCCAGACGGCGCTGGAACTGCTCGAGCTGCTGCACGCCTTCAACCCCTTCCTGACCGGCTCGGTGCTCGACGGCACGGCTGGCGAACATTCGCACATCGACATCCTGCTGTTTGCCGACAGCGCCAAGGAGGTCGAGATCTTCCTGCTCAACCGCGGGGTCGATGTCAGCCATGTGGAGCCGCGCAGCGACAAGGTCGAGGCCGTGCTGCGCATCGAGACCGATACGGTCGATGCTAATCTGGTGATCCTGCCGCCGCATCTCGAGCGGGTCAGTCTCAAGCACCGCGACGGGCGGCCGCGCGAGCGCATCCGGGCGGCCGAGCTGGCTGATCTGCTGAGCGAGTAGACTGGACAAATTGCGGCGATTTGCGGCAAACTTGCCGCCATGACGAAGCGAAAAACTGCTTCCAAGCCGGCGGAAAAGGCTCGCATCCTGGTGGTGCATGGGCCCAATCTCAACCTGCTTGGGACGCGCGAACCCGAGCACTACGGTCGCATCACCCTGGCCGACATCAACCTGACACTGGCGTGTCTGGCGGATAGTGTCGGGGTCGAGCTGGAAGCCTTCCAGAGCAATCACGAAGGCGCGCTGATCGAGCGCATCCACGCGGCCCGCGAGCAGGGCGTCCGCGCCATCATCATCAACCCGGCTGCCTATACGCACACCAGCGTCGCCCTGCGCGACGCGCTGGCGGCAGTCGCCATCCCCTTTGTCGAGGTGCATCTGTCGAACGTGCATGCCCGCGAACCTTTCCGGCATCACTCGTATTTCTCCGACCTGGCCGTCGGCGTCATCTGCGGCCTCGGCCACGAGGGCTATCGCCTGGCCCTCGAATACCTTCTCAACAAGATCAATCTGGATCAATAGCGACAATTGTCGTGATCATGCGCCCAAAATGCGCGAAAAATTAGGGAGTCATCATGGATCTGCGCAAGCTGAAGAAACTTATCGACCTCGTCCAGGAGTCCGGCATCTCCGAACTGGAAGTCACCGAAGGTGAGGAGAAGGTCCGTATCGCCAAGCATTTCGGCGCTGTTGCTGCGCCGATGCAATACGCCATGCCGGCCGCCATGCCCGCGGCTGCCGCAGCGCCGGCTGTTTCCTCGGTCAACCTCGATGACGAAGATGACGTGCCGGAAGGCCACGTCGTCAAGTCGCCCATGGTTGGTACCTTCTACCGCTCGCCGTCGCCCGGCGCCGACGCTTTTGTCCAGGTCGGCAGCGTCGTCAAGAAGGGCGATACGCTGTGCATCATTGAAGCGATGAAGCTGCTCAACGAAATCGAGTCCGACGCCGATGGCACGGTCAAGGCCATCCTGCTCGACAACGGCGAGCCGGTCGAATTTGGCGAGCCCCTGTTTGTGATCGGCTGATCATGGCAATGTTCGAAAAAATCCTGATCGCGAACCGCGGGGAAATTGCCCTGCGGATTCAGCGCGCCTGTCGCGAGCTGGGCATCAAGACCGTGGTCGTGCACTCCGAGGCCGACCGCGAGGCCAAGTACGTCAAGCTGGCAGATGAGTCGGTGTGCATTGGTCCGGCAGCGTCGGCGCAAAGCTATCTGAACGTGCCGGCGATCATCTCGGCGGCTGAAGTGACCGACGCCCAGGCGATCCACCCGGGTTACGGCTTCCTTTCCGAGAATGCCGACTTCGCCGAGCGGGTCGAGACTTCCGGTTTCGTCTTCATCGGCCCGCGCGCCGAAACCATCCGTCTGATGGGCGACAAGGTGTCGGCCAAGGACGCCATGAAGGCAGCTGGCGTGCCCTGTGTGCCTGGCTCCGAAGGCGCCTTGCCGGACGATCCCAAGGAAGTCGTCAAGATCGCCCGCGAGATCGGCTATCCGGTAATCATCAAGGCGGCTGGTGGCGGTGGCGGTCGCGGCATGCGCGTGGTGCATACCGAGGCGGCGCTGGTCAATGCGGTGGCGATGACCCGTCAGGAAGCCGGCCAGTTCTTCGGCAATCCCGCGGTGTACATGGAAAAGTTCCTGGAAAATCCGCGCCACGTCGAAATTCAGGTGTTGGCCGACGAATACAAGAACGCCATCTATCTCGGCGAGCGTGACTGCTCGATGCAGCGTCGCCACCAGAAGGTGATCGAAGAGGCACCGGCGCCGCATATTCCGGCTCGCCTGATCAGCCGCATCGGTGAGCGTTGCGCCGAAGCCTGCCGCAAGATCGGTTACCGCGGTGCGGGTACCTTCGAGTTCCTCTACGAGGACGGCGAGTTCTACTTCATCGAGATGAACACCCGCGTCCAGGTCGAGCATCCGGTCACCGAAATGATCACTGGCGTCGATATTGTTCAGGAACAGATCCGCGTCGCTGCGGGTGAGAAGCTGCGTTATCGCCAGAAGGACATCGAGTTCCGCGGACATGCGATCGAATGCCGCATCAACGCCGAAGATCCCTTCACGTTCGTGCCATCTCCCGGCAAGATCGAGTTTTATCACCCGCCTGGCGGTCCCGGTATCCGCGTCGATTCGCACATCTACCAAGGCTATCGCGTGCCGTCGCACTACGATTCCATGGTCGCCAAGGTCATCGCTTATGGCGATACCCGCGAGCAGGCCATCCGCCGCATGCGCATCGCGCTGTCCGAGATGAGCATCCAGGGCATCAAGACCAACATCGCCCTGCACCAGGAACTGATGCTTGACGCCCGCTTCAACGAAGGCGGAACCAGCATCCATTACCTGGAGCACAAGCTGGCCGACAAGAGCGAGGTCAAGCAGTAAGCATGGCCTGGCAAAACGTCAGTTTCCTGACCGATGCGGCCAGCGCCGAGCCGGTCTGCGACGCCCTGCTCGAGCTCGGTGCGCTGTCGGCCAGCATCGAGGATGCCGACGCCGGTACCCCCGACGAGCAGCCACAGTTCGGCGAACCGGGTTCGGTGACCACGCCGGGCTGGGCGCATTCGCGTGTCGTCGCCTTGTTCGAGCCGGATGCCGATGTTGCTGTGATGCTTGCCGAGGCCGCTGCTCAGGCCGGCCTGGAAGTTGTCCCGGCATTCACTGCTGAGCCGGTCGAGGAACAGAACTGGGTGCAATTGACTCAAGCGCAGTTCGATCCGATCCGTGTTTCCGGTCGCCTGTGGATCGTCCCGTCCTGGCATGAATCGCCGGACCCGTCGGCGATCAACCTGGTGCTCGACCCGGGCATGGCTTTCGGCACCGGTTCGCACCCGACTACCCGGCTGTGTCTGGAGTGGCTGGAGCGCACCATCACCGGCGGCGAATCGCTGCTCGACTACGGCTGCGGTTCCGGCATCCTGGCCATTGCCGCGGCCAAGCTTGGGGCGGCGGCCGTGGCCGGCGTCGATATCGACCCGCAGGCGGTCGAGGCAGCCAATGCCAACGCGGCCAGCAATGATGTCGTTGCCCGTTTCGCCGACTCGGCAGAGGCGCTGGCAGGCGAGTATGATGTCGTCGTGGCCAATATCCTTTCGAATCCGCTGCGTGTCCTGGCGCCCGCCATCTGTGCACATGTCCGTGCCGGTGGCCGGCTGGCCCTGTCCGGCATCCTGCGCGAACAGGCCGAGGAAATCATCGCCGTCTACGCGCCGTGGATTCCGCTGCAGGTGGCCGATGTGCGCGAGGACTGGGTATGTCTGGCCGGGGTCAAGCCCTGACCCGCACCCGTTGCCCGGCGTGTGGCACGGTTTTCCGTGTCACCTCCGAGCAATTACGCCTGAAGGCCGGCAAGGTTCGTTGCGGTCATTGTCAGACCGTTTTCAACGCCTTCGATCATTTGCAGATGGAGGAACCGCAGCCAGCGGAAGCGGTGGCGGCGGTTCCCGAGCCGGAATTCAGCGCAGCCAGCTTGCCGGAGACGGTAACGGCGCCGGTCGAGGCTATCCCCGAGGATCTGCCGCTGCCTGCCAGCGAGCCGGAAGCGTCGTCCGTCATTCCGGAGATGCCAGAGATTCCCGAAACCGCCGAGGAATCCCCGCTGCCGCCCGAAGAAGTTGCCGCTGCCGAGCCGGAGCCAGTCGAGGCATTGCCCGAACCTGTGCCGGAGACTCCTGAAGAAACCACCCAGGCTGCGCGTGAGGCCGGTCTGGTAGCGGTTCGTGAGCTGGCTGACAGCAATGCCTATAACCGCTGGTCGGCCGGACCCCTGACCAGCGATGGCCTGGGCGGCTTCGACGATGCCGCCCAGAAATCGCCTGCCTGGCCTTATGTTGTGGTTTTCCTGCTTGCCCTGCTGGCGCTGTGCGCCCAGCTGGCCCTGCATTACCGGACCGAAATCGTCCAGCGCGTGCCGGCCGTGGCCGATGGATACGCCGCCTTGGGGATCGATGTGCCGCTACCGCGCGATGTCGCGCTGGTCTCGATCGAGACCTCCGATCTGCAGGCCGATGCGGCCCGCGGCCTGTTCGTGCTGAACGCCACCCTGAAGAACCGGGCGCTGCATGCCCAGGCCTGGCCCAGTCTTGAACTGACGCTGACCGACATCAACGACCGGGTCGTTGCCCGACGGGTCATCAATGCCCCGGACTTCCTGCCTGCCGGGGTATCCGCCGACGCCTTCCCGGCCAATGCCGAAACCGCGGTTCGCCTGTGGATCGAGGCCTCGGACATCGGCGCCACCGGCTATCGCCTCTACATTTTCTATCCCTGACCGACAACATGACGACACTGATCTGCGGCTCGCTGGCCTTCGACAACATCATGGTCTTCCCGGACCGCTTCAAGAATCACATCCTGCCCGAGCAGATCCACATCCTCAACGTCGCCTTCCTGGTCCCGGAAATGCGTCGCGAGTACGGCGGTTGTGCCGGCAACATTGCCTACAACCTGATGCTGCTCGGCGGCGACGCGAGCATCATGGCCACCGTCGGCGACGACGCCGCGCCCTATCTTGCTCGCCTCGACCAACTCGGTCTGACGCGCCGCCATGTGCGTCAGGTGCCGGGGAGTTTCACCGCCCAGGCCTTCATCACCACCGATCTCGACGACAACCAGATCACCGCCTTCCACCCTGGCGCGATGGCTTTCTCGCACCTGAACAAGGTCGAGCAGGCTGGCGCCAAGCTCGGTATCGTTGCTCCCGATGGCCGTGAAGGCATGCTCCAGCACGCCCGTGATTTCGCCGCCGCCGGTGTGCCCTTCATCTTCGATCCGGGCCAGGGTCTGCCGATGTTCGACGGCGACGACCTGATGGATTTCCTGCGCCTGGCCGATTACGCCTGCTTCAACGATTACGAGGCCAGGCTGGCGTGCGACCGCACTGGCCGCAGCCTCGAACAGCTGGCACAGGAGGTCAAGGCACTGATCGTTACCCGTGGTGGTGAAGGTTCGGAAATCCATGCCGACGGTCAGCGCTACGAGATCCCCTGCGTGGCACCTGACGCCATCGTCGATCCGACGGGCTGTGGCGACGCCTACCGCGCCGGTCTGCTGTACGGCATCGCCAATGGCTGGGACTGGCCGACGACCGGCCGTCTGGCATCGGTCATGGGGTCGATCAAGATCGCCCATCGTGGCGGCCAGAATCACCAGCCAAGCCGTGAGGAAATTGGCGAACGCTATCGCCAGGCCTTCGGCTGCGCCCTGCCCGGACAAGGCTGAAACCCAGCTGTAATGCACAGGCAATAGGCGTGTAACACGCCTGTTCCATCCTGTTCTCCAGAAACACAAGGAGAACAAGATGGAACACATGCACAAGTCGGCGGCCCGCGTCCGCCCGGAAAAACGCAACCTGGCGGTGGGTTTTGCCCGCAGCGCCAGCGACATTCTCGAAGCCCAGCGCCTGCGTTACCGTGTCTTCGCCGGTGAAATGGGTGCCAATCTGCCCAGCCGCACGCCGGGCGTCGATCACGACATCTATGACCCGTATTGCGAGCATCTGGTCGTGCGCGATACGCAGAATGGCGACATCGTCGGCACCTACCGCATCCTGCCGCCGGAAAATGCCCGCCTGGTCGGCTACTACTCGGAAAACGAATTCGACCTGACCCGCCTCCAGCATCTGCGTTCGCGCATGGTCGAGATCGGTCGTTCCTGCGTTCATCCCGACTATCGCACCGGTGCCACGATCACCCTGCTGTGGTCCGGGCTGGCGCAGTACATGCTGGAACACGGCCACGATTACCTGATCGGTTGCGCCTCGATCAGCATGGCCGACGGCGGTCATGCCGCGGCCAGTCTGTATAATCGGCTCGCTGCCGACCACCTCGGGCCGCAGGAGTATCGCGTCTTTCCGCGCTGTCCGCTGCCGCTGGCGGCCCTGCAGCAGGATCGCCCGGCCGAAGTGCCGCCGCTGATCAAGGGCTACCTGCGCGCCGGGGCCTGGATCTGCGGCGAACCGGCTTGGGATCCCGATTTCAATACCGCCGACCTGCCCATCCTGATGCCGATGGCCAAGGTTGCCGGTCGTTACGCCAAGCATTACCTGGGGCAGGCAGACTGAAAGAAACCTCGACCATCGTCCGCGCCTTCCGGCTGTTCCGGCTTTTCCTGCTGGTGCTCGCCGGCACGCTGGTTGCGCTGACCGTTCTCCGCATTTGCGGCGACCGGCGGCGGTTGCTGCTCAAGCAAAGCTGGTCGGCAGCCGTGCTCGACGCGCTGGGCATCGAACTGGAAGCCGACCTGACGCATCTGGCGCCCGGGGTGTTGCTGGTCGCCAATCACGTCTCCTGGGTCGACATCTTCGTCATCAATGCGGCCGTGCCGGCGGCCTTCGTGTCCAAGGAAGAAGTGCGGCGCTGGCCGGTGATCGGCTGGCTGGCCTGGAAAAACGATACCGTATTCCTGCGTCGTGGCAGCCGTGGTCACGCCCGCATCATCAACGAGGAAATCGCCGGCATTCTCGGTCAGGGCAAGGTCGTTGCGGTTTTTCCCGAGGGCACGACGACCGATGGTCGCAGTCTGCTGCATTTTCACGCGGCCTTGCTGCAACCGGCGCTGGCGGCCGGCCGGCCGGTGTTGCCGGCGGCGATTTCCTACTGGGAGTTGAACGGCGAACGCAGCCTGGCGCCGCGTTACGACGGCGATATCTCGCTGGGTGAGTGCACGACTGCCATGCTCAAGCGTCGGCGCATCATCGCCCGCCTGGTGACGACGCCGCTGCGTGGCCTGCAGGGCGAGGAGCGCAAGCAGATCGCGGCCGAGGCGCGCGAGGCTATCGCTTTAGCGGCTGGACTTCCGCTGGCGAGCAATCCACCTGAAATACCCGCCGGTCTTCGAGGCGAACTGCCGTCAGATGCCCGCCCCACAGACAGCCCGAGTCGAGCGCCAGCTGATTCTGCGTGATGCGCAGACCCAGCGCCGACCAGTGGCCGGTGACCAGGATGCTGCCGGCGCTCTTGCGATCGGGCACATCGAACCACGGTAAATAGCCGGCCGGCGCATTGACCAGTTTGCCCTTGGCCTTGAATTCCATCAGCCCTTTCTTGGTGCAGAAGCGCATCCGGGTCATCGCGTTGACGATCACCCGCAGCCGCGCCCAGCCCTTCAGGTCGTCGTCCCAGGCGGCCGGTTCGCTGCCCCAGAGATTGCGGACAAACTCCGGATAATCCTTGCCCTGCAGTTTGGCTTCGACTTCGCGGGCCAGTTCGCGGGCGCGTTTTGCCGACCATTGCGGTAGCAGACCGGCATGCACCAGGCAGTAATCGCCTTCGACATGACACAGGGGCTGACGGCGCAGCCAGTCCAGTAATTCGTCGCGGTCGGGCGCGTTGAGCACGTCGTCCAGGGTGTCGTCCTTGCCCCGGAACTTGGCGCCACCCTCGGCGACCATCAGCAGGTAGAGATCGTGATTGCCGAGGACGGTGATCGCCGAGTCGCCGAAAGACTTGATCAGACGCAGGGTTTCCAGCGACTTCGGGCCGCGATTGACCAGGTCGCCGACCAGCCACAGGCGGTCCTTGGTCGGGTCGAAGGCGCAGGCTGCGAGCAGATTCTGTAGCGAATCGAAACAGCCCTGGATATCGCCGATGGCGTAAGTGGCCATTTACTCCACCGTCACCGATTTGGCCAGGTTGCGCGGTTTGTCCACATCCGTTCCCTTGACCAGAGCCGCGTGGTAGGACAGCAGTTGCAGCGGAATGACGTGCAGGATGGGCGACAGCAGGCCGTAATGTTCCGGCAGGCGCAGCATGTGCACGCCTTCCGACTCGGGGATTTCCGAGTCGGCGTCGGCAAACACATAGAGTTCGCCGCCACGGGCGCGGACTTCCTGCAGGTTGGACTTGAGCTTTTCCAGCAGGTCGTCGGCCGGCGCTACCGAAATCACCGGCATGTTGGCATCGACCAGCGCCAGCGGGCCATGCTTGAGTTCGCCAGCCGGGTAGGCTTCGGCGTGGATGTAGGAAATTTCCTTGAGTTTCAGTGCACCTTCGAGGGCGATCGGGTAGTGGCGGCCGCGTCCGAGGAAGAGTGCGTGCTGCTTGTCGGCGAAACGGCGGGCCCAGACGGCGATCTCGTCCTCCAGCGTCAGCACTTTATTGACTGCGACCGGCAGGTGGCGCAACTGGTCGATATAGGCGCTTTCCTGATCGGCGCCGAGCTGGCCGCGCACCTTGGCGACCACCAGGGTGAGCAGGAACAGTGCCGCCAGCTGGGTGGTGAAGGCCTTGGTCGAGGCGACGCCGATTTCCGGGCCGGCGCGGGTAATGAAACGCAGCGCCGATTCGCGGACGATGGCCGATTCCGGTACGTTGCAGATGGCCAGGGTTTTGGTCTGGCCGAGCGACTTGGCGTGGCGCAGTGCGGCCAGCGTGTCGGCGGTCTCGCCGGATTGCGAGATGGCGACGATCAGTTGCCGCGGATTGGGCACGGAGGTGCGATAACGGTATTCGCTGGCGATTTCGACGGTACAGGGAACGCCGGCGACCGCTTCCAGCCAGTAGCGGGCGGTCATCCCGGAATGGGCGCTGGTGCCGCAGGCAAGAATCAGAATGTGGTCGACATCGTTCAATAAAGTGGCGGCTTCGGCGCCGAAAATGCCGGGTTGTATGGTTTTGCTGCCACCGACGATTTCCAGGGTGTTGGCCAGCGCTTCCGGTTGCTCGAAGATTTCCTTCTGCATGTAGTGGCGGAAGTTGCCGAGTTCGACGGCTGCGGCGGAAAGTTCGGAAACATGCACCGGGCGCTCGACCGGGGTGCCGTCAAGGCGCTCGATGCGGACGCCGTCGCGGCTCAGTTCGGCGATGTCGCCGTTTTCCAGATAGACCATCTTGCGGGTGACCTGGAGCAGTGCCGAGGCGTCGGATGCCGCGTAGTTGCCGTCGTCGCCGAGGCCGAGCAGGAGCGGCGAGCCTTCGCGGGAGACGATGACGCGGCCGGGCTGACTATGGTCAATGACGGCGATGGCGTAGGCGCCGACCAGTCTCCTGCAGGCGGCCTGTACCGCGCGGAACAGGTCGCGGTCGCTCTTGAGCAGTTGGTCGACCAGGTGGGCGATGGTCTCGGTATCGGTATCCGAAGTAAATACATAGCCCTGTGCCGTCAGTTCGCTACGCAGGCTCTCGTAATTCTCGATGATGCCGTTATGGACGACGGCGATGCTGCCGGAAACATGCGGGTGGGCGTTGCGCTCCGAGGGCACGCCGTGAGTTGCCCAGCGGGTATGGGCAATGCCAGTCGGCGATGTGGTGTCGGCCGACGCACTCTCGAGTTCGGCAACGCGCCCGACCGAACGCACCCGCTCGATCCGGTTGGCGCCGATGACGGCCAGTCCGGCCGAGTCGTAGCCACGGTATTCGAGTTTTTTCAGCCCCTCGACGAGGATGGGAACGATGTTCTTGTCGGCGGCTGCCGCGACGATGCCACACATGGTTGATGGTTTCTTGACCTGAAGCGCATATTTTAACGCAAGCCTTCTCCTTGCCGTCCGGAAAGGCAAGGCTGGCGTTGCGATCTATAATCCTGCCTTCGATTTCGAGTTCATGCTGCCGATGCGCATCCTGCTGGTCAAAACCTCTTCGCTCGGCGATGTCATACATAACCTGCCGGTGGCGACCGACATCCACCGTCAATTCCCGCAGGCGAAACTGGACTGGTGCGTCGAGGAGAGTTTTGCCGCCGTGCCGCGCCTGCATCCGGCGGTCGGCCGGATCATTCCGGTGGCGGTCCGGCGCTGGCGCAAGGCCTTGTTCAAGGCCGAGACCTGGCGGGAAATCGGCGAATTTCGGCAGCGCGTGCGCGAGGTCGACTACGACCTGGTGCTCGATACTCAAGGGTTGTTCAAGAGCGCCCTGCTCGCTTCCCGGGCCAACGGACCGTTGGCCGGTTACGACAGCGAGTCGGCCAGGGAGCCGCTGGCCGCCCGTTTCTACGACCGGCATTTCCGGATTGCGCGCGACTTGCACGCCGTCGAGCGTAACCGCATGCTGGCAGCGGCGGCGCTCGATTATCCCGTTGCCGATGCGGTCGATTACGGCATCCAGGCGCCGGCCATCGCCATCGACTGGCTGCCGGCAGGGCCGTATGCCGTCCTGCTCAGCGCCACCAGTCGCGACGACAAGCTGTGGCCGGAGGCGCACTGGGTCGCGCTGGGGCAGGCTTTGCGTGCGCAGGGCCTGGGGGTCGTGCTGCCGGCCGGTAATCCGCAGGAGCGCGCTCGTGCGGCGCGTCTTGCCGCCGCCATTCCAGGCGCGCTGGCGGCGCCGCCGCTGCGCATCGATGCCCTGGCCACCCTGCTCGCTGGCGCGCGGGCGGTGGTCGGCGTCGATACCGGTCTGACGCATCTCGCCGTTGCCCTGAAAACCCCGACCATCGCCCTCTATACCGCGACCGAGCCGGGACTGACCGGCGTTTACGGTGCCGGCATCCATCGCAATCTCGGTGGTAAAGGGCAATGCCCGGCGGTCGCAGCGGTGCTGGCAGAATTGATGGCGGTTCCCGGCTGATGGCCCGTCTTGTCTACGCGCTGCTGCTCTACCTGCTGCTGCCGGCGATCCTGCTGCGATTGTTCCTGCGCGGGCGGAAACAGCCGGCTTACCGGGCGCATGTCGGCGAACGCTTCGGCATCTATGGTCGGCCGCCAGTTGCCCGGCACGGTCCGCTGATCTGGGTACATGCCGTCTCGGTTGGCGAAACGCGTGCCGCCCAGCCCTTGATCGAGGCGTTGCAGGCGCGTTGGCCGGACGCCAAAATCCTGCTGACCGGCATGACGCCGACCGGTCGCGCCGCCGGTGCCGAGGTGTATGGCGACAGGGTGATCCAGACCTACCTGCCCTACGATCTGCCGGACGCTGTCGGGCGGTTTCTCGATCATTTCTCGCCAAGTTTCGGCGTGCTCATGGAAACCGAGATCTGGCCCAATCTGCTGGCTGCCTGCGCCCGGCGCAAGCTGCCGGTGGCGCTGGTCAATGCCCGCTTGTCGGCGCGTTCGGCCAGGGGTTATGGGCGCTTTTCGGCACTGACCCGGCCGGCTTTCGCCCGCTTGTCCGCAGTTGCCGCCCAGGCGTCCGCCGATGCCGGGCGGCTGACGGCATTGGGGGCGCCGGCTGTCGAGGTGTGCGGCAACCTGAAATTCGATGTCGAGCCGGCCGCCGAGCGTCGCCAGTTGGGCGAAAGCTGGCGTCAGGCGCTGGCCGGACGGGCAGTCTGGCTGGCCGCCAGCACCCGCGAGGGCGAAGAGGTCCTGCTGCTCGACGCCTGGTGCAGCGCCCCCGGCGATGTCTTGCTCGTCCTGGTGCCGCGCCACCCGCAGCGCTTCGATGAAGTGGCCGGCCTGCTGGCTGCGCGTGGCATCGCTTACCGGCGGCGCAGCGAGGGGTTGCCGACGGCGGATACCCGGGTCTGGCTCGGCGACAGCATGGGCGAGATGGCCGCCTATTACGCGCTGGCCGATGTCGCATTCATTGGTGGCAGCCTGTTGCCGCTGGGCGGGCAGAACCTGATCGAGGCGGCGGCGTGTGACTGTCCGGTGCTGGTGGGTCCGCACACCTTCAATTTCCTGAGTGCGACCGAGGATGCCATCGCCGCCGGTGCGGCCCGGCGGGTCGCCGATGCGCCAGCCCTCGTCGACCAGGTTCAGTATCTGTTACAGGATGCCCGGCAACTTGCTGCCATGCGCCAGGCCTGCGGTGAGTTCGCTGCAGCCCACCGGGGCGCGACGGCGCGTACCTTGCGTCTTATTGAACGCTGCGCGGCTCAAGCAGGCTGTTGATCCGGGCCAGGTCGTCCTCGCCCAGCGCGCCGACGGCGGCCTTCAGCCGCAGTTGCGCCATCAGCGTGTCGAAGGTGGCCTTGGCCAGGTCGCGACGGGTGACGTAGAGCTGGTTCTCGGCATTGAGCACGTCGATGTTGATGCGCACGCCGACTTCGTAGCCCAGCTTGTTCGATTCCAGGGCCGACTGCGACGAGATCAGCGCGGCCTTGAGGGCATTGACCTGGGCCAGGCCGTTGGTCACGCCGAGGTAATACTGACGGGCGGCCAGTGTTGCGTTGCGGCGCGCGGATTCCAGTCCGGCACGGGCGGCTTCGCGGTTGGCCCCGGCTTCGCGCTGGCGGGAGGTGGTCAGCCCGCCCTGGAACAGGGGGATGTTCAGTTGCAGGCCGATATTGCTGTATTCGGAGTCGATGGCCGTGTTGTTGAAGGTCTTGGCCTTGCCGCGATTGGCGACGATATCGACGGTCGGATAGTGGCCGGCGCGCTGCTTGTCCACCTCGCGGGCGGCGATTTCGGCCTGGGCGAGCTGGATCTGCACCGGCAGCGCATCCTTTTCCGCGGCACTGATCCAGTCCTGCAGCCGGTTCGGCTCGGGCGGATTCAGTACGGCGTCCTTGCGCGGCGCGGCGAGGTTTTCCGGCATGCGGCCGAGCAGGATCTGCAGGCTCTGGCGGCGGATTTCGAGTTCGCTTTCGGCGGCGATCTCCTGTGCCGTGACCAGATCGAAACGCGCCTGCGCTTCATGGGTGTCGGTGATCGTTGCCGTACCGACTTCGAAGGTCTTCTTGGCCAGTTCCAGTTGCTGTGCCGTGGCTTCCTTGTTGGCGCGGACGGCGCTCAGGTTTTCGCTGGCGTAGAGCACGTCGAAATAGGCCTGGGCGACGCGCAGGATCAGATCCTGGCGGGCCTGGACAAAATTGGCTTCAGCCTGGGCAACCTGCAGTTTGGCCTGATCGTAGGCGACCCAGTTCTGCCAGCGGAACAGTGGCTGCGACAGGGTCAGCTGATAGCCGTTGGTGTTGTACTGGTTCTTGACCCGGGTCCCGCCCTGCGGTTCGACTTCGCTGTCGTTCCATACCGTGTTGCCCGACAGTGACAGGCTGGGTAACAGTCCGGCACGTCCTTGCGGAGCCTTTTCGCGGCCGGCTTCCACGGTGGCGCGGGCAGCAGCGAAAACGGGATCGTTGTCGCGGGCTTCCTGATAGGCCTGCATCAGGTCGGCGGCGGACAGCGGCGAGGCAAACAACGGGAAGGCTAGCAGCCAGGCAATCTTTTTCATGCGATTCCTCAATAGCGGCTCATGCGGGTATCGACTTCGCAGGCCCAGGCTTCGACGCCGCCAAGTAGATTGAAGACCGATGCGCAGCCTTTGCGTTCGAGAAACATGGCGACCTGCATGCTGCGCCCGCCATGGTGGCAGATGACGACGATGTCGCGATCGGGGTCAAGTTCCTCGCAGCGGACCGGGACCAGGTGCATCGGCATGTGCTCGCTGCCATCGATCCGGCAGAGCGCGACTTCCCACGGCTCACGGACATCGAGCAACAGGGGCGGCGGCCGCTGCTCGTCGGCCAGCCACTCCGCCAGTTGCTTTGCCCGTATCTGCTGCATCAGAGGCTGAATTCCTGTTTGGGCTGGCCGCCATCGAGTGCCGGAACCACGGTTTCGAACAGGTTGATGGTATTGAATACGCCATCGGCGATGCAGGTGATCAATTGGGCTTCCATGACCGGGGCTTCGCCGACGACTGCGGCCAGACGGCCACCGACGCGCAGTTGCTTGAGCACGGCGGGCGGAATCTGTGCCACCGAGCCGGAAAACACGATCACGTCGAAGGGCGCGCGCTGCGGCCAGCCGGCAATGCCGTCGGCACATTCGACGTTGACGTTGTCGATGCCGGCGCGCTGGAGGTTTTCGCGGGCGGTGGCAGCGATTTCCGGGCGGATTTCCAGGCTGACCACGTGTTCGGCACGGGCTGCCAGAAGTGCGGCCATGTAACCGCTGCCGGTACCGATTTCCAGCACCTTGTCGCCCTTGCGCACGCCCAGTTCCTGCAGCAGGCGGGCTTCCACGCGCGGGGCCAGCATCACCTGACCGTCAGCCAGCGGAATTTCCAGGTCGGCAAATGCCAGGTTGCGATAGGCGGCGGGTACGAAATCCTCGCGCTTGACGACGAAAAGCAGATCGAGCACCTGGGGGTCGAGGACCTCCCAGGGCCGAATCTGTTGTTCGATCATGTTGAAGCGCGCTTGTTCGATGTTCATGAAAATCTCCGCAGGCGTCATATTAGCATGGGCTAATATTTTGGTTCGGACAAAAGCCGATTATACCCGAGCCGCGGATGCGCGCCGTACCTGCCGTGTCAGCGACTTTCCTTGATCAGGCGGTCGCCGGTGGCCTGAACCGGGCGCGCGTTGTTGCGGTACAGGCGGCTGAAGATGCGGACCTGATCGTCGGAAACCTGGATCGGCTGCTTCATGACGATCCACAGGATGCCTTCGGTGCAGGGCGGTGTGCTCAGGGAGCCCATGAAAGTGTAGTAATGCCCCGATTCCGGCAGCAGGCGGGCAGGTTCCAGCACGGCCTTGGGCGGCTGGACCGGCGCCTGTTTTTCCAGCGGCAGGTGGTTCCACAGCGTCTGGATCTGCGGGTGCTCGGCACCGCGCTCGAAGAGGATCTCGACGACGGCCAGGCTGCCGTCCGTGGCGCGGTGCATCAACTGCGCCGACATCTCGTAGCGCTGTCCGTTGACCCGCGTTTCTCCCGGGCGGCGGAAGACGATCTGTTCAAGGTCGTAGGTCTTGCCGGTCAGCGAGAAACTGCTGTCGCCGACGGTAACGTTGACCGAATGGCCGTCGTCCACGATGCGGAAGGTCGACGCGCGGTAATCGAAGCGGATCGGCTCGAGATCGACCTTGATGCCGTCGCGGATGTCGATCGGGGATTGACGTTGCCCACTCGCGCACAGCGCGTTGCGGGGGTCGATACGGGCCCAGTTCTCGGGGGCGCCAGCACCTTCGTAGCTCCATTTGACCGGTGGCTTGGTCGCTGGCTCGGCGCGAACCAGCTCAAGCATGTAACCACCCTGAGCCGGGGCCGGGGCCTTGGCGGCGGGCCTGGGGGTGGGGCGTGGTGCAGGTGCGTTGTTGCGCACCACCTGAGTGGTGCCGCTGGGCACATTGATCGTGGGCGGTGCCTTGCTGGCGGCGGGCGGCGGGGCTTCCACTGGCGCCGGCGCTTGCTGCTCGGCGGCAGGCTTGCCTTCCATGGCCGCCTTGAGGTTGGGGCGGATCGACGGCAGGGGGGCGCTACTCGATGTTTCTGCTGTTTTCACCGCTGGCGGCTTTTCAGTCTTGGCCAGTTCCTTCTTGAGCAGGGCCTCGTTGGCTTGCTGCAGCTGGGTGGCGGCTTCATTGGCCTTCTCGGCGAGTTCGGCGGCGCCTTCCTTGGGCGGGCGGCAGACCTCGCGCAGCACCCGGTCGTCCAGGGTGCCGCTGCGTACCGGCAGTTCGGCGCCGGCAATGTCTTCCTCGCGGATGGTGTCCTTGTCGGTCTGGCGATAGATGCGCTTGATGGTTCGGGCGCTGCGGGTCGAGCAGTCGTAGCGGGTGATCGCCTCGATGATCTTGTAGGGCGTGCCGGTGCGGTTGTCGATCAGCTCGCGGTCGAGCGTGACCCGGCTCTGAGCCTCGACGACATTGCCGGTACGCTTCAGCGTGCTGCGGTCGAGTTCGATGCGGCGACCGGATTCGGCAGAAATATTCTGCCAGCTCGGCGCAGCCGTAGCGACCCAGGGCAGGGCGGCCAGGGCGATGGCAATGGTCATCAGGCGCATGCTTTTTCCTTCTGTTTTTCTTGAAATACGGGCACTTGTCGAACTTATTTCGACCAAATTCTGGAAATCTTGAGGCGTGCTGCGCATTTCTTGCATTTTGCCTGTGTTTCCAGTAACTTGCAGCCCAGTCGTTAGGGGTGCCGATCGCGCTGCATCATGCCGGTCCGGCTGAGACATACCCTTCGAACCTGACCGGGTCATGCCGTCGTAGGGAAACGAACTCTGCTGTTGGAACCAGATCGCTCCTTGCTCGTCTTACCCTGCTGAATCCCCGCATGGAGCACTCATGAACGCCAAAGACACCTTCCTCGCCGCCAACGCCCACGTCGACGAGGCCGCCATCCAGCCGCTGCCCAATTCCCGCAAGATCTATGTCGAAGGCTCGCGGCCGGACATCCGGGTGCCGATGCGCGAAATCTCGCAAGCCGATACGCCGACCGGCTTCGGTGGCGAGAAGAATCCGCCGATCTATGTCTATGACTGTTCCGGCCCCTACTCCGACCCGGCGGCGCAGATCGACATTCGCTCCGGCCTGCCGGCCATGCGTGCGCAGTGGATCGCCGAGCGCGGCGACACCGAGGAACTGCCCGACCTGTCTTCCGAATTCGGCCGCCAGCGCGCTGCCGACAAGGCGCTCGACGAACTGCGCTTCCCCGGCCTGCACCGCAAGCCGCGCCGCGCCAAGGCCGGTGCCAACGTGTCGCAGATGCATTACGCCCGTAAAGGCATCATCACGCCGGAAATGGAATACGTGGCGATCCGCGAAAACCTCAATCGTGCTGCGTACATTGAATCGCTGAAAGCCACCGGCCCGACCGGCGAGAAAATGGCCAAGCTGCTGACCCGCCAGCATCCGGGGCAGAATTTCGGCGCCAGCATCCCGGCCGAAATCACGCCGGAATTCGTGCGCAGCGAAGTGGCCCGCGGCCGCGCCATCATCCCGAACAATATCAACCACCCGGAAAGCGAGCCGATGATCATCGGCCGCAACTTCCTGACCAAGATCAACGCCAACATCGGCAACTCGGCGCTCGGTTCCAGCATCCAGGAAGAAGTCGAGAAAATGACCTGGTCGATCCGCTGGGGCGGCGACACGGTGATGGATCTGTCCACCGGCAAGAACATCCACGAAACGCGCGAGTGGATCATCCGCAATAGCCCGGTCCCCATTGGCACGGTGCCGATCTACCAGGCGCTGGAAAAGGTCAACGGCAAGGCCGAAGACCTGACCTGGGAAATCTTCCGCGACACGCTGATCGAACAGGCCGAGCAGGGCGTCGATTACTTCACCATTCACGCCGGCGTGCTGCTGCGCTACATCCCGATGACCGCCAACCGGATGACCGGCATCGTGTCGCGCGGTGGCTCGATCATGGCCAAGTGGTGCCTGGCGCATCACAAGGAGAGCTTCCTCTATACGCATTTCGAGGAAATCTGCGAAATCATGAAAGCCTATGACGTTGCCTTCAGCCTCGGCGACGGCCTGCGTCCCGGCTCGATCTACGACGCCAACGACGAAGCGCAACTGGGCGAACTGAAGACGCTGGGCGAACTCACCGAGATTGCCTGGAAGCACGACGTGCAGACCATCATCGAAGGCCCGGGTCACGTCCCCATGCACCTGATCAAGGAGAACATGGACCTGCAGCTCGAATACTGCAAGGAAGCCCCGTTCTACACCCTGGGTCCGTTGACCACCGACATCGCGCCGGGCTACGACCACATCACCAGCGGCATCGGCGCCGCGATGATCGGCTGGTACGGTACGGCCATGCTCTGCTACGTGACGCCGAAGGAACACTTGGGTCTCCCGGACAAGGACGACGTCAAGGAAGGCATCATCACCTACAAGCTCGTCGCCCACGCCGCCGACCTGGCCAAGGGCCATCCCGGCGCGCAGATCCGCGACAACGCCTTGAGCAAGGCGCGCTACGAGTTCCGCTGGGACGATCAGTTCAACCTCGGCCTTGACCCGGACAAGGCCAAGTCCTTCCACGACGAGACCCTGCCCAAGGAATCGGCCAAGGTCGCGCACTTCTGCTCGATGTGCGGTCCGCACTTCTGTTCGATGAAGATCACGCAAGATGTGCGCGATTTTGCTGCACAACAGGGCTTGAACGAAGAAGATGCCTTACAGAAGGGGATGGAGACCAAGGCTGTCGAGTTCGTCAAGACCGGCGCCGAGATCTATCACAAGCTGTAAACCGGAGTTCTTCCGGAAATCAGGCAAAAAGGCGGCTTCGGTCGCCTTTTTGCCTGAACGATGGGCGCAAATCCTGTCAAAATGCGGGACATGAATATCTTTGCCAGCCTGTCGCCGTTTGGCGGCGTCCAGTGTCAATGGAAGTGTCGTCGTGACGCCTGATTCGGGCTGGCTTGCGATCCTGCGCCAGCGACTGGAAAGCCGCCTGCGCCAGGCGCAGGTCTATGTCCGCGCCAACCAGTATCACCTGCTCGCGCGTCTGCGCATCTGGGGTGGGCGCCTGGTGTTCTGGGGCTGCGGTATCGTCGTCGGTCTGGCAGCGGTCCTCTTCGCCTTGTTGAGCGATGGGGCGGCCGAGCGTTTTGCCCATGCGGCCGCGCTTTACCCGTGGATGCCCTTCATTGTCACGCCGCTGGCCGGGGCGGCCTTGCTGTGGGCGACCCGGACCTGGTTCCCGGGGGCGCAGGGCAGCGGGATTCCGCAGGTGATCGCCGAAATGAAGCGACCGCCGTCCGGTCCGTGGCGACCGCTGGTGTCGCTGCGCATCGCTTTCGGCAAGATCATGCTGGGCGTGGCGGCGGTTGGCGCCGGCTTTTCCTTCGGTCGCGAGGGACCGACCGTGCAGGTCGGCGCCAGCCTGATGGCGGCGGCCGGCCGTTTCATGCCGGCCACCTTGCGCATTCATCGCCAGCACCTGTTGGTCGCCGGTGGCGCGGCGGGGATCGCGGCCGCGTTCAATGCGCCGCTGGCCGGGATCGTTTTTGCCATCGAGGAATTGTCGCGCAGCGTCGAATCGCGGATGAGCGGCGTGGTCATCACGGCCATCGTGCTGGCCGGGGTGATTGCCCAGTATTTCCTCGGCAACGACAATTATTTTGGCCGGGTCGTGGTCTTTGGCGAGAGTTCGGAGCTGATGTACACCATCCTCGTCTGCGCCGTCGTCACCGGTTTTGCCGGTGGTCTGTTTGCGCGCATGCTGCTCATCTCGGTGATTGGCTGGCACGGCCGGCTGGCGCGTTTTCGCGGCGCGCATCCCTATTGGTTCGTGGTCTTCTGTGGCCTCTTGCTGGCGTCTCTGGGCTGGGTCACCGGCGGCGTGATCTGGGGCAGCGGCTTTGCCGAGACCAAATCGCTGCTGAGTGGCCAGGCCGATCTGCCCTGGTACTACGGCCCGGCCAAGTTTGTGGCGACCGTGGTTTCCTACCTGACCGGCCTGCCCGGCGGCATCTTTGCGCCATCGCTGTCGATCGGCGCCGGCATCGGCCAGGATCTTGTGCCTTTGCTGGCCGGCCAGGCTTTTCCGACCACCATCGTCGTCCTGTGCATGGTCGGTTTCCTGGCGGCGGCTACGCAGGCGCCGATCACCGCCTTCATCATCGTCATGGAAATGGTCGACGGCTATTCGCTGGTCATCGGCCTGATGGCGACGGCGCTGATCGCGTCGGCGGTGTCGCGGATGGTCTCCAAACCACTCTATGCGACGCTGGCTGAGCACATGATCCGCCAGCAGTCACCGGCTGACAGCAAGTGAGTCTGGCCTGTCGGCCGGGTTGCGGCGCCTGCTGCATCGCGCCGTCGATCAGTTCGCTGGACAAGCCGGCCGGTGTGCCTTGCCGGCATCTCGACGGCGAGCTGCGTTGCCGCCTGTTTGGCCAGCCCGAGCGCCCGGGCTGCTGCTCCGGTTTGCAGCCCTCGGCGGAAATGTGCGGCGAAAGCCGGGACGAGGCCTTGCACTGGCTGGCCGATCTCGAAGCCATGACACGTCCATGAGGGTAAAATGCGCGCTCTTGTCATGGAACGCCGCCCAGCATGGACCCGATTCTCCTTCTCAAAGCCCTGATCCTCGGTATCGTCGAGGGTCTGACTGAATTCCTGCCGATCTCGTCGACCGGCCACCTGATCATCGTCGGCAGCCTGCTCAATTACACCGACGAACAGAGCAAGGTGTTCAAGATCGTCATCCAGCTGGCTGCCATCCTGGCGGTGTGCTGGCTGTATCGCGAGCGGATCACTCAGGTCGCCGGCGGTTTGCGTTCCGACCCGGTGCAGCAGCGTTTCGTCGGTCTGCTGATGGTCGGTTTCCTGCCGGCCGCCGTGCTCGGGCTGATGTTTCACAGCACCATCAAGACCTATCTGTTCAATCCGCTGACCGTGGCCGGGGCGCTGATCGTCGGTGGCTTCCTGATCCTCTACATCGAGCGCAAGGTCTACCAGCCGCGCATCAACAGCGTCGACGAAATGCGCTGGCCGGATGCGCTGAAGGTCGGTTTCGCCCAGGCGCTGGCGATGTTTCCCGGGACGTCGCGGTCCGGGGCGACAATCATGGGCGGCCTGATCTTCGGCCTGTCGCGCAAGACGGCGACCGAATTCTCCTTTTTCCTGGCTATTCCGACGATGTTCGCGGCGACCATTTACGATGTATACAAGAATCTCGACATCCTTCGCCTGGAAGATCTGCCGGTGTTCGCCGTCGGTTTCGTCGCCTCCTTCGTCGCCGCCATGCTCAGTGTGAGAGCGCTGGTCCGCTACATTTCCAACCACGACTTCACCGTATTCGCCTGGTACCGCATCATCTTCGGCGTGATCGTGTTGCTGACGGCGCAGATGGGCTGGGTGGAGTGGGTCGATTGATCCTCTACCTGCACGGCTTCTGTTCCTCGCCGGCTTCGTGGAAGGCCCGCCTGCTGGCTGAGGCGATGGCTGCACGCGGTCTGGCCGGGCGCTTCCATTGCCCGCAACTGTCGCCGGTGCCGGCACAGGCAATGGCCGACATGGGGCGCTGGATCGAAGCGGCCGGTCAGCCGGTGACGCTGGTCGGTTCGTCGTTGGGCGGTCATTACGCCAGTTTCCTGGCTGAAAAATATGAACTGAAAGCGCTGCTGATCAACCCGGCGGCCGTCGCCCGCATCGATGTCGGCAAGTTCGTCGGCGATCACGTCAATTACCATAGCGGCGAGCGCTTTAGCTTCACCAACGAACACGCTGCCCAGTTGTCGGCCCAGGTCGTGCCACCGACGCCGTCGCGCTACTGGCTATGGCTGGAAACCGGTGACGAAGTGCTCGACTACCACGACGCCCAGACCTTCTGGTTCGGCTGCCGGCAGAGCGTCTTCGAGGGCGGCGACCACAGCTTCACGCGCTTTCCCGAGATGTTGCCGCAACTCATTGAATTTGCCGGGCTATAATCCGCCGATGAATGTATTGTTTGAAGAAGACGGCGGCTTCAAGGCCGGCACCATCATGGCCGACAACGACAGCTCGTTGCAGGTCGAATTGCCGACCGGCAAGCGCAGCAAGATCAAGGCCGCTACCGTATTGTTGCGTTTCGCGACTCCCTCCGCCGCCCACCTGCTCGAACAGGCGACGCCGCTGGCCGGGGAGATCGAAGCCGATTTCCTGTGGGAGTGCGTCAGCGATGGCGAATTTTCGTTTCTGGATTTTGCCCGTGATTACTACGGACACGACCCCGCGTCGGTTGAAGCGACGGCGGTCCTGCTTGCCCTGCACGCCGCGCCCGTCTATTTCCACCGCAAAGGCAAGGGCCGCTTCCGCAAGGCGCCTGCCGACATTCTCGCAGCTGCTCTGGCCAATCTTGAAAAAAAGCGTCAGCAAGCGCTCGCGATGGAAGGCTGGCTCGCCGAGCTGAAGGCATTCCGCCTGCCGCCGGAAATCGGCGCGCTGACCGATGCCCTGCTCTACGCGCCGGATCGCAACAAGCCGGAAACCAAGGCCTTCGAGAGCGCCTGCGCCGAAACCGGCCTGAGTGCCGCGCAACTGCTGTTCAAGTGCGGTGCGATCAAGTCGGCCTACCACCTGCACTACAAGCGTTTCCTGCACGAGCAGTTTCCCAGGGGCACCGGCTTTCCGGCGCTTGAGGCGCCCGGTCTGCCGTCCGATCTGCCGAAAGCCGGCGTGCGCGCCTTCTCGATCGACGACGCCAACACCACCGAGATCGACGACGCGCTGTCGGTCACCTGGCTGCCCGGCATCGGCACCCGCATCGGCATCCACATCGCCGCGCCGGGGCTGGCCATCGAACACGGTTCGCCGCTCGACGGCGTCGCCCGCGCCCGGCTGTCGACGGTGTACATGCCCGGCAACAAGATCACCATGCTGCCCGACGCCGTGGTCCAGAACTACACGCTGGCCGGCGGCGTCGATTGCCCGGCGGTGTCGCTGTATCTGACGGTCAACGACGTGTTCGAGGTGCTTTCCCACGAATCCTGCGTCGAACTGGTGCATATCGCCGACAACCTGCGTCACCACGACGTCGAACCCTGGTTCAATGCCGAGACGGTCGGCGGCGCCCTGCCGGACAAGCCCTTTGCCCGCGAACTGCTGCACCTGTGGCACTTCGCCAACGCCTGCGAAGGCCGTCGTGGCAAGCCGTCGGCGACGCAGGGCATCAACGACTACAACTTCGCCATCGTCGGCGACATCGCCGACCCGGACAGCTGTTCGGTCGAGATTTCCGAGCGCAAGCGCGGCAGTCCGCTCGACAAGCTGGTTGCCGAGCTGATGATCGTTGCCAATTCGACCTGGGGTGGCCTGCTCGCCGAGAAGAACATTGCCTGCCTGTACCGCGCCCAGACCCAGGGCAAGGTGCGCATGACCACCTCGCCGCTGCCGCACGAAGGCCTGGGCGTGCCGCAATACGCCTGGATGACCTCGCCGCTGCGCCGCTACTGCGACCTGGTCAACCAGTGGCAGTTGATCGCCTGCCTGCGTGGCAACCCGCCGCCTTTCCCGCAGAAATCGGCCGAGCTGTTTGGGGCGATGCGCGATTTCGAACTGACCTACGCCGCCTACGCTGAATTCCAGCGTCTGATGGAACGTTACTGGTGCCTGCGCTGGCTGCAGCAGCATCAGGTCGCCGAGATCGAGGCGACGGTGCGTCGCGAGCAACTGTGCAAGCTCGATCATCTGCCGCTGATGGTGCGGGTGCCGTCGGCGCCGCCCGATCTGCTGCCGGGCCAGCGTCTGCGCCTGTCGGTCGAGCACATCGACCTGCTCGGTCCGGAAGTCGACATGCGTTTCCTGAGCCTGCTCGCTGCGGCCGATCCGGTGGAGGCTGAGGAGGACGTGACGCAGTGAGCCGGAAAGTGCGCCTGAGAACCTATCGTGTGCCGGGTAGCGACCGGCGCCTGTGGATGGCCATCGGGGTCTCGCTGCTGGTTCACGCGCTGCTGCTCAGTCTGCATTTTGCCTTCCCGGAAGCCTCGCAAGTGGCCCGCGAGAAGGCGCTCGACATCATCCTGGTCAATGCCCGTTCGCAACGGCCGCCGAGCGATGCCCAGGCGCTGGCGCAAGCCAACCTCGACGGCGGCGGCAATACCGATGCCGATCGTCGGGCCAGGACGCCGTTGCCGCCGACCACGCAGCAAGTCGACGGCAGCGATCTGCAGCAGATGCGCAAGCGGGTCCAGGAACTGGAAGCGGCGCAACAGAAGATGCTGACCCAGGCTGCCAGTCTGGCCAAGGTGGCAACCGCCGAAACGCGCAGCGACCAACCCGTGCCTTCGCCGCTGAGCGGGCGCGACCTCGCCGATGCCGCGCGGGCGATGGCCCGGCTTGAAGGCGAGATTGCCAAGATGGCCGACGAGTACAACAAGCGGCCGCAGAAGAAGTTTGTCGGCGCGCGCGCCCAGGAATATTCGCTGGCACCGTATTTCGATGCCTGGAAACAGAAGGTCGAGCGCATCGGTACCCTGAATTATCCGGATGAGGCGCGCGGCAAGCTCTACGGGCGGGTGGTCATCTTCGTTGAATTGCGGGTCGAGGACGGCAGCCTGTTCAACGCCGAAATTTCCCGCTCGTCAGGGCACAAGGTCCTCGACCAGGCGGCCATGCGCATCCTCAGGATGGCCGCGCCGTTTGGCCCGATCCCGCGCGAGGCGATGGGCGGGGCGACCATCCTGTCTTTTGCCCGGGAATGGAATTTCGTCCCGGGCGATACGCTCGATTCAAGCAGCCGCTGAACCATGACCGACCTTTACTGCGTTTTCGGCAACCCGATTGCCCATTCGAAATCCCCGTTCATTCACGCCGCCTTCGCCCGGGAAACCGGTGAGTCGGTGATTTACGAGGCACGGTTGGCGCCGGTCGATGGTTTTGCCGAGGCGGTGCGAGCCTTCGTCGCGGCCGGTGGTCGAGGTGCCAATGTGACGGTGCCGTTCAAGGAAGAGGCCTTCCGCATGTGCGCGGCGTTGACGCCGCGGGCCAAGCGGGCCGGCGCGGTCAATACGCTGAGTTTCGTCGATGGGCAATGCTGCGGCGACAATACCGACGGTGCCGGCCTGGTTGCCGATATCGTCGACAACCTCGGCTTCTCGCCGGCCGGTCGGCGCATCCTGTTGCTCGGCGCCGGCGGTGCCGCACGCGGCGTCGTCGAGCCGCTGCTGGCGACCCGCCCGGCGACCCTGGTGATCGCCAATCGCAGCAGCGACAAGGCGCAATTGCTGGCCGATATCTTTGCCGATCTGGGACCGGTCCGGGCGTCGACTTTCGCCGATCTGGCGGGAAATACCTTCGATCTGGTGATCAACGCGACCTCCGCCAGCCTGAGCGGCGCCGCCCTGCCCCTGCCGGCCGGCTTGTTTGCACCGGCCTCGCTGGCTTACGACATGATGTACGGCAAGGGGGAAACGCCTTTTCTCGCCCAGGCCAGGATGCAAGGGGCCGGGCGCTGTGCCGACGGCCTGGGCATGCTGGTGGGGCAGGCGGCCGAAGCCTTTTTTGTCTGGCGCGGCGTGCGCCCGGCGACGGCACCCGTGCTGGCCGAACTGCGGGCGGCGCTGGGCGGATGAAAGCCGTCGGCCGCTGGCTGAAGTGGGGGCTGCTGGCCCTGCTGGCGCTGGCTTTTGCCTGGCTGCTCTGGTTGTTCCTGTGGGTGATGTTCTGGGGCAGCTTCAACCCCGGCATGACCCGGTTCATGGAAATCCGCCTGAGCGAACTCAGGCAGAAGGATCCGCAAGCGCAGTTGCGTCAGCAATGGGTGCCGTACGAGAAGATTTCCGTGCATCTGAAGCGGGCGATCATCGCTGCCGAAGACGCCAAGTTCGTCGATCATGAAGGCTTCGACTGGGAAGGTATCCAGAAAGCCATTGAAAAGAACCAGAAGAAGGGGCGTTTCGTCGCCGGTGGCTCGACCATCAGCCAGCAACTGGCGAAAAACCTCTTCCTGTCGCCGAGCAAGTCCTATTTCCGCAAGGCCAACGAGGCCGTGATCACCTTGATGCTGGAAAACCTGTGGAGCAAGCAGCGGATCTTCGAGGTTTATCTCAACGTGATCGAGTGGGGTAATGGGGTTTTCGGTGCCGAGGCGGCGGCCCGTCATTATTACGGCGTCAGTGCCGGCCAACTGGGGCCGGCCCAGGCCGCCCGGCTGGCCGGGATGGTGCCCAATCCGCGCTTTTACGACCGCAACCGCAATGCGCCGGGCCTGGGGCGTAAAACGGCGATCATCCTGGCGCGCATGCCGTCGGCGGTGCTTCCCTAGGGGAAATCCGCAGCAATTCGCCCGCAGCCAGCCTGCCCGGCGGTGCTAAAATGGTGCATCTTTTGCGGCACTGCACCATGAGCGAAGACAACCAACTGACCGATAGCGACGATCTGCAGGAGCGCCTGGCCGAGGTGCAGACCCTGCTCGCCCGGCACAAGCTGGTCGAGGATCTCGTTCACCGTCAGGAAGGGCCGCGTCACGAACTGGTCGAAGACCTGGTGCACAAGCAGCATCTGCACGAACTCCAGCACAAGCTGGAGCCCATGCACCCGGCTGACATTGCCTACATCCTCGAAGCCTTGCCGCCCGACGAGCGTCTGATCGTCTGGGATCTGGTCAAGGCCGAGCACGATGGCGAAATCCTGCTCGAAGTCTCGGATGCGGTACGTGAGAGCCTGATCGAGACGATGGCCCGCAACGAACTCGTTGCCGCCGCCGAGACCCTCGACGCTGACGAACTCGCCGACCTTGCCCCCGATCTGCCGCAGGGCGTCATCGACGACGTTTTCCGCAGCCTGCCGGCCGAGGAGCGCGAGCACCTGCGGGCGGCGATGTCCTACGCGGAAGACTCGGTCGGTTCGATCATGGACTTCGACATGGTCACCGTGCGCGAGGATGTGACGCTGGAAGTCGTGCTGCGCTACCTGCGCCGTTTCGAGGAGTTGCCCGATCACACCGATCAGTTGTTCGTGATCGATCGCGAGGAACACCTGAAAGGTGTGTTGCCGCTGAACATCCTGCTGGTCAACGAGGTTGATGTCGAAGTCGGCGCGCTGATGAAATCCGAATTCGTCGAGTTCGAGCCGGACGACGATGCCGAGGATGCCGCCAAGGCCTTCGAGCGCTATGACCTGGTGTCGGCGCCGGTGGTTGATCCGGAAGGCAGGTTGCTCGGCCGCGTCACCGTCAACGACGTGGTTGACTTCATCCGCGAGGAAGCCGAACAGGAGCAACTGGCGCACGCCGGTCTGCGCGAGGAAGAAGACATCTTCGCCTCGGTCTGGGACTCGGTGAAGAACCGTTGGGCCTGGCTGGCGATCAACCTGGTTACGGCCTTCCTGGCGTCGCGCGTGATCGGCGCTTTCGAGGACTCGATCGAGAAGCTGGTGGCGCTGGCCGCGCTGATGCCGATTGTCGCTGGCATCGGCGGCAATTCCGGCAACCAGACAATCACCATGATCGTGCGCGCGATCGCCATGGGTCAGGTCCAGCCGGACGCGATGCGCCGCCTGCTGCGCAAGGAACTCGGGGTGGCCAGCATCAACGGTCTGCTCTGGGGCAGCCTGCTTGGCGTCGCCGCCTGGTGGCTGTACGACAGCTACCAGCTCGGACTGGTGATGACCGCGGCGATGACGCTCAACCTGCTGCTTGCTGCGTCGGCCGGCGTCGGCATTCCGCTGATGCGGCAGAAGTTCGGCGCCGACCCGGCCATCGGCGGCTCGGTGATGATTACCGCGCTCACCGATTCCGGCGGCTTCTTCATCTTCCTCGGCCTGGCGACGCTGTTCCTGATGTGATCAGTGGCTGTCGGGCGTCAGCAGCTTGAGCCCGACGATGCCGGCAACGATCAGGGCGATGCTGGCCAGGCGCAGCGCTTCGCGTGATTCACCGAACAGGACCATGCCGCAGATGGCCGTGCCGACCGCGCCGATCCCGGTCCACACCGCGTAGGCAGTGCCCAGCGGCAGGGTCTTCAGCGACCAGCCGAGCAGGACGACGCTGACGATCATGGCGATGACTGTCGCCACGCTCGGCCACAGGCGCGAAAACCCTTCGGTGTATTTCAGTCCGACCGCCCAGCCGATTTCGCACAGGCCGGCGAAAAAGAGGACGATCCAGGCAGACGCGGTGCTCATTTTGCTTGACCGAACCAGGCATCGGCAGCGGCGATGGTGCCGGCGATGTCGGCATCGCTGTGGGCGGCCGAGACGAAACCGGCTTCAAACGCCGACGGGGCGAAGTAGTGGCCGGCAGCGATCATCGCGTGGAAGAAGCGGTTGAAGGCTTCCTTGTCGCAGGCCAGGACTTCGTCGTAGGTGCCCGGGCAACGCTCGGCGAAGTAGAGGCCGAACATGCCGCCGACGTTCTGAGCGGCAAAGGCGACACCGTGCTTGTTGGCAGCGGCAACCAGGCCGTCGCACAAGGCCTTGGTCTTTGCTGTCAGCGTCTCGTAGAAGCCCGGCGCCTGGATCAGCTTCAGCGTGGCCAGGCCGGCGGCGGTGGCGATCGGGTTGCCGGACAAGGTGCCTGCTTGGTAAACCGGGCCGAGCGGGGCAATCTTTTCCATGATCTCGCGGCGGCCGCCGAAGGCGCCCATCGGCATGCCGCCGCCGACCACCTTGCCGAAGGTGGACAGGTCCGGGGTGATGCCGAACAGGCCTTGCGCGCTTTTCAGTCCGACGCGGAAGCCAGTCATCACTTCGTCGAAAATGAGCACGGCGCCGTATTGGGCGGTCAGCTCGCGCATCGCTTTGAGGAATTCCGGCGTCGGCGCGATCAGGTTCATGTTGCCGACCACCGGCTCGACGATCACCGCGGCGATCTTGTCGCCGTGCGCCTTGAACGCTTCGGCCAGGCCCTGCGGATCGTTGTAGGTCAGGACCATGGTCGTTTCGGCGGTGCCGGCCGGGACGCCGCCCGACGACGGATTGCCGAAGGTGAGTAGGCCCGAGCCGGCCTTGACCAGCAGGTGATCGGCGTGGCCGTGATAGCAGCCTTCGAACTTGACCAGGATGTCGCGGCCGGTGAAGCCGCGCGCCAGGCGGATCGCGCTCATGGTCGCTTCGGTGCCCGAAGACACCAGGCGGACCATGTCGAGCGACGGCACCATCTCGCACAGCAGGTCGGCGATCTCCACCTCGCGCTCGGTCGGCGCGCCGAACGACAGGCCGTCAACGACGGCTTCCTGGACGGCTGCGATCACTTGCGGGTGGGCGTGGCCGAGAATCATCGGGCCCCACGAACCGACGTAGTCGGTGTACCACTTGCCGTCGGCGTCCTGGACCTGGCTGCCGGCGCCCTTCTTGAAGAACAGTGGCGTGCCGCCGACCGAGCGGAAGGCGCGCACCGGCGAATTGACGCCGCCGGGGATGTGTTTCTGGGCACGGGCAAAGAGTTCTTCGTTACGTGAGGTCATGGTCGGGCTTTCGCAAAAAGACGTTGATACTGGTTGGCGCGGGCTTCGATGTCCGGCGCCGAGAAAAGGTCGGTGATGACGGCCAGCAGGTCAACGCCGGCATCGATCAGCGGCGCCGCGTTGGCGACGGTGATGCCGCCGATGGCGCAGACCGGCGCATCGAGTTCGGTGCTGGCCCGAGCGTACAGCGCCAGTGGGGCATGCGCGGCCTCGGGTTTGGTTGGCGAGGCAAAGGCAGCGCCGAAGGCGACGTAATCGGCACCCGCCGCAATCGCGGTGCGGGCTGCGTCGAGGTCGGCGTAGCAGGAGGCGCCGAGGATGCGCCCGGGGCCGAGGATGGCGCGGGCGATGCGCAGGTCGCCGTCGTCGCGGCCGAGGTGCACGCCGTCGGCATCGACCAGCTGGCACAGCGCCAGATCGTCGTTGATCAGCAGCAGCGCACCGTGGCGCCGGGTGGCGGCACGCAGCGCGTGGGCGCGGGCGAGACGTTCGCTCATCCGGCTTTCCTTGTCGCGCAACTGGACGATGCGGCAGCCGCCGGCCAGTGCCGCTTCGACCTGGCGCAGCAGCGCGGCGCCGTCAGTGCTTTCCGGCGTCACCGCGTAGAGACCGCGCAGTTCAGGCCGGCGCATCGCCTTTGTCCTTCTCTTGCTCTTCGCTGTCCTCGCGGGCCCAGAACATGCGGTCGGGAATGAACTGCCCCATGCCGGCGCGGAAGCCTTTGTCCAGGGCCTGCCAGGTGTAATCCTGGGCATCGCGCACGGCTTCCTCGATACTGGCGCCGCCGGCAATGCAGCCGGCAATCGCCGAGGCCAGCGTGCAGCCCGAACCGTGATAGCTGCCGGGCAGGCGTTCCCAGCGGTCGTGGCGGAGCACGCCCTGGTTGTTGTAGAGGGTATTGACCACCAGCGGCGTGTTTTCGTGGGTGCCGGTGATCAGCACGTACTGGGCGCCCATCTCGATCAGGCGGGCGGCGCAGACGTCGAGCGACGGCTCGTTTTCATCCTCGTCGCTTTCGGCCAGGCGGCGGGCTTCCGGCGCATTGGGCGTGATGATGGTGGTCTGCGGCAGCAGCATCTCGCGCATCGCGGCGATGATTTCCTCGCCGGACAGTTCGTCGCCGCGACCGGACGCCAGCACGGGATCGAAAATCAGCGGGATGTCGGGGTAATCGGAAACGATCTCGGCAACGGCCAGGACGTTTTCGACGCTGCCGAGCAGGCCGATCTTGAAGGCGGCAACCGGCATGTCTTCCAGCACCGCGCGTGCCTGCTGTTCGAGCAGTTCGGCGCTGAGCGGCTGCAGGCTGCTGACGCCGGTGGTGTCCTGCACGGTGACGGCCGTCAGGGCGGTCAGCGGGTGGCAACCCAGGCTGGCCAGGGTCAGGATGTCGGCCTGGATGCCGGCGCCGCAGGTCGGATCGCTGGCGGCAAAGACAAGAACCTGCGGTGGCGTGGCCGGGGTGGTGCGCGTTTTCTGCATCGGGAAAGGCACCGTAGTGCGGTGCGGTACTTTCTGGTTGAATGCCCGGATTCTATCCGAATCCCGTTCTCTCCGAGTTTTGTCCGAAAGCCCGAAACAATGTACAGGCATTGCGGCCCCCCCCGAGTTCCGTAGTAAGATGACAGCTATATGCCAAGTGCGCCAAGAAACACTCAGGGGGCAGGGAATTGACTGATTTATCGAGACTGCGCGGCGTTCGCGTCATGGTCATCGACGACAGCAACACGATACGCCGGAGCGCCGAGATATTTCTCGTCCAGGCCGGCTGTCAGGTCGTGCTCGCCGAGGATGGCTTCGACGCCCTGGCCAAGATTGCCGACCACCAGCCGGCCGTGGTGTTTTGCGACATCATGATGCCCCGGCTTGACGGTTATCAGACCTGCGCATTGATCAAGAAAAACCCCCGCTTCAAGACCACGCCGGTGATCATGCTGTCGTCCAAGGACGGCCTGTTCGACCGGGCGCGCGGGCGCATGGTCGGGTCCGATCAGTACCTGACCAAACCCTTCACCAAGGACAGCCTGCTGCAAACGGTCGCGACCTTTGCACTGCCGGCGGAAACACAAACCACACAGTCGTAGTTCAGGGAGCACGCATGCCCGTCAAGAATATTCTCGTCATCGACGATTCGCCCACCGAACGCTTTTTTGCCGTCGATCTGCTCAGCAAGGCCGGTTATCTCGTGTCCACTGCCGAGAATGGCGAGGAAGGCATTGCCAAGGCCAAGGCCACCAAACCCGACCTGATCCTGATGGACGTGGTCATGCCCGGTCTGAACGGTTATCAGGCGACCCGGACGCTGACCCGCGACGAGGAAACCAAGCATATCCCGGTCATTGTCTGTACCTCCAAGGGGCAGGAAACCGACAAGATCTGGGGGCTGCGTCAGGGGGCGGTCGATTATCTGGTCAAGCCGCTCAATCCCCAGGAATTGCTGCAACGTATTGCTGCCTTGCCCTGACCGTCATGGCGCGCAAGAGCAGTCTCCGGGATTTTCAGGCTTACCTGGCCGGCCGGCTCAGTGAGGCGGCGCAGGGGCATGGGGGCGCTTCCTGGCTGGGACTCGATGTCGCCGGTGAAGGTTGGCTGATCGACCTCTCGGACGGCGGCGAGATCGTGCAAGCGCCGCAGCTGGCTGGTGTGCCGCTGGTGCACCCCTGGTTCTCGGGCATTGCCAACGTGCGCGGCAATCTTTATGCGGTGACCGATTTCGCGGCTTTCCTCGGCGCGCCGCCGACGCCGCGCAACGTCAATACCCGCTTGCTGCTGATCGGCGTCCGTCATGGTTCGAATGCCGCCCTGCTGGTGTCGCGGATGCTCGGTCTGAAGAAGCCCGAAAATTTTCAGCCGATGGCGGCCGACGAAGCATTTCCGGTCTGGGGCCGGCAGCGCTTCACCGATACTGACGGCAAGGTCTGGCGCAAGCTGGCGGTGCGCGAACTGCTCGCCGATCGCGGGTTCATGAATATTGGAATTTAAGCGCGGGCTCCATTGACGGAGCCCAAGTGGAGGGTAGAAATGGCTTTGAGCTTCAAACTCCCGAAATTCGGGGCATCGAAGAAGGACGTGTCGCCGCTGACCGTCACCGGGGACGAATTGCCGGCTGCGCCGGCCAAGAAGGCTGCCGGTCCGGGTTTCCTGGCCGGCAAGTCGGCCACCCAGCAGATGAAGATCCTGGGCGGCGTGTTCTTCGCTGTCCTGCTGGTCATTGGTGTGCTGGTTGCCCGCGACAACCGTGACTCCGCCCAGGCGACCGCCTATGTGGCGGCTGCCGGTGAAATGCGGATGCTCTCGCAGCGCCTGGCCAAGGCCTCTTCGCTGGCCCTGCAGGGCGACCCGGTGGCTTTTGCCCAACTCAAGGAGTCGCGCGCCACCTTCGCTGACCTGATGGAAAAGCTCACGCGCGGCGGCGAACTCGGCAACGTCAGCGTCGGTGCTTCGCCGCTGGCCGTGCAGGCGCAGCTTGATGCGCTGAGCGAGCGCTGGACCCAGTCCGAAAAAGATGCCGCGACCGTGATCGGCCAGGAGAAGAACCTGATCGAGTTGGGTCGCAACGTGGCAACCATCGACGACAACAACGCCATCATGCTTGAACTGACCGAGCAGGTCGCCGCCCTCAAGCTGCAGTCGGGCGCCGGCGCCCGCGACATCGCTGCGGCCAACCAGCTGGTGATGTTGACGCAACGGATTGCCAAGAACGCTTCGGCACTGCTGGTCGGTGCTGAAATCAATCCCGAAGTGGCCTTCCTGCTGGGTAAGGACACCAACAACTTCCGTGAATTGATGCAGGGACTGGGTCGCGGTGTGACCGATGCCGATACCCGGGCCAAGGTCGAGGCGCTGGAAACCGCCTTCAAGGATTACGAAACGGCCATTTCCGGCATTCTCGGCAACATGCAGCCGCTGGTCCTGTCCAAGCAGGCCGGTTCGCGCATCTTCCGCGACAGCGAGGAACTGCTCAAGGCAACCGACGAACTGGCGCGCGGTTATCAAGAGGCGCTCAGCGGACGTGGCGGTTTCATCGTCTCGGTGCTGGTTCTCGTTCTGGTGGCCCTGGCCGCCCTGGCCAAGCTGGTGCAGGTCTATCGCGACGACGCTGAACGGCGTACCCAGGAAGTTGAAAAGCAGCGTCTCGGTTCCGAACAGGTCAACCGCGAGAATCAGGACGCCATTCTGCGCCTGATGAACGAACTCGGCGACCTCGCCGACGGCGACCTGACCGTGACGGCAACCGTCAGCGAGAACATCACCGGCGCCATCGCCGACTCGATCAACTACACGATTGAAGAACTGCGCGTGCTGGTCGGCCGCATCAACGATGCGGCGAACCGGGTGACGGCGGCGACCGAAATCGCCCGCCAGACGTCGGCCGAGCTGCTCACCGCTGCCGAACGTCAGTCGGTCGAAATTCAGGAAGCCGGTCAGTCGGCGCTGGACATGGCCCGTTCGATGACCGAGGTGTCGAGCAACGCCGCCCAGTCGGCACAGGTGGCAAACCAGTCGCTGCAGGCCGCCGAAAAGGGGACGCAGGCGGTACAGGACTCGATCAAGGGCATGAACGAAATCCGCAACCAGATCCAGGAAACCTCGAAGCGGATCAAGCGCCTCGGCGAAAGCTCGCAGGAGATCGGCGAAATCGTCGAACTGATTTCCGACATTACCGAACAGACCAACGTGCTCGCGCTGAACGCCGCCATCCAGGCCGCATCGGCCGGCGATGCCGGGCGCGGTTTCACGGTGGTTGCCGAGGAAGTGCAGCGGCTGGCTGAACGTTCCGGCGAGGCGACCAAGCAGATCGCGGCCATCGTCAAGACCATTCAGACCGATACCCAGGACGCCGTATCCGCCATGGAACAATCGACCCAGGGTGTGGTCGAGGGCGCCAAGCTGTCCGACGCGGCCGGTCAGGCGCTGTCCGAGATCGGTCAGGTGTCGCGTGATCTGGCCAGCCTGATTCAGCGAATTTCCAGTTCCACCCAGAGCCAGGCCGACTCGGCTACCCAGGTGGCGCGTCTGATGCAGGACATTCTGCGCGTCACCGAACAGACCACGGCGGGTACGCAGCGTACCGCCGAGGCCGTTGATGAACTGTCCGCGCTGGCTTCCGAACTCAAGGGCTCGGTCGCCGGCTTCAAGGTCGATTGAGCCACCCACGCGAGAGAGCATGAACGCGGCAACTGAATTCGATTTGGGCCCGCTGACGTGGGTCAAGGGCGAGATCGACCAGGCGCTGCTACGCGCCGAGGAAGCGCTCGACCAGTTCGTGGCGAATGCCGATGCGACGCAGTTGAAGTTCTGCCGCACCCACGTGCACCAGGTTCATGGCGCGCTCGACATCGTCGGTCTGAACGGCATCACGGAGTTGACCGAGTCGCTCGAAGCCCTGCTGCTGGCGCTGGAGGAGGAACGCCTGCCGGCCAGTGAAGCGGCGCAGTCGGTCGCCCACGAGGCGCTGGCCGGGTTGCGCCAGTATCTTGACGACCTCGTGGCGGGTGAGCCGCACCAGCCGCTGCGCATGATGCCGCTCTGTTCCCGTCTGGCCGAAGTCCGCGGCTTGCCGCCGGTGCATCCGGGCGACCTGTTCTATCCCGACCTGAGCCTGCGCCCGCCGCGCTCGACCCTGACCCCGCCGGCGCTGACGCCGGAGGAAATGCACAAGGTCCTGCGCAAGCAACGGACCCGCTTCCAGAAGGGCCTGCTCAAGTGGCTGACCCAGCCGGAGCAGAAGGCCAGCGGCCGGCAGGCGATGAGCGAAGCGCTGGCGGCGATCGAAGCCATCCAGCCGACCTCCGGTGCGCGTTCGTTCTGGTGGGTCTCGCAAGCTTTCCTCGAAGCCCTGGACAATCCCGATATCTCGGTCGAACCGCTGGCCAGGCAACTGTGCGCGCGCATCGACCTGCAGATCCGTCGTCTGCTCGATGGTTCCGGCAAACTGGCCGAACGCGTGATGCGCGAGGCGCTGTACTACGTTGCCCGAACCCCGGCTGGAGCGGACTCGCTGGTTGCCCAGGCGCAGCATATTTTCGACCTGCCCGCGCATTTGCCGGCAGTGGCTTCGCTGCAGACTCTGCCCGATGCCCAGGAGCAGGCACTGCGACGCCTGCGCGAAATTCTCGTCAGCATCGAGGAAGTCTGGAATAAATACTGTTCGGGCAGTCCGGGCAGCCTGGTCAACTTCGGCGAGCTGGCCCAGGCGGCGGCTCATGTCACCGGAGAACTCGGCCATACCGACCTGAAGCGGCTCGGTCAGGCGCTGGCGGCGATTGCCGGCTGGTTGCAGGACGATGTCAAACGTTTCAACGATGGTGTGGCCATGGAAGTGGCAACGGCCATCCTGCTGCTGCAGAATGCCCACGAAAATTTCCTGCGCCTTGGTGCCGATTTCGCCCAGCAAGTCGACCTGATGGTCGACCGCATCCACGCCAGCATCGCCGGGCGTGCGGCCACGGCCAGCGATATTCCACTGCTCGACGAGATGACTCGGCGGGCACAGGAAAAATTGCTGATCGCCCATGTCGGCCGGGAAATCCAGAGCAACCTGGCGCAGATCGAGCAGACGCTCGACGCCTTCTTCCGTTCGCCGGCCAAGGGCTTCGAGATGGCTGCGCTGGACGCGCCGCTCAAGCAGGTTGGCGGGGCGCTGGCCATGCTCGGGCATTTCTCCGCCGTCGCCAGCCTGAAGCGCACGACGGCGCACATCGAGGCATTTGCGGCGCCTGGTTACCAGCCGCAGGATGTCGACTTCCAGCAGGTCGCCGACGAACTGTCGGCGCTCGGTTTCTTCATCGACGCGCTGCAGCACGGTGAGACCAGTTATGACACCTTCGTCCGTCGTCTGCATGGTGATGAGCTGGTGGTCGATACCGATGCCGCGGCCGAGGCGGCTCTGACCGTCGAAGCCGAACTGGCGCAACAGGCGCGCGAAGCCAAGGCGCTTGCCAACGCATTGCGCGAAACTCCAGACGACCAGCGTCTGCAGGAACTCAAGCAGAATCTCGAAGCCATCCAGAAAGACGCCGATCTGGTCGCCGACCGCGAACTGGGCGAATCCGCCAAGGCCGTGCTGGCTGCGCTGGAGTCGGGCGAGCAGGTCGATGTCGCCCTGTCCGGCCTGCGCGTCTCCCAGGTCGATGCGCCGCAACCGTCGGCGGAAACCCTGCAGCTGGCCAGTTCCAGCCACGAGGAAATCGACGCCGAGTTGCTGGCCATCTTCATCGAGGAAGGCCACGAAGTGCTGGCCGAAATGGCGACCCAGCAGTCGCTGCTGGCGGCCGACGTACACGACCGCGAGGCATTGACGACGATCCGTCGGTGTACCCATACCCTGAAGGGGTCCGGGCGCATGGTCGGCCTGGTCGAACTCGGCGAAACGGCCTGGGCCGTCGAGCAGACCCTGAACCTGTGGTTGCGTCAGGATATTGCCGTGACCCCCGAGTTGCTGGCCTTGATCGACGAAGAGCATCGGGTGTTCAGCGAATGGGTTGCCCTGCTTGAAAGCGGCACCGGCCAGATGCCGGATGCCGCCCATTTGGTCGCGCTTGCCGCCGCCATGCGTGGCACCACCGAGCAGCTGGCCGAGCCAACGCCGGCCGCAGTGCCGCCGGTCGTCGAAGCGCCGCCGGTTGCTGAGCCCTTGCCGAAGGACGTGCCACCGGCAGTGGAGGTGACACCCGCAATCGACATCGACGAGCCCGCTGCCGATGTGACATTCCCTGAACTCGAAGGCGGGTTCGAGCTGGAACTGGAAGAGCCCGAGGCGCTGTTTGCCGAAACCGAAGCGGAAACCGACGCAGAAACGCCGGCTCAGGGCACGGCACAGACCTTGTACGACATCTTTCGTGAGGAAGCGCGCGGTCATCTGCAAACCCTGGTCGACAGCTTCGCCGCACTGGAAGCCGAGCCCGCCGCACCGACGACCTTCGAAATGACGCGGGCCGCCCATACGCTCGGCGGCATCGCTGCCACCGTTGGCCTGATGCCGCTGCATCACCTGGCCTATGCGCTGGAACATGCCCTGTTGCGCCGCGATACCTCGGCCCAGCCGGACAGTATCGAAGGTCTGGAAACCGTGCGTCAGGCCATCCTGACGCTGGAAGAAATGTTTGCCGGACTGGCCGCGCAGCAGGCGCCGGAAGAACAGCCACAACTGCTGGCGGCCCTGGAAGACATCTTTCACCCCGGAGCGTTAGCCGAACCCGCCGCGGCGGCCGACGAGTCGGGCAATGGCGCACAGATCATTCCGTTACCGGGGTTGCGTCAGGAAGCCGTGGAGCAGCAGGTGCCGACGGTGGACGATTTGCCGCCGCCGGTCGAGCCGGTCCGCCAGCTGACCGACGAACTGGACGAGCAGCTACTGCCGATCTTCCTTGAGGAAGCTGCGGATCAACTGCGTGAGCTGACCGAACAACTGCGCGCCTGGCGCATTGGCCCGGGCGAAGAAGCGCCACCACGGGCGATTGCCCGCCTGCTCCACACCTTTAAAGGCAATGCCCGGATGGCCGGGGCGATGAATCTGGGCGAAGCGACACATTTGCTCGAAGCCCGGGTCCAGGATGCAATCAAGGCCGGTACGGCCAACACTGCCCTGATCGACGAAATCGAAGCCGGTTGCGATGCCCTGGCCCTGGCCACCGAGCGGCTGCGCAGCGGACCGGTCGAGGAAAGCCCCGGCGAAGCACCGGCGGGCGGCGAAATGGCGCCGGCCGAGGTCGCGCCAGTCCTGGTAGGCGATCCCGAGACCGACAGCGAAGGCAGCGGCCAGCGCGCGATGCTGCGGGTGCGCGCCGATCTGGTCGACCGTCTGGTCAACGAGGCCGGCGAATTGTCGATCGCCCGGGCACGGATCGAAGGCGAAATGCGCAGCCTCAAGGGCTCGCTGCTCGACCTCACGGAAAACGTCATCCGTTTGCGCCGCCAGTTGCGCGAAATCGAAATCCAAGCGGAAACCCAGATCCAGGCGCGCGTTGCCCAGGCGCATGAAGGCCAGGCAGAATTCGACCCGCTCGAACTCGACCGCTTCACCCGCTTCCAGGAACTGACGCGCTTCATGGCCGAGTCGGTCAACGACGTGGCGACCGTCCAGCAGAACCTGTTGAAGAACCTCGACGATGCCAATGCGGCGATCCTGGCGCAGGCCCGCCTGAACCGCGGCTTGCAGCAGGAACTGATGGGCGTGCGCATGCTGCCCTTCGTCAGTCAGGCGGAGCGTCTGTACCGCATCGTCCGGCAGACGGCGAAGGAAGTCGGCAAGCGCGCCAACTTCGATATCGTCGGCGGCCATGTCGAAGTCGACCGTTCGGTCCTCGAAAAGATGATGGGGCCGATCGAGCACATGCTGCGCAATGCCGTGACCCACGGCATCGAAGCGCGCGAGCAGCGGCAGGCGGCAGACAAGCCGGAAACCGGTGAAATCACCCTCAAGCTGGCCCAGGAGGCCAACGAAATCATCCTGTCGCTGGCCGACGATGGCCGGGGGCTGGACCGCAGCCGTATCCGCGAACGCGCCGAAGCCCTTGGCCTGCTCCAACCGGGGCAGGAAATCAGCGATGCTGCCTTGCTTGATTTCATCTTCCAGCCGGGTTTCTCGACAGCCACCGAACTGACCCAGGTCGCCGGCCGCGGTGTGGGTATGGACGTGGTGAAGACGGCGGTCGCTGCGCTGGGTGGACGGATCGAGATCATCTCCGAGCCGGGCCGGGGGACGGTTTTCAACCTCTACCTGCCGCTGACCCTGGCCGTCACCCAGACTCTGCTGGTTCGTGCTGGCAGCCAGATCTACGCCGTGCCGTCGACGATGATCGAACAGGTGCTGGAGTTGAAGGAAAAGGGCCTGGGCGCGATCCGCGATGCCGGCGAGGCCGAGTGGCAAGGCAATCGCTATCCCTTCCATTTCCTGCCGCATCTGCTTGGCGATGTCGCTGCCCTGCCCGAAGCGCACCGGCAGTACTGGGTGCTGCTGCTGCGTTCCGGTTCGCAACGCGTCGCGGTACTGGTCGACGAACTGCGCGGCAATCAGGAAGTGGTGGTCAAGAACATCGGCGCCCAGCTTGCCCGCGTGGTCGGGATTGCCGGCGCAACCGTGCTTGGCGACGGCCAGGTGGTGCTGATCCTCAATCCGGTGGCACTGGCCAGCCGGGGCGTGCAGCCGGTGGTCGGCGAGATTGCGCCGGTCGAGCCGCACGCCGCGCCGGTGCAGCAGCATCTGCCGACCATCATGGTGGTCGATGACTCGCTGACCGTGCGCAAGATCACCAGCCGCCTGCTGTTGCGCGAAGGCTATCAGGTCATCCTCGCCAAGGACGGCGTCGACGCGCTGGAGCACCTGCTCGACGCGCCGCCCGACGTGATCCTCTCGGATATCGAGATGCCGCGCATGGACGGCTTCGACTTCGTCCGCAACCTGCGTGCCGACGAGCGCCTGCGCGACATTCCGGTGATCATGATCACCTCGCGCACGGCCGACAAGCACCGCAACTACGCGCTGGAAATCGGGGCCAATCACTACCTCGGCAAGCCCTACGACGAAGACGAACTGCTCGGCCTGCTGGCGACCTACTGCGGCCGGAGTCGCTGATCTCCTTGATGACGCGGAAAGTACCGCGTCATCAAGGAAGCTCCCTATAATGAGAGTCCATCTCATTTGGAGTTGATTGCAACTAGCGATGGACAAGGAACAGGAAATACTCGCTATCAGCCGTCTGGTCTTCGACCTGACCCGTCTCGATGGTGGTGATCTTGACGGCATGCTGGTCAGATTGAACGATCTGCTGACCAGCCTGCCCGGTATCAGGGTGTTGCCGCACAGCCTGGTCTTGCTCCGCAATTCCCGAGGCTTGCTGCTCCAGGTGGCGCAGTTCGGTTTACCGCCACCGTGGGTGTGTATCGACGGTGACAGTTCGCCCTACCATCTGACCGGTGACGATGACGAGCGGGTGACGCTGGTTGCCGATGCCAGCGCCAGCCTGCCGCCACTAATGAAGCGGGAACTTCCCGCCGATGCCGCCTGTTTCATGTTGCCCTTGCGCGACAATGCCGCGCTGATCGGCAAGGCGCTGATGTTCGTCGATCCCGACTGGCAGCCTGATCCGGTTGAGTACGAATTCATGGAAGATCTGGCGCAGGCCCTGTCGGTCCTGGTGTCGCGCCTGATCATCAATGAAACCCTGCGCGTCCGCGAGGTCGAGCTTGAAGATGCCCGTACCGACGCCATTCGTCGGCTGGGCACGGCCTCCGAGTATCGCGACAACGAAACCGGCATGCACATCATGCGCATGACCCACATCGCAACGGCGATTGCCAAAGCGATGGACCTGCCGCCCGAACAGCGCGAACTGCTCGCCATCTGCGCACCGATGCACGATGTCGGCAAGATCGGTATTCCGGATGCGATCCTGCTCAAGCCGGGGCGCCTGCTGCCGGATGAATATGAGGTGATGAAGGGGCACACCAGTATCGGTAAACGCCTGCTCGAAGGCGACGACATGCTGATCCAGGCCGCTCGCGATATTGCCGCTTCGCACCACGAACACTGGGATGGCAATGGTTATCCGGAAGGTCTGGCCGGTGAGGACATCCCGTTGCTGGCGCGTATCTGCGCCGTGTCCGATGTCTTTGATGCACTGACCTCACGTCGCCCGTACAAGGATCCCTGGCCGGTGGATGAAGCGATTGCCTGGGTGGCGGACAATGCCGGCAAGCAATTCGATCCCCAGGTCGTCGCTGGATTCATGAAGGCGATACCGGAAGTCCGGCGGATCCGCGAGTTGTACCGGGACGACATCATCGATCCGAATCAGGTACTGGATCTGCCAGAACTGCCGCCGCATGAATGCGAGTGGGTGCGCTGGGACGACAGTCTGCGTATCGGCATCGACGTCATCGACGAACATCACCGCTACCTGTTCGACCTGACCAACGACCTCTACGAGGTGGTGTCGACCCGGCGTGGCTCGCGTGAAGTGGCGCGGGTGATCAAGGCGCTCGACCTCTATGCGCAGGTCCATTTCCGGGCCGAAGAGCGCATGATGGATCATCACCGCTACGCCGCCTTTGACCGTCAGAAACACCAGCACGGTGAATTCGAGAAACGGTTGAGCGAGTTCTACGCCGAATTGCACGACAACCCGCTGACTGCCCAGTTCGATGTGCTGGTCTACCTGCGCACCTGGCTGGTCCGTCATATCGTGCACGAAGACGCCAGGTTGCGCGAACTGGTAGCCTGAGTCCGGCCGGTCAGGTTTTCTTTACCACCGCATAGCGCGCCAGCGTCTTTTCCCGCGCCGTCGCGTGGTCGACAATCGGTCCCGGATAGTCGCGGCCGATAACGACACCGAGCGCCTCCTGCTCCAGGCGGCCCATGGTCCACGGTGCGTGGATGTATTTGTTCGGCAGCTTGGCCAGTTCGGGCAGGTAGCGCCGGATGAACTTGCCTTCCGGGTCGAATTTTTCCGATTGCGTGATCGGGTTGAAGATGCGGAAATAGGGCTGCGCATCGCAGCCGCTCGACGCCGCCCACTGCCAGCCGCCGTTGTTGGCCGAGAGATCGAAGTCGTTGAGCTGTTCGGCAAAGTAGCGTTCGCCGAGCCGCCAGTCTATGCCCAGATCCTTGCACAGGAACGACGCGACGACCATGCGCAGGCGGTTGTGCATCCAGCCGCTGTGATTGAGTTGGCGCATTGCCGCATCGACTAGCGGGTAGCCGGTGCGGCCCTGTTGCCAGGCGCTCAGCCCTGCCGGCCAGTCGTCCCAGCGGATGGCGTCGTATTCGGACTTGAAGGCGCGCTCGGCCGCATGCGGGAAGCGGTCGAGGATCATGAAATAGAAATCGCGCCAGATCAGCTCGTTGAGCCAGCTGTCGGCTTGTTCGGCCAGCGCGGCGCTGACCAGTTCGCGGATCGAGAGTGTGCCGAAACGCAGGTGCACCGACAGGTAGCTGACCCCCTTGATCGCGGGGAAGTCGCGCAAGGCGCCGTAGCGCTGGATGCGGCCGGCGCGGAATTCGTCCCACAGCTTGCGGGCGCCGGCCATCCCGGGTTCGATGCCGAGTTCGCCGAGATTGCCTGGGCGAAAACCGAGATCGTCCAACGTCGGTAGCGCTACTGCCGGTGCCGGGGCAAACTGCCCGCTGCCGGCGCAGGGGGCGTGATCGGCGCTGCTCAGGCGCTTCAGCCAGGCGTTCTTGTACGGGGTGAACACCGTGTACGGGCGGCCGGCGCCGGTCAGCAGTTCGTCGCGTTCGAAGATGGCCTGGTCCTTGAACTCATGCAGGGCAATCCCTTGTTCGCCGAGCAAGCGGCCGACTTCGGCGTCGCGGCGTTTGGCGGCCGGTTCGTAATCGCGATTGACGAATACGGCCCGCGCGCCGATCTCCCGGGCCAGGCGGGGAATTTCCTCGACTGCGCGGCCGTGAAGAACGATCAGTCCGCCGCCGCGGGCACGCAAGGCGCTGTCGAGTTGGTACAGGCTGCCGAGGATGAATTCGACGCGGCGGTCGGTCCGCGACGGCAAGGCGTCGAGAATGTCGGTATCGAAAACAAAGACGCAATGAACCGGCAGACCGCTGGTCAGTGCAGCGGCCAGAGCCGCGTGATCGTGGTCGCGCAGGTCGCGCCGGAACCAGACCAGTACGGCATTTCCGGGAGTTCGCATGAACTGATTATAAGGCCTCCCTGTGCGCCAAGGAAAAAGGGGCGCCCCTTTCGGTGGCGCCCCTCTGGTGGATCCGTTTGCAGTGGCTCAGGAACCGATCAGGCCACCATCATTTTTGGTGATGACGACGGTGGTCGAACGTGGGCGGGCAGTCCCGCCGTCCGGCCAGTGGCTCTCGAAGTTGGCTGGAATACCGATGTTGGCGGCGCTGGTGTTTTCACCCGGGTGCTGGATGTTGACGAAGATCGCCTTGCCATCCGGCGTTTCGGTGATGCCGGTAATTTCGCATCCCTTGGGGCCGACCAGGAAGCGACGCAGCGTTGCCGGTGTTGCTGCCTTGCCGGCGTAGGTCGTCACCGTCTGGTCTGCTCCGGCGTTGCTCGGAACGGCAAGGTTGGTGACGTTGACTGCGCCACCGTCGCCATAATTGCCCGGCAGGGCAGCGAGCATCATGCAGTTGGTCACATCGGTATAGGCACCATCGTCGGTCTGAATCCACATCAGGCCGGGTACCGCCTGGCTGAACCAGAGGCCGTCCGGGCTGGAGAAATCGTTGTCGTTGGTCAGCGACGAGATGTTGATCGAAGGATTGCCGAATTGGTCGTTCTCGGCACCAAACAGGTAGACGTCCCAGTTGAAGGTGGTTGCTGCCGGGTTGCTGCCGGTTTCGCGGAAACGGACGATGTGGCCGTTCGGGTTGCCGAGGCGACCTTCGCCGTCGTTGTAGTAGCGCGGGTTGGCAGCGTCCAGGCCCTTGGATTTGCCGCCAGTCGATAGACCGGTGGTGCCGCGCGACGAGTTATTGGTCAAGGTGACATAGATGTCGCCGTTGACCGGATTCACGTCGGCCCATTCCGGGCGGTCCATCGGTGTTGCGCCGACGGCGTCGGCAGCGATGCGGCAATTGATCAGGACGTCGGCCTGATCGGCGAAGCCGTAGGCGGCTGCGGCGATCAGCGGATTGGTGATGGTCAGTTCGGTCCAGGTGCCGCTGCCGTCGGCGTTCAGGGTGGCGACGTAGAGCTTGCCGTCGTCGAGATACTTGTTGCCGGCAGTCAGACCGCCATTGGCGTCGGCCGGATCCCAGTTGGCGTTTGAAACGTACTTGAAGATATATTCGTTCTGCGCGTCGTCGCCCATGTAATAAACGATGGGACGGCCAGCAACCGCCTTGGCCGGCATTGCGCCTTCATGACCGAAGCGGCCCATGGCGGTGCGCTTGCGCGGCAGATCGCCCGGTGCGAAAGGATCAATCTCGACCACCCAGCCCATGGTGTTGGCGGCGTTGCGGTAGTCGGCGGTGGAGTCAGCACCGCTCTGCGAGATGTCCCAGCGATCATAGAGACCGACGCCGCTGGTGTCGCCACCCACCGGATTGGCCCAGCCGTAGCTGCCGTTGCTCGAGCCAGAGCCGATGTAGCGGTTCTGGGCGGCGGTTTCCTTGGCCGTGGACAAGGAGGCGCTGGTCTGGCGCTTGAAATAGCCGGCCCAGTTTTCTTCGCAAGTCAGGTAGGTACCCCAGGGCGTGACACCGTTGGCACAATTGTTCAGCGTGCCACGGGTGGCCGTGCCAGCGTTCGAGTAAGGGGTGACCATCAGGTCGTCGCCAGCCGCCGGGCCGCTGATCGTCATTTCGCTGGCGGCGGTATAGCGACGGTTGAAGCCGGAGAGCTTGTTGACCGAGAAGCTCGCACCCTTGACCACTTCAATGACCGATACGCCGTGTGCATTGACTTCCTTGTCGATCTGGGAAACGACGCGCGCCCCCGACGGGAAACCGGCACCGACTTCGGCTGCGGTGTGCAGGAAGATGCGCGTGATGTTTTCGTGGTTCATGCACAGCAGGCCACGCGAGGTGTTGCTCAGGTCCTTGCTCAGACCACTGCTGCTCAGCCCGAAGTAAGCCATGCCATCGTGATGGTCACCGGCGCGGAACTGGTAACTGGCGGCGCTGTCGGTGCCGTCGTTCACAAAGGCCGGGGTGGTCGTGTTGAGCGGGTCGCCGAGGCGGTACAACACAGTCGTGGTATAGCCGGCCGGGACGCGAAGCAGATCTTCGGTGCCCTTGGCGACGGCGGTGAAACCGAGTTTGAAGCTGTTGTCGGGCGAAGTGCCATCGCTGTTGGTCAGGCAACCGCTCAGGTTGATGCTCATGAAACTGCCGGCAGCCAGGCCGAAGCTGCCCTTGAGCAGATTGCGGCGCGACAGGCGGGCGTCGAGGATGCTGGCGAAAGGCGTATTGCCGGATTCGTTCTTGGAAACGTCATCGCAGCCGTTCGGCGAATCGGGGTGATGCTTGGTCAGATGTTCGGACATGGCTTGTTCTCGAAGGAGTAATTGGTTGAAGAGCCGCGATTATGAGAAAGGAAGATGACCCGCCAATGACCGGAGTATTTCAGTCGAGACGAAACAGGAGTGTCCAGGAGCCATCCCGGTCCGGCAGCGGACGGGCAATCAGGCTGAGGTAGCGTTCCAGTCTGAGCCGGGCCTCTCCCTGCAGATCGATTCTGGCATTCGCCTGTCCTGCATCGAACTGTCCTTCGACCAGGATCAGCGATGGGCGCCCGCCGGAAAAACTGCCGTGGGGGGCGGATCTTTCCTCCCATCGCCAGTTGATTTGATAGTTGCCCAGCGGGTAATCGGCGACTAGAGGAGTGGCTGCCTGACGCCATTCGATTTGTCCATGACCGCTGATTCCCGGTGTGTTGCCGGGGGCCAGACGCAGTTGAGTCGTGCCCACGGTCAAACTGCCGCGCCAGTCACCGGCCGGCAGTTGGAGTGCAGGGTGGCCGAGGATGGCTGCCGCAGGCAGGGTTATGCCGTCGACTTCGAGCTGATGCAGCGTCCGCCAGATGATCTTTCCGTGACCGAGGCCGAGCACGAAATAGGCATCGCTAGCGGGAAAGCGCCAATGCACGGGGCCAAGATCGAACCAGCGTTGGTTGCTGTTCAGGAACAGTCGGCCTTGACCGTTCCAGGCACTGCCACTGCTGTCGCTGATCCGGCACTGTCCGCTGCAGGCCTGCTCGACCAGCAGAGCGACAAAGCGGGCGGGCATGTTGACCAGCAAGGCGAGCATGACGAGCAGCAGAATCAATGAAAGCCCCGGAAGCGCCGGGGCTTTCATTGGCGGCTGCTCGCGTTTTGATAGACCGCATTGAGGCGAACCAGACGACCATCGCCAGAGAGGCGGCAACTATCCAGGCGCATTCGATACTCCTTCTGCATTGCGGCGCTCCAGCGCAGCCACGGGGCGAGTTCGACCTTGCCGCTCAGGTGCAGTCGGTCGCCGTTCCACTTAGCCTCGACCTCCGGACCGAGTTCGCCAAGACGCGGGGCGATGGCTCGCTCGATGACGGCGGAGGTGCCAGGCAGCGGAGGCGCGGCAGTCAGTTGTTGCCAAGCTTCGCCCAGAACAGCACTCCGCAGCGCCTCACCGGCAACGCGGGGTAGCTGCTGCAATTGGGTGCGTCGAGCCTGTTCCAGCGACCATATCGCCTGAGCAGCGATTGCCAGTACCAGGCTCCAGAAAAGCAGGTGCAAGGCGGCCCGATCTCGCGGCGACAGGCGATCCAGGAGCTTGTTCAGGCGCTGCCGGAGCCGCAGCAAGGCGTCTGCTTTCATTGTCTTCCTCCCGGTGCCAGGGTGAATTCGACGTTCTCGCCCTGGCGCGTCGCGTGCAGGACCTGGTTGCGTTTGGCCGCGGCGGCAGCCAGGGTCTCGACGACACTCTCGGGCAGAACGGCAACGCCCCGCAGGCGCTCATTCTCGTAGACCAGCTCCCGTAGCTGGGCGGTTTCCGGCATCTCTCCCAGGGTAGCGGCCAGCATCAGGAAGTCGCTGTCAGAAAGTTGTCCGTTGTTACGCCGGGCTGAGGCAAGTGCCTGTTCCATCTGTCGCAATGGGTCGACCAAGGGGGTTTGCGGCAGGACAGTCCGGAAGTGAAGGGCAATCTGCTGGTGCAGACTGCGCAGTTGCAAGGCATTCCATGACCACTGGGCGCCGATCATCAAACCCAGGGCAATGGCGAAGCCGGCGGCCAGGCGCAGCGCCGGCCGGAAATGGCGGCCAATCGGCGTGGCTTGCCGGGGCGGTGCCAGGTCGCCGTCCAGAAAGCCGGTTCCCGGTGGCAGCCGAAGTTGTGGCAAGCGCTGTGCGGTCACGACCTGGTCGCCGATCAGCGATTGCAGATGACGGTCGCGCTCGGGGTTGTCGTCGAGGCTTGTCAGCGGCAGTGTTGGCGCCTGGGTGACGGCAAGCCAGGCGATCAGGCTTTCATTGATCGATGTGGCAATGTAGCCCTCGGGGCCGATCAGGTTGATTTCCTCTCCGCACAGCCATGCGCTTGGGGCGTCGGCGGCCATGCCGAGCGGCCAGGCGGCTTGCGGCGACCAGCCGAGTTCGCGCAACAGCTTGACCAGCGCCGTCAAGCGCGCACGGGAGATGATGCCGATCGGTGTCAGGCCGCTGTCCGTCGCGGTTTCGCCGACGGCGAAGCTGAGTTGCTCGGGGGCGTCGAGCAGACTTTCTTCGAGGACACTACCGACAACCTCGCGTCGCCGCCCGCCTTGACCGGCTGGCAAGCGGGCACGCTGCCCGGCAAGCTGATGGCCAGTGAGCAGTAGTTGGCAAGGCTGTGGGCCTTCGCCATCTCCGCTCGGCCAGTCCTTGGGTTCGCTACAGCCACGCTGTGCTACATGCCCTGTGGCATCCAGCAGGGCCCAGGGGCAGTCTCGGCGATGTTGCGGCCAGTCGGGAGGAATGATCAGGGTCAGGGGCGGGTTCACAGGATGCTCTGCCAGAGGATGCGAGGAAGGGAGGTGTCGTTTTGGCGCTTGACCAGACTGAGTACGCGACTGCGGGCCCGGCCGCGGTCTACCGTGACCTGGATCAGGAAGTGGGCGCTGGCAGCGCTGATCGGGATCAGGCTGTTGGGTAAGGAGGGGTCGTTGAGGCGCGTGCGAAAATCTGCGGCATCCCGGAATGGCAAGGTCCGGCGCGTGTCGGCCAGAGCCCTGGCGGCACTCAGGCTGAGCCCTGGTTGCAAGGCTGACAGCACTTCGGGTGTCGCGGTGTTGATATTGACGGCTTGAATGCCGCTCAGGGCGCTGACGTGTTCCTGCAGACGCGCGACGATGGCCGGCGTGTACCCGCGAATTCGGGCGAGTTCGCCAGTGTTGGTCAAGGGGCGACCGATACCGTTGCTGTTCTGCCTGGTTTCGGCATAGTCGGCAGCTTCGGCGCCGTGGGCGCGCCGGCTGTCGTCGGCATCAAGCCAGTCGGCGAGGGTGTCGGCAAGTTCTGGGGAGAGGCCGAGTACGGTGAGCAGGCGCAGGTATGCGTCATAGGCCTGTTCGTCGATGACACCGCTGGCGTGACGCAGATTGTTCAGATTGAGGCGGCCCTGCAGGTCGGCGATGCGTCCCTTGATCTCGGCACCTTCGTGGCGTAATGGCGGCAATTCGCGCGCCCAGTCCTCAAGCAGCGTATCGCTGGCGCCATTCCGGGCGTCGGTGGCCAGCAGCAAGCGGGCGTAGGTGATGGCGTTGCGCCCCAGTTCGGTGGCCTGCGCCTTGTCGCGTGCCAACTCGGTGTGTTCGATCCAGGCGTCCATGCTGACCAGCAGACTGCTGGCGCTGGCCGCGACGATGGCGACCAGCAGCATCACCGTGATCACGGCGGCGCCGCTTTGTCGATCCCATCCGGCGCGGTCGGGTGATTTCGGTCGGCGGTCACTCGGCGGCGGCGACATCGAATATCCGTTCAATCATGCCGCCCTCGCTCAAGCTCAGGCGTACGCGCAAGGCGCGCGGAAGTCCTTGTTGCCCTGCCGGTGGCCAGTCGGCGTGCCAGCGTGCCTCCTGATCCAGTGCCGCGAACTCCAGGCCGGTGATACCGACGAGCAAAAGATGGCCGGATGTCGGGGGGGGACCATCAACGCCTGGCCAGAGCAGCAGTTCAAGGCCTGCACGGGACCAGCGGTAGGTGATTCGGCGTTCGCTGCTGCCGCCATGGGCGGCGCTGTTCAGCGTCAATTCGGCTTTGTCCGGTGGCTGTTGCCAGTTAGTAAGCCCTCGTTCACGGGCAGGCGTGGCTTGACGGACGTCACTGCCCAGGCGGGCGAGTGCCAGATCGATATCCTGCCAGCGCCCGGCGGTGTCGGTGAGGTGGCCGGCGGTGCTTGTCGCCGCTTCCAGGCCGCGATAGCCGAGTACGCCAAGGACCGCCAGCAGGCTGACGGCGACCAGGATTTCGATCAGTGTAAAGCCCCGTTGCGCTGGCGTCATGGCCGCTCCAGGTAGCCGACGAAACGGTTCAGTACTGCACCTTCCGCCGGCCCGGCTGGGTAGACGCTGATTTCGAAGCGGCGGAAGTAGCCCTGAGCGGCAGGCGATATCTGCACCCGCCAGGCGAAATCGTGACCGCCCATGCGCGTGTTGCCCGTGCTACTGCCCGGGTCTGGCCAGGCGCGTGTCGCGTGCAACCAGGCGGCGTGATTCTCGGCCACCCAGCCAGCCAGCAATCGGTCGCGCAGGCTGTAGGCGGTTTCGCCGGCAGTCATGCCGACCCGGCTGGCTGCAGCCAGTCCGAGCGCCAGTATGCTCAGCGCGACGAGGATTTCAAGAAGCGTAAAACCCTGTTCCCGGGCGCTCATTGCAGTCGCTCCAGAACAATCCGGCCGTTGGCCCGACCCGCGATCTGCCAACGCTGGCCGGCACCAGCCAGCTCAACGACGAACAGCGGCGGGATTGCCGCGAAAACGATGCGCCGCACGCCGTCCTGAATCTGTCCTTCGAGGTCGACCCGGTCGACTTGCAGATCGGGCGGCAAAGGCAAGACTTGGCCTGCGTCGCCCCGGACGGCTTGCCAACGCTCGTCATCGCCAATCAGCAGGCGCGCGCCGTCCTTGCTGATTTCCCAGGCCCACGGACGGGCCTCGGCCCTTGCCCTGCGGGCAGCGGTTGCCGCCTGCATCTGCCATGCCTGGAGCAGGGAACGACGCTCGGCTTCGTGGGGCTCGGGCAACGTCAGCGCAATGCCGCCAGCGACGATGGCAATGATGGCCAGCGTGACCAGTATTTCTATCAGCGTGAAGCCGCTGTGTCGCTTACAGGGCCCAGTTGCCGATATCCGCATCTTGACCCTCGCCGCCGGCGATGCCGTCTGCGCCGAAACTGAAAACGTCGATTTCGCCGCGCAAGCCCGGGCTCAGGTACTGATAGGGTTTGCCCCACGGGTCGAGCGGCAGGCGTTCAACGTAGCCGCCAGCCTTCCAGCCGTCGGGCAAGGGTGCCAGCGTCGGTTTTTCGACCAGTGCCTGCAATCCCTGTTCGGTGGTTGGGTAGCGGCGGTTATCCAGGCGGTACAGCTTGAGGGCCTGCATCAGTCCGCCGATGTCCTGACGGGCGGCGACGATGCGCGCTTCGTCAGGCCGGCTCATGACCTTGGGAACGACCAGTGCGGCAAGGATGCCCAGAATGACGACAACGACCATGACTTCGATCAAGGTGAATCCGGTTTGGCGTGGGCGGTGGTTTGGCATGGTTTCAGTGCAGTAGTTGATTGACTTCGATGATCGGTTGCAGGATCGCCAGGACGATGATCAGCACGATGCCGCCCATGCCCAGGATCAACAGCGGCTCCAGCAGGCTGGTGGCGGTGCCCAGGCGGGCGGCGACTTCGTCGTTTTGCTGGCGGGCGGCTTTGTCGAGCATGTCGCCGAGTTGTCCGGAAGATTCGCCGCTGCCGATCATGTGCACCAGCAGCGGTGGAAATTGTCGGGAGCGGCCAAGCGCGCGCTGCAGACTTGCGCCTTCGCGGACCTCGGCGGTGGCGGTCGCCAGGGCCTGGCGCAAGGGCAGCAACCAGATGACGGCACCCGCCGCCTGCAATGCCGTCAGCAGTGGAACGCCGCTGCCAACCAGGATCGCCAGGGTCTGCGCCAGCCGCGCGCTGTCGAAGGCGACGGCCAGTTTGCCGACCACCGGCAGGCGGATCAGCCGTCCTTGCAGGGCCTGGCGGAAGCTGTCGCGACGCCAGGCGCCGCGCGCGCTCCAGACAGCGATGACGGCGCCGACGAGGAGCCCGGGCCAGGTCAGGCGGAGCAGATCGCTGGTCGCGATCAACAGCCGGGTGAGGAGCGGCAGGGTTTGTTTGCCGCTCTGAAAGACGGCGACTACCTGCGGCACGACATACAGCATCAAGGCCGCGACGACGGCGCTGGCAACCAGTACCACCAGCGCCGGGTAGATCGTCGCCTGCAGCACTTTCTGGCGCAGGGCGCCGCTGCTTTCCAGGTTGTCGGCCAGACGCAGCATGACGCGGTCGAGCTGGCCGCTCTGTTCGCCGGCCGCCACCAGCGCGCAATAGAGGCTGCCGAAACTGCGCGGATGCTTGGCCAGCGCCCGGTGCAGCGGGTGGCCGGCGCGCAGTTCGTCGCGAATCGACGTCAGCAGGGTTCGCGTGGCGACTTCCTCGCTTTGTTCGATCAGCGCCGCCAGCGCTTGTTCAACCGGGATGCCGGCCGCCAGCAGCGTTGCCCACTGGCGGGTGAGCAGCATCAACGCGGTATTGCCCAGGCGCGGGCTGGGCAATCTGACGCCGGTGCTGGCTTCGCTGCCGGCGGCCACGACTTCGTAGGCGGCCAGGCCCTGCTGGCGCAGGTTGCCGCGTGCCTGGCGGGCGCTGTCGGCGTCGATGACGCCGGCGATTTCGCGCCCGTCGGGGGTGATTGCACGATAGCGGAAGCTGCTCATCGGAATCGCCCTCAGCTGGCGCCGGTGACGCGCAGCAATTCCTCGAGCGAGGTCTCGCCGGTCCGCAGCCAACGCCATCCGTCTTCGCCGAGCAGGCGCAGGCGACGGTCGCCACGTTCGCTCGCTTGTGCCACCGTACGTAAAGCGGCTTCGCCGTGGGCCTGGTGGATCAAGGGACGCAGTTCATCGTCGACTTCGAGCAATTCGTAGACGCCGAGGCGGCCGAGGTAGCCGGTGTGAGCGCAGGCCGGGCAGCCGACCGGGTGCCACAGGCGTTCGATATCCGGCGGTAGATCAACATCGACCGTCAGCGGTCCGGCCTGCCGGCAGTGCGGGCAGAGGCGGCGAACCAGGCGCTGGGCGAGCACGCCGAGCAGCGAAGACGACAGCAGGAAGGGCTCGATGCCCATGTCGGTCAGCCGGGTCGCGGCACTCGCCGCATCGTTGGTATGCAGCGTGGCCAGCACCAGGTGACCGGTCAGACTGGCCTGGACAGCGATCTGTGCAGTTTCGGCGTCGCGGATCTCGCCGATCATGACGACGTCCGGGTCCTGGCGCAGGATCGCCCGCAGGGCCTTGGCAAAACCCATGTCGATGCGGGCGTTGACCTGGACCTGGCCGATGCCGCCGAGGTCGTACTCGACCGGATCCTCGACCGTCATGATATTCAGCCGACGGGCATCAAGGCGCGATAGCGCGGCGTACAGCGTCGTTGTCTTGCCCGAACCGGTCGGCCCGGTGACCAGCAGGATGCCGTGCGGCTGCCGGATCAGCCGGTCGACGCGGGCCAGCGTGTCGTCGGCCATGCCCAGCCGGGCCAGGTCAAGGCGAGCCGGGTCCTTATCGAGCAGGCGCATGACCACGCGCTCGCCGTGGTTGGCCGGTAGCGTCGAGACGCGAACGTCGACCCCGCGCCCGGCAATGCGCACGCCGATGCGGCCATCCTGCGGCAGGCGTTTTTCGGCGATGTCGAGGCCGGCCATGATCTTGATCCGCGAGACCATGGCCGCGTGCAGCGCGCGCTTTGGCGAGACCACGTCGTGGAGTACGCCGTCCAGTCGGAAGCGCACCACCGATTGGCGTTCATAGGGTTCGATGTGGATGTCGGAGGCGTTTTCGCGGGCTGCCTGGGTGAGCAGCGCATTGATCATGCGGATGATCGGGGCGTCGTGCTGACTGTCGAGCAGATCCTCGACTGGCGGCAGTTCTTCGACCAGGCGGGCGATGTCCAGATCCTGGCCGATGTCGCTGGCGACTTCGGCGGCACTCTGTTCCCCTCCAGCGTAAGCGGTGCCCAGGCGCTGGTCGAATTCCTCGGCAGCGAGCGCCTGCAGGCGCAGCGGCTGGCCACTGCGGCGGGCGATTTCCGATAGTGCGGCCAGCGGCATTGGATTTCCTGCCTCTGAACGGTACCAGACCTCGATTCCGGCCGGCCCCGCCGGACCGATCAGAACGCCGTTGCTGCGGGCAAATGCGTAGGGCAGGCGAAATACCGGAGGAGCGATCATGGTTGGCTTCTTGCCGGGGGCAGATCGGGAAGGCGCGGTGCGTCGGCATCTCCCCAGCCCGGTACGCGCTTTGCCTGATGGCGCTTCTGGGCATCGAGCAATTGGCTGTAGCGGTCTTCGGTCAGGCTTTCATAGTCGCGCTCATCACGAACGATGGTCGGGCGCAGGAAAATCATCAGATTGGTTTTCTTGCGGTTGCGATTCTCGTAGCGGAAAAAATTGCGAAGCACCGGGACATCACCGAGTAACGGCACCTTTTCCTCGTCGTTGCCGAGGCTGTCTTCGATCAATCCACCGAGGACGATCAGCCGGCCATCGTCAACCAGCACACTGGATTCCAGTGAGCGTTTGTTGGTCACGGGTCCGGCAGCACTGCCAGCAGTGCCGGACTGTACCGATGAGGCTTCCTGGTAGATCTGGATATGGACGACGCCGCCTTCGGTGATCTTCGGCTTGACCTTCAGCGTCAGACCGACGTCCCGCCGTTCGTAGGTCTGGAAAGGCGTGACCGAACTGTTGCCCGACGTCGTGCTGTACGAACCGGTCACGAAAGGCAGGTTCTGGCCGATCACGATCTTGGCTTCCTCATTGTCCAGGGTCATGATGCTGGGCGTGGACAGAATGTTGGCATTCACCTCGCTTTCGAGGAAACGGGCAAGCAATCCGAGATTGGTGATGGTGCCCAGGCCGGGGACATTGATGGTGCCGTTGACCAGGCCGAAGTTGAGGCCGCGCCCGGTATTGCCGATGTTCCTGGCTGCCGAGATGATGTTCTGGCTGTTGTCGCCGAAATTTGTGCCGCCGATGACGCTGAGTTTGTTGCCAGCCAGGCCGCTCAGATCCTGCCATTGAATGCCGAACTCGGCGGCGCGCTCGGCCGAGAGTTCAACGATCAAGGCCTCGATATGTACCTGGGCGCGACGTCGGTCGAGCATGCCGATGACGTTCTGCAAGTTGGCAAATATGCCCTCGGGGGCCGTGATGATCAGTGAGTTGCTTGCTGCGTCGGCCTGGATCATGCTGCCTGTTGCCAGCGCATTTCCAGCCTGAGGCGGGCTGCTGACCGGCTTGTTTTCGCTGACGGCAGTCGTCGTGCCATTTCCGCCCGGACTGGCTGATATGCCGGTGTTGCTGTTCGTGTTGCCTTGAGAATTGCCTTCGGCGCCGAGCAGGGTGCGCAGCATTTCGGCCATCCGTGTCGCATCGGCATGTCTCAGATGGACGACACGGATATTGCCCAGGCCGGCTTCCGGCTTGTCCATGGTGGCAGCAATCCCGGCGGCACGCAGTAGCAGGCCGGGGTTGTCCGCACGCAGGAAGAGGCGGTTGCCGCGCAGGTCGGTGGTGATGTTGAGGCCGCCAGCGGTGCCGCCAGAAAACAGGCCTTGCAGGCTACGGGCAACCTCCAGGGCGGAGACATGACGCAACGTCAGCACCTGGGGGTCGTTGCCCTGGGGTACGTCGATTGCGGCAAGTATGCGTTCGATCCGGCGCAGATTGTCGGCCGATTCGGAGATCAGCAGCGTATTGCTGGCAGCGTTGGCAGTGATCGACTGGTTGGCGCCGATCAGTGGCTTGAGTGCGTTGACCAATTGCGGCGCGGATTCATGGCGGACCTGGAATACCCGGGTGATGATCTGCTCGCCGGCGCTGCCCGGGTCGCTGACCGGACCGGATTGCATGCGGGCATCGGCTTCCGGCAGAACCCGGGTGACGTTGCGCCCTTCGACGACGGCGAAGCCTTGCAGGCGGAGTGCGGCGACCAATGTCTGGTAAGCGACTTCAGGCGTCACCGGACTACCCGATACGATATTGATGGTGCCTTTGACGCGCGGGTCGATGACGAAGTTGCGGCCGGTCATCTGGCCGATTGCCTTGATCGCCGACTCGATGTCGGCGCCGGCAAAATCGATGACCATGGGTTCGCGGGGCGCTGCATTGGCAAGCGGCACGAGCAATCCGAGCAACAGGCAGAAGCAGAATGAGGCGCGAGCAAGCTTGCTTTGCCCGAACGGCAGGGGATCAGTCATTGATGGGGTTTTCGGTGAATTGAGGGGGCGATTGCGGGAGCGTCAGGCGTTGTTCGCCGCCGCTCCCGGAGAGCACGATCTGCCGTCTTTCGATGCGCTGGACCCGTAATCCGGGGGTGACTTCGTCGCCCACGGAAAGGATCAGGAGGTGGTTTTCGCCTTCGCGTCGTATCAATGCGCGCGCCAGACGGGGGTCGGCGGATGCCGTGGTGCCGATGAGTAGCAGGCTGCCGGGGGTTGTCGCCGATGTTGGCGTGAGATTGGCAAATGTCAGGTGGTCGGCAAAGCCCTCGACCTGCGCCAGCGGATCGCGTTCGATTTCGACGGCCGGTGCCAGGGGTGGCGGCAGGAAGCCCCAGGCGATCACGGCCAGTAAGCAGCTGCCGCCGAGCAATACGGCGAATACCGCCAATTGGCCGAGACGGCGAATTGGTGTCTCCGGTATTCCGGCAAGGCGGGCGGTGAAGGCGGGGAGCATGCGGACTGTTTGAGTCTTAAGGTCGTCAGACAGAAGAGGTTAATGCGCGAGCGTTACGCTTCTGTGACGATGGCGCCCGGGGGCTGATGATGGTCAGCGGTGCGGCGCTGTTTTCCATTAAAATCCGGGCATGGACAACGTCAACCTGACCGACAACTTTCTGATCGCCATGCCGGCGCTGGAAGACCCCTATTTTTCCAATGCGCTGGTCTATATCTGCGAGCACAACGAAAACGGCGCGCTGGGGATCATCGTCAACCGACCGATCGACATGGATCTGGCCGGCCTGTTCGAGAAGATCGACATCAAGCTGGAACAAGCCGCTTTGTCCGGCCTGCCGGTCTATTTCGGCGGTCCGGTGCAACTCGACCGGGGGTTCGTGCTGCATCGCCCGCTCGGTCACTGGCAATCGACGATGGCGATCAACGCCGAAGTCGGTCTGACCAGCTCGCGCGATGTGCTCGCCGCCGTTGCCAAGGACGGACTACCGTCGGAGATCATCGTGTCGCTGGGCTATTCGGGCTGGGATGCCGGCCAGCTCGAAGAAGAGCTGGCGCAGAATTCCTGGCTGACGGTACCGGCCAGATCCGACATCCTGTTCGATCTGCCGCCCGAGGAACGTTTGCCGGCGGCGATGCAGAAACTCGGCATCAGCTTTTCCCAACTTTCGGACGTCGCCGGGCACGCATAGTGGGCACGGTGCTGGCCTTCGACTTCGGCGAAAAGCGCATCGGCGTGGCGACCGGCGAGACGCTGCTGGCGTCGGCGCATCCGCTGACGGTGATCCGTGCCGAGTCGAACGATGCGCGCTTTGCCGAAATCGGCAAGCTGATCGCCGAATGGCAGCCGGAGCAGCTGGTCGTCGGCCTGCCCACGCATGTCGACGGAACGCCGCATGAAATGACCCGTCTGGCGACAAAATTCGCCGAACGTCTGCAAAAACGGTTCAATCTTCCGGTTTCCATGGCCGACGAGCGGCTCAGCTCGCTCGACGCCGAGGCGCGGCTGCGCGAGACCGGACGCAACGCCAAGTCGGCCAAGCCGCTGCTCGATGCGGTTGCCGCCCAACTGATTCTTCAAACCTGGTTCGAAAGTTCGCTGCATGCACCCCAATGACACCCTGCCCGACGCCGAAGCCCAGTGCCGGCAACTGGCCGAACTGATACGCCCGCTGCTGGCGCAAGATCCTGCACTGGTCGGCATCTACAGTGGCGGCGCCTGGATCGCCGAGCGCCTCAGTGAATTGCTCGGCCTCGATCGGGAAACCGGTTTGATAGACGTTTCCTTCTACCGCGACGATTTCGCCGAGAAGGGCTTGCATCCGCAGGTCAAGCCGACGCTGATCCCGTTCGACGTCGAGGGCCGCCACATCATCCTGGTCGACGACGTGCTGTACACCGGCCGGACGACGCGGGCGGCGATCAACGAACTGTTCGATTACGGACGCCCGGCCTCGGTGTCGCTGGCAGTGCTCGCCGACCGGGGCGGTCGGGAACTGCCGGTGGCGGCGACCTGGAAGGTCTGGGACGTCGCCCTAGACACGAAGCAAAACCTAGTGCTGGAAAAGCAGGATGACGGTCAACTCGCCTGGAGACTGGAAAATGCATAACCCGCAGTTGAACGACAGGGGTGAATTGACGCATCTGCTGTCGACGGAAGGTCTGCCGCGCGCAATCCTGACGCAGATCCTCGATACCGCCGAGTCGTTCATGGAAGTCTCGGCGCGCGAAGTGAAAAAGGTGCCGCTGCTGCGCGGCAAGAGCGTGTTCAACCTGTTCTTCGAGAACTCGACGCGCACCCGCACGACTTTCGAGATCGCCGCCAAGCGCTTGTCGGCCGACGTCATCAACCTCGACATCGGGCGTTCATCAACGGCCAAGGGCGAGACCCTGCTCGACACCATCGACAACCTCTGCGCGATGCACGCCAACCTGTTCGTCGTCCGCCACGCCTCCTCCGGCGCGCCCTACCTGATCGCCGAGCACCTGCGCCGTATCGGCCGTGACGACATTCACGTCGTCAATGCCGGCGACGGCCGCCACGCGCACCCGACGCAGGGGCTGCTCGACATGTACACCATCCGCCACTACAAGAAGGATTTCTCCAATCTGCGCGTGGCCATCGTCGGCGACATCCTGCACTCGCGCGTTGCCCGCTCCGACATCCACGCGCTGACCACGCTGGGTGTCCCGGAAGTCCGCGCCATCGGCCCGGAAACGCTGCTGCCCAAGCACCTCGACAAGCTCGGCGTGCATGTCTTCCACGACATGGAAGCGGGCCTGAAGGATTGCGACGTGGTGATCATGCTGCGCCTGCAGAACGAACGCATGAACGGCGCGCTGCTGCCGTCGGCCGGCGAGTACTTCCGCCACTACGGCCTGACCCCGCAGAAGCTGGCGTTGGCCAAGCCGGATGCCATCGTGATGCATCCAGGGCCGATGAACCGTGGCGTCGAAATCCACTCGGCGGTCGCTGACGGGCCGCAGGCGGTGATCCTGCCGCAGGTCACCTTCGGCATCGCCGTGCGCATGGCGGTCATGAGTATTGTTGCGGGGAATTGAGATGAACATCCTGATTGAAAACGGCCGTGTCATCGATCCGGGCCAGGCAGTCGACCGCGAAGCCACTTCGCTGTTCGTCGTGGCCGGCAGGATTGCCGCGATCGGCGAAGCGCCGGCCGGCTTTGTCGCCGACGAGGTTGTCGACGCTGCCGGTTGCGTGGTCTGTCCCGGCTTGATCGACCTTGGTGCCCGCCTGAACTCGATCGAGGCCGAACTGGCGGCGGCGGTCGCCGGCGGCGTGACCAGCGTCGTCGTTCCGCCCGATGCCGATCCGCCGCTCGACGAGCCGGAACTGGCCGACCGCCTCGTGCATCGCGGCCGGGAGATCGGCAAGGCCCGCGTCCTGCCGCTTGGCGCGCTGACGCTCGGCCTGCAGGGCGAGCGCCTGTCCGAACTGGCCGGGCTGAAGAAGGCCGGCTGTGTTGCCTTCTCGCAAGCCAAGGTGCCGGTGGTCGATACCGAGGCGCTGCTGCGTGCGCTCGAATACGCGGCCAGCTTCGCTTTCCCGGTTTTCCTGCATCCGCAGGATCACTGGCTGTCGCGCAACGGCATCGCGCACGACGGCGAGGTCGCGGCCCGTCTCGGTCTGGCCGGCATCCCGGTCGCCGCCGAGACCATCGCCATCGCCACCATCGTGCAACTGGTGCGCGATACCGGCTGCCGCGTGCACCTGACCCGCCTGTCGTCGGCGGCTGGCGTGACGCTGGCCAAGGCGGCAATGGCCGAGGGGTTGCCGCTCAGCTTCGATGTCGGTGTCCATCACCTGTTGCTGACCGAAAACGACATCGGCTTCTTCAATACTCATGCCCGCTTCCAGCCGCCGCTACGCACCCAGGCTGACCGGGCTGCGCTGTCGGCCGCCGCGGCCGCAGGGTTTGCCGCGATCTGCTCGGACCACACGCCGGTCGGTGCCGACGACAAGCTGGTGCCCTTTGCCGAGGCCAAACCGGGCGCCACCGGTCTTGAAGTGCTGTTGCCGCTGACCCTGAAATGGGCGGAACAGGAAGGCGTGGCACTGAGCGCGGCGCTGGCCAGGATCACCAGTGCGCCGGCGGCCATTCTCGGTCTGAGCGGCGGCTCGCTGGCCATCGGCGCAGCGGCCGACATCTGCATCTTCGATCCGGAAGCCGAGTGGCAACTGACGCCCGAGGCGCTCAAGAGTCGTGGCAAGAATTCGCCCTGGCTGGGTTGCCAGATGAGCGGCAAGGTCCGCCGGACGCTGGTTGGCGGGCGCGTCGTGTATTGATTCCCTAGCCCCAGAAGAAGCGGCCATCAGGCCGCTTTATTTTGTTGACGAATACATTGTCATATTCATATAGAATATTCCGGCGCAGCGGAAGGCCGCTGTGCAATCTCACCAACCAGGAATATTCAGGAGGAGGCATCGATGAAACGCATTACCACCCTGTTGTTCGGCATGCTGGCAGGCATTGGCATGGCGATGGCCGCCGTCAATATCAATACGGCGACCGAGGCGGAACTGGACGCGGTCAAGGGCATCGGCCCAGGCAAGGCGCGGGCGATTGTCGAACACCGGGACAAGAACGGCCCGTTCAAGTCGGTTGACGATCTGACGAACGTCAAAGGCTTCGGCAAGAAGAGTATCGACAAGCTGCGGTCGGAATTGACGACCGGCGCGGCAAGCAGCCCGGCCAAGAAATAGCCTTCAGGCGGTACCGGGGTCCGTTCAGCCGGCGAAAGCGGCGATGCGGGCCTCGGTGCTGCCGCAGATTTCCACGACCTTGTGGCGTGAGGTCTGACCGCTCTTGAGCGTGACCGCAGATCGGGGCAGGTCAAGCTGCTCGGCCACGAAACGGAGCAGCGCATCATTGGCCTTGCCGTCGACTGGTGGCGCCGCCAGGCGGATTTTCAGTGCCTCGCCGTGCAGGCCGGCGACTTCGGTTTTTTTGGCACCCGGCTGGATGTGCAGCGTCAGCGTCGCGCTGCCATCCTTGCCGAAGCGGTACCAGACGGACATCAGACGATCATCAGCACGACCTGCAGCAGCAGGATGACGACCAGCGGCGACAGGTCGACGCCGGCGATCAGCGGGACGAAACGGCGGATTGGATCGAGGATCGGCCGCGCCAGTTGATTGACGGTCGGGGCAATCGGCGAATAGGGGTTGATCCAGGACAGAACCGCCTGCAGGATGACGACGCCGATGGTGATGTAGATGGCCAGGCGGATCAGGCCGCGGATGGCCAGCATCAGGATCATCAGGACGGTGCCGAAGGCGTCGGCGCTGAGTTCGACCGGCGTCACCGACAACAGCAGGCCGGCGTACATCAGTTGCAGCCACAGCGCGGCCACCAGGCTGGCCCAGTCCACGCCGCCGACGCCAGGGACGATGCGACGCAGGGGCTTGACCGCCCAGTTGGTGAGCTTGACGACGAAATCGCCGAGTTGTCCGGCGAACGACACTCGCGCCATCTGCATGATGAAGCGCAGCAGCAACAGGGTGCAGAAAAAACTGACGACCGCGTTGATTAGGAAAAAGAAAGCCTGCATCACGCATCTCCTCCGAGCAGCTTGCCGAGTTCGCGGCCACGCGTTTCAGCGGCCAGACAACCGGCGACGATGCCATCCTTGACGCCGCGTTCGAGCATCACCTTGAGTGCCGCCTCGGTGGTGCCGCCCTTCGAGGTGACGCGCTCGCGCAGCAGCGAAGCCGGTTCGTCGGAGGCAGCGGCCAGTGCGGCGGCGCCCTGAACGGTTTCAATGGCCAGCTGGCGACCCTGGGCCGGCGTGAAGCCGAGTTCGGCGGCGGCCTGCTGCAGGGCTTCGATGAACAGGAAGACATAGGCCGGGCCGCTGCCGGAAATGGCGGTAACGGCATCCATCTGCGCTTCATCGTCGATCCAGACGGTGCTGCCGACGGCGCGCAGGACGCGTTCGGCCAGTGCCTTGCCGGCGCTGTCGACGTCGGGCAGTGCGCACAGGCCGGTGATGCCGGCACCGATCAGGGCCGGCGTATTCGGCATGCTGCGCACGATCTGCCGGTGGCCGCCGAGCCAGCGCGACAGCGCGCTCATGTCGAGGCCGGCAGCGATGCTGACGACGATGGCCTGGCCGAGACGACCGACCAATGGCGCCACCGCTTCGCGCATCTGCTGCGGCTTGACGGCAAGGACGAGGACGTCGGGCGCGTCGGGGGCATCGCCGGCAGTGGCGTGGCAATGGACGCCGTAGCTGGCGGCCAGGCGTGCTCGGGCATCGGCACCCGGATCAATGACGTGGATGTCGGCTGCGGCAAAGCCCTGCTTCACCATGCCGCCGATCAGCGCGTTGGCCATGTTGCCGCCGCCCAGGAAGAGAATCTTCATGCGTAGTTTCTTTCACCAAAAATGGCCGTGCCGATGCGCACCAGGGTGGCGCCTTCGGCAATGGCTGCTTCAAGATCGTGGGACATGCCCATGGACAGCGTATCCAGCGCCAGGCCGGTGCGCTGCAGTTGTTCGAAAATCCCGCGCAATTGCCGGAACGGCAGGCGTTGCGCGGCAATGTCGTCGGTCGGTTCGGGAATCGCCATCAGGCCGCGCAGGCGCAAGCCGGGCAGCCGGGCTACCGCCTGGCACAGGGCAGCCGCTTCGGCGGGCGCGCAACCGCTCTTGCTGGCTTCGCCCGAGACGTTGACCTGGACACACACATTGAGCGGCGGCAGCGTCAATGGCCGCTGCGCCGACAGGCGTTCGGCAATCTTCAGCCGGTCCACCGAATGCACCCAGTCGAAATGTTCGGCGACCAGGCGCGTCTTGTTGCTCTGCAAGGGGCCGATGAAATGCCAGGTGAGTGAATTGCCGGCGGCGCTCGCCAAAAGCTTGTCCACGCCTTCCTGGACGTAGTTTTCGCCAAAGTCGGTTTGTCCGGCGGCGGCCGCGGCCAGCACGTCGGCCAGCGGCTTGGTCTTGCTGACGGCCAGCAGGCTGATGCTGTCCGCCGGCCGCCCGGCCGCCCGCGCCGCTTGTGCGATGCGGTTTCGTACGGCTTGCAGGTTGTCGGCGATTGCGCTCATAATCCATTGGCAATTTCGATCGACCAAGTATACACGGGCTCCAAGGACCAATCGCATGGACATCACCGAACTGCTGGCCTTCAGCGTCAAGAACAAGGCATCCGACCTTCACCTGTCGTCCGGCCTGCCGCCGATGATTCGCGTCCATGGCGACGTGCGCCGCATCAACCTGCCGCCGATGGAGCACAAGGACGTGCACGGCATGGTGTACGACATCATGAACGACAGCCAGCGCAAGATTTTCGAGGAAACGCTGGAATGCGATTTCTCCTTCGAGATTCCCAACCTGGCCCGCTTCCGGGTTAACGCCTTCAACCAGCAACGCGGTGCAGCCGCCGTCTTCCGGACGATTCCGACCAAGGTGCTGACGCTGGAAGAGCTGAACTGCCCGAAGATCTTCAAGGATATTTCCGAGTATCCGCGCGGCATCGTGCTGGTCACCGGCCCGACCGGTTCCGGCAAGTCGACGACGCTGGCGGCGATGGTCAACCACGTCAATGAAAACGACTACGCGCACATCCTGACCATCGAGGACCCGATCGAATTCGTCCATGAGTCGAAGAAGTGCCTGATCAACCAGCGCGAAGTCGGTCCGCAGACCCTGTCCTTCTCGAACGCCCTGCGTTCGGCACTGCGTGAAGACCCGGACGTGATCCTGGTCGGCGAATTGCGCGACCTGGAAACCATCCGCCTGGCGCTGACTGCGGCCGAGACCGGCCACCTCGTGTTCGGCACCTTGCATACCTCGTCGGCCGCCAAGACCATCGACCGGGTGGTCGACGTCTTCCCCGCTGACGAAAAGGAAATGGTCCGCGCCATGCTGTCCGAATCGCTGCGTGCCGTCATCTCGCAGACCCTGCTCAAGACCAAGGACGGTCAAGGCCGCGTCGCAGCCCACGAGATCATGATCGGCACGCCGGCGATCCGCAACCTGATCCGCGAGAACAAGGTCGCACAGATGTATTCGGCGATCCAGACCGGCCAGGCCCAGGGCATGCAGACGCTCGACCAGTGTCTGATCGACCTGGTCCGGCGCAATGTCGTGGCCAGCGGCGAAGCGCGCCTGCGCGCCGCCAACAAGGACGCCTTCCCGGCCTGATGCCGGCCAGTTGATTCGGGGGAATAAATGGAACGCGATCAGGCAATGAAATTCATGCACGATCTTCTGCGCCTGATGGCGCAGAAGCGTGGTTCGGACTTGTTCATCACCTCTGGCTTTCCGCCGGCCATCAAGATTGACGGCAAGATCACACCGGTCTCCAACCAGGTGCTGACGTCGCAACATACGGCCGAACTCGCCCGCTCGATCATGAACGACCGGCAGGCCGCCGAATTCGAGTCGACGCGCGAATGCAACTTCGCCATCTCGCCGACCGGTATTGGTCGTTTCCGCGTCAATGCGCTGGTTCAGCAGGGGCGCGTCGCGGTTGTCTGCCGGACCATCAACATGACCATCCCGACCTTGGACGATCTTGGCCTGCCAGCGGTGGTCAAGGACCTGGCAATGACCAAGCGCGGCCTGATCATCTTCGTCGGCGGTACCGGTACCGGCAAGACGACCTCGCTGGCGGCACTGGTCGATTACCGCAACGAGAACAGCTACGGCCACATCATCACGATCGAGGACCCGATCGAATACGTGCATGAGCACAAGAACTGCATCGTCACCCAGCGCGAAGTCGGCGTGGATACCGACGACTGGGGCCCGGCGCTGAAGAACACCCTGCGCCAGGCGCCGGACGTCATCCTGATGGGCGAAATCCGCGACCGCGACACCATGGACTACGCCATCGCCTTCGCCGAAACCGGCCACCTGGCGCTGGCGACGCTGCACGCCAACAGCACCAACCAGGCGATCGACCGGATCATCAACTTCTTCCCCGAAGAGCGCCGTCAGCAACTGCTGATGGACCTGTCGCTGAATGTGCGGGCAATGGTTTCGCAGCGCCTGCTGCCGAAGAAGGACGGCAAAGGCCGGGTCGCCGCAGTCGAGGTGATGCTCAACTCGCCGCTGATTTCCGACCTGATCTTCCGCGGCGAGGTCCAGGAGATCAAGGAAATCATGAAGAAGTCGCGCGAACTCGGCATGCAGACCTTCGACCAGGCCTTGTTCGACCTCTACGACGCCGGCAAGATCAGCTACGAGGATGCCCTGCGCAACGCCGACTCGCTCAACGACCTGCGCCTCCAGATCAAGTTGCACGGCAAGGAATCCAAGGATCGCGACCTGACCCAGGGCATCGGGCATCTCGATATCGTCTGACCCGCTGGAGATTCATCATGTCCCCCATCGTTCTCCGTCTTGCCGTTGCGCTCGGTTTTTTCCTGACGACCGGCTTGGTTCAGGCCGCCGGCCTCGACAGCATTTCCAATGCCGATGCCGGTACCGGGGTGCGTCAGGCGCTGGCCAAGGGGGCCGAGTATGCGGTCGGCTCGCTGGGCCAGAAAAATGGTTTTCTGGCCAACAGCAAGGTCAAGATTCCCTTGCCGGGCTACCTGGAAAAGGCCGAGTCCGGGCTGCGCATGTTCGGTATGGGCAAGCAGGCCGACCAGTTGGTCGAGACCATGAACCACGCCGCAGAAAATGCCGTGGCCCAGGCCTTGCCCATCCTCTCCGATTCCATCAAGCGGATGACCTTGCAGGACGCCAAGGCCATCCTGACCGGCGGTGACGACAGCGTGACCGAATATTTCCGCCGTTCGTCGAGCGAGCAACTGACAGTCAAATTCCTGCCGATCGTCAAGTCGGCGACCAGCAAGCTGCAACTGGCCGACCAGTACAACAAGTTCGCCGGCAAGGCGGCGAGTTTCGGCCTGGTCGACAAGAAGGACGCCGATATCGACAACTACGTCACGCAAAAGGCCATGGACGGCCTGTTCCTGATGATCGCCGAAGAGGAGCGCAAACTGCGCACCAACCCGGCCGCGGCGGGCAGTGCGATCCTGAAGAAGGTGTTTGGCGCACTCTAAGTCGCTGTCGAGATTCAAGTTTCCGGCCAGGATGCCGTAGATCGGGTCAGGAGCCCGATCATGAAAACCTCACGCCTGATTTCGACCACGCAGCGCCATTCGCCGGAAGCGGCGGAACGGGCTTTGCTGGCCCAGGCGCACGCAGTCCGCCGGGTCGAGGCGATGGAAGCTGCCAGCAACGACCGCGAACGCTCCCTGCAGCAGGACATGGCCGAGGTCGATCCGCGCAGTGTCGGTCCCTATCAGGGCGTCGAACGGCGTCGTCAGGACGCGGAAAGACTGGCCGCGCAACTGGCGGGCCTGGGTCCGCTGGGCCTGTTGCTGCTGAACATGAACACCCGCGGCAAGCGTCCGGGAAAAATCGACGAGACGGTCTGAGCCGGCCCTGCCGGTGCATGCGGTAAAATGCGCAGCCGCGTCGAAGCTTGCCTGTCCGGCACGACTTCGACCCCTTGTCATCCCGTACCAGGAATCCTGGCGCCATGTCCGGCCTCAATCCCCAGCAACGCGAAGCGATCCATTACCTCGACGGTCCCCTGCTTGTCCTCGCCGGCGCCGGTTCGGGCAAGACGCGCGTGATCACGCAGAAGATCGCCTACCTGGTCCAGGACTGCGGTTTCCAGCCGCGCAACATTGCCGCCATCACCTTCACCAACAAGGCGGCGAAGGAAATGCAGGAGCGCGTCGGCAAGCTGATGTCGTCGTCGATCGCCAACGAGTTGCAGATTTCGACCTTTCACTCGCTGGGCGTGCGCATCCTGCGCGAGGAAGCGAAGGTGCTCGGCTACAAACCCCGCTTTTCCATTTTTGATTCCGCCGACTGCGCCGGCATCATCGGCGATTGCGCCAAGACGGTGGACAAGGCGACGCTACGCCGGCTGCAGTCGGTCATCTCCAACTGGAAGAACGCCCTGATCACGCCCGAGGCCGCCCGCCACCTCGTCGCCAACGAGCACGAAGCGCTCGCCGCCGCTGCCTACCTGAGCTACGAGGCGACGCTGAAAGCCTACCAGGCGGTCGATTTCGACGATCTGATCGGCCTGCCGGTCAAACTGTTCAGCGAGCATCCGCAGATTGCCGAGAAATGGCAGAACCGCCTGCGCTACCTGCTGGTCGATGAATACCAGGACACCAATGCCTGCCAGTACCAGCTACTCAAGCTGCTGACCGGCGTCCGCGCCCAATTCACCGCGGTGGGCGACGACGACCAGGCGATCTACGGCTGGCGCGGCGCCGACATCGACAACCTGAAGAAACTGCCCAGCGAATTCCCGGCGCTCAAGGTGATCAAGCTCGAGCAGAATTACCGCTCGACCGTGCGTATCCTGAAGGCCGCCAACAACGTCATCTCGCACAACGAGAAACTGTTCGACAAGACCCTGTGGTCGGAGCTCGGCCACGGCGACCCGATCTACGTCACCGCCAGCAAGGACAACGAGGCCGAGGCCGAGAGCGTGGTCATGAAGCTGCAGGCCCATCGCTTCGAGCATCGCGGCAAATTCCGCGACTACGCCATCCTCTACCGCTCGAATCACCAGGCCCGCCTGCTCGAAACGCAACTGCGCAACCAGAAGATTCCCTATCTGCTGTCCGGCGGCCAATCCTTCTTCGACAAGGCCGAAATCAAGGATCTGACCAGTTATCTGCGCCTGCTGTCCAACGAGGACGACGATCCGGCCTTCATTCGTGCGGCGACCACGCCCCGGCGCGGCATCGGCGCGGCGACCCTGCAGGTGCTCGGACAATACGCCGGCGAGCGCCACGTTTCGCTGTTTCATGCGGCCTTCGAGGAAGGCTTTGCCCACCGCGTGCAGGCCCGGCAACTCGAACCCCTGCTCGAATTCTGCCAGTTCATCAACCGCATGCAGGCGCGGGCAAGCCGCGAGCCGGCGCAGCAGGTACTGCCCGACCTGCTCAAGGCGATCGATTACGAGACCTATCTCTACGACACCGAAGAGCAGCGCACGGCGCAATCGCGCTGGGCCAATGTCGGCGAATTCGCCGAGTGGATCAACAAGAAGGGCGAGGAAGACGGCAAGACGCTGATCGACCTGGTGCAGAGCATCGCCCTGATCAACATGCTGGAAAAGCAGAACAGCGACGAGGTCGACGCCGTTCAGCTATCGACGCTGCATGCCGCCAAGGGGCTGGAGTACAAGCATGTCTTCCTGGTCGGCGTCGAGGAAGGCATCCTGCCCCACCGCGAGTCGCTGGACCCGGCCAAACTGCAGGAAGAGCGTCGGCTGATGTACGTCGGCATCACGCGCGCCCAGCGCTCGCTGCACATCAGTTACTGCGAGAAGCGCAAACAGGCGCGTGAAATGATTCCCTGCGAGCCGTCGCGCTTCATCGCCGAGATGGGCCAGGAAGACGTGAGGTTTTCCGGTGGCAAGCAGGCGGCGATACCCGACAGGGCGACCGGCAGCGCCCGCCTCGACGCGATGAAGGCCTTGCTGGCCGCCAAGAAATGAAAAAGGGAGGCTGTGGCCTCCCTTTTTCGAAATTGCTGGTCTTGCGGCTTACTTGACCTTGCTCAGGATGTAATCGACGGCACCCTTGATTTCGTCCTCGGACAGCTTGGCCGCACCACCCTTCGGCGGCATCGCGCCCTTGCCGTTGATCACGGAAGCGTAGAGGGCGGCATTGCCGGCGCCGAGGCGGGCAGTCCAGTCACCCTTGGCGTCGATCTTCGGTGCGCCGGCAGCGCCGGTGTTGTGGCAGGCGCCGCAGACGCTGTTGTACACGGTCGGGCCATCCTTCGGCGCGCCGCCAGCTTCGGCGACTTCAGCCTTGGCCAGTTGGAAACGGGCAACCGGCTGGATGCGCAGTTCGGCTTCGTCAGCGCCAGCGTTGTTGTTCGCGGCAGATTCGAAGGACTTGTTGGTCAGCGGATAGATGATCGCGATCAGGACTGCGGCGACGATGATGATCGCCCACATGATGCTTTTGGAAGAATGTTGCTCGGCCATGCTGAAGACCCCGTTTGCAAAAAGGACAAAGCCGAAATTATAACGGCTGACGTATGATTACGCGCAAAAAAAACCCCGCCATCGGCGGGGTGCAAATTCTCGAATGGGGGGAATTCGAGAGGAGGGGTTCAATGCCCTTGCAGTTTATGATTTTGCAGCCACCGGGTCTGTCGCCCTTTGGTAGCGCTTCTGTAACCAATTGTTAGGATTGAGCCATGAATGAACTCGAGGCCATTGCCGCTCGCCTCGGCCGTCTTCTGGAAAGCCGGGGCGAATGCCTGGCGGTGGCTGAGTCGTGTACCGGTGGCTGGGTGGCGCAGACGCTGACGGCGGTGGCTGGTAGTTCCGCCTGGTTCGATCGCGGTTTCGTCACTTATTCGAACGCCGCCAAGCGCGACATGCTGGGGGTGCCTGAAACGACGCTGGTCCGCCATGGTGCAGTTTCCGAAGCGGTCGCCCGGGCAATGGCCCAGGGCGTGCTGGCCCACAGTCTGGGCGACTGGTCCGTGTCGATCACCGGCATTGCCGGTCCGAGCGGCGGCTCGCCGGAGAAGCCGGTGGGCATGGTGTGTTTTGCCTGGGCCGGACGGCAAGCCGGCTGTACTGCCGCGACCTGCCAGTTTGCCGGCGATCGGGCTGCCGTGCGCGAGCAATCGGTGCGTCATGCGCTGGCCGGGCTGATCTCCCTGATCGAAGGGCAGCCAGCACTGGCGTAAGGGCGTTCAGCCCGGCAGCGGCTCGAACAGGGCGGCCAGGTCGTCGTCGCCGAACTTGACGTCGACCTGATGATCCTCGGACAGGATGCCGGCGGCCAGTTCGGCTTTACGTTCCTGCAGGGCCAGGATCTTTTCCTCGATGCTGCCGCTGACGATCAGCTTGTAGACGAACACCGGCTTGTCCTGGCCGAGGCGGTGGGCACGGTCGGTAGCCTGGTTCTCGACGGCCGGATTCCACCACGGGTCGTAGTGGATCACGGTGTCGGCGGCGGTCAGGTTGAGGCCGACGCCGCCGGCCTTCAGGCTGATCAGGAAGATCGGGACTTCGCCTTCCTGGAAACGCCGGATCGGCGTTTCGCGGTCGACGGTGTCGCCGGTCAGCTTGGCGTAGCCGAGACCGGCAGCGTCGAGTTCCTGTTCGATCAAGGCGAGCATGCTGGTGAATTGCGAGAAAACCAGGATGCGCCGGCCTTCGTCCACCAGTTCGGGGAGCATGGCCATAAGCAGGTCGAGCTTGGCCCGTTCGCTGACCTTGCGTGCCGAGCTGGCCTTGACCAGGCGCGGGTCGCAGCAGACCTGGCGGAGCTTGAGCAGGGCGTCGAGGATGACGATCTGGCTGCGCGCGAAGCCGCGCTGGGCGATCTCGTCGCGAACCTTGGCGTCCATCGCCGCGCGCACCGTTTCGTAAAGGTCGCGCTGGCCGCCTTCCAGTTCGACACTGCGCACGATCACCGTCTTCGGCGGCAATTCGCGGGCGACGTCTTCCTTCTTGCGGCGCAGGATGAAGGGGCGGATGCGGCGGGCCAGCAGGTCGCGGCGGTCGGTGTCAGCCTGCTTCTCGATCGGCGTGCGCCAGTGGCGGGTGAACTGCTTGCTGCTGCCGAGGAAGCCCGGAAGCAGGAAGTCGAACTGGCTCCACAATTCGCCGAGGTGGTTTTCCAGCGGCGTGCCGGTCAGGCACAGGCGATGCCGCGCGTCGATCTTGCGTACCGCTTCGGCGCTGCGGCTCTGGGCGTTCTTGACCGTCTGCGCCTCGTCGAGGATGAGCAGGTGGTAGCTGTGCTGCATCAATTCGTCGGCGTCGCGCCAGAGCAGCGGATAGGTGGTCAGGACGACGTCGTGGCTGTCGATCTCGGCGAAGCGCTGCTTGCGTTCCGGGCCATGCAGCGAGAGCACGCGCAGGCTGGGCGCGAAACGCGCGGCTTCGCTCTTCCAGTTGAAGATCAGCGAGGTCGGCAGGATCACCAGGGCTGGCTTGTCGAGGCGCCCCTGTTCCTTTTCCAGCAGCAGGTGGGCCAGGGTCTGTGCGGTCTTGCCCAGACCCATGTCGTCGGCCAGGATGCCGCACAATTTCTGCTCGCGCAGGAACTGCAGCCAGGCCAGGCCTTCCTTCTGGTAGGGGCGCAAGTCCAGGCACAGGCCGGCTGGCGGCTGGATGTCGACGATGCCCTGGGCGGCCTGCAGACGCTCGGCCAGGGCCATGACGTCATTCTGGCCGCGGAATTCCCAGCGGCTGGTGTCGCTCAACTCGGCCAGGCGCGGCGCGTCGAAACGCGACAGGCGCAAGGTCGGGCCGCCGCTGAAACCGTCGAACAGGTCGATCAGCGTCGATGCCAGCGGTTTGATGCGGCCGGCCGGGACGCGCAGGCGCTTGCCGGCCGGGGTCAGCAGTTCGATCCTTTCGCTGTCCGGGATGCGCGACAGTTCGTAGCTTTCCAGCCAGCGCGGGTCGCGCCGGAACAGCGTGGACAACAGGGGCGCCAGCGGCAGGCGCTCGCCTTCGACGAGGATGCCCATGTCGAGGTTGAACCAGCCGTCGTCGGCTTCGATCAGTTCGGCATCCCAGGCGTCGACTTCGACCACGTGGTGGCGGAAATCGTCGGGGAATTCGATCTGCCAGCCGGCTTCGCGCAGCAGCGGCAGCTGGTGCTGCATGAAGTCCGGCCAGGCGGCTTCGTCGGCCAGGCCGTGAATGCCTTCGGGTGGGCTGCCGAAAGTGTTGAGCGTGTTCGCCGGAATCTTCTGCAGGCCGCTTTGCGTGAGGCTGGCCATGACCCGGGCTTCGTCTTCCGGGCGGCGCTTGACGCGGACGGTTTCGCCTTCGGGCAGGGTGACGAACTCGTTCTTTTCGTCGGGGCGCAGATCGGCGTCGCCGTAGCGGAAGATCACATGAGCCACGTCGAAGGGGCCGCCGCTGAAGCTGTAGGGGTAGTGGCGCCAGGGGCGGTGGCCGTGCGTGTGCAGGGTTTCCAGTTGCAGGACCGGTTGCAGCGGGGTTTCGATCAGGCGCAGGCGGGCGCTCGCATCTTCGGCCGGCAGCGGCAATTCGGGTGCCAGTTCGGACAGTGCGTCGGCGACAACTGCAGCTTCCTTGGCCGACAGCGGCGGCAGGCTGAACAGGCGATTGACCACACCGGGGTTGCCGGTCACCGTCAGCGGCCCGGTTTCGCCCTCGGTCAGGTCCACGTACCACGGCGGATCGACGGCGATGATCAGTTCGGTCGGTGGCTCGGGCTTCAGGTAGGGGCGCTGGAAACCCTGGCTGTCGATCTGCCAGCCGACGCTGGCCGGGCGGCTGTCGCCAGCATGCAGCGGCAGTGCCAGATCGGCCTCCGGGTAGAGGCGGCTGGTAGCGGCCATCCGTTCGAGGATTTCAGCGCCGTGCTTGGGCCCCAGCCCGTAGGCACGCAGGCCGCTGTCGTGGCCGCGTTCGGCCCAGATCAGGCGGAGGATGCCGAGATCTTCTTCAGTGACGAACTGCGGCGGGGTGATCAGCGCGCGGTCGACCTTCCACCATTCCTCGGCGTTTTCCGGGTATTTGCCTTTACGCAACTCGATGCCGAAGCGCCGGCGGTCAGGCGTCCATTTGAGGATGTAATACAGTTGCTGGCGGGCGCTGGCCGGACGAGCCTTTTTCTTGGCCACGGCGATCGACGCCCGGCGCAGGTCTTCGACCCAGGAGAGCACGCTGCCGCTGACCCGGGTTTTCGGGTTGCGCGTTTCGATCACCTTGAGCAGGGTCGCGGCGATGTGCTTGCAGTGGTGGCCGACCGGGCAGGTGCAACTGGCGACCAGCTGCATGTCGTCTCCCTGGGCCCGGATCAGCGCTTCGACACGGTAGGGGCGGCGGGCCGAGCCGGGCACTTCGGCGTGGATTTCGCCGTGCTCGACATTGAGGTCGCGAACCAGGTCGACATAGGGGCGTCCCTTGGCGATCTCGGCGTCGCCCAGCCAGTCGGCGATGTCCGCCTCGCTGAAGCTGTCGGTCAGTTCGTCGTAGTTCTGCATCACAGGTGCTGGCTGCCGAGCAGCAAGGCCAGCAGCAGGGCGATCAGCGCCAGCCAGACGTTTTGCCAGCGCCGGGCGCGGACCAGTTGTTCCATCTGCGGCTGCAGGCTGGGTTGTGCCGGCGTGCTGAGCGCCTGGTGCACCAGGCGCGGCAACTGCGGCAGGGTGCGGGCCAGATACGGCGCTTCCTGTTTGAAGGTCTTGATCAGGCCGCGCCAGCCGACCTGCTCGCTCATCCAGCGTTCAAGGAAGGGTTTGGCGGTTTTCCACAGGTCGAGTTCCGGATCGAGCTGGCGGCCCAGGCCTTCGATGTTGAGCAGGGTTTTCTGCAGCATCACCAGTTGCGGCTGGATCTCGACGTTGAAGCGGCGCGAGGTCTGGAACAGGCGCAGCAGCACCTTGCCGAAGGAAATGTCCTTGAGCGGCCGGTCGAAGATCGGTTCGCAGACGGCGCGAATGGCCGCTTCGAATTCATCGACCCGCGTTTCCTTGGGCGCCCAGCCGGATTCGATGTGGGCTTCGGCGACACGCTTGTAATCGCGGCGGAAGAAGGCGAGGAAATTCTGCGCCAGGTAGTTCTTGTCGGAATCGGTCAACGTGCCGACGATGCCGAAATCAAGCGCGATGTAACGGCCGTCGGCATGGACGAAGATGTTGCCGGGGTGCATGTCGGCGTGGAAAAAGCCGTCGCGGAAGACCTGGGTGAAGAAAATCTCGACGCCGGCAGCGGAGAGTTTCGAAAGGTCGATGCCGTCGGCGCGCAGCTTGTCGATCTGCGAGATCGGCGTGCCGCGCATGCGCTCCATGACCATCACCGTCGACGTGCAGAAATCCCAGTGCACTTCGGGAACGATCAGCAATTCGGAGTCGGTGAAGTTGCGGCGCAGCTGCGAGGCATTGGCGGCTTCGCGCATCAGGTCGAGTTCGTCGCGCAGGTACTTGGCGAATTCGGCGACCACTTCGCGTGGCTTCAGGCGCTTGCCGTCGGACCACAGTTTTTCCAGCAGCAGGGCGCCGCTGTCCATCAGCGCCAGGTCGTGCTCGATGACCGAGAGCATGTTCGGACGCAGGATCTTGACGGCGACTTCGTGGCCGCCGTCGCAGTCGTGCAGGCGCGCAAAATGAACCTGGGCGATCGATGCCGAAGCCACCGGCACCGGGTCGAATTCGGCGAATACCTCGCTGGCCGGGCGGCCGTAGGCTTTTTCGATTTCCTTCAGGGCCAGCGCCGAGTCGAAAGGCGGCACGCGATCCTGCAGCCTGGCCAGCTCGTCGGCGATGTCGGTCGGCATCAGGTCGCGCCGGGTCGACAACACCTGGCCGAACTTGACGAAAATCGGCCCGAGCGCTTCCAGCGCCAGGCGCAGGCGTTCGGCGCGCGGTGCCGACAGGTTGCGCCAGAACTGCAGCGCGTTGGCCAGGCGGACCAGACGGCCGGAGGGCTCGTGCTCGAGCACCATTTCATCCAGCCCGAAACGGCTGGCGACAGTGGCGATCTTGAGCAGGCGGAAAAGGCGCATGGGGATAGGCCGGGATGCAGGCCGGAATTCGGTCAAACGAGGATGTTAACATGCCTGCACATATTGCGCTGCCGCTGGCGGTACAAGTGATGATTCACTGGCAAATTGGCAGCCAGTTTCAGCTAAACTGGCTGCAAGTTCATGGCGGATACAAACGGCGTCCGTCGCCCCAAGCACACAACGGCCCATGTCAGATCAACGCAATCCTTCCGTCATTGCTCGCGAAGCCCTGAAACGGCTGGCATCGCGCCATCTGGCGCCGACGCCTGCCAATTTCCAGGCGTGCTACAACGAGATTGCCAATCTACCCAATGTCTCGCCGTTTCCCGAGCCCCCCCTGCGCCAGCTGGCCGCGGCCCTTACCCCGCGTGGTGATGCGCAGATCGCTCAACTGAGCCGGCTCGATTCGGCGATTTCGGGGCGGAGCTGGCAAGGCGTGCAGGACGCCCTGCAGGGCTTCATCGCCGCCGGTGTCGCCAACGCGTCGGCAACGCATCTGCCGCATGAGACGACGCAGGTCCTGTTGCATCTGTTCGAAACGATGTTGCCGGCCTTCGGGCGTGACGATGTCCGTTTCGCCGAGGCCGTCGATGCCTTGCTCGCGGTGTTGCGTATCTCGCCCTGCGAATTCTCGCGGCTGGATACGGTCCTGCGTGAATTTGCCGTGCTGCTTCCCTGTGCGGTCGAAGAGCAGGTCGAAATCCGCGAGTCGCTGCTCAAGCTCCTGCAGCTGATCATCCAGAACATCGGCGAACTCAGCATTGACGATACCTGGTTCAAGGGCCAGATCGACGGTCTGCTGGCGGCGGTCGAGCCGCCGCTGACCCTGCGGCACCTCGACGAGATGGAGCGGCGGCTGCGTGACGTCATGGAGAAGCAGAGCCGGGCGCGGGCGCGTTCGGTCGAGGCGCAGGAGGAAATGCGCCAGATGCTGGCGGCCTTCATCGAACGCCTGGGGACGATGAATTCGTCCAGTGCGCAATTCCAGGAACGGATCGAGAACAGCGCCCGGCAGATCGAGCAGATATCGCGGATCGAGGATCTGGCGCCCCTGCTCAAGGATGTCGTGTCGGCCACCCAGGCCATGGCCGAGGAAACGGCGGTTTCCCGGGAGCAGTTGCGCGGCCTGCAGGACAAGGTGCTGGCGACCGAGGCCGAACTGATCCAGCTGCACCGCGAACTCGACAGCGCGAGCTCGCTCGCCCGTCACGACCCGCTGACCGACACGCTCAACCGCAAAGGCCTGGACGAAGCGCTGGAGCGCGAGATTGCCGCGATGCGCCGGCGCAATTCGGCGCTGTCGCTGAGCCTGCTCGACATCGACAACTTCAAGCGCCTCAACGACCGTCTCGGCCATGAAGCCGGCGACAATGCACTGATCCACCTGGCCAAGGTCGCCCGCGCCTGCATGCGTCCGACCGACACGCTGGCGCGTTACGGCGGCGAGGAATTCGTCATCCTGATGCCCGATACCTCGCTGGAGCAGGGCGTCGAGGCCATGGTCCGGCTGCAGCGCGAGCTGACCAAGGCCTTCTTCCTGTCCGGCAAGGACAAGGTGCTGATCACCTTCAGTGCCGGCGTCGCCCAGCTTGATGAAGGCGAATCCGGCAGCGATGCGATCCGCCGTGCCGACCTGGCGATGTACCAGGCCAAGCGCGCCGGCAAGAACCGCGTCATCGGCGCCTGAGTCGGCCGCGATGGCCGACGTCTGCTGTTTTCCGCCGGTGGCCTCGCCCGGCGCCCGCATCCTGATTCTCGGCAGCATGCCCGGTCGCGCCTCGCTCGATGCCGGCCGCTATTACGCGCATCCGCACAACGCCTTCTGGCCCATCGTCGGCGAACTGTTCGGTTTCTCGCCGGAATTGCCCTATCCGGCCCGGCTGCAGGCCCTGCAGGCTGCCGGGGTGGCGCTGTGGGATGTGATCGCCGCCTGCGAGCGTGAAGGTAGCCTGGACGCCGACATCGTTGCCGGCAGTGTGCGTGCCAACGATTTCCCGGCATTTTTTGCGGCGCACCCCGGGGTGCGCGATGTGTTCTTCAATGGCGCCGCTGCCGAACAGGCGTTTCGCCGTCACGTTCTGCCCGCGCTGACGGCGACCGGCCTGCGCCTGCAGCGCCTGCCGTCGACCAGTCCGGCGCATGCCGCACTCAACCGGGCGGCCAAGCTCGCTGCCTGGTCGGCGATCCTCAAGCCGTTGACGGGCGGCGAGGGCGTATAATCGTGCTTTTGCTATTTTCAGCCGCAGATCAATGGCCCAAGACGTCAAGACCCAACTGACCGCCCTGTTGCAACAGGCGCTGGCCAGCGTAGCCCCGACCGCAACCGATACGCCGATTCAGCTCGAGCGCCCGCGCGACCCGTCGCACGGCGATTTCGCCACCAACCTGGCGATGCAGCTGGCCAAGGCCCTGAAGAAGAATCCGCGTGAAATTGCCCAGCAACTGGTCAATGAACTGCCGCCGTCGCGGCTGGTCACGGCCGCCGAAGTGGCCGGCGCCGGCTTCATCAATTTCCGGCTCGACGCCGGCACCAAGACCGATGTGGTCAAGGCCGTGCTCGCCGAAAAGGAAAACTTCGGCCGCTCGACCGCCGGCGGCTGGCAGAAGGTCCAGGTCGAGTTCGTCTCGGCCAACCCGACCGGCCCGCTGCACGTCGGCCACGGTCGCGGCGCCGCCTACGGCGCCTCGCTGTCCAGCCTGCTGACCTTCGCCGGCTGGGACGTGACCCGCGAGTACTACGTCAATGACGCCGGCCGGCAGATGGACATTCTCGGCCTGTCGACCTGGTTGCGCTATCTCGAACAGCACGACGTGGTCGTGCCCTTCCCGCCGAACGCCTACCAGGGCAGCTACGTGCGCGACATGGCGGCGCAGTTGAAGAATGCCCACGGCGACAAGTACGTGCGCGCCGCCGACGCGGTACTGGCCGGCACCCCGGGCCTGCCCGAAGCCGGACGCAGCGACGACGAAGCCAAGCAGCAGCGCGAACTGCATCTCGACGCGCTGATCGCCAAGGCCAAGGAATTGCTTGGTGCCGACTGGGACTACGTGCACCAGCACGCGCTCAACGAACAACTGGCCGACTGCCGCGACGATCTCGAACAGTTCGGCGTGCATTTCGACGTCTGGTTCTCCGAGAAGGCGCTCTACGACACCGGCCTGGTCGCGCGCTGCGTCGACCTGCTGGAAAAGAAGGGCCACCTCTACGTGCAGAACGGCGCCCGCTGGTTCAAGTCGACCACCTTCGGCGACGAGAAGGACCGCGTCGTCCAGCGTGAAAACGGCCTGTACACCTACTTCGCCTCCGACATCGCCTATCACCTGAACAAGTTCGAACGCGGCTTCGACAAGGTCATCAACATCTGGGGTGCCGACCATCACGGCTATATCCCGCGCGTGACCGGCGCCGTCAAGGCGCTCGACCTCGACAGCGACAAACTGCAGGTGGCGCTGGTCCAGTTCGCCGTGCTCTATCGCAACGGCCAGAAGGCCTCGATGTCGACGCGTTCCGGCGAATTCGTCACCCTGCGCGAACTGCGCGGCGAAGTCGGCAATGACGCCTGCCGCTTCTTCTACGCGCTCAGGAAGTCCGACCAGCACCTCGACTTCGACCTCGACCTGGCCAAGAGCCAGACCAACGAGAATCCGGTGTACTACATCCAGTACGCCCACGCTCGCGTCTGCTCGGTGATCAACCAGTGGGCCGGCGACCTGGCCAGCCTGGCCGATGCCGACCTGGGCTTGCTGAACAACCCGCGCGAACTGGCGATTGCCAACCAGCTCGGCCAGTTCCGCGAAGTGATCGAGACCGCGGCCCGCGATCTGGCGCCGCACATGATTGCCTTCTACCTCAAGGATCTGGCCGGCGAATTCCATGGCTGGTACAACGCCGAGCGCATGCTGGTCGACGATGCCGCCCTGCGCGATGCCCGCGTCGCCCTGGCTGCCGCCGTCCGCCAGGTGATCCGCAACGGCCTGGCGATTCTCGGCGTCAGCGCGCCTGAATCGATGTAAGGAAAACCATGACCCGCGACATGAAATCCACGAAACGCCCGCCGGCGAAGAAAAAATCCGGCGGCGGCACCCTGATCGGCATGTTCATCGGCCTGGTCCTCGGCGTTTGCCTGGCCGCCGGGGTCGTCTGGTACATCAACAAGGCCCCGCTGCCGTTCAACAACCAGGTACAGGGCGGCGAGCGCCCGGCGCTGGCGCAGCCAGGGCAGCCGCTGGCCTTGCCCGGCAAGCCCGGCGATCCGGTGCCGGAAAAGCGTTTCCAATTTTACGACATCCTCCAGGGCAAGGCCGATGCCGTGCCCGACAAGGTCGAGCCGGCGCCGGTGGTTCCCGAAACCGCCAAGCCCGAAGCGGCCAAGGAAGGCAGCAAGGAAAGCCGGGTTCCCCTGTTCCTGCAGGCCGGTTCATTCAGCACGGCGCAGGATGCCGACAACCAGAAGGCCAAGCTGGCCTTCATGGGCATCCAGTCGTCGGTGCAGCAGGTCATGATCGAGGACAAGACGCTCTACCGTGTCCGCATCGGTCCCTATTACAAGCTCGATGAATTGAACAAAGTACGCGCCGATCTTGCCAAATCCGGCATCGAAGCCCAATTGTCCAAATAAAGGAGTCAGGTATGGAATTCAGCCGTCGACGTTTCGTCACTTCCGCCATCGCCATGGGCGCCACCCTCAGTGTTGCCGGCCCGCTGGCCGCGCAGACTGCGGGTCGCGACTTCGTCATGATCAATCCGGTGCAGCCCACCGACGATGCCGCCAAGATCGAAGTCGTCGAATTCTTCAGCTATGGCTGCCCGCACTGTGCCGATTTCAACCCGCTGCTCAATCTCTGGGCCGCCGGTCTGCCGGCTGATGTAGTGCTCAAGAAAGTGCCGGTCAGCTTTGGCCGTGCCGCCTGGGGTAACGCCGCCAAGCTCTACTACGCACTCGAGATCACCGGTGATCTGAAGCGCCTGGAAGCCGACGTGTTCAAGGCCATTCACCAGGAACGCACCAACCTGTTTGACGAAAAGACCGCAGCCGGATGGGTGGCTGCGCGCGGTGTCGATCGCAAGAAATTCACCGATGCCTTCGGTTCCTTCGGTGTCCAGAGCAAGGTGCGCCGTGGCGACCAGATGGCAGCTGGCTTCAAGATCGAAGGCGTGCCGGCGATGGCTGTCGATGGCAAGTTCCTGATCGCGACTCTGCAGTTCGAGCAGCAACTGGCCGTGGCCGACAAGCTGATCGCCCGGGTGCGCAGCGAGAAAGCCGGCAAGAAGTAATTGACGCTGAAAGTCTTCATTACGGGCGCCTCGTCGGGTATCGGCGAGGCGCTTGCCGTTTACTACGCGGAAAACGGCGCCCAGCTCGGCCTGGCCGCGCGCCGTCCGGATTTTCTGGCGGCGCTGAATGAACGCCTCGGCGGCGGACACGCCTGCTATCCGCTCGACGTCACCGATGCGCCGGCGCTGAATGCAGCGGCCAGCGATTTCATCGCCCGTTTCGGCGTGCCCGACATCGTCATCGCCAACGCCGGCGTGTCGGCCGGTACGCTGACCGAGTGCGAGGAAGACCTGGCGGTTTTCCGCCGGGTCATGGACATCAACGTCTTCGGCATGGCGGCCACCTTTGCGCCGTTCATCCCGGCGATGAAGGCCGCCGGTGGTGAGCGGCGGCTGTGCGGCATTGCCTCGGTCGCCGGCATTCGCGGTCTGCCGGGGGCGGAAGCCTACTCGGCGTCGAAGGCGGCGGCAATTGCCTACCTCGAGAGCCTGCGCCTGGAAATGCGCCCGCAGGGCATCAAGGTGGTGACCATCGCCCCGGGCTACATCGAGACGCCGATGACGGCGGTCAATCCCTACCAGATGCCCTTCCTGTTGCCAGCGCCGGAAGCGGCCCGGCGCTTCGCCGCGGCCATCGCACGCGGCGTCTCGTACACGGTGATTCCGTGGCCGATGGGTGTCGTCGCCAAGCTGCTGCGCCTGCTGCCGAACTGGCTCTATGACCGCCTTTTCGTCGCTGCCCCGCGCAAGCCGCGCGGCTTGCTGCGCGACTGATTCAGTGCGCAGTCCGCTGCAGCAGGGTGTCGCTCGCTGCCTCGCTGACCCCGCTCTGTGTGGCGAAGCAGCCGTCGAGCGGACAGTCGCGACCGGGCGGGCATTCGTGTTCGCGTGCGCATTCAAGTTGGGTTTCGTCGGTCAGCACCATTTCACGAACGGCTTCGCAACGGGCGATGGGGGCGTCAAAGATGGACATGGCAGTCTCCGGGTTGGTGTTATGAAATCAGTATAGACAATTTGCCGCCGAATCCCAGTCAGACAGTCCTGTTAAAATGCCCGCCATGCTCGAACTCAAAATCAATGGCGAAAACCGCCAATTTCCCGACCCGCTGACCGTTGCCGGCCTGATCGAGCAACTGGGCTACGCGGGCAAGCGCATCGCTGTCGAAAGAAACGGCGAAATCGTCCCCAAGAGCCAGCACGCGGCAACGCCGCTGGTGTCGGGCGATCAACTCGAAATCGTCGTCGCCGTCGGCGGCGGCTGAAAGGGAGTATTCCATGCATCAACTGACCATCGCCGGCAAGGCGTACCGTTCCCGTTTACTGGTCGGCACCGGCAAGTACAAGGATTTCGCCGAGACCCGCGCGGCCATTGACGCTTCCGGCGCCGAGATCGTCACCGTCGCCGTGCGCCGCGTGAATATCGGCCAGGACGCCAGCCAGCCCAGCCTGCTCGACGCCGTGCCGCCGTCGCAATTCACCATCCTGCCCAATACTGCCGGCTGCTATACCGCCGACGACGCGGTGCGCACGCTGCGCCTGGCGCGCGAACTGCTCGACGGGCATCCGCTGTGCAAGCTCGAAGTCCTCGGCGACCCGACCAACCTCTTCCCGAACATGCCGGAAACGCTGAAAGCCGCCGAAACCCTGGTCAAGGAAGGTTTCGAAGTCATGGTTTACTGCGCCGACGATCCCATTCAGTGCAAGATGCTCGAAGAGATCGGCTGCGTTGCGGTGATGCCGCTGGCCTCGCTGATCGGTTCGGGCATGGGCATCGTCAATCCGTGGAACCTGCGCCTGATCATCGACAATGCCAAGGTGCCGATCATCGTCGATGCCGGCGTCGGCACCGCCTCGGACGCGACCATTGCCATGGAACTCGGCTGCGACGGCGTGCTGATGAACACCGCCATCGCCCACGCCAAGAACCCGGTGCTGATGGCCAGCGCCATGAAGAAGGGCATCGAAGCCGGCCGCGAGGCTTTCCTGGCCGGCCGCATGGCCCGCAAATATTACTCGGCCGACCCCTCGTCGCCGACTACCGGACTGATCGGCTCATGAGCGACGACCTGCTGATCCACCCCGCCGCCGAAGGCGAGGAAGGCGAATACACCGCCGGCCGCCACGGCCACATCAAGAGCTTCGTCCGCCGCGCCGGCCGCATGTCGGAAGCGCAGCAGCGCTACTACGAGACGATGCTGCCCAAGATCGGCATTGCCTACCAGCCGGAAAACATCGACCTGACGGCGGTGTTTGGCCGCCAGGCGCCGAAGATCCTGGAAATCGGCTGCGGCATGGGCGAAACCACGGCGCGCATCGCCGAGGCGCATCCGGAAAACGATTACTTCGGGCTGGAAGTGCATGTGCCCGGCGTCGGCGCGCTGTGCAAGCTGATTGCCGAGAAGAACCTGAGCAACCTGCGCATCGGCAATCACGACGCCGTCGAAGTGGTGCGCGACATGCTCGCTGAAGGTTCGCTCGACGGCATCCACATCTTCTTCCCCGATCCCTGGCACAAGACGCGGCACAAGAAGCGCCGGCTGATCCAGCCGCCCTTCGTCGCGCTGCTCGCCTCGCGCCTGAAGCCGGGCGGCTACATCCATTGCGCCACCGACTGGGAAAACTACGCGCTGCAGATGCTCGACGTGCTCGGTCGCGAGCCCAGCCTGGACAACAGCGTCGCCAATCCCGCGCCCGAGGCGCTGGCGGCCGCGCTGGAAGCCGATTCCGCCGCCGGCCTGGCCGGCTTCGCCCCGCGTCCGGAATACCGGCCGCTGACCAAATTCGAGAACCGCGGCCTGCGTCTGGGTCACGGTGTCTGGGATCTCGTATTCAGGAAACGCTGACATGTGGTTCAAGAACCTGCAGATCTACCGCCTGCCGACGCCGTGGGCGGTCGACCTGGCCAAGCTCGACGAGCAACTGGCGCGCGGTGAATTCACCCGCTGTCCGTCCAACCAGCCGATGTCGCGTGGCTGGGTGTCGCCGCGCAAGGACGGCGCGCTGATCTACGCCAACAACCGCCAGTGGCTGATCGCGCTGGCCGTCGAGCAGCGCCTGCTGCCGTCGTCGGTGGTCAATGAAACGGCGCAGGAGCGCGCCGAGCTGATCACCGATCAGCAGGGCTACCCGCCCGGCCGCAAGCAGATGAAGGAAATCAAGGAGCGCGTCACCGAGGAGCTGATGCCGCGCGCCTTCACCCGCAAGCGCTCGACCTTCGTCTGGATCGACCCGCAGAACGGCTGGTTCGTCGTCGACGCCGGCAGCCCGGCCAAGGCCGAAGAAGTCATCGAACACCTGCGCCACTGCCTCGACGAGTTCCCGTTGAAGGCGCTGCACACGCAACTCTCGCCGCAATCGGCGATGGCCGACTGGCTGGCTGGCGGCGATGCGCCGGCCGGTTTCACCGTCGACCGCGATTGCGAGCTGAAATCGGTCGCCGAGGAAAAGGCTGCCGTGCGCTACGTCCGCCATCCGCTGGGCGACGAAGTCGGCGCCGAGATCAAGGCCCACCTCGCTGCCGGCAAGCTGCCGACGCGCCTGGCGCTGACCTGGGACGACCGGATCAGCTTCGTCCTCACCGAAAAGCTGGAGATCAAGCGCCTGGCTTTCCTCGACCTGCTCAAGGAAGAGGCCGAGAAGAGTGCCGAGCACGCTGACGAGCAGTTCGACGCCGATTTCGCGCTGATGACCGGTGAGCTGGTGCGCTTCCTGCCGCAACTGATCGAAGCCCTGGGCGGTGAACAGGTCGAAGCCGAGGCGCCCGCCACGGCCCCGGCCGCCGCCGGCACCCCGCCGTGGGAAGCCTGAAACCCAGCGCAGCCTGTCCCTGCGGCAGCGGCAAGCCCTACGCCGCCTGCTGCGGGCCGCTGCACGCCGGCGAAAAGCCGGCGCCGACGGCCGAAGCGCTGATGCGCTCGCGCTACGCGGCCTACGTGCTCAAGCTCGACGATTACCTGCGCGCTACCTGGCATGCGTCGACGCGGCCGAGCGAACTCGACCTTGCTGCCGACGACAGCAAATGGCTGGGGCTGGAAGTGCGTGCTCACCGACAGCAGGACGAGACGCACGCGACGGTCGATTTCGTCGCACGCTACCGCATCGCCGGGCGCGGCTATCGCTTGCACGAACTGAGCCGATTCATCAAGGAAGATGGCATCTGGATGTATATTGACGGCATGATCAACCCCTGATCGATGCCGTGCGCCTTGCCGCCCTGATCCTCGCCTGCCTGTTTGCGTGCAGCCCCGCTGTTGCCGAGCCGCGGGAGTTGCGCGTCGGTGTTTATCAGAACAATCCCAAGATATTCATCGGCGAGAACGGGAAGCCGCAGGGCATCTTCATCGAGCTGCTGGACGCCGTGGCGCTCGCCGAGGGCTGGGAACTGCGCTACCAGCCGTGTGCCTGGCAGGACTGCCTGGAAATGCTGGTCGACGGCAAGCTGGACCTGATGCCGGATGTGGCCCATACCGAAGCCCGCGCGAAAATCTACGACTTCCATACGACGCCGGCGCTGTTGAGCTGGTCGCAGCTTTACCGGCGGCCGGGCGTGCACATCCTCAGCTACGCGGACCTGGACGGAAAACGCATCGCCGTGCTCGACGGCTCGGTGCAGCAGCGTTTTCTCAGCGAACTGCTGCAGGCCTCCGGGCTGGCGGCGACCTTGCTGCCGGCCGCGTCGCTCGATGACGCCTTTGCCATGACGGCGCGTGGCGAAGCCGACGTCGTCGCTGCCAACCAGCATTTCGGCGACCGGCACATGGACCGCCTCGGACTGCACGATACGACCATCCTGTTCAATCCGGCCCGTCTGTATTTTGCTGCCCCCAAGGGCAGCGATCCCACGGTGCTGCAGGGCATCGATCGCTGGCTGCGCGCCAATCGCCTCGGCGAGGATTCGGCGTACAAGAAGATCCTGCTCAAATGGGGCCGCGGCGATGCGGCGACCCGGCTGTCGCCGGTGGTCTGGTGGGTCGGCGGCGGCCTGCTGGCGCTGCTCTTGTTATTCATCGGCGGCAATTTCTGGTTGCGGCGCGAGGTGGCCCGCAAGGTCGCCTCGCTCCAGGCCAGCGAAGCCGAACTGGCGCGCCATCGCGACCGCCTCGAAGAAATGGTCGCGCAGCGCACGGCGGAACTCGACAAGGCCCGACATGAGGCCGAGCGTCTGGCCAAGGTCAAGAGCGAGTTCCTGGCTAACATGAGTCATGAAATCCGGACGCCGCTCAATGGGGTGCTCGGCCTGGCCCAGGTCGGCCTGCGTCGTTTCGAGCAGGCCGAGGTGCAGCAGGCGTTTGCCCGCATCATCGAGTCGGGAAAGCTGCTGCAGCGGGTGATCGACGATATTCTCGACTTGTCCAAGATCGAAGCCGGGAAGTTGCACATCGAGGCCCGCGAATTCTCGTTGGACGAGATGCTGGCCCATGTCTTGTTGCTGGTCCGCGAACGCGCCGAAGACAAGGGGCTGCGTCTCGAACTGGAGCGTCAGCCCGATCTGCCCAGGCGCTGCGTTGGTGACGCGCTGCGGATCGCCCAGGTTCTGCTCAACCTGTTGTCGAATGCGGTGAAATTCACCGATACCGGTTCGGTCAGGTTACGGGCCGGCACGGGCGACGGCATGCTGGTCTTTTCAGTCGCCGATACCGGGATCGGGATCAGCGAGGCCGAGCAGGCCAAGCTGTTCCAGCCGTTTGCCCAGGCAGATTCGTCGATCACCCGGCGCTTTGGCGGTACCGGCCTGGGCCTGGTGATCAGCCACCATCTGGTGCAACTGATGAATGGCCGTCTGGAATTGAGCAGCACGGCCGGCAAGGGCTCGCTGTTCACCATCCGCCTGCCTTATGTCCCGGCGACTTCGCCGGCAGCCGAACCGCCCGCGCCGCTAGTCGCTCATCCCGGCGCCGCCCTGGCCGGCGTGGCCGTGCTGGTGGTCGACGACAATGAAATCAACCGCCAGGTGCTCGAAGAAATCCTCACCCAGGAAGGCGCCATCGTCAGCCTGGCGAGCGACGGGGCAAGTGCGGTCGACATGGTGCGCGCAGCCGGGGGCAGCGCATTCGACGTGGTGCTGATGGACATCATGATGCCGGGGATGGACGGCTTCGAGACGACCCGCATGCTGCACGAACTTTCACCCGCCTTGCCGGTGATCGCCCAGACGGCCTACGCGGAAGAGAGCGACCGCACCCGGTGTATCGAGGCCGGCATGCTCGACCGGGTCACCAAACCCATCGACCCGGTCGGACTGCTGGCGCTGTTGCAGCGCCACGTGCGGCGCAAATCCGGGCGCTGACGGCGACGACGCACCGCTGCGCCCGGCCGGCGAATACCGCTTACGCCAGCGTCGGGTAGTCGGTGTAACCCTCGGCCCCGCCGCCGTACAGCTTGTCGGCGCGCAGTTCGTTCCACGGCGCACCTTCGCGCAGGCGGCGGACGAGGTCCGGGTTGGCGATGAAGCCACGGCCGAAGGCGATCAGGTCGGCGCCGCCGTCGGCGATCACCTGCTCGGCCAGTGCCTTGTCGTAGCCGTTGTTCACCAGCCACGGCCCCTTGAAGGCGCGGCGGGCGGCGGCGTAGTCGAAGCTGGCCGCCGGCGTGCGCGTGCCGCCGGTTTCGCCCTCGATGATGTGCAGGAAGGCCAGGCCGTAGCCGGCCAGCTTGTCGACGACGTAGCCGTAGAGCGCCTGCGGGTTGCTGTCGAGCGGCGCGGTGAAGGTGGTCAGCGGGCTCAGGCGGATGCCGGTGCGGCCGGCGCCGATCTCGCCGACGATGGCCTCGACCACCTCGAACAGCAGGCGGGCGCGGTTCTCGATGCTGCCGCCGTAGGGGCCGCTGCGGTCATTGACGCTGTCGCGCAGGAACTGTTCGAGCAGGTAGGTGTTGGCGGCGTGGATCTCGACGCCGTCGAAGCCGGCGGCAATGGCGTTGCGCGCCGCCAGTCGGTAATCATTGACCAGACCGGGCAACTCGTCGTCGCGCAAGGCGCGCGGCGCCGACACCGGCACGAAGCCGTCGCGGGTGAAGGTGCTGGCCTCGGCGGTGCGGGCGGTGGCGGATACCGGCGCGGCGCCGTCCGGCAGCAGCGACACATGCGAAATGCGGCCGACGTGCCACAACTGCAGCACGATCTTGCCGCCCTCGGCATGCACCGCGTCGGTGACGGCACGCCAGGCGGCGACCTGCTCGGCCGACCAGATGCCCGGGGTGTCGAGGTAGCCCTGCGCCATCGGCGAAATCGGGCTGGCCTCGGCAATGATCAGGCCAGCAGTGGCGCGCTGGCGGTAATACTCGACGGTCAGCGGGCCGGGGCAGTTGCCGGCGACGGCACGATTGCGCGTCAGCGGCGCCATCACGATACGGTTGGCGAGGGTGATGTCGCCGATCTGGATCGGCTCGAACAGCGTGGTCATGGCGTTTCTCCTGAGGTTTGATTAGACCGGTCGTCTAGTTTATTGCGTCAAAAAATGGCCGTTGGCGGACGGCCCGGAATTAAATCAGCGGCTCAACAATTGCCGGGTGAACTGCAAGGCATTCTCCAGCGGCTGCGCCTGGCGCTGCAGCTTGGCCAGCAGGCTGGCGCCCAGCCACAACTGGTACAGCGTCTGCGCCGTCGCCGCGGCATCGAGCGGCGGGATCGAACCATCGGCCATGCCGGTTTCGAGCAGCCGGGCAATGCGGCTGACGATCTGCCCGGTGCCGTCGCGCAGCGTCTCGCGCATCGGATCGGACAAATCCGCCACCTCGCCGCCCAGCTTGACCACCAGGCACTGCTGCTCGGCGCACGCCGCCTGCTTGTCCAGCCAGCGCTGCCAGTAACACGCCAGCCGCTCCTGCGCACTCAGCGCCTCGGCCGCGAACAGCGCATCGAGATCGGCCAGGTAACGCGCGAAGTAATCCTCCAGCAAGGCCTGCCCGTACTGCTCCTTGGACTCGAAGTAATGGTAGAACGACCCCTTGGGCACCCCGGCCGCGGTCAGAATCTCGTTCAACCCGACACTGGCAAAGCCCTTGCCGGCAATGATGCGCTGGCCGGTTTCAAGGACATGCTGGCGGGTGTTGTCGTGACGGGTTTTCATGGGGAGGGATTGTGCGCTTGATTAGACCAGTCGTCTAGTATTTTCTTGGCGGTTGCTATTCCGCTGAACAGAGTTCAGTCGTTGTGCAAGTGTCGTGGATGACTGAGCGGACTACTCATTGGGGGCTCTCTGCATCCTTAACATCCACACGCATCATTACACCGTACTCAGACTCTGGATTCTTCTTCCGCATTTCTGCACTATTAAGCTGAATTAGGTACTGACTTTCTTTGCAGGCATTTTTTAGTGAATTTTCGATTGCTGATTGAGGCACTCCGGCCAAATCCAGATAGAGTGCTCTCAGCAGGGTTTTCATTCGTGCAGCCGCGCGATGCATGTCAGGCCCGTCTAGCGTTGATGCGCGTGAGGCCTCATCCCAGTGCGTGTAATAGTTGCGGGTCACCACCCAACTTCGCGGCATGCTGCCGTTCCCTCCGAGAATGCGCTTACGTAGCGGAAGCTCAAGTCGGCTTACTAGTGCATCAAGCCGCTTCCTCAGTGAGACTTCGTTGCCGTATCGGATACGCGATTTCAGCGCCTCTCTGTGATCTTTTCGTACAAATTTTGGAATAGCATTACTCAGAGCCTGGTGGATTGGCTCGTACTGTTCTTCTGTCACATACAGACCGGGTGTGGTAGCTCGATGAAAGCCTTCCAAAGCCTGCATGAGAGACAAAAACTCAACATGCAACCAAAGCTTTTCAGATGACAACACACTGAGAGCTAACTGGCTTGGCATGGCAATTGAATCGTAAATTTCGAACCATCGAATGAAGATGTCTGCCATGTCGCTCACCATATCCGGGCGAAGCATGAAAAAGTCCCACTCTCGACTAAAAGTGCAGCATTTCGCTTCACGCAAGGCCACTAGAATTTCCACCTCTTGTCCTGTGTCCGCCACGATTGCCGATACATGGTCAGGAGCCATTGGCGTACCGGAAATGAAGGCAAGCAATGTGCTTGCTTTGCTGAGTTGGGTTAGGAACCAATCGATATTTTGTGGTTCATGCGGCTTGATTCGAAGACAGGCCGATGTCTTGACTGTGATGTCAGTGATTAGGTCTCCCGAGAAATTTCTATCAATCCCCCAGCCTATTGCCATGTTTAGGCAAGGGATAGATGTCGTTTCTTCTGCTAGACCATCGATCTGATAAATAACACCTGCAGGGGAGTTCTCCGTCTTTGGAAGAATGGTTTGCCGGACCCCCGATCTGCCTAACCAAATTTGCAGGCCTGGTATTCGGAACCGAATTTCACTGTATCTGGTTTGAGGGGCTACGTGGGCACCGACGATAACCCAACTGGAAATCAATCGCTCAGACTCACGAAAGCCGGCTTGACCAAAATTTATGTGGGTACCAGTCCTCAATGCGCGAAGTACGCTGACAATATTGTTATTTGTTGTCGTTCCATGGATGGCTTGATAATGATGTTCTTCGTCGCCAAAGAAGGGGCCGCGAAGAGGAATGAAAGCGTCGTTGAGCTGGAGCAATGCCCTTCCGGATGACCACGAGAGCGTCCCTGGGATTTGCTTAGAATTTTCGCCTTCGATTGGAAGGAACCACTCGCCGACAAAATCAACCGAGTCAGGAATCGCGTGTCGAGCCATCGGATTTCTCCAGTTAATCAGTTATCTATCGGGTTAGGGAAAATGAAAGGTGAAGATAGGGCATGACGGTTGCTGAAGATTTTTCGGTATTATCATTCACTATGCAATCGGAGTACCGGTTAAGCGCCTTATTACAGTTCGATTGAATACTTATACCGAAGTCCGTTACGGTTAATAATCAGACTTCGATATGAAGCACTTGGTTACTTCCGATAGCCTTCATCCATCGCCATCACAATTCTTAACCCGTCGCCCAACCCCGTCCCGGTACGATAAGCTTTTTTCCTCAGGAGCAAATCATGGGTCTTCTCGATCAGGTAGTCGGCGGGCTGGCCGCCAATGCACTCGGTGGCAAGGGTAACGGGCTGGCCGAGATGGCCATGCAGTTGGTCAATCAGTATCCGGGCGGCCTTGGCGGTCTGGTGCAGGCTTTTCAGCAGGGTGGGTTGGGCGAGATCGTCAATTCCTGGGTGTCGACCGGTAAGAACCTGCCGGTGTCGGGCGATCAGTTGAGTTCGGTGCTCGGCAACGACTTTATCGGCAAACTGGCTGGGCAGGCCGGGGTGGCGCCGCAGGAGGTGTCGAGCGGGCTGGCCGATTTTCTGCCCGGTCTGGTCGATCAACTGACGCCGGGCGGCAAGCTGCCGGAAGGCGGCGATCTGCTGGCGCAGGGGCTGGGCATGTTGAAGAAGGGTGGGCTGTTCGGCTGAGGCCTTTTCGGCGGTAGCGCCTGTCGGTTTCGTTCAAGACGCGGGCGGCGGGCGCTGCGACAATGCCATCTCCATTCTTTCGCGGAGTACGGCAAGATGAAATTCGGCTACACCATCCTTTACGTCGACGACGTCCGCCGGACGCTCGACTTCTACGTTGCCGCCTTCGGGCTGAGCGTGCGCTTCCTGCATGAGAGCGGCGATTTCGGCGAACTGGAGACCGGCGGCACGGCGCTCGCTTTTTCGTCGCGGGCGCTGATGCGCCAGTTGGGCAAGCAGCCGTCGGCGCCCGATAGCGGCGCCCCCTGTTTCGAGATTGCTTTCGTTTGCGACGATGTCGCGGCGGCGGTCGACCGCGCGCTGGCGGCCGGTGCGCGCCTGGTGCAGGCGCCGGAGGCGATGCCCTGGGGGCAGACGGTGGCTTATGTGGCCGATCACGAGGGTTACCTCGTCGAGTTGTGTACGGCGGTCGGCGGCTAGATCGGGTCGGTCGCGAAGCCGCTGGCGCGGGCCAGCGACAGCAGTTGCGGCGAGCGGCGGAATTGTGCCGGCGAGGCGGCGAACCAGCGGCGGAAGGCACGGTTCAGGTGGGCCTGGTCGGCGTAGCCGCAGAGGCCGGCGATGTCGGTTAGCGGCAGTTCGCTGTCGATGGCGACGGCGGCGCGGCGGACGCGCGCCAGTGCAATCCAGAAGCCGGCGGTTTGCCCGGTGTCGCGCCGGCACAGTCTTTCCAGCGTGCGTTCGCGGATGCCCAGGCGCTGCCGCGCGGCGGCCGGTGTGGCGACTTCGGCCAGGGTGGCGAGGATTTCCTGCGTTGCCGGATCGCGCCGGGTGAAGTCGGCGAGCAGATTGCCGATTTCGCTGCGCGCGTCGGGTGCCCGGGTGGCGACTGCAGCGAGCAGGCGGGTGGTGTCGATGCGGGTGCCGGGGTGCAGGCGAAAGCCCAGGTAACGGCAGCCGCCCGGGCTGGCGACCTGTTCGGTGGCGGTGGCCAATGGGCTGACGAACCAGTGCGGCGGCTGGCCGGCGTCGATCCGGCAGATCAGGTCCTGGCAGCCGTCGGGCAGCACCGGCGACAGTTCCGCTGCCGCGACTTCGTGCTGCCAGGCGGCGAGGACGGTGTCGGGCAGGCGGCCGGCCGCGTCATTGGCCATCGTCGAGAAAGCGTTCCAGCAACACGTTGAGGAAGCGCCGGCCCTTGGCGGTCGGCGCGATCTTTTCCGGGCCGAGGTCGAGCAGGCCGTCGGCCTGCGCTGCCTTGAGTTGCGGCAGGATCGCGGCGAGCGGCCGCGAGGTGCGCAATTCGAACAGGCTGGGGGCGAAGCCGTCGGCCAGGCGCAGCGTGTTCATCATGAATTCGAAGGGCAGTTCGGCGGCGGCGACGTCGTGTTCTTCCTGGATCGGCCGGCCGGCGCGGACGTTTTCCAGGTAGGCCTTGGGGTGCTTGTGGCGCATCTGGCGCAGCACGCGGTCGTGCAGCGTCAGCTTGGAATGGGCGCCGGCGCCGATGCCGAGATAGTCGCCGAAATGCCAGTAATTGAGGTTGTGCAGGCACTGCCTGCCGGGCTGGGCGAAGGCCGAGGTCTCGTAGTTGGCGTAACCGGCGGCGGCCAGCCGGGCTTCAATGGCTTCCTGCATGTCGGCGCACAGGTCGCCTTCGGGCAGGTCGGGCGGGAAGGCGGCGAAGTGCGTGTTCGGCTCCAGCGTCAGCTGGTAGCAGGAGAGGTGCGGTGGTGCGAAGGACAATGCAGTCTCGATGTCGGTGAGCGCTTGCGCCTGCGTTTGATACGGCAGGCCATACATCAGGTCGAGGTTGAAGCGCTCGAAGTGCTCGCCGGCCAGTTGCGCCGCGCGCCTGGCTTCGGCGCTGCCGTGGATGCGGCCGAGCGCCTTGAGGTGCTCGTCGTTGAAGCTCTGGATGCCGAGCGACAGCCGATTGACCCCGGCGGCGCGAAAGCCGGCGAACTTGCCGGCCTCGACCGTGCCGGGATTCGCTTCGAGCGTGATCTCGGCTTCCGGCGACAGCATCGCCAACGCCCGGAAGGCGCCGATCAGTTCGTCGATGGCGCCCGGCGACAGCAGGCTGGGCGTGCCGCCGCCGAAAAACACCGTCTGCACCGGTCGCCCCCAGATCAGCGGCAGCGCCGATTGCAGGTCGGCGATCAGCGCATCGACGTACTCCCGCTCGGGAATCTCGCCGCCGTTCTCGTGCGAGTTGAAGTCGCAATACGGACACTTGCGCACGCACCACGGGATATGGACGTAGAGCGAGAGAACCGGGGATTTGCGGAATTCGAGGGGGCTGTCGGGGGATGCTGCGGGCGACCGGGGGGACGCTGGAATAATAGGGATGGTGGGGCGCATCAGGCGAATTATGGCGCAAGTCTGGCCAGTTCTGCCTCGATCTGCTCAATGCTAGGCAGGCTGGTCTTCAATTCCTCGGGCAGGGATTCCAGCAGCTTGTATTCGGCGATGCCCATCGGCTGGCCTTTGTCGCCCAGCGCGTATTCCGCTACCACCTTGTTCTTGCTCTTGCACAGCAGCAGGCCGATGGTCGGGTTGTCCTGGGCGTGCTTGATCTGGCGATCAATGGCGGTCATGTAGAAACCGAGTTGTCCCAGGTGTTCCGGCTTGAACTTGCCGCCTTTCAGTTCGATCACGACGTAGCTGCGCAACTTGAGGTGATAAAAGAGCAGGTCAATGAAGAATTCCTCACCGCCGACGTTCAGCAACACCTGCCGGCCGACGAAGGCAAAGCCGGCGCCCAGTTCGAGCAGGAAGTCGGTGACGTGCTGCATCAGGGCGTTTTCGATGTCGCGTTCGTGCGCCGCTTCGGTCAGGCCGAGGAAATCGAAACGGTAAGGATCTTTCAGCGCCTCGCGGGCGAGGTCGGATTGTGGTGCGGGCAGGGTGTCGGGAAAATTCGAAACCAGATTGCCGCTGCGCTCCAGTAGCCGGGCTTCGATCTGCATCACCAGGACATTGCGCGACCAGTTGTGCTCGATGGCCTTGGCGGCGTACCAGCGGCGGGTTTCGGGGCCGGGAAGTTTGTCCAGCAGCACCAGGTTGTGCCCCCACGGCAATTGTGCAACAGCCTGTTGCACAATTGCCTCGTCCGGCCAGGCTTCGGCAAAGGCGCGCATGTACTTGAGGTTGCGCGGCGAGAAGCCTTTCATGGTGGGGAAGGCCTGGCGCAAATCCTCGGCCAGGCGGTCGATGACCTTGGTGCCCCAGCCCTGTTCGCCTTGCCGGGCCAGGATGTCGCGGCCGATCTGCCAGTAGAGCAGCACCAGTTCGCGGTTGACCGCCAGCGTTGCGCGTTGCTGGGCGGTGTGGATGCGGGTTTTCAGGTCGGCCAGCCAGTCGGTATAGCCAACAGGCTGTTCCGTGAAGCGTATGGGCTGATCGCTCATGGCTGAATTCCGGATGACATTTGAATTAAATGTACTGGGCGACCAGCATACCGGAAACACGTGGAAAGTGGTGCGTCAGAGTTCCGGCAGCCGCTCGATCAGTTTCTGCATGGCCCGGCCGCGATGCGAGACGCGGTTTTTGGTGTCGGCGTCGAGTTCGGCGGCGGTTTTTCCGAATTCCGGGACGAAGAACAGCGGGTCGTAGCCGAAGCCGCCGTCGCCGCGGTATTGGTCGACGATTTCGCCGTGCCATTCGCCTTCGGCGATGATCGGCTGCGGGTCGTCGGCGCTGCGGCAGAGGACCAGGCAGCTGACGAAGTGGGCGCGGCGGTCGCTCTGAGCGGTGAGGTCGGCGAGCAGTTTTTCGTTGTTGCGGGCGTCCGACTTGGGTTCGCCGGCATAGCGCGCGGAAATCACGCCGGGGGCGCCGCCGAGCGCCTTGACGCACAGGCCGGAGTCGTCGGCGAGCGCCGACAGGCCGCTGTGCTGGGCGGCGTGGCGGGCCTTGGCCAGCGCGTTCTCGACGAAGGTGCAGTGCGGTTCTTCGGCTTCCGGAATGCCGAGCTGGCCTTGCGGGATGACTTCGAAGCCGAGCGGCGCCAGCAGCGCGTTCAGCTCCTTCATCTTCTTGGCGTTGTTCGAGGCGAGGACGAGCTTCTTCATGCGGCGAGCGCGCTTTGCTGTTCGGCGACGAGTTGGCGGATGCCCATCTGGGCGAGGTCCATCAGCACGTTCATCTGTTCGCGGGTGAACGGTTCGCCTTCGGCCGTACCCTGGACTTCGACGATGCCGCCTTTGCCGGTCATGATCACGTTCATGTCGGTGTCGCAGTTGGAGTCTTCCGGGTAGTCGAGGTCGAGCACCGCGCTGCCTTCATAGATGCCGACCGAGATCGCGGCGACGTGGTCCTTGACCGGGTTGGCCGGCAGCTTGCCGGCTTGCACCAGCTTCTCGCAGGCTTCATAGAGGGCGATCCAGGCGCCGGTGATCGAGGCGCAGCGGGTGCCGCCGTCGGCTTGCAGGACGTCGCAGTCGAGGGTGATCTGGCGTTCGCCCAAGGCCTTGAGGTCGGTTACGGCGCGCAGGCTGCGGCCGATCAGGCGCTGGATTTCCTGGGTGCGGCCGGTCTGCTTGCCCTTGGTCGCTTCGCGCGCGCTGCGCGTGTGCGTTGAGCGCGGCAGCATGCCGTATTCGGCGGTGACCCAGCCCTGGCCCTTGCCGCGCAGGAAGGGCGGCAGGCTTTCCTCGACCGAGGCGGTGCACAGCACGCGGGTGTCGCCCATTTCGATCAGCACCGAGCCTTCGGCATGGCGGGTGAAATTGCGGGTGATGCGGACGGCACGGAGCTGATCCGGCTGGCGCTGGCTGGGACGCATGGGGATTCCTTTACTTCTTCGGGTTGAACTTGTCGATGGCAGCGCGGATTTCCTCGATCGCTGCCTCGATCTCGTCGTCGGAGAGATCGCTCTTGTAGCTCGGGTTGCGGCCGAACTCTTCGAGTTTGGTGGTGACCTCGTCGACCGGCATGGTCTGCGTCGAAATGGCGCTGCTCAGGGCTTCGACGTAATTGTCTTCCCAATGCACGGCGACCACCGACAGGTTGTCGCCATGCAGTCCGCCGCGTGCCTCGGCCTGATTCATCAGTAGTGGCGCCGCTTGCAGCAGGTTGTTGCCGGGCAGTACCAGCGCGATCTTCTCGCCGGGCATCACGCCCCACAGTCCGTCGCTACAGAGCAGGATGATGTCGCCATGTTCGAGCGGCGTCTTGCGCGAGAAGTCGATTTCCGGCGCCGACGGGCTGCCCAGGCAACTGTAGATCTTGTTGCGATCCGGGTGGCGTTCGGCCTGGGCTTCGGTGATCAGGCCCTCTTCGAGCAGCAGGCGGATGCGCGAGTGATCCTTGGTCTGCGCGATGACCCGGCCGGCACGGATCAGGAACAGCCGCGAGTCGCCGGCGTGCGCCCAGTAGGCGACGTTGTCCTGAATGATGCAGGCGACGCAGGTGGTGCGCGGCGAGTCCGGCAGGCGATGGCGGGCGGTGTAGTCGAGAATGGCATGGTGGGCATTGGTCATGCCCCGCTGCAGGAAGCGGAAAGGGTCGTCGAGGTGCGGCCGGGCTTCGTGCTGGAAGGCGCTGGCCAGCGTCTGGACGGCGATCTGGGCGGCAATCTCACCATGATGATGCCCGCCCATGCCGTCGGCGACCACCATCAGCAGGGCGTCGCGGGAATAGCAGTAAGTGGTGCGGTCTTCATTGTTGTTGCGGCCACCCTGGCGGCTGTCCTGGTAGATGGTGAATCTCATCTCGGGGAACTCCGGAATTTGCCGACGAAACGTCCGAGCCAGTTACCCGGCTGACGGATGTGCGGCGGATGGACGTCGGCCACCAGGGCCTTTTGCAGCGCAAAGACGCTTTGCGGGCGATACAGGTGGTTGAGGTTGAGGCACCAGTCGATGATTTCCAGCAGGCGGTCGGAGAACTGGCCTTCCCAGCGCACCATGGCCGGCGTCAGGGTGTCTTTCTTCAGGCGTTCGTCAGCCGCTTGCGGTGCCGAGCCGGCCAGGCAGGCGTACATCGAGGCGCCGACGCTGTAGATGTCGCTCCACGGGCCGAGATTCTTGCGTTCGCCGTAGTGTTCGGGCGAGGCAAAGCCCGGGGTGTACATCGGCTTGAGCATGGGCTGGTCGCTGGCCAGGGTCTGTCGGGCGGCGCCGAAGTCGATCAGGACCGGGGAATTGTCGCCGCGCAGGTAGATGTTCGAGGGCTTGAGGTCGAGGTGCAGCAGCTTGTGCGAGTGCACTTCGCGCAAGCCGTTGAGCATGCGCGTGAACACGCCGCGAATGAAGCGCTCCGAGACATGGCCCTGATGCTTGTGGATGAATTCCTGCAGCGTGCGGCCGTGCTCGTACTCCATGACCATGTAGACCGTTTCGTTGGCGCGGAAGAAGTTCAGCACGCGGATCACGTTCGGGTGCGAGAGTCGGGCCAGTGCCCGGCCTTCCTCGAAGAAACATTTCATGCCGTAGCGGAAAGGACCGAGATGGTCTTCGCTGATGATCGGCTTGATGTCGCCCTTGGCCCGCAGCGCCAGGCTGTTGGGCAGGTATTCCTTGATCGCGACTTGCGTTCCTTCGGGATCACGGGCCAGGTACACGATGGAAAAACCGCCCAGCGACAACTGGCGGTCGATCGTGTACTCCTCCAGCTGGTGGCCGCTAGGTAGCGGGTGGTTGGCTTGTTGCGCCATCGATCTCGCGGTTATGATGCAATCAACAGGCATTGTCGGGCGTGTTGTCCGACCTGTAAAGCTGGAGAGCAAGCCCCGATGATTTGTAGCATGACCGGATATGCAGTGAAAACCCGCGATCTTGAGCGTGGAACGCTGCAATTGGAACTAAAAAGCGTCAATTCCCGCTATCTGGATTTTCACTTTCGCGTTGCCGAAGACCTGCGCGCGATGGAAATGCCGCTGCGCGAGCTGCTCGCCAAGCGGCTGAACCGGGGCAAGGTCGAGTGCCGCCTGAATTTCAACGCCACCGCCGCCCGTGGCGAACAGTTGCAGATCAATGTCGATTTGCTCGACGCGCTGAGCGCGCTGGGTGCCCAGGTGCGCAGCCGCTTGCCGGATGCGGCGCCGCTGTCGGTCAACGAAGCCTTGCGCTGGCCGGGTATGTTCGGCGAGCAGGGCGTCGATTTTGCCGCCCTGGGGCCGGTCGTGCTCGCGCTGGCCAACGAGGTGCTCGAGGAATTCACGGCGAGCCGGGGGCGCGAGGGGGCCAAGCTGGCGCAGACGATCGTTGATCGAGTGGGCGCCATGCGCCGGATCGTCAGCGATGTTGCCCCGCGCATTCCCGAAGCACAGGCCTTGTTTACCGAGAAACTGCGGCAGCGCCTGCTGGAAGCGCTCGGCAACGCGAGCGACGACCGCATCCTGCAGGAAGTTGCCGTGTTTGCTACGCGCATCGACGTGGCGGAGGAGCTGTCCCGGCTGACCACCCATCTCGACGAGGTCGAGCGGGTGCTCAAGGCAGGCGGCGCCTGCGGCAAGCGTCTCGATTTCCTGATGCAGGAACTCAATCGCGAAGCCAATACGCTGGCCTCCAAGTCCGCCATCACCGAAGTCTCGCAGGCGGCGATGGAGCTCAAGCTGCTGATCGAGCAGATGCGCGAACAGATCCAGAACCTCGAATGACGCCAGGGGAGTACTGACCATGTCCGGGAATCTCTATGTCGTCGCGGCACCGTCGGGTGCCGGCAAGACCACGTTGGTGCGCATGCTGCTGGCCGAGGAAAGCAGTGTCCATCTGTCGATTTCCTTCACCACGCGCGCCCCGCGGCCGGGTGAGCAGGATGGGCGGGAATATCACTTCGTCAGCGTCGACCGCTTCCGCAGCATGATCGCTGGTGACGAGTTTCTGGAGTGGGCGGAGGTGCACGGCAATTTCTACGGCACCTCGAAGAAGTGGATCGGCGACCAGTTGGCGGCCGGCCACGACGTGCTGCTCGAGATCGACTGGCAGGGCGCGCAGCAGGTCCGCAAGCTGTTTCCGGCGGCGATCGGCGTCTTCATCCTGCCGCCGTCGATGGACGAACTGAGCCGGCGTCTGACCGGTCGCGGCACCGATGCGCAGGACGTCATCGAGCGCCGTCTTGCCGCGGCAGAGGCGGAGATGCGCCATGTCGGGGAGTTCGACTATGCTATCATTAACGACCAACTGGATCAGGCCTTGCAGGATTTGCGTGCCATCGTGCGCAGTTCGCGCCTGAGTCCGGGCAAGCAGCGCCTGCAGCATCCCGCGTTGTTTTCCCGTTTGCTTTGAAAAATTGAATAGAGGTTAGACCATGGCTCGCGTTACCGTCGATGATTGCCTGAAGAGGATTCCGAACCGTTTCCAGATGACCCTGGCCGCCGCCCATCGCGCTCGCCAGATCGCCAATGGCGCGACGCCGCTGGTCGAGGTCGACAAGGACAAGCCGACCGTCATCGCCTTGCGCGAAATGGCGCTGGGCAAGGTCGGTGTGGAAGTCCTCAATCGCGGCCAAGCCTGATCGTCCGGGGCGGTGAAGCCTGATGGAGCCCGCGCCCACGCTTCCGCCCGATTACCAGGAGGACGCTTACCGCGTCTTCCTCGATAGCCTCGATTACCTGCCGCCGGCTGATGTTGAACGCATCAAGTCGGCGTACGCCTTCGCCGCCAAGGCGCATGCGCATCAGAAGCGCATGTCGGGCGAGCCCTACATCACCCATCCGCTTGCCGTAGCCGGCGCCGTCGTCGAATGGTGCATGGACGCCGATGCGATCTGTGCCGCCTTGCTGCACGACACGATGGAGGATACCGGGGCGACCAAGCAGGAACTGGCGGAGAAGTTCGGCAAGGAAGTCGCCGATCTGGTTGATGGCCTGTCCAAGCTCGACAAGATGGAGTTCGCTTCCTATCAGGAAGCGCAGGCCGAGAATTTCCGCAAGATGCTGATGGCCATGGCGCGCGATCTGCGCGTCGTGCTGATCAAGCTGGCCGACCGGCATCACAATATCCAGACCATGTCGGCGATGCGCGCCGACAAGCGCATCCGCATCGCCCGCGAAACGCTGGAAATCTACGCCCCAATTGCGCTGCGCCTGGGCCTGAACAAGCTTTATCGTGAGTTGCAGGACACCTCGTTCCGCCTGATCTACCCGCATCGGGCCGAGGTGCTGGCCAAGGCGCTGCGCATTGCCAAGGGCAATCGCAAGGAACTGCTGGCGCGTATCCAGGAAGGCATTTGCGACAAGCTGGCGCATGCCGGGCTGACTGCCGAAGTGTTCGGCCGCGAGAAGAGCCTGTATTCGATTTTCTGCAAGATGAAGGACAAGCAACTGTCCTTCTCGCAGGTGCTCGACATCTACGGTTTCCGCGTCGTGGTCGATAACGTGCCCAGCTGCTATCTGGCGTTGGGCGCCCTGCACAGCCTGTTCAAGCCGGTGCCCGGCAAGTTCAAGGACTACATCGCGATTCCCAAGGCCAACGGGTACCAGTCGCTGCACACGACGCTGATCGGCCCCTACGGGACGCCGGTGGAAGTGCAGATCCGGACTCGCGACATGCACCATGTTGCCCAGGACGGCGTTGCCTCGCACTGGCTGTACAAGGATGGCAACGAGAGCAGCGCCGAGTTGCAGATCAAGACCCACAAGTGGCTGCAGTCGCTGCTTGAGTCGCAGTCGGGCAATTCCGCCGAGTTCTTCGAGGACGTCAAGATCGACCTGTTCCCCGACGAGGTCTATATCTTCACGCCCAAGGGCAAGATCATGGCGCTGCCGCAAGGCGCCACCGTCGTCGATTTTGCCTACGCCGTGCATACCGACGTCGGCAATCATTGCTCGGCGGCGCGCATCAATCATGAACTGGCGCCGCTGCGCACCGAACTGAAGAACGGCGATCTGGTCGAGATCATCACCGCGCAGGAGGCCAGCCCGAATCCGGTGTGGCTGAGTTACGTCAAGACCGGCCGGGCGCGCAGCAAGATCCGCCATTTCCTGCGCACGACGCAGAACGAGGAATCGGCGCGGCTGGGCGAGCGTCTGCTGCGCCAGGAGTTGCTGTCGCTGGGCGTGGTGCCGATCTCGATTCCGGCGACAGCCTGGGATTCGCTGGTCAAGGCCAGCGGGCAGCATTCGCTGGACGAGGTCTATGCCGACATCGGCCTGGGCAAGCGTCTGCCGTCGGTGGTTGCCCGTCGCCTGCTGGCGCGCGAGGACATGGCGGCGGTCGTGCCCGGCGGCCTGACGCTGGCCATCCACGGCAACGAAGGCATGGCCATCCAGCTGGCGCCCTGTTGCCAGCCGATTCCCGGCGATCCGATCATCGGTTCGATCCGCAAGGGCAGCGGCATGGTCATCCATACCCACGATTGCCCGGTAATCCGCAAATCGCGTTCGAGCGAGCCGCAGAAGTGGATCGACGTCGAGTGGGAGCCGGAAGAGGGCAAGCTGTTCGAGTTGCGTATCAAGGTCGAGGTCAAGAACAAGCGTGGTGTGCTGGCACAGGTTGCGGCGGCCATTTCCGAGGCCGGTTCGAATATCGAGCACGTCGCCATGGAAGCCGATCCCGAGCGCTTGTTCACGACGCTGAACTTCACCATCCAGGTCGCCAACCGCAGTCATCTGGCCGCCGTCATGCGTGGCATCCGCCATTTGCCGGAAGTCACCCGCATCGCCCGTGAAAGGGGAGGCGAGGCTTGAAAATCCTGGTGCTGGGGGCTGGCGTTGTCGGAACCTGCAGTGCCTGGTACCTGCAGGCCGCCGGTCACGAAGTCACGGTCGTCGACCGCCAGCCAGCTGCCGGTATGGAGACCAGCTTTGCCAACGGCGGGCAGATTTCGGTCTCTCACGCCGAGCCCTGGGCCAATCCCCATGTCCTGCCGCGCCTGCTGAAATGGCTGGGACGGCGCGATGCGCCACTGTTGTGGCACTGGCGGGCGGACCCGCAGCAATGGCTGTGGGGGCTGCGCTTCCTGCGCGAATGCCTGCCCGGGCGCGTCCAGGCCAATGTCGCCGCGATCCTGGCGTTGGCGCTCGATAGCCGGCGCCGGCTGCAGACCTTGCGTGAGGAACTGGCGCTCGACTATGACCAGTTGCAACGCGGCATCCTGCACGTCTATACCGACCGCCGCGAACTGGCGGCGGCCATGTCGGCCGCCCGGCTGATGGCCCGCCACGGTCTCGAGCGCGAGATGCTCGACGCCGCCGCCTGCGTGGCGATCGAACCGGCGCTGGCCGCTGCGGCCGATATCCTGGTCGGGGGCGACTACACGGCCAGCGACGAATCGGGCGATGCTCACCGCTTCACCCAGGCCCTGGCCGAGCGCGCGCGCCAGGCCGGGGTGACTTTCCAGTACGGCGTCGAGGTCGAGCGTATCGCCAGCGCCGGTGGCCAGGTGGCCGCCGTGGTCGTCAATGGCGAGGGCGGCCCGCGATTGCTGACTGCCGATGCCTACGTGCTGGCGCTGGGCAGCTATTCGCCGCTGCTGCTGCGCCCGCTCGGTATCGGCTTGCCGGTCTATCCGGCCAAGGGCTATTCGGCAACCCTGACCCTGGCCGACGACAGCCATGCGCCGAGTGTCAGCATCACCGACGACGAGCGCAAACTGGTCTTCTCCCGCCTCGGCAATCGCCTGCGGGTGGCCGGAACAGCCGAGTTCAACGGCTATGATCTGAGTGCCGACCCGGTGCGTTGCCAGGCCTTGCTCGACCGTACCCGGCAGCTTTTCCCCAAGCTGGCGGTCGAGGGCGAGCCGGCGTTCTGGTGCGGCCTGCGTCCGGCGACGCCATCGAATGTGCCGCTCATCGGCCGCAGCCGCCTGAGCAACCTGTGGCTCAACACCGGCCACGGTACTCTGGGCTGGACCATGGCCTGCGGTTCCGGCGCGGCCCTGGCCGATCTGGTCGGCGGGCGCCGTCCGGCACCGGAGTTTCCCTTCCTGCGCGGATGATCGATACCCACTGCCACCTGGACGCGGCCGAATTCGCCGCCGACCGGGGCGCGGTGTACGCCGCCGCCCGGGCCGCCGGTGTTAGCGGCATCGTCGTGCCGGGTGTGGCGGTGTCGGCTTTTCCCGCGCAGAAACAGGCACTGGCCGGATTGCCCGGTTGCGTGGCGGCCTACGGCATTCACCCGCTTTATGTGGACCAGGCCGGACCACAGGATCTGGCTGTGCTGCGCGAGTGGCTGGCAGCCGAGCAGCCGGTGGCCGTCGGTGAAATCGGCCTGGATTTCTTCGTGCCGGGCTGCGACGTGGCGCGGCAGAACGAGCTCTTCGTCGCTCAGTTGAAGCTGGCGCGAGAGTTCGACCTGCCGGTCATCCTGCATGTCCGCCGTGCCGTCGACGCCGTCCTGCATGAATTGCGCCGCATCGGTGTCCGCGGTGGCATCGCCCATGCCTTCAACGGCAGCCGGCAGCAAGCCGATGCCTTCATCAAGCTGGGCTTCAAACTCGGCTTTGGCGGCGCGGCGACTTTTTCGGGCTCGCGCCGCATCCGCGAACTGGCGGCCACCCTGCCCGACGACAGCATCGTGCTGGAAACCGATGCGCCGGATATCCCGCCGGCCTGGCTCGGCCGGGGGCGCAACGCGCCGGGTGAATTGCCACGCATTGCCGCAGAGATCGCCGCGCTGCGCGGTATCCCGGTCGCGGCCCTGGCCGCCCAGGCCGACGACAATGCCCGGGCGGTGTTCGGCGACGTTTTCAGAGATCGACCTTCAGATTCGCCTTGAGCAGTTCGCTGATGATCTGGGCGTCGGTGGCGCCGGCACCGGCCAGGCTGTTCAGGGTGACACCATGCAGCAGGATTTCCTGGTCGCTCATCGCCGCATGGTTGCTGCCGGAAAACTGCCCCTGGCTGCTGATCTGAAGCAGGGTGTTGTTGCCGACTGCCGAGAAGTGCAGGTATTCGGTCAGATTGTCGGCATTTTCGCCTTGCAGCAGATCGCGTAGGTCGAGCACGTCGCCGCCGCTGCCCAGGGTGAAATCGGTGATCCGGTCCTGCGCCGGCAAGCCGACGTTGCCCTGATCACCGAAGGACCACTGGAAGGTATCCGAACCCGCGCCACCCTTCAGGATGTCGGCGCCTGCCCCGCCGATGATCAGGTCGTTGCCGGCGCCACCGTCGATGTAATCGTCGCCTGCCGTGCCCACGAGCGTGTCGCTGCCGGTGCCCCCCATGATCTTGTCCGGTGGCGGCTGAACCGTCAGCGCCAGGGTCGACGAGGCGCTGTCGCCATCGTTGTCGATGATGCTGAAGGCAATATTCTCGGTCGTGGCCTGATCCTTGATCGGCGGGGTGTAGCTGTAATCGCCGCTGTCCATGTCAATGACCAGCTTGCCGCCGGCTTGCGTGAAGACCGTCCATTTCCGGGTCGCCGCCTCGAAACTGCCGGCGCTGCTGCCGTTGACGCTGCCGTCGATGAAGTAGCTGGTGCCGTCGATCGAGAAGGCGTTCAGGTGGCCGCCGTCGGCCCCGGCGCCTGTGCCCTGGTGCAGGCTGCCATCGAGGAAATTGCCCTTGAAGTTGGCGTTGACGGTGTCGCGCAGGATGGGTGCGAGATCGCGCTCGTTGCTGACGACGATGGCCGAGGTCGGGGTCTTGTCGATGCCGTTATAGGCTACCGGTGCCATGCTGTTCTGCTGGACCTCCGTGCCCATGCCGAAAGCAAAGGAATTGATCTGGTTGCTTTCAAGGAAAGCCTGCCAGATGGCGGCTTCGGCGGGCTGGATGCCGACCTGGTTGGCAATCGGGCCGCTGCCGTCCCAGTCGCTGCGGGCATTGGGGTCGCCGTCTGACAGGAAATAGGAAACATTGGTCGCGCCGGGAATCTTGCCGGCGGACTGGAAAGCCTGCATGGCGGTGAGCAAGGCTGCGTCGTAATTGGTGGCGCCGCCAGTGCCCAGGGTGCTGACATAGGCGATGGCAGTCGATGCGCTGACCCAGCCGGCGGTATAGGCACTCGCCGAACTGTTGTAGACGACGATGCGGACGGCGACGTCGCCGAGCATGTCGTAGCTTTCGATCAGTTGTTTGACCGAGTCGCGCAGGATCTGTATCCGGCTACCCGCCATGCTGCCCGAGTTGTCGATGATCAGCAGGATATTGGTGTCCTGATGACGCATCGCGCCGCCTTCGGCTTCGGGAACGGCCTTGGGGGAATCGTCTTCGATGGCGAGCGTGAGTACGGCGTTGGCCGTTGTCCGGCCATCGCTGACGCTGAGGTTGAAGTTCAGCGTGGCGACGTTTTCGTCCTGGCCGTTGGCATGGTCGATTGGCTTGGCCAGCGTCACCCGGTAGTTGCCATTGCTATCGATGCTCAGGCGGATGACTTCACTGCCGCCGGCGTACCCGATCAGCGGTGACGCCGTGGTGCCGGCGCCGGACCAGTTCAGTGCCTGGCCGCCCGAGGTGATGGCTTCCGGCGGTGCCGAAACGCTGACCTCGAGCGGGACACCACCGCTACCCGAGACGCCGATGTTGCCGGTGGCGAAGGCGTCGTCGGTATTGTCCGAGGGGTTGCCGGTGGGATCGGGAATGCCCCCGGCCAAGCCTTCTTCGGAGACGGTCACCTGGATGTTGTCGAGCTTGACCAGCGAGAACAGCGCCGATTGCCAGCCTTCGTCGCTGCGGTTGCCGGCCGGATCCTCGATCAGCGCGCGTAGGGTGATCGTCTGTCCGGCGGCGAGCGGCGGAAAGTCGGTGGTGACGAAACCCTTGGCCTTGTCGATGTCATTGATCTCGATGTTGCGCGTCGTTGTGCCGTCGGTGACACGGACGATGTCGCCGACGTCGACCTTGATGCCGTCGAATTCGATGCGCACATCGACATTGCCTTGAAGCTCGCTGGCGCTGATCAGGCCGTCGCTGTTGGCATCTTCGGCAATGACGACGACCGGCGCGTGCCCGTCGTTGGGAATGCGGGTGTCGATCTGTGCCGAATCGCTGCCGATGGCGCCGAGATTGCCGGCACTGTCGCGGACCTGGGCGGTGACGGTGAGGGTGGTGCCCTCGCCGGGATTGGCGATGCCGGGCAGGGCGATCGAGCCCTTGTTGATGTCGGCCTGGCTGATCAGGATTTCGGGCTGGACGACGCCGTTGACCGTGGTGACGAGTACGGCACCGGCGACGGCGGTGGCCGGCAGGGTGACGCTGACGTCGATGTCGCCCTGGAGTTCGGCGGCGTTGATCCAGCCGTCGTTGTTGGCGTCCTCGGTGATGGTGACGATGGGCAGGCCGGGGGCGGAGAGCTGGATGCGCGCCTGGTCGCTGACGGGGCCGGCGCTGTTGCCGGCGGCGTCGGCGATGCTGGCGGTGGCGACGAAGTCGGTGTTGTTGGCGGTGGGGTTGAACTTGACGTCGATGAAGCCGGCGGCGAGCTGGGCGGCGGTCAGGGTGAACACCTGGTTGATGTTGCCGGAGGCGGTGACGGTGAGGGTATCGCCGACGGCGGCGCCGTTGGGCAGGGTGACGCGGACGTCGATATCGTCGTCCTGGAGTTCGCTGCGGTTGATGAAGCCGTCGTTGTTGGCGTCTTCGGTGATGGTCACGGCCAGGCCGGTGAATTGGGTGATGTCGATCAGCGCGGAACCGGAGCCGCTCGGGCCGAAATTGCCTGCGAAGTCTTCAACCCAGGCATTGACGACGATCTGCTGTCCATCGCCCGGATTGGGCAGGGCGATATCGACATTGCCACGGTCGATGTCGTCCTGGCTCAGGGAGATGGGAGCGATCGGTGTGCCATTGGCCGAGACGTGGAGAAGGTCGCCCGCCTGGGCCGTGGCGGGCAGACCGATGCGCACGTCGATGTCGCCGGACAGTTCGGCGGCACTGATGTAACCGTCGTTATTGGCATCCTCGACGATGGTGACACTCGGGGCGCCGGGCGGGTCGATGGCGATCACGGCGGCGTCGGTGGCGACGTTGGATTTGTTGCCGGCGGCGTCGGTGACCTGGGCGGAGACTTCGAGACGGGTGCCGTTGGCCGGTGGGGTGATTTCGATGGACAGCTTGCCGGCGTCGATCTGCGGCTGGATCAGGGTGATGGTCCGGGTGGGGTTGCCGGTGGCGGTGATGGTGATGAGGTCACCGGCGATGGCATCGGTGGGGAGGGTGATATCGACGCCGACCGAGCCCTTGAGTTCACTGGCGTTGATGAAGCCGTCGTTGTTCTCGTCCTCGGTGATGACGAGTTGCAGATCGAGCAGGGTGCTGAGGTCGACCTTGGCGAAGTCGGTGCCGGTGGCGGAACGATTGCCGGCGGGGTCGAAGATGTGGGCGGTGACGGTGAGCGTGCTGCCATTGCTGGGCAGCGGGAAGTCGGTGGTGACGAAGCCATTGGCCTTGTCGGTGGCGCTGACGACGAAATCCTTGCTGGTGGTGCCGTCGGAAATGCGGACGGTGTCGCCGACATCGACCTTGTCCTTGTTGAAGGAGACTCTGACGTCGGCCGAGCCGCTGGCCTCGACACGGTTGATGAAACCGTCGTTGTTGGCGTCTTCGGTGATCTCGACCTCGGGCGGCAGGCCGTTGTTGGGGATGTCGGTATCGATGATGGCCGAGTCGCTACCCGGCTGCGTGGTATTGCCGGCAGCGTCGAAGATGTGCGCGGTGACCGTGATGGTCTGCCCGGAGGCCGGCGGCACGAAGTCGGTAAGGACGTGATTGGCGGTTTTGTCGGCGGCGGTGATGCTGATATCGCGTGAGGTGGTGCCGTCGGTGATGCGAACGATGTCGCCGATATCGACCTTGGTGCCGTCGAACTCGATGCGGACATCGACCTTGCCGTTGAGTTCGGCGGCACTGATGCGCCCGTCGTTGTCGGCGTCTTCGGTGATGACGACGATCGGCGCGACGCCATCGTTGGGGATGCGGGTATCGATGGTGGCGGAGTCGCTGGCGATATTGCCGAGGTTGCCGGCGGCGTCACGGATTTGGGCGGTGACAGTGAGGGTGGTGCCTTCGCCGGGGTTGGGGATGCCGGGGAGGGCGTAGGAACCCTTGACGATGTCGGCCTGGGTGAGGGTGATGGGTGCCTGAGTGACGCCGTTTACGGTGCTGATCAGGGTGTTGCCGGCGACGGCAGTGGCTGGGAGGGTGACGCTGACGTCGATATTGCCCTGGAGCTCGGCGGCGTTGATCCAGCCATCGTTGTTGGCATCCTCGAGGATGGTGACGATGGGCTCGGCGGGTGCCGACAGCTGGAGTCGTGCGCTGTCCTCGACCGGGCCGGCAGTGTTGCCGGCGGGGTCGGTGATGGCGGCGGTGACCTTGAAGTCGGTGTTGTTGGAAGTCGGGTTGAACTTGGTGTCGATGAAGCCGGTGGCGATCTGGGCGGCGGTGAGGGTGAACACCTTGTCGACGTTGCCGACGGCGGTGACGGTCAGGGTGTCGCCGACGGCGGCGCCTTGCGGGATGGTAATGCGGACATCGATATCGTTGTCCTTGAGTTCGGCGATGTTGATGAAGCCGTCGTTGTTGGCATCCTCGGTGATCTCGATGGCGAGGCCGGTGTAGTTGGTGATGTCGATGGTGGTGCTGGCTGAGCCTGTTGGGCTGAGGTTGCCGGCGGCATCGCGGACCTGGGCGGTGATGTCGAGTTTCTGTCCGTCGCCCGGGTTGGGCAGGGCGAGGTTGACGCCGTTGGTGATGTTGTCCTGGGTCAGGGTGATGGGTGCCAGGGGCGTACCGTTGACCGAGGCGAGCAGGATGTTTCCAGGTATGGCGCCGGCCGGGATGGCGATCCTGACGTCGATGTCGCCCTGGAGTTCGGCACGATTGATTAGGCCGTCCTGATTGATGTCTTCAAGGATGGTGATGACGGGCGCGCCGGGCGGATTGATGGCGATGGTGGCCACATCGCTGGCGATATTGGACTTGTTGCCGGCGGCGTCGGTGACCTGGGCGGAGGCCTCGAACTGGGTGCCGTTGGGCGGCGCGTTGAACTCAAGCTGGAGCTTGCCGGTATCGATCTGCGCCTGATTGAGAGTGATGGTCTGGGTGGCATTGCCGGTGGCGTGGATGGTGAGCAGGTCGCCGGCGACGGCATCGATGGGCAGGGTGATGTCTACGCCGATGCTGCCCTTGAGTTCACTGGCGTTGATGAAGCCGTCGTTGTTCTCATCCTCGGTGATGACGAGTTGGAGGTTCAGCAGGGCACTGAGGTCGACCTTGGCGAAGTCGGTGCCGGTGGCGGACTGATTGCCGGCCGGGTCGAAGATGAAGGCGGTGACAGTCAGGGTGCCACCGTTGATGGGCATGGGGAAGTCGGTGGTGACGAAGCCGTTGGCTTGGTCGGTGGCAGTAACGACGAGATTCCTGGTGGTGGTGCCGTCAGAGATGCGGACGGTATCACCGACATTGACCAGATCCCTGTTGAACGCTACGCGGACATCAGCCGGGCCACTGGCTTCAGCCCGGTTGATGAAACCGTCGTTGTTGATGTCGTCGGTGATGAAGACATCGGGTGCCTGGCCGCCATTGGGGATACGGGTATCGATGGTGGCGGAGTCGCTGGCGACATTGCCGAGGTTGCCGGCGGCATCACGGATTTGTGCGGTGACAGTGAGGGTGGTGCCTTCGCCGGGGTTGGGGATGCCGGGGAGGGCGTAGGAACCCTTGACGATGTCGGCCTGGGTGAGGGTGATGGGTGCCTGAGTGACGCCGTTTACGGTGCTGATCAGGGTGTTGCCGGCGACGGCAGTGGCTGGGAGGGTGACGCTGACGTCGATATTGCCCTGGAGCTCGGCGGCGTTGATCCAGCCATCGTTGTTGGCATCCTCGAGGATGGTGACGATGGGCTCGGCGGGTGCCGACAGCTGGAGTCGTGCGCTGTCCTCGACCGGGCCGGCAGTGTTGCCGGCGGGGTCGGTGATGGCGGCGGTGACCTTGAAGTCGGTGTTGTTGGAAGTCGGGTTGAACTTGGTGTCGATGAAGCCGGTGGCGATCTGGGCGGCGGTGAGGGTGAACACCTTGTCGACGTTGCCGACGGCGGTGACGGTCAGGGTGTCGCCGACGGCGGCGCCTTGCGGGATGGTGATGCGGACATCGATATCGTTGTCCTTGAGTTCGGCGATGTTGATGAAGCCGTCGTTGTTGGCATCCTCGGTGATCTCGATGGCGAGGCCGGTGTAGTTGGTGATGTCAACGATGGCGCTGGCAGAGCCAGTGGCCGATTCGTTGCCGGCCGCATCGAAGAGGTAGGCGGAAACATTGAGCGTGTTGCCGTCGGCAGGTAGCGGGAAGTCGGTCGTGACGAAGCCGTTGGCTTTGTCGGCGGCGCTGATGACGATGTTGCGGACGCTGCTGCCATCGGAGATGCGGACGGTATCGCCGACATCGACGTTGTCCTTGTTGAAGGAGACCCTCACGTCGGCAGGGCCGCTGGCTTCTGCCCGATTGATGAAGCCATCGCCGTTGGCATCTTCGGTGATGGTCACGGCAGGTGCCAGTTTGTTGTTCGGGATGTGTGTGTCGATGGTCAGATCAACGCTGGTATTGGCGGCGTTGCCGGCGACATCGCTAGCCGTGACGAAGATTGTCGCGGGGCCTTCGGCAAGCGGCTGCTGTGGCGTGACGGACCACACTCCCGTGTTGGCGACGGTGGTTTTGAGGGTTTCGCCGGTTGGCAGGGTGACGGTGATGCTGGCACCCGCTTCACCGGTGCCGCTGATCGTCGGCGTGTTGTCGTTGGTGATGCCGTCGCCCTGGGTGCCGCTGTCTGAGGTGGGGTCGAGGCGTGCGGTGACGGCGGGCGGCAGGGTGTCGATACGGGCATTGTTGCTGCCGACGCTGCCGAGGTTGCCGGCGGTGTCACGGATTTGTGCGGTCACCGTGAGGGTGGTGCCTTCACCGGGATTGGCGATGCCGGGCAGGGCTATGTACTGGTTGACGATGTCGGTGGCAGTCAGGGTGATGGGGGGCTGGGTAACACCATTGACGGTGGTCAGCAGGATATCGCCGTCGCTGGCGCCGGTCGGCAGGTCGATACGGACGTCGATATTGCCCTGGAGTTCAACGGCATTGATCCAGCCGTCACCGTTGGCGTCTTCGACGATGCTGACGATGGGCGCGTCGGGGGGCGAGAGCTGGATGCGCGCATAGTCGCTGACCGGGCCGCTAGTGTTGCCGGCGGCATCGGCGATGGAAGCATTGACGATGAAGTCGGTATTGTTGGCAGTTGGCGTGAAGGCCAGGTCGACGAAACCGGTAGCGATCTGGGCGGCAGTGATGGTGATGGTCCGGCTGGCATTGCCAGTGGCGGAGACGGTCAGCGTGTCGCCGACGGCGGCGCCGTTCGGGATGGTGACGCGGACGTCGATGTCGCCCTGGAGTTCGGCGGCGTTGATGAAACCATCGTTGTTGGCATCCTCGCGGATAGCGACGGCCTGGCCGCTGAACTGTGTGGTGTCGATGGTCAGCGGCAGGGTCGTGTTGCTGCTGTTGCCGATGCTGTCGGTGGCGGTGACTTCAACGATCGAGGTACCGTCGGGCATGGGCAGGGTCGGCGTGACCTGCCAGTTGCCGTTGCCGTCGGTGATGGTGCTGAGTTGTTCGCCGGTGCTCGGGATGACGACCGTGATGCGCGTGCCGGGGTCGCTGCGGCCGGTCAGGGCCGGTGTGTTGTCGTTGGTGAGGTTGTCGCCCTGGGTGCCGCTGTCCGAAGCTGGGGCCAGTTGCACCGTAAGGCTGGGGGGCGTGGTGTTGATGACGGCTGCATCGGTGGCGATATTTGATTTGTTGCCGGCGGCGTCGGTGACCTGGGCCGAGACTTCGAGATTGGTGCCGTTGGCGGGAGCGTCGAGTTCGATGGACAGTCTGCCGGCGTCGATCTGCGGCTGGATCAGGGTGATGGTCCGGGTGGGATTGCCGGTAGCGTGGATGGTGATGAGGTCGCCGGCGATGGCATCGGTGGGGAGCGTGATTTCCACGCCGACGCTACCATTGAGTTCGCTGGCGTTGATGAAGCCGTCGTTGTTCGTATCTTCGGTGATGACGAGTTGCAGATTGAGCAGGGTGCTGAGGTCGACCTTGGCGAAATCGGCGCCGGTGGCGGAGCGGTTGCCGGCAGGGTCGAAGATGTGGGCGGTGACGGTGAGCGTGCTGCCATCGCTGGGCAGCGGGAAGTCGGTGGTGACGAAGCCATTGGCCTTGTCGCTGGCGCTGACGACGAAATCCTTGCTGGTGGTGCCGTCGGAAACGCGGACGGTGTCGCCGACATCGACCTTGTCCTTGTTGAAGGAGACTTTGACGTCGGCCGGGCCGCTGGCCTCTGCACGGTTGATGAAACCGTCGTTGTTGGCGTCTTCGGTGATCTCGACCTCGGGAGCCTGGCCGCTGTTTGGCACATCAATGTCGATCATGGCGGAATCGCTGCCAGGCGCGCTGGTATTGCCTGCCGCGTCGGTGATGTCGGCGGTGACCGTGATGGTTTCACCGTTGCCCGGGGCAGCAAAGCGGGTTTCGACATAACCCCGGGCCTGGTCGGCGGCGCTGATGACATGCTCGATGCGGGTGCTGCCGTCGCTGACGCGGATGATGTCGCCGATGTCGACCTTGCCGCCGGTGAAGGCGATGCGGACATCGACATCGCCGTTCAGCTCGCTGGCATTGATGAAGCCGTCGTCGTTGGCGTCCTCGATGATGGTGACGATGGGCGCCTGCCCATCGTTCGGGGTCGCGGTGTCGATGATGACGAAGACCGTGGTGCTCAGGGTATTGCCCGTGCGGTCAGTGGCGACGACGGAAATGTTCTGGGCGCCGTCGGCGAGGGCCTGGCCGGCTTCGACGCGCCAGCTGCCGTCGGTGGCTGCCGTGGTCAGCAGTACTTCGCCCGTGCCCGGCATGGTGACCGTGATGCTGGCGCCCGGCTTGCTGGTGCCGATGATTCCCGGGGTGTTGTCGTTGGTGATGTTGTCGCCCAGGATACCGCTGTCGGAGGCGGGGTCCAGTTCGGCGCTGAGGGTTAGCGGAACGGTGTCGAGCACATCGGCCGGTGCTGCCCCGAGGTCGGGAATGCCCAGGTCGCCGGCGTCGATGCGGTAGCTGTTCTGTGAGTCGATGGTTTCCGATATCCGCAGGAATTCGACAAAGGAATGCCCTTCGCTGCCGTCGCCGACCAGGCCGGCGGCGGGGGCCTCTTCGTCGACCAGATCATCGAGGTTCTCTCCTTCCTGCAAGGCGCGGGCAAGGTTGCGCACTTCGCGCGGTCGCGAAAAGAACGCGCTGTCCTCGGCGGCCGGGGGCGGGTTGGCTGCGACTTCGGCGTTCATGGCCACCGACTCGCGCGGTCCGATATTGATTTCGCGGCCATCGGCGAGGATCAGCCTGGTCCGGCCGTTCTGCCCGGCAACGATGGTTTCTCCCTCGGTAATCGAGTCTCCGGTGCGCAGGCGGCGAAGGGTACCGTCGGCTGTCCTGGCGAAGACTTCTCCGGACAGGCTGCTGACTTTGGCGATGGCGTTTTTCATGATGATCTTTCATCCAAAATGAATAGTCGATCATCATATGCGAAATGAATTGTTGGTCTATTGGACCAAGGTGCTACGCCATTGGTATAAATGTCTCCGGAAAGAAAAACACCCCGGGGCTACCGGGGTGTCTGGGCGCTGCCTTGCCAAACTGGTGGCGGCGGGCCGTCGGGCTTAGCTGGTGACCAGCAGGCCACGCATTTTCTGTAGTGCCTTGGCTTCGATCTGGCGGATGCGCTCGGCCGAGACGTCGAACTCGGCGGCCAGTTCATGCAGCGTCGCCGCTTCGCCCTCAGCCAGCCAGCGTGCTTCGACGATGCGCCGGCTGCGCGGGTCGAGAGCACCCAGCGCCTGCTGCAGGCCGTCGCTTTCGAGCGCGGCGCGGGCCTTGTTCTCGAGCATGCGGGTCGGCTCGTAGCGGCTGTCGGCCAGGTAGTCGATCGGGGCGAAGGCATCGTCGCCGTCGTCCGGGTTGCCTTCGAGGGCGAGATCGCGGCCGGACAGCCGGGTTTCCATCTCGACCACTTCCTCGCGCTTGACGCCAAGGCGCTCGGCGACTTCGGCAGCCTGGGTGCCGGACAGGGTGTCGACACCCTCGTAACCGGCCTTCTGGCTGCGCAGGTTGAAGAACAGCTTGCGCTGGGCCTTGGTCGTGGCGACCTTGACCAGGCGCCAGTTCTTCAGGATGTACTCGTGAATCTCGGCCTTGATCCAGTGCATGGCGAACGACACCAGACGGACGCCGCGCGACGGATCGAAGCGCTTGACCGCCTTCATCAGGCCGATATTGCCTTCCTGGATCAGGTCGGCGTGCGGCAGGCCGTAGCCGAGATAACCGCGGGCGATGGATATGACGAGACGCAGGTGCGAAAGGACGAGCTGACGCGCGGCATCGACATCGCCGTCGTCGCGGAAACGCTCGGCCAGCCGCGTCTCTTCCGCCTCGGACAGCATCGGGTAACGGTTCGCCACCTGGATGTAGGCGTCGATGTTGCCGATTGCTGCGGGGACTGGGAGCGCCAGGGCTTGGGTCATAGCGTAGAATCCTCCTTCAACTGATGAATATATGTTAGCACTCTGCGAGTGAGAGTGCTAATTCTGCGTACGAGTTTCCGGAACGTGTGTAACAAAATTCAACCGCCCGCGTCTGCGCCGGAAACACTGCGTTATCGCGGCCGTTTCGCGCCGTCGCCGACCGGTGCGTTGCACTTCGGTTCCCTGATCGCTGCCGTCGCCAGCTACCTCGATGCCAGGGCGCATGGCGGCGAATGGCTGGTGCGCATGGAGGACGTCGATGCCGAGCGTAACGTCCCCGGTGCTGCCGACGACATCCTGTGCACGCTCGACGCCTTCGGTTTTGCTTGGGACGGGGAAGTGCTCTGGCAGAGCAGACGCGATGACGCCTACGCGGCGGCGCTGGCCGAACTGACTGCGGCCGGGGTGGCTTATCCCTGCGCCTGCTCGCGCAAGGAAATCGCCGCCCGAACAACGCGGCCGGCGATCGACGGCGGCCTGGTCTATCCTGGCACCTGCCGCAGCGGCCTGGCGCCGGGTGTCGCGCCACGGGCCTGGCGACTGCGGGTCGACAATGTTCCGCTGGCCTTTGTCGACCGCCTGCAGGGTGAGGTCGTCCAGCAGCTCGAAGACGATGTCGGCGATTTCGTCCTGCGCCGCGCCGACGGGCTGTTCGCCTACCAGTTGGCGGTGGTTGTCGATGATCATTTTCAGGGCATTACCCACGTCGTTCGCGGCGCCGACCTGCTTGCCTCGACGCCGCGCCAGATCTGGCTGCAGCGTTGCCTCGGCTACCCGACGCCGCGTTACGCGCACCTGCCGGTGGCGACCAATGTGGCCGGTGAAAAATGGTCGAAGCAGACGCTGGCGCCGGCGCTGGAAAGTGGCATGGCAGCCGCTGAACTGGTGCGGGCGCTGGCATTTCTTGGGCAGCCGGTGCCGTCCGAATTGGGCCGGGCGACGGTTGCCGAGGTCTGGGATTGGGCTTTTGCCCACTGGTCGTTTGCCGCAATTCCCCGGCAGGCGGCGATCAGCGCTCCGGCGACGGCGGCTTGACCCGGTCCTCGGCCCGCCAGTGGCGGTCGCCGTAGCCAGCGATGCCGACCAGCAGACGGACGATGCCGTAGCTCAGCCAGCGCAGCAGGCGTGAGGGCCAGGGCAGGCGCCGGATATCCTCGGCCAGCATTTCGCGGCTGCCGTCCTGCATGGCGGTGTAGAGGCTGGCGCGCAGTTCGCCGGCGAAGCGCCGGTCGTGCACGACCAGATTGGCTTCCTTGGCCAGCAGCAGGCTGAACGGGTCGATGTTCGACGAGCCGACGGTTGCCCATTTGCCGTCGATGACCGCGACCTTGGCGTGCAGGAAGCTCTTCTCGTACTCGAAGATGCGGATGCCGGCCTTGAGCCCGGTGGCGTAGAGCGTCTGCGTTGCGTAGTGGAGCAGCGGGTGGTCGGACTTGCCCTGGAGCAGCACGGTGACGCGCACGCCACGGCGGGCGGCGGCAAAGATGGCGCGGCCGAAGCGGATGCCGGGCAGGAAATAGGCGTTGGCGATCAGGATTTCGTCATCGGCGGCGTCGATCGCGTCGATGTAGGCGTGGAGAATGTCGTTGCGGTGGCGGATGTTGTCGCGGATCAGGAACGCCGCCTGCTGGTCGCCGACGGCCTCGCAGCAGGGCTTGACGATGGGCGCCAGGCGGAAGCGGCGGCGGAAATTGACCCAGGTGACGATTTCCCACATCCGCCGCGCCGCGTGGTGCACCTGCGCCAGCACCGGGCCTTCGACGCGCACCGCGTAGTCGTAGCGCGGACGCATCTCTTCCGGCGCATTTTCATCGTCGACGATGTTGATGCCGCCGACGAAGGCGATCCTTCCGTCGATCACGACCAGCTTGCGGTGCAAGCGGCGCAGGCGGTGGCGCTGGAAATGGAAGCGACCGATTTCCGGCCGGTAGAACAGCGAACGAACACCCGCCTCGGCCAGGCGCGGGCGGAAGTCCTCGGCGAAATTGCGGGCGCCGAAGCCGTCGACCGTGACATTGACGATGACGCCACGCCGGGCCGCCGCACAAAGCGCCGAAGCGACCTCGTGGCCGACGGGGTCGTCGGCGAAGATGTAGCTTTCCAGGTAGATCTCGCGCTCGGCGCCGGCGAGCGCGGCGAGCAGCGCAGGGAAGTACTCGCGCCCGGATTCGAGCAGCGTCAGGCGGTTGCCGGCGACGAAATCAGCTGCCATGCCTCGTCAGGAAAGCCGAGAGCGCCGCATGGTCGGAGATTGCCGACCATGGCGGGCCGTAATGCACGGCGGTGGACTGCACATCGAAACCGCGCACGTAGATGCGGTCGAGCCGGAACATCGGCATCGCCGCCGGAAAGCTGCGCACCGGACGGCCGCCGACCGCGTGCGAAAAGACTTCCTGCAGATGCAGGCGGCGGGCCAGATGCTCGCAGGCGCGGCTGCGCCAGTCGTTGAAATCGCCGGCGACGATCAGCGGCGCATCGGGTTGGTCGAGGCTGTCGAGGTAATCGGCCAGCGCGTCCATCTGACGCCGCCGCGAATGGCCGAACAGCGACAGGTGCACGCACACGCAGTGCGCCGCCGGCCCTTGCGGCAGCTCGATCCGGCAGTGCAGCATGCCGCGTTTCTCGAACTGCAGATGGGTGACGTCCTGGTTGTGCGCGTGCAGGATGGGGAAGCGCGACAGAATCGCGTTGCCGTGGTGGCCGTGGTCGTAAATCATGTTGCGGCCGTAGGCCGACTGCCAGACCTCGTCGGCGAGGAACTCGTGCTGCGGCCGACCCGGCCAGTCGGCATGACGCTCGGCGTGGCCGAGGTGCAAGCCCTGGACTTCCTGCAGGAAGACGATGTCCGGGTTGAGGTGGCGCAGCCGCTCGCGCAGCTCATGCACCATCATCCGCCGGTTGAACTGCGAGAAACCCTTGTGGATGTTGTAGGTGGCGATGTGCAGCGCAGGCTGGCTCATGGCGCGGCGGTCAGGAGATCGCCAGCATGCGGTCGAGCGCCAGGCGGGCGAACTTGACCTCGTGTGCCGGCACCTTGATCTGGTTGACCACCTTGCCCTCGACCAGATTTTCCAGCGTCCACGCCAGGTGTTGCGGGTCGATACGCTGCATCGTCGAGCACATGCAGACGGTGGTCGCCATGAACTGGACGATCTTGCCTTGCGGCAACACTTCCTTGGCCAGGCGGTCGACCAGGTTCAACTCGGTGCCGACCAGCCAGCGCGTGCCAGCCGGTGCTTCCTTGATGGTCTTGACGATGTGCTCGGTCGAGCCGACGTAGTCGGACGCCGCGCAGACCTCGAAATTGCACTCGGGGTGAGCGATCACTTTGCCGTCCGGGTATTTGGCGCGGAAGGCATCGATGTGCGACTTCTGGAACATCTGGTGCACCGAGCAGTGGCCCTTCCACAGCAGGATTCTGGCCTTTTTGATTTGCTCGACACTCAAACCACCCATTTCCAGGTCCGGGTCCCAGACGACCATTTCGTCCATCGGGAAGCCCATCTGGTGGCCGGTCCACCGGCCGAGGTGCTGGTCGGGGAAGAACAGCACTTTGGGCCGCTGGTCGAAGGCCCATTTGGCGATGGTGCCGGCGTTCGACGAGGTGCACACGATGCCGCCGTGCTCGCCGCAGAAAGCTTTCAGGTCGGCCGCCGAGTTGATGTAGGTGACCGGCGTGACCTCGTTGTCGACATCGAGCACCGAAGCCAGCTCGCGCCAGCAGCGTTCGACCTTGGCCAGGTTGGCCATGTCGGCCATCGAGCAGCCGGCAGCGAGGTCGGGCAGGATGGCGATCTGGTGCGGCGCGGTCATGATGTCGGCGACTTCGGCCATGAAATGCACGCCGCAGAAGATCACGTACTCGGAATCGGTCTGCGCGGCCAGCTTGGACAGCTTCAGCGAATCGCCGGTGAGGTCGGCGTGCTGATAGACGTCGGCGCGCTGGTAGTGGTGGCCGAGGATCACGGCGCGCTTGCCGAGTTTGGCGCGGGCGGCGCGGATGCGCTCCTGGCAGGCGTCGTCGGAGAGTTTGTTGAACGGGTCGAAGGAGATGGTCGCGGTGTGCATGCTGTTTCCGGTGAATCGCGCGGTCGACGCGCCGTGAAGGCAAAAAAATGGGCGGGCGAATTATCCCTGATGCCAGGGCAATCCGGCACGTCGCCAGCCGCCGACATTGTTGCGGTGGCCGTTGGCATCCTTGTCGCCCTCGAAGCCCTCAAGGACGTTGTAGCAGTTGTTGTAGCCGTTTTCGCTGGCGACCGTCGCCGCGCCGATCGAGCGCACGCCGCTGCGGCAGACGAACATGACCAGCGCTTCCGGATCGACCTGGCGGGTCAGTTCGGCGAGGAAGTTCGGATTGCGCACGCCGCCCGGGTACTGGTTCCATTCGATCTCGACGGCGCCCGGGATGCGGCCGACCCAGTCCCATTCGGCACGGGTGCGGACGTCGACGATGCGGGCGCCAGGCGCCGCCTGCCAGATTTCAAACGCCTCGCGCGGCGTCAGTTCGCCCTGGTAGGGGCGTTCGAGGTCGCGGGCGCGGGTTTGCGCGAGGTCGAGTATTTCCCTGAGTTTGCCCATCTTGGATCGCTGCTAGAATCAAGGCCTACAGTATAGGACAGAGTTCATGAGAGACGGTCATTCGCCGCCGGTCGCCACGGCGGCAGATCGGGCCGAGGCAGCGCAGAAAGCCACCTGGATCAGCGTGGTCGTCAACCTGCTGCTGACCGTCGCCCAACTGCTGGTCGGCTGGCTGGCGCATTCGCAATCGCTGATTGCCCACGGCCTGCATTCCTTTTCCGATCTCTTGTCCGACTTCCTGGTCATCTGGGCCAGCCGCCAGAGCGCGGTGCCGGCCGACCGGGCGCATCCCTACGGTCATGCCCGGGTCGAAACAGCGGCCACGCTGGCGCTGGGCGTCTCGCTGATCCTGATCGGCGGCGGCATCCTGTGGGACTCCGGCATGCGTCTGCAAGCGGGTGTGATCCTGCCACAGGTCGAGATGCTGGCTTTCTGGATCGCCGTATTGACGGTGGTGGCGAAGGAAGGGCTGTATCGTTACCTGATCGCCGTGGCCCGCCAGCAACGTTCCCAGCTGCTGACCGCCAATGCCCTGCATACCCGCGCCGACGCGGCCTCGGCGCTGGTGGTCGTGGTCGGTATCGGCGGGGCGCTGCTCGGCTGGGGCTTCCTCGATCTGCTTGCCGCCGCCCTGATGGGTTTCATGATCCTGCGCATGGGCGCCGAGCTGGCCTGGTCGTCGATCAAGGAATTGATCGATACCGGTCTGGACGAAGCCCAGTTGGGTGCCATCCGTGACAGCCTGACGGCAACGCCCGGGGTGCGCGGTCTGCACGCGCTGCGTACGCGGCGCATGGCGCATCAGGTGCTGGTCGATGCGCATGTTCAGGTCGATCCTTGGATCAGCGTTTCGGAAGGGCATCGCATCGCCGAGTCGGCACGTGCCCGGGTCTTGCGCGCGCATCCGGAAGTGCTCGACGTACTCGTCCATATTGATCCCGAGGACGACCTCGAGCCGGACCTGGCGGCAATCGGGCTGCCGGGGCGGGAAGCCCTGATGCCGATGATCGCGCCTCTGATCGCCGACCTGCCGGCGCCGAGGAAGATCGTCCTGCATTATCTGGCCGGCAAGATCGAGATCGACCTGTATCTGGCGCTGGCCGAAGTCGATGCTGCCTCCCTGGCGGAGGTCGAGCAACGACTGGCGGCCCGCCTTGAAGAACTGCCGATGGTGCGTCGCGTGCGCTTGAACTGGTTGTCCGCACCATAACGGTGCCTGCACCGCGATGGTGCATTATTTTGGTGCAGTGGTTTTGTTGTCGGATTGAACATGCCCTTGTGGCACAATGGAAAATCTGGCGTCCAGTGCTTGGCATGCTTTCTGCTAAGCCCGATTCGCTACGATTTACTGTTATGTGCCGCACTGGTCGGCACCTTGTTTTCTTAGGAGACTAACGCGTATGGCAACCCCGCAAGACGTGATCAGCATGATCAAGGAAAACGACGCCAAGTTCGTCGATTTCCGTTTCACCGACACCCGTGGCAAGGAACAGCACGTCACCGTGCCGATTTCGCACTTCGACGAAGACAAGTTTGAAAACGGTCACGCCTTCGACGGTTCGTCGATCGCCGGCTGGAAGGGTATTCAGGCTTCCGACATGCTGCTGATGCCGGACCCGTCCACCGCCTACGTCGATCCGTTCTTCGACGAAACCACCGTCGTCCTGACCTGTGACGTCGTTGATCCGGCCGATGGCCGTGGTTACGACCGCGATCCGCGTTCGATCGCCAAGCGCGCCGAAGCCTACCTGAAGTCCTCCGGCATTGGCGACACCGCCTTCTTCGGTCCGGAACCCGAATTCTTCATCTTCGACGGCGTCGAATGGTCGGTCGACATGTCCGGCTGCTCGCTGAAGATCCATTCCGGCGAAGCCGCCTGGAAGTCTGGCGAAACCAACGATGCCAACGGCGCCACCGGTCACCGTCCGGCCGTCAAGGGCGGTTACTTCCCGGTTCCGCCGGTCGATAGCCTGCACGACATCCGTTCGGCCATGGTCCTGACCCTGGAATCCCTGGGCGTGCCGGTCGAAGTGCATCACCACGAAGTGGCCAACGCCGGCCAGTGCGAAATCGGTACCAAGTTCAGCACGCTGGTTCAGCGCGCCGACTGGACCCAGATCCAGAAGTACGTGACCCACAACGTCGCCCACCAGTACGGCAAGACGGCAACCTTCATGCCGAAGCCGATCGTTGGCGACAACGGCTCGGGCATGCACGTTCACCAGTCGGTCTGGAAGGACGGCAAGAACCTGTTCGCCGGTGACCAGTACGCTGGCCTGTCCGAACTGGCCCTCTACTACATCGGCGGCATCATCAAGCACGCCAAGGCCCTGAACGCGATCACCAACCCGGGTACCAACTCGTACAAGCGTCTGGTCCCGCACTACGAAGCCCCGGTCAAGCTGGCCTACTCGGCCAAGAACCGTTCGGCCTCGATCCGTATCCCGTTTGTTGCCTCGACCAAGGCCCGTCGTATCGAAACCCGCTTCCCGGATCCGATCGCCAACCCGTACCTGTGCTTCGCTGCGCTGCTGATGGCCGGCCTCGACGGTATCCAGAACAAGATCCACCCGGGCGATCCGGCTGACAAGAACCTGTACGACCTGCCGCCGGAAGAGGATGCAAAGATCCCGACCGTCTGCGCGTCGCTCGAGGAAGCCCTGGAAAACCTGGACAAGGATCGCGAGTTCCTGACCCGTGGCGGTGTCTTCTCCAACGACTGGATCGATGCCTTCATCGCCCTGAAGATGGAAGAAGTGAACAAGATCCGCATGACCACGCACCCGGTCGAGTTCGATCTGTACTACAGCTGCTGATCGATTGCAGTGAAATGCAAAAAGGGCGGGCTTTCCCGCCCTTTTTTGTTCACCTTTTTACCGGCGCATCGTTTACCCAGTAAACTGCAAAGTTCACGAGGAGCCATGCCAATGACACGTAGACTGCTTGCCCTGATTTGCGCGCTTGTCCCGATGGCGCTCTCCGCGCAGACGATCTATCGCTGTACGGAAGCCGGTGGCGGGGTGCTGATTTCCAATACCCGCGTGCATAACAACTGCCAGGCCATCGTCAGCGAAGAGCGCAATACCGTTCCCGCACCGCGTGCGCCGGCGGCCAGGGCGGCAAGCAATCCGACACCGGCCGATTTCCCGCGCGTGCAGCAGGACACCCAGCGCTCCCGCGATGCCGACCGGCGCCACATCCTGGAGCAGGAACTGGCCGGCGAGCAACGCAAGCTCGATCAGGCGCGCAAGGAACTGGCCGAGCGCGAAGCCGCCAGCGGCGGTCTGGAACGTGCAGCCCCCTATCGTGACCGGGTTGCCCAGCACGAACGCAATCTGCAGGCACTGCAACGGGAGCTGGCCAATCTGCGCTGAGCGGAATTCTCCGGATAAATCATGAATGTCACCCATGCCAATTTCGCCGGGCTGGACCTGCTTGCCTCGGCGGTACTCCTGATCGACGACAGCCAGGCCATCCGCTATCTCAACCCGGCCGGCGAGAACCTGCTGGCGGTCAGCAGCCGCAGCGTCGTCGGGCGTCGTCTCGGCGATGTCTGCAAATGCTCGTCGACCCTGCAGTCGGCCATCGACAACGGCCTGCACAACAACTGGGGTTATACCGGCCAGAACATCGCGCTCGGCCGGGCCGATGGCGAGACCCTGCACCTCAACTGCACGGTGACGCCCTTGCGTCCCGATATCGCGGCCGGCATGCGCCTGCTGCTCGAATTGCAGCCGATCGACCATCACCTGGCGGCAAGCCGCGAGGAGCGCCTGATCGAGCAGCAGCAGGCCAACCGCGAACTGATCCGCAATCTGGCGCACGAAATCAAGAATCCGCTGGGCGGCATCCGCGGTGCAGCGCAATTGCTCGAACACGAACTCGGCAACCCGTCGCTGAAGGAATACACCCAGGTCATCATCAAGGAAGCCGACCGCCTGCAGGACCTGATGCAACGCCTGCTGACCCCGCATCGGGCGATGTTGCCGGCGACCGTCAATATTCACGAAATCCTGGAGCGGGTGCGCAGCCTGCTACGCGCGGAATTCCCCGAAAGCCTGCAGGTGCGCCGCGATTACGATACCAGCCTGCCGGAACTGGTCGGCGACCGCGAGCAACTGATCCAGGCGGTGCTCAACATCGCCCGCAACGCCGCCCAGGCGATGGCCGGGCAAGGCGAGATCATCCTGCGCACGCGTGCTCTGCGCCAGGTGACGCTGGCCAAGAAGCGTTACCGCCTGGCCATGGAAATCAAGGTCATTGATAACGGCCCGGGCATCCCCGAGGACATCCGCGAGCGCATGTTCTATCCGCTGGTCTCGGGGCGCGAGGGCGGCAACGGTCTGGGCCTGACGATTGCCCAGAATTTCATCCAGCACCATCAAGGCAGCATCGATTGCCATAGCCGACCCGGCGAGACGGTGTTCACCCTGCGCCTGCCGGTCGAGTCGGCCTGAGTCTTGCTAGAGCTAGCAGGACATCGCGATACAAGAGGCAAGAGAACATGAAACCGGTATGGATTGTTGACGACGACCGCTCGATACGCTGGGTGCTGGAGAAGACGCTGTCGCGGGAAGGCATCCCGTTCGAGAGCTTCGCTTCGGCCAGCGAGGCGATCAGCAGCCTGGAGGGCGGCTGCGAACCGCCGCAGGTGCTGATGTCCGATATCCGCATGCCCGGCCAGTCCGGCCTGGAGCTGCTGCAGGAAGTGAAGACGCGCCATCCGGGCGTGCCGGTGATCATCATGACCGCCTATTCGGACCTGGAGAGCGCCGTCGCGGCCTTTCAGGGCGGCGCGTTCGAATACCTGCCCAAGCCCTTCGACGTCGACCAGGCGCTCGAACTGATCCGTCGCGCCATCGACGAGTCGATGCACCAGAGTGGTGCGGCCGAGGAAGAGGGGCTGGTACCGGAGATTCTCGGCCAGGCGCCGGCCATGCAGGAAGTCTTCCGGGCCATCGGCCGGCTGGCGCTATCGCACGCCACCGTGCTGATTACCGGCGAGTCCGGCTCGGGCAAGGAACTGGTGGCGCGTGCCCTGCACCGGCACAGCCCGCGGGCCGAACGCCCCTTCGTCGCCATCAACACCGCGGCGATTCCCAAGGATCTGCTCGAATCCGAACTGTTCGGCCACGAGCGCGGTGCGTTCACCGGCGCCCAGGCGCAACGGCGTGGGCGTTTCGAGCAGGCCGAGGGCGGTACGCTGTTCCTCGACGAAATCGGCGACATGCCGTCCGAACTGCAGACCCGCCTGCTGCGCGTCTTGTCCGACGGCCACTTCTATCGTGTCGGCGGGCATTCGCCGATCAAGGCCAACGTCCGCGTCATTGCGGCCACCCACCAGAATCTCGAAAGCCGAGTCAAGGACGGCCTGTTCCGCGAAGACCTGTTCCACCGGCTCAACGTCATCCGCATCCGCCTGCCGTCGTTGCGCGAGCGGCGTGAGGACATCCCGCTGCTGACCCGGCATTTCCTGCAGAAGAGCGCGCGCGAGCTGGGCGTCGAGCCCAAGCGGCTCTCGGAAGCCGCACTCAAGTACCTGTGTGGCCTCGATTTCCAGGGCAACGTCCGGCAACTGGAAAACCTCTGCCACTGGCTGACCGTGATGGCGCCGGGCCAGCAGGTCGAGGTCGGCGACCTGCCCAGCGAATTGCGCGAGGCACCGCCGCAGATGCTCGTCGGTGACTGGGAAAAAGCGCTGGAAGGCGAAGTCGACCGCTTGCTGGCGCGCGGCGTGCCGGATGTCCACGGGTTGCTGTCGCAGGCCTTCGAGCGCATCCTGATCTCCCGGGCGCTGGCGCATACTGGCGGTCGGCGCATCGAAGCGGCGCAGGCCCTGGGTATCGGGCGCAACACGATCACGCGCAAGATCGCCGATCTGGGTATTGATGGCGGCAAGGAGTCGGCAGCGGAGTAAAATCTCCGCATGCCTTTAATCGATCCTGTACTGCTCAAGGAACGGCTGGCCGGGCAGGCCGGCCGTTTCGATGTCGATGCCCTCGATAGTTGCGATTCCACCAGTAGCGAACTGCTGCGCCGGGCGGCGCTCGGCGCCCCGCCCGGTACCGTCGTCGTCGCCGACCGGCAACTCGCTGGCCGGGGCCGGCGTGGCCGCAGCTGGTCGTCTTCGCCCGCCGACAGCCTGACGTTTTCCCTGCTCTGGCGCTTGCCGGCCGGGCGCGTTCCCGGTGGTCTGTCGCTGGCGGTTGGCGTGGCGCTGGCCCAGGCGCTCGACGCGCTGGGGGCGAATGGCGTCCGCCTGAAATGGCCGAACGATGTCCTGCTTGCCGGCGACACCGGTTTTGCCAAGCTAGCCGGGGTGCTGGTCGAACTGGCCAGCGACCGGCGCGGTACGCAGGCCTGTATCGGTATCGGTATCAACCTGGCTCAGCCGGCGGGCGATTTTCCGCAAGCGGTGGCCGGTCTGAGCCAGGCGATGGCGCGCGTGCCGGAACGACATGACATGCTGGCGGCCCTGCTGCTGGCCCTGCTTGATATGCTTGACCGCTTTGCCCAGGCCGGCTTCGGGGCGCTGAAAGACGACTGGCTCGCCTGGCACGCCTGGCAGGACCGCCCGGTGCAGTTGCTCGGCGAGGGCGAAGTGCCGTTGGTTGGCGTCTGTCGCGGGGTCGACGACGACGGCGCGCTGCTGCTCGAGACCGCTGCCGGCCTGTCGCGCATCCTGGCCGGCGACCTCAGCCTGCGTGCCGCATGATCCTCTGTCTCGACAGCGGCAACAGCCGCATCAAATTCGGTCTCTGGGGCGATGGTCGCTGGCTGCATGAGGGCGCACTCGACCATGCCGATTGTGCCGACCTGGCACGCCTGACGACGGACTGGCCGATGCCGGCGCGCATCATGCTGGCCAACGTCGCCGGCGCCGCTGCCGAACAGGCGATCCGGCAGGCGCTGGGGGGCTGGTCGACCAAGCTGACCGTAATCACCTCGACGGCAGCGGCCGGCGGGGTGCGCAACGGTTACCGGAACCCGGGGCAACTGGGCGTTGATCGCTGGTGTGCGCTGATCGGTGCCCGGTCGCTCCATCCAGGTGCCTTGCTGGTGGTCATGGCCGGTACCGCCACCACCGTCGACAGCCTCGATGCCTCGGGGCATTTCCTCGGCGGCCTGATCCTGCCCGGCCAGCAATTGATGTTGTCGGCGTTGGCCAGGAATACGGCGGCACTGCCGTTTGCCACCGGGCAGCGGCAGGACTGGCCGCAATCGACCGATGATGCCATTGTCAGTGGGGCAATCGAGGCGCAGGTCGGCGCCATCGAGCGTGCCTGGGCGCGCTTGCCCGGCGCCGAGCGGGTTTGCCTGATTTCCGGTGGTAACGCGGCCTTGCTGAAAAAGCATCTTGTCATACCGTGCCGGCAGGCGGACAATCTTCCCCTACTCGGTCTGAAAGTGCTGGCCGACGAAACGTCTCCCGAGAGCTGACTGCCCATGGAAATCATTCCGGTTGCCGAACTCAAGATCGGCATGTTCATCGTCGAACCGGACTGCCCGTGGACCGATTTTCCGTTTGCCCTGCAGGGCTTCATCATTTCCTCGCCGGATCAGGTCGATCTGTTCCGACAGAAATGCCGCTTCGTCCAGATCGATCGCACGCGTTCGCTGAACGAACACTACGCCGCACCCAAATCGCGCCTGGATCGCCCGCTGAAGTCCGCTCCGCTGATACAGAAGCCCGCAGATGAAGAGCAGAGTGCCGCGCGCCGACGTCCCTTGTTCTCGGCCGAACAGGTCGAACGGCAACAGCGGCGGCGCCGCTTCCTGGATTTTTTGCACGGCCAGGAGGGCGATGCCCATGTTCAGTCGCTGAGTCGCGAACTGAGTTATGTCGAGCCGCGCTACGATGCCCTGCTGCAGTCCCTGCAGAAGACCTTCCAGCATGTGACGGCCGAAAAGCACTTCGATTTCGCCAATGTGCGGGAAGGCGTGCGCGATGTGGCCGGCAGCCTGCAGCGCAACCCGGATGCGGTGATGTGGCTGCTGCGCCTGAAAAGCCTGGACGACTACAGTTTCGATCACGCCATGGATGTGACGGTCCATGCCCTGCTGCTCGGCGGACATATCGGCTGGCGCGGCCAGCGTTTGCTGGAACTGGGAATCGCCGGCCTGCTGCAGGATGTCGGCAAGACCCAGGTGCCGCCGGAATTGCTGGCCAAGACCGATGCGCTCAATGACGACGAACGCCACCTGATCCAGTCGCATGTGGCCAGTTCGCTGGAAATCCTGATGCAGCAGGTCAATCTGCCGGCCGAGGTGCTGCAGATCGTTTCCCGCCACCACGAGCGCTGGGACGGTAGCGGTTATCCGCAAGGCCTGGCGCTGGAGAAGATCGGCCTGGCGGCCGAGATTGCCGGTCTGGTCGATTCCTTCTGCGCGATGCTGCGCAACAAGCCCTACCGGGATGCCATCGGCCACCAGCAGGCGCTGGAGGAATTGTTCAAGTTGCGCGACCGGCAGTTCAACCCGGTGCTGATGGAGCAATTCGTCCAGTGCGTCGGGCTGTACCCGGTCGGTACGCTGGTCGAACTCAATAGCGGCGATGTCGGCGTGGTCATCCAGCAGAATCGCGTCCAGCGCTCACGCCCGCGCATCCTGCTGATGCTGGATGCCGACAAGGTGCCGGTGCGCAGTTATCAGGTGATCGACCTGCGCGATCCGGAACGCACTTCGGTGCGTATCGTCCGCGCCCTGCCCAATGACGCTTATGGTTTGTCTGCCCATGACTACTATCTCGGATAAGGACGCGGGTTATATCGACTTTCAGGCGTTCGGGCTGAGCGCCGAGGATCTGGTGTCGCTGTCCGGGCTGGCCGACATCTGGCGCATGGCGGTCCGGGAAATGCGGCCGGCCGTGGCCGACGATGCCGTCCTGCTCGCCTTTCTCGAACTGAGCGAGAACCTGCCGGTATCGCTGGCCGATCCGCTGTGGCAGCAGGCTTGGGTGCGTGACTGGCATGGTCTGCAAGGGCGCGGTTATGCGCTGGTCGAGATACTTCACCTGTTCTTCGCCTTTGTCGCCCGTTGTGAAGACGAGTTGCTGGGCGAGCGGGAAAGTGTCGGTCGGGTCGTGCTGGCCCTGTTTGCCTGCTTGCGGCGGGCGGTCATTGCCGCCGTCAGTTGTGCCATCGAGTTGGGCGAGGAAGCGCGCATGGACGCCGCCGGCATCCCGGGCGAGCTGGCCGCCCTGCGCTATTTGCGTGAACTGCAGGGGGCGGACCGTCAGGTCGGCCTGTTGTCGATTTCAGTGGTCAATCGCGATTCCTTCAATTACCTGGCGGCCAACGACCTGCAGCGCTTGCCGTCAATGCTGGCGGCGCGGATCGCCGACCGCCTGCGGGTCGAAGACAAGGTGTTCGCCGGGCGCGAGGGCGAATGGCTGGTCGTCCTGCCGGATGTGCACAGCCTGTCCCAGCCGGCGCTGGCATCAGCCCATATCGGGCAGATGTTTACCGAGCCGGTCAGTCTGTTCAGCGGGGCGAGCATCATGGTGCGTGCCACCATCGGCGCCGCCATGCTCCCCGAGCATGCGCTCGATCCCGAAGGGGCGCTGCACGCCGCCCGCCTGGCGCGCTGGGCGGCTGGCAGCCGGCAGCAATCGTTTGCCTGGTTCGAGACCAGCCTCGGTGAGGACTGGCAGTTACGTTACCGCCAGGTCGATGCCTTGCATCAGGCGCTGCAGCAGGACGCGCTGACCCTCTATCTCCAGCCCCAGGTCGACTTGCAGAACGGCCGATGTACGGGGGCGGAATTGTTGCTGCGCTGGCGCGGCAGCGATGGTGCCTGGGTAGCGCCGCCGGCGGCGATCCGGATGATCGAGGAAAACGGCTGGCGGACCTTGTATACCGACTGGCTGCTGCGTGCCGCCATGCGTATTGCCAGTGAACTCGAAGCCGCCGGCGTGAACATCAGCCTGTCGGTCAACCTGACGGTCGGCGACATGGGCGACGAGGATTTGCCGGAATTGCTGGGGCAATGCCTGGAAACCTGGAAACTGCCCGGTCAACGCTTCACCTTCGAACTGACCGAATCGGCCTTGCTGCTCGAGCGCGAAAAGGGGCTGGCGATCATGAACCGCATCCGCGCGCTTGGTTGCAGACTGGCGCTCGACGACTTTGGCACCGGCTATTCGTCGCTGAGCTATCTGGTCAGCTTGCCGATGAACGAGATCAAGATTGACCAGTCATTCATCGAGGCCATGCTCAATTCGGCCGACAGCCTGCGCGTGGTCAGTACCATCGTCGATCTGGCATGCGACCTCGGCATGGTGCCGCTGGCCGAAGGTGTCGAGGATGAAAACCAGCGCAACCAGCTCTTGGCCCTTGGCTGCAAGGCCGCACAGGGCTATCTTTACGGACAGGCGATGCCGCTGGCTGAATTCATCGACTGGTACCGGACGCAGGGGGAAAAGGGATGTCATTGACCGGATTCATCAAGAAGCAGTTCATCGATATCCTCGAATGGACCGAGAGCGACGACGGCACGCTGGCCTGGCGCTACCCGATGCGCGACAACGAAATCCAGAACGGCGCCAGCCTGACGGTGCGCGAGTCGCAACTCGCACTGTTCGTTGACGAGGGGCAGGTGGCCGATGTCTTCGGCCCCGGCCGCCATCGCCTGAGCACGGCCACCCTGCCGCTGCTGACCAACCTGCGCCACTGGGACAAGCTGTTCGCCTCGCCGTTCAAGAGCGATGTCTATTTCTTCTCGACCCGCCTGCAACTCGACCGGACCTGGGGCACGGCAACGCCCATCGTCATCCGCGATGCCGAGTTCGGCGCCGTTCGCTTGCGTGCCTACGGCATCTACGCCTACCGGCTGAGCGATCCGCTGCGTTTCCACCAGAAGGTGTCGGGCACGCGCGAGCATTACGGCCGGGACGATCTCGAAGGTCAGTTGCGCAATACGCTGGTTGCCGGGCTGACGACCCTGTTTGCCGAATCGGGCATTCCCTTCCTCGATCTGGCAGCCAATCAGGATGCCCTGGGTCAGGCGATGCGCGAGCGGGCCGCGCCGATGTTTGCCGAACTCGGGTTGGAACTCGAGTCCCTGGTTGTGCAGAACTTTTCCCTGCCCGACGAGTTGCAGAAAACCCTGGATCAGCGCATCAGCATGGGCATGCTTGGCGACCTGCAGCGCTACACCCAATACCAGGTGGCCAGCAGCATTCCCGATGCCGCCCGCAACGAAGGCGGGCTGGCCGCGCTGGGGGCGGGTTTCGGTTTCGGCCAGATGATCGGTCAGAGCGTCGGTGGCGCAACGGCACCGGCCGCTGCCGCGGGCGCTGACGAAATCGTGGCGACGCTGGAAAAGCTGCACGCCCTGGTCGGCAAGGGCGTGCTGAGCCAGGCCGAGTTCGACGCCAAGAAGGAAGAACTGCTGAAGAAACTCGGCTGAGCCGGGATCGGGCGATCCCGGTCAGCGTTCAGCGGACGTCGAAGCAGAGGTATTTCACTTCCAGGTATTCCTCGATGCCGTACTTCGAGCCTTCGCGGCCGACGCCCGATTGCTTGATGCCGCCGAAGGGCGCGACCTCGTTCGAGATCATCCCGGTGTTGACGCCGACCATGCCGTATTCGAGTGCCTCGCCGACGCGCCAGCTGCGGCCGATGTCGCGGGTGAAGAAATAGGCGGCCAGACCGAATTCGGTATCGTTGGCCATGGCCACGGCTTCTTCCTCGGTCTCGAAGCGGAAGAGCGGGGCCAGCGGGCCGAAGGTTTCCTCGCGGGCGACCAGCATGTCGCGGCTGACGTCGGCCAGCACGGTCGGCTGGAAGAAGTTGCCGCCGCGCTCGTGGCGGGCGCCGCCGCAGAGCACGCGGGCGCCCTTGGCGAGTGCATCGGCGACGTGGGCTTCGACCTTGGCCAGGCCGGCGGCGTTGATCAGCGGTCCCTGGGCGACGCCGCTCTCGGTGCCGGCGCCGACTTTCAGCGTCAGGCTGCGTTCGGCCAGCTTGCGGGCGAATTCCTCGTAGATGCCCGATTGCACCAGGAAGCGGTTTGCGCAGACGCAGGTCTGGCCGGTATTGCGGTACTTGGCGGCAATCGCGCCGTCGACGGCGGCATCGACATCGGCGTCGTCGAAGACGATGAAGGGAGCGTTACCGCCCAGTTCCAGCGACAGCTTCTTGATGGTCGGTGCGCACTGGGCCATCAGCAGGCGGCCGACGGCGGTCGAGCCGGTGAACGACAGCTTGCGGACGATGGGGCTGGCGCACAGTTCGTTGCCGATGGCTGCCGGATTGCCGGTGACCACGTTGAACACGCCGGCCGGGAAGCCGGCCTGTTCGGCCAGAACGGCCAGCGCCAGGGCGGTCAGCGGCGTCGATTCGGCCGGCTTGACGACGACCGTGCAGCCGGCGGCCAGGGCCGGCGCCACCTTGCGGGTGATCATCGCCAGCGGGAAATTCCACGGCGTGATCGCGGCACAGACGCCGACCGGTTGCTTGACCACCAGCAGTCGGGTGTTAGACGCCGGGCTGGGAATGCTCTCGCCGTAGGTGCGCTTGGCCTCCTCGGCAAACCATTCGACGAAGGAGGCGCCGTAAATGGCCTCGCCCTTGGCTTCGGCCAGCGGTTTGCCGCCTTCGGCGGTGATCAGGGTGGCCAGATCGTCGGCGTGATCGAGGATCAGCTTGTTCCAGGCCTGCAGCAACTGCGCCCGGCGGCGCGCAGTGAGCGCCCGCCAGGCCGGCAGCGCCGCATCGGCGGCAGCGATGGCGCGTTGCGTTTCGGCGGCGCCGCAGCGGGGCACGCGGCCGATTTCCCGGCCGTCCGCCGGATCGACAACGGTCAGGGTCTGGCCGTCGTCGGCAGGGACCCATTGCCCGCCGATCAGGTTGGTCGCACGGAGTAGATTCATGTTCTGCAAGTTCATGGGCTTGAAAAATCCTGTAAAAACGTTAAGTTATAAATAACTTCAAGAAATGACCTTAATAATGCGCCAGTCCGTTTCCTGCCTGCTGCTGATCTCCGCGCTGTTTCTCAGCGCCTGCGGCAGCCCGCTGCCGCGCAGCGCCGACGGCAGGGGAACTATAACCCAGCCGCCTCGGGCGGTCAGCGGCGAGGCCGCCGAGGTGGTGATGTACGCGATGTCCTTGATCGATACCGGCTACCGCTTCGGCGGCAAGAATCCCGAAGCCGGCCTCGACTGCAGCGGCATGGTCAGCTACATCTTCGACCAGGCCACCGGGCGCCGGGTTCAGGGCAGTGCCGCCGACATTGCCCGCCAGGGGCGGCCTGTACCGCGCGAGCAATTGCGTCCGGGTGATCTGGTCTTCTTCAATACGATGAACCGGCCGTTTTCCCACGTCGGCCTGTACATCGGCGACGGCCGCTTTATCCACGCGCCCTCGACCAATGGCCGGGTGCGCATCGAAAACATGAGCAGCAGCTATTTCGCACAACGCTACGAGGCGGCGCGGACGCTGCTCGATTGATTGTGATCGGCATTTTCATGGACGAGCGTATCAGGTAGAGAGTAGAATCTCGGCTCTCCGCCCGTAGCTCAGCTGGATAGAGTACTGCCCTCCGAAGGCAGGGGTCGTGCGTTCGAATCGCGCCGGGCGGGCCAGTTATTCTAGAGTAAAGCCCTGATATCTCAGGGCTTTTTCTTTTTCTCTTCTCCTTGCTTTGGCCTACTCCCTTAGAGAGAGGCCGCTAATCCCTTTGGCGGATTGTTGCCGGAAGGCAGGGCTCCTACACTGTGCTTCAGGTTGTTCCAGACACAACCTGACCCCCTGATGATCGTTGACCCGATTGTCTTCAGGCCCCGCACAAACACCTCCCTGTGCGGGGCCTTTTTCTTTTCTGGCTGGCTTCAGCGGGTCAGTTGTGCGTAGCAGAGCGGCAGGCGAGCCGGCAGTTCAACCGGATTGCGGATGATGCTGTAGCCGCTGGCGCCGAACAGGTGGGGCAAATAGCTGTTGCCGGTGCGGTCGATGGTCAGGCAGAACGGCACGATGCCCTGGTGTCGGGCTTCCTGGATGGCGGCGCGGGTGTCCTCGATACCGTAGCGGCTGTCGTATTGATCGAGATCGTTGGGTTTGCCGTCAGAGAGGATGATCAGCACTTTGCGGCCGGCGGGTTCGTCGCCGAGCAACTGGCTGCTACGTCGTATCGCCGCGCCCATGCGGGTGTAGAACCCCGGCTTGATCGCCTGGATGCGGCCGCGCGCGATGTCGCCGAAGCGCTCGCCGAAATCCTTCAATCGATGAAAGCGTACCTGGCGCTTCACCGACGAAAAGCCGCACATCGCGAAGCGGTCGCCGGTGCCGCGCAGGGCCTCGCCAAACAGCAGCAGGGTATCGCGGATGACGTCGATGACGCGGGACTCGCTCGAGACATAGGCGTCGGTCGACAGGGACAGATCGGCCAGGACCAGGCAGGCCAGGTCGCGTTCCCGGCGTTCGATCGACTGGAATAACTGTTCGCTGCCATGGCGGCCGCAGGCGCGATCGGTGGTCGCCCGCACGATGGCGTCGAGGTCGAATTCGCAACCGTCGGGCTGCCCCTTGAGCCAGCGGCGCTGCGGTTGCAGGGCGGCGAATTGCTGGTGCAGCCGCTTGGCGGTCCGCCGCAGTTCGACGGGCAGCTTGCCGGCCGGCACCTCGCGGGCCACGAGTTCCTGCAGGCGGACATGGTCGGCCACCAGCGTGCCCTTGCGGTAATCCCACTCGGGCAGGGGAATGCCTTCGCCCAGCGGCAGATCGTCGGCGGCGGCCGAGGGCAGGTCGAGGTCGAAGCGGACACGCGTGGCAATCCGTTCGCCGGCATCCGGTGTGGCCAGCGCCAGCTGTTCGAGGTTGCGGGCGGCGTCGGCGGCGTGTGGGTCGGGATCGTCGTCGACGCTGCGGTTGATGCGCAGGAACTCGGCGACCGAAAGCAGGCTCTCGGCGCGGAAGAACATCAGCAGCCCGTTCTTTTCCGCCGGTGGCGTGATCCGCTCGCCGCGATGGGCGTCGTCGCCGGCATCCTGGCTGTGGCTGCCGTCACCGGGTGTCGTTGCGCGTGATTCGGCCGGGGCGGACGGTGATTTTTCCAGCAGGTCGGCGTGCAGCCAGAGCAGTACCGGTTGGGCCGGTGGCGTGCCGGCCGGCACCGGCGGCAGGGATTCGATGCTGCCTGGTTGCTGCAAGGCCTGCCGGATCGCTACCTCGCGCGCCGCTTCGGCAGGCGGAAGGCTGGCAAGCAGAGGGCGGCAGGGCAGGTAGGCCTCGACCAGTCGGTGATAGCGGGGGTGCAGGCCGGGCCAGCGATCGAGTGCGTGGCAGGTGGCTTGTTGCTGGTGCCGCACAAAGTGCGCATGGTCGCTCGGCGCCTGTTCTGGCAGCGCATCGTGACTGGCGGCCAGTGCGGCCAGCCAGTAGTAGAGGTCGCGGTTGAGTGCCGGCTCGGCAAAGGCGTCGATAGTTGGCGGCAGGCGCAGGGTGGCGTCATCGCGCCTGGCCAGCGCGCCGCGTTCGTCGCTGCCGGCCAGGCGGGCCAGCCAGTGTCGGCGGTGGCCCGTGGCGTCGTGCGTGGCTGCCGCCACGCGCAGGCCGGGGTCGCCGCCGAGCGCGCGGAAGTAGATGGCCAGCGGCCGAGCCAGCGCTTTCAGTTCGACGGTGGCTTGTGGATGGTGGCCGCCGGCGGCGCGGGTGATCCAGCGATGCCAGACCTTGCCGACCCATTCTTCCATCCTAGTCTCCCGTCCTGTCCTGCTTGCCCGGCCGGAAGCCGGCTTCGTTCTGCCGCGCGGCGGCATCCTTGACCCAGTGCAGCAATGGGCCGCCGGGATTGTCGCGCTGACTGGTCGCGCAGGCGCTGAGGCACTGCGCGCACTGGGTGCAGGTGAACATGTGACGCTTGATGTTGCGCGGGTTGAGCCGCATCGGGCAGGCCATGTCGCAGGTCGACTGGCGTTCCGGCAGGCAGCGGTTGCAGTCGTTGCCGCGCGAACGCTGGAAACCGACCACCATGGCGTCGCGATTGCCCATCCAGACCAGCGACTGAAACAGGCCGACGGCGCAGGCGTAGCGGCAGAACAGGTGGCGGGCGAACAGGAATTCGAGGCTGAGGAGGGTGGTGAAGGCACCAATGAACAAGGCCTGGTTGCGTGTTAGCGTACCCTGCCACAGGTTGCCGTACACCTCGGTAGGCGGCAGCAGGTAGGTGAGGAAGACGACTGCCCAGGCGAAGGCAAAAATGACCGCGGCAGGTACCACCAGCAGCCACCAGCCCGGGCTGTACTGCCGCGGGCTGCGGTCGGCATGCCAGGGCGGCAGGGTTTCGCGTTCCCAGAGGCTGGGTTTGCCGCTGGCACGCAGCATCAGCGAATTGATGATCTCGACCACCGAAAAGTGCGGGCATAGCCAGCCGCAATACAGCCGCCCCCAGCGCCGCGCCACCCACAGAAACAGTGCGGCAGTGGCCAGCAAGGGCAGGAACAGGCGGGTCAGTACGTTGATGGCGGCGCTACCGGCACCGATCCGGCCGGCCAGGAAGTCGTCCAGGCCAAGCCGCCATTCAAAGCCGAGCAGCCAGGCATGACCGGCATAAAGGTCGTAGCGCAGCAGATCGAACACCGGCGCCAGCGCGAACAGGATGAAAAACGCGAACTGCAGGCCGTGACGGCGGAGCTGCAGGGTGGGGGCAATGGGCTGGTTCATGGGCTGTGCGGGCCGATCACCGGGTAACGCCAGTCATGACCGTTCATGGCGCGGACCAGGCCGAGAAAGCCGAGCAGGATCAGCAGGGCGTGTACGAGGAGGAAATAAAGTACGCCGATCACCCATGACCACGGATTGTCCAGGCCGCCGATGGCGAAGATGCCCAGGCTGCTGGCAGCTAGGAAAGCGCCGCCCCACAGGCTGGCGCTCATGGTCTGGCGCAGGTGGCTGCGTACCAGCGGGTCGTGGTGCCGGCGATGGCGGTGCCACAGCCCGCACAGGAGCAGGAAGCCTAGGACCGGCAGCAGCATCAGGTTGATCAGGAACAGGGCTTCGGCGGCGATGGCCAGCGGTGGGCCGGGCATGGCGTGGACCAGCGGGTCGGGACGTTCGATGCGCATCGTTTATTGCCCGAAACTGGCGCGGATGACTTCCATCAGCGCTTCGGCAACTTCCGTGTCGTCGGTCAGGCTGTCGACGATGGCCGCCCGGCAGGCGGTCACCGGGTCCATGCCGCCGCCGATGAGCAGGCCGGCGTAGACGAGCAGGCGGGTACTGGCCGCCTCTTCCAGGTCGTGTTCCTGCAGTTGGCGCAGCGCCTGGGCAATGCCGACCAGACGGCGGGCGAGGTCGGGTGGGCAGCCTCCTTCGCGTTCGAGGATGCGCTGCTCGCGTTCGGCTGCCGGGAAATCGAAGCGCAGGCTGACGAAACGCTGGCGGGTCGAGGGCTTCATGCCCTTGAGCAGATTCTGGTAGCCGGGGTTGTACGACACCACCAGCATGAACGACGGCGGTGCAGCGAGCAGTTCGCCGGTACGGTCGATCGGCAGCAGGCGACGGTCGTCGGCCAGGGGATGAAGGACGACTGTCGTGTCCTTGCGCGCCTCGACCACTTCGTCGAGGTAGCAGATGCCGCCTTCGCGCACGGCGCGGGTCAGCGGGCCATCGCACCAGACGGTCTGGCCGTCGACCAGCAGGTGGCGGCCGACCAGGTCGGCGGCCGTCAGGTCGTCGTGGCAGGCGACGGTGTACAGCGGCAGCTTCAGGCGTGCCGCCATGTGGGCGACGAAGCGCGTCTTGCCGCAACCGGTGGGACCCTTGATCAGCAGGGGCAGGCGGTTTTTCCAGGCGGCTTCGAAGATCTCGGCTTCGTCGGCGAAGGCTTCGTAGTAGGGATGGGACTCGGTGAGTATCGGTGCATTCATGGACGGTTTCCTTCTGCTGGGGCGGATGACGGGCGGCCGTGGCCGCCCGTCGTGGTGACCGGTCAGCGGGTGGCTGTCTGGGTTTCACCCTTGATGAAGAAGCTGACGATGTAGAGCACCAGTCCGATGAAGAAGACCACGCCCGACCATTCGCGCATCCAGTAGAACAGCGCGACCTGATCCTGGGTGGCCATGAACGACATCGGTACCTCGGCGACGCGCTGCAGCCATACCTGGAGGATGCCGGCGGCGGTCAGGAAGAGGGTGATGAAGACCATGGCGATGGTCATCAGCCAGAAACTCCACATCTCGACCACCTGGGCCTTGTTCGAATTGGCGGCACGTCCGCGCAACACCGGCATGGCATAGCTGATCAGGGTCAGGACGACCATCACGTAGGCGCCGTAGAAAGCCATGTGACCGTGGGCGGCGGTGATCTGCGAACCGTGGGTGTAGTAATTGACCGGCGCCAGGGTGTGCAGGAAACCCCAGACGCCGGCGCCGAGGAAGGCCATCACGCCGGTGCCGAGCGCCCAGAGGACGGCAGCCTTGTTCGGATGCTCGCGACGGCGGCGGTTCACCATGTTGAAGGCGAACACGGTCATGGCGAAGAAAGGAATCGGTTCCAGAGCGGAGAAGATCGAACCCCACCACTGCCAGTACTCGGGCGCGCCGATCCAGTAGTAGTGGTGGCCGGTACCGATGATGCCGGTGACCAGGGTCAGGGTGATGATCACGTACAGCCACTTCTCGATCACTTCACGGTCGACCCCGGTAACCTTGATCAGCACGAAGGCCAGCAGCGCACCGAGGATCAGTTCCCAGACGCCTTCGACCCACAGGTGCACGACCCACCACCAGTAGTACTTGTCCTTGACCAGATTGTGCGGGTTGTAGAACGAGAACAGGAAGAAGATCGCCAAACCCCACAAACCGATCAGCAGTACGGTCGAGATCGCGGTCTTGCGGCCCTTCAACACGGTCATCGTGATGTTGAAGAGGAAGGCCAGGGCGACGACGACGATGCCGAGCTTGGTCGGTAAAGGTTGTTCGAGGAATTCCCGGCCCATGGTCGCCAGCAGGTCGTTGCCAGTCATTTCGGCAAGCGTGGCGTAGGGCACGAACAGGTAGCCGAGGACGGTGGCGGCACCGGCCAGCAGGAAGATCCAGAACAGCGCGATGGCCAGTTTCGGACTGTAGAGTTCGGTTTCGGATTCCTCCGGGACCATGTAGTAGGCCGCGCCCATGAAGCCGAACAGCAGCCAGACGATGAGCAGGTTGGTGTGGACCATGCGGGCCACGTTGAAGGGGATTTCGGGGAAGAGGAAATCCCCGACGACATATTGCATGCCCATGATCAGGCCGAAGATGATCTGCCCGACGAAAAGGCCGATCGCAGCCACGAAGTAGGGCTTGGCGACCGCTTGGGTTTTGTATTGCATCGCAGTGCTCCTGAATTTATACCGCTTTAGGAATGTGGTCCGGGCTTAACCCTCGATGTTGGGTGGCCAGTTGGCGGTGTTGATTCCCGACGTGTATTTCAGGAAGGCGACTAGTTGGTCGAGTTCCGTGTCGCTCAGGTGGAATTGCGGCATCTGCCGGCGACCGGGGGCACCGGTCGGTTGGGCCTGCATCCAGGCCTTGATGAAGTCCGGACCGCGACGTGGGTAGACATTGCCCAGTTCCGGCGCGAAATAGGCGCCTTCGCCGAGCAGCGTATGGCAGCCGATGCAATTGCGCGTTTCCCAGATCTTCTTGCCGGCGATGACCTCCGGCGTCAGGTTCTGGCTGTTGTCGCGCTTGGGAAATTCGCGATGCGAATCGAAGGTCAGGGCCAGAAAGACCAGGAAGAAGAACACCGTTCCCCCATAGAAGATGTTCCTGGCCATTGATTTGGTAAATACCCCGCTCATGAAATTACTCCTTGTTATTGAGGTGGAGCGATTCTCGTTTTAGCGGGGTGTCGGAAACCATGATGCGTATCAAAGGGAGCGGGGCACCTTCGGGCTAGTTCCAAATGACTACTCCGCCTACCGTTTTTTATCTCCCGTATACCGGCGAATGGCGAATGGGCTGCAGACGCCCAAGTTCTTAATCTTCACCCAACGGAAAAACCGGAGGGAGAGACAAGAACATGACAAGCAGAAAAATGCAGCAATTGTCCGTACTGACCATGAGCACGCTGGCGTTCACCGTCTGCTTCATGGTCTGGATGATCTTTGCCGTGATCGGCATCCCGATCAAGGAACAACTGGGCCTCAACGAAACCCAGTTCGGCATCCTCGCCGCCATGCCGGTGTTGACCGGCTCGCTGATCCGCCTGCCGCTGGGCATGATGACCGACCGCTTTGGCGGTCGGCCGGTGTTCTTCGGCATCATGATGAGCACCGTAGTGCCCATCTATCTGATCGGCCAGGCCACCGAATACTGGCAGTTGCTGGTCGCCGGCCTGTTCGTCGGCATCGCCGGCGGCTCCTTTTCGGTCGGCATCGCCTACTGCGCACGCTGGTTCGAGAAGCAGAACCAGGGGTTCGCCATGGGCGTGTTCGGTGCCGGCAACGCCGGCGCAGCGCTGACCAAGTTGCTCGCCCCGTCGATCGTCGTCGCCTACGGTTGGACCATGGTGCCGACGGTTTTTGCCGTGATGATGCTGGTTACGGCGCTGGCCTTCTTCGTGTTCACCTACAGCGATCCGGCGCACCGGGTCAGTTCGACGGTGACCGTCGCGCAGCAGCTGCGCGCCTTGAAGGATCCGAACGTCTGGAAAATCTGCCAGTACTACTCGATCGTCTTCGGCGGTTATGTCGCGCTGGCGCTGTGGATGACCAAGTACTACGTCCAGGAATACGCCTTCGACCTCAAGAGCGCGGCCTTCCTGGCGGCCTGTTTTTCCCTGCCTGGCGGCGTGTTGCGCGCGCTTGGCGGCTGGTTCTCGGACAAGTTCGGCGCCCACAAGGTGACCTGGTGGGTGCTCTGGGTGTGCTGGATCTGCCTGTTCATCCTGTCCTACCCGCAGACCGAGTTCACGGTGAAGACGGTCAGCGGACCGCAGACCTACGAAATCCATCTCAACGAATACGTCTTTACCGCGCTGCTGTTCGTCGTCGGTGTCGCCATGGCGGTCGGCAAGGCCTCAGTGTTCAAGTACATCTCCGACGACTACCCGAAGAACATCGGCGTCATCTCCGGCATCGTCGGCCTGGCCGGCGGCCTGGGCGGCTTCCTGCTGCCGATCATGTTCGGCGCCCTGGTCGACCTGACCGGCGTGCGGTCCTCCTGCTTCATGTTGCTGTACGGCGTCGTCTGGGTCTCGCTGATCTGGATGTACTGGACCGAGGTGCGTGATGCCGATTTGGTCCGCGGCCGCCCAGCGCGCGTCGGTGCCGACAACCTTGAATGATCAGAACGGGGAGTTTCAATGAACAAGCAAAAATCCACCCGCCCCCAGGTCACCAGTTCGGTCGACATCGTCGACTGGCGGCCCGAGGACGAAAAATTCTGGCAGACCACCGGCCGCCGCATCGCCAACCGCAACCTGTGGATCTCGATTCCCAGCCTGCTCTGCGGCTTCGCCATCTGGTTGATGTGGGGGATCATCACCGTGCAGATGGCCAATGCCGGCTTTCCGTTCTCGCCGGACGAGCTATTCACCATTGCCGCCATTTCCGGCCTGTCCGGCGCCACCTTGCGCATTCCCGCGTCCTTCTTCATCCGTATCTGCGGTGGCCGCAACACTGTCTGGCTGACCACCGCGCTGCTGATGATTCCGGCCATCGGCACCGGTCTGGCGCTGCAGGACAAGAGCACGCCGCTGTGGGTCTTCCAGTTGATGGCGCTGCTGTCCGGGATCGGCGGCGGCAACTTCGCCTGCTCGATGTCCAACATCAGCACCTTTTTCCCCAAGCGTCAGCAGGGAACGGCGCTCGGGCTCAATGCCGGGCTCGGCAATTTCGGCGTGACCACGATGCAGTTGCTGATTCCGGCGGTGATGACCGTCAGCCTGTTCGGCGCGCTGGGCGGTGAGGCGATTCCGCTGGTCAAGGATTCGGCGACGCTGATCGGCAAGATCGCCGCCGGCACGCCGACCTGGATCCAGAATGCCGGTTTCGTCTGGCTGCTGTTGCTGGTGCCGCTGGCCGTCGTCGGCTGGTTCGGCATGAACAACCTGCTCACCGTCTCGCCGGCAATTGGCTCGACCGCCGCCGCGCTCGGCCGGGTCGTCGTCTTCTACGGCCTGGCGCTGGTGGTCTCCGGTCTCGGCCTCTACCTCTACCTGCCGGCACCGAGCGGCCTCGGCCTGCTCAACATGTGGGCGGTGGTGGTCCTGGTCATCGTCGCCACGCTGTTCGCCATGAAGGCGCTGGCCACCGGCGAGATGAAGGCCAACCTGGGCAAGCAGTTCGCCATTTTCGGCAACAAGCACACCTGGTCGATGACCGCGCTTTACGTTGTCACCTTCGGCTCCTTCATCGGCTTCTCGATGGCGCTGCCGCTGTCGATCACGGTCATCTTCGGCAACACCCATGTCTTCGATCCGGCGACCCAGGCCTGGGTCCATGCGCGCAACCCGAACGCACCGTCGGCGCTGATGTACGCCTGGATCGGCCCCTTCGTCGGCGCGCTGATCCGTCCGCTCGGCGGCTGGATTTCCGACAAGCTCGGCGGTTCCATCGTCACCCAGGTGATCTCGCTGGTGCTCGTCGTCGCCTCGGCCGGCACCGGCTACGTCATGCACCTGGCCTACCAGTCGGCGACACCGGAAGACTACTTCTTCCTGTTCATGGGCCTGTTCATCGTCCTCTTCGCCGCCTCCGGCATCGGCAACGGCTCGACCTTCCGTACCGTCGGCTTCGTCTTCGACCAGGACCAGCGCGGGCCGGTGCTCGGCTGGACTTCGGCAGTCGGTGCCTACGGTTCTTTCATCGCGCCGGTGGTCATCGGCGGCCAGATCAAGGCCGGCACCCCGGAAAACGCGATGTACGGCTTTGCCATCTTCTACGCCATCTGCGTCGTCATCAACTGGTGGTTCTACCTGCGCAAGAACGCCTACATCCACAACCCCTGAGCCGTTTCATCACCATCACCGCATTCTGCAATCAACCCCGCGGCCTGGGGCAGGTCGCCAAACGAGGAGCACAACATGAGTCATTTTCTTGACCGCCTGAAATTTCTGAGCAAGGTCCAGAGCACCTTCGCCAAGGGCCACGGCGTCGTCACCAACGAGGATCGCCAGTGGGAGGATGCCTATCGCAACCGCTGGCGGCACGACAAGGTCGTCCGCTCGACCCACGGCGTCAATTGCACCGGCGGCTGTTCGTGGAAGATCTTCGTCAAGAACGGCCTGGTTGCCTTCGAAATGCAGCAGACCGATTACCCGCGCACCCGCGAGGACCTGCCCAACCACGAACCGCGCGGCTGTCAGCGCGGCGCCTCGTTCTCCTGGTACCTGTACTCGCCGCACCGGATCAAGCACCCGATGATCCGTGGTCGCCTGCTCGACCTGTACCGGGCCGAACGGGCCAAGGGTCTCGACCCGGTCGAAGCCTGGGAAGCGATCCAGAACGACCCGCAGAAGCGCATCAAGTATGTCGGCGTGCGCGGCCTGGGCGGTTTTGTCCGTGCCGGCTGGGAGGAAATGAAGGAGATCATCGCCGCCGCCAACATCTACACCATCAAGAAATGGGGCCCGGACCGCATCTACGGGTTCTCGCCGATTCCGGCGATGTCGATGATTTCCTATGCCGCCGGCTCGCGCTATCTGTCGCTGATCGGTGGCGCCTGCGGTTCGTTCTACGACTGGTACTGCGATCTGCCAGCCGCCTCGCCGCAGACCTGGGGCGAGCAGACCGACGTGCCGGAAGCCGCCGACTGGTACAACTCGACCTACCTGATCATCACCGGCGCCAACCTGCCGATGACGCGCACGCCGGATGCCCACTTCGCCACCGAAGTCCGCTACAAAGGCGCCAAGATCGTCTCGATGGCGCCGGACTACGCCGAGTACGTGAAGTTCGCCGACCTGTGGATGCCGGTCCGCCAGGGCACCGACACGGCGGCTTTCCTGGCCATGGGCCATGTCGCGCTCAAGGAGTACTTCATCGACCGCCAGGACGCCTATTTCCTGGAGTACGCCCGCAAGTACACCGACATGCCGATGCAGGTGATGCTGCGCCGGCATGGTGAAAACTGGGTGTCCGACCGCAACCTGCGCGCCTCCGACTTCGTCGATAACCTGGGCGAAGCGAACAACCCCGAGTGGAAGACCGTGGTCTTCGACAGCAAGCGCCAGTCCTTCGTCGTACCCAACGGTTCGATCGGTTTCCGCTGGGGCGAGGACGGCAAGTGGAACCTGCTCGAACAGGCGGCCGGTGGTGAGATCGAAGCCGAACTCAGCTGCATCGAGCGCCGTGACGGCGTGGTCAGCGTCGGCTTCCCGCATTTCGAAAATGGCGAATCGACGCTGATCCTGCGCCATGTCCCGGTCCGCATCGTCAAGCTGGCCAATGGTGAGGAAGCCCTGGTGACCAGCGTGTTCGACCTGCAGATCGCCCAGTACGGGATCGATCGCGGGCTGGGTGGCGGCAACGTCGCCAAATCCTACGACGATGCCGATGTCGCTTACACCCCGGCCTGGGCGGCCAAGGTGACCGGCGTCAAGGCCGCCGACATCGAGCGTACCGGTCGCGAGTTTGCCGAGAACGCGTCGAAGACTCGCGGCAAGTCGATGGTCATCATGGGCGCGGCGATCAACCACTGGTACCACAATGACATGACCTACCGGTCGATCATGAACCTGCTGCACATGTGCGGTTGCGTCGGCCAGACCGGCGGCGGCTGGGCGCATTACGTCGGCCAGGAAAAACTGCGCCCGCAGGCCGGCTGGGCGCCGATCGCCTTCGCCACCGACTGGCAACGGCCGCCGCGGCATCAGAACTCGACCTCGTACTGGTATTTCCACACCGACCAGTGGCGTTACGAAACGGTCGATGCCGACGCCTTGCTGTCGCCGGCCGGCAAGAACAAGTACAAGGGTTACACGCTCGCCGACTACAACGTCGATGCGGTGCGCATGGGCTGGTTGCCGGGGGCGCCGCATTTCAACCGCAATCCGCTTGATCTGGTCGCCGAAGCCGAGAAGAAGGGTGCGACCGACGAGGTCGGCATCGCCAAACATGTGGTCGAAGAACTCAAGAGCGGCAAGCTCGACGTTGCTTTCGCCGACCCGGACAACCCGGTCAACTGGCCGCGCAATCTGTTCGTCTGGCGCGCCAACCTGATCGGCACCTCGGCCAAGGGCCACGAGTACTTCCTCAAGCACCTGCTCGGCGCCCAGAACGGCGTGATGCAGGAGGGCACTCACGGCGCCGCCTGCAGCCAGGTCAATTACCTGGAAAACGGCCCGGTCGGCAAACTCGACCTGATGGTGGACATCAACTTCCGCCTCAATTCCACCGGCGCCTACTCCGACATCATCCTGCCGACGGCAACCTGGTACGAGAAGAACGACCTCAACACCACCGACATGCACCCCTTCATCCACCCGCTGGGCGAAGCTGTGACGCCGGGCTGGGAATCGAAGTCGGACTGGCAGATATTCAAGGCGATTGCCGAGACCTTCTCCAAACTTGCCGAAAAGCACCTGGGCAAGAAGCGCGACCTGGTTGCCTTGCCGATGCAGCACGATTCCCCGATGGAGCTGGCGCAGCCCTTCGGCCAGGTCAAGAACTGGAAGCGCGGCGAGTGCGAGCCGATCCCGGGCAAGACCATGGCCGCGCTGCGCCTGGTCGAACGCGACTACGGCCAGACCTACAACAAGTACATCGCACTCGGCCCCTTGATGACCAAGCTCGGCAACAACGTCAAGGGCATCGACTGGAACACCGAGCAGGAATACAAGGAACTCGCCGTCCTCAACAAGACCGTCCAGGTCGATGGCGTGTCCAAGGGCATGCCGTCGCTGGAAGAGGACATCTACGTCTGCGACTCGGTGATGCGGATGGCCCCGGAAACCAACGGCGAGGTCGCGCACAAGTCGTGGTCGGCGCTGTCGAAGAAGACCGGCCTCGATCACCATCACCTGTACGCCGGTCGCCACGAAGACAAGATCACCTTCCGCGACATCGTCGCCCAGCCGCGCAAGATCATCACCGCGCCGACCTGGTCGGGGATCGAGTCGGAAACGGTGTCCTATACCGCTGGCTACACCAACATCCACGAGCACATCCCGTTCCGCACGCTGACTGGCCGCGCCCACTTCTACCAGGATCACGAGTGGTTCCTCGACTTCGGCGAAGGCTTCTGCGTGTTCAAGCCGCCGGTCGACCTGAAGGCCCATGAAACCGTCCCCGACAGTGTGCGCCGCAAGCCGCACCTGACCCTGTCGTGGATAACGCCGCACTCGAAGTGGGGCATCCACTCCAGCTATCAGGACAACCTGCGCATGCTGACGCTGTTCCGCGGCGGTCCCTACATCTGGATCGCGGAGGACGATGCCAAGCAGATCGGCCTGGCCGACAACGACTGGGTCGAAGCAATCAACGCCAACGGCGCGACGATGGCCCGGGCGGTGGTGTCGCAGCGCGTCCCGCGCGGCATGGCGCTGATGTACCACGCCCAGGAAAAGAACGTGAACGTGCCGGGTTCGCCGTCGTCCGGCAAGCGTGGCGGCATCCTCAACTCGGTTACCCGCGTCGTCGTCAAGCCGACCAACATGGTCGGCGGCTATGCCCAGCTCGCCTATGGCTTCAACTACTACGGCACGGTCGGCTGCAACCGCGACGAGCAGGTGGTGCTGCACAAGGTCGAGGACCGCGATATCGACTGGCTGGAACGTCCGCTGACCCCGGAACGCGAAGCCCAGCGCAATCCGGTCGGTGTCGGCAGCAAGTAATCGCGAACGCAATCTAGGAGATCAACATGAAAATTCGCGCACAATTCGCGATGGTATTCAACCTCGACAAGTGCATCGGCTGCCATACCTGCTCGGTGACCTGCAAGAACGTCTGGTCCAACCGCAAGGGCATCGAATACGCCTGGTTCAACAACGTCGAATCCAAGCCCGGCATCGGCTACCCGAAGAACTGGGAAAACCAGGAGAAATGGCAGGGCGGCTGGACCAAGCTCAACGGCAAGCTCGAGCTCAAGGCCGGCGGCAAGTTGAAGAAGATCGTCCAGATCTTCGCCAACCCCAACATGCCCGAGATCGACGATTACTACGAGCCTTTCACCTACGACTACGCCCGCCTGCAGAACGCGCCGCTGTCGGAAGCCGCGCCAACGGCCCGGCCGGTGTCGCAGATCACCGGCGAGAAGATGGACAAGATCACCTGGGGGCCCAATTGGGAAGATGACCTCGCCGGTGAATTCGAGAAGCGCTCGAAGGACAGCAATTTCTCGAACATGGAAAAGGAGATGTACAAGCAGTTCGAGAACACCTTCCACCTCTACCTGCCGCGCATCTGCAACCATTGCATCAACCCGGCCTGCGTCGCCTCGTGCCCGTCCGGGGCGATGTACAAGCGCGAGGAGGACGGCATCGTCGTCGCCGACCAGGATCGTTGCCGCGGCTGGCGCATGTGCATCTCGGGCTGCCCGTACAAGAAGGTCTTCTTCAACTGGGAATCGTCGAAAGCCGAGAAGTGCATCGGCTGCTACCCGCGCATCGAATCGGGTTTGCCGACCGTCTGCTCGGAGTCCTGCGTCGGTCGCATCCGCTACAACGGCATCATCCTCTACGACGCCGATAAACTCCTCGACGCCGCCAGTACCGACAACGAGCAGGATCTGTACAAGGCCCACCTCGACCTGTTCGTCGATCCCAACGACCCGAAGATCATCGAGCAGGCGCTGGCCGACGGCGTGCCCCAGTCGTGGATCGACGCCGCCCAGAAGTCGCCGATCTACAAGATGGCCGTCGAATGGAAGATCGCCTTCCCGCTGCATCCGGAATTCCGCACGCTGCCGATGATCTGGTACGTGCCGCCGCTGTCCCCGGTGCAGTCGCAGATCGACCAGAAGAACCTGCCGACCGAAGCCGACGGCGTCATTCCCAAGGCCTCGGCGATGCGCCTGCCGGTCAAGTATCTGGCCAACCTGCTGACCGCCGGCAAGGAGGAATACATCGTCTCGGCACTCAACCGCCTGATCGCCATGCGTTCCTACATGCGCTCGGTCAATGTCGAAGGCACGCCGGACATCCGCCCGCTGACTGCCGCCGGCATTGACGAAGAGACGGCAAAGTCCATGTACCGCTATCTGGCGATTGCCAATTACGAGGACCGTTTCGTCATTCCGACCTCGCACCAGGAAATCTCGCTCGACGATTACCACGGCTTCCAGGGGCAGAACGGCTTCAGCTTCGGCAACGACTCGGCCAACGGCCAGTCGCCCTTTGCGCTCTTCCCGGAACGTCGGACCGAGAGCATGGAACCCCGCGAACCGGCGCCGCTGGCCGCCAAGAAGAAGTGAGGAGACGGATATGCTGATTTTCAAACTGCTTTCGGCACTGCTCGATTACCCGGATGACGCCTTGCTCGCCGAACTGCGCCGCGAAGTCGCGCAGGCCGGCAGCGCGCTGACCCTGGTCGAGAATCTCGACGAACAGGGGCTGCTCAGCGCCGAGAACCAGCTCGGCGTCGCCTATGTCATCGACTACCTGCTCGACAACGAGGCGACCGTGGTCCAGGCCAATTACGTGCAGACCTTCGACCTGACGCCGGAACACAGCCTGCATCTGACTCACCACATCTTTGGCGAGGAGAAGACGCGCGGCCCGGCACTGATCGATCTGACCGAGTACCTGAAGAGCTACGGCTACCAGCACGACGAGAAGGAGTTGCCGGACTTCCTGCCGCTGATGCTGGAGTTCGTCTCCGAGCTGGCGGTCGACGAAGCCCGCGTTTTCCTGGGTGACGCCGGCAAGGTGCTCGGCGTGATCGCCGACAACCTGGACAAGGCGGCCAGCCCGTATGCCCGTCTGATCGGCGTCGTGAACCAATTCGGCTCGCTGGTGAAACTGGCGGCCTGAGGAGAGCAACATGAATCTTTCGAAATTCGTTTTTGCGGTCTATCCGTACATCGTGCTGACCGTCTTCGTCATCGGCTGCTGGATCCGTTACGACCGGGAGCAATACACCTGGAAGACGGACTCGACGCAGTTGCTGTCGAAGGGCGGCATGGTCTTCGCCAGCAATTTCTTCCATATCGGCATCCTGGCCATCTTCGCCGGGCATTTCGCCGGCCTGGTATTGCCGCACGGCCTGTGGCTGGCGCTCGGCGTCTCCGACATGCAGCACCAGTGGCTGGCGATCATCGCCGGTACGGTGTTCGGCGGCATGATGCTGCTCGGCGGCCTGGCGTTGTGGTTCCGTCGTCTGACCAATGCCCGCGTGCGGGCAGCGGGGCGCGGTTCGGACATGTTCGTCCTGAGCTGGCTGATGCTGACGCTGCTGCTCGGCCTGGCGACCATTCCCGTCTCCATCGGTCATGCCAACCACGGCAACCCGGAGGTCATGCTGGCGCTGGCCAACTGGGTGCAGAGTATCCTGACGCTGAACCCGCAACCGGAATTGCTGGATAATGTGGATTCGGTTTTCAAGACCCATCTGTTCTTCGGCATGACCGTCTTTCTGGTCTTTCCCTTCACCCGCCTGGTGCATGTCCTGACGGCACCGGTGAACTACCTAGGGCGGGCTTACCAGATCGTCCGGGCCAAACGTCGGGCCTGATTCATCACCAACACAGGGACGTGCAGCGACATGCCTGACAGCCAGCAAAAGCTCGCCAACAAGATCATCGGTATCCTGACCGTGTTCTTCCTGGTGGCCTTGCTGGCTGTCGGCATGACGCTGCTCATTTCCTGGAAGCTCGAAGGCGGTGCGGCGGCGATCAACGACGCCGGGAGTTTGCGCATGCGCTCCTACCGCATCGGCAACCTGCTCCAGCATCCCGAGCCGGTGTCCGGCCAGCAGGCGAATCTGGCCGGGGAAATCCGGGAGTTCGAACACATCCTGGCCGACCTGCGTCGTGGCGACCCGCTGCGCCCGCTGGCGCCGCCGCGCGACAACCGGATCAGCCAGCAACTGGAGCGCGTCGAACAGGACTGGCGCGAGCGCATCGTGCCGCTGCTTGCCGATTTCGACCGGGCCGACGATGTCGAATTGCAGACCCGCGCCTTCCAGTCCTACCAGGCCTCAGTCCGCGATTTCGTTGCGCAGATCGATAGCCTGGTCCAGGCCATGGAACGCAATTACGCATTCAACACCAATCTGCTGCGCACCTTGCAGGTCGGCCTGATCATCCTGGCCGTGCTGGGCACCCTGATCCTGATCCGCTTCTTCTTCGTCCAGGTCATCCGCCCGGTCGATCTCCTGCACGGCGGTATCAAGCGCATGCTGGGCGACGACTTCAGCGTCCGTCTGCCGCTCGAATCCCGGGATGAATTCGGTGCCCTGGCGTCGGGGTTCAACCAGATGGTCCAGCATCTGCAGAATTTGTACGCAACATTGGAAGAGCGTGTGACCAGCAAAACCCGGACGCTGGCCGAGCGCAATCAGGAACTGAGCGTCCTCTACGAAACGACAGCCTTTCTCAACGAGCCGGTCGGGTTGCAGGACATCTGTCATGGGTTTCGCCGGCGCGTGCGGGTGGCCATGGGGGCCGACGCCTGCATGATCCGTTTGCTCGGGCGCGATAGCGAATTCATGGAACCGGTTTCCCACGATGGGCTGTCGGCCGCTTTTGTCGCCGAGGAAAGCAGCTTGCGCTGCGGCGAATGCCTGTGCGGTGCTGTTCTCAGTTCGGGGCAGTCGCAGCAGATCGATACCGCCAATCCGCCGCCGCTGATGTGTCGGGAAACCTGCGTGCGCGAGGGCTTTCGCACGGCCAGCGCGTTTTCCATCGTCTGCCAGAAGCAGGTCGTCGGCGTGTTCAACCTCTATTACCGCCAGGAACGGCAGTTTTCTCCGCAGGAAATGGCCTTGCTCGACATTCTCGGCAAGCACCTGGGCGTGGCCATCGAAAACCTGCGTCTGCGCAGTCGCGAAAAGGAAGCGGCGGTTTACGAAGAACGCAATCTGCTGGCCCAGGAGCTGCACGATTCGATTGCCCAGGGCCTGGCCTATCTGAACATTCAGACCCAGTTGTTGCAGGACTCGTTGCGCCATGAGGAAACCGCCGAGGCGCAGGAGGTTGCCGAGCGCATCCGCAATGGCGTGCAGGAAAGCTACGACGACGTGCGCGAACTGCTGGTGCATTTCCGTACCCGGGCCAGCCACGCCGACCTGGAAACGGCGCTGATGACGGTGCTGCAACGCTTTGAGGTACAGACCGGCATGGCCGTCAATTTCAAGCGCCAGGTTGGTCTGCTGCAGGTGGCGGAGGACGAGGGCATCCAGATCATCCACATCGTCCAGGAAGCGCTCTCCAACATCCGCAAGCATGCCGGGGCCCAGCACGTGGCTGTGCGTTTTGAACATGAAGGTGCGCGCATCCGCATCGTCATCGAGGACGATGGAGTTGGTTTCGCGCCGGAAGCATCGCGCTCTGAAGATCATGTCGGGCTGAACATCATGCGCGAGCGCGCGGCGCGTATCGGCGGCGAAGTGCAGATCCAGTCGCGCGTGGGCGAGGGGACGAGGATCGTCCTCCTGCTGCGCCATTTCTCAAGTCCGGGAGCGTGAAGTGAATAAACTGTCCCTGCTGATCATCGACGATCACACCCTGTTTCGCAGCGGCATCATCGCGCTGCTGCGCCGTTACGAGGAATTCGTCCTGCTGGGTGAAACCGGCGACCCGATGGCCGGCGTCAAGCTGGCCAAGAGCCTCGATCCGGACGTGATCCTGCTTGATCTCCACATGCCGGGCATTTCCGGGGTCGAGGTGCTGAAGATACTGGCGGCCGAAAAAATCCGGGCGCAGGTTCTGATGCTGACCGTTTCGGAGGACGGCGAAGACCTGATCGATGCCCTGTGTGCCGGGGCCCGGGGTTATTTGCTGAAGAACATCGACACTGAAGCCTTGGTTGCCGCCATCCGCCAGGCGGCGCATGGCGAAACCGTGGTCTGCCCGGAGATGTCGAGCAAACTCGTCGAAGGCGTGCGCAATCCCGGGCGCAAGGTGGCCAAGGGAGAGGACGAAAACCCGTTGTCGCCGCGCGAGCGGGAAATCCTTTCGCACATCGCCCGCGGCGATAGCAACAAGGAAATTGCCCAGTTGCTGAATCTGGCCGACAGCACGGTCAAGATCCACGTGCAGAACATTTTCAAGAAGCTGAACATCACCAGCCGGGTGCAGGCGGCGGTATACGCCATCGACCACGGTTTTCGCTGAGCCGGCGATGCGCCGAACGATCTACATGCCGCGCTATCCGGAGTGCTGGAGCAGCTGCGGCGCTTGCGCCAACGGGCGCGTGTTCATTCTCGAAATCCTGGTCAAACCGGGTGACCGGGTGGCGACCGACGACAACGTCCTGGTCGTCGAAACCGGCAAGGTCGCGCTCGACATTCCTTCGCCCTACGCGGGGACGGTTGAAGAAATTTTCGTCACGCCCGGCGACGACCTGAGCGAGCGCCTGCCGCTGCTGACCGTGCATACCGAGGAGTGAGCTTGGACGACCTGCTGCAATCCCTGAACCGTTTCGAACGGCGTTTCTTTCCCCGCTATCGCGAGCATTTCCGCCGTCTGGTCGAAAAAGGCCAGCAGCCGCGCATGCTCTTCATCGGCTGCTCCGATTCGCGCGTGGTGCCGTATCTGCTGACCGGTGCAGGGCCGGGCGAGTTGTTCGTGGTGCGCAATGTCGGGAACCTGGTGCCGATCTGGAGCGCGGCGCACGTCGGTCACGGCACGGCTGCTGCCGTCGAGTACGCGGTTGCCGTTCTCGGTGTGCGCGACATCGTCGTCTGCGGCCACAGTCATTGCGGTGCCATCCGGGCGCTCTACGACGATCACGACGCAGCCCTGCCCAATCTCAATGCCTGGCTCGATTTCGCCCGGCCGGCCGTATTGCCGGTAAGCGTCAGCGAGGAAGCGTTACGGCGCACCGAACAACGCTCGGTGGTCCTGCAGCTTGAACGCTTGCTCGAATATCCCATGGTCCGCCAGGGCGTCGAAGCCGGTCGCCTGTTCCTGCATGGTTGGCATTACCTGATCGAGGCCGGCAAGGTACTGGTGCTCGACGTCGAACGTGGCAGCTTCGTTGAAGCGGACGCCGTGATGGGTGTGCAGGCCCAGCCGGAGGGGGCGGTGTATCAGTTGCAGTAGCCAGTTACTCCGACCCGCACACAGTTGTTCATCAGTGCTTTGATTGTCCGCGCGGAGCCTAGTATGGAAGGTGGCCTGAAAAAAATGTGCTCAGGCAACGACGATCTTCAGCAGCGCCAGCATCAGCAGCGTGTAGCCGGCGGCGATCAGGTCGTCGGCCATCACGCCGAAACCGTTCTTGACGTGTTCGTCGAAGTAGCGGGCGGGTTGCGGCTTGGTGATGTCGAAGAAGCGGAACAGCACGAAGGCGGTCAGTTGCCACAGCCAGCCGGCTGGCGTCATCAGCAGGACCAGCCAGAAGGGGACGATTTCGTCCCAGACGATGCTGCCGTGGTCGGGGTCGCCGAGGGCGCGGCCAGCGACGTCGATGAACCAGATGCCGGCCAGGTAGGCGGCGGCGAACAGGAACAGCAACTGGCCGTCGCTGAAGTAAGGGCGGAACAGGATGAAGCTGGCCCAGGCGAACAGCGTGCCGAAGGTGCCGGGCGCCCACGGCGTCAGCCCGCTGCCGCAGCCGCAGGCGAAGAAATGCGCCGGATGGGCGAGCAGGAAGCGGGTGCTGGGCGGTTTACTGGCCAAAGTGATCGTACCCCTTGCGCGCGATGTCGACCGGCTGGTCGTCCGGGTCGAAAACGGTGACCGTGCCGGCGTCGCCATCGATCATTTCGCCGATGCACCACAGCGGCAGTTCCAGGCGGGCGGCGATGGCGCCCAGTTGGGTGTGCAGTGCGGCCGGCACGGTGAACACCAGTTCGTAGTCGTCGCCGCCAGCGAGCTGGCAGTCGAGCGCCAGGCGGCGCAGGTCGGCGTCGTAGTGGTCGCCGCTGCCGGCCAGGTCGCGCAGTTGCGGCAGTTGTACCAGGCGCACGGCGGCGGCGCAGCCGGAGCGTTCGCCGATGTGGGCGAGGTCGGCGAGCAGGCCGTCGGACACGTCGATGGCGGCGCTGGCGATGCCGGCCAGGGCCTGGCCGAGGGCAACGCGCGGGCGCGGTTTTTCCAGCGCGGCGACGCACAGGCGCGGCCAGGGGTCGGGCAGCTTGACCTTGCCCTGCAGGTGGGCGAGGCCGAGCGCGGCCAGGCCAGGGCGGCCGGAGACCCAGATCTCGTCACCAGGTTGGGCGCCGTCGCGGCGCAGGGCGCGGCCGGGATCGACTTCGCCGATGGCGGTGATGCAGAGGTTGAGCGGGCCACGCGTGGTGTCGCCGCCGATCACATCGACGCCGTATTCACAGGCGCAGCCGAAGAAGCCGTCGGCAAAGGCGGCGATCCAGGCTTCGTCGACTGCCGGCAGGGCGCCGGCCAGTGTCACCCAGCGCGGTGTCGCGCCCATCGCGGCGAGGTCGGAGAGATTGACGGCAAGCGCCTTCCAGCCGAGGCGGCCGGGGTCGGTGTCGGGCAGGAAATGGACGCCGGCGACCAGCATGTCGGTGGTCACCGCCAGTTGCTTGCCGGGCGACGGCTGGACCAGCGCGCAGTCGTCGCCGGGGCCGAGGACTGCCGACGGCGTCGGCCGGGCGAAGTATTTCGCGATCAGGCCGAATTCGCCGGGCATGGGGTCAGCGGCCTTTACGCCGCGCAGCGACCTCGGCGGCGCGCACGTCGGCGGCAATCTTGTCGAGCACGCCGTTGACGTACTTGTGGCCGTCGGTACCGCCGAAGGCCTTGGTCAGCTCGATGGCTTCGTTGATGATCACGCGGTACGGCGTTTCCGGATGGTTGACCATCTCGAAACTGCCCATCAGCAGCACGCTGGCCTCGATCGGCGAGAGTTCGCCGAAAGGGCGGTCGATGTGGGCGCCGATGCGTTCGGTCAGGGCGGCCTGCTGGCCGATGACGCCCCGCAGGGTGCCAACGAAGAACTCGCGGTCGGCCTTGGCGAAACCCTCCATTTCCGGAGCGTAGGCTTCGATGGCGGCTTCATCGGCACCGCCGACGCGCCACTGGTAGAGGCCTTGCAGGACGAATTCGCGGGCGCGGCGGCGGGCCGACTTGGGCGGCGCCTTCGGGGTTTGTTCCTGGTCACTCATTGATGAGGGCTTTCTGGAGATTGGCCATTTCGATCGCGGCCTGGGCGCAGTCGGTGCCCTTGGGCTGCATGCGCACTTCCGCCTGTTCGTCGGTGTCGCAGGTGAGGATGCCGTTGGCGATCGGGATGCCGGTGTGCAGTTGCAGTTCCATGATCGCCCGGCAGGCGTCGTTGGAAACCACTTCGAAATGGTAGGTGTCGCCGCGGATCACCGCGCCGAGCGCGATCAGCGCGTCGAACTCGCCGGTCTGCGCCATCGTCTGCAGGATCAGCGGGATTTCGAGGGCGCCGGGGCAGGTGGCGATGGCCATGTCCTCGTCGGCGACGCCGAGGCGCTTGAGTTCGGCGACGCAGGCCGAGAGCAGGCCTTCGCAGACCGGCAGGTTGAAGCGGCTCATGACGACGCCGACGGTCAGGCCGTTGCCGTCGAGGTTCTTGTCGTATTCGAATACGTTGTCAAAACGGGACATGGATCAAAGCTCCGCAGGGGAAGTGACGAAACCGGTGACTTCGAGGCCGAAGCCGGTCATGGAGGGCATCTTGCGCGGGCTGGAGAGCAGGCGCATGCGGCCGACGCCGACATCGCGCAGGATCTGCGCGCCGATGCCGTAGGTGCGCGGGTCCCATTTCTGTTGCTGGCGCGGGGCATCGACCGGCGTGGTCAGGCGGGCGAGCAGGGCTTCGCCGTCTTCCGGACGGTGCATCAGGACGATCACGCCATGGCCGTTTTTCGCCAGCGCGGCCTGCGCCTCGTCGATCGAGAACGACTGGCGCTTGCTCGCCGGGTCGAGGAAGTCGAGCACCGACAGCGGCTCATGGACGCGGACCAGGGTTTCGCCGTCGGCCGGGATCTCGCCCTTGACCAGCGCCAGGTGGGTGGCGCCGCCGGCGCGATCGACGTAGGCGTGCATCAGGAATTCGCCATGCGCCGTGGCGATGGTCTTGCTGGTGACGCGCTCGACCAGCTTTTCCGAGGCGGCGCGGTAGTGGATCAGGTCGGCGATGGTGCCGATCTTCAGGCCGTGCTGCTTCGAGAATTCGATCAGTTCCGGCAGGCGGGCCATGGTGCCGTCGTCGTTCATGATCTCGCAGATCACCGACGCCGGTTCCAGACCGGCCATGCCGGCCAGGTCGCAACCCGCTTCAGTGTGGCCGGCGCGGACCAGCACGCCGCCTTCGCGGGCGGTGATCGGGAAGACGTGGCCGGGCTGGACGATGTCGTCGGCAATCGCGTTGCGGGCCACCGCGGTGCGGATGGTGTGTGCCCGGTCGGCGGCGGAAATGCCGGTGGTGACGCCTTCGGCGGCTTCGATCGAGACGGTGAAGGCGGTGCCGAACTGGGTGCCGTTGCTGCGCGCCATCTGGCTCAGGCCGAGTTTGCGGCAGCGCTCGCCGGTCAGCGTCAGGCAGACCAGGCCGCGGCCGTACTTGGCCATGAAGTTGATCGCTTCCGGCGTGACATGCTCGGCGGCCATGACCAGGTCGCCTTCGTTCTCGCGGTCTTCTTCGTCGACCAGCACGACCATGCGGCCGGCTTTGAGTTCGGCGACGATTTCTTCGGTGGAGGCAATGGCGGGATGCGGGGGCATGGGAATTCGGGTTTCCAAAAAGGGCTGCTATTTTCGCAGAAACGCGGGGTCGCAGGGAAAGTTTGCTAATCGGCGCAGGGACTTGCGTGTGGCCCTACGGCGTCACCGGCTGGAAGTGGCGCAGGTATTCGATGATCTGGTCGGCCGGCAGCGGCTTGCTGTAGAAGAAGCCCTGCAGCACGTCGCAGCCGAGGCGGGTCAGGAATTCGCGCTGGACATCGGTCTCGACGCCTTCGGCGACCAGTTCCAGGCCCAGGTTGTGGCCGAGGGCGACGGTGGCCGAGCAGATCGCCGCATCGTTGGCATCGGTCTCGATGTCCTTGACGAAGGAACGGTCGAGTTTTAGGCGGTGGATGGGCAGGTGCTTGAGGTAGGCGAGCGAGGAATAGCCGGTACCGAAGTCGTCGATGGCCAGCACGATGCCCATGTCGGAGAACTGGTTGAGGATGGACAGCGTCAGGTCCGGGTTCTGCATCGCCGTGCTTTCGGTGATTTCCAGTTCCAGGTCCTGGGGCGTCAGGTCGTAGCAGGCGAGCACGCCGCGCACCAGCATCGGCAGGGCTTCGTGGCGCAGTTGCTGGGCCGAGATGTTGACGGCGACGCGCAGGTCGGTCAGTCCAGTATCGCGGAAACGGCGGATGTGCCGGCAGGTCTCCCAGAACACCCAGTCGCCCAGTGGCTGCATCAGGCCGCTGTCTTCGGCGATGCGGATGAAGCGGTCGGGCGGCACCTGGCCGAGCACCGGATCGTGCCAGCGAGCCAGGGCTTCGAGGCCGACCACGCGGCCGTCGGCGACGTTGATCTGCGGCTGGAAGTGCAGCGAGAACGGCGAATGCTCCGGGGTGATCGATGCCAGTGCCTGGCGCAGCGCATTTTCCATCTGCAGGCGCTCGCCGGCCGCTTCGTTCATCCGGCTGGCGTAGAACTGGTAGTTGTTCCGGCCGCGGTCCTTGGCGTGGTACATGGCGACATCGGCGTTGCGTAGCAGGGTTTCGCGGTCGCGACCGTCGCCCGGGTAGATGCTGATGCCGATGCTCGGCGTCGCGTACAGGCTATGCACGCTGATCTGGTGGCTGTGATCGGCGAGGCGGTGCTGCACCTTGCCGGCCAGCGTGGCGACGGTCATCGCGCTGTCGATGTCGGGCAGCACGACGACGAATTCGTCGCCGCCGAGCCGGGCGACGATGTCGCTGGCACGTACGCAGTCGCGCAGGCGGATGGCGACGCTCTTCAGCAGTTCGTCGCCGGTGGCGTGGCCGAGCGTGTCGTTGACCGTCTTGAAATGATCGAGGTCGATGAGCATCAGCGCGACCTGCTTGTGGTCGCGCTCGCAGCTGCGGATCGCCAGTTCCAGTTGCGATTCGAAGGCCAGGCGATTGGGCAGCAGGGTCAGCGGATCGTGGTAGGCCAGGTGCAGCAATTGCTGCGTGGCCTCGATCCGTTCGCCGATGTCGGTGAAGGTGGCAACGTAATTGCTCACTTCGCCGGCGTTGTCGGCCACCGCAGAAACCGTCAGCCAGATCGGGTAGAGATTGCCGTCCTTGCGGCGGTCCCAGATCTCGCCGGACCACACGCCCTGCTCGTTGATCGCCCGCCACATGTTGGCGTAGAACGCCGGCTCGTTGCGCCCGGAAGCGAACATCCGGGGGTTGCCGCCGATCACCTCTTCCGCTGGATAGCCGGACATTTCCGAGAAGGCGGCGTTGACCGCGACGATGCAGTTGTTGCGGTCGGTGACCAGCACGGCCTCGCTGGACTGCAGGAAAATGCGTTGCAGTACCGCCGCGCTCAGCTCACTGGCTGGGTTGGTGTTGGCGAGCGCGGTGCCGGGCATGGTCGTGGGTGTCAGACGTTGAACAGGAAATTGAGTACGTCGCCGTCTTTTACCACGTATTCCTTGCCTTCGGCGCGCATCTTGCCGGCCTCCTTGGCGCCGGCTTCACCCTTGAACTGGATGAAGTCGTCGAAGGCGATGGTCTGGGCGCGGATGAAGCCGCGTTCGAAGTCGGTGTGGATGACGCCGGCCGCCTGCGGGGCGGTGTCGCCCTGGTGGATGGTCCACGCGCGGACTTCCTTGACCCCGGCGGTGAAGTAGGTCTGCAGGCCGAGCAGCTTGTAGCCGGCGCGGATCAGGCGGTCGAGGCCGGGTTCGGCCAGGCCCATGGATTCGAGGAAGTCGATCTTGTCGGCGTCGTCGAGGTCGGCGATTTCGGCTTCGATGGCGGCGCACAGCGCGACCACCTGGGCGCCTTCAGCGGCGGCATGGGCCTCGACCTTGGCCAGCAGGGCATTGTCGGCAAAGCCGTCTTCGGCGACGTTGGCGGCGTAGAGCACCGGCTTGGCAGTGATCAGGCAGTAGGGCTTGATGCTCGCCCATTCTTCCTTGGAGAGGTCGAGGGCGCGCACCGCCTTGCCCTGGTCGAGCTGGGCGAAGCACTTTTCCAGCACGGCAACCAGGATCTTGGCTTCCTTGTCGCCGGCGCTGGCCGGGCGGCGGTAGCGGTTCAGGGCTTTTTCGACGGTGGCCAGGTCGGCCAGCGCCAGTTCGGTATCGATGACTTCGATGTCGCGGATCGGATCGACGCTGCCCGAAACGTGGATCACGTTGTCGTCGGCGAAGCAGCGGACCACGTGCACGATGGCGTCGGTTTCGCGGATGTTGGCCAGGAACTGGTTGCCCAGGCCCTCACCCTTGGAGGCGCCGGCGACCAGGCCGGCGATGTCGACGAACTCGACGATGGCCGGCTGGATCTTCTGCGGCTTGACGATGGCCGATAGCTGCGCCAGGCGCGGATCAGGGACTTCGACAATGCCGACGTTCGGTTCGATGGTGCAGAAGGGGTAGTTCTCGGCGGCGATGCCGGACTTGGTCAGAGCGTTGAAGAGGGTGGATTTGCCGACGTTGGGCAGGCCGACGATACCGCATTTCAGAGACATGGTTTTTCCTTGTGTTCGGGTCAGACGGCTTTGCCGTGCAACTGTTGCTGGGCGCCGGTGTAGTCACCGGCGGCGATTCTGGGCCAGGCCAGCAGACTGCGGTGCAGGGCGTGTTCGATATCGGGCGCTTCTTCCTTGCGCGGTGGGTGCAGGACGAAGTCTACAACCTGTTGCGCCAGGCCGAGCGTGCGCGGATGGCCGATGCCCAGGCGCAGGCGCCAGAAGTCCGGCGTGCCCAGTTTGGCCTGGATGTCCTTGAGGCCGTTGTGGCCGCCGTTGCCGCCGCCCTGCTTGAGGCGGATGCCGCCGGGGGGCAGGTCGAGTTCATCGTGCACGACGAGGATCTCGGCCGGGGAAATCTTGTAGAAATTGGCCAGTGCCGCCACCGCCTGACCCGAGCGGTTCATGAAGGTGGTCGGCTGGAGCAGCCACAGCTCGCCGGCGCGCGCCGCCTTGCCGAAGAACTTGGCTTGCGGGGCGAGACTGAGCTTCAGTTGCTCGGCCAGCCGGTCGACGAACCAGAAACCAGCGTTGTGCCGGGTGGCTTCGTATTCGGGGCCGGGGTTGCCGAGGCCGACGATGAGGCGCGGAGGAGTCATGAGTGTCGATGCGAAAAGGCCGCCGGCGGCAAAAAGCCAGCGGCGGCCATGACTGCGGAATGCCGGAAATTACTCGGCAGCAGCTTCGCCTTCGGCAGCCTTGGCGCCGCCCTTGCCGACGATGCTGACGACGATCGGGTCGTCTTCACCGTGCTTGACCACGGCAACACCTTGCGGCAGCTTGAGCTGCGAAGCGTGGATGTTGTCGCCGAGGTTCATCGCGCCGAGGTCGACTTCGATGAATTCCGGCAGGTCCTTGGCCAGGCAGTGGACTTCGATTTCGGTGGCAACGTGGTTGACCAGGCCGCCGTTGAGCTTGACGCCCGGGCCCGCTTCTTCGTTGATGAAGTGCAGCGGCACCTTGATGTGCAGCTCATGGGTGGCGTCGACGCGCTGGAAATCAACGTGCAGGATCAGCGGCTTGTAGGCGTGCGTCTGGTAATCGCGCAGCAGGACCTGTTCCTTCTTGCCGTCGATGTTCAGCGTGATGATGGAAGAATGGAAGGCTTCCTTCTTCATCTTCAGCAGCAGGTCGTTGTGGTTGGTTTCGATGACCGTCGGAGCGGCATCGCCACCGTAGACGATACCCGGAACGGTGCCGGCGCGACGCAGGCGGCGGCTCGCACTCGATCCCTGCAGATTGCGCACATTGGCGATAACTTCAAATTGCATGGTACTACTCCAGTAGTTTCCCGGTCCGCGACCAGATCGGGAAGGTTGAAAAAACTTAGTCGATGAACAGCGACGAGACGGAGTCGTCGTTGCTGATCCGGCGAATGGTTTCGGCCATGATGTCGGCCACGGAAAGTTGGCGGATGCGCGGGCAGGCAGCGGCATCGTCGCGCAGCGGAATGGTATCGGTGACGACCAGGGCGTCGAGGTCGGAGCTGTTGACCCGCTCGACGGCCGGGCCGGACAGCACCGGGTGCGTGCAGTAGGCAACCACCTGTTTGGCGCCGTGCTGCTTGAGCGCGGTAGCGGCCTTGCACAGGGTGCCGGCGGTGTCGACCATGTCGTCCATGATGATGCAGGTACGGCCGTCGACTTCACCGATGATGTTCATGACTTCGGAAACATTGGCCTTCGGGCGGCGCTTGTCGATGATCGCCAGGTCGCACTCAAGGCGTTTGGCCAGCGAGCGGGCGCGGACGACGCCGCCGTGGTCGGGCGAAACGACCATCGGGTTCTCGTAATTCTGCTTCATGATGTCGTCGAGCAGAATCGGCAGCGCGTAGATGTTGTCCACCGGGATGTCGAAGAAACCCTGGATCTGTTCAGCGTGCAGGTCCATGGTCAGCACGCGGTCGACGCCGGAAGCGGCCAGCATGTTGGCGACCAGCTTGGCGGCGATGGGCACGCGCGACGAACGCGAGCGGCGATCCTGGCGGGCGTAACCGAAATAGGGGATGGCGGCGGTGATGCGGCCGGCCGACGCGCGCTTGAGCGAATCGACCATGACCAGCAGTTCCATCAGGTTGTCGTTGGTCGGTGCGCAAGTCGATTGCAGCACGAAGATGTCGCGACCGCGGACGTGTTCCTGCAGTTCGACGCTGACTTCGCCATCGGAAAAGCGGCCGACATTGGCGCGTCCGAGATCGACGTTCAGGTTCTTGGCGACTTCGGCGGCCAGTTTGGGGTTGGCGTTGCCGGTGAAGACCATCAGGCTGTTATAGGCCATTTCCGCATTCCTCAGGGGGATCCGCGCGCGCCGCGAATTCGCCCGATACAATGAAAATCGGGCAGGCCGAAGACCTGCCCGAAGGGAAACTGGCAGAGGAGGAAGGATTCGAACCTTCGAATGCCGGAATCAAAATCCGGTGCCTTGACCAACTTGGCGACTCCCCTGCGGTTCGTTCGGACGGGGTGTCGTTCGAACGAGGCGCGAATGATACAGGAGGGCGTTTCGGAAATCCAGCCCTTTTAAACAATTTCTGCCAATGGGTGAAACGGCAGCCCGTCGGCCAGCCAGCCGCTCATGCCTGCCGGGCACGCCGCCAGCGCCGCAGTGGCGGCGGCACGGTCGGCAAAGCTGGCGAAGACGCAGGCGCCGGAACCGGTCATCATCGCCGTCGGCGATTGGCGGCGCAGCCAGTCAAGATGTTCGGCAACGGCCGGAAAGCGCGCGCAGGCGACGGCTTCCAGGTCGTTATGGCCGTCGCCCGGACGCCAGTCGGCGGGGCGGATGGCCGGCGTGTCGCGGCGCAGTTCCGGGGCGCCGAAAATGGCTGCGGTCGGTACCTGCACGTTGGGGTGGAGCACCAGGTAGGTGGCCGGCGGCAGCTCGACGTCGGTGAAAGCCTCGCCGACACCCTCGGCGAAGGTGTTGCGGCCATGGACGAAGACCGGCACATCGGCGCCCAGCGTCAGGCCCAGGCGCTCCAGTTCGGCGCGCGGTACCCGGGTCTGCCACAGGTGGTTGAGGGCGAGCAGCACGGTGGCGGCATCCGACGAACCGCCGCCCAGGCCGCCGCCCATCGGCAGGCGCTTGTCGAGATGGAGGGTGGCGCCCTGCCGGCAACCGGTGTGTTGCTGCAGCAGGCGGGCGGCGCGCACGGTCAGGTCGCTGTCGGCCGGGACGCCGGGAATCGGCGTCGCCAGTTCGATGCGGCCGTCGTTACGCGGCGAGAAGCGCAGGGTGTCGCAGCGGTCGATGAAGCGGAATACGGTCTGCAGCAGGTGGTAGCCGTCGGCGCGGCGGCCGACTACGTGCAGGAAAAGATTGAGTTTGGCCGGTGCCGGCCAGTCGCTGTTCCAGTCCCGGTGGGTCACGGTTGGCTCTTCCAGGTTTCGATGCGCAGGCGCAACTCGATATTGTGGCCCGATGCCTGCAGTTGTTGCGGCAGCGCATCGGGGTTGTCGTCGCTGTAGCGGTATTCGATCAGCCAGCCGTCTTCCTGCAGGCGCAGCGGCCGGGTGTGGGCGTCGCGCTCCAGCGTGCCGGCCGGCGCAGCCCGGCCGAGCAGCCAGGCCGGCAGCCGGCTGAGCGGTAGCGGCTGGCCCGTGGCTGCGGCGAGCAACTGATCGGGCTCTTCGGCCCGGTAAACCTTGCCGTCGCCGGTGCGCAGCACGGCGTGGCCCGGGGCGGCGTCGATTTCGGCCAGGCCGATGCCCAGCGGGTTGGCCAGCAGCACGCGGTCCATGCCGTTCTCGTGCGTCCAGCTCAGGCGGCCGCCGGCGGATTCCTGGCGACCGTCGGGCTGGGTCAGTTTCAGGGCGAAGCGCGCCTCGATGGCGAAATCCTGCAGCGTATCGCGGGCCGGCAGCGGCAGGATGGGGGTCGGTGCGCAGCCGGCCAGCAAGGCAAGGCCGAGCAGGCCGGCGAACAGTCGCTTCAAGGCAGGAATTTCTGGATGACGGCGTTCAGTGCAGCGTTGCCCGGGTGCTGGCTGCGTGCGTCCTGCCAGACCTTGCGGGCTTCGTCGCGGCGGTCGAGTTGCCACAGGACCTCGCCGAGGTGGGCGGCGATTTCGGGATCGGCCTTGAGTTGGTAGGCGTTCTGCAACGTGGTCAGCGCTTCGGCCAGCTTGCCCTGGCGATACTGCAGCCAGCCGACGCTGTCCATGATGTAGGCGTCTTCCGGCGCCAGGGCGATGGCCTGGGTGAGCAGGGCGGCGGCTTCGTCGAGGCGGATGTTGCGGTCGGCGTAGGAGTAGCCGAGGGCGTTGAGGGCGTGCGGATGCTCGGGGTGTAGCTTGAGCAGGTGGCGCAGGCGGGTTTCCATGGCCTCGTGGCGGCCCAGGCGTTCGGCGGTGAGTGCCGCGTCGTAGAGCAGTTCGGGGTCGTTGGGCGCGCCCAGCAGGGCTTTCTCGAGGGCGGCGTAGGCGCCGGCCTCGTCGCTGCTTTCGCGCAACAACTGGGCCTCGGCCAGCGCCAACTGGGTACGTTCGCCGGGCGTGGCGCCGCGCGTCTGGCGCAGCAGGGCGATCGCTTCGTCGCGCTTGCCCTGGCCGAGCAGGAGGATCGCCACCCGGCTGCGCGCGGCGATGTAACGCTCGCCGGCGGTGACCTGGCGGAAATGGCCGATGGCCTGATCCGGTTGCCCGGCTTCCTGGGCGATCTGGCCGAGCAGGTAGTGAATGCTGCTCTTGTCGGGGTAGTCGGTTTCCAGCAGATGGGTCAGTTGCTGGCGACCACTGTCGCGGTCACCGGCCTGCAGGGCAAGGATGGCCGCCGGGTAGAGGACCGAGGGTTCGTCCGGGTAATCCTTGAGCAGGCGCTGGTACTGCTGGCGGGCTTCGTCGAGCCGCTTCTCGGCAACCAGCATCTGGCCCAGTGCCAGGCGGGCGTCGCGGGCATTGGGGTAACGTTTGACGAAGCGCGCCAGGTCGTCGATGCCGGTGCTTGCGTTGCTGCGGCCGAGCAGCTTGGCATGGGCGATGGCAGCCGCTTCCCAATCAGGGCGCAGACGCAGCGCCTGCCCGGTTTCGGCCAGCGCCCGGGGCGTGTCATTGGCGGCCAGCGCTGCCTGGGCCAGCGCGAAATGCGCTTCTGGCAGCTCGCGGTAGCCGGCCAGCACGCTGTCGAGCAGCTCGAGCACGCCTGCCTTGTCAGTGATCCGGGCGAGCATGCGGTTCAGGTGCAGCAGGTTGTTCGCCAGGTTCTCCTTGTCGGCCTCGAGCAGGTTGGCCAGATGCGGGCGCAATTGATCGAGCTGGCGGGTCTGGATCAGCAGCGCGACCAGCGACTGGCGAGCCGCGCTCGATTCGGGTTCGACTTCGAGCCACAGCCGGACCAGTTGCAGTGCCCGGACGTTGTCACCGGCGAAGCCGGCAATCTCGACGGCCCGGGACAGGACTTTCGGGTCGCGGGTGCGTTCGGCCAGGTCGGCCCAGGCCTGTACGCTGAGGTCGACGGCGCCTTCGCGCAAGGCCAGTTCGCCGAGCAGGACCTGGAATACCGTGCGCCCGAGCAGGTCTTCTTCGGCGGATGGGCTGGCCGCCCAGGCCGGCAGGCCGAGGGCCAGGGTGAGGGCGACGACGAGTTGCTTCGGGGACATGATGGCTTTCCGGATGGCGTGCGTGTTTGAACGCATAATAACGGACAAGTTTGCGATGTTATTTGGGAATGCGCGGAGGAACAAGCAATGCCGGAATTGCCGGAGGTCGAGGTTTGCCGACTGGGGATCGCCCCGGAACTGACGGGGCAGCCGATTCGTGGCGTGGTCATTCGGGCACCGAAGCTGCGCCATGAGATTCCGCCCGGGCTGCGCGACTGGCTGCCGGGTTGCCTGATCGTCGATGTCCGCCGGCGCGGCAAGTACCTGCTGATCGATTGCCGGCGCGAGGGCCTGGCGGGAACGCTGATCATCCATCTCGGCATGTCGGGCAACCTGCGCTTCGTGCCGCCCGACCTGCCGCCGGAAAAACACGATCATTTCGACCTGGTGCTGCCGACGCAGATACTACGCTTTGCCGATCCGCGCCGCTTCGGCGTCATCCTCTGGCAGCCTGGTCCGCCGGCGGCGGCGGCCACGCATCCGCTGATCGCCGTGCTCGGTCTCGAACCGCTGGCCGACGATTTCACCGCCGACTGGCTGCATGCCGCGCTGTCGCGGCGCAATGCGCCGGTCAAGCCGGTGTTGATGGACGGGCATCTGGTGGTCGGTGTCGGCAATATCTACGCTTCGGAAAGCCTGTTCCGCGCCGGTATTTCACCGTTGCGGGCGGCCAGCCGGATCAGCCGTCTGCGCTGCGGCGTGCTGGTCGATGCCGTGCGCGAAACCCTGTCGGCGGCGATTGCCGCCGGTGGCAGCAGCATCCGCGATTACGTGCATAGCGACGGCGGCGCCGGCTGCTTCCAGATCCAGGCTGGCGTCTATGACCGCGCCGGGCAGCCCTGTCTGCGCTGCGGCGGCGTGGTCCGGCAGATTCGCCAGGCCGGGCGCAGCACCTATTACTGCCCAGCCTGTCAGCATTGAAAGCTGGCGGCAAGTCGCTGAATTTATGCTAAATTGAAGTCCGGTTCTTCGCTGGGGTCGTTGCCATGTCGCTTGCCAATCAATTTGCCGCTTACACCGCGTGGCGTACGCTGCTGTCCAACGATATTGCCGAATTCCAGCGCTGGCTGGGCGACAACGAATTATCCGACGGTCAGATCGACCTGCGGCTGGCGCAATTGCAGGAGCGCCTGCGCGAAGACCGGCTGAATGTCGCCTTCGTCGCCGAGTTCTCGCGCGGCAAGTCGGAACTGATCAACGCTATCTTCTTTGCCGACTACGGCGACCGCATGCTGCCCTCGTCGGCCGGCCGCACGACCATGTGTCCGACCGAACTGCTGTTCGACGGCAACAAGCTGCCGGGTGTCGAATTGCTGCCGATCCAGACCCGCGCCTCGAATTCCAGCGTCAGCGAATACAAGCGTTTCCCCGAGGAATGGACCACCCTGCCGCTCGATGTCGATTCGCCGGAAAGCCTGCAGGAAGCCTTGCGCCACGTCAGCGAAACCACCCGGGTGACGCCCGAGGAAGCCGGTCGGTTGGGTTTTGAGGTGGGCAGCGGCGAGGTTGACCTGTACCGTGTCGGCGACGACGGTCTGGTCGAAGTGCCGCGCTGGCGCCATGCACTGATCAATTTCCCGCATCCGCTGCTCAAGCAGGGGCTGGTCATCCTCGACACGCCTGGGTTGAACGCCATCGGTGCCGAGCCGGAACTGACCCTGTCCCAGTTGCCGAACGCCCATGCCGTGCTGTTCATCCTGGCCGCCGATACCGGTGTCACCCAGTCTGACCTGAACATCTGGAAGGAACACATCTGCACCGGCGGTTCGACCCGGCGCGGGCGCATGGTCGTGCTCAACAAGATCGACGGCCAGTGGGACGAACTGAAGAGCGAAGCGGAAATCGAAGCCGAGATTGCGCGCCAGGTGGATAGCTGCGCCTCCATCCTCGATCTGCCGACCTCGCAGGTGTTCCCGGTTTCCGCCCAGAAGGGGCTGGTGGCCAAGATCAACGACGATGCCGCCTTGCTGGCGCGCAGCCGCCTGCCGGCACTTGAAGCCGCGCTGTCCGGCGAGCTGATTCCGGCCAAGCGCGAGATCGTCTGCGAAAGTACCGAAAGCGAATTCGGCGACGTTGTCCGGCGCGTGCGCGCCCTGCTCGATTCCCGGCTTGACGGCCTGCGCGAGCAACTGGGCGAATTGACCGAATTGCGTGGCAAGAATCGCGGCGTCGTCGAATACATGATGGGCAAGGTCCGCGCCGAGAAGGAAGAATTCGAGGAAGGCCTGCAGCGTTACTACGCCGTGCGCAGCGTGTTTTCGACGCTGACCAACAACTTGTTCGCCCATCTCGGCATGGACCGCCTGCGCCAGCTGACCGGCGAAACGCGCGCCACCATGCTCGAAGCCACCTTCTCGCGCAACCTGTCGGCGGCGATGCAATCGTTCTTCGTTCAGTCGCGCAAGGCCTTGAGCGATTCCGGCAACGAGGTCCGCGAAATCCTGGCGATGATGGACGCGGTCTATCGCAAGTTCTCCGTCGAGCACGGGCTCAAGCTCGGTTCGCCGGCCAGTTTCTCGCTGCTGCGTTACGAAAAGGAAATCGACCGTCTGGAAGCCTGGTGCGACAGCCACCTGAACACCATGGTCTCGCTGTTGACGCACGACAAGAAGAACATCACGCAAAAGTTCTTCGAAGAAGTCGCCATCCAGGTCCGCCGTGCCTTCGAACGTGCCAACCGCGACGCCGAGGCCTGGTTGCGGGCGATCATGGCGCCGATGGAAACCCAGGTGCGCGAGCACCAGATCCAGTTGAAGCGCCGCCTGGAAAGCATCAAGCGCATCCACCAGGCGACCGATACGCTGGAAGACCGGATCAGCGAACTCGAAAGTGTCGGCCAAGTGCTCGAACGGCAACTGGCCATGCTCGACGACATCGACTTCCGCGTCCGCGACCTGATGTCGCCGGAACAGATGGAAGAACTTCGCGCCGCCTGAACCCGGCGGTTAACGCAAAAAGCCCACGACGCGAATCGTGGGCTTTTTTACGTGATGCTGCTCAGGGGCGCGAGTTGCCGGTCAGCTTCTCGTACTTGGTCCAGAGCTGGTCCTCGGATTCCTCGTGGCTGGGATCCTTGGGGATGCAATCGACCGGGCAGACTTGCACACATTGCGGTTCGTCATAGTGGCCGACGCACTCCGTGCACTTGGCCGGGTCGATCACATAGATCTCTTCGCCCTGGGAAATGGCCTCGTTCGGGCATTCCGGTTCGCACACATCGCAATTGATGCACTCGTCGGTAATCAGCAGAGCCATGACTCTAGTTCCTCTCTCGTTTAAGCAGTGGTTGTTGCCCGCAGGCGCTTTTCTACAGAAGGATGGACGAATTTTCCTACATCACCGCCCAGACGCGCAATTTCCCGCACCATCGTTGCGGAAATGAACATGTATTGCTCGCCCGGGGTCAGGAACACCGTTTCGACCTCGGGATAGAGGCTGCGGTTCATTCCGGCCATCTGGAATTCGTATTCGAAGTCGGACACGGCGCGCAGTCCGCGCACGATCACCTTGGCACCCATCTCATGAACGAAGCTCATCAGCAGGGTGTTGAAGCCGACGATCTCGATGTTGGGCAGGTCGCCGACCACCTCGCGCGCCATGTCGACCCGGTCGGCCAGCGTGAATCGCGGCTGCTTGGACGGACTCTCGGCAATCGCCAGGATCAGCTTGTCGAACAGGGTTGCGGCCCGGCGCACCAGATCCTCGTGGCCCCGGGTGATCGGGTCGAAGGTGCCGGGGTAGATCGCTACGCGGTGGTTAAGTTTGTTCAATCCGTCGCTCGCCGCAACAAGTGGTAATGGACGCCGCCGGCCTTGCCGTGGCGTGTGGTGCGCCACCCGGCGAGCGAATCGATTTCGTGTTCCGCTTCGACGTACAGCGCGCCGTCCGCTTTCAGGGCCTTGTCCAGCAGCGGCGCCAGGCGCGGCAGCCAGCCCTTGTGATAAGGCGGGTCAAGAAAGATCAGGTCGAACGCGTCGTGCACCGAAGCCAGGCATTGTAGCGCATCCCCGCGCCTGATCTCCACGCTGGCCGGCTTATGGAGCAATTCGTGGTTTTCATGCAACGCCGCCAGCACACGCGGCGAATTCTCGATCATCAGCACGCGGGCGGCACCGCGCGATGCGGCTTCGAAACCGAGCGCGCCGCTGCCGGCAAACAGGTCGAGGCAGTGCCAGCCGTCGAGTTCCTGGCCCAGCCAGTTGAACAGCGTTTCGCGCACGCGGTCCGGCGTCGGCCGCAGGCCCTCGCTGTCGGGAAAACGCAGGACGCGGCGGCGGAACTCGCCGCCGACGATACGCACCGAATTCACTCTGCCGCCACCGTGACCGTGACCATATTGCCGAGGCGGACATGGCGGGCGAAAGCCGCCCGTATCTCGTCGGCGGTGACCGCCTCGACGCGTGCCCGGTAATGATCGAGATAATCGAGCGGCAGGCCGTAGAAGCCGATCACGGCGATGTTGCCGAGCAGTTTGGCATTGCTGTCCAGGCGCAGCGGGAAGCCGCCGGAGAGATTGGCCTTGGCCGCGGCCAGTTCTTCCTCGGTCGGGCCCTTGGCGACGAAATCGCCGACCACCTGACGGACCACCTTGATCGCTTCCCTGGCCTGCTTGCGCTGAGTCTGCAGGCCGATCTGGAAGGGGCCGGTCTGGCGCATCGGGGCAAAGTAGCTGTAGATGCTGTAGACGAAGCCGCGCTTGTCGCGGACTTCCTGGACCAGCCGCGAGACGAAGCCGCCGCCGCCGAGGGTGTAATTGCCGACCAGCAGCGGGAAGAAATCGGGATGGCCGCGCTCGATGGCCGGCAGGCCGAGATAGATGTGGGCCTGGCTGGCCGGGTGTGCCAGCGCCACCGTGCGGGCGCGGGCGGCGCCCGGCGGCTTCGGCAGGTCCGGCGGGGTGCCGGCCGGCAGGGCCAGGCTTAATTGCTCGGCAATGGCCTCGGCTTCGGCCCGCGTCAGCTTGCCGACCATGGCGATGCTGGCGTTGCCGGCGGTGTACAGGCGCCGGTGGAAATCGACCAGGTCGTCGCGGGTCAGCGTTGCCACGCTGTCCGGCGTCGCCTGGCGGCCGTAGGGGTGATCCGGGTACAGCGCTTCCCAGAAGGCCTTGCCGGCGATGCTGTCGGGGCGGGTCATCGCATCCTTGAGGCTGGCGATGGTGCGGGCCTTTTCGCGTTCCAGGATGGCGGCGTCGAAATGCGGCTGGCGCAGCACGTCGGTGAGCACGGCCAGCGCCGCTGGCAGCTTGTCGGCGGCGGTCAGGGTGCGCAGCGAGAGGCTGGCGCGGTCGGTGTCGGCGCCGCCGCCGAGGCGGGCGCCGAGGTCGGCCAGCTGCTCGGCGATTGCCGTTTCGTCGCGCTCGCCGGCACCGAGGTCGAGGATGCCACGGGTCAGCGCGGCCAGCCCGGCCTTGTCGGCCGGATCGAACATCGAGCCGGCGGCGAAGTCGATCTGCACGTCGAGCATGGGCAGCGCCGGCGCGGCCGAAAAGTAGACGCGGGTGCCGTTGGTTGTCGTCCAGTGTTCAATGGCAACGCCGGCCAGCGCCGTCTGGGTGGCAAGGAAGGTGATGGCTGCGGTGAGCAGTCGTTTCATGGCGGATTCCCTCAGTGACGGGTGGGGACGCGCTGGCGGCGCGGCAGGCCGTCCAGCGGTTGCGGGTCGAGGATGCCGATGGTCAGCGCGTCGTCGTCGAAATATTTTTTCGCAGCCGCCTGCACATCGGCGGCGGTGACCTGCTGCAGTCGGTCGATCATGATGTCCACGTCCTTCCACGACAGGCCGATGGCTTCCATCTGGCCGATTTCCATGGCCTGACCGAAGACCGAATCGAGCTTGTACACCTGGCTGGCGACGAGTTGCGCCTTGGTCCGCTTCAATTCCGCCTCGCTGACGCCTTCCTGCTGGATGCGGGCGATCTCGGCGCGCAGCGCGGCTTCCAGTTCGGCGACCGTGCGCCCTTCCGACGGGCTGCCGTAGAGATAGATCATGCCCGGGCCGCGTGCCGTGCTGTCGTAGCTGACGCCGGCCGAAATGGCCAGCTTGTCCTCGCGTACCAGTTTGCGGTTGAAGCGGGCGGCGTCGTGGCCGTCGAGGATGCCGCCGAGGATTTCCAGCGCGTAGGGTTCGCGGTCGGTCGTCGGGTTGCGCAGGATCGGCGCCTTGTAGCCCATGATCAGCACCGGCAGTTCGGCCGGTCCCTTGGTCGTCAGCTGGCGCGTACCTTCCTGGCGCGGTTCGACCTGCGCCTTGCGCGTCGGCAGCGGGCGGGCCGCCAGGGCGCCGTAATGCTCGCGGGCCAGGGCGAAGACTTCCTGATGGTCGACATCGCCGGAGACGACGACATAGGCGTTGTTCGGCACGTACCAGGTGTCGTACCAGGCGCGGGCGTCTTCGGCGGTCATGTTTTCCAGGTCGTTCATCCAGCCGATGATCGGCCGGCGATACGGGTGGGCCTGATAGGCGACCGCGTTCATCTGCTCGAACAGCTTTGCCTGCGGGTCGTCGTCGGTGCGCATGCGGCGTTCTTCCATGACCACCTTGATCTCCTGGGCGAATTCCTTGGGATCGACGGTCAGGTGGCGCATGCGGTCGGCTTCCAGGGCCATCATCTCGGCCAGTCTCTCGCGCGGAATCTGCTGGAAATAGGCCGTGTAGTCGCGGCTGGTGAAGGCGTTGTCGCGCCCGCCGGCGGCGGCCACGCGCTTGTTGAACTCGCCCGGGCCGACCGTCGGCGTACCCTTGAACATCATGTGTTCGAGCACGTGGGCGACGCCGGAGGTGCCATCGACCTCGTCCATGCTGCCGACCCGGTACCAGACCATGTGCACCGCCGTCGGCGCGCGCCGGTCTTCCTTGACGATGACCTTGAGGCCGTTGTCGAGCGTGGTTTCGTAGGGGTTGGCGAGGGCTGCGGAGAGCAGCCAGGGGGCCAGCAAAACGGGAAGCAGGTGTCGCATGATCATGGGAAGTGGGGGCTTTCTGCTAGAATCCAAGGCTGTTTCTGCATCGATCCGGACGGCATCTTAACGACTGAGCGTCCGCCTGTCAGCAAGGCCTGAGACCTTAACATCCATGTTCAGTTTCCTGAAGAAATCCACGTCGGCCGCCCAGCCCGACGCCACGACCGAAACCCCGGCGCCGGCTTCCTGGCGCGAACGCCTGTTCAAGGGCCTGGCCCGGACCCGCGCCCAGTGGGGCGGCAAGCTCAAGTCCATCTTCTCGCGCGGCAAGGTCGACGACGAACTGCTCGAAGAACTCGAAACCCTGCTGCTGACTTCCGACGTCGGCATCGAGGCGACCACCCACCTGCTCGATGAACTCAAGAAGGCGGCCAAGCGCGACAAGCTGGAAACCCCGGAGGCCATCCAGCAGGCCCTGTCGGATGCGCTTTACGCGATTCTCGCGCCGCTCGAACAGGCGCTCGATGTGAGTACCCACAAACCCTACGTGATCATGATCGCCGGGGTGAACGGCGCCGGCAAGACGACCTCGATCGGCAAGCTGGCCAAGTATTTCCAGAGCCAGGGCAAGAGCGTGCTGCTGGCTGCCGGCGACACCTTCCGCGCCGCCGCCCGCGAGCAGCTGCAGACCTGGGGCGAACGCAACAACGTCACCGTCATCGCCCAGGAGTCGGGCGATCCGGCGGCTGTCATCTTTGACGCCATCTCCGCCGCCAAGGCGCGCGGCATCGATGTCGTGCTGGCCGACACGGCCGGTCGCCTGCCGACGCAACTGCACCTGATGGACGAAATCGCCAAGGTCCGCCGCGTCATCCAGAAGGTCGAGCCGGACGGCCCGCACGAAACCCTGCTGGTGCTCGACGCCAACATCGGCCAGAACGCGCTGCAGCAGGTCAAGGCCTTCGACAAGGCGATCAACGTCACCGGCCTGGTCCTGACCAAGCTCGACGGCACCGCCAAGGGCGGCGTCGTTGCGGCGATTGCCCGCCAGTGCCCGAAGCCGATCCGCTTCATCGGTGTCGGCGAGCAGATCGACGACCTGCGTCCCTTCTCGGCGCGTGATTTCGTGGATGCCCTGTTCGACCAATGATTGTTGCCAACAGCCTGACCAAACGCTATCCCGGCGGCTTCGAAGCGCTGTCCGGGGTCAGTTTCCGGATCGGTGCCGGCGAAATGGTGCTGATCACCGGCCATTCCGGCGCTGGCAAGACCACGCTGGTCAAGCTGATCGCCTCGATCGAGCGGCCGACTTCCGGCAGCCTGGTGGTCAACGGGCAGAATCTCTCGGCTTTGCGCCGTAGCGCCATTCCTTACGTGCGCCGCCATTTCGGCATGATCTTCCAGGACCAGAAACTGCTGTTCGACCGCAGCGCGCTCGACAACGTGATGCTGCCGCTGCAGATCGTCGGCCTGCCGCACCGTGAGGCCGTGCGCCGGGCGCAGGCGGCGCTCGACAAGGTCGGCCTGTTGGCGCGCGAAAAAGCCAACCCGATTGCCCTTTCCGGCGGTGAGCAACAGCGTCTGGCCATCGCCCGCGCCGTGGTCAACCGGCCGACCGTGCTGCTCGCCGACGAGCCCACGGCCAATCTCGACAGCGCATCGGCGCAGGACATCCGCACGCTGTTCGCCGATTTCCACCGGGTCGGCGTGACCATCGTCGTCGCCACCCACGATCAGTCGTGGATTCAGCATTGCCAGGGCAACGCGCTTCGCCTCGATCACGGGAGGGTGGTATGAGACGCTGGCTGTCACAACATCGCGCCGCCTTGGCGCTGTCCGTACGCCGCCTGCTCGCGGCACCGTTCAACACCTTGCTGTCGCTGCTCGCCATCGGCATCGCGCTGACCCTGCCGGCCTTCGGCTACGTCGTTCTCGATAATTTACGCGAACTCGGCCGCAGCGCCTCCGGCGTGCAGGAAATCAGCGTCTTCATGGAAGTCGGTGCGGCGCGCAAGGACATCGCCGAAATCGAAAGCCGCCTGCAGACCCTGCCCGGCATCCGTTTCACCTTCGTACCGCGCGACGAAGCGCTCAAGCGCCTGCAGAAAAGCGAGGAAATGGCCGAAATCGTTGCCAGCCTGCCGCGCAATCCGCTGCCCGACGCCTTCATCGTAGAGCCTGCCGACGCCTCGCCGGAAGCCCTCGACGTACTGCGTCAGGAACTTGCCAGCTGGCCGAAGGTGGCGCATGCCCAGCTCGATTCGGCCTGGGTTAAGCGCTTCGACGCTTTCTTGCGACTCGGCAAGCTGACCGTGCTGATGCTCGCCGGCCTGTTCGGTGCCGGTCTGGTGGCGGTGACCTTCAACACCATCCGCCTGCAGGTGCTGGCCCAGGCCGCCGAAATCGAAGTGGCGCGGATGATCGGTGCCACCGACAGCTTCATCCGTCGCCCCTTTCATTATTTCGGCGCACTGCAGGGTGTGCTTGGCGGGCTGGTCGCCAGCGGCCTGGTGTTTGCCGCCCTGCATCTGCTGGCCGGCCCGGTCGGCGAACTGGCCGCGCTGTACGGCGGCAGTTTCGTGCTGCATGCGCCGGGGGTGCGGGAAATCGCCGCGCTCTGCGCCGCCGGCGGCATTCTTGGCTGGCTCGGCGCGCAGTTGTCGGTCAGCCTGTCGCTGCGTCGCTTCGACTGATCAGGCGCGCTCGGTTCGCGGCAGCGTGACGCGGAAGCGGCTGCCACGACCGAGTTCGCTGTCCACCTCGATGCGACCGCCGTGCTTGCGCACGATGTCGTAGGCCAGGGCCAGCCCCAGGCCGGTTCCCTTGCCGGCCGGCCGGGTCGTGTAGAAGGGCTCGAAAATGTGCGGCAGCACGTCGGCCGACATGCCGCAGCCGCTATCGATCACCTCGAACCACACCGTCTCGTCGTTGAAGCCGCTACGCACGGTGATCGTGCCGTGCTCGACAATCGCCTGGCCGGCATTGACCAAGAGGTTGAGCGCCACCTGGTTGATCTGCGCGCCAATGCAGCGCACGGGCGGCGGCTTGCCGAATTCGCGGGTCACCGTGGCCTTGTACTTCAGTTCGTTCCAGACCACGTTGAGCGTGCTCTCCAGCCCCTGGTCGAGGTCGAAGTCCTCCGCGTCGCTCTGGTCGATGCGCGCGAAATCCTTGAGGTCGGCCACGATGCGCCGCACGCGCTCGAGGCCGTCGCGCGATTCCTGCAGCAGGGCGGGCAGGTCGCCGCGCAGGTAGTCGTAGTCGAAGGCCGCGAAATCGGCCTCGCCGGCTTCGCCCCTGCGGCACTTGTCGAGCAGGTCGGTCATCTGCTGGCCGTACTTGCCGAGCGTGCCGAGGTTGGAATTGACGAAGCCGACCGGATTGTTGATTTCATGCGCGACGCCCGCCGCCAACTGACCGATGGCCGCCAGCTTTTCCGATTGCAGCAACTGCCGGTGGGTCGATTCCACCTCGTCGATCTTGCCGGCCAGTTCGATCCAGCGCCGGCGCAACTGTTCCAGCAGCGTCCAGCCGAGCAGTGAGATCAGCAGGCAGGTCGCCAGCGTGCTCAGCAGCAGGTCGCCGCGATGCCGGCTGATCGCGCTATCGATCGGCGTGTAATCCTGGGTCACGCTGATGCCGCCCCGGATGTCGCCGACCCGGTAGCCCTGCACGGCATGGCAGGCCAGGCAGCTTTCCTTGACCACCAGCGGCGCCATGTAGCGCAATTGCCGGCTGCCGCCTTCGCTGTTTTCCACCGACCAGCTCTCACTCACCCCTTGCTCGAAGCGTTCCAGCTGACGGCTCTCCCAGGGGTCGGCCTGGTTGGCCGGGCGGATCGGCTTCAGGCTGGTCAGGCGGAACACGGTCGAGTCGTCCGCCGCCGCCATCTCGCCGATCAGGCGGGTCATGTAGGCCGGATTGATCATCGTCATCGCCACCCCGTCGGTCGTCGTCACGTCGCGGTGCGGATGGTCGAGGTAGGGATTGGGCTGGATCTGCGGCGTGACCGGCACATAGACCCCGCCATGCGAGGAATTCCAGTCGCGCGTCAGCACCACCATGCGAAACATGTTGCGCGCGCCCTCGATGCCGACAGCAGTGAGTTGCTGCCGCATATCGTGCATGTGTCCCAGAAAATACAGCGCGCTACCGCCGATCCACAGCAACAGCGGGATCAGCCACCAGCGACGCTGGCAGATGTAGCGGGGCACGCGATGCAGGGCGGGATTGCTGCGCTGGGCTTCCATCGTCTCGATTCCGGGAGATGGCCCATTATGGCCGAACTGCCGGAAGGAGGACAATCGGGCGGTTCGGTCCGGGGACGAAGTGGGGCGATTAGCTATGTAGCGACGAATGCCAAGGCCGCGGGTCTGTCCAGCAACCGAGAAGTCCATTTCAGCGGTTGAGACATCGGCAGGGTTTCAAGACGCCCAACGTTGAAGTTGACCTGCATGCTAGTACGTGTCCGCGTCAAGCGACCTTGCCTTGTTAGGTCGCAACGCGCCGTAGGCATGTGTTGAGTTCATGGCCGATGTTGATGATTGTGTGTAGCAGCCGATCGTATTCAGGCTCGAGAAGGTCCCGCAAGGATTTGGCCGGATACCGTTCTCCTGCGCGCTCGAATGCTGCCACATGAAGTTCGCGAACCTGGGGCCGGGTACCGGTCAAATCCTCGCTATACATTGCGCGCACAACACTGCGGTGTTTGCTCATGTTCGAAACCGCCGCCAGGTGCTTCCAGGTGGTGCCCGACTGTAGAGATGCCAAAGGCGCTGCCAGTGCGGAAAATCGCGCATCATTTCCGATTGCGGCGACCACCGAAGGCGTCGCGATTTTCGACTCTGGCAGTGCGTCGGCAAGGAGGTTCTGGCCCGAGCAGAAGTACACGGCGTGTGCGAAGATATCCGGAATCGAGTGGAGGCTCTGGACCGCTGCGAGCGAGTGAGCTCCAGCCTTGACCATGTATGTATGGAACGCCATCTCTTTCTTCTCAGCACCTGCGATATGGATTTCCAAGATGCTCCGCGATCCCGCAAGATGCTTCCGTTCAAAGGTGCGTGAAAGACGCACCGCTTCAGAGAAGTGATACGACGAGAATGCCTTTCGATCGTTGACCGATCTTGTGCTCTCACGCGCTAGCATCTCCTGTTCGCGACCAAAGAGACGACGGACTAGAGAGTGTGTTTCGTTGAGATTTCAGGGGGGCATTACTTTGCGACCTACCGTAGAAATGACTGGCGTCCTATTGGCGGGCGAACGCCAGCCAATAGGACGTCCGTGTCGATTGCCATGTTAGCCAGCATTGTGCGCACCATCAGCGTTTCTCTCCTGGCAGGACGATCGCGCGCGAGAGAATGGTGCCGGAACCGCCGTTGGCCTGAGGCACTTCTTCTCGGGGAATCGTGAATGGCCCAATCTTGGTCTCTAGGAAGTCGTACCACTTTCGCCCGAGGTCGTCCACAAACTGCACTAACGAATCTGGGGCACGATCACTGTAAGACGGCATCCACAACAGGCGAGGTATGTCACTCCCGGTCACCTCAACGTACCGATTGAGTGTGATGTATAGGAAGCAGTCAATTGACGAGTACGAGTTGACGAGAAGATCAGAAGCGAGCGCCCGGACAAAATGCGGCTCAAGCCCAGTGAATCCGTCGTTCACGAAGATCAGCATTCCTGTGGGAGCCGTGATCCTGAAATAGTCTTTCGTCGCTCTAATTTGACGATTTGCCTTCTTCAGAACGCGAGAAAGCGCGGGACGGAACAGTCGAACGAACTCTCTCGAGAACCAGTCTGGGTACCTGCCCGAGCCGCCAAGGAGAAGCGGCCGCCAACTCGAATCTTCGTCCATCACACGCCGAACCAATCCAAGGAAGCCTTCGCGAACTGCGGGGGTTTGATCGAACTCAGTCTCAATTTCCTTCAACTCCGCAACCACAGGGGCAGTCGCGAACAGGAAGTCTGCGTTCTCAAAGTTCCTTGGTTCAGGGACAAGGTCTTCCACCACCTGTCCTCCAACTAGCCGAACGAACTCCCTCCAAGTCGCCTCAACGTCCACAGGATCATGGGGGCCGCCTTCCCAGAATTCAGGTATCGATGACATGGTGGCCACGTTTGAATTCACTGGACTTGCGCGGCTTTATGCGCAAGGTCCGGTGGAATGATGGGTTGGGCCTGCGGCGGCACATGACCTATGCGACCCCCAGTGCACGTTTGAGTTGATCTCGATATTCAACGTATTCCACCCATGAGGCCCCTGCATTCGAAAGCATGTCAGTCAGCACGGTAAAGGCGTACCCCTGTAGTTCACGAAACAACGCGGCGCGCTCCTTGAAGCTTGGGAGTAGCTCAGGAAGTAGCTTTCCGTTATGAACAATAAGAGTTCTGAGTCCGGCTTGTTTGCCTGATGTGTTTTCAATTGACGTCAGCGCGCGAAATCGTTCGCATAAGCGTAGGTAGTTTGCCTTGTCACTAGCGCAATGGCAGGCAATGTCGCCCTTAAGTTTCTTCCAGTTCTGATATTCGTCAGGGCTTGCCAGAAACTCAAAGAGCGTCATTACGCGGGAGAACTTGATCGTTTCGTTTGAGGAGTTCAGCGCCTCTGAATACAACGACAATCCGTGGAGCACTACACCTGCGACCTCCCCGTCGTTGGCACTTGGAAGCGCCAATTGTGGGGCGGCGTCTAGCTCTAGCCCAAGCCCCCGGACAATTGCCGAACTCTCGACTGCAGCCCCGGCTATTAGATAACTTTCGTGATCCTCTGGTGAATACAACAATGCTCCAAGATACTCGCCAGAGCCTTCCCATGAGCCGATTTGACCGGGAAGCGTATTGGGTAAGTCGAGCCGGCAGTAGAACAGACGAATGATATCGAGCGCCCGCTCCGCTTTCGAGGACAAGAGCTTCAGCAATGAAATGTCGTAGTCGTGATTCGCTTCAAGAAACTCGTTCCAATCAATGTCGACGTTGAACGCGACTAGCGGAGAGTTGGAGAGAATTTCAACATTAAAGCCCGTTAAGGATGTTGAAACTTCGCGCAGATCTTGCCCTTCAAGCCTGATTACATTTGCTTCTGCTCCGGCACATTCGAGAGTCTTATTGGGAACTGGACGCAATGTCGCCAAGTCAATCGCCTCGGATGGGAAAAAATGGAATCCATCGATGGCGAACGGCTCGTAAAACAACAGTCGAGTTAAAGGCATTACGACGAGCCTCTTCTGGCTCGGATTCGTCATCAAGTCTTCAATGAGTTCGCGCATCGGTTCTTTAGTAGTCACAACGATGAAAGTAACCGGACGCCGCGCGAGGCGGGTAGAGGCAACTCAAAGGCGTGTGTTCGGCGGTCCGGTTGACTGATGGGATGGACTCCCCCGTCTTTTCATCGCCAAATAAGCGATGCCGGTGCTCATGGGGATGGGGATCGGGTTTCGACGAAAGGAGTCCGAAATGCATGCTACTACCGTTGCAATTGATCTTGCCA